>Ga0183095_10021_pt1 | contig 677338 bp, 605 predicted proteins | sample BioMet4_FD_130346 | JGI IMG/M metagenome (GOLD analysis project Ga0183095, IMG submission 130346) | Microbial communities from bioreactor (seeded with sewage sludge) at LBNL, California, USA - Biofuel metagenome 4 (v2) (version 3) | ecosystem: Engineered > Bioreactor > Anaerobic > Unclassified ...
AATCAAAGCGGTACGTGAGCTGGGTTCAGAACGTCGCGAGACAGTTCGGTCCCTATCTGTTGTGGGCGCAGGATGTTTGAGAGGAGCTGCTTTTAGTACGAGAGGACCGAAGTGGACGAACCTCTGGTGTACCGGTTGTCCCGCCAGGGGCAGCCGCCGGGTAGCCATGTCCGGAAGGGATAAACGCTGAAAGCATCTAAGCGTGAAGCCCCCCCCAAGATGAGACGTCCCCGAGGGTTCAGCCCTCCTGAAGGAACCAGGGAGACTACCTGGTCGATAGGCCGGGGGTGCAGGCGCCGCAAGGCGCACAGCCCACCGGTACTAATCATCCGTGAGGCTTGGCCATATCATCGTTCCCGCCGTCGCGGGAGGCTCGGCTGCAGCCCGCCCTTCGTGGCGGGCCACGGCGGAGCCGGCCCGGTGGCAACAGCAAGGCGGACATACCCGTTCCCATCCCGAACACGGTCGTCAAGCGCCTTCGCGCCGATGGTACTGCGGTTATTCCGCGGGAGAGTAGGTCGCCGCCGGGCCCTTTTTTTTCTTTCCTCTTTGAAATCCTCTTTCCCGGAGGATTTTTTTTTGCTCGGAGAACACCATAAGAATACGCGCGTCAAGCGCCTTCGCGCCGATGGTACTGCGGCCTTCCCGCGGGAGAGTAGGCTGCCGCCGCTCCTTGTATCTTTTTCCCTCCTTCCTGTTTTTCTTATGGAAACACTCACCAAGAACGAGTATACTTTTCAGAAGAGGAATACATGATTCGTTTTTACAAGCCGACCATTCGCAGAAAAGACATGAATGCCGTTTTGCAGACAATGGTGGATGAAAAAATAGGACCAGGAGAGCGAAAACGACAATTTGCCGCTGAAGTGGCGGAAATACTCGGAAAAAAGCACTGCATTCCCTTGAGAACCTATGATGATGCCCTTCAATTTTCCCTTTCTGCGTGCGGTGTCCATGAAGGTTCTCTTGTAGGAATGAGTGTCCTTTCTCCATATATCTATCTCATCACCGTAAAAATGCTCGGAGCTGAAATACGGATGGGTGACATCGACATGTCAACAGGTTGCCTTTCCGCTTCTGAAGCAAAACGCCTGCAAGACGAAGGCTGTACATGCATTCTCTTGCAGGAACCGATGGGGATGATACCGTATCAGGAAGATTTTTCCCTGATAACCATTCCCGTCATCGAAGACGTTACCCAGAGTATCGGTTCCTCATATGACCAAGAAAAAGCCGGGAAATGGGGAAGTGTGCAAGTATGCGCCTTCGAAGAGCAAGATATGATCAGCACTGCCGGAGGCGCTGCGATATTGACCGACGACCAGAAATTGCGCGACACCATATTGGAGAAAATCGAAAGAATCCGTTCTTTTGTTGAATTGCCGGACATGAATGCCGCTTTGGGGATGATCCAATGCGAGACATTTGCCGAACAATTGGAGAAGCGTCGCAACTTCTATCGTCTGTTCCAAAAAGGTCTGCTGAAGACCCATCATAAGCCGTTCGGCATCGCCAACCCTGAATTTGACATCAATGGCTATGGGTTCGCCGTGCAATTGGATTCGAAGATAGAGGAAGTCGTGGATTTCGCCACACGCTATCAAGTATCCACGAAAAAAACCTTTTCCGGTTGTGTCGGCAGTGACAAGACGGAAGATTTCGAGCACTATCCTGTGGCTATCCCTTTTTTGCTCCGTTGCATTTCTTTCCCGCTGTATCCATTCATCAGCCAATCGGACAGCGATTTGCTGCTGAAAGTCATTTCACATCTCCCATAAGGAGCGCATCATGGTCAAGCATGTCCTCATCATCGCAAATTGGAACAAACAGGAAAGCCACGTTTTGGCCACCGAAATAGCCAGATACGTGACTTCTCTCGGGATAACCTGTTCCATTTTCATCACCTCCGATGACAAACGTGAAATGTATGTGCCTGAAGACACTGATCTTGCCGTCAGTCTCGGCGGTGACGGTACCGTCCTCTACTGTGCACGGTTCCTTCATGATTTGGGAATTCCCATCATGGCTGTCAACTTGGGCACATTCGGCTACATCACCGAAGCCAGCAAAGACGAATGGAAAGAGGAGATCGACCTGTATCTGGCAGGAAAGGCGAAAATTTCCCGCAGGCTGATGATCAGGGTGGAAGTAGTGCGTTCGGGGAAAAAAGTGTTCCAGTGCCATGGTCTGAACGAAATGGTCGTCACTTCCAGCGGCATCAGCAAAGTCGTCAACCTAACCTTGGAATTCGACGGAACGTTCGGTGGCATATTCCGGTCAGATGGCATCATCATTGCAACTCCAACCGGCTCTACAGGCTATAGCCTTGCGGCAGGGGGACCGATTTTGGATGTAAGCCTCAGTGACTTGATCGTCACTCCGATTTGTCCATTCACGTTGTCAAACAGACCTCTGGTAGTTGACGGGGAGACGCAGATTTCGGTGAATGTCGTACCCAAACAACGTACCGGTTTGATGTTGACGGTAGATGGTCAGCAGAACTTTGCGCTGATGGAAGGTGATGTCATCACGGTAGAAAAAGCGCGCAGCAAGACACTGATCGTCTCCAGCGGCAAACGTTCGTACATCGAGGTGATCAGGGATAAACTGAACTGGTCACGGGGAGGTGTCCATGCTTGAGAGCCTGTCCATCCGCCATTATGCCTTGATAGATGATGCACAAATCGAATTCGGACCGAAGCTGACTGCCATGACCGGTGAAACCGGTGCGGGAAAATCAATCATTATGGGAGCTTTGTCGCTTCTTTTGGGTGACAAAGCTGAGAATGATGTCATAAGGAACGGCTGTGACAGCGCTTCAGTAAGCGCGACCTTTTCATTTGAGCAACCTGCGCAAAATCTTCTGGATGCGCTCCGGGAGATGGATCTCAGTCTGGAAGACGGCACTTTGGTGCTTTCCCGGACTCTGAAAAACAATGGACGATCGAACATCACCATCCAGGGCGTTGCCAAAACACGCGGCGAATTGTCCCGTATCGGCGCGTTGCTTGTGGATATTTCAGCGCAAAGGGACCACCAGAGCCTTTTTTTACCTTCCAAACAACGCGATGTACTGGACTCATACGCAAAAGATGCAGCGGAATGTCTCCGTTTCAAGGATCATTGGGAAGCGTTGCAGAAACTGCTCAAGGAGAAGGATGATCTTTCCGATCTCGTCGAAGCTTCAAAACGGGAACAGGATTATCTGAACTATGCGGTCCAGGAAATCCAGTCGGCTTCCATCAAAGAAGGGGAAGACGGGAAAATCACCGAGGAATTGAGGGTATTGGGTTCCTACGAACAGATTCACACTGAATTGGAAGAGACGGATATGTCGCTTTTCGGAGGTGAGGAAGGCAGGAACACGATCATGTCCTTGAAAGATGCGTCCCGGCAACTGCTGGCCGCTTCCCGGCTAGACCCGTCGCTTTCCTCCCTGCAGGCCAGATTGGACAGCGCATCCATCGAATGTGAGGATATTGCGGAAAGCGTGCGTGATTGCCTTTCCCATATGGCTTTCAGTCAGGACAAACTGGATGAACTGCAGGGAAGACTCGCAAAATTGCAGCGTCTGAAGAAGAAATACGGTCCCACGCTTACAGAGGTACTTCGTTTCGCTGAGGTTTCGCAAAAGAAGCTTGATGCCGGTCTGCATGGTGAAGAACGCCTTTCTGAGTTGGAGAACGCCATCAAAGCGGAGACGAACCAGTTGCAGACGGTGGGGAAAGAACTGACGCAAAAGCGGAAGCAAGCCGCGATCAAATTGGGGAAAGAGATTGAAGGGAACCTGCATGAACTGGGGATGGCGCAAGCTGCTTTTTCCATCATGGTGACTCAGGTGCCTGCAAGTCCAACAGGCTACGATGACGTTGCGTTTTCCATTTGCGCCAATCCGGGTTTGGAAAGCCGTTCCATAGCGGAAGTGGCCAGCGGAGGGGAATTGTCCCGCATCTTGTTGGCTCTGAAGGCTACGCTTGAAAAGGAAGACGGGGTAGGGACGCTGGTCTTTGACGAGATAGACACAGGTATCGGAGGTACCGTCGCGATTGCTGTAGGCGACCAATTGGTGAAGCTCGAACAAAGCCATCAGGTGATCGTCATCACCCACCTCGCATCCATTGCCGCCAAGGCTGAAAGCCATCTGGTCGTCTCAAAAAGTGTGGATGGCGGGCAGTCCTTCACGCACATCAAACACGTACAAGGGCAGGACCGTGTCGTGGAAATCGCGAGGATGCTCAGCGGAGATGTTTCATCACCGGTCAGTCTTGAGCACGCACGACAACTGTTGCGAAGTTCAGCTCATACCCAAGTTTTCTGACGGAAGGAGAGCAGGGGTCGCATAAACTCGGATAGACCGCTTCCTGCAATTGCGTCAGTTCCGGTATGATGCCTTCCCTGCGAACCGTGCTGAGGAATTCATACAGGGTAGCAGCGAAGCCGTCATCGATTTTGTCTTCTCTTTCCTTCAAATTTCTGGCAATCAAGGAAATGCCTTTGTTGACAAGAAGCGAGAGGCTGCCCTTGTCGACTGTCCGTTTGGCCCGGGATACAAACCGGACCAGAATGAGGAAAACTTCTTTCACACTGTCCCAATCTGCAGATGTGTATGTGGCGAAAATGCTTGCCAATGCATTGAAAGCCAAGCCGATGGTCTGCATTTCCGTTACGGGATCGTACGGATAGGAACAATTGTTTTCCAGAATCCCGAAACGATCGATCACTTCGGAAAGAGTCTTGAGATCGACCAGCTTCATATCGGCGAGGCGACGGCTGACCACTTTGCTGAAATGACGGCACATTTCTTTGGGAACCGACTCTCCCGTCACCGTCTGCTGGGAAAGCTTGGCGCCATACACATCGTTTATCGTAACGATCAGGTTCAGTTTTCCTTGAGTGGAAAGATCCTGCACCAAGGCGACGGAACGTGTCAACAGCATGCGGTCGAGGAATTGGTAATTCCCGTTGTCCTTGCTCTCAAGCTGATAATTTCCGTAACGGATCGAAGGATCCCCTAAGCGGGAGGCAAAATGGAAAAACAACGCGGCCTGGGTTGGCCCAGATAATTGCATCCATTCTTGGGCGGCGATGGTCATGCCGTTTCCGTCTTGCGGACGGTTGCATTTCGCATCCTGAAGGTCGATCAGGAAGGACGGAAGGACAGCTTCACCGGTGAGTTCCTGATAGAGGAATACCGACATCAAGGCATACGAGATGTTTTGGCGCGGTTCGATACCGCCGAGGTCTGAAAAGAACCAGCCGCAACTGGTGAATGCATACATGGAGAACATGTAGCATTCAAAGAGCCTCGCGAGACCGGGTTTCGCACTGTCCGGAAACGGTTTTGTTTTCTGCAGTCCGTCAAGAAACGCTTGCATGGAAACCTGTTTTGCCGCAACAGGTCCAAAACAGGAGAGTACGGCATAGGTATCCGTCTCAGGTCCCAGCGTTTTCTTCAGAAAAGTGTCGCAAAAGACAACGACTTTTGTGTGTACGGTGTTGAAAGCTTTCCGAAGCGGAGTCCGCCATTTCTGGTTCCAGCCATCTTCGCCGCCTGTATGGCAACCGCAGTCCTTATACCAGCGGGAGACACCATGGACACAGGACCATGAGGTTCCTTGACCGTCCTCTCCCGGGAGAAGTACCGCATGCAGTTTTGCGGGATGCCGTTCCAGAAACGTACCGTAATTGGTCAGCGTGAAATCCTTTCTGCTGTTGACTTTCTTGATCAATGCGCAAAGCGCCATATCCCCATATGGTTCATGATGTCCATAGATTTCTCCGTCGGTCGCCGTATGAATCAGGGCAGGGTGGTCTGATTCCTTGATGGAAAGCAACTCACGGTACAGGTTGTCGGCATCCCTTAGAAGATGCCCGAAGCTGATACCGCTGGCCAACCCAGGATGGTAGAAGAACGCGGAAAGCGTGTTCCCCTTTTCGCCGGTAAGCACAAACGGGGTGTCATACGGTGCCGGTTTCCCCTTCAGGTCGATGAGTTTGCCGCTTTGATCTTCGATGGAACCACATTGCCATGGTGAAAGGATTACGAATTTCACTCCGCATTGGGCCAAAATGTCGATGATGGTCGGGTTGATGGCCGCTTCCGGGCACCAAAACCCTTCGCTGTCGCGCCCGAACCAGTTCCTGAACGATTCCAAACCCCATTGGACTTCGATGCGAGCGTCTTCAGGTTTGTCCAACGGAAGGATGGTGTGGTTGAAACCCTGTGCGATGGCGTTCCCATGTCCGAGACGCCTGACGCTCGCCTTGTCCGCTTCCACGATCATTTCCATCGTGTGCGGATGCTTTTCCGCCATCCAGGAAAGCAAGGTGGGGCCGAAATTGAAACTGAGATAGGAATAGTTATTGCTTATGCTTTCGATTTGGGTGGAAGACAGGTATCTGCTGTGGGCGTTGGCTCGGTAACAGGAGGCCCATATGTTTTCGTTCCAGTCATCAAAAGGGGCTGCTGTTTCTTGTATTTCAATGATATCAGTTCTCGGGTTCTCCCGCGGAGGTTGATAGAAATGTCCATGAAGGACCAAATCTGTCAGACTTTGGGCATCTGTTTGTACGCTATTCATGGTATTCGGATAGGCATCATACCATGAATAGTTTTTTTTGTCTCGGTTGTATACTTGTTCGTCCTGAAAACCGGTAACTTGTACACAGAAAAAAAACGTTTGCGAGTGCCGCTCATACAAAAACATCGTCAGGGAAGCCTCCGGCTGACGATGTAGGGCGAAAAGGTGTGTCTTGTTTCAGCGTTGCGTCCAATACTTCTTGGGCACAGGATCGCAACCATCCCAGATGATTTGCCTGAAATGAGTCGGATCGGTGTTGCCTTCGGTGTTGATAAACAACACGTGGCTGTTGCCGTCAAGATGAAGGTAATCGACCAGTTCCTTGGCCTTCGGCTCGGTGAGTATCGAATAGAACGCGCCAAGCGTGATGGCGCCGCTTTCCCCGCTGATGATGAAATCATCACCCCTCAAGGGAACGGCATAGATGCGCATGCCGCGCGCCGCGACGTAATCAGGCACTTTCATGAATACATCTGCGTCTTCCTTCAGGATATTCCAAGCCAGAGGGCTCGGATCTCCGCAGGCAAGTCCTGCACAGATGGTGTCCAAATCGCCGGTCACCGAATGGGGTTGCCCGTCTTTGGCTTGTGCTGATTTGAAGATGCATGCCGCTTTGTCAGGTTCGACGACGATGAACTTTGGAGGATTATCCGGAAACAGGGCGGAATAGAAACCGACGACTGAGGCCGCCAAAGCTCCGACACCAGCCTGCACGAATACATGGGTGGGGCGGATAATGCCAAGCGCCGAGAACTGTTCCTGTGTTTCCAGAAGCATGGTCGTGTAGCCCTGCATGATCCACGTCGGGACTTCGGTATAGCCGTCCCAAGAGGTATCGCTGATGATTTCCCAGCCGTAGGTTTTCGCATCGTCCGCAATCTGGCGGACAGCATTGTCGTAATTGCCGGGGATGACCTTGACGGTAGCCCCATAACTCTTGATGGCGTTGATGCGTGCTTGTGAAGTCTCGCTGTGCACATAAATGACACACTTGTGGCCAAGTTTTCCGGCTGCCCAAGCGATGCCGCGCCCATGGTTCCCGTCGGTGGCGGCGGCAAAGGTCAGGGTTCCGATTTTCGCTTTCGCTTCCGGACTGGTAAGATAATCGTAGCTCATCTTCTCATCGCTGATGCCGAGCTTTTTTTGCAGGAAGCGGAATAAGGCGAATGAGCCTCCCATGACTTTGAAACTGTTCAGCTCCAAACGTTGGGATTCGTCTTTTACATAAATCCCCCCGACACTCATCATATGAGCCAGGGATGGCAAACTGACAAGCCTTGTCAGATTGTAGCCGGGAATTTGCCGGTGAAAGTCACGTGCTATCCGTGCCGTCTCGATGGGGAACATAGCCTTTGCCTGGCTGATGTCCTTGTGCGGATGGTTTTTGATTATCCAGGAAAAATCCAATGCTTCGTTTTCCATTTTGTTGTCCTTCTAGGTGGCTTCTATCATAGAATAGAAAACCATTTCTTGCAATATGCTCATTTTTTTCCACGATAGTTAATCATATCTTAAAAAAAACTGAAAAAAATTATTGAAATCTGCAGTTTTTAACTATTCTGATACGAAAAACGTATCTTTTATGCCTCTGGCCCCCGCAAATGTCCTATTGTTGACTAGTTTTTCCTTTTTCCCTACAGTTATTGTGTCAGGGAAAATAAGGGGAAATACATGGTTTTGATCAATCTTGGGTTATTATCCGATACCGAACTACGGTACATCGCCCGACAGGAAGGTTTTTCCGATTGGGAGTCTTTGGATAGGGATGAGTTGATCGAACAGCTTCAGGAAAAATACGAAGAGGAAGACGAGCCTGTCACGGGGGCGAGGGATACCGTAAGCCAGAAGCGTTTCCTTACCTCCCTTACCGATTTCAGTTCACCGAGTGCAAAAACAAACAGTCTTCCCGGTGTGGAAGAATTACCCAAGACGTATAATGAGACCTCCATCCATCTTCTGCTCCGTGACCCACAATGGGCTTTTGCCTATTGGTCGCTTTCTCCATCAAGCCGTTTGGAAATGCTTTCCTCTGACGAAAACCCCATCTTGTTGCTGCGGGTGACCATTACGGATATGCAAAAAAACGGCGAGAGGTCTTCATTTGACATCCGTGTGGGTATTGACGATGAACAGTGGAACATCAACCTGCCGAACAACGGATGCGCTTATGAGGTTGCGCTCCTGTGGCAGAAGAACGACGGAGAATGCGTGACCCTCGCTAATTCCAAGAGTGTGGAGACATTTCCTTCCTATTGGGAAGAACATTACGATGAGATTTCCATGGACAAAGGGAAATTCAACGTGTTGTTCTCGTCGGTCATCTCCAATGACGGCGAAGTGGCTGACAACCCGATGCTCCGTTCCGTGGCGAAAATCCTCAGCAAAGGGGTGCTTGGATCATGAAGACAAACAAGATAGCGATCATTCTCAACGCCCATCTGCCTTATGTACGGCACCTTGAATACCCAAGGTTTTTGGAAGAGGATTGGCTGTATGAGGCGATTAACGAGTCGTATCTGCCGCTTCTGAGGATGCTCAAAGGACTCAAAGCGGAAGACATACCGTGCAAACTCACCCTCAGCATGAGTCCGACGCTCTGCTGCATGCTCTCTGACGAACCCCTTCAGCAACGGTTCATCAACTATATGAACCTCCACCGCGAGTTGGGGGAGAAAGAAGTCCGCAGGACGGAGAAGGAACAGCCTGAATATGCGGAAATGGCACGTTGGTATCTGAACCGTTGCCAAAAAAACCTTGTTGATTACGAAAGTTACGGCCACAACATTCTCGCTGGCTTCCGCAAGCTGGAGGAAGAGGGTGTCATCGAATTGATCACCACCTGCGCCACGCACGCATACCTCCCTCTGTATCAGGAATACCCTGCAGCCATCAACGCACAGGTTGAGCTGGGCATCCAATCGCACTTGGGTTCGTTCGGGCACATCTCCCGTGGTTTCTGGCTTCCTGAATGCGGGTATTTCCCGGGTTTGGAACATTATTTGAAGAGCAAAGGCATACTGTGGTTCCAGACTGCGAGCCAAAGCATGCTTCTTTCCCCTGACAAAGTGGAGAACGGGACGTTCCGTCCCGTTTTGTGCCCCAACGGATTGGTCGCGTTCCCTCGTGACTATGAAGCGACAAGCCTGGTCTGGTCAAACACCACCGGTTATCCGTGTGACCAGCGTTATCGGGAATTCTACCGTGACATCGGATATGACCTTCCTTTGGATTACATCGCACCCTACATCGAAGAGGACGGCAACAGGATTTTCACCGGTTACAAGTATTGCGCCATTACCGGTGGTGGGAATGAGAAGAAACCGTATGTGCTTGCCCAAGGTCGTGCCTTGACGAAAGAACATGCGGCGAATTTTCTGTATAACATCGCAAACAAGGCGCAACGGATCGCAGGCGACATCGGAACAGAACCGCTTTCGACGCTCTGTTTCGACTGTGAGTTGTTCGGTCACTGGTGGTTCGAAGGCATTGACTGGCTGGAGCAGGTGTTCCGCCAAAGCGCACAGGATGATTGCACGGTAGATTTGACCACTCCTACTCAATTTCTGGAAGAAAAACCGAATCTCGAAGTGGCGCGCCCGGCGTTCTCATCGTGGGGGCAGGGTGGTTTCAGTTCGACATGGCTGGATGGTTCAAACGCTTGGATTTACCGCCATATCCATGAGAATCTGGAAAGAATGGAAGAGCTTGCCATACGGTTCCCGGACCAGGTGAGCCTGAAACGCAGGTTCCTCAACCAAGCCGCCAGGGAAATCCTCCTGTCCATGGAAAGCGACTGGCCGTTCATCATGTACCATAAGACGGGTGGATCGTATGCCCAGAAACGGTTGGAAGACCACCTGCAGAACTTCAACGTCGTGTACAGCAACATGTGCAAGAATGCGGTGAACACCGAGTGGTTGGTCAAAGCCGAGAAAAAAGACGTCATTTTCAAGGATATCGATTACAACATTTTCAATCCGAATCATCGGATCTGATCTGAAAGGCTCCATCACGGGGCCTTTTCTTATATAAGTTTAATTTTATTTCTGACGACCTTCCATATGAAAAACAGGGGGGCTGTAAACTTCCGTTAAGCATAATTGTTGCTTTTTATTTCATTCATTTGGAAAAAACCAAAAATCTGTCCTTGTGTTCGTGTGGGGCGAAGTGTAGATTAATGGTAGAAAGTGGGTGAATATCCCATATTCGAGGTTTGTCGAAAGGAGAAAGTGGGAAAATGCTGACGGGTGAATTCAGAGTCACCATCGATGACAAAGGGAGAATCCTGGTTCCATCGCGCCTCAGGGCCGATATCGACGGGGATACCTTGTATGTCACGCGTGGTCTCGAGAATTGCCTTTGGCTGATGCTCCCGCAGGAATTCGAGAAACTGATGAAGACCATCCTCAATGGTCCGGGCGCCTCGTTCAATGCAAACCGCAGGTTGCTGCAACGGAACATCATCAGTCCCGCCCAACTTTGTGATATTGACAAGACCGGCCGCGTGAATGTGCCGCCGACCCTCAGGGAATTCGCTGCGCTCGACATGAAGAGCGAATGTACGCTTCTTGGCTCGGGAACATATCTTGAACTGTGGAATACCCAGAGCTTTGAAACGTATCTTGCATCGATGGATTCGAAATTCGCGCAAGCTGCTGAAGAACTCAGCAAAACCTTGGGAGGGGAGGTGTAATGGAATATGTACACTACCCCGTGATGCGCAACGAAGTGTTGTCGTATCTGGTCCCCCGACGCGAGCAAGCGGAAATGGTGGATGCCACTACCGGTGAAGGCGGTCATACCAAGTTGTTCCTTGAAAAATATCCCGGACTGCATGTGACAGGTCTCGATAGGGATAGCGAAATCCAGAAGAAGGCCATCGAAAGGCTTTCTCCATTCAAGGAACGATTCACACCGGTCAATACGTGGTTCGATGATTTTTTTACCGATTATTCGGGTCCGAAATTGGATCTCGTGTTGTTTGATTTGGGTATTTCCTCGTTCCATTTTATGGAATCGGAACGGGGGTTTTCATTTCTCAAAGAAGAAAAGCTGGACATGAGGCTGGATACAAACGCTTCATGCTCGGCGTTCGATGTGGTGAACAGGTATCCTGAAGAACGGTTGTCGGACGTGATCTGGAAGTACGGTGAAGAACGGTATTCCCGGAGAATCGCCAAAGCGATCGTCCTGGCGAGGAAGGATGGTGACATTGAAACGAGCAACGCACTCGCAAAGATCATTTACGATTGCGTCCCTCCGCAATACCGGTATGGGCATATCCATCCGGCTACACGCACCTTCCAAGCCATCCGCATCGAAGTGAACAGGGAACTGGATCGCATCACACCTGCCGTAAAAGGTGCTGTGGATGCGCTCCTCTCGGGTGGCAGACTGGCGGTGATCAGCTTCCATTCGTTGGAGGACAGACCGGTGAAATGGCTCTTCAGGGAGCTCGCCGGTGGGGATAACCCAACGGTGAGGATTTTGACCAAGAAGCCCTTGGTGCCGTCCGAACAAGAGGCACAGGAGAATGCCCCTTCGAGGAGCGCCAAGCTTCGGGTGTTGGAGAAGTTGTAAGGAGGACAACATGAATTCGATGGTTGATCGCGATTTTGACATTACGGATTTTGCAAATCCCTCGACCCTGAAGGCCTCTCATGCCAAGGCCACGAAAATCGGACATGTTGTCGCCATCGCCATGTTGGTGTTCATCATGGTGGCAATCTTCACTGTTGTCTGGGAAGTGGGCGTCAACCGCGCGCTCCAAACGCGAAAGGTTGAACTCGAGAACCAGATCGCCAATCTTGAAGAGCAACACCGTCTGCTCCGAGCCCGGCTTTCCATCCAAGGGATGCCGGAAGAACTGGTCAGGCAGGCGATACAGGAGAACCTTGATTTCCAGCGGATCGATGCGAGAAACGTCGTGTATCTGTCTGGCAGGGAGGGGTGAGCATGCAACTGACCACCCCCTATACGTTTCGTGAGGTTTCCCGGATGCTGGGCGGACGTTTGACCGTCGGCTACACACCACATATCGATGCGGTCTCAACCGATTCGCGTTCATTGGAAAAAGGCGCCATGTTTGTGGCGCTTCCGGGTTCCAGTTGCGATGGTTCCCGTTATTTGTCCCAAGCTGAACATGCAGGGGCTTCTTGCGCTGTCGTTTCCGTCGGACATTTTCATGAAGCTGAAGCCACTTGCCATCTGCCGCTTATCGTGGTGGACGACACCCTGCAGGCTTTGCAACGCTTCTCTCATGCCCATCTTGCACAGTTTTCAGACGTCATTTATGCCGGTGTGACGGGTTCGTGTGGGAAAAGCACGACGAAAGAAGCGTTGGCAGCCATCTTGTCAAAAAAAGGCAAAACGGCCAAAACCCCCGGCAATCTCAATTCGGAGATCGGTTTGCCGCTTTCTGTCCTTTCAGTGGATAAGGATACCCGTTATGGTGTCTTTGAGATGGGTGTTGACCATGTGGGTGAAATGGCCCATATGCTCAATGTGGTGAGCCCTGATGTGGCTATCCTCACCAACATCGGCATTTCGCATCTGGAAAAATTCAAGACACAACAAGCCATCGCCCATGAGAAAGGATCCATTTTCCATCCAGGCCTCAAAGCAGGATTCATCGCCGGAGGCAGTCCGTTCCTTTCCCAAATCCAACAGGAAAACCATGTGATTCTCCGAGAGTATCAGGCTGCTTCGTTCAAAGCCAGCTGTTGCGGATTATCCGGTTGGGATCTTTCCATTGGCGAAAGGACGTGTCATGTCAATGCCGTGGGCGAACATCTGCTCACGGACATTGCGGGAGCCGTAGCGGCGGCCCGTTTCCTTGGTGCCGATGAAGAGACCATCTGCGAAGGTCTGTCAGGTTTCACACCGATGACCGGCCGTTCCACCGTGCTTTCCGGAAAAGTGACCATCATCGAGGACTGCTATAATGCCAGTCTTGATTCCACACGGTCCATTCTGGACTGCATCAGCAGCATCTCTTGGAACGGCAACAAGAAAGTCGTACTCGGCCCTATGAAGGAATTGGGGGAAGCAAGCAGAAACGCCCATGAGGAAGTCGCAAGGCGGATTCTCCGCTCAGACATCCGTTCCACCTTCCTGTATGGCCAAGAGATGTATGACGCCTATAAGGTTTTGAAAGACAACGACTGGAATGGTGAATTGTCCTTCACTGAAGATTTTTCGAAACTCTCCGACGAAGTCAGTGCTTCCGTCCGGCAGGGGGATCTCTTTTTGGTCAAGGGTTCCCGGGCTGCGACGATGGAACGCCTGATCCCGTTGATCCGGGCCATAGGATAAGGGGGGGGAATGAAAACCATCATCCTTTCCTTGGCATTAGGCTTCGGCACGACGTATCTGGTCTCCCGGAATCTGCTTTCTTCATCCAAAAGTCTTGTCGTGAAGATCAAACCGGAATTGCAGGATACCCAGTCAAAAAAAGAGGGGACGCCGACGATTGGCGGCATCGCTTTCTGTGTCGGCACTACCATTGCCAATCTCCTGACAGGGATCAAACCGGTACTGCTTTTCAGCATGTGGAGCTTTTGCCTGATCGGCTTATGGGATGATGTAGAGAAAACCAAAACAGGAAATGGGGACGGGCTTACTCCCAAAGCAAAGTTGCTGACCCAACTGTGCGCGTCGCTGCTGGTTGTCTTCGCACTACGTGTTTCCCAATCGCTGGACACCCATCTGCTGGGGCATGATTGGGGAAGGGTATATTATCTTTTCGCAGTGCTCTATCTGATGTTTTTCGTCAATGCGGTGAACATAACCGACGGTTTGGACGGCCTTGCGGCATTGGTTTCGTTGTTGCCGTTGATCCTTCTCTGTTTGATCAGTTCGAATCCGTTCCTTTTTGCGTTTATCGGCTCCTTATCCGCTTTTTTGGTTTTCAACTTGAAGCCGGCAAAATATTTCATGGGTGATGCAGGCAGCCATGCGTTGGGAGCTGTTTTGGCCACAACCGCGTTGATGGACAAATCAGAAGTCGTGACGATGGTGGCAAGTTCGGCAATGGTGTTGGAACTCCTTTCCTCATTGGTGCAGATCGTATCCATCAGGACATGGGGGAAGAAAGTGTTTTCCATCGCACCGCTGCATCATGCGTTTGAGAAGAAAGGCATCGCGGAACAAGCGATTGTCGCCGGTTATACGGTACTGACTTTGCTGCTTTCCATGGTGGCGTATCTCATGTACAAGGGGTGACGCATGGAAGGACAGAGGCAGTTTGATGATTGGAAAATCGTCAGGGAACCCATCGTAGAGGAAAAGGAAGGCATCAACAGCGCTTTCACGTTCCTGTGCGTTGTGGTGTTGCTCTCCGGTTTAGGCTTGACCATGCTGTACAGCGCTTCCTATGACGAAGCGCTTAGCCATGGGTTGCCCCATTATTATTATCTGGTCCGTCAGTTGCTGTTTGCCGTCGCTGCGTTGGCGGTCGGCGTGATCATACGCTTTGTTCCTGTCTCATGGTTTTCCCATGCCGCCTATCCCGTAACGTTCGTTTCCGTGGTTTTGATGGCAATGACCTTTGTTTCGCCGTTCGGCAGCACTGCTCTGGGTGCTCGACGTTGGCTGCGTATCGGACCCTTATCCATGCAACCGGTCGAACTGGTCAAATTCGCCATGGTGTTTTTCTTGGCGAAATGGTTTTCCAAAGAGCAGAAAAACAAATTCGTACGTTATGCCATTCCGTTCGTCATGATGGCGTTCTTTTCCGCTTTGATCATTCTTCAACGGGACTTCAGTTCGACCATCGTCTTCATCGGCCTGTGCCTTGCGATGTTTATTGCCGGAGGCATCGGCATCAGCTACCTGTTGCTGATCATCGCTTTTGTCGCCGTCCCTGGGGTGATCGTCATGCTTTCCGCACCGTACAGGGTACGCAGGATAGCCAGTTTCCTGATGCCCCAATTGGATACGTCTTCCATCAACTATCAGGTTGGCAATGCCATGAAAGCCATCAAAGCCGGTGGGGTTTTCGGTGTCGGCTTGGGGAAGGGAACCTACAAACTGGGCTTGTTGCCTGAAGTACAGAACGATTTCATTTTCGCCAACATGTGTGAGGAATTAGGCTTGATATGGGTGCTTTTCATCCTTGCGCTTTTTGCCTTTTTCGCCATTCTCGGTTATAAAACCTACCAGAGGATGCAAGAACAGGACGCGTTCTTTTCCTATCTTGCTTTTGGTTTGACCACCATGATCGTCTGGCAGGCCATCATCAACATCGCCGTAGTCATCGGATTGTTGCCTCCCACAGGCATTCCCTTGCCGTTTTTCAGTCAGGGGGGTACCAACCTGTTCATCATCCTTGTCTCGTCTTCCATCTTGTACCGCATCATGTTGGTGGCAAGCGGGAGGATACCCTTGGAAAAAAGCTCACTTTCGCCTCAGGAGCGGAAAATGGTTGATTTTCCGTCCTTATCCGAGGAACACACCTCATGACAACCGGCAAGGTTTTCATCGGGTGTATCCTTGCTGTAGTCATAGGGCTCGTCATCCGTTTTTCCTTGCAGTTCATCCCTGCATTCACGATCAAGGAAGTGAGGATTGCGGAAGAAACGGGAAGGGGTGTCCCGGCATCAGTCATTGGGGTGGTGAAACCGTTGTACGGAAAGAACAGTTACGGTTTTGTCCTTGCTGAACTTCAGAAAGACATCCTGAAGGATCCTGTGGTAAAACAAGTGAAGGTCAAAAGGAGCCTTCCGGCAGGTCTTGAAGTCAGTCTTGCCGTCAAAGAAGCCCGGGCTGTCCTTCTTGCCATCAAAGAAGATGGCTCAAACGATGCGTATATCGTCACGACAGGATGGGATTTCCTGCCGCTTGGAAAGGCGGATTCAGATGTGTATGGACAGGATGTGGTCAGGATTGAGATTACACCGACATATGCGTCCATGCTCAAGAGATATGGTGTCGACGGAAAATTCCGTTCCGTATTATCCATGGTTGGCTCGTTATCCGACGAAACATCCTTGATAACCATGGTGAAATACGATAATAATAGTAGCAACAGTCTCGGAAAAGTTGTTCTCGTCCTCGCTCCGTTGAATGCACAGATTTCGATACGGGAAGAAGTGGATGCTTTGCATCTATCCCAAGCGATTGCTGTAGTGAAGGCGGAACAGGCAGGGCAGGTCCCCACAAAGGATCCAACCCGCTACGATGTGTATGATTCCGGACTGGTACGCCGTTAGCGGAGGTTGCATGATGGCTGGGGACAAATTGTTGATGGGGCTGGATATCGGCTCAAGCAAGATCCGGTGCGTGATCGGTTCTGTCGATCATGACGGACAGCTTATGGTCGATTCCATTTGCGAGCGCCCAAGTGAAGGAGTGCGCGCCGGTTCCATCGTCAACATCGAACAGACTCTCAAAACCATCTCCAGCGTCACCAATGAGGCTGAACTTCAGGCTGGTGCGGAAGTGACGGATGTAGTCATCGGCATCGGCGGGGAGAACATCATTGGGGTGCCGAGTAACGGTGTGGTAGGCATCAACAGCAAAGACCAGGAGATCAAAAGGGAAGACATTTACCGTTCCCTGGAAGTCGCACGCGCGTTTGAACTTCCCCAAGATCGGGAAATCCTTCATACGCTGGTGCAGGAATTCCGTATCGACGGACAAACGGGCATCAAAGATCCGGTGGATATGCTCGGGCATCGGCTGGAAAGCCGTGTCTTGATTGTAACTGCCAGTTCCTCAATCTGCCAGAACGAACGAAAATGCATCACACGTTCCGGATTGTCGGTGCGCAGAATGGTGCTGCAGAGCGTTGCTGACGCGGAAGTGGTTCTCAGTCCCGAAGAGAAAGAGATGGGTGTCATTCTGATCAACCTCGGAGGAGGCACCAGCAACATGATTGCCTACAGCCACGGCGCACCCATCTATACAGGTGGCATCAACCTCGGCGGTGATTCGGTGACGAGTGATCTGGCGTATATCCTCAACAAAACGAAGACCGTCGCCGAACAGATCAAATGTGAATGCGGACACAGTTATGTACCTTCCGTTCCAGCAGACCAGATGGTCGTCATCCCGCAAGTTCAGGGACTGCCGAGCATCAGGATGCCAAAGCGTGAGCTTTCCCGTATCATCGAACCGCGCATGGCTGAAATCTTCAGCAGGTTGCAGGCGAATCTGAACAAAACGGGTGTGCAAGGTTCGTATGGCGGCGGCGTCGTACTGGTGGGGGGCGGGGCGCTTCTTTCCGGTGTGACGGAACTGGCAAGTGAAATTTATGGCCTTCCCGCCCGGCTTGGCTTCCCCGAAGCCATCGGCGGGTTGGACCGTTCCTTCATCAACCCCTGCTACAGTACGGTGCTTGGGCTTTTGAAAAGTGAGGCGAGGAAAGTGAAGGACGAAGGTCCTCAACCGAAGAAACACAGGGAACAGGAACGCAGGGGTGAAGACGGGGCTTTCACCAAGATCAAAGGATTTTTCCGGACGTTATTTTGAGGGGCTGATCAATGGATAACAACAAGCAGACACCAATGGATTTTGGGATGTTCGATGTGGAAGATATGGTGAAGGACGAACAGACTGCGGCCACTATCATCAAAGTGGTCGGTGTCGGCGGTGGCGGCGGAAACGCCGTAAACCGCATGATCGCAAGCGGACTGAAGAAAGTGCAGTTTGTGGCGATGAATACCGATATGCAGGCTCTGCAACGGTCCAACGCACAGGTTCGTCTGCCGTTGGGTAAGGAGTTGACGGGTGGCCTCGGTGCCGGCGGCATTCCTGAAGTGGGTGAAAAAGCCGCTCAGGAAAGCAAAGAAGACATCAAGAAAGAGATGGAAAACGCTGATATGGTCTTCATCACGGCAGGCATGGGCGGCGGAACTGGCACAGGCGCCGCTCCGGTGGTTGCTGAGATCGCCAAAAGCTGTAATGCCTTGACTGTAGCGGTGGTGACGACTCCGTTCGCCTTCGAAGGCAAGAAGAAAATGATGCTTGCCCAAGCAGGCATTGAGAAACTCCGCAAGAATGTGGATACGTTGATCATCATACCCAACCAATATCTGCTGAAGGTCGTTGAAAACAACACGCCGATCAAGCAGGCTTTCCTGATGGCTGATGAGGTATTGTTCATGGGTGTGCAGGGGATCAGCGAATTGATCACCGAACCTGGTGAAATCAACATCGATTTCGCCGATGTGCGTACCGTCATGAAAGGAAAAGGCGATGCCTTGATGGGCATCGGCTTCGGCGAAGGCGCAAACCGCGCCGTTGACGCAGCCCGCCAAGCCATCAGCAATCCTCTGTTGGAGAATGCGTCGATTACCGGCGCGAAGAACGTATTGGTCAATCTGTGCGGTTCTGAAAACCTGACATTGCAGGAATATGAGGATGTCGTCGAGTTAATCACCCAAAATTGTGATGAGAATGCCCTTATCATAGCAGGACAGGCTTTCAATCCGGAACTGGGGGACCGCATCAAGGTGACGGTCGTCGCCACTGGATTCGATCGGAAAGATGAGGTGATCGGTTCTGAAGCCGATACGATCTCCGCAAGCAAACGTTTTGCCATTCCCACGGGAGTCGGTACTCCGGTTCCTCCTGTGCAGGCTGCGTTCACGCAGGCCAAGCCTGCTCCAGCTGAAGAGAGCAAGAAAGAAACGCAAGGACCGCAAGGAACGCAACCCCAGACAGGCACCATCCAGATCAACCGTTGGCAGGATCTGCAGAAACAGATCGGCAAGGGTAATCAGGGCTTGGGAAATGATTTCACCATCCCTGCTGTGCTTCGCTATGGGCAACATGACAATCCGACGGAGCAGGGACCGGGAAGCGGTTCATGAAATGAACAGTCGGAATGAGTGCTTGAGCAGCCAGTTCCGTGATTATCTTTTCGCGCAACGCCGGCTTTCTCGTGCGACCGTATTGGTATATCTTCCCATCATCGAAGACTTTTTGTCCTTTCTGGAAGGGCTTGACGTCACGGTGGAACAAGCGACTGTGGAAGATTTGCAGGACTATTTGGTGGCAGTACGGGAAGAACGCAAAGACAGTGGTCATACTGCGGGTAAATATTTGTCAGCGGTGAGGACATTCTTTTCGTTTCTGGTGTTCGAACGCATAAGGGAAGACAACATAGCGCGCAGGATCCATGCCCCGAAAACAGGGCAGATGTTGCCGGCGGTGGCTTCGGTGGAGGAAATTGATTCCCTGTTGTCGGCGATAGCAACCGATGATGACTTGGGCTATCGTGACCGTACGCTTTTTGAGTTGATTTACAGTTGCGGGCTGCGTATCAGCGAGGCGACCGCCTTGACCGTCGGAAACTGGGACGGAAACAGTCTTCGGGTGTTGGGAAAACGCAGGAAGATGCGTATTGTACCGCTCGGAGAAGTGGTGAAGGGATATCTTGCCACATACCTGGCACAGGTTCGCCCGCATTTGATACGGGAGAATCATTCAGAGAAGCATCTCTTTGTCGGACGCAACGGGAAACCTTTGACCCGTCAGGCTGTGAGCAAACGCTTTGACGAATACCGTATGGCTGCGGGTCTGTCCGAAGTACATGTGCATACGCTTCGCCACAGCTTCGCCACCCATCTCTTGGAAGGCGGGGCTGACTTGAGGAGCGTTCAGATGCTTCTTGGTCACAGCGACATCAAGACGACACAGATATACACCCATGTGAGCACGAAGGATATGCGTGCTTCTTATGACCGATTTCATAAAGAGGAAAACGATGATTGACTTGAATATCTTGTGGGTTTTGTGCCCGTTGATCTGTCTGGCAAGCGTCATTGATTCCATCGCGGGTGGCGGCGGTTTGATCAGCCTGACCGCCTATGCGGCTTTCGGCCTTCCTCCTACTATGGCTTTGGGGAACAACAAATTCTCCTCAACGTGCGGAACAACCATCGCGACAGTGCGCTATGCGCGGGCACATGACATCGATTGGTCGGTGGCGGGTGTCGCGTTCATCTGTTCCATCTGCGGTTCCTTACTTGGAAGCAGGCTCGCTTTGGTGCTTTCCGCCTCATACTTGCAATGGCTCTTGTTGTTCCTCGTACCGGTCATCGCTGTACTGACGTTGGTCAAGCCGGATTTCGGGGAGGGAAAAACCTGCAGGCACAAGCTTTTGGTGACCATCCTGACCGGACTGATCATCGGTTGTTATGATGGTTTTTTTGGCCCAGGCACCGGTATGTTCCTGACATGGATTCTCACATCCGTTCTCGGCCTACAGTTGATCAAAGCGGTGGGAACGACCAAGTTGATCAACCTATCCAGCAACATCGCGGCTTTGGCGACCTTCGCCGTCAGCGGGAACATCAACTACCGTATAGGCGTACCCTGTGCGTTGTGTTCCGTGCTCGGGGGGTATATCGGAAGCGGGTTGGCGATGAAAAAAGGCGCCAAGGTGATCAAACCGATGCTGGTCGTCGTGCTTGCCTTATTGCTTGTAAAGGTTGTTTCGAACCTGTTTTTCTGATACGTTTCCCCACGTTCGGTGGTATCTCCCCATATGGTTTGGGAACAAGCATGCGCGTTGTGCGCCGCGAAAGCCTCCAACACCGAAAAGCATCAAGCACTCTTGGAAGGAGTGCGTTTTCCGTATGACCGGGAGGCTGGAAAACTTTCTGAACAATTGAGGAAGCTGGGACTTTCTATCGTCACCTTGGTTGATGAGGAATACCCACAACTTCTCAAGGAAATGGCAGAACCGCCCTGTTTCCTTTTATATAAAGGGAAACTTCCCGCCGTTTCTGATTCCTTGGTTACGGTTTGCGGACCGTTCTATGGAACTGCCGAGGCCCGCAAAGAAGCGAAAGCGTTCAGTCGCTGGCTGGTGAGAAAAGGTTTTGCCCTTGTCAGCGGCGCCGTCTCATTCTGTGACCGGCTCTCTGTCCGAGCCGTTTCCGAATCGGGGGGATTGGCTTTCCAAGTGGTGCCAGATCTGGCGAAGAGCATAAAAACGACAACCGGAGTGACGCTTCTCAGTCCATTCCTTCCCGGTATGAAACTGTCACATTCACATATTCTTTCCCTATGGAATGTTGAGGTTGGGTTGTCGCAATGGACGTTCATCATCCAGCCGGCAGGTCACAACAGCGCCGTGCGCATCGCTTCCGAAGCGCTTGATGCGGGACGTGATGTCTCCCTTCTCAAGGGATCCCTAGGCAAAGGCGGCGACCGGTTGTATCAGGAAGGTTGTCCTGTCTTTTCGTGGGAAGGAGAGCTGTGATATCATGTTCCGTATGGATTATCTGGAGGATTTTCTGCTGTATTTGAGGGATGTGCGGAACTATAGCCCGCATACCGTGATTTCTTATGCCACGGACATCCGCACATTTTTCGCCTTCTGCCAGGAAAACCATATGCTTCCCGAAGAAGTGTCCATCGTGGATGCGCGTATGTATGTTGGTTCCCTGCGAGAGAGCGGAAAACACGGAGATACCTCGGTAAATCGCGCTTTATCCAGTCTCAGAACTTTCTACAATTATCTGTGGGACAACAAGATTGTCACGAAGAATCCCTTTATGGACATGGCTTCTCATGCCAGCAATGACCATCTTCCGTCTGTCCTTTCGCCACAGGAAGTCCGCCAATTGCTTTCCTTGCCGTATCACGATTTTCCTTCTGCCCGCGACCATCTGCTCTTCTCATTCCTCTATGATACGGGGTGCCGTATCAGCGAAGCGTTGTCCGTTACGGAAGACTTGCTGGAACTGGGGGAGAGACAAGTGAGGATTGTCGGAAAAGGAAGCAAGATGCGTTATGTGTTCTTCACCGAATCCACCAAGAAGGCCATTTTGGAATATCTCCCGCTGAAACATGCCCTACAGGGGGAAAAAGGGGTTTTGGATCCTTTGGAACGTTCGTTGGTATTTGTGTCCAACAAAGGGAAACGCTTGCCGATGAGCACCGTTCATACTATTTTTGAGACATATCGCTTGCGTTTGGGGTGGCAGAAGGATTTCACCCCGCATGTGCTCAGGCACAGCTATGCGACGGATTTGTTGGAGAATGGAGCGGATATCAGGACAGTCCAGGAAATGCTTGGGCATAAAAGCATTTCCACGACGCAGATATATACCCATGTCACGCAGAAACGATTGGCGGAAGTGCTGAAGGAATGCCATCCGCATGGAAGGAAGTGAACGATGGAACAATTGAAGGGAACGACAATCATCGCCGTCAGGAAAGATGGTTGTGTGGCGATTGCCGGTGATGGTCAGGTCACCCAAGGAAACACGGTTGTCCTGAAAGGGAATGCCCACAAAGTGAGGAAACTCTACAACGGTAAAATCATCGTCGGCTTCGCCGGCGGTACGGCGGACGCCTTCACGCTTTGCGAACTGTTCGAACAGAAACTCAAGCAGTTTTCCGGAGACATCACCAGGGCGGCTGTAGATCTCGCCAAACAATGGAGGACTGACAAGCAGATGCGGCAGATGGAAGCGATGATGCTCGCCACCGACGGAGATAAGATTTTCCTGATCGACGGTGTGGGTGACGTCATTGATCCTGAAGGAGATGCGATCGGTATCGGTAGCGGCGGCGAATACGCATATGCCGCTGCCCTCGCATACTTGGATTGCGCGAAAAATCTGACCGCTTCCGAAATCGCACGCAAGAGCATTGAGATTGCAAGTCAGATTTGCATTTTCACGAACACGAACATTATTGTGGAGGAAATGAAGGCATGAAAGCATTGCCAGGAAAGAAATCGTTGGATGAAATGAAGCCCCGCGAGATCGTCGCGGAGTTGGACAAATACATCATCGGGCAGAATGAGGCGAAACGGACCATTGCTGTGGCCATACGGAACAGGACACGCCGCAAACGTCTGCCTGACAATATCAGGGATGAGGTGTCGCCGAAGAACATCATTTTGATCGGCCCCACCGGTGTGGGAAAGACGGAGATCGCACGCAGGATCGCCAAACTCTCCAATGCACCGTTCATCAAAGTCGAAGCGACGAAATACACAGAGGTCGGATATGTCGGCAGGGATGTCGAGTCGATCATCCGCGATTTGATGGGCATCGCCGTCACGGAAGTCAAAAGGGAAATGGCCTCAAACGTTGATGATGTCGTCAAAAGCAGGGTTGAGGAACGCCTGCTGGATTTATTGGTCAATCCAGTGCCGACCCAGCCGCAACAGACTGGCAATTTCACCCAATATGTGGACAGTACCCGCGAACAGTTCCGCCAGATGCTCAGGGACGGAAAGCTGGAAGACAAGGAAGTGGAGCTTACTGTGGCCAATAAACCGCAGATCGGCATCGAGATGTTCGGCAGCGGCAACAGCGAAGACATGCAGAATGCGATGGACAGTCTCGGTTCCATCTTCGGTGGCGCGGGAGCTCCCAAAAAACGCAAGGTGACCATAACGCGTGCCCGTGAGATAATCCAAGAACAGGAAGTGGAGAAGAGTGTTGACCCGGACAAAGCGGTGGATGTCGCCAAAGACAGAGTGGAGCAGATGGGCATCGTGTTCATTGATGAGATCGACAAGATCGCCAATTCCGGCCCGACCGGAGGGAACATCGATGTCTCACGCGAAGGCGTCCAACGGGATATTCTTCCGATTGTGGAAGGCACCAAGGTGAACACCAAGTGGGGTGTGATCGACACGACGCACATCCTCTTCATCGCCAGCGGAGCTTTCCATGTATCCAAACCCAGTGATTTGATCCCTGAACTGCAGGGAAGGTTCCCTTTGAGGGTTGAGTTGTCCGAACTGAAGGAAGAGGATTTCTTCCGCATCCTCACTGAACCGGAGAACGCCATCACCAAACAGTACCAGCAACTGCTGAAGACAGAGGGCGTTGAGCTCCAGTTCACCGATTCGGCATTGCATAAGATCAGCCAGATCGCTTGCCAGATGAACTCAAATAACGACAACATCGGCGCGCGAAGGTTGTTCACCATCATGGAGAAGCTTTTGGAGGAATTGTCGTTCTACGCGGATGAGCTGGATGGACAGACCATTTCGATCAGCGATCAGTACGTAGAAGAACATCTGAAGGACATCTTGGAAAACCAGGACTTGTCAAAGTACATATTGTGATGCAGTTTTATACCATCGTGGCAAGTGATTACGATGCGGCGTTGAAGCAAGCCCGGACCCAATACGGTCCGGGTGTCCGCATCCAAAGCAGACGGGATTTTGTGGAGAAACACTTGTTTTCCGCAAAGAAACAGTGTGAGATTACGTTCTATCTGGTAGAGAAGAAAGAAGTCAGTGAGAACTGACGAGTTTTCCTTGGCTGACTAATCCTTTGATGATTTCGCCGACAGCGGGACTTGCGATGTTCGCGCCCCAGATGGTGTCCCCTTTGGGATTTCCGGCAGCGACATAGATGATGTATTTTGGGGCTTCAGCGGGGACAAGCGCGAGGGTGGAGGCCAATACAGAACCATCGGTATAGCTGTTTGTCTGGGGATTGAGGATCTGCGCTGTTCCGGTTTTTGCGGCGACTTCCACACCTTCCACCGCGGCTTTGACTGCAGTGCCCCCTGATTCTGTGGCCTTCTGCATATAGGAAAGGATGGTGTCGGCTACCGTTTCAGAAACGACTTGCTCTCCTGTTTCCCGTTTCCGTTCGTACAGGGTTTTTCCCATTTCCCCTTGGGCATTTCCTTCGGTCCTTTTCAGCAGGAGATGCGGTTTGACCACCATTCCCTTGTTTGCGAACGCAGTGGCGGCTGTGACGAGATGAAGGGCAGTCACCGACAATTCCTGTCCGAAGCTGATTGTCGCCTCGCTCCGTTCTGACCATGTCGAGGGATCTTTCAACCGGGCTCTGCTCTTGGAAGGAAGATCAATGTCATAGGAACTGTTGAAGCCGAAAGCGCATAATTTGGCGTAAAACGCAGTTTTGTCCGTCTGCCTGCTCCAATTCGCGATGGCGCCATTGCAACTCTTGGTGATCATCTCTCGTGGCGTGACGATCCCGTGAGGTTCGTGACAGCCGATGGTGATGCCGGAAAAACTGTATGATCCATCACAGATGAATGGCTTGGAGAAGTCGGCTTGTCCGATTTCCAAATCAGCGGCAAGCGAGAAAATCTTGAAAACGGAACCCGGTTCATACAGATAATTGACCGCATGGTTGAGACGCGCTTCCGCTTTGGAAGACGCAACCGAACCGGCGTCATACCACGGATAGCTGCCCATGCCGAGGATATCGCCGTTTTTTGCGTCCATGACGATGGCGATGGCGTAGTCGGGTTTGTGTACATCAGAAACGGACTGCAGCTGCACATCCACCAAATATTGGATGTCGATGTCCAACGTCAGGGTCACATCGGTGCCGTACGTCGGTTTGTCCGTTCCGATGGCAGGTTGTGGTTCGAGCATGCCGTTCTGGGTGTATTCGATGCCTTCCAGTCCGTTGTTCTGGTCATCGACAAAGCCTACCAGTTGAGAGGCATGGAAACTGGCGGGGTAGGTTCTTCCTGTGTGTTTTTCCATGGAAACTGCCTGCGAGAGTCCGTTTTTCGCGATTATTTCCTTGATGGCGGGTATGTTCGATTCGTCGACTTGCTTTTTGATCAAGGCATACGTGCTGTATTTTGAAGCTTCCTTAAGGATATCCGGCACGCTCATTTCCAAGGCAGGCGAAAGCAAAGTTGCGGTTTTGTTCAGGTCGGAAATCTTTGAAAGGTGAAAATACACGCTGTAATAAGGGGTTTCGATAGCGAGTATCCTGCCGTTTCGGTCGTAAATCGTCCCGCGCACCACTTCTTTCGAAACGATGGGATCCTGATATTTTTTGATTTTTGTGCTTGTCATGATGACAAACAGGAGCCGAAATGCAAGAATAGCTATAGCAGTCAACGTGGCGACAAGGAATAGCCGATAAATGGTTTTGTTTTGACTCCTGCCCATGATTGCTTTATAGTACTCTCAAGGATAAGGATTGTCGAGGTATGGGAAAAGACAGTTATGATGATATGCAGGATAGGAACGGAACCACGAAGTCCCCGCGGGCTTCAGGGGGGGACAAGAAGATCCTGACGATCGTCATCATATTGGGGATCGGCATTTGTGTGTTGGTCGTGCTTTTGGGATGGAACGCATTGTTCCCGCCTGAAAAAGAAACCGCCAAAACTCCTGTCGTTCAGGAAAGCCCCGCACCGGTAGTGGTCACGCCGCCTCCTGCCACCCCAGCCGTCAAAGTCGTGGCTGAGGCTCCCATCGTTTCCGCACCCGGTTTGTCTGATCTTTCGCAAAAGACTCCCGCAACAGAGGCGAAACCTGTCACCGCCGGCACGACAGCCGTCAGCCTTTCTGATACGAAAAAGGCTCAGGCGAGCAAAAACAGTGTGCAATACCTCGATCATGTGGTCGCCGAAGGTGAAGACATCACGTCCATTTCCGCTAGCTACGGACTCAAGATGCAGACCATCATTTCGGTCAACCAGATACGCAATGTCAATGCGGTCAAACCCGGACTCACGCTCCGTATCCCGGATCGTGACGGACAGTTGTATGTCGTGAAGAACGGGGACATGCTCTCAACCATAGCGCGTTCCTACAATATGGGCTGGAAGACTTTGATGGAAGTCAATGGCCTTTCCAACGAAATGATCAGGCCGGGACAATCGTTGTTCATCCCTGATACGGTGCAGGGTGGGGCGGCTGCGGCGGAAATAGCATCCGTCTCTTTCCAGAAACCTGCCCAGGGAAAACTTATCGGCTCTTTCGGTCAACCCAGCACAGACCCGGCTGACCAGGGGAATCTTGATGGGGTTTTGATCCAGGGGCTGGCAGGTGCGGCCGTCACCGCAGCGGCGAATGGTGATGTGGTTGACGCAGGATATGAGCAGAAAGGCCGGGGGCGCTTTGTGATAGTCAGTCATGAGGATGGCTATAAAACGACATACGCACATCTGGAAAACGTAGATGTGAAGACAGGAATGAAAGTAGCCAAGGGACAAGTCATCGGCTCGATGGGGACAAGCGGGACGGAGTATGCCAACCCGACATTGTATTTCGCCATCGAGCAGAACGGCATCAACCTGAATCCGGCTGATTTCTTCTGATTCGGGAAAAAACACATGAATTCAACGAAAGATCCGAAAGTTTTGCATTTCTCCAGTAGCCAGAACGGAAAGAATGATTTGCTTTCCCTGGCACGTTCGTGTTACGAGACAGGAAATTATGAAGATGCCCATGACTATGCGGGCCAATATCTTTCACGTCATCCTGACGATCTTGTGGCCCAGACCATCAACGCCGCTTCCGCACAGAGCGATGAAGAGAGCGAGAAGCTGTTCGACTCCTATCTCAAAGCAGCCAAGAAGCTTTTTGATGGAGACGAGATGAAACAGTTTTCAGGGTATTTGGGCATGCTTGAGGAATACGGGTTGCAGTTGATGGAAGCGGGGAAGTACGCTCTGTCTGCCGTACAGTTCTCCACGATACTGTCACTTGACCCTCATGACCGCCTGCAAAGCAGGTATCATCTTGCCTCGATTTTTGCCATTTTGGAGAAAAAGGAACACTTTGAGGAACTCTTTCAACGAAATGCGGAGGATAAGGATAATCCATTCCTCCTGTTTCCGGGAGCCATCCTTTTCTACAAATGCAGCGATTATGAAAAAACTGAAGCGTATATCCAGAAACTGTGCGCCATCTCTAATGTTTGGGAGGACGCTTTCCGCAATGATGTGTTCGCCACATTGACTGATCATATGCAGAATTATGACGGAGAGCATTACCGGAGCGGTTCACTTGATGAGATGATTACCGTCCTTGACACCAACGCCAACCTGTTGGTGTCTACTCCGGGCTTCGTCGATTATTGCATCAACCTGTTTGTCGGTTGAAAGAAAAACGGTGCAGGTCCTCTGCACCGTCATTCTTTACCTCACTGGAATCTTCCACAACAATTCTTATACTTTTTCCCGCTTCCGCAGGGACAGGGATCATTTCTTCCGATTTTCGGTCCCGTACGGCGGATGGTGGTGTTCGTTTCGCCTTCGCCGCCCTGCATCCGTTGCGCGCCCGGATTGCTTTCATTGTTGAACGAATTCTGGGCAGCATGGCTTTCCACAACTTTTCTGCTTTGGCCTTTATAGGGGTCCGGGGCTTCCCTTCGGGTGATCTGAACCCTCACCAACAGTTGCGCCATGAAGGTCGCGATATCATCGAGCATCTTCTGGAAAATCTCAAAACCTTCTACTTTGTATTCGACAAGCGGGTTTTTCTGCGCATAGGTTCTCAGTCCGACCGCACCGCGAAGTTCCTCGAGCATATTGAGGTGATCTTGCCATCTGAGGTCGATCTGCCTGAGATAGTTGAAACGCAGGAAAGCGTTGAATTGATCTTTTCCGGCAAGGTCGACTTTGTCCTGGACATTCTTGTCTATGACGGAAACGAGATGTTCTTTCCATTGTTCTATCGTCGCATTTTGTTCAAGCGGTTCGACTTCGAAGAAGAACTGCTTTTTCATCTCATCAAGAATCATCGCCATCGGGTTTTCTTTCTTGAACGCGTCGTCGCAGATCTGTTCGGCGCTGTCATGGCAATGTTCGAGGACACGACTGATCAAATCTTCGGAAAGCAGTATCTCATCCCTTTGCTGATAAAGGTAATTTCGCTGTTCGTTGAGCACGTCATCATATTCGAGCAGGTTTTTGCGGATTTCGAAGTTCCGTTCCTCAACACGTTTCTGGGCTTTCTCGATGGCGTTGGAAAGCATCTTGTGTTCAATGGGTTCCCCATCCTGCATGCCGATCCTGCCGAGCATGTTCTTCATGTTGTCGCTGGCAAACAATCTCATCAGGTTGTCATCCAATGAAACAAAGAAACGGCTTGTTCCCGGGTCTCCTTGCCTGCCGGAACGTCCGCGAAGCTGGTTGTCGATACGCCGGGACTCATGCCGTTCCGTGCCGAGCACGTACAAGCCTCCCAACGCTTTGACTTCCTCATATTGTTTTTGCCATGCAGGCATCACCTTTTGGAGCGCTTCCTTCATTTCCTGAACAGTGGCCTCGCTCCCGACCAGTTTCCGCGCCATGGTTTCGGGACTTCCACCAAGTTTGATGTCGGTGCCGCGTCCCGCCATGTTGGTGGCGATCGTGACAGAGCCTTTCGCGCCGGCGTTTTCGATGATCAAGGCTTCACGGGCATGGTTCTTTGCGTTGAGGACTTCATGCTGGATGCCCATCTTCATCAACAAGCTGGAAAGCAGTTCGCTTTTTTCAATGCTGATGGTGCCTACCAGAATCGGCTGGCCTGTTGCGTGTACCCGTTTGATCTCCTCGCAGATGGCCTGGAATTTGAACTGTTCGTTGTAGTAGACGAGGTCTCCGAGATCCTTCCTGATGCACGGCATGTTGGTGGGGACAACCACGACATCCAGTTTGTAAATGTTCATGAATTCAGGTGCTTCCGTATCGGCGGTACCGGTCATACCGGAAAGCTTCCCATACATACGGAAAAAGTTCTGGAACGTGATGGTCGCAAGCGTCTTGTTCTGCGCCAGGACCTTGATGCCTTCCTTTGCTTCGATGGCCTGGTGCAATCCGTCGCTGTAGCGTCTGCCGACAAGGATACGACCGGTGAATTCATCGACGATCTGGACTTTGTCGTCTGCAACGACATAATCGACATCTTTGCTGTACAGTTTCAAGGCGCGAACCGCCTGCGTCACATAATGCACGTATTCGAAATTCTCATCATCATACAAACTGCCGGAAATGACATGGTTGCGTATCAAGAGTTCTTCCATATGCAACATGCCTTGCGTGGTGAACGAAACACTCTTCTGCTTCTCATCAAGTTTGTAGTCGCCATGGGCGTCAAAGGGTTGGGCGTTCTTGTCGAAACGTGCCATTGGGTCTTCCTGGTAGTAATCGCCGGTGGCAGGATCTTTTTCACATTCCTTGAGGAACGGCGCGATGACTTTTGCGCCATGCACTTGTCTGGTGTCGTCTTCCGCCTGTCCGCTGATGATGAGCGGGGTACGCGCTTCATCGATCAGGATGGAGTCGATCTCATCGATGATGCAATAATGGTGCTTGGGCTGGATTTTTTCCTCAGCGGACCATTTCATGTTGTCACGCAGATAGTCGAAGCCGAATTCATTGTTGGTGCCGTAGGTGATGTCGCAGTTGTAGTTTTTCCGGCGGTTCTCATTGTCCATTTCGGAAAGGATCACCCCGACACTCAAACCGAGAAACTGATAGATTGGCCCCATCCATTGGCTGTCACGTCCCGCTAGATAGTCGTTGACGGTGACGACATGGACGCCTTTTCCTTCCAATGCGTTCAGATAGGCCGCAGGCACACAGGTGAGGGTTTTTCCTTCACCTGTTTTCATTTCCAGAATTTTTCCCTGATGGAGGACGATGCCTCCCATGATCTGCACATCGAACTGCCGTTGGCCGAGTACCCGATAAGAAGCTTCCCGGGCCAAAGCAAAGGCTTTGGGAAGCAGGCCGTCCAATGTTTTTCCATTGGCGAGTTCTTCGCGGAAGAAGGCGGTCTGAGCGGGGAAGTCTTCGTCTTTCAGGCCTTTCGCCCAACTTTCCTGATCATTTACTTGATGCACCAATGGCCATAGTGCCTTGATATCCTTATCCTGTTTCGTTCCGAACAGCTTTTCAAATAATCCCATCGGGTGTGCCCTCTTCTTTGAGCGATTTTGAACATATGTCTTCGTTCAGTATACTCAAACAGACAGTAAGAGGAAAGCATAGTGGCAAAAAAAGCTGTTTCTGGTATGATTGCATCCATGCGAGTGTGTTATGTCGGAGGCGGTACGATGGGGCATGTGAATCCCGCATTGGCCGTTCATGATTCCTTGAAGGATGAGCCTGGTTATGAATGCCTTTTCATCGGCAGCCATCATTCCATCGAAAAACAGGCGGTTGAAGCACATTGCGTTCCTTTTGTCGCCATTTGCAGCGGAAAACTCAGAAGGTATGCCTCGCTACGGAATTTCACCGACCTCTTTCTGATCATCATCGGCTTCGTGCAAGCCTTCTTCATTCTCCTCAGGTACCGTCCCGATGTGCTTTTCTCCAAAGGAGGGTATGTCAGCGTGCCGGTTGTCTTTGCCGCCCATCTGTTGCATATTCCCATCGTCACTCATGAATCAGACGCATTACCTGGGTTGTCAACCAGACTCAACAGCAAATGGGCGCGATATGTGTGCATTGCTTTCCCTGAAGCTTCGGGCGGGTTGCCGGAGGAGAAGGTTGTAGTGACCGGAAACCCCATCCGTCCACAACTTTTCTCGCCTGTGGCGTATGATCTGAAACAAAAATTGGGGATTTCCGGAAAACTGGTGTTTGTCATCGGCGGGAGTCTGGGATCACACCAGATAAACCAATTGGTTTGGGATAACCTCGATGAACTGACCAAAAGCGCTTTCATCTACCATCAAAGCGGAAAGGCCGATTGGCGTCATATCGACCATGAAGGATACTGTTGCGTTCCTTATGTAGAGGATGAGATCAATGAAGTGTATCATGCCGCAGATCTCGTCATCAGCCGCAGCGGGGCGGGCACCATCGGCGAAATCTGCCACTATGGGAAGGCCTCCCTGCTTATCCCGTTGCCACGGTCAGCCAGCAGGGGGGACCAGATACTCAATGCAGACCGCCTCGAGGAGAAAGGGGCTGCGGTTGTTTTGAAAGATGAGAGGGATTTTTTGAAATTGTTCCATTCCCTGTTGGAAGATGACGAAAAACGGAGTAAGCTAGGGAAAGCGGCGCATGTTCTGGCCACTGACGCTGCGGCGGGAAACATCGCTGATGTGATCAAACGTTGCGCGAAAAAACAGGAGTGATTGAATATGAATTGGGGTTTTTCCATAGGAAGTACGTATTTCAATTCGATTGATACCATTATGTTTGCTCTTGTGCTCATCGGCGGAATAGGAGGGGCCATAACCGGCTTTGCCATGTCGTTCGCCAAAAGCGCCGGCTATCTGGCAGGTTTGTTTGTCGGGTTGGCGTTTTGCTCGAAGCTGTCCTCAGCTTTCATGAAGACGTTCGGCATGAATGCGTTTTTCGCATCATTGGTTTCGTTCATGTTGCTTTTCGGAATCGGCTACATCGTATTGTGCCTTCTCGGCGCGACGTTGCAAAAAGTGTTTGAAGTGGCTGATGGACTGGAAGCGATAAACAGGATACTGGGTTTTGTCTGGGGGATGATCCTGATGGGAGCCTATCTCGGCCTTGCCTGCTATTTTCTGCGCATGCAGAGTCTGTGGAATGTCGAGCCGCTGTTTGGCAAGAGCCAATTCATCATCCATCTGATCGATCCGCTTACTCCAGGGGCGGCCAGTTGGGTCCAGAGTCAGTTCAAGTGATGTTTGACTCTATCGCGCCATACCAAGGGGCTGTGGTCCATGAGCTGAAAAGCGCCATGGAACAGGGTAGTCTCGGCCAAGCCAACCTGTTTTGCGGTCCAGAATATAGCCTGAGGATGACCACTGCCCTGGAACTCGCGCGGGTGCTTTCCTGTACGGAACAGGGTAAGGAAGGCTGCCAGTGTCCTTCCTGCAAAGCGTTTTCCAATCTTTCCATGGATAATGTCGTCATCATCAGCCAAAGGGATCACAAGAGCATCATAGAGACATCGATTTCATTGTTTGAGAAAAACAGGACCGCTTTCTCCCGCTGGTTCATGACGCGCAACATCCGTATCTGTCTGCTTTCGTACCATGGGGCGTTGCTCTCCACAGCAACCCAAGCGCAGAGCGGCGCATATAGTGCGGCATCTGCAGTGGATGATCTGCTGATCTCCCTTTCCCAAGAAAAACCGGACATCGATGAGAAGACAAGCCGCAAATACGCACAGGATTTGAGAAACGCCATGAAAGCCCTGTATGCGAACGAAAAGCGGGATACCTCGCTTTCGATCGCGCAGAGCAGGGCCATCGACGAATGGAGCAGGGGGACAACGGTGGGGGGAGCCAAGCGGTTCATCATCATCGAGAATGTGGAGGACGCAAACGTCGGTTCTCGCAACAGTTTGTTGAAAATCCTGGAGGAGCCGCCTGAAGACGTGTATTTCACCTTGGTGAGTTCCCATCCCGCGAGAATCATGCAGACCATCCTTTCCCGGGTACGGAGATTCACCTTTGAACCGCTTTCAAAGGAGAAAGTGAACCAGTTGCTCCAGAACTGTTTCCTGCCCGAACCTGCCGAGGATTTTGAAAGTTTCTTTTTGGCATACAGCGGAGTCGACACGAAAAGCCTGACCGAAATGGCGATGAAAATCTCCTCTTCCGTCCTTTGCGGAGAAGCGATGGCAGGCTCCGATTTTGATGCGATCATCAGCGTGGTGACGCTTCAAAGCCAAGTGGATTACCTGCTGAAACGCCTGCTCGGTTGTTTTGAGGAAGCTTTTTTGTCGCAGTCTCTTGAAGAAGAGCGGGCCATGCGGCTGGAACATATGGTCTCTTCGCTGCAGGGACAGGCGCAGTCGTACAACCAGAACAGCAAACTGCTGTTGCAGAACCTGTACCTTCATTTGATGGAGGGCTGACATGAACAAGTTTGTTTCAAGAGCCGTCAGAAAAATCGACCAGATGGACACCAAACAGATCAGCACAATCATCAACAATCTGGATAGCGACGTGAAGATGCTCGAAGCCGTGTTGGATTCCATGCAGGAAGGGGTGATTCTCTGTTCGAATGACCATTGCGTCGTCTATGTGAACGGGAAATGCCAGCAGATGATCCCGATGTTCATGCCTTCACGGTGGGGGTATGAAGGGATGGATTTCAGTGCTGTGGTTGATGACAAGGATGTGGTCGGTTATGTCGAAGGTTGCCTGAAGACTCCCGGTGATGATGAGGTGAAGGAATTCAACTTTCCCTGGGGTGGTTCGGTGCGTACCGTCAGCGTACGTGTCGTGGAATCTGAGGAATTGAAGAACAATTCGTTTTTGGTGGTTTTTTCCGATGTGACTGAGAAGAATCTGGCCGCGACGAAACTCCACCAAAGCGAGTATCTCGCCTCCATGACCACCATGGCGGCTTCGATAGCCCATGAGATCAAGAATCCTCTTGCCGCGATGAGTATCCATCTGCAATTGTTGAAGAAGCAGTTCGCCAAGAAGGGCAGTCTGACCATGGATGATGCGAAGCGATATGTGGATGTATTGGATGAGGAGATCGAACGCCTCAATTCCATTGTCGTTGATTTCCTGTTCGCCGTGCGCCCGATGACGACAGTCCTGAAGCTTGGTGATTTGTCCCAGACTGTTGAAGAAGTGGTTTCGTTTGTGAAGCCGGAACTCATCGAGCATAAGATGACCATCGTTTCCTTGAAAGAAGGCTCTGTCCCGAAGGTTGAATATGATGACAAGCTGATCAAACAGGTCCTGCTCAATCTGATCAAGAATGCGATGAACGCCATGAAGGAAGGCGGGAAAGTGACGGTGTCATTGGTTTTGGATGGGGATGATTTGTTGTGCAAGGTCGCCGACAGCGGTTGCGGTATTCCTCCGGAAAACCTCTCCAAGATTTTCGAACCGTATTTCACCACCAAGAGCAATGGCACGGGACTTGGTCTGACCGTCGTCTACAAAGTGATGAAGGAACACCATGGGGATGTGCGGGTCGACAGCAAGGAAGGGGTGGGAACCTGTTTCTCGTTGGTTTTCCCTGTGCCGGAAAGCCAAAGATTGACGCTTCCCAAGAAAGCCGATGAAGCGTTGGAAGCGGAAGGATTTGAGGTGAAGGAATGAAACGCATCATTTTGATTTGTGATGATGAGAAGAACATACGGGAAGGTTTGGCTCTTGCCATGGAAGATGAGGGCTATGCGACCCTTACTGCCGAGAATGCCGAAAAAGCGTGGGAAGACGTCAACAAGAATGCAGTCGATCTGGTGATCACCGATCTCCGTATGGACGGCATGGGTGGAGAGGAATTGCTCAAGCGCATCCATTCTTCCTATCCCCAGCTTCCTGTAATCATCCTTACCGGTCATGGGACAATCGAGACGGCGGTCGTCGCCATGCGTGACGGTGCCATCGATTTCTTCACCAAGCCTGTAGACCTTGACCGTTTGTCGCTGGTCGTAGGCAAGGCGCTCAAGAACAGGGATCTGCAAGCCGAGCATGATGAACTGAAACAGGAACTGGAAGATTACAAGGCTCGTGACAAATACAATAAGGTAATGATCGGAAAGAGCCAGAAAATGGCTGCTTTGATGGAAACCATCGTCCAGATCGCTCCGACCAACATACCTGTGCTCATCACCGGAGAGAGTGGAGTCGGGAAGGAACTTGCCGCAGACGCCATCGTTGAATTCTCAAAAAGGAAAGGCAAGCCGTTTGTCAAATTGCATTGCGCATCCCTTCCTGAGACGTTGCTTGAAGATGCGTTGTTCGGGCACGAGAAAGGTGCGTTCACCGGTGCCGTGGATCAAAGGAAAGGCCGCTTTGAGGATGCCGACGGCGGTACGTTGTTTCTTGATGAGATCGGAGAGATTACCAAGGCGACGCAGGTCAAGTTGCTCAGAATCCTGCAGGAAAAACAATTTGAACGCTTGGGTGGGAACAAAACCATAACGGTGGACGTGCGGGTTATCAGCGCAACCAACAGGAATCTGGAAGAAGCCATCAGAGACGGCTCTTTCCGAGAGGATTTGTACTATCGCATCAAAGGCGTGGAGATCAACGTAGCGCCTCTCAGGGAGCGAAAGGAAGACATCCCGCTTCTTATGGCGAGTTTTCTTGAGAAATTCAACAAAGAAAACGACAGGAATGTGGATGGATTCACCGAAAAGGCGAAGCATGCTTTATACGGTTACAGTTGGCCGGGGAATATCCGGGAGCTGCAGAACTGCATCATGGGTTCGGCTGCGATGTGCAGGACCAATATGATTGATGTAGGTGATCTTCCTCCTGCCGTCACCAATGCGGAAGCCGCCTCGACCGTGAATATGGATGTAGGGATTACTTTGGCGGAAGGGGAGAAGCGCTTGATCATCTCAACGCTGGAGAAATGCGGAGGGAACAAGACCAAAGCAGCTCAAGTACTGGATATCGGACGAAAGACCCTTCACCGGAAACTTCAGGAATACCAGATAGAAGACAACGATGACGATCAATGATATTTATGGAATCTTTGATGAAGGCGGTGTCCTGTCCAAAGGTTTCTCTTCCTATGAATATCGGGAAGGACAGCTCAAAATGGCAGAGTTGGTCCGACAAGCGTATGAAAACCATGCGATTCTTGCTGTTGAGGCGGGGACAGGCATCGGCAAATCCTTCGCATATCTGGTGCCCGCCTTGTATAATGCCATGGAGAATCCCGATGAGCGTACCGTCATCGCAACCAGTACGATCAACCTGCAACACCAATTGTACGAGAAAGACATCCCGATGCTTTTCAGACTGCTCGGAAGAAGCTGCAAGGTAGCCCTTGCGGTCGGCCGGTCGAACTATCTGTGTATCCGGCGCTTTGTGGAAAAGAAACAGGAATCGGCATTGCTGGCGACGGATCCTGAAAGTGACCTGTACAAGATCAACGGATGGGCGTCAAAAACCGATTCCGGATTGCGCAGTGATTATCCGTATGCGTTGCCTTCTGATTTGTGGATGGATATCAACAGCGACAGCGACTTGTGTGCGGGACACAATTGTCCGTATTTCAGCGAGTGTTTCTATGCTAAGGCAAAGCTGAAATGCAAGGAAGCGAAAATCATTGTGAGCAACCATCATCTGCTTTTCAGCGATGCTGCGAACCGTTTGGAAAACCAGGAGGATTTCAGCGAAGACGGCGTCTTGCCGGCATTCTCCCGCCTGATCATCGATGAAGCGCACAACATCGAGGATAATGCGACGGAATACTTCACGAAGACGTATGATCCGAAGGAAATGCATCGTCAGTTGGGGATTCTTGAACGGAAGACAGGCGCTTCAGATTCTCTGGTGGAGATGCTTTCCCCTTATGTGGATGATGACAAGATTATTGATGCGATCCATGATGATATTTCCCTGCTTACCGGACAAGTCGATACGCTGGACCAATACCTGTTGGTCATTTTTGCGAAAACCGACTACCAGCCGCTGTTGGTGAAAAAAGAATATGAGGCCAAACTTTCCGGTTTTTCCGACCTTGCGGCCTTGGTTGCCGCTACGAGCGGACGGCTTGCTTCGAAGATCAACAAATTGGTCGAAAACAACCATGCGCCACAAGAATATGAGACGAAGATCACCGAACTGAGGGTCAGGGGCACACGCATCCAGGAAATGGGAGAGGTGCTTTCGGCTTTCTGCAATTTCTCGGCTTGGAACGATGACGTCCATTGGTTCAACACAGAAATCTCCCGCAACAATGTGCGTCGTGTGCAAGTGCTCATCACGCCGTTGGACATTTCACCGCTATTGGTTGATGCGATTTTCAAGAAGCTCAATACGGTGGTATGTACGTCTGCGACATTGAGCATCGGAGGTGACTTCAAGTTTTGGGGTGGCAGGGTGGGGCTCCCATATGATGAGGAACGGCCTTTCCTGACCGGAGTGTTTCCTTCACCGTTTGATTTCAAGCGAAGGTTGTTGTTGCTCACTCCAATGGATGCGGTGATAGCCGAACCAAAAAACGACCAGGAACCCTATGTGAAGTATGTTTCAGAGACTATTTATGACTGTATCCGTTCTTCTGAGGGAGGGGCGTTGGTTTTGTTCACCAGCTATATGATGATGAAAAAGGTGCGTAACGCCATTGCTTCCCGTATGGCTGAAAACCATCTGACCCTGTATTGCCAGGGAGAAGCCGACAGGTACACGTTGCTTTCAAAGTTCATTGCCGAAAATGACAGTTCCCTTTTGGCGACAAGCAGTTTTTGGGAAGGTGTTGATGCTCCCGGACAGACCTTGAGAATGGTGATCATCGTGAAGTTGCCGTTTCAGGTACCATCAGATCCCGTATTCAAGGCTCGCTGCGATTCCATCGACATGCAAGGAGGAAGCGGGTTCGGGCAATTGGGGCTTCCTGCGACCACCATGAAACTCAAACAAGGTTTCGGCAGACTTCTCAGGAACAAAGAGGATCGGGGCATTGTCCTGATCCTCGACGGCAGGATCATGACGAAGGGCTATGGAGTAACGATGATCAGGTCTCTCCCCGAATGTTATCATCCCGAGTCAGTGACGGAAACGCTTTGTCCGAAGATCGAGGATTTCCTATTCGGCGGATGAAACAACATTTCTTGGAAACATCATACTCCAGAGGGATATGCCGGCAAAGAGCAAGGTTCCGCTATTGGATGAACCTCCGGTGTCGCTCCTGTTCTTTTCCGCATACCATGAGGGAGATCAGGCAATAGGGTTTCATGCCGGTTGGGAGTTTCACATGGTCATACCATTATTGATGCACATGCCGTATCTGCGAGATTGGCATGTGATGACGTTTTTCTCGTGCGGAGCAGACGGATATAACGTGATGGAAACAAAAAAAGCTGCCCGAAGGCAGCTTTTGATGGAAAAGGAATCCGATCAGCCGACGATGGCAAGAACGTCTTCCATCTTCAAGATCAAGTATTCGTCATTTCCGTCTTTCACGGATACTCCGGCAAACTTGTCATGAATGATGCGGTCTCCGACTTTGACGGTCATCTTCACTTTTTCAGTCCCTTCACCCACGGCAACGACTTTGCCGATCTGGGTTTTTTCTTGGGCTGTCTCAGGAATGTAGATGCCACTTGCGGTTTTCGCCTGCATCTCTTCACTCTTGACGAGCACTCTGTCTGCCAACGGTTTAATAGTCATGTTTGTTCCTCCAAACGTAGTATGTAATGTTTCGGTTCTTTATGGAACCTCAAAACAATATACTCAATCCAAACGGAAAGGGCAACAGAATAGATTCGTGGTGCGCAAATATTTCTCAGTGTGAAAACGCTTGCCGTTTTTTCCTCTTCATGAGTATATTGCAAGCAAGGAAACGAACTATGGAACGGAGTTGTGAAGGCAATCGACAATTAATGGTAATGCCGGACAGGGTAGTGGGAGACTATATGTACCGGAAAGCTGTTGAGTATGCGGCGGAGAAGAACCTGTATGAGTCGCTGCAATGCTTCGTCGATGCGTTTCTGCTGCGTAATAAGGAAAGCCATTGCGCTGACAAGAATTGGCTTGATTTCTTCCGATTGGAGTTCGTCACCTATCTGTTGGGGAAAAAGCACATTTGCTGTTCTCTTTGCGAAGGGGACATGGTGCATGACTGGCTGAAGGATGAATACCAGCGCCTGATGGATGCGAAAGAGCACAGCGAACTGCCTTTCCGTGGCGATACCCACGAATGGTTCGCGTCATTGGAACTCGATTTTCCTTGGATTTTCTGAGAAAGGGTCATTTTGGACCTATGGGAAGACTCGCTTTTCAAAAGTGGGTCAATTTGTCTCATATTTGGTTGAAAAGCGGATCAATTGGGTCAAATATCGTTGGAACCCTGAAGGCTTTCCATTTCATCAAAAAGTGTAATTCTTTACATTAATTATAATAAGCTGTTTTGTTAAAAGTTGGCATGGATGTTGCATAACTATAAATGCACACGGAGGTGCCAAAATGAGTGACGTAATGCTTGACAGTGAGATGATGAATGACAGCTACGAGGAGTCCAACATCCTTTCCATGTATCTGAAGGAGATCAACAGGATTCCGTTGCTCACTCAAGATGAAGAATACAATCTCGCTCTTCGCGCAAAGAAAGGCGATGAACTTGCCAGAAAGAAACTGATCGAAGGAAACCTCCGCTTTGTGGTAAACGTAGCGAAGAAGTATCAGAATCAGGGTATCCCTTTGAATGATTTGATCAATGAAGGCAATATCGGCTTGATGACCGCAGTGGAAAAATTCGAACCTGATATGGGATATCACTTCATCAGTTACGCCGTATGGTGGATCAGACAGTCCATCGTCAAGGCTTTGTGCGAAAAGAGCAGGGCTGTCCGTCTTCCGCTGAACAGAACCAACGAATTGATGCAGATCAAGAAAGCGCAGAAGAGTTTGATGCACGAGAATGGCAGGGAAGCGACCAGCGGCGAAATCGGTGATTTGACCGGTCTTGAACCGGAGTTGGTCAAGGACTTGCTTGCCATTTCCCGGGAAATGGTCAGTCTCGACAGCCCGATGACCAACGGCGACAAGGATTCCCAGTCGACATTTGGTGATTTCGTGGAAGATGATTCCCCATCGCCGGAAGATCGTCTTTTGGAAAGCAGTTTGAAGGAAGACATCAACGTGGTGTTGGGAAGCCTTTCCAAGAAGGAACGGGATGTCATCGAATTGCGCTTTGGTCTCAATGGCCGTACGCCTATGAGTCTGAAGGAAATCGGCGAATTGTATAACCTCACCAAAGAGAGAATCCGCCAGATCGAGAAGAAAGCTCTGGAAAGGCTGCAGAACCCTGCCAGGAGCAAAATGCTTGAAAGCTACACGGCTTGACGTGGATTCAATATAATAGATGTGAGCCATACCTGTTGGTGTGGCTCTTTTTTTGTTTTTGGGTTTTCAAATACCACGTAATAGGGTACAATTCCAAGGAAAAGCTGATATCAAGGGACAGGAGCAGGATAATGGACATACGATATTCGACAGGGAAGGAACCGTTCAAAAGGATGGACACGGAAGAACTCAGGAAGGAGTTTCTGATTCAGGGGATCTTCAAAGCCGATGATGTGAGCGCGGTCTATTCCCACGTGGACAGGATCGTGACGCTGGGGTGCATGCCGGTCAAGGGTGCCGTGCCGCTTTCCAAGAACATCGACCCGATGAGGGACTTCGGAGTCGGTTCGTTTCTGGAGAGGCGCGAGCTGGGGATGATCAACATCGGAGGTTCCGGAGAGGTGGACGTAGACGGGAAGACGTACGAACTGGCCCAGTACGACGGGATGTACGTCGGCATGGGCGCGAAGGAAGTCGTCTTCAGGAGTGATGACGGAAGCAGTCCGGCGAAATACTACATGAACAGCTGTCCGGCGCACTGCGCCTATCCGACGAAGCTCATCGCCTACAAGGATGCGATCCACAAGAAGATGGGGAGGCTGGAGGAGAGCAACGCGAGGACGATCAACCAGTACATCCATCCGGACGTGCTGCAGACCTGCCAATTGTCGATGGGAATGACCGCTTTGGAGCCGGGATCGGTGTGGAACACGATGCCTGCCCACACCCATGAGCGGAGGATGGAGGTGTATTTCTACTTCAGCATACCGTCAGACCAGGTGGTGTTCCATTTCATGGGGGAGCCGCAGGAGACGAGGCATGTGGTGATGCACAACGAAGAGGCTGTGATCAACCCGTCGTGGTCGATCCATGCGGGTTGCGGGACGACGAACTACATTTTCATCTGGTCGATGTGCGGAGAGAACCGCACCTATACCGATCAGGATTGGATCAAGACTCCCGACCTGCGGTAAGAGGTTTTCCTAGCCCAAGGAAAGCCGTTTCAACACGGCATTTCCTTGGGATGGCATTGCCGGTTTCATCATGGTCAGGATTCATCCTAAAGCTCCTGCGGATTTCCGATACATACGGAAAACATGCAAAAGATAGGGAAATGGTTCTTTTGTCGGTTTCCTGACTGCAGCACACGTCAGATGGTTTTTTTCGTAATGACGCAAAAAGAATGTTCCGAAAAGGCAATCTGATCCGTTGAAGGAAGCATTTCTCATGGAGCGCAGGATACTCTGCCGGACCCAAAGATTTCCCCAATGACCATGTGTATTCCTTATCCTTGTGCGATAGAGGACAAGATCAATACCAAAATGCGTCGATACAGTGGTCTCGATGGATTTTCCTTATGGGAATTCATGGAAGGACATGGTCATGTGATATGAAGGATGTCCTTCCTGTTCAGAAACAGTCAGACATGCTGTCTTTTCCGCTTCATGGAGCATGCATCTTTTCAAGAAGAGCCTTTACCACTGTACATTTCTGGGAAACACTTTTTGCAAGGTACGTGACGGTTCCGTTTTTCTCCTATGACTTTATTGAATGATTTTTCTTCGAAATTCGGAACAATGTTCCATTAAATTTTTGATTTATCAAGAGTTGTCAAGGGTGAAAAATGATGAAAAGCAGGCTTTATCATTGACAGCAGACCAAACAGCGGTTACGATTCTTCACTATCTAAAACGTTTATAAAAAACTAAAATCGAGAAAATGTAAGGAAGGAAAGAATCCATGGCTGCAAAAAATCAGTATGTGTACTTCTTCGGTAATGGAAAAGCCGATGGTACAGCGCAGATGCGCGACCTCCTCGGTGGAAAAGGTGCGAACCTTGCTGAGATGACGAGTATCGGACTTCCGGTCCCTCCAGGTTTCACCATCAGCGCCGAAGTATGCCAATTCTTCTATGACCATGATGGCGGTTATCCTGATGGGCTCCGCGAGGAAATCCTAAGCAATTTGCACAAACTGGAAACAATGATGGGCAAGAAACTCGGCGATAAGAATGACCCGTTGCTGGTTTCCGTACGCAGTGGCGCCGCACAATCCATGCCGGGCATGATGGACACCATCCTGAACCTCGGCCTGAACCCTGATACCGTCAAAGGCATGATCGAAAAGACCAACAATGAACGGTTTGCCTGGGACAGCTACCGCCGTTTCATCCAGATGTTCGGTGATGTCGTCATGGGTGTTCCTCACAGTGAGTTCGAAAGTGCTTTGCAGGATGTCAAAGATGAGAACCACAAGGTATTCGACATCGAGCTTGACAGCACGAACCTGCAAGAAGTGATTGCACGTTACAAGAGAATTTACCACAGATTCACCGGTGAGGATTTTCCTGTAGATCCAATGGATCAGTTGTTCAAGGCGATCAATGCGGTCTTCAAGAGCTGGAATAACGAACGTGCCATCAAATATCGTCAGATGTATGATATCCGCGGTTTGCTCGGCACCGCTGTGAACGTGCAGTCCATGGTGTTCGGAAACATGGGTGACACCAGCGGCACCGGTGTCGCGTTCACCCGTGACCCGTCTACCGGCGAGAACCGTTTCTATGGCGAGTTCCTGATGAATGCACAGGGTGAGGATGTCGTTGCAGGTATCCGCACTCCGAAATCCATCGATACCCTGAAGGCGATCAACCCGAAGGTCTATGATGAGTTGGCCGCAATCCGCCAGAAGCTTGAAAAGCATTACCACGACATGCAGGATCTTGAATTCACCATTCAGGAAGGAAAGTTGTACATGCTGCAGACCCGTGGCGGAAAGAGAACGATTTTCAGCTGGCTCCGCAGCCAGGTTGAAATGGTCGAAGAGGGCTTGATCACCAAAGAGACTGCCGTCAATCGTGTGCCTGCCGCAGAGTTCTCAAAGTTGTTCGCCCCGATACTTGACCAGAAAATCATCCGGGATTTGTCCTTGAAGGAGATCACTCACGGTCTGAACGCTTCTCCAGGAGGTGCGTGCGGGCAGGTGTACTTCACCGCTGCAGCCGCGGAAGAAGTCGCGGCAACCGGGAAGGATGTCATCCTGGTGAGGACCGAAACCAGTCCCGAGGATATCGGAGGCATGGCGGTTTCCCGTGGTGTCATCACCTGTCGTGGCGGTATGACGAGCCATGCGGCAGTCGTGGCACGTGGTATGGGCTGCCCCTGTGTTTCCGGTGCCAGCGAAATCCATGTGAATGAGCCGAAAAAATTCCTTGAAGTCAACGGTGTCACCGTGAAGGAAGGGGATTACATGGCAATCGACGGGTTTACCGGTTCTGTGTATGCGACCAAAATTGCGGTGAAGCCCAGTGAAATTGTGCAGGTTCTTGACGGTCAGATGCTGGAAAGCGAGTCACTGGTGTTCCAGAACTACAAGAAGTTCATGGGCTATGTCAACGAGATAAAGACTATGAAAGTCTTCACCAATGCCGATACGCCGAAAGACACGCATCATGCGAAAACGCTCGGCGCGGAAGGGATTGGTCTTTGCAGGACGGAACATATGTTCTTCGGCGGCAACAGAATCATGAGCGTCCGCAAGATGATTCTCGCCAACAACACGGTTGAGCGCCAAAAAGCGTTGGATGAGCTGCTTCCGATGCAGCGTGGTGATTTTGAGGCGATGTTCACTGAGTTGGACGGACTTCCGTTCACCATCCGTCTTCTCGATCCTCCGCTTCATGAGTTCCTTCCCAGCGACCATACCAGCCGTCATGAGCTCGCGCTCCAGATGGGTATCAGTGTCGAGGAAGTCGCTCAGAAGACCGCAGCCTTGCATGAGTTCAACCCGATGTTGGGTTTCCGTGGTTGCCGGCTTGGAATCATCTATCCGGAAATCCTGCAGATGCAGGTGAGGGCGATCATCGAAGCTGCCATCAACGTGCAGAAGAAAGGCGTCAAGGTCTATCCGGAAATCATGTTCCCGCTTATCGGCAATTATAAAGAATTCGCATACTGCCAAAAGAAAGCGAAGGAAGTCATCGATGACATCTTTGCCGCCACCGGTTCTCATGTCGAGTATTTGATGGGAACGATGATCGAGGTGCCGCGTGCAGCCATCACCGCAGATGAGATTGTGAAGGCCGGTGCGCAGTTCTTCAGTTTCGGAACGAACGACCTCACCCAGATGACCTGCGGGTTCAGCCGTGATGATGCGGCTTCTTTCCTTGGCCATTATGTCCAAGACGAAGACAAGCAGTTCTATGATTATGATCCGTTCGCCACGATTGATGAGGGTGGTGTCGGGAAAATGGTCAAGATTGCCGTCGAACTGGGACGCGGTGTCAACAAGAATCTGATCCTTGGCATCTGCGGCGAACATGGAGGCGATCCAAAGACAATCGCCTTCTGCCAGAGTGTCGGTTTGGATTATGTTTCCTGTTCTCCGTATCGTGTTCCGATCGCACGTCTTGCGGCGGCTCAGGCAGCCATTGAGGCGAAGAAAAAGAAAGTCTGATCTATAGGTTTTCTTCACATAAGGTGTTGCGGAAATTGGTGGAAGCCGATGGAAGCAACACCTTTTTTATTTGGAAAGGCAAAGAACTATCGATACCTGTAGGAGCATGAGTTTGACAAACGTGAAGTGATGACTGGTTTGTCTTCTTTTGGGGAAAGAAAAAAAAGGTGGCCGCAAAGCCACCTGTTAGCCGAAGAAGGGAGTTGAACTCTTGACCTGCTCATTACGAGTGAGCTGCTCTACCACTGAGCTACTTCGGCATACCAAAACAACATCTTACCATAAAAAATCCATGCACAACAGGATTATATATACCGTATTTTACCGTTAATGGGAAGAGGATTCATGTTTTTTATGACAAATTGATACCAAAAAAAGACCCTCATTTGACGGTCTTAAAAATGGTCTTTTGGCTTCTCTGCAGGAAGGTTCACCTTGAACCATTCGTTCAAAGCATGGAAAAGGCCATCCTTGATCAAATACAGAAACGTCAAGGATTGAAAAAGTGAACGTTGATGACGTACTCAAGCCAAACTTGTGTATTGGAAGGAGTACCTGTTCCTGCGTTTGCGACACTGGTAATGATGAGAGATTCCCTTGACATGATAACCACAAAAAATGACATCGGTTTGATTCTTCATTGAGCTACCTGATGAGTGAATAACTTCAGGTAAAGGTGTTATTCTCAGAACTCCATTACGGGGGAATATGCCACGTCGGCATATGGATTGTCATACCTACACGCAAACAAACCTCGACACACGCTTTTTCTGGTAATGGGAAGCATGTCTGAGCTTTTATGTCAAATTGGAGCGGATATGGAGATGTGTTTTTCGATTGACTCGCCATCTGTTTCTCAGTAGTGTAGTGGCAAGGAGCCGTACTTGAAAGCCAACAAACTTGATTTACGCTTCATTCCGAATGATTGTGTGGTCATGGTGAAGACAAAACGACAAAAGACTGTTCCGCAAGTTGGGCAGGGCTGGCAACCGGAAGTCGCGCAATTCCTTCTGGATATGTTTCCCACGGCTTTGGATAGCGGTATGGGGTTGTCGGATTTGTACAAGCTTGCAACGTTGACGAGTTCCGATGACGTCATTGATGCTTTGGACTCGTTGGATTTGTTGCCTGATGACGACGATGATGATTTTGAGGATGATGAAAATATATGAACGTACTGGGCATTGAGACCAGCTGTGATGAATGCAGCGCGGCCGTAGTGAGAGATGGTCATGAAATCCTGAGCAATGTCATTGCGACGCAGATTGAACTGCACAAACCGTATGAAGGTGTCGTGCCGGAACTTGCCAGCAGACTCCATACGGAATGGATTGAACAGGTAGTCAATGCAGCCATCCTCAAGGCTGGCCTGACGATAGCGGATATTGACGCCGTGGCGGTAACCAACCGACCCGGTTTGATGGGTTCCCTGTTGGTCGGCCTGAATTTCGCCAAAGGTTTTGCCGCTACGGCAGGCATCCCCATCATCGGCATCGATCACATCAGGGCTCATTTGTACGCATCTCAGATAGAGAATCCGTTGGAATATCCGTATCTGGGTGTTCTTGTCTCAGGCGGCCATACCGTCATCTGCAAAGTAAATGGCTATGACCAGATAGATGTCCTTGGAACAACCATCGATGATGCCATCGGCGAAGCGTTTGACAAAGTCGCGAAGCATTACGGTTTGGGCTATCCAGGCGGTGTAGTCATTGACCGTCTTTCCAAAACAGGCAACCCGACAGCCTTCCTGTTTCCGGGAAACGCGCTTGACGAACAGCATCCGTATGATATTTCGTACAGTGGTTTGAAGACAGCCGTCATCAACCAATTGGACAAGTATTGGGATGGCAAGAGCGAGAAAAGCAATGAAAACATTGCGGCTTCTTTTCAGCGTTGCGCCGTCGGAATGCTGGTTCGCAGGGTGAAACTCGCCCTTGAGGATACTGGCCTGAAAAGGCTGTCAGCAGGTGGCGGAGTGGCGGCGAACAGTTTGCTTCGCAGTGAATTGAAGGATTTTGAAAAGAGTGGGATTCAGACCAGTTTCCCGTCTTTGAAGCTCTGTACCGACAATGGGGCCATGGTCGCTGGACTGGGGTATCGCTATTTGGCTGATGGCGTTCGCGATGATTTCTCCATGAATGCCAGCGCAAGGGTAAGTGCCTTCAAGAAACAGTACGATTGAGCTTTTTCCCCTTGACATGGTCTTTGATTTCACCTATCCTTGCAAAGGATTTCTGATTGGGATGTAGTGTAATGGTAACACTGCAGATTCTGGTTCTGCCTTTAGGGGTTCGAATCCCTTCATCCCAGACGTTGGTTCCTTCGTCTAATGGTTAGGACAGGAGATTCTCAGTCTCTAAATATGGGTTCGATTCCCGTAGGAACTAGGAAAACGATGAAGGCAACCGAAACGGGTTGTCTTTTTTTTTCACTACCTCATGCGATAAGGATTTACTGATGATTACAGCTAGCAACATCTCTCTTGCCTACGGTTCACAGGTTTTGTTCAAGGAAGTGAATCTCAAATTCACTCCCGGCAATTGTTATGGCATCATCGGTGCGAACGGCGCCGGAAAATCGACTTTCCTCAAAATCCTTTCCGGCGAGTTGGAACCGGACAGCGGGGATGTCGTCGTCACACCAGGCCAGCGTTTGGCTGTACTCAGGCAGGACCATTTCGCATTCAACCAATATACCATCATGGATACCGTCATTATGGGGTATCCGAAATTGTATGAGACGATGAAAGAGAGGGACGCCATCTACGCCAAGGAGAATTTCTCCGAGGAAGACGGTATTAAAGCTGCGGAATTGGAATCCACTTTCAGTGAATTGGGTGGATGGGAAAGCGAAGCGCAGGCAGGACAACTTCTGGATGGTCTGGGCATCGCTGCGGACCTGCATGACAAATTGATGGGGGACGTCGAAGACAACGTGAAGGTCAGGGTTTTGCTCGCGCAAGCCTTGTTCGGCAATCCAGACATCCTGCTGCTCGATGAGCCTACCAACCACCTTGATCTTGAATCCATCACATGGCTGGAGGATTTTCTGGAAAATTTTGAAAACATCGTGATTGTCGTTTCCCATGACCGGCATTTCCTCAACTCGGTTTGCACACAAATCGTCGACATCGACTATTCCAAGGCGACGCTCTACGTCGGAAACTATGATTTCTGGTACATGTCCAGCCAGTTGGCCGCCAAACAGATGAAGGACGAGAAGAAACGAAGCGATGAAAAGATCGCGGAACTGAAAGAATTCATCCAGCGTTTTGCCAGCAATGCGGCCAAGAGCAGACAAGCCACCAGCAGGAAAAAACTGATTGACAAATTGACGGTTGATGACATCAAACCATCCAGCAGACGCTTCCCGTATGTCGGGTTCAGGCAACAGAGGGAAGTAGGGCGGAACATCCTCGAAGTGAAGGACCTCTGCAAGACGATAGACGGTCAGAAAATCCTTGATCATTTCAATCTGATGGTCAATGCGGGAGACAAGATCGCGTTTGTGGGACCCGAGCATTTCGCCAAGACGACGCTCTTTGAAATTCTGGCGGGAAAACTGGAACCTGATTCAGGCACATACCAATGGGGAGTGACTACTTCTCTCTCCTATTTTCCCAAAGACAACAGTTCGTTGTTCAAGGATCATGTTTCCATAACCGATTGGCTGATGCCGTATTCACCGGAAAAGGATGAGACATACGTTCGTTCGTTCTTGGGAAGAATGCTCTTCTCCGGAGACGAAGCGCTGAAGGATTGCACCGTTCTCTCCGGTGGAGAGAAAGTCAGGGTTGTCCTTGCGAAGATGATGATGGAGCAGGCCAATTGCATGATATTTGATGAACCGACCAGCCATCTGGATCTGGAATCCATCTCTGCTTTGAACGACGGACTCATCGACTTCAAGGGGATTCTCCTGTTCAACACTCATGACCACCAGTTCATCGACACAATCGCGAACAGGATCATCGAGATCACGCCGAAGGGAGTCATCGACAAAATGATGCGGTTTGAGGAATATCTTGCTGATGATGCCGTCAAAGCGCTTCGTGATGAGATGTATGCGGGACAGCAGCACAAACTGTCCCTCTAGGAGGATTGATGTTTTTTGCAGTTGATATCGGCAACACCAATATCGTACTTGCCGTCCATGATGGGGAGAAATGGGTTCAGACATTCCGCGTCTACAGTGACCAAGCCAAGACAGGAGATGAATACTTCGTCATTCTGGATTCGCTTTTCACCCATGCGGGTGTCCTCAAGGATTCTGTAGACCGCGCTGCTGTTTCCAGTGTCGTACCAAATCTTTCCCGTTCATTGCAGAAAAACGTGCAACGTCTCTTCGATGTCAATCCCTTGATGATCAACCACAATGTGAAAACAGGCTTGAAAAATGAGACGATCCCTCCGGAATTGGGAAATGACTTGCTTTGCAATGCCGCACAGGCCCATAAACTCCGTCCGGGAAATGCCGTGATGGTTTGCGATTTCGGAACCGCTTTGACGTTCACGACCGTATCCGGCGAGGGCTCTGTGCTCGGAGCAGCCATCGCCCCCGGACTTCTCACTGCAGTGCGGGCGTTGTTCCACGGAACCGCGCAATTGCCTCAAGTTGAATTACAGATTCCCAAAACTGTCGTCGGAAGAAACAGTGAGGAATCCATCAGATCGGGAATCATGTACGGTTATTCCGGTCTTGTCCAGCATATGATCGAACGTACGGAAAGCGAAATAGGCGAGAAGCTCTATGTGATAGCAACCGGGGGCCTGTCCCGGACCATCGCGCCCATCATTCCAAGGATTGACGAAGTGTGCCCCAACCAAACCCTCGACGGCATCAAGCTGATCAGCGATCTGAACAGCTGAAGAGCTCCTATCAGAGTACAAACTTTCCGTCGATCAGCAAGGGTATTTCCCGTCCGTCCATTTTCGTAGCGGTGATACGCATGTCTCGGGAACCTACCATGAAATCGATATGCATCAGACTTTTGTTGCAACCTTCCCTGTATGGATCGGAGGAACCGGCAAGACAACTGATGTAACCGGCTCCCAATGCCAGATGGCATGAGGCGTTTTCATCATAGAGGCTGCTTGAGAAAACCAAACCGCTTTTTGCGATGGGGTTTTCTTCATCGACCAAGGCGCATTCCCCAAGATGGCTTGTCCCTTCGTCAAAGGCAAGGAAACGTTCCATCACCTCTTTGCCTTTCACCGCTTCAAACGAACAGACTTTCCCTTCATGGAAATGCAGGGTGACCTTTTCCGTCACTTCATCAAAGACTGTGACGGGTCTGCTTGTCGTGATGTAGCCTTCAGCTGAATTCCGGTCAGGGGTGGTGAACAGTTCTTCTGTCGGGATGTTGGGAAGGAAGAGCCTGCCATCAGGCAACGTACTGTCGGCTCCCATGAACATGCTTGTCTTGCAGAGTCCTACCGTTAGATCGGCTTGGGAACTCTGATAATGCAACTTGGTGATGCCCAGATTATTGAGTTTCCGTGTATGGTCTTTCATCATTTTGCTTTTTTCAAACCAAGCTTTTGTCGGATCGGGTTTGTCCAGAAGGAGGATGGGTATGAGGACTTTCCAGAGGTCTTCTTCACAAGCTTGCGGACCGAGGACTTGTTTCGCCCAACGTTCCGTAGGACAGGCGATGACGCACCACGGGAGTTTGTCAGCCATACGCCGGTCCCTGACGACATGATGGAACGCGCGGTTGCTTTTCCGATAAAACTGGTTTTTACCCGGATTGAGAGGAACATGCTTCAGCATGTCATCGATCGGTTCGATCTGGATGTTTGCCCATTCTTCCGTACAGATCTGATAATCGAGCATCTTCTCAAAATCCGGGTTGTAACCGAGTTCCTGCAGGTTCTGGTTTGCAAGCCTGCTGGCAAGAAGCTCATTGTCTGATATATTGATGTAGACAAACTTCGCCTTATGCCGGTAGGCGCTTTTGGCGATTTCCCGTGCCATGAAATACGTGCCTGCGTCACAATTCACATACAAGCTTTGCCCTTTCTGCAAGGCTACACCGACTTCAATGACAAGATCCGCATATTGGGTGATCATATATCTTCTTCCTCGCTGAATATCCCTTCATCCATCAAAATATGTCTTGAACCGTCAGCTTCGATGGTGATGACTGACAAACTCCTCGAACCGATGGGGACATCCATCCTCACCAAAGACTGATTGAGATGAAAGGTTTCCAATTCATCCTCGGTAATATGCCGGGATAGGGTATCCAAAGAGAAGCCGCCGAAACCGATATGTGTGGTCATCGATTTATTGAAAAGGGGATGGACTCCGCTGGAAAGATGCCTGCTCTCAAGCGTATCCTCATCGGCGATCGACAATTCAGAAAGCACTTTCGCCCCTTCATCAACGGCAAAAAAAGCATCCAGTGCATCACATCCTTTTTCGGCGCTCCATGCGATGGCTTTGCCGTCTTTCAGCGTGAAGGTCGCTCCGCTGACCTGTTTTCCCAAAAGCAGGAATGGGCGGGAACTGGAAATCGTCCCGTTGGCAGAAGTGCCGTCAATCGTAGCAAAAAGATGCTGTATGGGAAGGGTGCTGAAAAATTTCCGTTCTTTTCCTGCGACTTGTTCGCCGCCGGCCCATTGGGTCGCTTTTGCGAGCGTGCAGGTGAAAGCCCATCCGTCCCCGATAACTTCAAGATGCTCGGGTTTCAAAGCGTTGAGTTTCCGCTTCCTGTAGGAAAGCATCAAACCTTGGGATTCCCAGAAACGATCCGGATTCTTGTCGTCCAAACGGAACAAGGCGGAAAACAGGTTCCACAGATCTTGTTCTGTGGCATCTTCACCCAAGTATTGCAGCCCCCAATTGGCGCCTGGATAGGGAATGTTCGCCCAAGGAAAAGCAAGTCTTCTGTCCAGTTCTACAGGTTCCGCAAGAATCCCGAATTTTCCGAGCGACACAACATCTTTGGCGATATCGGCGGGTTTTTCCTCACTGTAATAAGGGCTGTCGTCGAGATCGACGATATGGCACATCACATAGCCAGTGGTCTTTGGTCTCAGCGCTTCGTTTTCTTTCGGTTCGATGGGATATACCTGCTTGATTCTTCCGCCTGAGGTTTCCACGATCTGCACAGCCTCGATGGTGACTTCAGAAGCAAGTTTCGCAAGAAGACGGGCGAAGTCTATGGTAGAACTTTCCGTATTGATGGAAAGCGATTCTCCGCGACGTAATTGGAGCTGTCTTTTGATGATGAGCTCCGCATATTGGGTTTCTCTTTGGTCCATGGAAATCATCATAGACAATTCTTCCAGAGCAAGCAAGCGGAAACGGAAAAACGGTTATCCTTGTGTTTTTGACACTGATATGGTAACATATGTAAAGTATATATAGGAGAAACTATGCAGGATACCGATAGGGTGCAAAAACAGGCGGAACAAATTGCGGATAAAGGTATGTTTGCGTTGAAGGAAAAACAGGCTGCTGAAGTCCATGAAGCCTTACCGTATGGCTACCACAGCTTAGCCTGGTATGTGCAGCGTTTTGGCGGCAGGCTTCCTGATGAATGAAAAAATCTTTTATAAACCGATATAGATATTCACAAAACTCAAGAAAAGCATAAACTACAAGAATGGTTGTGATAAAAAAATTGCTGGAAGAATTGGATGCATCCGTCGGTGATGATGCCCTTCGCAGCAAGTTTCAGTTCATTTGGCTCTTCAGACTTTTCATGATTGTCGCTCTAGGGATGACTGTGGTGAACATCCTGACCGTCAAAGTGATGCTTGGTTGGTCGACGTTTATCTTCGCCGTCATTTGTGGTATTGATGTGCTTCTTGCCCAAAAGAATGGCCGGACGCTGAAAATCGCCAGTATCCTTTTTGTTCCGGAATTCTTTGCCTTGCTGATCTTCTTCATCATTTCAGGGACTCCCGAAGGTTTCAGCGCCATCTGGATATGCATGCTTCCGACTTTCGGCATCATGTTGTACGGACGGGTGAAAGGGACGGAAATTAGCACGGTCATGCTTTTCATCGTGATCTTTTTCTTCGATACTCCCTGGGGTGTGCGTTGCCTGCAATATCCGTATACCGCTTCGTTCCGCCTGCGTTTCCCGATGATCTACATTTCATTCTATTTCATATCATTGTTCATGGAGACTGTTCGTGTCCTTACCCAGAGAAAACTGGTCAAAGCGCAAGAACAATACCGCTATCTGTACGCCCATGACGCACTCACCGGACTTTACAACCGTTATGGGTTCAACATGGTGATCGGTGATGCATTTGCCCAAGATACTCCTGACGGACTCACGCTGAGCATCGTCGATATCGACCATTTCAAAAATGTGAACGACACGTTTGGGCATTATGATGGTGATCTTGTGCTGAAGGAAATCGCTGCGCGTTTGATACAATGTGATAATGGCACAAACGTGGTATGCCGTTGGGGTGGTGAGGAATTCGCCATCCTTACGAAAAACTGGCGAAAAGCCGCGGAACTGGGTGAAGCACTTTGCGAAGCGGTACGGAGCAAAGAGGTTTCCATCGGAGAGAAGCGTATCATGGTGACGGTAAGTGTTGGCGTTTGTGCGTGCAAGACTGTCCATGGGATGACCATCGAGCAGTGTATCCGCCAGGCCGACCAATGTCTGTACAGCGCAAAAGAGAACGGCAGGAACCATGCTGTGGTGAAAGTTCTGGAAAATGTCTGAATATAAAAAAACTCCTTTCGAAAAAGGAGTTTTCCAGAAGCGCCCTACGGGAGTCGAACCCGCTTCTTAAGCTTGGAAGGCTTAGGTAATACCATTATACGAAAGGCGCAAAAATCAACTGCTTTCACATATATAAAGAAAAACGTTGCTCCCGTCAAGTAGGCGTTTCGACTTTCTTCTGTTCGATTCTGTTGACTTAGAGGTTTGTTCCCAAGTAGAGTGGTGGTCGACAAGGAAGGGAATTATGGGACAACGTGGTGAGGTGTTTTCCTCGAAGTTGATAAAGAATGACCGGACCTATTTTTTCAATGTGAAGGAAAACATTTACGGGGACATGTTCCTCAATATCGTGGAAAGCAAGGGGAATCCTGATGAAGGGAGATTCATCCGCCAATCCATCATCATATACCAAGAAGATCTTGGCGAGTTCGTCAAGGAGATGCAGAAGAGTCTGGACTACATCAAAATGCATGACACCGCAACCGGGCCGTATCCGTATGAAAGGAAACCGTTTGATAAGGACGAACCCGCAAAACCGCGTCTGGTGGTGAAGGCTGTCAGGCGTCCGGATGAAGTGCCTGAAACGGTTAAGGATTCAGAATAATTCCTTTTCCGTATATGCTTTGTGGATATGAAAAGACCTGCGATGAATGGGACATGGCCCATACAGACGCAGGTTTTTTTGATGTGACTCTGTCGGATACCCTTTATGGATGTCAAAACCGTACTGCGGCCATTTCTGCGCGGCATACTCCATGAACCGGTCCCTCGCTTCCTTTGCCAGGATGGATGCCGCCATGATGGACGGTATCTTCGCATCCCCTTTGACGATGGTCTCAACAGCACAGGGAAGATCCGGTTTTCTGTTGCCGTCAACGAGAGCTAGAGAAACCTCCGTTTGACGGGCAAGTTTCCGATAGGCGCGTAACATGGCGAGGAAGGTGGCCCTGAGGATGTTCAGCTCATCGATTTCCTGATTCGTTGCCCAACCGATGGCCCATTGGGCCTTTTCCTTTATGACTTTTTCGGCGATCTGCCTTTGATGATGCGTCAGTTTTTTCGAATCATTGAGCAGTCCGATGGGGAATCCTGCAGGCAGGATGACCGCTGCCGCACACACCGGGCCAGCCAACGGTCCGCGGCCTGCTTCATCGATGCCGCAGATACGTCTTGGATCCACTTCTGTGGTGAAAAAGAGTTCCGTTTGTTGATTCTTGCTTCCCATATTTGAAACGGTATATACTCACGCTATCGTACGTCAAGGATGGTGGCAGGTTGTTTCTCAAGTGTCTTGATCTCCAAGGGTTCAAATCGTTCGCTGACAAAACGCATCTTGATTTCTCGGATGGCATCACCAGTCTTCTCGGTCCGAACGGCTGCGGGAAGAGCAACATCGTCGATTCCATCAAATGGGTTTTGGGTGAACAGTCTACCAAAACGCTTCGTGCCGGGCGTATGGAAGATGTCATTTTCAACGGTACCGACAAACGCAAACCTCTTCCTTTCGCCGAAGTAGCCTTGACCATCAACAACGAAAATCATGAATTGCCCAATGACGCGACGGAGATAGAGATCAAACGAAGGATTTTCCGTGACGGGAATTCCAATGAGTATTTCATCAACCGCCAGCAATGCAAGCTCAGTGACATCAGGGCTCTGTTCTTTGATACGGGCGTAGGCAAAAGCGCATACTCGATCTTGGAACAAGGGAAGATAGATCAGATCCTGACAAAATCACCTGTGGAAAGACGCTCCATCTTCGAAGAAGCGGCAGGCATCTCGCGTTTCAAGGCGGAAAGTCTGGAAGCGGAAAAGAAACTTGAGAAAGCCAATGAGAATATCGCTCAGGTCGAAGGCATCCTGAAGGATACGAAACGTACCTATGAGACGAGAAAGACCCAAGCTGAAAAAGCCATCAGGGCGAAACAACTCAAAACAGAACAATTCAGTCTTGAAGTGGACATCAGTCTGGGAACGGTACGCAATTATTTGAAACTGAAGGATGCGTTCCATGACGAGTTGAACAAACTCCAGATCCAATACGAGCAGCAACAGGAAAAGACGAAGACCGACACTGAAGCGATCAACGGCCTGCAGGAAGACATGAAGAGCCACGGTGCCCGGCGTGTGCAGATACAGATTCAGATGAAAGGCATTGAGGAAGCACAGAAGGGACGTGACGAGAAATTGGACTTGCTGACCCAACGGTTTCGGGAATTCTGCAAGCAGAAAGACCAGAATATCGCCAAAGCGAATGAGTACAAGGATAAGGTTGAACGTGACAACGAGGTGATGGAGGACAAGAAAGACGCCCTTGCCGAAGTAGAGGAAAAACTCGCTTCGATCGACGATGATATCCGGAACAACCTGACTTCCCTCCAAGAAACCAAGAATACGATCATCGACCTTGAGAGCAAGATTTCCGATGAGGAACTGAACAACATCAAGCTCAATGAAAGCCTTGAAGAACTGCAACAAAAACTGGGAGGACTGACCGACATCATCGTGGTTCAGTTGGATGCGAAATTGAAGGAATCCGGGTATAGGACTGATGAGAAGCTCCGTACCCAGAAAGCTTTTGCGGACAAGCTTTCCTCCATTCGTTCATCCATCAGCGAACATGTTCAGTTCCTGTCAAAGTTGTCTTCTGCGAATCTTTCGTTCCAAGAATTGGCAAACCAAGAGAAAACATTCCAGAATAAGATTCTCACCGGACTCTGCGAAGCTTCCAATTTGTTTGACGTGTATCTGACCCATGAGCCGACGTTCCTCGATGAGCTTGTCGCTCCCGAGGGCATCATTACGCAGAAACACCAATTGGATGAGAAGATGGAGGCGATCCGGCGTCAGATTGGGGACGGAAAGGACAAAATGGGGCATCTGGAGCAGGAGCATCAACGCCTGTCAGGCTCCGTAACGGCTTTTCAGGAGGCCATCAACCAGCAACAGTTGTCAAAAACGGCATTTGAAGGACAGAAAAACACCCTGACCGAAACCATCGGGCAACTGGGAAAGACCATCATGGAAGAACAATACTACTATGATGATCTGGTCAATGCCAGCAAAAACGCAGAGAACAGCATGTATGACACGCAGGAGAGCATCCGTTCCGTTGAAGAGGAATACAAAGCCGCGAAAGACGAAATGGAAGATCTTGCATCCCGACTTGAAGAGGAAGTCACTGCGGTGAATACCGTGCAGGAAGAAATCCGCAAGATGCAGGACAGCCAGACTCAGTCCGCACGGATGCTTCAGGACCTGTACCAAAAACAATCAGACTTGAAAGGCAGGATTTCCGGTACCGAAGAAGCGTTGGGCAATGTCTATACTTCTTTCTTCAATACCTACGGCAAAAGTCTGAAAGAGTTTGAAGGCAGACTGGGCGGGGAGATCGAAGAATACACCGTCCTGCAGAACAGGCTCAATTCGGTGAAGAAAGAATTGGAAGGGTTGGGCAACATCAACCAGATGGCTGAGGATGAGTTCAACGAAGTGAAAAGTCAGTATGATTTTCTCACTTCGCAACTGGCGGATTTGAACAAGGCAAAGGCAGATCTCGTCGGAGTCGTACAGGACATCAAGACACGAAGCGCCGATTTGTTCAGCGAGACCTACAAGCAAATCTCCGCCAATTTCCAGGACATGTTCCGCCGTCTGTTCGGTGGTGGAAGGGCGGAATTGAAGCTTGTCGCACCCGGTGACGAGGAAAGCCCGGAAGTCCCGGGAGAGGACAAACCCCTTTCAGAGGCTGAGCAGAAACTCAAGCAATCCAATGACATTCTTGAGAGCGGCATCGACATCTTCGCACAGCCGCCGGGGAAGAAACTCGTTTCACTGTCATTGCTTTCCGGCGGGGAACGTTCCATGACCGCAGTCGCCTTGTTGTTCGCGACCTATATCGTCAAGCCGTCTCCGTTTTGCATTCTCGATGAGATCGACGCGGCATTGGACGACCGCAACATCGGTAATTTCCTGACGGTGCTTCAGGGCTTTGCGCAGAGCAGCCAGTTCATCATCATCACGCATAACAAGCACACCGTTCTCGGTTCGGCATCCATGCTTGGTGTGACGCAAATCGAGGCTGGAGTGTCTACGACAGTCAGCTACAGGCTGGCCAAGGAAGAGGGCAAGCCCGTCATCTTGGATGATTCGGAAAACAAGGTCGATTTCACCGACGACGGGGTGAGGAAATAGCAGGTAACCTTGACACCGCGAGGCGGTCTACGGTATAAGTCAACAGGATAGGAAGAGGAATGTTTGAAGCCATCAGTGAAAAGTTTTCCGGTATTCTTCGTTCAATGGCCGGAAAATCCAAGATAACGGAGAAAAACGTAGAAGACGCCGTTGAAGAAATCAAAGTGGCGTTGTTGGATGCGGATGTAAACCTCCACGTCGTGCGCCGTTTCATTAATGGCACGCTTGAAGAAGCCAAAGGGGAGAAGGTCCTCAAAGCCGTCAATCCAGGCCAACAGTTTGTCAAAATCGTTTACGACAAAATGGTCGCGTTGCTTTCCGATCCGGAAGGCCAGAAACTGATTCTCAGAGGTCCGGACACAACAACGGTCATTTTGATGATGGGACTCCAAGGTTCCGGAAAGACAACCACAGCCGCGAAACTCGGATACAGTCTTCTGAAACAAGGAAGAAGGCCTTTGTTGGTGGCTTGTGACTTGGTCAGGCCCGCCGCAATCCTGCAACTTCAGGTGCTCGGCGATAAGGCAGGTGTTCCTGTCTATCATGAGGATGGCGCCAAAAATCCCGCTGTTGTCGCCGCAAACGCTTTGAAAAAAGCGAAAAAAGAACAATATGACGTGATGATCGTTGATACCAGCGGACGCATGTACCTCGATGAGGCGCTGATGGACGAACTGGCCAGGATCAAAGATGCCGTACAGCCTGACGAGACTTTGTTCGTCGCAGATGCGATGACGGGCCAGAACGCCGTGAACATCGCCAAGGAATTCGAGGCGAAGATCGGTATTTCCGGTGTTGTCCTGACAAAGTTCGACAGTGATACCCGTGGCGGAGCGGCGATGTCGTTGCGTTCCGTGGTGGGGAAACCGATCAAATTCATCGGCTCAGGCGAAAAACTCGAAGATATCCAGCCCTTCTATCCGGATCGTATGGCGAGCAGGATACTCGGCATGGGTGATGTCGTATCCTTGGTGGAAAAGGCCCAGGAGACGGTAAGCCAGGAAGAAGCGATGAAATTGCAGGCGAAGATGGCAAAAAACACCTTTGACCTGCAGGATTATCTTGATCAGCTAGATTCGATGAACAAAATGGGTTCAGTCGACCAGATTCTGGATATGATCCCCGGTGCGAAAGGGCAGGTTTCAGCCGATGATGTCGACATGAAACAGTTCAACCAGCAGAAGGCGATCATCCTTTCCATGACGAAAATGGAACGCGAGAACTATCGGGTCATAGGACCGGACAGGAGAAAGAGGATAGCAAAGGGAAGCGGCACGAACGTTTCCGATGTGAACCGTCTCCTGAAACAATTTGAGAAAATGCGGCTTACCATGCATAAGTTCGCGAAAAATAAAAAATACCAAGCTGCCATGCTGAAACAGATGGGTATGATGAATAATCCACAAAAGTGAAAGAGGAGTAGAAACATGAGTACAAGCATGAGACTGACACGGATGGGCACACAGAAGAAAGCGGAGTACCGTATTGTCGTGATGGACAAGCATTCACCGACAAACAGCAGCACTCTCGACGTGATCGGGAACTTCCATCCAAGAGCTGAGGAAGGGAAACAGATTGTCCTTGACGCAGAGAAAGCGAAGGCCTGGATCATGAAAGGTGCGCAACCTTCCGCGACCGTGAAGATGATTCTCAACAAGAGCGGCATCCAGATTTGCAGAAAACCTGCCCAAGGCTGAGTTCCAGGAGCTCGTCGTGGAAAAAGATCTTGTCGAATACATTGTGAAGAATCTCGTCGATAATCCTGACCAAGTTTCCGTAAACGTCGTCGAAGGTGAGAAATCCACCATCCTCGAGTTGAAGGTTGCTGATGAGGATGTCGGTAAAGTGATCGGCAAACAAGGCCGCATCGCGAAAGCCATCAGGACAATCCTGTCCGCTTCCGCGACCAAAGGCGGCAAGCGCGCCGTGCTTGAGATTCTTGACTGATTGCAATGGAGGATCTGCTTGCTACCGCGACCATCGGTTCGACATTCGGACTTGATGGGGAAGTGAAGGTTTATCCGAACAATGAGAAGTATGACTATCTGAAGAAACTGAAGATAGTCACGTTGGAATTGCCGGACGGAACACGAAAGCAAGCGGAAATCATTGGATACAGGGTGGTCGGTGGGCAACTATTGTGTTCTTTTTCCGGATACGAGACACCGGAAAAGGCACGGTTTCTTGCCAGGGCCATCCTTTTGGTATCACGGGACCAAGCATATCCTTTACGAAAAGGACAAGTGTATGTCGCTGATCTTATCGGGTGTTCCCTCCTGTGGCAGGGTGAGGTTGTAGCGTCTGTAGCAGCCACCATGGACGGTCCACAAGGGTTGTTGCTGGAAGCGAAAACGAATGATGGGAAAACCCATCTCATTCCGTTCATCCCGCAATATGTATCTTCCGTCGATACCCGGGCGAAGACAATCGTGCTTGCGGTGGATTGGATAGTGTCATGAACATCACCATACTGACTTTGTTTCCGCAAATGGTGGAACCGTTTTTCCAGAATTCCATTATGAAACGCGCGGTGGATAATGGTTTGATCCGGTATACGGTCTGTGATTTTCGTGAACAGGCCTTGGACAAACATAAAAGCTGCGATGATGTTCCCTTCGGTGGCGGAGCGGGGATGGTCATCAAATGCGGACCGCTCGACCGTGCTTTGGAAATGGCGGGCGCCGCTTCAAAACGCGTGGTATATGCGTCTCCGAGCGGGAAGAAATTCACTGAAGCGTATGCGAAGGAACTGAGTAAGGAACAGGATCTTGTGTTCATCTGCGGTCATTATGAAGGGGTGGACCAGAGGATCATCGACACGTGGGTTGACGATGAGATATGCATCGGGGATTATGTGATTTCCAGCGGTGAAGTCGCGACATTGGTCCTGATTGATGCCATCTATCGCCTTGTCGAAGGCGTCATCACCGAGGAATCCCTGGAAGAAGAGAGTTTCTCGGGAGGACTTCTCGAATATCCACAGTATACTCGACCGGAAACCTATTGTGCAAAAGAGGTTCCTGCGGTATTATTGAGCGGTCATCACGCCAACATTTGTCAGTGGCGTGTGATGCAACGACTGGAGAAAACGAAAAAAAATCGGCCGGAATTATTAGAAACGGCGGCACTTGATGCGGACTCCAGAGCTACGTTGAATGGTTTGTTTGGATATAGTGCGAAAGGGACAGACGACAATGGATGAAGAAAAACAAGAAGTGAAGACTGAAGAAGTCAAGGCCGAAGCGGCGCCAGTGAAAGCCGAAGAGCCGAAGAAAGCGGAGATCGCCGGAAAGAAAGACGTCATCAAGGCGATCGAAGCCGAGCAAATCAAAGAGAATGCCGAGAATTTCAATGTTGGCGATACCGTGAAGGTATACTTCAAGATCATCGAAGGCGCCACCGAACGTATTCAGGTGTTTGAAGGTTTGGTCATCTGCAAGAAGAACAGCGGGCTGCGCAAATCCTTCACCGTACGGAAGAACTCATATGGTGTCGGCGTAGAGCGTATTTTCCCGATGCATTCACCTCGTATCGAGAAGATTGAGGTTGTCCGCCATGGCCGTGTCAGAAGGGCGAAGTTGTATTACGTCCGCAACAAGGTCGGCAAAGATGCCAAGATCAAGGAACTTATCGTCAAAAAGAACGACTAGTTTTGTGTTGAGCAACCCCCTTTGGCATATCCATGGGGGTTGTTTTGTTCATCGGAGGAGGATGGCATGGATGCGAATCGCAACATGAAAGCAAAGCGTGGCAAGAAAGGCAAAGCGAATCAGCAAAAAGATACCCATCGCATGCTGAGCGCCAAAGAACTGTTATTGCCGCAAAAACAGACCATTCGCCATAGTAATCTTCCGATTCCCGAAACACATGATATCAAAGAACCGCTTCCGGTTTGTCCGCTCTGTGGTCAGGTCATTCAGAATATCGCGGAATCTGTCACCAATCCTGAAGGCCGGTATTGTCATTTCGATTGTGTCATACAACAGCTGAAAGAACAGGAGAAACCTACCGAACAGCAGATGATCAGCTACGTGGGAAGCGGGAATTTCGCTGTGGTCGAGAAGGGTCCTGATGGCAAGTTCACCATCATCAAACGGATAGAATATGAGAAACGTGAGGCGTTTGACGCCATGAAAAAGTATGTTGAGGAGACGAAAATCCTATGAGCGACCAACATCTTGCCATGTTGCCCGGTTCGTTTGATCCTCCCACCTACGGTCACATTGACATCATCCGCCGATCTGCAAGGCTCTATGACAAACTCTACGTCGTCGTCGCCGACAACCGGGCGAAGAAATATCTGTTTACCGCGGAAGAACGCAAAGAAATGCTTGAGGAAATCCTCAAAGATTATCCGAACATCGAAGTGGTGGTCTTTAGCGGTCTTGTGGTGGAATTTGCCAGGAAGATGAACATTGGCGTGATGATCCGTGGAGTCCGGGCTTTGGTGGATTTTGGGTATGAGTTTGAATTGGCTATGACAAACAAGCAGATCAATCAGGAACTTGAGGTATTGTTCATGCCGACAAGTCCTGCATATTTCATGCTTCGTTCGTCCGGCATCAAGGAAATGGCGAGTTTTGGCGCGGATGTTTCCAAACTGGTTCCGGATATCGTTGCGGAAAGACTGAAGAAACGGATAGGGGTCCAGAACAATGAGTAACGAAGAGATTTTGGTTTCCATACGGCCTGTCATCGCAGACAAGCTTGGAATCGACCCGGCTCGGGTGACTATGCATGCATCCTTCATCAAAGATCTTGGCGCCGACAGTCTGACGGCGTTCGAAATGATTTGGGCAATTGAAGACAAAATGGGTGTCGAAGTGCCCGATGAGGAATTGATGGATATCCATACTGTGGAAGAAGCAGTAGCGGCGATTTCCCGTCAATTGGCATAGTTGTTGACTCGCTGTGACAAAACAGGTATTCTAGTGTAGTTCAAAAATTGAGAGAGAGGTAAGCAAAATGGCAACACCCAAATATAAAACTTCCAAATCCAAGGCGGCAAGCCGCAAAGCATCGAACATGAAATTGGCGGCTCCGACGCTGACCAAATGCGGTACCTGCGGTAACATGATACTGCCACATCGCGTTTGTCCGAAATGCGGATTCTATCGTGGAGTCCAAGTGATCGAGCAGAGCGAGAAGTAAGGAGTTGGGCATGACATCGATGACAAAAGACGAACTGTTCAAGAAAGTTCAGGCTTTGATTGCGGAGAAATTCGAACTTGATCCTTCCAAGGTGACCATGGATTCCAATTTCCGCAAGGATTTTGAAGCGGATAGCCTTGATACCTATGAATTGGTATATGCGATCGAGCAGGATTTCGGTGTGACCATTCCTGATGAGAAAGCAAATGAGTTTGAGACCGTCAAGGATGCCGTCGATTTTCTTGAGTCGCAAATTTCCTGATCATGCAAAGTTTCATGAATGTCAAGGCTCCCGTTGTTTCTCCAGAGAGAAAGCGGGAGCTTTTGCAGTTCAAAGAAGCCTGTGGTCTTCCTTTGGAGAATCTGGATATCCTGAACCTTGCCTTCACGCATCGCTCATACGCGAACGAAACGGAAGACGACATAGACAACAACGAACGTCTGGAATTTCTGGGCGACAGTGTGCTGGGGATGGTTGTAGCCGACTGGTTGTTCAGAAACATGCCCAAAAAGCATGAAGGCGATTTCTCGAAGATCAAGAGCATAGCTGTCAGCGAAGACAGTCTTGATGTCGTCGCCATGAAACTGGGAGTGGGGCAATACCTATTGATGGGGCGTGGCGAGGAACATTCCGGCGGAAGGACCAAGAAGGCGTTGTTGGCTGATACCGTCGAGGCTGTGTTCGCCGCTTGTTATCTTGATTGTGGTTTTGAGCCAACCAGGATGTTCATCCTGAAATACATGATCCCGCAGATCGAAGCTGTGGTGCAGGATAATTATCATCATGATTTCAAGACGAGTCTCCAGGAATATACCCAGCATTGTTACAAGACCGTGCCCGTCTATACGTTGGTGGACAAAAAAGGCCCGGAGCATGACTTCACCTTCTATGTGAAAGTGAGCATACACGGTCAGGATTTCGGTCCTGCCGAAGGTTCGACCAAAAAGCAAGCAGAGCAGAATGCAGCTCAGATTGCTTATGAGAAGCTTGATGTTGCCGCTTTTGAAGATTCCAAATGAGACTTGGCTATCTCGGTCAGTTGTTTTTTGGTGTTTTGTTTCGGATCATCCATCACGCATTCCAGCAGATACTCGAGCGTAGCTTTCACTTGCGGGCCTTGCGGCACGCCGAGCGACATGATGTCTTTTCCGTTCACGGCGAGATCTTTCAGGGAGAGGGCGTCTCCTTGGGAAAGGATTCCCTTGATTCTGTCTTCAAGTTCCCCGATGGAAGCATACACCTCAAGTTGTGCCTTTGTTGAAGTATCCACGCCTTCATCGCCGCATGTCGCTTCCACATCACAAAGATGCAGGCGCAATACATCATCGATGTGTTCCCGTCCCACACGTTTGATGAAACGGCGTACTCCCGCGTCACTCCAATCGGAAGTATAGTGGAACATATGCATCGCAATAAGATGGGAGACCGTATCAATCTCCAGATTTGACGCTTTCAAACCTTGAAGGATTTCCGCACAAAGCTTTTCTCCGACGATTTCATGACGGTAATACGTGTTCCCGTCCTCATGGTAGACGACTGTTTCCCATTTGCCGATGTCATGGAACAACGCCGCTTCCCGCACAAAGAAAGGATACTCGTGGTCCGCGGCTACCTGACAGGTATGGATGCAGTGGACAAGCACCGTATCATGGTGCTGTCCGTTCTGTTGGATGTCGCGTGTGCGGGCCAGTTCGGGAAGTATCACGTCAAGGATTTTGCTCGTATCAGCCAAAAGGAGACCTTTTGCGGGATGTTTGGACGATATCAGTTTGCTCAGTTCGTCATGGATGCGTTCCTTGGAGACATGTGAGAGGTTGCCCTTTAATTCTCCCATTGCCTTGAAGGTTTCTTCTTCAATAGAGAAATCAAGTTTTGAGGCGAAACGCAGAGCCCTGAGAATACGCAGACCGTCTTCAAGGAAACGTTCGCGTGGTTCCCCGATGGCACGCACCAAACCTTTAGACAAATCTTCAAAACCATGATGGAGGTCTATGATGCGACCGTCCTGGCAATCGGCGGCAAATGCGTTGATGGTGAAGTCACGCCGTTGCAGGTCTTGGGCGAGACTGCCGACAAAGTCCACGTGGGATGGATGCCGTCCATCAAGATAAGCGCCTTCCGTCCTGAAAGTCGTCACTTCATATTGGCTTTCACCAAAAAGGACCGTGACGGTACCGTGTTCCAGCCCGGTGGGTATGACATGACGGAAAAGGCGCATGACTTCACGTGGCTTCGCATCGGTGGTGAAGTCATAATCATGATTTTGGATCCCCAACAGATAATCGCGGATCGAACCTCCGACGATGTACAATTGGTAGCCATGTGAGGTGAATGCTTTGCTGAAATCCTGTATTTCTCGAGGCACAGGAAATGTCTTCATAGCTTCATCTTAGCAGATGACTGGGATTTTGTCCTCTATGCAAGAAAGGACGTTTATTGTATATTGTTAACCTCGATTCAAGTTTGTTTTCCATAGGCAAATAAGTGATTTGCAAGGAGTTTATCATGTTTCGTCCGGTGACTACAAAAGTTGATTTCCCAGCAATGGAAGAGGGTACCCTCGCCTTCTGGAAAGATCATGAGATTTTCCAAAAATCCATAGAACAGCGTCCTGTTGACAACGAATATGTGTTCTATGACGGCCCTCCGTTCGCCACAGGCCTTCCGCATTTCGGGCATTTCGTCCCGGGAACCATCAAGGATGCGATACCCCGCTATCAGACGATGAAAGGGAAGAGAGTCCTCCGTGGCTGGGGATGGGATTGTCATGGAGTTCCTGTCGAATATGAAATGGAAAAGACTCTGGGCATCGGCGGTTACAACCAAGTCATGCAGTATGGGGTGGGGAAGTTCAATGAACAGTGCCGCTCCATCGTGCTCCGGTATACGGAGGAATGGAAAAAAACCGTGACCCGTATGGGCCGTTGGGTTGATTTCGAACATGGCTACCGCACAATGGATCCCAAATACATGGAGTCCATCTGGTGGGTGTTCAAGACATTGTATGAGAAAGGCTATATTTACGAAGGGTATAATATCCTTCCGTTCTCACCGGAATTGGCTTGCCCGCTTTCGAACTTCGAGGTGGCTCTTGGCGGTTATCAAGATGTCACTGACCAAGCAGTGACGGTTCGTTTTGCCGTTGACGGAAAGAAGAATACCTATTTCCTCGCCTGGACGACTACGCCGTGGACATTGCCGAGCAACCTTGCCTTGTGTTTTGGTCCCGACATCGATTACGTCGAAGTGGAAGATGCTTCCGACCACAACCATTACATTCTCGGGAAAGCACGCATCGGTTCCTATTACTCCAAACCGGAACAATACCGGATCGTCGAGGAGCATAAGGGATCCTATTATAAGGGAATGACGTATGAGCCGCTTTTCCCGTACTTCAAAGACCTGAAAAAACAGGGTGCTTTCACCTGTGTGCTGGGGGATTACGTCACCACGACGGATGGTTGCGGCATCGTCCATACGGCATCCGGTTTCGGCGAGGATGACTACAATGTGCTGAAAGGCACAGGTATTCCTGTTGTCTGCCCGGTCGATATCGAATGCAAATTCACGTCAGAGGTGCCGGATTACCAAGGCCGTTTCGTCAAAGACTGCGACAAAGACATCATCAACCAATTGAAGAACGAGGGCAAACTGATCAAACGGGAGAACTATCTCCACGCATATCCGTTCTGCTACCGCACCCACAAACCGTTGATCTACAGGGCGATGAGTTGCTGGTTTGTTGATGTGCAGAAGATCAAGAAAGAGATGCTGGCCTGCAATGAGCAGATCAACTGGGTACCCGAACACATCAAAGAAGGACGTTTCGGCAAATGGCTTGAAGGTGCCCGTGATTGGGCCATCAGCCGCAACCGGTTCTGGGGGAATCCGATACCCATCTGGAAGAGTGAGAGCGGCAAGTATGTCGAAGTGATCGGTTCCATTGATGAGCTGGAGAAGAAGTCCGGACAGAAAGTGACCGACCTGCACAAGCATTTCATCGATGACCTGACTTGGAAAGCGCCGGACGGTTCGACCATGCATCGTATTCCCGATGTGTTGGACTGCTGGTTTGAGTCCGGTTCCATGCCGTATGCGCAGGTGCACTATCCGTTCGAGAACAAGGAATACTTTGAGAAGCATTTCCCTGCCGATTTCATCAATGAAGGTTTGGACCAGACACGCGGTTGGTTCTATTCGTTGACGGTCATCGCAGCCGGTTTGTTTGACTCACCTGCGTTCAAGAACTGTGTGGTCAGCGGTCTTGTGCTTGCGGCCGATGGGAAAAAGATGTCCAAGAGCTTGCACAACTACAGCGATCCTGTGGACGTCATCAACAAATACGGTGCCGATGCGCTTCGTTTCTGCCTGCTTAATTCAGCGGTAGTCCATGCCGATGAGGTGAACTTCAGCGATACGGGTGTAGAAGAAGTCCTGAAGACATTGTTGATTCCGCTTTGGAACGCGTATTCGTTCTTTGTCACATATGCGAACATCGACGGTTATACGCCGAGTGAGACGAAGTATGAGGATTTGGCGAATCCGTTGGACAAATGGATCGTCAGCCTCAGCGAGGAACTTACCGAAGCATGCACAAAGGCTTTTGACGCGTACGATATTCAGGGAGTCTGCAGCCAGTTCATCCCGTTCATCGAGAACCTGAACAATTGGTACATCCGCCGCAGTCGAAGACGTTTCTGGAAATCTGCCAACGATCAGGACAAGAAGCAGGCCTACGATACCTTGTACAGGGTTTTGATGACTTTCTGCAAGATCACCTGTCCGATGATTCCGTTCATCACTGAAGAGATTTACCAGAATCTCAAGACTGATGAAATGCCGGAGTCCATCCATCTGTGTGATTATCCTGTTTATGACGGAAGGCAACGGGATTTGTTGCTGGAAGAGGAAATGGCTCTCACCCAGAAAGCCATAGCCCTTGGAAGGACATTGCGCGCTTCAAGCAATTTGAAGATCCGTCAGCCGTTGGCGACCATGTATCTGGTCGACCGCAAAAAGGAAGAACGCGATATCCTCAAGGGGATGGAAGACATCATCGCCGAAGAATTGAATGTCAAGGCAGTCAAATTGCAGGGAGATGAGACCGGTTTGGTTTCCTACAACGCGAAAGCCAACTTCAAAGTTCTCGGAAAAGCGCTGGGCAAGAACATGAAGAGTGTTGCCGCTTCCATCGAGGCATTCGGGAATGAGGATATCGAGGATTTGTTGGAAGGTGGGACAAAGCATGTCGTATATGACGGAGGTTCCATTGACCTGACAAAGGAAGACATCTTGGTCCAAAGGACGGAAGCTGAAGGCGTAAAGGTGCTCAACGAAGGCACGGTGACAGTCGGTTTCGACACAAAAGTCACCGAAGCCTTGCGCGAGGAAGGTATCGCCCGAGATATTGTCCATACTGTCCAGAATCTTCGCAAGGAGAATGGCTTCGACGTCGCCGATCATATCAATATGAAGTATGACGGGGAAGCGGACATCAGCAAGGTGTTCGCTGACTTTGGCGACTACATCAAAGGTGAGACGCTCTGCGACAACGTGGAGAAAGCCATCTTGACCTGTAGTGCCATTGATTGCGGAGAACAGCAGGTGAAATTCCAATTGAGCAAGGCATGAAACATACCGTCGTCTTTCTTGGTTTTCTTTTCTGTCTCTTTCTGACCGGCTGCGCCACTACCCGAAAAGTGGGGACCGGTTCGGTCGGACCGATGCAGAACATTTACCGGGAAGGCGACATTCTGGTCACGCTGGACGCACAAAAAGAACCTGCACTTGCGGAGAAAATCCTAGGGAGTAGGGAACTGGCGAAACGATGCGACCGCATCAGCGCCAGTTTTACTCCAAAGGATGCGGCATATCCCTTCAACACACAGAATGCAGTGTTGACCGCAGTGGTTGAGGGGGATTATCCTGGTTTTTTGGTAAATGTCGCTTTGGGGAGTAATTCAGCCTTCGCGAAAGCTGGAGACCATTTTACCCACGACGCGCTCTCGGTTGGTTCGCTCTCCAAAGAGACATTGCTTTGTACGAATGGCAATTGGAAAGAAAGGAAAGACGCTTTCTTGTTGCCTCCCGCTCTTGACGATCTCACGGCAGGTCGCCTTTCGTCTGTCTGCATCGCTTTATACGTGAGAAATCCTGTGTCTTTTTTTGATCTCGGTTTCGATATCCCCCAATCGGTTTTCAAAACGATACGAGAGATTTCGGTCGGCATCAACGAACAGCATGAAGCGGATATCATGATCAAAGTGGAATCGGATGAAAAGGCTTCATCCCTGTCAAAACTGTTGCGAAGCGCGTATATAGCCGATTTGAGACGGGAGAAAATCGCTTTTTCCCTTGAGGATCTGAAAAAGATGTTTACCCTTGAAGGGAATATGCTTACTATTACGAACATGAAGATCAGCGATTCCCAGTTCTCCAAAATGACGGAGAATCTGGGAGTTTTGGTTTAGGAGAGTTATATGCCATATTATGAGTATGAGTGTGATGCCTGTCATGAAACCTTCACACTTGAACAACCGATCATGAGCCATGAAGCTCCGGAAAAATGTCCGAAATGCGGAATGGAACATACGGTGCATCGTGTTTTCACCGCATCTACTGTCATATTCAAAGGGAACGGTTTCTACTGCACAGACCATCATGAAGGGTCTGCATGCGATCATTGCATGAAACGGAAGGGGAATTGACATGGAAGGAAAGAAACTGCGCATTCTCACCGGAGACAGGCCGACAGGACGTCTTCATCTTGGGCATTACGTCGGATCATTGAAAAGTCGTGTGGAATTGCAGGACATGTATGATACATGGATTGAGATTGCTGATGTCCAGGCTTTGACGACCCATTTCGAAAAACCCGAGTTGATCGAGCAGAGCATCTATGAAGTGGCGATGGACAACTTGTCCGTCGGGCTTGACCCTGAGAAAATCACCTTGCTGCAGCAAAGCCAGATCACATCAATCGCGGAATTGACGATTTTCTATTCCATGATTGTCAGTTGCAACCAGCTCAGACATAACCCGACCATCAAGACGGAAGCCAAGAACTATGGTTATTCAGACCTTACATACGGTTTTTTGGGGTATCCTGTCAGCCAAGCAGCGGACATCACATTCTGCAACGCATCGTTGGTGCCGGTCGGGGAAGACCAGATCCCTCATATCGAACTTGCCCGTAAGATCGTCAGGAAATTCAACGATTTGTATGGCACCCATATCATCGAACCTGATTACAAGGTTTCCTCGACCGGGCGTCTTTCCGGTCTTGACGGAAATGAGAAGATGGGAAAGAGTCTCGGAAACGCGATATATCTTTCCGATCCTCCGGAAGCGATTTGGGACAAAGTGCGGAATGCGGTCACCGATCCGGCACGCATCAGCGTGAAGATTCCCGGCCATCCCGACATCTGCAATGTGTACAAATACCACACGGTGTTCAATAAACCGGAAGCAGAGGATATCTGCCAGAGGTGCAAGGGCGCCCAAATCGGTTGTGTAGCCTGTAAGAAACGTCTCAATGAGGTGCTGAACAACCTGCTCGATCCGATCAGGGAGAAACGGCATTATTATGAAGAGCACAAAGATGTGGTGAAAGAACTCATTATGGAAGGCTCAAAACGGGCCAATGAAGTCGGCAACGCAAATATCGCCGATATCAAGGCTCATATGCATGTGGCCATCTGAGGCATCATAAAGCAGCGTTTTTTTCCTTTTGCAGGTTTTCGTTGGCGATGGCAAGCATCAGTTTGATCCTGTTCTCTTGGTTGACATGGCTTGCCGACGGATCATAGTCGATGGGGACGATGTTCGCATGCGGAACTTTCTCTCGTACCGCATGGAACATTCCCTTCGCACAGATGTGGTTGGGAAGACAGCCGAAAGGTTGGGTGCAGATGATGTTGTCGAATCCCATATGCACCAACCCCAGCATTTCCGCGGTGAGCAGCCAGCCTTCACCCATTTTCACCCCGTAATCCAAGATACCTTCGTCGTATGCTTTGGTCATGCGGTAGGGCTCAGGCGCGTTGAAACCCGCTTCCTTCATGGCTCTGAGTTCCATGGCCTCGATCTTGAACGCCTGTTTGTTTACGAAATCGTTCAGGATAGCTGCCCAGAACAAATGGCCGTAGTAGTGGCGGTCAAGTTTAGCGTTGTCGATGCCGTAGTACAGGAAATCCATCAACGGAGGGATCATGACTTCGCAGCCTTGGCTTTCCAGAAAATCCCTCAATCCGTTGTTTCCCAATGCGGAATACTTCATGTAGATTTCGCCGACGATGCCTACTTTGACCTTCTCGGTCTTCTTCACCGGAATGGAAGCGAACTCATGGGTTATTTTGTCGAAATTATGATGCATTGACCAACCGATGTATCCTCGGTTCTTTGCGAATTTGCCACCAATGATCTTTATCCATTTCTCCACCAGCTGGTTTGTCTGTCCTTTGTTGACCTCATACGGCCTGATCTGGTTGCTCAGCATCATCAACAAGTCACCATACACAAAACCGCAATATGCATGAAGAATCATGATGGGCGTGAGTTTGAAACCGGGATTGTCATCCATTCCCTTGAGGTTGAGGCTGATGATCGGGATGTAATCCATCTTGCATTCGATCATCGCTTTCTTCAGCAGAAAAATGTAATTGCTCGCCCTGCATCCGCCACCGGTCTGGCTGATCAACAAAGCGACTTTGTGGGTATCGTACTTGCCGCTTTTCAAGGCATCAATGAATTGGCCGATGACCAGTTGCGCAGGATAACAGATGTCATTGTGGACGTAGCGCATGCCTTCACGGATGACATTCGGCCCCCTGTTGGTGAGCAGTTCCGCTTGGTATCCATGATTGACGAAAACTTCTTTGATCAGGGAGAAATGGATGGGAACCATGTCGGGGATCAAGAGGATATGGTCTTTTTTCATCTCTTTGGTAAAAGGTTCGCTCATACGGTTTCCTTCTCTTGTACGGCTGCCAAAAGGCTGCGGATGCGGATGCGCACCGCACCAAGATTGGTGATCTCATCGATTTTGATTTGCGTGTAAATGCGCTCATTTTGTTTCAGGATGGAACGTATTTCATCAGTGGTTACCGCATCCAAACCGCAACCGAAACTGACCAGTTGCACCACATGCATGTCTTTTTGATCCAGCGTATAGCGTGCCGCATCATACATGCGTGCATGATAAGTCCATTGGTTGAGGACCGTCCGTTTTTCCTTGGGTACGAGATAGGCGAGGCTGTCGCCGGATATGACCGCGCAACCGCATTGGAGCATTAACGTGTCGATGCCATGGTTGACCTCTGGGTCATTGTGGTACGGACGACCGACAAGAACGATGATCGGCATGGCTTTCTGCCTTGCAAGGCCTATGATGGATTCGGCTTGCTTCCTGATGGCCTCTTCATAGGCGTCATACGCCTTGTAGGCACGGTCGGCAGCCATGTTGATCTCACTTTTGCGGAATGTACCCATGGTCGAGAGGATTTGAGCAATCCGCTTGGGGAAGAATGATCTGTCAGCCAAAGAAACGTAGGGGCTTACCAAGTTGATCTTTCCTTCCTGGACTTCAGGAATATTGTGTTTCAGGACTTCAGGATAGTAGGCCACGACAGGGCAGTTGAAATGGTTGTCTCCCTTTTGTTCTTCGATATTGTAGCTTGAGCAAGGATAGAAGATTGTACTTACTCCTTCCTTATATAAGGAAAGGATATGGCCATGGAGCAGTTTCGCCGGATAACAGATGGTATCGGACGGAATCGTCGCTTGACCAAGCAGATATGTGGCGCGGGTCGATTGCTTTGAGGTGACTACTTCATAACCAAGGGAAGTGAAAAATGTATACCAGAAGGGAAGGTTTTCCCAATAGTTCAGCCCCAACGGCAGACCAAGTTTTCCCCGTGGTCCTTGCTGAGGTAGATATTGTTTCAGGTATTCCTGCTTGAAGGCGACCATATCAAGAGTGGATGGATCGCTGATGAACTTCGCAGGATTGACGATCCGTTCGCATTTGTTCCCGCTGATCATCTTCCGTCCATGATCAAACAGGTTTATGGTCAATTGGCAATGGTTGGTGCATCCTTTGCACTGCATGGTCTTTGTCTGATGGGTGAAGTTCTCCAGTTGGGAGAGGTCAAGCATGGTCCTCTCCTGTGGGACGCGGTTGTGTTGCCTCATCGCATACAATGCGCAGCCATAAGCACCCATAAGGCCAGCTTGGTCCACACGGATGACCTCGGTCTGCAACTCATTCTCGAAGGCTCGGAGCACCGCGTCATTGAGGAATGTACCTCCCTGGACGACGATATGCCTGCCCAACGTGGTGGCGTCAGTGGAGCGAATGACTTTGTACAAGGCGTTTTTGACCACGCTGATGGCCAATCCAGCAAAGATGTCTGAAACCGAAGCGCCATCCTTTTGCGCCTGTTTGACCTGACTGTTCATGAAGACGGTGCACCGTGAACCAAGATCAACCGGATGTTTTGCAAGGAGGGCGAGTTTTGCCGAATCGGCAGGATTGTACCCCAGAGCCTGGCTGAAAGTCTGCAGGAAACTGCCGCAACCGGAAGAACAGGCTTCATTGAGGAAGATATTGTCCACAACTCCGTCCCGGATTTTGAAGCATTTGATGTCTTGGCCTCCGATGTCGATGATGAAGTCGACATCCGGCATGAAAGCTCTGGCGCTGATGAAATGTGCGATCGTCTCCACAATGGAGTATTCCAGATTGAAGGCGTTTTTGATCAACGCCTCGCCATAGCCCGTGGAACAGCCTTTCTGCAGCTTCACGAACGGATACTTTGACTGGACGTCACAGAGAAACGAACGCACTGCTTCAACAGGGTTCCCGTTATTGTTCTCGTATCGGCTGTACAGCAAGTTGCCGTCTTTGTCGATAACACATTCCTTGATGGTCGTCGAACCGGAATCGATGCCGACAAACGCATCTCCGCGATAGGTTTCGATGGAAGCGGTCGGAAGCTTTGCCTTGGCGTGTCTTGCCTGGAAAGCTTCCAGTTCGTCTTTGTTTTGGAAAAGCGGTTTCAGGCTGACATACGTACCTTTGTTGGTGTATTCGCTGAGTTCTTTGTTCAGTTCGGTACAGGTCAATTCCTTGCCTCCCGGCGAGAGTGCTGTACCTAAAGCAACGTAAAACAGCGAGTTTTCCGGGCAAAGCCCTTCGATATTCAAGGCTTTGTCAAAAGCAAGACGTAGTTGGGAGAGGAATGTCAAAGGTCCGCCCAAATAAACAATGTTTCCCTTGATGGGTCTTCCCTGTGCCAGTCCCGTGATGGTTTGGTTGACGACCGACTGAAAAACGGAAAGGATGATATCGCTTTTGGCGGCACCTTGGTTTACCAGAGGTTGCACATCGCTTTTGGCGAAAACACCGCAACGGCTGGCGATGGTGTAGGTCAATGTCGCCTGTTTGGCCAAGTCGTCCAATTGGTCTTCGCCGACATTGAGCAAGGTTGCCATCTGGTCAATGAAACTGCCGGTCCCGCCTGCACAGGTCCCATTCATCCTCACCTCGAGGTTTCCTTTCAGAAACAGTATCTTTGCGTCTTCGCCACCGAGTTCGATGACCACATCGCTGTTCGGAAGATAGGTGAGTATGGCCATTCTGGTCGCATAAACTTCCTGAACGAACGGCAGGGAAAGATTCTGTGCCAGTCCCATGCCGGCCGAACCGGATACAGAGAGGGAAAACGGTTCGTCTCCAAGAATGTTCTGGACGTTGCCCAACAGGTTGAGCGCTGTTTCTGGAATCTGGGAATAATGCCTCATGTATTGTTTGAATATAAGGTTGCCCTTCTCATCAAGCACCACACATTTCATTGTCGTTGATCCGACATCAAGTCCAAGTTTCACACATTACCTCTGCCGACTTCGTCTCCATGGACATCAAAATCGATCCAGGCTGTTTCTTGAACAGCTTTATCCAACAGCGTCTCTATCCCCATGGCGGAAAAATGTTCCGCCATGACAGACTTGTCCGGCCGCACCAATGGGTGGCGCGGACTGAAAATGACGCAACAATCCTCATAGGGAAGAATCGAAGTGTCATAGGTCCCTATCTTCTGCGCAAGATCCATGATCTCCTGTTTGTCCATTCCTACGAGCGGTCGGAGAACCAAACGGGGACTCATGCTGTCGGACCATGACATAGATTCCAATGTCTGGCTTGCAACTTGGGAAAGCGCTTCTCCCGTGACGATCGCCAAAGCACCAGTCTTGTCGGCAAGTTTGTTCGCCACCTGCATCATCGCGCCACGGAACATCAACGTATGTTCGTCTTCGGGACTATGATCCCTGATCCATATCTGCTGGTCGGTGAACGGGACGACCCAAAGACGCATGCCCATGTTGTAGGGAGAAAGAAGGGAAGACAGTTTCTTCACTTTGTCCAACGCTTGCTCGCTGGTGTAAGGATACGCATGGAAATAGATCGCTTCCATTTTCAGACCGCGCCCAGCCATTTTATAGCAGGCGACGGGACTGTCGATGCCTCCGCTCAACAACAGCATGGCTTTCCCAGCTGTCGTGCAGGGAAGGCCGGAAGGTCCCGATTGTGGGGAAGTATACAGATATGCCTGGTCGCGTATCTCGCAATACAACGTCTTTTCCGGGTTCTTTACGGCTACTTTCATATCCGGATAGGTGTCCAAGACAACGCCCCCAAGCTCGCAATTGATTGCATAACTGTTCAGAGGAAATTTTTTGTCGCTGCGGCAGGTCTCCACCTTAAATGTACCTTTTGCTGAAGAAAACGGTGGATCTTTGACCAACTCTTTTGTTTTCTCTTTGATCGCATCCATATCCTTCGGACAGCGGACGCACTGGCTATAGCCGACAACACCGAAGGTAGTGCGGAAAGCCATGTCAATGATGTGTTTCGGACAATTGTTGCTGATGGCGATGTAGAGGCGTCCTTTCTGCTTATGCTCTTCGCTATGGTAAGGTTTGAGCTTTGCTTTGATGTTCTGTTTGAGCCGTTTTTCAAAAAAACCGCGGTTCAACCCTTTGAGTGAGATTTCCCCAAGCCGTACCAAATACAAGGTCGTTTCTTCCATGTCAATTCCTTCCCAACAACTCTTTCAAAGTGAGGCACAACAGCATGGCCTCATCATCTGTCGTCTGATACCCAAATGAAATCCTGATGGAACCTTTCGCTTCCTTCGGACTGAAATGCATCGCCGTGATGATGCTTTCTTCTTTACCTTGTGCGTTGTTCGAGCAAGCCGAACCTGATGAAACACAGATTCCTTTGTCGCTGAGCATGCGCGTCAGCACTTCGCTGGGAAGTTTGTCCGTGGTGATGTTGAGTATCCACGGGGAAGCGTTTTCACCAGGGCTGAGAAACGACACGACGCCGTCGAGTTCTTTTCTGCATAAGGCGTTGAGGTGTTGTGCCGTTTGCTGATGGAGGTTGAGGTTTTCCAGAGCATCGCTGATGGCGACAGCCATCGAAGCGATGCCAGCCGTGTTTTCCGTTCCTGGACGAAGCGCATGTTCCTGTCCGCCGCCACGTGACAGCCCCTGGATGGAAGGATCAATATTGTACAGCAGGCCGACACCTTTCGGCCCCTGGAGTTTGTGGGCGGAGAACGCGGCACTGTCCACACCCAGGCTTCCCAAATTGAAAGGGATTTTCCCCAAAGCTTGCGTAGCGTCGGTATGGACATGGATTTTGCGTCCCGTCCGCTTTTCGTAGGCACGGCATACTTTGACGATTTCCCCCACAGGTTGGATCGATCCGGTGACATTGTTGACCAACATCATGCAGACAAGCCGGGTTTTCGGATTCAGGAGCGACGCGACTTGATCGGGATCCACAAAACCTTTGGGTGCATCAATTGTGGAAACGGTCCAACCTTTTTCGCGGAAAAGCCTTTCAAATCCTTTCACCGCGCTATGCTCGATGGAAGGAATGAGAATCTGGCCTTGCTGAGGGCTCCAGAGAAAGCTCTGCAGGATGATGGAATTCGCTTCGGTAGAGCTTGCGGTGAAGGTCAAGTCCTGTGGCTTGACTTGCAGGCATGAGGCGATCTTGTTCCGGTCATCCTCAAGACGCGAATGAGCCTCCTGTCCCGCTTGATGAAGCGAAGACGGATTGCCCCAATAATCTTTGCTGGCGCTTATATATGCATCTAATGCCTTTTCACTGATTTTTGTCGTGGCGGCATTATCAAAATACAGGATCTTTTTCATCTTACGATAATGTACTGTTATTTCTGATGCGAGGGAAGTGGTTCGGAGCCATCTTGTAACAGTGGACGGAAACTGGTAAAAAGATGGGTATGGATACATTGTTGAAAAGTACATTGGCGGCAGGAAGAACCACCACCATTTTGATGGCTTCCGGGCTGAAGGATCTTGCTTTGTACCTGGGAAATTATGGACGCAATGTCATGTGGGTATTTGATACCAACACATCAAATCTTTTCAAGCAATTGCCCACCAATACGATCGTATTGGAGAATGGCGAAGAGCACAAGAACCTGAAATCATTGCTTCGCATTCTCTCCAGCGCAAGCGAGTTCGGCATGGCGCGCGACTCGCGGTTCATTGGTTTCGGCGGCGGTGTCGTCTGTGACCTGACCGCATTGGCCGCTTCGTTGTACATGCGTGGCTGCAACCTGACCCTGGTCCCGACCACATTGCTTTGCATGAGTGACGCCTGCCTCGGGGGAAAAACGGCCATTGACTATGCAGGCAACAAAAACATCATCGGGACATTCAATCCGGCAGATGAAGTGCTTGTTTGTGTCGATACGCTCAAGACTTTACCTGACGCCCAATACCTGAACGGCATGGGAGAGGTCATCAAACATGCTTTCCTGTCTCCTGACGAAGAGCTCTACAAATTCCTGATCGTCCATCACCGGGACATCATGAAACGGGACAATGAAATGATGCAGCAAATGGTCGCCTTGTCTCTGAAAGTGAAAAACTGGTATCTCGAACAGGATCCTTTGGAAAAAAACGGCATCAGAAGCATGCTCAACCTGGGGCATACCTTCGGCCATGCCCTTGAATCCTTAAGTCATTTTGTCGGCATGAGCCATGGCCAATGTGTGGCTTGGGGGACGTGCAGGGCAGCAGAGGCTGCTTTGGAGTTGGGAAAAGGCGAACCGAATTTTCTTGGTGGCATCATCAAACTATATCGGAACTTTGGTTTCCCTGTGGATTATCGGATCGGAAGAGGGGATTGGCTTGAATTTTCAGAGCACATCGGACACGACAAGAAAAAAACCGGCGGCAAGGTACAATTCGTCATTCCGCTCAGCCAGGGAAAAATGGAATTGATGCCGCTCGATCCTGTGCTTATCCAGAAACTGGTCATCGCAAAGCCGTACTAATCGGCCAATTTGAGCAGTTTGCCGAATATCCTGTCCACTTCACGTACATCATTGCTGTCGCCGTTCTTTTTCAAATCATCAAGGAACTGGCCCAAATAGAACAGCGTTCCGTCCAAAGCGTCGAAAAAGTCCTTGTTGTACGCAAAACGATACGTTCCGTTGTTTCCGTCCAATGCGATGAATCCAAGGGCTTTTCGGTCTTTCTTCGATTTGGAGAAACAGAGCAGGCAAGTGAGTTTTTCGATGAGCTCTTTGCTTTCACCAAGCGTGAAGTTCCCGGAAGGCGGTTGGTCATAGGTAGGTTCCCCAACCTTCAGTTTCCCCGCCAAATCCAGAACTGAGAAGAATTTGTCGCCTGCATGCACCTGATAGCCGCCTACCATCACGACGACATTGAAATTCCGCGGCCGTTTCGGAGAGCGGTCATTGGCGATCTTCAATGCGGCGAGATCCTCATACGGGATGACGGCACAAGGCTTTTTGCCGCAGGAAAGGACGACGGAAGGATAGGTATGGTGGTAAATCTGGACGACTTGCCCGGCCACCTTGTTGTCGCGATAATCCCCTTCTACGGGATGATGTATCTTTTCCTGTTTTTTCTCATCCTTCTTGGATTTCTTGATGGCGTTCGTATGCGTCAATTCGGCATACAATCCCGGTTTTATCTCATCCAGCCAATCCTTCTGCAAAGGACTTACCGAACGTGCATACATCCTGCTGGTCTCGACAATCTCTCCGGCGATGATGAACTGCGGAGGCGTACGGAAATAATCTGAACCCGGATGGATGAAAATCTGGTTTGCCGTAAGCGATTGGTAGGCATTGCGCTCATACCGTACGCAGATGTATTGGAGCAAACCGCTTGCGATGCAGATCAAGAATTCCTTTGGAGTCCCGCTATGGGACAACGTGAAACCTATCTCACCGCAAATGTCACCGAGCTGTTCGGTGACATGGACAATCTCCTGCATGCTCTGGAAATCGAGATAATAGGTCTTGCAGAACTTCTGTTTTTTTTCAGGGCTGTCGTTTTTCACATACTGTTCATATACATGCAGATAGGTGACGAAATCCCCATAGGTCTTATCTGCGAAGGAACGTTGTGCCGCCCGGGCTTGTTCTTCTTCGCCAACGGGAAACAGGAACGGAGTTTTGCAGGAAAGAAAAGCGACGGCGACCAAGACTTGCTCAAGCACATCAGGGTAGTGGAACAGCGATTCGACAATGACGCGTGACTGTCGCGGCAAAAGCGGGAAACGGCACATCAGTTCACCGATTTTGGACAGATGACGTTCAGCATCGATGGCGCCGATGAATTTCAGGGTTTCCTCAGCGCTTTGGATGGCGCTGATTTTAGGTTTGGTGATGAACGGGAAATGCTCGTAATCATAAATGCCGAGGTCACTCATCCTGAGTACCACCTCCGACAGATCGGTGCGGAGGATTTCTTCGGTGCTGTAGGTGAAACGGCTGTTGAAATCCTCTTCGCTGTACATGCGGTAACAGACGCCAGGCTGGGTTCTTCCGGCCCTGCCTGTCCGTTGTTCGGCGGAGGATTTGGAAACAGGAAGCGGCACAAGACTGCTGGTGAAATTCCGTTGGTTGTAAAAATTCATCTTGGCGATGCCGCAATCGATGACTGTGGTGATGCCGTCGATGGTGACGCTGGTCTCGGCGATGTTTGTCGCCACAACGATTTTCGTTTTTCCGGGAGGCGTTGGGGTGAACACAGCTTCCTGTTCTTCTTTGGATAACCTGGCATACAACGGATAAATGACCAACTCTTTCTTCACATCATCGAAATACAAAGCATTGACCATGCTCGTGATGTCGAATTCACCCGGAAGGAAAATCAGGATGTCACCGTTATGTTTGCGGGTGCGGACAATGGAAAGGATCGCATCGATCTGGCTGTCCATATCAGAGGCGCCTTTCATGGTGCGGTAGATTACCTGTACTGGGAAAACATGGCTCTTGATGGAGATGATGGGACAATCGTCGAAAAATTCCGAAAACTTCTTGGTGTTTATGGTCGCTGAAGAGATGATGACGCGGAATTGCGGACGTGTCTGAAGGATGCCTTTGAGCATGCCCAGGATGAAATCGATATTCAACGAGCGCTCATGGGCTTCATCCACCATCATGACACTGTATTTGGAAAGGGTAGGATCGGTTTTCAATTCCATCAAAAGGATGCCATCCGTCATGATCTTGATGCGTGACTCGTTTGTGCTGGTATCGGTGAAACGCATTTTATATCCGCAATACTGGCCGTTTTCGTCACCGATCTGTTTCTTGATGAAATCACAGACGGACAAGGTTGCGATCCTTCTTGGTTGGGTGATGCCGATCACTCCCGCTTCCGCATATCCCGCTTCCTTGAGGATCAAAGGAAGCTGGGTCGTCTTTCCTGAACCGGTAGGGCTTTCCACGACGATGACCTGATGTTCCTTCAGGGCATCAACAATTTCCTGACGATGCTGCCAGACAGGCAGGCTTTTGAAGTCTATCAAATCAGATACCTTTCCTTATAGCCGAAATAGCCTCATCCAGAGAGACCAACTGCAGGTTTTCCCTGGTATTGAGGTTCTTTACTGTGACTTTGTCCGAATCATGCTCATTGGTTCCGCAGATCAAGGCGAAGGGGATGTGTTGCATTTCGGCATATTTGAACTGGACTCCCATCTTCTTTCCTTCAGGCAGATATTCATCCACCCGCAAGCCACACTGACGCATTTTCCTAGCGAGTACATGATACCAACTTCTCAGGTTCTCATCCATTGCCATGATGATCACATCGGCTGAAGAAGAAACGCTGAGCAACGGGCTGCCCAATTCAGTCAAAGCGGCAATGAGCCTGTCCAATCCTATGGACGAACCGACGCCTGGCAGTTCCTGTTTGGTGTATAGCGAAGCGAGGTTGTTGTATCTGCCGCCCGAACAGACGGAACCGAACTGATCCAATCCATCCAGGAATGTCTCATAAACGATGCCTGTATAATAATCCAGACCCCGTGTTATCGAAGGATCATAAAGGAAATGGGAAGCTATTCCGGTATCCTCAAGATAAGAGAAGATTTTTTTCATACGTCCGCTATGGATCGCTTCGCCTCCAGCGAGTCTGGACAACCGCTCAAGGGTAACGGCAAACGGTTCTTTTTCATCCGCTTTGGTGATGTATTGCATGATGTATCCGGCTTTCTCTGCATCACCGGTGAGTTCTGCCAGTTCCTTTTGGGTCTCATCATTTCCGATCTTCCTGAGTTTGTCCACGGTACGGAGGATTTCGACAGCCTTGTCGGAGACACCTATGTGCTCGAGAAATGCGTTGAAAAGTCCGCGATGGGCCACATGGAAGGTGTAGCCATTGATGCCCAACATGGAAAAAGATGAATCCATCATGGAGAGGATTTCAAAGTCCGCTTCCGCGTCATCGACACCGACGATGTCGAAATCACACTGGGTGAATTCCCTGAAACGTCCTTTTTGTGGATTCTCGCCACGCCAAACCTTGTCGATGTGGAAACGTTTGAAAGGAAGAGGGAGTTCAGGCAGATGAGCCGCCATGAAACGTGCGAACGGAACAGTCAGGTCAAAACGCATCGCCACGTCTCGCTCACCGTTATCCTTGAAACGGAAGATTTGTTTGTCGGTTTCCCCGCCACCTTTGCCAAGAAGTACTTCGGTGTACTCCAGAACCGGTGTGTCGATGGGTACAAACCCATATTGTGAAAAGTGATGTTCCAATTTGTTGATGATCGCTTTTTTCTTGATTTCCGTTTCAGGCATCGAATCCCTGAAACCTTTGAGAATTTTTGGTTCTATGATGTTCCCGTCAGCCACGGTTGTACGCTCCTGTTGTATTTTTATCCCGATTCGTGTACAAATAATTCTATAACAGACGTTATGTCTACTGCAATACTGCAGTTTTCAATCTTCACCTTTTGAGAGCGTTATGCTAGTCAGATATAAACAGGATGAGAAAGGCAAAAGTGTTGCCTTCGCGAATATTTACACGCCAAACGAACATCACATCAATCCCGCATTGATCGACAAAGATGCTGCTTGGGCCGTACGGAAACTTCAACAGAGCGGGGCGGAAGCGTACCTTGTAGGGGGAGCCGTCAGGGATTTGCTGATCGGCTTGGTGCCGAAGGATTTCGACATAACGACCAGCGCGTCTCCACGCCAGATACAGCGCATTTTCTACAACGCCAGGATCATAGGTCGTCGTTTCAAACTGGTGCATCTGGTATTCGGCGAAAAAATCATTGAATGCTCCACTTTCCGTTCCGGAGAAGAAGCGGAAGACGGCTCAAACAACGTATTCGGTTCCGTAGACCAGGATGCGAAACGGCGCGACTTTTCCATAAATTCCTTATATTACAATCCGACAAACGGACAATTGCTTGATTTCAATCATGCGATGGATGACTTCAAATGGCATCGCATCACCTCGATTATTCCGCTTGATGAATCGTTCACGGAAGATCCAGTCCGCATGATTCGTGCTGTGAAATATTCGGTGACCACTGGTTTCCGGCTCCGCTGGAATATCAAACGCGCTATACGCAAGTATTCCGAGGAGTTGTCACGGACTTCCACATCCCGGCTCACCGAAGAGGTCAACAAAATTCTTGCCAGCGGGAAATGTTGTGATATTTTCCTGGCGTTGGAACATTACAAACTGCTTGTGTACATGCTGCCGTGTTTCAGCGTGTACTGCAGATTTGACAAAGAAAAACAAAGCCTCTGTGAATTGGACCGTCTGGTGAACCTGAACAAACAGGGCAAAGGTGAGGAAGTTGGTCTTGCCGAACAGATACGCTTTCTTGTCGATCCCTTGATCGTTTATCAAGATGACAACCAAAGCGGGGAAGACCGTTTCCATGAAACCTACAGGCAAATCAAAGTGTTGCTGAGCCCGATGACTCCTCCGAATTATGAGGTTGAGAAGGCGAGCATGCAACTGCTTTCAAACCAAGGATATAAAGTACCGCGTACCTATGGAAGGCCTACGAGAATCGCCAAACCTGCCATGTCCAGCAGAAAAGCCTCCAGAGCTCATGGGCCGATTCGCAAAAAACGCCAGTCTGCCGCACCAAAAGCAAAAACGGGTGTGCCGACCGTCATCGAGGAAAAGGTGGCGTTGACCAGCGCCGAAGCGCACGATTTGTGATCAACCCCATTCTTCGATTTCCAAAGAAACCGAAGCGACAAAAATGGAACTGTATTTTTCCAGACTGTCGGCGATGTATTCCTGAAGTTCGCTCATGCTGGTGGAAATCTGGTGATGAGCCGGAATCCTCAACTGTACTTTCAGCACATATCCTTCCTGGCTGATTTGCGCGTTCACTGATTTCACCTGCAGCTGGTTGTCGAATTCGGAAAGGCATTGGGTGGCCATCTGTTTGAGCGCGGCATCGCTGATCTGCACTTTATTGTATTTGGAGAACTCTGGTCGGACTATGGTTTTCTCATAGCCTTCGTTCTTCGTGAAGAAAGGCCCTTTTTTCTTTTTCAGGAAAACCCGGAGGGAATCATAGACGATTTGAGGGTAGGTGCGGGTCACTTCGATGGTCGGAACTGGAATGACATGCTTTCCTTCGGTGTATCTGCTGCGCATCGCAGACTCGATTTCTTCCTGTGTGGCGATGTCTTCGATGTGGATGACTTTTTCCGGTTGCGGAACGCCAAGGCGTTCCGCTATCTTGTAAGCCATTTTCTCACTTGTCGCTATGATGAGTATCTTGTGGTATTTTTGCTTGCGGATGGCGGTTGCGACTTCATCACGATGTCCATCTTCATCAAAGACTGCTGTCCTGACGGCACCCAACATGCTGTCCGCACGTTTTGCCGACTTTCCTGCGAGAATCTTGTCGCCTTTGATGAGAAGACCATCATCAATGATCAGTTGGCAATGGTATTTTTCAGCGATGATTTTGGAACGGAAACTTTTGCCGGTTCCGCTTTTACCCACCAAAGCAATCGCTTTAGGTGCTTTGATTTTCCAAAACGCATACTTGAAAACCCTGTTCATTACCTTTTATTGTGCCATTCAGGAACAAAAATGGCAAGATGACCCATAACGCATATTGCTTTCCATCAACACAAAAACCTTGCATCAAAAGAAGCGAAGACAGTAGAATGGCGTTGAATCCCTTATCGTGTTGTTGAAACTATTGGCTTGCGGTATAATAAGGGCAAGATTGTGAGGTTGAAACCTGACCAGATTTTATGCAGGTCGAAGAAGGAGTTTTTTTCCATGAGAACACCTACGTTCAGTAAAGGTGGCGTGCATCCGAAAGACATGAAGGAAATCAGCAAAGACAAACCGATCGAGCTGATGCCTATGCCCAGTGAATTGCTCGTTTCCTTGTCCCAGCATCTTGGCGCGCCGGCAAAAGCGACCAAAGCGAAAGGGGACACAGTCACCAGAGGTGAGAAAATCGGGGTAGCGGCAGGATTCATCAGTGCTGATGTCCACAGCCCAGTCAGCGGCAAAATCACGGATATCCGGCCTGTTATGCTTGCCAGCGGAGTTTGTTGCGACGCGTACGTCATACAACCGGATGTCCAGCAACCAGACTGGCCTACCGAACGGTATGACTGGAAAGCACAAACCGAAGAAGAACTTTTGGCGGAAATCAAGGATTTCGGCATTGTAGGAATGGGAGGCGCGACTTTCCCAGCCCATGTAAAACTTTCCATACCCAAAGACAAAACGGTCGAAGCTTTGGTCGTCAACGGTGTTGAATGCGAGCCATATCTGACTGCCGACTATCGCGTCATGCTTGAACAGGGCAAAGAAGCGATGGAAGGGGCCATGATCGCTGCGAAGATCACCCGGGCGAAACGGATCATCGTCGGAATCGAAGCGAACAAGCCGGACTGTGTCGCGCACCTCAACGATATCATCGCAAAGAACAATCTTCCCATTGAAGTCATGATGTTGAAGATGAAATATCCTCAGGGCGATGAGAAACAGTTGCTCAAAGCTACGATAGGACGTGAAATCCCTTCCGGAAAACTTCCGCTTGATGTCGGAGCAGTGGTCTGCAACATGGGAACCTGCCGTGCGATTTATGAAGCCATTGTATTCCATAAGCCTTTGGTCGAACGAATCGTATCTGTCACCGGCGAATGCATCGCTAATCCGAAAAACATCCTCGCCCCGATCGGAACAAAGGTCGGAGACATCATCCAGTATTGCGGCGGTTTTAAGGAACAGCCGTACAAACTGATTTCCGGCGGTCCGATGATGGGTTTTGCGTTCAGTAGTATGGATACTCCAATCTGCAAAGGTTCCAGCGGCTTGCTTTCCTTGCCCAAACAGCCTGAGCATCGCCAGAGTCCATGCCTGAACTGCGGCAAATGCGTCGCCGCATGTCCGATCGGTTTGGAACCGGCGAGATTGTATCGTTATATCATCCATGGAGATTACGCGCTCGCCATGTCCAACAGCCTGATGGACTGTAAGGAATGTGGTTGCTGCGCCTTCAGTTGCCCTGCCCAGCTTCCGCTGGTACAGGCTATGAAAACCGGTAAGAAATTGGGGAGGAAGAAGAAATGATGCAGAATCCTACGTTGACGGTCTCTACCTCTCCGCATGTACATGCAAAGTGCGATACCGCCACCATCATGTGGACGGTAAGCGCCGCGCTTGCTCCGAGTGCTTTGTGGGGTGTATATGCGTTCGGTTTCAGGGCGTTGCTTGTATTGATCGTGTCCATCGGATCGGCTGTACTTGCCGAATACTTGGTCAATAGGAAGAAAAACGAAAAGACACTCTGGGATGGTTCAGCATTCCTGACAGGTCTTCTGGTAGGCATGAACATGAGTCCGGCCGTACCGTTGTTCGTCCCTGTCATCGCAAGTTTCTTTGCGATTCTTGTGGTGAAATGGACGTTTGGCGGTCTTGGCGCCAACTGGGCGAACCCTGCTCTTGCCGGCCGTGTGTTCGTGTTCTTCAGTTTCACCAGCCAGATGAGTTCGTTCGTCCTTCCGAGATGTCTGCAGAAAATTCTCGCGGCAAGCGGATCTGGGAATGTAGACGTGCTTTCCTCAGCGACACCACTTACCTTTCTGAAGACTCGTATGACAGCGGATCTCGCCACCAGTGCGGGAACGTTGGCGAAATGGGATTATCCCGTCACGGTATTTGCGAAACGGGTAGGGGATGCGTTGCACGTCAGTCCCTATGCTGTTGATTCGTTCTTCGGTAACGTCGGCGGATGCATCGGCGAAATATCCACATTGCTCTTGCTTGCTGGCGGCATCTTTTTGATTTGCAAGAAAATCATCACCTGGCATATTCCTGTCGTCTATCTTTGCACGGTTGCGGTTTTCACATGGATTTTCGGCGGAATCCCTTCCGGACAAGGTGCTTTTCATGGAGAGCTTTTGATGCCGTTGCTTTCTGGTGGTTTGATGCTCGGCGCTTTCTTCATGGCAACCGATTATGTTACCAGTCCCATCACGTATAAAGGGCAGATGGTTTTTGCTTTTGGATGCGGTTTCTTCACGTTCCTTTTCAGGACGTTCGGCTCCATGGCGGAGGCCGTGTCTGTGGCGATCCTGTTGATGAACATTTTGACACCGACGATTGACCGGTATATCGAGAACAAGAAATTCGGTGAAGTCATCAAGGCTCCCAAGGAGGTGTCGAAATGACGAAAAACGCACGTTACACATTGATTTTGTTTTCCATTTGTGCCGTATGCGCCCTGATACTTGCCATTGCAAACAGCATTTTCAGCCCGATTATCGCAACGCACCAACAAGAAGCGAACAATGCCGCAATGAAACCATTGTCCTCCGGGTACACCATTGGTGAAGCGTTGGCTGTTGAAGGAAACGCGAATGTGACGATGGAATACCCACTCACCGAAAAAGGAAAAGTTGTCGGGTATATCCTTGCCATTACTGGGAAAGGATATGGCGGGGCTTTCGATCTTCTCGCTTCCTACAAAAGCAATGGGGCTTTGATCGCCGCCCAAATGATGAAAGACAATGAGACGCCGGGCTTGGGCAAGAAGAGTGAGGAAGATTGGTATATGAAGAAGTTCATCGGAACAGGTACGAAAGACAAACCGGTCCCGACGGCAAAAAGCCAGTTGTCTTCTGCGGACAGTGATGCGATAAGCGGTGCGTCCGTGACCTTTGGCGGTGTGAGCAAGGCGCTTGCCGCCGGAGCGGCATATGTAGTCGCCAAAGGAGGTTCGAAATGAGTGGCCGCATCAAGGAATTCACCAAAGGTTTTTTCAGTGAAAACCCGACATTCATCGTCGTACTCGGTTTGTGTCCGACTCTTTCCGTTTCCACACAAGTATCCAATGGTTTGGGAATGGGGCTCGCCGCAACGTTCGTGTTGTTTTTCTCCAACATCATCATCAGCAGCATGAGGAAGATCATTCCGGACAGCATCCATATCCCCGCATACATCGTCATCATCAGTACGTTGGTCACCTTGATCCAGATGTTCCTGCAGGCATATATGCCTTCGCTGAATGAAGCATTGGGCGTGTATCTGCCTCTGATCGTCGTGAACTGCATCATCCTCGGCAGGGCTGAAGCGTTCGCCAAATATCGTGGTGTCGCCGACAGTGCGCTGGATGGTCTTGGGATGGGGCTTGGGCTCACCATGAATTTGGTGTTCATCAGCCTTATCAGGGAAGTCATCGGAAATGGGACCATAACGCTTTTCCCGACAAAGAACTGGAATGGTGTGATCAACATCCCGCTTTTCGGCACATATCCGGTCAGGGTGCTTGCAGCTTCAGCCGGTGCGTTGTTGCTGATGGGGTATTTGATGCCGCTCTTCAAGGATCTTGTCGCCAAGATGGAGGCTAAGAAATGACTATTCTCGCACTTTTGATCTTCTATATTTTCATCAACAACTGGATTTTGGTGAAATTCCTTGGCCTCTGTCCCTTTATCGGAGTTTCCAAAAACAGTGAGAACGCAATTGGCATGGGAATGGCGTTGACCTTCGTAACCGCCATCACATCTGTGTTGACCTGGGCTGTCTACCATGGGTTGCTGATGCCGTTCCATTTGGAATACCTTGAAACGCTCGCTTTCATTCTGGTGATCGCTTCGACCGTGCAGTTCGTAGAAATGGTCATCAGAAAAATCAGCCCTCCGCTTTACAAGGCACTGGGGATTTATCTTCCTTTGATCACTACGAACTGTGTTGTTTTGGGAATCGCATTGATCAACATCGAGCAGAAATACAATGCTTTGGAAAGTTTCTTTGCCGGTCTTGCGTCCGGTCTCGGTTTTACGCTCGCCATCATCCTGATGAGCAATATCCGCGAACGTTTGGATTACAAACCGGTTCCTGCCAAGTTCCAAGGAATGCCAATCGCTTTCATTTCCGCTGGTCTTATGGCTTTGGCGTTCAAGGGTTTTGATGCATCGATGCTGGTAAACCTGCATCTGCCTGCACTTTCATAAGGAGGAAGGGAAAATGGCTATTGTAAGTGCTGTAATTGTTGTCGCCGGACTCGGCGCACTGTTTGGCTACCTTCTTTCCTGGGCTGAGAAAAAGTTGGCTGTCGAGAAGAATGAAAAGGAAATCCAGCTTGAATCGCTGATGCCGGGTGCGAACTGTGGCGGTTGTGGCTTTGCCGGATGCAACGCCTATGCTGATGCAGTCGCCAATGGTGAAGCGAAGATAGGGCTTTGTGTGCCGGGTGGTGCGGCAACAGCTGCAAAAATGGCCGCTGTCATGGGCACAGCCGCCCCTGCAGCTGATCAACGGAAAAAAGTCGCGCATGTCTTCTGCAAAGGCGACTGCAATGTGACGGGAAAGGATTACGCCTATAAGGGTATCCAGGATTGCAACAGCATGGCTTTGCTTTTCGGCGGAGACAACAGTTGCAAAAGCGGTTGTCTGCATCTGGGATCATGCATTAATGTCTGTCCGGTCGGAGCCATTTCGAAGAATGCCGATGGGCATATCATCGTAGATGAAACAAAATGCATCGCCTGCGAGAAATGCACTCAGGTTTGTCCTACCGGAGCCATCAAGATGCTGTATGCAGACAGCGAATATGTAGTCGACTGTTCCAACCATGAAATGGGCGCTAAGGTTAGGAAAGAATGTTCTGTCGGTTGCATCGGCTGCAAAATCTGCCAGGTGAAGTTCCCTGATTCCGGTTTCACGGTGGATGCTTTCCTGTCTTCTTTCGACCAGACAAAGGAGCATCCCCAAGCGGAAGCGGCAAAAGAAGCTTGTCCTGCGAAAGTCATCAGCAAACGGTGATGAGTCCATATGCCGTTTGTTGTTGGCGGATATACAGAAATAGGATTCGGCACACCTCCCGCATTATGTGAGAGGGTGCTGGATTCTGTATTGAAACCGCTCCTGACGATGATGTATCACCGGAAGGAGACTTGTTTTTCGCTTTCATTGACCGGCGCTTTGATCGAATGGCTGGAGACAAACCACCCTGAAGTGAATATGCTTATCAGTGATCTGGTAAAAAAGAACCAGCTCTTCATTATAGGTGGTGCGTATTATCAAGGGATCCTTTCCCTGCTTTCCCCCAAAGACCGCAGCGCGCAAATTGAGAAATACACGACGGCGATTCGGCTCACCTATGGGCAACGTACTGACACGTTTTTTTGCAATGCACAAATTTTTTCCCCCTATTATCTCTCCACAACTTCCCTTTGCGGCATAAAGAATCTGTTGATCACACCGTGTGGGGACAATTGTATGGTAGATGGGGAAGAGCCCTTTGTCATGCAGGAGCAGGACAAGAAAATCAATGTCCTGCCGATTGATGAAAAAGCAGCTTTACTGACCAGCCAATATGCCGATGGTCTTCTGTCTTTCCTCCAATATCAGAAAGAACTTTGGGAAACCATCACCTTGCATAAGAACAAAGTATTGTTTCTCAACTTCGACCAATTGTGCAAAGGCGGTGTTTCGTCCAATGACATGGAACAGTTGTTCGGACAGATTTTTTCCCAGAAAAGCTGTTTTCCTGATGATTTTGGCCTGATACGGAAAAAAGGGTATCAATGTGATGGGTGGTATGGCTATGATGCCGCCAAAGTAGGAGGCAGTTGCTTCAACGGCCTGTTTGTGCAGGACGAGAGTCTTTCCTATTTATACAATCGTTATGTATCCTTCATGGAAATCAGCAAAGCGCACAAAAAATCCAAGGACGTGAAAAAGCAGATGGAAAAACTGCTCCTTTCATGTGGAATCGGCAATCCCTATGTGATGGACGCGACGCTTTCCATGGTACGCCCGTCGGTAAGGCAATGGTTCTACCATCGTCTCACTGAAGCGGAATTACTCTTTGATTCCACATTGCCTGCCGTTTACGATGTGGATCGTGACGGAAGAAATGAGCATGTGTATCTCGGAAAGAATTTCCTGACTGTCCTTTCTCCCTTAGGCGGATCTTTGTCCGAAGTGATGCACCTACCCAGCATGACCAACTTTGGTGGGGCCTTCATCCCGCTTGCGGAATGCGGGTCTTGCGTAACGAAACATACGGGCAAGCCTGGTTCCATGATGCGGTTGTTCAGCGATGTCATCTGCACGGATCCTCTTCAGTTTTCCTATGAGCGTGATGTCGTCGACACGGTCTATGACATAGATGACAGTCTTTCGGAAAAAGGGGAGTTCTGTGTTATGGGTCATCAAAGTGACTTATCCATCATAAAACACTTCAAATACCGCCAAAACACCATCCTAGTTGATGTTTCAGTGAAGAATTGCGGAAAAGGAAGCAAGTGCCTTTGGTATGGCCTTTCACTGCCGCTTTCCCTGTCCCCTCCGAAGGATGCCGATTCGATTTCCTGTTCCGTCACCGATGGAAACCACAAATCCCATGCCTGTCTTGAACGATCCGTTTTTTTGGATGATATACGTTCCATACGATTTTTTGTAGGTGATACCCTAACGGTGTTTTCCGCAGAATCTTGCGGTCTTTTGAAGGAAGACCATGTTTTCAAAGCAAAATCGATGATTGGGGATGAGACGATCCTCCTTGATGTGCTTTCCATACTGTTCTACCCGATGAATCTCAAGGAAGGAGCCTCTTTCACCATGACGGCAGGTCTCCGCATCGAGAAGAAGTGATTGCACGTTTTCTTGTTAATACGTATCATAGATACACAATCTAATCACAAAGAGGTACACCATGTTCCTGCAGAATAAAGCTATGTTTGAAACCATCAAGGAAGAAGCGCATAATGAATGGAGGCGTCTTTGAAGACGCTCATGTACTTGATAAGATTACGCAGCTTGAATCCAAGACCAATGAACCTCATTTCTGGGATGACCAGAACACTGCGAACAAGATGTTCGCCGAAATCGCGTCTCTGAAAGATTCCTATTATCCTTGGAAAACCCTTGTAGGAAAGATTGATGAGACAAGTGAGTTGATCGAATTGTATTCATCAGAACCTGATGATCCCACCATTCAGGCTGAAGTGGAAAAGACCATCAACGACTTGAACGATGAATACCAGAAGCTCAAACTGACCACTTTGCTTTCCGGTCCATTCGACAAAAACAACTGCTTCTTGTCCATACATGCGGGTGCAGGCGGCACAGAGGCATGTGATTGGGCATCCATGTTGGAGCGTATGTATCTCAGATATTGCGAGCGCAACGGTTTGAAAGCAGAAGTGCTTGACGAGTTGGAAGATGAAGAAGGAGGCGGCATCAGAAGCTGCACCATCAAAGTGTCCGGACAATATGCGTTCGGATACCTGAAAGGTGAGGCTGGCGTGCATCGTCTCGTGCGCATCTCACCGTTTGACGCCGCGAAACGCAGACACACTTCGTTCACCTCTGTTTATGCTTCTCCTGAAATCGATGATGATGTAGTCATCGAATTGAAACCTGAAGATTACCGTCTGGATACCTATCGGGCCGGTGGCCATGGCGGACAGAACGTCAACAAGGTTTCCAGCGCTGTACGTATCACCCATTTCGCGACAGGCATCGTTGTCCAGTGTCAGAATGAACGAAGCCAATTGATGAACAAAGCCATGGCTTTCAAGATGTTGCGCTCACGGTTGTATGACTACTATGAAGAAAAACGGCAGGAAGAGCATGCCAAAAACGCCATCGCAAAGAAAGACATTTCATGGGGAAGCCAGATAAGGAGCTATGTGTTCCAACCGTATCAGATGGTGAAGGATCATCGTACCAGTTGCGAGACGGGAAACATCCAATCGGTGATGGATGGTGATATCGGGCCGTTCATCCAGAGTTATCTTTCCTGGAGGAAAGACCAGGAGGCTGCTCCTTGAGGAGATGTTGTTTCATCTTCCTTCTGATGCTCTGTCCCTGTATTCTGCTTTTTGGTGCAGACTACAGGATAGCTTTGGTCGGATTGGAAGATGAAGCGTCCGATTTCTTGCCGTTTCTCCAGAGACTGTGCTTTGATGTGTTGTTTTCCGAAAACCGTCTTACCGTATACGACAAGACATACCAACAGAGCCAAGCATTGAAAACCGCACAACAAAACCTGTGGGATTCCGTCGCGAAAGCATATGCGAAGGAAGACGATACGGTCGATGACGCGTATTATTATGGCAAACTGGATCTTTCGTTTCCTGACCGCATGGTAAAACTGGAAACACCGACGCTTGACGGCGAAGCACGCGCCATCTTCAGGAAAGGCGCCTGCAAATGGTATTGCGACGCCTATGGTTATGACCAATTGATCCTCTACGACAGGGAAGTGATTGGAGAGCATGTGCGTATCACCATCGACACATACCTGCGTTCCTCCGACAAAACCACCCGGATGTTTGACAAATTATCCTTTGGGCAAGATTATCATGACATCCAGGCGGATCTTCTTTTGGCGCTCTTCTCCCAGATGACCGATTCTTATGTCGGTATCATCGAATTCGTCAACACACCTCCATCGCTCTCCGTCACCATCGACGGGCAGAAGGCACGGATCCATGACAACTATGCCGTGCTTCCCATGGGAAGCCATACCATCGCTTTTTCTTCGTACGGCTATGAGGACAAGACGGTCAACACGAACATCATCGCAGGCACAAGCCAGGTGCTTGACGCATCGCTGAAGGAAACGGTTCTTCCTTCATTGACATTAGCTAGCGGAAAAGGCCGTGTCCAATGGTTTGCCGATGGTCTGCCTATAGGGCAATCGAGCGTATGGAAGCTGGAAAATGTCCAGCTTCCCATCTTGCTCGAAGCCAAAAAGGATGGATTTTTGCCACAAATCCAGCAATTGTCGAAACCTACACGCTTTTTGTATTTTGACATGAAACCTTCCTGGTGGAATGATTCAGCGTTATTCACATCCAAACAGAAGGCGTTCTACACAAGTTTCATCGCACTCGTCTGCTCGGTTGGCGTCACGTTGATGATCCCAACTTTGCAGTCAATATATGGTGGTGGTTCTGTTTTGCCGGACAGCCTGTTTGTCGCAACTGAGGGGATATCTGCCATGATGGCGGTTCTCTTGGTGCGCAACACCATTACGTATGCCGGCAGCATACTATCTTTCTGAGGGGTATATATGTTCAAACAATTCGGTGCAAAATTGAAAGCGCTGTTCGGGATCAAACGGTTGGATGACCAATACTATGATGATCTTGAGGATTTCCTCATCGAAGGAGATCTTGGGCCGAAGATGGCCGCATTGATCAGCGAAGAGGTTCGGAAAGCGGCAAAGAGCGAAAAGCCGAAAACCCAAGAAGACTTGCAGAACATGGTGAAAACGTTGCTTGCCTCGAAAATCAACGAATATCATCCTGTGGTTGATGAAAAAGGCACAACTGTCTTTTTGATGCTCGGCGTCAATGGGGTCGGCAAGACGACAACCATCGCAAAACTTGCCGACTACTATGGCCGTCAAGGTCATGAGGTCACGCTTTGTGCCGGTGATACGTTCCGTGCTGCGGCCATCGACCAATTGGAAATCCATGCCCAGAGATTGGGTATCCGTTGCATAAAACAGACAAACGGCACCGATCCGGGAGCTGTAGTGTTTGACGCCATCACCAGCTCACAAAGCAAAGGAAAAGGATTGCTTCTGGTGGATACCGCAGGACGCATGCACACGAAAGACAACCTTGTCAGGGAACTTGCCAAGATTGACAAAGTCGTTATGGGCAAAGGCATTGATCATGATCACTACAAACGGTTTCTCGTCATCGACAGCACAACGGGGCAGAATGGCGTAAGCCAGGCTGAATTGTTCAATCAGGCCGTACCCATTGATGCCTTGGTCCTTTCAAAGTACGATTCCCTCGCAAAAGGCGGAGCTCTTGTGCAGATCGGAGACAAACTGCATATCCCCATCGCTTTTGTGGGCACCGGTGAAAAGTATCAGGATATCCATCCGTTCAGCAAAGATGAATTTCTCAATACATTGGTCGGTTTGGATTAAGTCATGCATCTTGTCCTTTTGGTGTCACTCCTGTCGTTATCGCTTTCTCTGTATGGTTCCCCCCTGCACAAGTCAAATGTTCTTGGACAGGACTTAGGCGGATTGGGAGAAGGGGAGACAAGTGTCTGGACACTGCAGGACGGGGTTCTCTCCCAGAACGGGAATGTCGTAAGAATCATCACGGATACGGGAAACGTGATCACCAGTACGAATGTATCTGACAAAACGGTGAGCACGAAAACCTATGAGGATGGCAGATTGGTCGAGGAGAATGACCAATTCCTGACCACTACGTATGCGTATGATTCATGGGGACGTCTGGCGAAATTGTCCGCAAAAGACGCTGCAGGAGTGGAATCGTTGACCTTCTTCCTGTACAATCGTGCTGACGGTAAACTTGCGGGTGTTCTCGAGACAAGCAGGAATTCCACGTTTTATCCTCAGGAAGGCATCTTCACTTCGACTGACGGAAAGACATTCGAACGCTTTGAACGCATAGGCGGAACGTTTATCCTCAGAACCTATCTCATCGGTTCTGAAGTCCAGGACTCGATGCAAAATGTGGATATTGATGAGGAAGGCAATTTGGTGTATGTACGGAAAAGCGGGGATGAAACTACCAGCGAAACGTATGATGCGCAGAACAACCTGATCCATAAAGTCATCACGCTTGGGACTGAGAAAATCGCCGATGATTCGTTTGTTTACAAACCTGACGGCGTCTTGGAAAAAACCATCTCCCAGGTGGGGAGAAACGGATTGGACATTACGGATTTTGAGGATGGACAACGCATTTCCGTGACTTCCTATGTCGATGGTGTCATCGTGAAGACGACCCATTGGAATGTACAAGGCAGAAAAGAAGAGACCCTGTTCAGCAAAGGCAAAGAGTATGCGGTCGTCACCTATGCGGAAGATGGGAAAAGTGTCGGAGGAGTGCGGTATTTATGAAGACTGTGGTATGGATTGCCAAACGATATGGCTTCTCCAGAGAAAACAGGCATAAAGGCGAGAGCGTCAGGATAGTTCTTTCGTTGATGTTCTGCATCGCAGCCATAAGTCTGGCCATCTCGTTCATGCGGCTGCTGGCAAATGACCGCATGAAAGACATCCGGTTGTACGAATCCTATGATCTTTCATTTGATGCGTCAGACCTGGATGATGCCCGACTCATTTTGGAAAACATCCGGTCTTCCGCATATGTCAAAGACGCTTTCATCTATGCCCTGACGCCAGCCATCAGCAGTGACTCAATTTGGGAACTCCGTTTCCTTGATGACGGCAGTGAAGCGTATAAACAAATCAGCCTGATGAGCGGCACTTCGGGAGTACTCGTGCCGTATGCGATGCATGTAATACCGGGAAATCTCATTACCGTGTCAACGTTGAAATCAGGGAAACAGGCACGCGTGGTTCCCAAGACGGACCAGCTTGCTGTCTCCGGTGTTTATGTGACCACAGATAGGGAATTCAATCAGAAAACCATCGTCCTTCCGCTTGGGGAAGCTGAGCGGTTCACCCCAGAGTACCATGTCGGCGTCTATGTGGTGAATTCGGTGGATAAGGCCAAAAAGGCATTGCTTTCGCTTCTTCCGAAAACAGTGACGGCCAAAACCTACAAGGAAGCGAACGCATCTTTGTATGGAGCTTTGCAACTGGAACAGACATTGATGTGGTTTCTTTTCTGTATGTTGCTCTTCTGCATCATCCTTTCGCTCAGAAGGAGTGTCCGTGCGCTGGTCTTCTGCAAACAACGGGAGATCGGGATGCTCAGGACTATGGGGATGAAGGACTATGAAGTATTGGTTGTTTTCATTCTGGAAAGCATTTGGGTGGGATTCCTTGGTATCGCCTTCGGTTGGGTTTTCGCTTTGATCCTCACCAAATGCGCCCCGGTTGTCTTCGGAGTGCTTTCTTCGTATTCGTATTTGTTCTCATCGGATATGGTCTTGTCCATTCCGGTTTTGCCTCTTTTGTCGGTTTCAGTCATGACCCTTTTGGGAATCATGCTGTTTTCTTCAATAGGTATCAGACGCACGCTTTCGCGTCCCATAATGGAGATGATTTCAGATGAACGATAGTGATCTCATGCTTCAGACCATCGGAGTGGGCAAAACATTCCCTGAAGCGAACGGAGGAGTTCTCTCCATCCTGCAAGGCATCAGTTTTTATGTAAGAAAAGGAGAAAGCGTCTCTGTAGTCGGAAACAGCGGAAGCGGAAAATCGACTCTGTTGGAAATCTGCGCGTCTTTGTTGCCGGCTGACAGCGGAACGGTATTGTTTGATGGTCAGGATGTTTCCCGGCTTGGGGATAGGGAATTAAGCGGGATCCGTTCCCGAAAAATGGGGTTCATTTTTCAAAATAGCCTTCTGTTGGGCGATTTCACCGCTTTGGAAAATGTGATGATGCCATTGCTTATCGCTGGTGCGGGCAGGCAGGAAGCGCGTTATGCGGCGGTGCGTTTGCTGGGAAAAGTAGGGATGGGAGACAGATTGGACCACAGAAACGACACGCTCTCCGGTGGAGAGCGGCAACGTGTGGCCGTGGCTCGATCCCTGGCAAATTCACCAAAGATGATTTTCGCCGATGAACCTACTGGCGCTTTGGATGAAGAGAATGCCAAAAGCATTGAGACTTTGTTGTTCTCTTTGGTCAAGGAAACAGGCACCACATTATTGCTGGTAACGCATAACTTGGCGTTTGCGCATCAGTGCGACCGGTCTTTCAGACTGTATGAAAGGATGTTGCATGAGACATGAAGGTTTTTCCTATTTGATCGGGAAACACATACGGAAGGACAAACATCTCAAAGACCATATCCTCTTGTTGGTTCTCCTGTCGATGTTGCTTTCTTTCTCCCTTATTTTCGTCTACTCAATGGCGGATGGCATCGCAGACAAATACGCCTATTTGGGAAGCGGGCATCTTACCGTGAAAGGCCTTTACAGCGGAGTGGGTGATTATCCTGTGAGACGGAGCAGCGCACTGTTGTACGGAACGGAAAAAACCGCAAATGTGATGGTCAAAGGTGTAGGCAATGAATATTTCTTTCCACGAAGATTGCAGGAAATATCCATCAAAACGGTTGATGGGATGGATTTGAAGAGTATCCTTACCTATCAGAACAGAAACGCCAGCATCCCGCAGATACTTATTTCCCGTACGCTTTCGGAGAAGCTTAAGCTTGAACTCGGAAGCAAAGCCTTGATCGTCATCCCCAGTGGCGGTTCGTTCAAGCCTGTTCTTTGCACCATCGGCGGCATTTATACGAGCGGATATGAGGAATTGGATGCCCAACTGATCTTTTGCCCCATAACTATCCTGCAACAGTACGATTGCCCGTTGGAAACGGAAATGCTGGTTGATGGAGACGTACGCTCAGAAAAATATCGTCTTCTTGAAAACGGATACAGCGTCACAGCCTGGTATGAGACCAGTTCCGCGATCGCGGAAAATCTGAAGACCAGCCAGAATGTCATAACGGGAGTTTTTTTGGTCATTGCCTTGCTTGCCTCATATTTCATCAGTGAGTTTTCCGCCACGTTGGTGGACAACAGGAAGAAAGAGATAGCGACGTTGAAACTCTTGGGTGCTACCGACGCAAGCCTGTATGTTTCCTACGTCGCATCCCTCTTCAGGATATCCATCCGTTCGCTTGTAGTGGGGACGCTCATTGGCATCACGCTTTCCTATATGGTCAAACCTTTGCTGGGCATGCTCTCTGCTTCCGGCATTCCCGCGCTGCAGTATTATCTTTTGTCTTTCTCCATTCGTGTACCATTTGCAAGGATTTTCTTTGTGTTGGTTTTCCTTCTGATCTGTTGCATGGTCAGCGCATCCTTGGCATTGCTCCGTATCAGGAAAATCCAGCCGATTTCATTGTCTGATTGACGCTTGTGTTTGTCTCTGGAACAGATACTTGCTATACTGGAATCATGAATTTTGAAGTTTTTGCACTTGGTACCAGCGGAATGATGCCGCTGCCGAACAGATTTCTCACCAGCGCGATGGTTCGTCGTGATGGTGACCTTTTTCTTTTTGATTGTGGGGAAGGCACCCAGGTTTCCCTGAAAATGCTGAACCTCCACTGGAAAAAGATTGACAAGATATTCATCAGCCATATGCATGCGGACCATGTGACGGGACTGCCTGGCATCCTGATGCTTTCCAGTCAAGTAGACAGGACTGAACCTTTGACCATATACGGACCGGCGAAACTAGCCGAATTCGTTGACGCTTCCCGCAAGATTCTCGATATGTACATCAATTATGAGATCATCGTGAAGCCTGTCGAAGAAGGTATCATCGTCGATGAAGCATTGTATACCGTCACTGCCTTTTCGCTTGATCATACAAAACCGTGTTTTGGGTATGTGTTCCAAGAGAAAGAACGTCCTGGTGAATTCCATCCGGAAAAAGCCTTGCAGTTGGGAATTCCTATGGGTCCGCTTTGGGGAAAACTCCAAAAAGGTGAGAGTGTGACGGATTCCCTTGGAAAGGTCATAACGCCTGATATGGTTGTAGGCAGTCCCAGAAGCGGCAGGAAATTCAGCTACGTGACTGATACATTATACCTGCCGAAAATCGCATCATTTGTGCAGGGGAGCGATCTGCTCTTGTGTGAAGGCATGTTCACCGCGGATATGGAAGATGCGGCCAAAGAAAAGAAACACATGACTGCTTTACAGGCGGGGATGATCGCACGGGACGCTCAGGTAAAAAAAATGGGGCTGATCCATTACAGCCCCCGTTACAGTGATGCCCAATTGCGTTTTCTTGCGGATGATGCCCGCAAGGCCTTTCCGAAAACCATCCTCACCAAAGACAGGATGTGTTTTCCGATTGCCTTGAAGGATTAGGAAGTAGCGTTGCAGGAAACATTCGCTTCATGCAACAGGATGTCTGTGCCGATCACACGTCCACTGCGGGAAGCGAAACCTTTCTGCCATTTGATTTCAGGATTGTCCTGAACAACCTCTTTTTCCACAGGTCCGACAAAAGTCTCGACTTCTTCTTGGTTGTAGAACGGGAAGATGTACGCTTCAGAACCATCATCCAATGCGAATGGATAGGATGCTTTGTCCAACAGGACAGACATTTTGCTGTTGATCTTCTCTCGCATATCATCTGGCGCTTTGATGATCATCAAGGTAAGGTCATAATCCATATCCTGGGCACTTTTCAATTCGTTTTCAAAAATACTGTCAAAACCGGTATCGATGGTTTCTGAAGCGGGGATGGATACTGTCGGAGAAACAGCAGCTTCTTCAGGAGTAATGATCTCTTCTTTCTTTTCATCCACCGCAAGCGTTTCTTCGGCTTTCGGAGCTTCCTGTTTCGGTTGGGGAACTGCAGGAACCGCAGCAGCCATATTCTGGGTGTTCAGTACGTTCTGATCATCAAGCGGCATTTTGTACAGCGGTTTGTCATAAGCGTTGGGAGGAAGCTTGTCAACTTCATCAGCATAGTCCTCATCCCTGCGATGTGCGACCATGGTGCCGATCTCAATCATGACCAAACCGATGAGGATCGGGAAGACTTTCACCATAAAATCATAAATCTGTTCTCTCGAAATCTGGTATTTAGGCATGAGATATATGCCAAACAAATACGTAGCTGCTCCGAGTATGACGATGGTCAACAGCAGGCTTACAACGATCTGCCTGCCATAATGTTTGTTTTCAGCCATCACTACCCCCCTGTATGTACATGGTTTTTATTTAAGAATACAATATCTATTATATAAGTATGGTCTTGATATGACAAGAAAGTTTCTAGCAATATTCAGCATAACCTTCGCAGTTTCTTTGCTCTTTTCGGTACTTTTTTTCGGAGAGCACGGTTTTTTCTATCAAAAAGCCTTGAAAAGGCAAATCAATGACCTTGAATACCAGCAAGAAAAGCTTCAAGTGGAAGTCGACGGCCTGAAAGACCAAAACAACCGCAAAACCTCAGGCGAGGGATTGAAAGACGCAGCTTTCAAGCTTGGTTACAAGAGTGAAGGGGAGCAAATCTATTTCTTCACCGATGACGTCCCTGCGAAACAGGATGAACCTTCAAACGAACGGCATACAGATCAAGATTATGCGTATTTTTGGTTGCCTTTGTGGGCTTTGGTCTTGATATCGCTGGTCATGGCGATCATTGTTATGCTACTGTATGCGAAAAGGGTGAGGAGAAGAGGGCAAGGTTATGGACAAAGAAAGTGATGTTCTGTACAGGCAGAATCCCGATACATTGGATATTGTCGTCGAACGGCTCAAGAATGATGAGGTCATAGTTCTTCCCTGCGATACCATTTATGGTTTGTGCGCGAAAATGGGACCTGCCGAAGAAAAACTCTATGCGTTGAAAGAAAGAGACCAAAGGAAACCATTCTTGATTCTTGCCACATTGGAACAAGCAAAAGCGATTTGCGATGTTCCCGCAGACATCGAAGCGTGCTGGCCTTGCGCTCTTACCGCCATCATGAAAAACAAACAGGCGCAAGGCACTACAGCCATCAGAGTCCCACAAGATCCGTTTCTCCAGCGTGTTCTGGAAAAACTGGGCAGTCCCATTTATTCCACTTCGGTGAATATGTCAGGCTATTCATCCATGACCTCCATCATGGATATCATTTTTACCTTCAAAGGATTGGTTCCCACATTTGTGGTGGGGGATGAAAAACAAGGCACCGTACCTTCCACGTTGATCGACTGTACGGTGCATCCCTATAAAATCATCAGGCAAGGGTCTTACAACGCCTCTGCGTTGATCACCTGATTCTTCTTGCTTCCATATAGAATCGTTTCTCAGCGGCATCACCGAGAGAGAATGTTTTTCTCGGCAACGCTTTATCCTTGATGATTGTCTGGAAGAACGTTTCCTTGCTCACATCAGGCAACAGGATGCCTGCGTTTCCTTCCAGTCTGCCTTTGTCCTCAACAACATTCGTCCCGTGTACATAATCTACATCGGCTTTTCCTTTGGCTATGAGATTGTCGATTACATTCTGCAACGTGCCTGCGGCGATGGAAGCGGACGGTCCCTGCAACGTGACGACATTCCAACCTTTCTGATCAAGATAACCGAATTTTTGTTCTTTCCCCTGGTTGATCTCTTTTTGCACCTCATGGATATCCTTCACCGGTTTGATGCTTACCGAAGCGGCGTTCTCCGCGACAACACCAAAGAAATCATTCCAAGTGACATGGAACAACAGGCGGTGGATCGGTTCGAACACAAGTCCTGGATCGTATATGTTTTCCAGTTCCACCAACGCATAGCGTGCGGGATGATGTTTTCTTTCTTCCGGAGATAAGGTTTTCTTCAAATCTTCCCAACAACTCTTGGCCGTCGCGAGGCTGTGGTTGCCGTCACCCATCGCAAACAGCAAGGGATTGGAAGGATCAAGTTTTTCATACAAAGCCTCAAAACCTGCGGTGACGGCTTCCAAATCTTCCGGTGCATGCACGCGCCAGGCGCTGACGTGACCGCCATGTTCCATAAGCTCGGTATCATACATACGTTCCAGTTTGTCGGTTTTCTGGGCGAGCGGTTCAATAATCTGCCTGCGTTCATCGCTGATCAAGACCATGATGTGGGGAATCTCCAGACTGGCGTTTTTACGGATTTCTTTCCGTGGCGGGATGCGAGAGAGAATGGTGCCTTCTGTGGCACGCACCAGACTCTTCGAATCTTTGCTGTAGTCATAACATTCGAGATCCAATGAGATGATCAGGCCCCAACGATCCCGTGATGCTTCCGTCAAACGGTGGACAAGGAAGAAACAGTCCGGATAGGTATCCAGCAAACCTTTATCCAGATACGTCTCCATGGCTTTGTTGATTTCCGCTATCCGTTTTTCCTTACCTGGTTCGTTCAGATACACTTCCGGAAAAGTGAGGTGTAGCGTGGAAGGACTGTCTCCGACTGTTTCTCCGACACGTTTCCAATAATCTGGTTCCGAGGTGTACTGGTCACATGCCACGACCGCCCATTTCTGCAAGTCAATCCCCTGTTTCGGAATGAGGATGTCTGCCGTCTTGATGCCCATTCTCGCAAGGCGCTGCGCTGTCTCTGTCATAAAAGCCTCTCTTCCTGCAATTCTATGCCGTTTTATTCCCTACGGCAAGAAAAACAATCCTTGCTGAAAGAACGCCATGATGGTACGATGGTGGCATGCTTCGGATGCAACGTTTGCTGGCCTTTGTCAGCAGAATACATAATTTTTGCCTTTTGGTTTTGGCATTTTTCCTGCTCGCATATTTGGCATGTGGTTTTTTCGCCGTATCCGAACAATTCGTCGACCTTCTGATCTTGTGCGTGCATGTCATCTGCTGGACGATTTATCTGCTATCCGTATGGATTTTTTCCCTTGTCATCATCTCTTGGGTGAACACAAGACTGTTTCCGTCAGGCTTTTTCTTTTTCATGCTTTTGCGGACAGCCGTCGCTTTCGGAATCTCGTTGTTGGTAGCCCTGATGGAACATCTGGTGCGCCACGGTATCGTAGTTTCTTTTTAGGAGGCTGAGTCATGGAAATAAGCGCATTGCGTGGTGCCATTTGCGTACCTGAGGACCGGCCGGAAAGCATCGTCGCCAGTATGGGAAAACTATGGGAGTGTTTGCTCGGGGAAAACCAGCTTTCGGAAGAAGATATCGCTTTTGTCCTCATCACGCAGACGGGAGACCTGAAGAGCAAGAATCCCGCGGGGGCCTTGAGAAGTTTGGGGTATTGTCCGACGACACCGCTCTTTTGCATGCAGGAACTGGAAATCACGGGCATGTTGGAGAAGGTGATCCGCGTGATGCTGGTCTTGAAGAAAGAACCGAAACATCCGCATCCGGTGTATCTTGATGGTGCGGAAAAACTCAGGCCCGACCTTTTGTTGAAAACCACCTAATTGAGCTGTGTCGGGGTAGTGTAGAACAGATGGTAGCCATGGGAACCGGCAAAAGCGTTGATGGTGTTCTGCGGAATGCCATATTCGACCATGTAAACGGAAAGCCCTTTTGAAGAACAGGTCCGCAAATAGTCCTGATAATAGGCTGTATCGCTTTCCCTGTTCATCCCATACTGTTGGTTGGTGAACACACAGTCTTGGCAGATACCGTGGATGAGCGTCGCATTTTCCTTGCTTTCCAACAGTTTCTTCACGAACACATCTCCGTTGTGGATGATGACCGGTTTCCCATAACCGCTGATTTCCTTGATGAGCGAGACGAGATTGTTAAAGATGACGTCATAGGGTTTTGTGGTGTATTCGTCACAACCATCAATGAAGAAGCCGTCGACTCCCATATCGGAGTACGTTTTCGCTTTGAGGAGTACCGAGTGTACCCAAAGCGGGTCGCCGACATTCATCCACATGACTCGTCTTTGAGGGTCGTAGCTTATGGTGCCAGCTTCAAAAGGTTGATTCGGATTACTGGTATGGGAGGAGGCGATATCCATGTATGCATACGCGAAAGTGGAATCCTGTTGTAATATCTTGATACCTTCATGACCGATCAACTGGGGATCTATGATAACCATGCCATAGTCTTCCATTCGGGAAAGTTGGCTTTTTGTCAGGTCGGAAAAGACCCCGTATCCTTTGGGAAAGGTAGTGCAGCCGGTCAAAGCAAAACAACACGCCAGAAGAAGGAAAACGCAGTGTTTCATGAAAGGAATTGTCCTTCATCCTTACGAAAAAGTCTATCAAAAAGTGCGTTTTGCCTGAATATAAAAAAAGCCGACGGTCGGAATCGAACTGACAACCACCTGATTACAGGTCAGGAGCTCCACCATTGAGCCACGTCGGCATGACCAAGACAGTCTGAAGAACCTGTCTAGCACGATTGTTTATACAATATTTTCAGTTGAATGGGAAGCAGTCAAACGGTTTTTATGTGAAAATGGCGCAAAACAAGGCCAAATTTCATTTCTCTCTTCTTGTCTTGCAAATGACCTTGACGAAACAGGTGGAAATAGGTTACTTTCTAAGACGTCTTAAACATGGAGAGGTTCCCGAGTGGTCAAAGGGGACAGACTGTAAATCTGCTGCTTATAGCTTCGAAGGTCCGAATCCTTCCCTCTCCAATGAAAGCCTCTTCGATGAAGAGGCTTTTTTTATGGGTTGCTTTTATCAAAAGGGCTTGCGTTTCAGCTGTACCAATTGCAGGTACTGTTGCGGTGTTGAACCAGGTTTCGTTTTTCTCAGTGTGACTGATGTCCAGAGACTTGCGGAACATTTCGGCATCAGCAAAGAAGCTTTTCTGCTCACGTATTGCAGAACGACGAAAGAGACGGGTTTTGTATATTCTCTTTTGGAAAAAGAGAACAATGATTGTATATTTCTTAGTAGGCATGGATGTAGCGTGTATGAGGACAGACCTGTGCAATGCAGGACATATCCGTTTTGGCCAAGGATTCTGGAAGACGAGGAAAGCTGGGATAGCGAAGCCCGGCGATGTCCGGGTATGAACCATGGGCAATTGCATTCGAAGCAGGAAATCGACAAATGCGTTCATGAGCGTTTGGAAGCTGTACCGATGATCAAATGGGAGGAGTGAAGAAGCGTGCCGAAATATTCATCGGCTTTTCTCCAGAAGATCAAAGACAAATTGCTGGTCAGTGATGTGATGAGCAAATACTCTGCTCTTGTCCGAAGGGGGAATGATTATTGGTGCAATTGTCCGATTCATGGGGAAAAAACCCCTTCTTTGATCATCCATGATGACAAAGGGACATGGCATTGCTTCGGATGCGGCAAAGGAGGAAACATCTTCACCATTGTGCAAGAAATGGAGAAATGTTCGTTCTTGGATGCCGTGAAGACGCTTGCGAAACAAGCGGGTATCGAAATGGAGGAGATGAGTCCTGAGGAAAGGAAAGAGAACGATATGCGTGAAGCCCTGTACGAATTGTATGAGCGCATCAGCAAGACGTTCCATTTCTTCCTTACCTCAGACAGTTTGGGGAAAAGCGCAAGGGAATATCTGGAAAAACGGCATGTGAAACCGGAGATGTGGGAAAAGTTCAATCTCGGTTATGCGCCTCCCTCAGGAGATTTCCTGTATGGTTTCTTGAAAAAGAAATCATATAGTGACGAACTGCTCAAGGCTTCAGGTTTGTTTTCGCGGAACAGTTTTCCGTATTCAATCTTTTGGGACAGGCTGATGTTTCCGGTAAGGACTTGGCAGGGAAAAACTGTTGCTTTCAGCGGAAGAGACTTGACGGGAAAGAGCAAATCCAAGTATATCAATACGCCGGAGACGGCCATTTACAGCAAGAAGCACAATCTGTTCGGCATCTATGAATCTTTGGATAGTTTGAAGAGCGGTGATGCGGAAGCGATCTTGTGTGAAGGGAATTTTGATGTCGTCGCTTTTCATCAGGCCGGTTTGACCACAGCTATGGCGCCACTGGGGACCGCATTCACCGAAGAACAATCGAAACTGCTGAAACGGTATGTCCAAAAGGTGACTTTGTTGTTTGACAGCGACAGTGCCGGCCAAAACGCTACGATAAAAGCATTGTCGTTGGCCGAGGCTGCGGGTCTTGAAAACTCTGTTGCGAAACTGTCGTTGGGCAAAGACGCTTCTGAAGTCGTACAGAACTATGGGGAAGAAGAACTCCAAAATGAAGTCAACGAAAAGAAAAGAGGGTTTTCCTATCTTGTACAGAATGCTGTAACTCGTTATGATGTAAAATCGTCCGACGGAAAATTTTCTATTTTTCAGGAAGTGAAACCGTATCTTGACGCGACAACATCAAGTATCGTGCGGAATGACCTGATCAAACAACTTGCGGAGGTGCTCGAAGTATCGCAGACAGCTATCCAGGAGGATTTCTATCAGGGAAGACGCGTCCAGGTGACCAAACCTGTCGTCAGGCAAGAGCAACAAACAATCAAACCTCTTGACCCATATCGCCTGAATATTGACCTACGGACTATGCTGTATGTGGTGAACAATCGTTCATTGTTTAAGGAAGTTCGTCAGAACCTGCAGTATGAGGCCCTTGAAGACAAAGAGGCCAAAATGCTTTATCAGCTTCTGGAAGATGCCGTTCGAGAAGGCACTCTGGAAGAAGGTGATGAGTTTTTTTTGCAGAAAGTCCAAGATGCCCAGCTTTCCAGTGATGTCTCTGCTTCATTTTCTTTGGAAGAATACAAGCGGAACGTACCTGCTGTGCTGAATGAGGCGATCACACGGATAACCATACGGAATCTGCAGAACCAACTCAACGATTGCCGACATCTGATGGAAATTGGCGGTTCTTCGGTGAATCAGGATGAGGTCATCATGACGTATATGTCCATTAATGACCAAATCAAACAATTACAGGCAAAACTGTAAGGTCAGTGAAGGAATAGGGAACGTAAAGGGAATGCTTGAAGACAATGTAATGGAATCCATCGTCAAAGAGATGGTGAAGAAATTTTCTGAAAAACACAATGTGACCAGGGAAGACATCATTGAGGCTTTGGGTGGAAAAGACAAAGCGCTTGATGAGGATATCGATGAAATCATCCAATCTTTGTCCAACGACGCGGGTATTATTGTTTCTGAGGAAAGTCCTGCCGGCATTGAAGATGAAACCTTCGCTGTTGAGGAAGGACCGACTGCCGAAGACCTTACCAACGAAGAGGAACTGGAACAGGAAGAACCTGAAGATGACGCCTTGTTGGATGATGATGTCCCGACTGATGAAGATGCCATCGCTGAAGTTCCCGAGGCCTTCACCACACCAGTCGTTTTGAAAAAAGAAGGTGGTTCCGGAAAGAAAAACCTCGATTCTGATTCCGAAGAAGGCGAAGAAGAGGAAGAAGAGGAAGAAAACGGCGAAGAGAATGAGGATGAGGAGATTTCCAATGGGTGGTCCCAGATGTCCGGCGACGAAGATTCCGTCGGGGCAAGTGACCATTATGTAGTCGACATCTCTTCTTTGGAGGAGCATGACGGTGACATCGACCATGTTCGTCATGCTTCTTCGATTCTCGGAACCGATCATGGGGAATCCAGCGGTGATGATCCCATCCGTTTGTACCTGAGGGAAATAGGAAGGGAAAATCTTCTGACGGCCGAGCAGGAAGTCGAATTGTCCAAGAAGATGGAAAAAGGTGCCGAAATCATCAAGGAAGTCATTGGACAAAGCGGCATCATGATCACCAAATTTTATGACATTGTGAAGACACTCAACACCAAGTTCGATGAGGAAGGCGATGAATTCACCCCTCAGGAATACAAAGAGCAGATAACCAACCAGAAACGGTATTCTCAATATTACCGAGAGCAACTCAAAGACTTGCAGGGACAGCTGAAGAACTACATCGCCAAAAAGGAACAGATGATTTCAAGCGGAGAAGACGTCCTGCATGATGAGGGCATGGATAAGGCAAGGGGAAAACTGCTTGAGAAACTTTCAAAGGTGAAGCTTGAGCAAGAAGAGATTATGTCCTTTACCGATGATTTCGTGGAAGCCGAAACGAACATCAACAAATGCACCGAAAAGATACAGAAAATAGAAAACAGGCTTCAGATCAACAGTGCGAAGGAACTCAGGCAACTTGGACGGGATCTGAACACCAGCACGAAGAGTTCTGAGATCGAGCAAACCCTCCAGCTTTCCAGCTACGAGATCAAGGACTTGATCAAAGACCTTCAAGTCACCGAGAAAGAAGTCAGGAACATCGAGTATCAGTTTGAGGAACCCTGTGAGGAAATCCTCAAGCATGCGGTGAAAATCAAAGAAGGGCAGAAGATGATGAAAAACGCCAAGGACCGTCTGATCAAGGCGAACCTCAGGCTTGTCGTCTCCATCGCCAAGAAGTATACCAATCGTGGACTGCATTTCTTTGATCTTGTCCAGGAAGGCAACATCGGCCTCATCAAGGCTGTAGAGAAATTCGAGTATCGCAAAGGCTATAAATTCAGCACGTACGCAACTTGGTGGATCCGACAGGCGATCACCCGTTCCATTTCCGATCAGGCGCGCACCATCAGGGTTCCTGTCCATATGATCGAGCAGATCAACAAGGTGGTGAGGGAATCAAGAATGTTGATGCAGACGCTCGGACGTGAACCGACTGATGCTGAAATCGCCGAAAAGCTCGGTTGGACTGAAGACAAAGTCAAATCGGTAAAGAATGTGGCGCGGGAACCGATCAGCCTTGAAACACCGGTCGGTGAGGAAGAAGATTCGTTGCTTTCGGATTTCATCGAAGACAAGGAAGTCGAAGATCCCGCCAAGCAAACGGCTTATGCGATCCTCAAGGAAGAGCTCAATGATGTCATGGCGACGCTTCCGGAACGGGAACAAGAAGTTTTGCGGATGCGTTTCGGCCTTGATGACGGTTACTCATTGACATTGGAAGAAGTAGGGTTGTATTTTGAAGTGACTCGTGAACGGATCAGACAGATCGAGGCGAAAGCCTTGCGTCGCCTCCGCCATCCGAAACGCAGTCGGATACTGAAAGATTTCATTTGATCGACCAGGAGTATTATGATGGAAGAAAAACAAGTGTTTGAAAAGCTCACCAAATTGCAGGAATGCCTGATGCAAAAATTCACCCTTGAGGAAGAAATAGCCAAACTTCCGAAAGACCTGAAGGTCAAGCAGGACCTCTTGGCGAAAATCAACAAGGAATATACCGAGGACAGCGAAAAAGACAAAGCTGCGAAAGATGAGCTCAAAAGCCTTCGTTATGATTACGACATGATGGTTTCCACCCGTGAAGCAAGCGAGAAGAAAATGGAAAGCATCAGTACCCAGCGTGAGTTTGAGGCGTTGGAGAAAGAGATCAAGGATGCCGGTGAGAAGGAGCAGGATTTGCTCAAGCAGGTGCATGCCAAAGAGCAGCAGGTCCAGGAGATGGACGCTCACCTTGCGGAAAAAGAATCCTTGCTGAAGCTTCAGCAGAGCGAGGTCGATTCAGAGTCAAGCAAGATTGAAGGTTTGACCGCTGAAAAGCAGACGAAGCGCAATGAACTCGAACAACAGTGCAATGCGTTTGTTGATGATGACATCAGTCAGGATTTGTATAACAAGTTTGCGAATATTGTGAAGAACAAGCAGGGAAAAGGCATTGTTCCGATCCACGGGCTTGTTTGCCAAGGTTGCCACATTATGTTGCCGATCCAATTCGTCAATGACGTCCGTGAAGGGAAAAAGATTGAGTTTTGCCCTTATTGCTCACGTATTCTTTATTACGAAGAAGTCGAGGGTGCAGAGGAACAGTTCAAGAAGCCTGTCAAGGACGATGAGGACATGGGTGGCAATGAGGATGAGGAAGGTGGCGCTGAATTGTCTGATTTCACCGATGAGGATGAATTCAACGACATTGTTTGAGGTAATTTTCCGGTAGGACAGATGATCGCAGGATGCAATACTCCTGAGGAAAGTCCGGGCTCCATAGGACATGACGCCGGTTAACGGCCGGCAGCGGTAACGCTCGAGATAGCGCAACAGAAAGCAAACCGCCCGCAAGGGTAAGGGTGAAAGGGTGGGGTAAGAGCCCACCGCATGTCTGGTAACAGGCATGGCACGGCAAGCCTCGTCAGGAGCAAGACCAAATAAGCAGTCTGGGTTGTCCGTCTATAGGCTGCGGGTAGGTCGCTTGAGGTGTTGGGTAACCAACATCCTGGATAGATGATCATTGATACAGAACCCGGCTTATTGCCTACCGGTTTTTTTTGATGAGGACAGGAAGGATGGAAATGGGAAAACGAAGCGTTCTCTTATTGCTGTCCTTCCTTTTTTTGTCTCCGCTTGCCGCAGAACCTGATTGGCTCAACCTGAAACCGCAGGATGTGATCACCAAAGCCAAACAGCAGAAAACCATAACGACAGACAGATTATGGTATGAAAGCTCTGCTTATGAGACGCTTGGGGATTTCAAAAACGCCTATGGCGCTCTCTCTTTGTTTCTCGCGATGGCGGACGCGAAAGACGTACGACTTTCCTTGGCAGAACATCGTTTGGTTGCGTTATCCTTCAAAAACGGCCTCTATGGACGATGTATAGAATTGTTTGATGGACAAAAAGAGAAAACGATTGAAGATGCGCGCTATTGTTATCAGGCTGCCATGGCATGCGGGAATACCGCCAAAGCAAGCTCTGTTTTTTCCACATATTTGAAAAGCACAGTGGACCAATATACATATGCGACCATGCTTGTCTCAGGCATGGTTCCGATCAAAACGGTAATGCAAGAGTCTGAAGGTCTGGAACCTGACAAGAAACTGGAGCTGCTCTGTATGTATCAGGACAAAGAAAACTCACCAGATGATGCCCAAGAGTTGCTTTCTGAAGGCCAAAGGCTGGAAGGAGTGGTGAAAGAACCCAAAACGCTTTATCATGTCCTTGTCGTCTTTGCCGAGCAGGCGGGACAACGTGTTCTAGCGCGTCGATACCAAAAGCTTGAAATGGAAGGGAATCCGAAATGAATGTTCTGGAACAGATACAAAATGATCTTTTGATGGTGGAAAATCCCGCACGCTATTGTGGCGGTGAGTTCCATGACGGCAAGAAGGAACCTTCTTCATGTACGGTGCATGCCGCCATGTGTTTCCCCGATTTGTATGAGATCGGCATGAGCAACCATGCGATTCGGATCCTTTACGATATCATCAACCGTATCGACGGTGTGTGTTGCGACCGTGTTTTTTCCGTCGCCAAAGATTTTGAGACGTTATTGGAGACAAAACATCTTCCGCTCTATACGCTTGATGAAGGTCGTCCGCTGAAGGATTTGGATTTTCTCGGCATATCCATCGGCTACGAGTTGTGCATGACCAACGTCCTGCAAGTCCTGAAACTCGGAGGTATTCCCATTCATGCCGACGAAAGAACCGAAGGCGATCCCATTGTGGTCTGCGGTGGTCCCGCTTCGACCAATCCGTTGCCGTTCTCCCGTTTCATGGATTTCACCTTCATCGGCGAAGCTGAAAACGGAATGACTGAGTTGATCGGCATCATCAAAGACGGCAAGGAAAACGGAAAGACACGTGGACAAATCATCGAAGCTTTGCAAAACCTTGATTTTCTCTGGTATCCCGGAAAGAAGATGGCAATACGGCGTTTTGACCAAACCTTCGCCACCGAGGAAGACCACACCTTCCAGTATTTTGTCGTTCCGAATTTCAAGGTCGCACAGGACAACGGCATCGTGGAGATCATGCGCGGTTGTCCAAACGGTTGCCGTTTCTGTCATGCAGGACAATATTACAAACCATACCGTCAAAAAAGCCAGAAGACCATCACCAGCCAGGTAGACCAGCTCGTTCACGGTTTTGGTTTCAGGGAAATTACTTTGAGTTCCCTTTCCAGCGGTGATTACCCCCACATCAAGGAGTTGATCCAAAACCTCAACACCCTGTATATGGATGATCATATTTCCTTTTCCTTGCCGAGTCTGAAAGTCAGTACGTTCAATCTTGATGTGCTGGAACAACTTTCTGAAGTCCGCAAGAGCGGCTTGACATTCGCAATCGAGACACCGATCAAAGAATGGCAGCAATCCGTCAACAAAATCGTCGAAGTCGAGCAAATCATCGATATCATCAGGGAAGCCCAGAAACGTGGTTGGAGACTGGCTAAATTCTATTTCATGATCGGGCTTCCGTTTGTCGACAGAGACGTGGAAAACAAAGCGATCGTGGATTATCTGGCAAAGATTTTTGATGCGACCCACATCAACATGAACATCAATGTAGGCACCTTTATTCCGAAACCTCATACGCCATACCAGTGGGCGCGACAGTTGACCGTTGACGAATCCTATACGCAATTATCCACATTGAAACGCGCCATCAACGATCGTATCCGCGGTTGCAAGGTCAGTTACCATGAACCATTCATCAGCTATCTTGAAGGTATGGTGAGCAGGGGTGACGAACGGTTTGGGCAGGTCATCGAGAATGCCTATGCAAATGGATGCAGGCTTGATGCCTGGGATGAGCACCTGGATAAAGATGGCTGGACGAAAGCAATCGCGGATGCAGGATATGATCCCGCTGAAACGATATATCGTGAACATGGTTTGGATGAAAAACTGCCTTGGGATTCCGTTTCGCTGAAAGTCGGGAAAGAGTATCTTAAAAAGGAATGGCAAAGGGCGAAAGACCGTATGTTGACAGGAAGATGTCTTCCGGATTGTGATCATGCCTGCGGATCTTGTTCCAACACCTATGGTGTGAAAGACGACAACGAAGAAGATATCCAACTGATCGAACGCAAAGAGCGGCCCCATGAGGAAATGGTGCAAGTGGTCATTCGTTATCGCCGGGAAGGGCGCGCATTGTTCATCAGCCACATCAATGCGATGCGTAACTGGGAGATGAGTTTCCAACGTTCCGGCCTACGTCTGGATTTCTCACAAGGCTTCAATCCGAAACCGAGGATGGAATTTGTAAATCCGTTGTCTCTAGGGGTGAAAGGTGAGGGTGAATTCGTCCTTTGCGACATCATGCTGCAAAAAAACGCAACACCTGAATTGGTGATGAAACAACTGCAAAATTCACTTTCTGAAGGGTATACGATCACCGGTATCCTGTTTCTCCCACATGATCCTACGGGTAAAAAACAGACTTTGGCGCCTTATATGAAAGGATCTCTGTTCACCATAGACACAAAAGGAAATGCAACGTATGAGCAAATCCTCAAGTCAAAACCTTCTGTCCAGCCTATCGGCGAACACGTATATGCGATACGCACAGAAGGGGAAACGAATCTGGTGAAATCGCTGTTTGGTGAGGAAGCTGACAAGTTCAAAGTCGCCAGCGATGTGGAAATCACCAGAAAAGCGATCTTCGCCGGCGGCTGGGATGAGGACTTCATTTCATTCTTCAGAAAAAAACAGCTCAGTAAGTAGATGGTTTTTTGTGTCCCGGTGTTCCTTTCTCCGCTTGTTTTACTCTGTCCCAAAGAATGTTTTCCTCAGCGACATGGGCTTTGTCCAAAGGCGTTTTTTCTTGTGCTGCGAGTTTCACCACTTCATTGAAACGACGCTCAAATTTTTCATTTGAACGATGCAGGGCAGTGGCTGGATCTACATGCATGAATCTAGCGAGATTCGCAACAGCGAAGAGAAGGTCGCCGATTTCCATCTCGACCTCATCTTGGACACGATCCAAAGCGGTGTCAGCCTCGATGACTTCATCCAATTCTTCGCAGACTTTGTCAATGATGCCTTGCTTGTCCGGCCAATCGAATCCGACTTTCACGGCTTGTTTAGAAATTTCTTTGCATCGTTCCAGGGGAGGAAGTGAATCAGGAACACGGGAAAAGAAATCATCTTTATCCGGTTTTTTCCCTTCGACATCTTTCTTGATCTTTTCCCAATTATCCAAGACCTCGTTTGTATTCTGTACGACGGTGTCTCCGAAAACATGTGGATGCCGTCTGTAGAGTTTCTCGGATATGGCATTGACGGACTGTACAATATCAAAGTCAAGTTTTTCCTGATGCATTTCCATCAAGAGAAAAACATTGAACAGGACGTCTCCCAATTCTTCAGATGTTTCTTTGACATCATTCTTATACAATGCGTCTTGGTATTCATAGACTTCATCATGCATATTGCTGGCGATGGTTTTAGTCGTCTGCTGCTTGTCCCATGGACATCCGTCAGGGGAACGGAGCATCTTTGCAATGGCAAAAAGCTGCATCAACGCTTCAGAAAGCGTGTGTTTTGGTTCATAGGTATACGTAATCATACGGTGAGTATACTGATATTATAGGTTCTTTTCTATGTGCATGGATAAAGAATGGTTTGTACTCTTTCTAGTTGACAGAATATATATTATATATAATTTAAAAAAATTATGGTATCTACCCTACAGGGAGAATGATTTCATGTCTGATTCAATTTAATGTAACCAAGACATTTTAACGGACTCCAGAAGATGTTGTTGAAAGATGAAGAACTATTCGGAGAAATGGCAAACGCCGCATAGATATAAATGTATGGATCTGCGTCTGACACGGTACTGTAATCAGACTCAGAGGAAAAACCGCTACTTTTGAATTTGTCGCCATTATACCGATACAAATCAGTAACACCTGTCGAATCTGTATAGTTTCCAGTCCATGTAAGGGAAAAGCATTGTTTTGTGGTATCATACGTCAAGAGAGCATCAGTAAGGCTTTTCGAGTACGAATCGGCATTCAGCACATAGGTCGGGTGGCCAAAGGTATAACTGGTTATTCCATTGGCGTTGAAAGCATATAACGTATGTTTGATCGTATTGCTCGAACTATTTGTTGTATTGAAGGTACAGACCACATTGCTTGAAACGGGACTTCCTTGGTATGAAGGATAATAAGCCGTCTTGAAAGCAGATGCCGCATAGGAACCACTAAACAAGTTTGATACATCATCAGAAGTGCCGATCGTATAGAAGAACATGACTGAAGGGCCGTATGACTGGTTAAGAATGTCATCATAGGTGGTTGATGTTATCTGCAGGCTTGTGATCTTCACGTAGGTGCTTTCATAACTTTGCGTGAACGTGTAATCAGAAGAATCCATAAAGAAAATGCTCGGCACGCCGCAACTGACAAAAAAAGCGGTCATCAAAAGAACAATACACTTTACTGTTCTTCTCATGCCGCCCTCCCTGCCTTTTCTTCTGAAAGGTTTGGTATTTTATAACGTAATGATCACAGACTGTGCCAATTTCGCATATTCACTGCTGGGGAATTGGTCTATCAACTGCTGGAATGTAGCTTTTGCGAGGGTCGCATCACCCTTTTTCTGCTGCAGTCTTGCCTGGTTGAACAAAGCCTTCGGACTCTCCGCGGCTTTCGTCCCGTATGTATCCCAGACCTTGGTGTAATACTCCAGAGCCTTGTCAACATCACCTTTATCTTCACAGACTACAGCCGCATCAGTCAAAGCCAAGGATCCAAGATACGTGTTCTTGGATGCTTCATAAACAGCCAGGAAGCCCTTCAACGCCGTGTCGTAATCCTTTTCTTCATATGCCATAGTGGCCAAGATGCATTGCGCTTTCAAAGCAGGATACTTCTTTCCTTGGGAAAGACCAACAAGCTGCTTCTTCAGGTCATCATACTTCGTCTGATAATCGCTTGCCGTCTTGTCCATCGCCTGGATTTCCGTATAGGTACTCTCAAGCTTGTCTATCTGATCAAAGGATTTTTCCAAATTCTGGTTATTCACTTTGAATATGATGATCAAGACAATGATCAAAGCTACAATCGCAACCCCGATAATGATCAGGATGTTCTTGTATGTCCCCAGAAAAGAATCAACCTTTCCCTCAACGATTTCCGTTTTGGTGATCGGACTCTCTTCCATCTTCTTTTTGTCACTCATGCTCAAACTCCGGTTGGTTTGCCTTGATACGATTCAGGCGGCCAGAGCCGCCTGAACCTTCATCCACAAACGTGTTATTTGTTGTCTTCAGGCTGATCGGCGGGAGTTCCGTCATCTTCCTTCTTGGATTTCATCAAGTCAGCAAGACTGAATGTGTCGCTGTCATCATGATCATTGCTCATGGTGTATTTGGCGATTTCACTCTGTTCGCTACGCTTGACCATTTCCTTGATGGAAAGGGACAGCTTCTGCGTCGTCGGGTTGCATTCGATGACCATTGCGGTGATCGGATCTCCAACCTTGAACTTCTTCAATACCTCATCAGAATATTCTTCATCGGGACCGACAAGATTGAATTTGCTGATCAAACCTTCAATCTCGCCAGGAACCTTGACGAATACGCCAAAGTCAGTGATGTTGGAAATCACGCCGCTGATCGTACTGAACTTGGGATAATCCCTGCGCAGTTGCTGCCAAGGATTGCCTTCAAGTTGTTTGACGCCCAGTTTGATCTTCCTGTTCTCAGGCTCAACCTTGATGACCACAACGTCGATCACATCCCCTTCCTTGCAGAACGAAGACATAGTCTTCACTTTCTTTGTCCAGGAAATGTCATCAATGTGGAGGAAACCGTCAATCCCCTCTTCCAGGTTGACAAACGCACCACTGTTGGTGATCTTCACCACAGGTTTCGAAAGAGTCATTCCCACTGGATATCTCTCAGCGATCGTATCCCATGGATTGCTCATCAGTTGCTTCAAGCCAAGAGAAACACGCTTTTTATCCAAGTCGTAACCAAGAATCTTCGCCTCAACGACATCCCCTACTTTGAGGATTTCGCTTGGGTTGTTGATCCGTTTGGTCCAAGACATCTCGGAAATATGCGCAAGACCTTCGATTCCCGGCTCCAACTCAATGAAAGCACCGAAATTCGTGATCTTGGTGACCTTCTGCTTGACCACATCACCAACATGATAATTCTGCTCAAACGTAGTCCATGGATCTTCGTTCATGTGTTTCAAGGAAAGGTTTATCTTTTGGGTGACCGGATCGATGTTGATCAACCTCAACTGGACAACCTGTCCTTTTTTGACGAAATCCTTGGGCCGGGTCACATGTCCCCAACTCATATCATTAATGTGAAGCAGTCCATCAAAACCGCCAAGATCGATGAATGCGCCGAAACTGGTGAAGGATTTGACCACACCTTCGACGACATCGCCGATTTTCACATTAGCAAAGAATTTCTCTTTGTTTTCCTTGATCTTCTGGTCGAGGTATTCACGTCTGTTCACAACGCTCTTCAGTTTCGCGCCACTATGGAATTTGTCGATCATGAAATAATCTGACACTCCAATCAGCGTTTCCGGATCCTCGACTCTCACGACGTCAGCCTTGGAAAGTGGGCAGAACCCACGGTAATCGCCGCCGAGATCAACTTCGTACCCGCCTTTGATAACCTTATCGAACTTACCCATAATCGGGGTATGGTTATCACTGGCAGCCTTCAACTCCTCAGTGCGCTTCTGATAATCGGCTTTCTTCTTGGAAACGACGATCTGACCGCCCTTCCCTTCTTTCTGTACGATGACAACTTCGATCTTGTCACCTACATTCGGAATTTCACTGAATTCGCTGCGAGGAATCCTACCCTCGCTCTTATAGCCGACGTCCACAAACACCGTCTCGTCGTTTACCTGGACAACAGTACCGGTCACGAGCTGACCGTCTTCGATTTCATCAAGAGATTTAAGATAATCATCCTGCAACATCTGCAGTTTGGTTTTCTTTTCATCCATTTCTTTTTCTTCGTCCACTTGATTTCTCCTGATCCTAAATTTCCTATTTATTCCCGTTTTTACACGTAAAAATAGCAGATAACACTCTCTCACAAACCTGTTCCATAGTCAAGTACGAAGTATCTACATACAATGCATCAGGTGCGATTTTCAACGCACCGACAGTTTTGTTCCTGTCAATTTCGTCCCTCATCTTGATGACATTCAGAACTTGTTCGTAACTTTCATTTTCCGGATGCTGCCGCAACCGCCGTTGGGCCCGCACTTCCGGTGTCGCATCAAAATAGCATTTTACCGCTGCATCGGGGAAAACCACCGTGGTGATGTCCCGTCCTTCGGCGATTACGTCCATGCCGGTTGCGATCCTGCGCAGTTGCTCGTTCACATAAGCACGCAAGGGAGGGTATGCGCTGACTTGAGCCACGCAGGAATCCACTTCCGGAGTGTGCAGCTTGTCTTCCACGCTTTTCCCGTCGATGCAGATATCCCCATCTTTGATGGAAAGGGTTATTTTCTTCGCATTCTCCAAAAGCAAAGGAAGATCGGTGACATCTGCTTTACGCACCTGTTGGTTGTAGGTGTATGCGCGATAAAACGAACCGCTGTTCAAATAATAAAAATGACACTTTTCGGCAATCATCTTGGCGATGGTGCTTTTTCCGACTCCCGCGGGACCATCAATGGCGACAATCATGTCGTTTCCTCCCCGCAGGAGAGCAAACTCTCGATTTCTTTCGGTTCTAGCCTGCGGTAGGCTCCCATCTTCATCTCACCGAGTTCAATGGTGCCGATTCTTGTACGTTGGAGTTGTTTCACTTCATAGCCGAAATAGGAGAACAGTTTCCGCAATTCCCTGTTCTTTCCCTCCGTCAGGATGATTTTCACCACTTTCTTGTTGATCAACTCATAACTTTTTATCTTGTATGGACGGTCTTTGTCGATATAAACGCCTTTCCTCGCTTCCTCAAGATCGCTCCTGCGAAGGTCAAGGTCTGTTTGGACCAAGTATTCCTTCTCGATGCCATGAGACGGATGCATGATTCTGTTGGCTGCCTGCCCATCATTGGTGAAGAGGATCAAACCGGTGGAATCCTTATCCAATCGTCCGATGTGGAACAACAGGCTCCTGTCAGGTATGTCAATGAGATCCCTGGCATAGAGTCGTTCATTCGGATCGTAATTGGTACAGACATACCCTTTGGGTTTGTTGAGCGCGAAATAATAGGTCATCTCAGCCGGTTCGACCGGTTCCCCATCCAAAGTGACGGCGTCAGCACGTTCAACTTTTGTTCCAAGTTCCGTTACGGTCTTGGTATTTATTTTGACTCGTCCGTCGGCAATCAACCGCTCGCAACTGCGCCGTGAACCGCAACCGCTCTTCGCAAGGTATGCCTGCAACCGAATCGGGTATTCAATCTTCATGTTTCTTTTCCTCTTCTTCTTTGGTTTGTTCTCCGAAACGTTCCGCATCAATCTCTGAAAGCTTTGGCAATTCACTGATCGATGAGATGTGGAATTCATACAAGAACTTCCGTGTGGTGCCGTACAGGCAGGGATGTCCGATGACGTCTCTTCTCCCCACAACCTTTATATATTCCCGTTCCCGGAGCAGTTTGACAATGGTGTCGCTTGCCACGCCACGGATATTATCGATTTCCCGACGTGTGATCGGTTGGCTGTATGCGACGATCGAAAGGGTTTCCATAGCAGCCTTGGAGAGCCTGCGTTCAACTTTTTTCCCATAACTTGCCTTGAGTTTTCCGAACAAATCACCGGATGGAGACAACAAATATCCTCCGGGATTCTCGTTGACCGTCAATCCATGCAGGAACAAGTTGAAATGGTCTGCCAATTCATCCACCGCTGTTTTCAGTTCAAGCTGGGTGAGTCCGGTCATCCGCTCCAGTCTGTCTTTGTCCACCGGTTCGTTTTCCAGAAACAGTATCACCTCAACCAGACGGGCATTCTGGCTGAGTACCGGACCGGACTGTTTCTGCACTTTTTCCTTAGCCATCACGCACCATCCTTATCATCATCTAAGGGTATGATCTCTTCCTCGCTGTCATCATCGTAAGCCAACTCAGTGCCATCTTCCCTTTTGATGGCTTTGTCGTCATGCAAAGGCCCTTTCTGCCCCTCACTGTCTCCTAAGGTTGAGAAATTGTCCTCTTCCTGGAAACCATGCTCGATCATCTCGTCATATTGGTCATCTATCTCATCAGCCTTTGAAACATCAAAATCCTGTGGTCTTTGGACAATGATGATTGTTCCGTACGGTTCTTCCTGATGGATGACGATCTTCTGCAGCTTGCAACATTCCAATATCGCCATGAAAGAGCAGATGATGTCAAGCTTGCTGTCCATATGGATGATGATGTCTTCCAGCGTCAATTGCTGTTTCGTCTCGAACAACTCATCCATCAAGGCAATCTTCTCACCGACAGTCACCCGTTCATATACATTGAAGACTTTGTTCGGTGCAATGGCCTTCATCAGCTTCGTAAACGTGGCGAGCAACTTGTCCAGCGTAACATCCTTGAAAAGGTCATTATCGCTGAACGGAAGCATAAAGGTGCTTTCTTTCCGTGCGATGGCGATATCACCGCCTTCCCCACCATTGGTCAGCAATTCGGTGTATTTCTTGAATTTCTGGTATTCGATCAACTGCTCAACCAATTCCTGACGGGGATCTTCATATTCCTCATCAAATTCCACATCCACGGGAAGCAACATCCTGCTTTTGATGGACAGAAGTTCTGCAGCCATCTTGTAAAAACTGGTCATTGTTCCCAGGTCCATATCTTTATGGTATGACAGGTATTCCATGAATTGGTCGGTTATTTGTGCGATGGGAATATCATAAATGTTCATCTCGGACTGCTGGATCATATATAAAAGCAATTCCAGCGGTCCATCGAATTTCAATGTCGGGGAATGGAAATTCTTACCATCATTTGTCGTGAAACGAACATCAGCATCGGCCATTTCCACGTAGTATACCAATAACCAAGTCATCCCTGCAAGGAAAGATGCCAAAATATCTTTCATTGCAGGAGATTGCGTTTATTGTTGAGGGGGCTCCGATACCGCTTCTGGGGTCTTTGTCTGCACATTTTCGGCTGGTTTCTGGCCTTTTGGGGGGAACATCGTCGCACGAAGTTTCGCAGACAAGTCCGTGACGATATCTGGATTAGACTTCAGATACTCCAACGTTTTGTCTCTGCCTTGCCCTATCTTCTCTCCATTCATGCTGAACCAAGAGCCGCTCTTTTCAATGAAGCCGTATTTCAATGATGCGTCCAGGACGGAACCGATGTAACTGATTCCTTCTTCAAACATCAGATCAAGCTCTACTTTCTTGAACGGCGGCGCCACTTTGTTCTTCACGACTTTCACACGTATGCGGTTGCCTATGATTTCATCTTCGCTTTTGGAGATGCTTTCGATCTTCCGCACATCAAGACGTACAGAGGCATAGAACTTCAAAGCGTTTCCTCCGGTCGTCGTTTCGGGGTTACCGAACATCACGCCGATTTTCATACGTATCTGGTTGATGAATATAATCAATGTGTTGCTCTTTGCGAGAAGTCCGGTGAGTTTTCGCAAGGCTTGGCTCATCAGCCTTGCCTGAAGTCCCATATGGGAATCACCCATGTCTCCGTCAATTTCAGCCTGTGGGGTAAGTGCGGCAACCGAATCGACTACAATGATGTCCACAGCACCGCTTCTGACCAGGGATTCGCAGATTTCCAATGCCTGTTCTCCATTGTCCGGTTGGCTGATCCATAGTTCGTCGATATTCACACCGAGCTTCTTCGCATAGCTTGGGTCAAGGGCATGTTCCGCATCAATGAACGCCGCGATGCCACCCAACTTCTGGCTTTCCGCTATCGCATGCAGCGCGAGAGTGGTTTTGCCGCTGGACTCAGGGCCGTAAATCTCCACAACACGACCACGCGGATAACCACCGATGCCAAGCGCTTCGTCGAGAAGCAAGGAACCGGAAGGGATACAGGCTATGTCCATGGCTTTCTGATCATCGCCAAGCTTCATCAAAGAACCTTTTCCGAACTGTTTCTCGATCTGGCTCCGTGCGGCTTCCAAAGCCTCAAGTTTCTCTTTGTTTTCAACGGGTTTGTTCACCGCTTGGATTGTAGCTTTTGCCATTTTCAGACTCCTTCTTCCCTTTCTACCAGCAAATATGCGCTCTTGGTCTATTTTTCCAAAATGAACGTCACCGGCCCGTCATTGGTATAGCTCACCATCATGTGCGCGCCAAACTGTCCATGAGCGACAGTATACCCTAAACTTTGCAGATAGGAAAGAGCTTTACTATACATTTGGTTAGCTTTTTCTGGTTCTTCGGCATCATCATATCCTGGACGGTTCCCTTTATGGAGGTTTGCGCATAACGTGAATTGGCTGACCAGTAATATTTGTCCATGCACATCACTCAGAGAAAGATTCATCTTGTCATTTTCATCGCGGAACATCCGCAGTTTCACCATTTTGTCGCAGAGCCAACGCATCTGTTCTTCCACGTCCCCTTTCTGCACGCCAAAATAGACAAGAATCCCCTTGTCGATGCTCCCAATCAGTTTCCCTTCGACGGTAACCGACGCCTGATTGACACGTTGGATGACGCATCTCATTGAGACCAAGCCTCGTCAGCCCGTTTTATCATGTCATCAACGAACGCGGTCCTGTCTTCACTACTGAAGAACGAAGAACCGCATACAGCGACATCAGCGCCTGCGAGAACGACATCGGCGATGGTCTTTTGGTTTACGCCTCCATCGACGCTGATCAGATACCCATAGCTCTCGTCATCACGCAACTGGGCAAGATCAGTGACTTTATGGAGCGTGGATGGGATGATCTGCTGTCCGCCGAAACCCGGATTGACCGTCATGACCAACACGAGATCGACCATGTCCAAAACCGGTTCGATCATACAAACAGGTGTAGACGGTACAATGGAGACACCAGCCTTGCATCCACAACTGTGAATCATCTGCAGGACCCTGTGCAGGTGGATGGTCGACTCCGAATGGACGGTGATGTAATCACAGCCGCTTCTGGCGAACAATTCGACATACCGTTCTGGTTTTTCAATCATCAGATGCGTGTCGAACACCAAAGAAGAACAAGGTTTGAGATCTTGGATGAATTTGGGTCCGAACGTGATGTTTGGGACAAATTGACCATCCATTACATCAAGATGGATCCACTTGGCCGCACTGATGTTAATCGTTTCGATTTCTTCAGCCATTTTTGAGAAATCCGCAGAAAGGACGCTTGGAGCCACAATGAGTTTTGAATGTTCCATATTTCCTTTATACCAGTAGTGTGGTGCTTTTGCAACTTGCTTCTTGGGGAAATCCATGGTATATTGAAAAGGTAGAAAACAGACTTCCGAGCTGGCTGTATGGTCAGCCCGGTTTGTTTTATGGTGAGAAAACACCTCATATTTTTCAGGAGGCTTACAATGCAAGCACAAGATATCGAAAAAGCCCTTCAGGAAGAACAATGGACCCGTACGCAAATCGGTAATTTTACCCTGAATTCTTTTCAACAATTGGACCAAATGATCACGGGTCTTGATGATGACGCGCAAAATGACGTGAAGGCTTTCTGTGACAAATTCCTTGCAGACAATCCGAAAAGCATTGTAGCCCTGTATGTCTCCGGCTCCATCATGCTTATTCGTCACAGTCAGGAAGACAACATCAACCTGCTCAATCTGATCGAGATGTTCGTTGACATCAAAAAATGGAACGTCGTCGAATTCCTCTGCAAGAAAATCCTTGATGTCAGCCAGAACAGGCATGCTTTGCGCCTTTTGGCGTCCTGTTATGACGCCCAAGGCGATGATGAGAAGAAATTCAAGGTTTACGAACAACTCATCAAGGCGGACCATGATGAAATCGACATCGTTAAACAGATAGCCGAGCGAGCCAAGAATACCGGCGATGTGGCGAAATCCGTCGCCTATTACAAGATCGCTTTCGAAAGGAACCAGACTCGCCGTGACGTGCCTTCATTGCGTCCTTTGTTCGACGCCGTGCTCACTTTGGCTCCAAATGAGTTTGAGTACCTTCTCGGAGCGGCAGACAAAGTCTCTTTGATCAGTCCTGCCACCGGCATTGCCGTTCTCCGTGATCTTGAGACCCAATTCAAAAATGATGTTGAGAAGCGGATCGTCTGCGAGAAGAAAATCCTTGCCTTGGACAAAGAAGACCTGCTTGCCAAACAGAATCTTGTGGATAGCTACAAGCTCAAATACAAGGATCACAGCAGACTGAAGACATGCCTTGCCGAAAGTTCTTTGTCATCGAATTACACACGTGACATTCTTCATTCCATTGATGATTTTGAGAAAAACATCTCATTTGACAAAGGCACCTTTGTCTTCCAGGAATCCACGAAACGGCTTGGCCGCATACGTACCATTGACGATCAGGGAGTCGTTGTTGATTTTGTCCACCAGACCGACAAAGACGGCACCGTGATGAGTCCGACAATGGCGTTCAGAAGCCTTCGGGCCCTTTCCAAGAGTCATATCTTGGTGCTGAAGGGTTGCGTGAACCATGACAAACTCAACCAAAAGATCATGAGCGATGTGCCTTGGGCTCTTGGCATTCTCTTTGAAAGCTATGGCGGAAGGTGTTCCCTCAAGCAGATGAAGAAGGAATTGTTGCCGGATGTCCTCACCGACAGCCAGTGGACGACTTGGTCACGTGCCGCGAAAGAGATTCTGATGACCGACACACACTATGACATCTCCACCGATGATGATTCGTTTATCCTCCGGACCACTGCTGTGACCTACGAGGAAAAGCAACTTTCCATCTTCAATTCCCATGAGGGATTCTATGATAAAGTCAAAGATTTGAAGAAATTCCTCAATGACAAAGGGAATACCGACAGTGAGTTCTTCTACTCCATGATACAATACTTCTCAAAGATTCTTGATGCGAGAAAGGATCAGAATTGTGCGGATTCAGAGACTATGGGTGCGTATTTGTTGCTCGATGATCTGCTGAACAGGAAGAAATTCACCTTCATCAAGATTCCTTCGGAAATGAACTTCGCCTCCCTGACAAAGAACGCTGACAATGACAAACTGGTCGCGCTTTTCAAGGATATCGACGATCCGGATCTGAAAAAATGTTTCATTGATTGGACAGTGGAGACCAAACCTGATTGGAATGCGTTCCTGACCAGGTTGTTCCCCTACTACCTGACCAGCTACATCCCTGATATCTACCGCAGCAAAAAGAAATCCGGCGAATTCGAAAAAATGTATGCTCTTGCGGTCAACGAATATCGTGACTATTCCAACATGCTCGTCTATCTGATCAAAAACACCCCGCAGAAGACCTGGGACAAGGTAGGCGTCACCGGGGAGAAATTACTCTTCACTGAAATTGAAATCATTGATTTCCTCAATCACAAGATTGATGCGAAGGTCGATGGACAGGAAAGCAGCACCAACGTGAAGATTCTCATGGAATTGTTGTTTGGCAAACGCAACAAACCATCCGAAGATGATACCGGTCTGGTATTTCAGAGCCTGAAAGTCGGGAATGAGGAAGATTCCCGAAAGATTGACAGTCTCGTACAGAGCTGTTTCAACCTGGATCCCGGCCTGAAAATCTATGTCAGGCACATCATCCAGGAAAAGTATCCTTCCATGTTGTTCAACGATACCCCGAAGGAAATTGACAAGAGCACCATCATCCCGACGGGGTGGTTCTGTTCGACTTCAGCTTTGGAAACGAAAAAGAAAGAACTGGACAACATCCAGCATGTGATTCTTCCCAAAGTGGCGACGGATATTGCTGTTGCGCGTGAAAAAGGAGATCTCAGGGAGAACAGCGAGTACAAATACAGCAAGGAACAACAGCAGTTCTACAACACACGAGCACAATCGTTGAAGGAAGAGATCGACAAGGCCATCGTTGTCTCAAAAGACAAAGTCGATGCCAGCCACACCTCTTTCGGCACAAAGGTGACTATTGTTGACAACAAGAAAGGCTGTGAAATCGTCTACACATTGATGGGGCCTTGGGATTCAGATCCCGACAAGAACATCATCAATATCCTTGCCCCTATGGGTAACGCGCTGTTGAACAAGAGCAAGGGTGAGCGGTTCACCTTTGCTTTGAATGACCAGCAGTTCGATTACACCGTCAAAGAAATAGCAGTCAACGATTTCAACTAAAAACCATCATATGTTTTTTTTCAGGGAAACCGACATCCTTTTGTCGGTTTCTGTTTTTTTTCAAGAAAAATATTTTGCGGTTTCTTACATATTTTTTATATGTTTTCTCATTCTTTTTTACAAAATAATGATAGTATAAAAAGAGCTATGGTTGAACGAATTGATTATCCACGACCCCAGATGATGAGGGACAACTGGCAAAGTCTTGATGGTATCTGGTATTGCACTTTTTCTGAAGGGCGAACCATACCCGATGTCATCGACACCAAAATTATGGTCCCATTCTCGCCCGAAGCCCGATTATCAGGTGTCGGGAGAAATCTTCAACCGGATGAAAACCTTTTTTACAAAAAAACATTCAAGTACCATCGCGTATCGGCGAAACATGTCCTCCTTCATTTTCAGGCGGTTGACCAGGAATGCGTCGTCTTCCTTAATGACAAAACACTCGGCTCGCATATCGGGGGTTATCTGCCCTTCTGGTACGATGTAACGCAAGTCATTGCCGAAAACAACGAACTTGTCCTGATAGTCACCGACAAACACGAACAGTCCGAACTGCCTCGAGGCAAACAAAGGTTGAAACCTTCAAAGACGTTCCACACAGGTCAGAGTGGTATCTGGCAATCGGTCTGGCTTGAGGAAGTCCCTGAGGAATTCATCGAAGGCGTCACGTTGCTTCCCATCCTTGAGAAGAACCAATTTCTCATCACCGTACATACCAATACGGAGAAATCCTCATCGGTAACCATCATGTACGATGGCAACAAAGTGCAGGGCATCACGGAAACAAAAATTGTCTGCAAATTGCAGACTGTGCATCCGTGGACGCCAGATGATCCATTCCTGTATCCGTTGACCATCACCTGCGGCGAAGACAGGATCAGCTCTTATATCGCGATGCGCAGTTTTTCCGTCAAAGGAACCGATCTGCAACTCAACGGCAAAACATATTTCCATCACGGCGTATTGTACCAAGGCTACTGGAAAGATGGTTTGTACACGCCGCCCAATGATGCGCAAGTCCTGGAAGACCTGAAGACAATCAAGAAGTTGGGATTCAATACGGTGCGGCTTCATCAAAAGATCGAGACCCTGAAATGGTACAACCTGTGTGACCGGTTGGGGCTTATCGTCTGGCAGGATATGCCTTCTGGCGGGATGAAAGATCTGAAAATGCATGCGTTTGAAAGCTTTTTCCGCCCAAAAAACGTAGATGACACCCAAAAACATACGTTTCTTGGCAGTGAAGACAGGACATACAGGCTTGAATTCCTTGCCGAATTGAAAGGCATGGTGCGCCATCTGTTCAATTGCCCGTGTATCGGCATGTGGACAATCTTTTCCAATGGCATAGGGCAATATGACTCAGAGCGTATCAGAAACCAACTTCTGGTCATAGACCAAAGCCGAATCATCAATCCTGCTGACGGATTCTATGACCAAGGAAAATCAAATGTGAAGGCCATCCATGTGTATGGTCCCAAATATCATTTCCAGAAAGATGTAAAAGGCCGTGCCGTGATCATCACCGAATGTGGCGGCTATACGTTCGGTACCAATGAGTTTTTCAAATACCATTCGTTCGATGATCAGAAAAAATACAATGATGCGTTGATCGATTTGTACAAAGAAACTATAACCCCAGCCAAAGAACAAGGGCTTGCTGGTTGCATCTATATGCAGTTCAACGATTTCGAACAGGAAACCGATGGTTTGGTCTCCTGCGAACGGGCCCTACAGAAGATTGACCTGAAGACTGCGTTAACCATCAGATCGTTGCTTTTTCAGGATACTGACAAACGGGATGTTGCCCAACCGGTATGACACCAACACAACACCGAGACCGACACATCCCAAAACGCAAGTGAATCCGAAATTCTTCCAGTTCGAGCCACTCTCCCACCATACTGGTTTCATGCTCCGGTAGAGGATGCACAGCAAGCCTAACGGCAGGTTGGTGAGTACCAGTTTGGAGAGGGATTTCCACAACGTCATGTCTGTCCTCACATCATAGACATCCCGTATCCTGAAAAACAGGATACTCAAGGTGATGATGAATGCGATGTTTCCTGAAACAGCAAGAGACGATACGCTGTGCCCCGTCTTGATGAACAGGTAAGAAAGCATGATGTCCAGTCCTGTCTGCAGGGTGGTCAGAACCAGGACCAGGGGATATCTGTCCACGGAATAGCAAAACCTCTGCAGGAAACCATACCAAGCGATGAACAACATTCCCCAAGTAAAGGAACGGACGACTTCTGCTGTCTGGAGCGCAACTTCTTTTGTGTATGCGCCGCTCTGCAATACGGAACTGACGCATTCGTTAGCCAACGTCCCCAGCAAGATGGCGGAAGGAAGCATGAAGGTGGCGAGATACTCCAATCCCCTTCCCACTTCATTCCTGAGTTGGTTTTTTTCCTGTTTGGCCCAGGCTTGGCTCATCAACGGGAAATACACTGTGCTGATTGCCGTGAAGAAAATACCGTATGGGGTCTGCCAGAAAATAGTCGCATTGCTGAAAGCGGTAACGGAACCTGAAGGAAGCATCGAAGCGAAACTATAAGACACCTGCTGCCCTATGATCTGGATTATGGAGGCATACATGACGATGAGCCAACGTTTTACAACCAGAGGGAACGAACCCAAGCGCACGTTGAATCGTACGTGCAACCGATAACCGATGCGTCTTCCTTGAATGGCGGAATACGCGAACTGCAACAATCCTCCGCCAACGACGGAGTAAGCCATTGCCATAGGAGTCTTGCCATAGACAATGCCGAAGATGACTACGACAGAGAACAGCAACGGAGAGAAAGATGCCTCAAAGAAATGCCGGTGACATTGCAAGAGGCTATTGAAAACAGTCGCAAGCGAGATTTCGCCAAGGAAAGCCATAAAAAACGGAAGAAGCGCACCTCCCAACCTGATCTCCGATGTACCGAAATCGGAAAAAGCGGCGATGACATCATCTCCGAAAAAAACCGTGAAGATGACAAGAATCGCGAACAGGATCACCTGCCATGAGAACAGGAGATCAAGCAGTATGTTCGCTTCATCCTTTTTCCCCTCGCCTATCTGCTTTGAAAAAACTGGGACATATGCGGAAGACATTGCTCCTTCAGCGAACAGCTTTCGGAAGTTGTTGGGAATATTATAGGTGAAGTTGATGACATCAGCCGTAGCTCCAGAACCAAAGACTGAGCCAATGACTTTCGCCTTGACTATGCCGAGCAAACGGCTCGCCATAGTCAGGAGCATCACGGTGAGGCTATGCCGCTCAGTCTTTTGCGCCGTGGTAGAATCGTTCAAGATAATCCTTCTTGAATTGAGTGAACGCATCATGTGCGATGGCTGTCCTGACGCGTTCCATCAGACGATGGAAATAGGACAGATTGTGTTCTGTAGCCAGCATGCCGCAGAGCATTTCGTTACATTTGACCAAATGATGCATATAGCCACGTGTGTATTCCCTGCAACAAGTACAGTCGCAATCCGGATCGACAGGGATCATCTGCTTTTCGAAGATGGCTTTCTTCAAAGTCAGCACACCGTCATCTGTGAAAACGGCACCGTTACGCGCCATACGCGTCGCCAATACGCAATCAAACAAATCTATGCCGTTTTCAACGGCTTCAAGAATATAATCGGGGCTGCCGATGCCCATGACGTATCGGGGTTTCTCCAAGGTGATCTGGCTAGCGGTGAACGCAAGCATTTGTTTGAAGGTCTCGGGTTGTTCCCCAACGGATAGTCCTCCGATCGCGACTCCGGGAAAATCCATGCCGCTGATGGTTTGGGCGCTGGCCTTCCTGAGGTCTTCAAAGAAATTTCCTTGGACAATACCGAACAAATTACCTGGAAAGGAATCCCCCAGTTCCGTTTTTCTCGCAAGCGCGCGTTTCGCCCACATATGGGTGATATCCATTGCCTTAAGCGCGTTTTTGTAGGGAATGCCAGGTTCGGTGCATACATCAAGGCACATCGCGATATCACTCCCGATGATGCTTTGGATGTCAACGACTTTCTCAGGGGTGAACACATGCCGGGAACCGTCGATATGGCTCTGGAATTTCACGCCGTCTTGTTCGATTTTCCTCAGGCCTGAAAGGGAAAACACCTGAAAGCCACCACTGTCTGTCAGGATATTCCCATCCCAATGGCAGAATGCATGGAGTCCTCCATATGTCTTCAGGACTTCCGTCCCGGGTCTGAGATACAAATGGTACGTGTTCGCGAGGATCAGATTGTACCCGATCTTCTTCAACGTGTCATGGTAAATGCCTTTCACCGTCCCGTTAGTCCCTACCGGCATGAAAGCCGGTGTCGTCACGTCGCCGTGAGGCAAATGAACTACGCCGAGACGTGCCGCGCTATGGAGGTCTTGATGTGTCAATGTATAGATTTTTTCCATGTTTCATCCAAACAGCAATCGTTGCAAACCTGCGATACATAGTATCACAATCATCGGAATTACCATACCCCATAGAGAGGAAAACACGCCTTGTCTGGCAAGGATCAACGTGAGCATTTGCGTCACATAATAGATGACAGCGATGCTTATGGAAATGATGATGGTGAACAAAAGGACGTTTTTCTTGAACCTGTAGCTGATGGTACATGCGATGAACAGCATGACAAGGGGCGTAATGCAACCGATGGTCCTTTGGGCGAAATCAACGCTGTAGGACCGGTATTGCGCCACATCCAGCTTCTTCATGCGCGACAAAAACCGCATGGCTATGGGTATTTCCATGGTCTTGATGTCATCACTGTTGTCCTGCAGCAACTGGGGTTGCAGGCATATCCGTTTGTTTGTGTAGGTTTCGTACACATCTGTCTGTACGGTCATGGAAGTCTTGTCAATGGTGGTGAATAGCGCGTTTGAGAAAACCCAAAGGCCGTCGTTTTCATTCCAGATCGCATTGGGAGCTTCCACCTTCCCTTCAACTTCTCCTGTGGCTGAAAGCAGGATCACAGAGACTTGGGTTACGCGTTTGACCTTGTCATTGTACAGTTTGGCATGAAAGACACAACCTTCATCATAGTCGGTCAACGTTATGTTGCGTTTGTCTTTTGTGGTTGACAACCCCAAGTTTTCCGCTTCCAACGCTGAACGTTTTTTCTCAACCGGAATGGCTACGGTTTCCTGAAAGACAAATTGTCCCATGGAGAAGAGGACACCCATCAGGATGACCGGCAAGACAAGTTTTCTCTGGCTGAACGAAGCGTTATACAGACAAATCAACTCATTGTTGGCGGTGAGTTGGCTGAACGTATAGGCAGCGGAAAACAGCAATGAGGGAGAAAGGGCGTAGATCAGGGCGGTCGGGATATACAGGAAGGCCATGTTCAGGATGGTGAGAAAAGACGTGCCTGTTTTCAGAAAGGCGTCCAGATGGGAAAACAGTTGGACGGAAACAAGCATCAACATGCAGAGCAGCATCGTCACTACAGTGGTCTTGAGGATGGAAAGCACAATGAATTTGTTGACTACTTTCATCGTTTCGCCCTCTCCAACAAAACCACTCCGACTACGGATAGGATCACATCTGGCGCCCAAATCAAATACCGGGGATCCAACGGTGATTTGAAAATATTCAGCTGTGCGAAAAACAGCAAGTACCAGTAGACTACGGAACTGAGCATCGCAACGCCGAAACCTATCAACCGTCCATGTTTCAGACGCAGATACGACAACGGGAATGTCAAGATGACCAACAGGAAGCAAGCCATGGAAAGTGCGATTTTCTTTTCCATTTCCGCACGATAATACTGATAATAGAAGGAAATCGGTTCACTGTTTTCTTTTTGTGAGTATGTTTCCCAAGCCGTATTGAACGCCTTGGGCGAGATGATTTCCTTGGTAGAGTCCGAAGCAAGTTTGGTCCAGGATTTCTGCAATTCCCATTCTTTTGAAAAACGGTCACGATCCAAATCAACCTTCTTTTCTTGCGCCTTCTTTTTGAGTTGCGAGATGGACAGTTGGCTTGGTGTCGTATCGGTTATTGACGGGATTTGTCCGGAAAAATCGAGATAAAGGGTCGCTTCCTCCGCTTTTGCAAGGTTCCATATACCGCGCTTTTGGGTGTCGTTGGTCATGATCAACGGGTTGGTCAAATCAAGCGAATATATGAACGCACGCGGATCCTTGAGGCTTACTTTGGCTTTTTCCGAACTGATCACTTCAGCTTCTTTCTGTCGTTCACCTGTCGAAAAGATCACCAGTTTTTCAACGGTGGAACCATCGGCGACACCATTGGCCAATACACGATCCCCGATGGTATTCGCGCCATAACTGCTGAGTTCCAAAGTCGGCAGATCCTTCATCAACTCGACATACATGTCCTTGTATTGCCTGCTGCTGAGCGGAACCCAGAGATCCGCTGTGAAAAAGGTAATCCCTGACAAGCCAAGCGCCAAGACACAGATGGGAACAAAAACATGTTTCAGACTAATGCCGCTGGAACGCAAGGCAAGTATCTCGCCATTGGTGGAAAAATCCCCCAGCACCATCGCTGAAGCTGTCAGGGAGCTGAAGGGAAACGTATACAACAAGAATTGGGGAACCGCCAATACGACCAGTTTCAGAACACTGGTAACCGATACATTCTTTACAAGGATTTTTTGTGCAATCAGAAGGATTTGGTTGACGAAAAAGATAAAGAAAAAAAACGTGAACGCTACAAGCAGACAGAGCAGATACTCCCGTCCGACATAGCGGTATACCAACCGGTAACGTTCATTCTTCATCCTACACTCCTGTCGAACCAAAACCTCCCGCTCCACGGTCAGTCGTTTCCAAAGACGAACAAGCGACAAAAGAAGCCCTTTGGTACGTGGCGATCACCATCTGCGCGATCCTGTCGCCATTATGGACAACGAACGGCTCTTTCCCCATATTGAGCAAAAGAACACAAACTTCACCACGATAATCCGAATCTATGGTTCCGGGACTGTTCAGCACTGTGACGCCATTTCGCGCAGCCAAACCGCTACGGGGACGAACTTGGGCTTCATATCCTTGAGGAAGAGCCATGGCGAAACCGGTAGGAATCTTCCGGTATTCCCCGCTGGGAATGACTACATCAGCAAGAGGCAGGCAGGCGCTTAGATCGCAACCTGCACTCCCTTCTGTCTGATATACAGGGGCTTTCGCCCCTGGAACAAGCAATTGAAACTTGATCTCCATCAATTCTTTGGATCCAAAGCGTCGATGTACGACAAGTTCAAGCGGTTCTGACGATCGATTTCGATCAGCTTCACAGGAACCTGCTGTCCTACTTTCAATACGTCCTCAACATGTTCGACACGTTTGCGCGAAAGTTTGGAAATATGGCAGAGACCTTCTTTTCCGGGCAGAATCTCGATGAACGCACCGAAATCCATAATCCGTTTGACGGTTCCCTGATAAATCTTCCCGACTTCCGGCTCTTCAACGATGGAATTGACCAATTCTTTGGCTTTCTGCGCAACGGCACTGTTCGAGCCATAGATGGTGATGGTTCCATCATCATCGATATTGACTTCCGCACCACTCTGCTGCGCGATTGCTTTGATGGTCTTTCCACCGGTTCCGATGACGGCCCCAATCTTCTCTTCATCAACTTTCATGGTAAGGATCTTCGGAGCGTATTCGCTGATTTCCTTGCGGGGTTCCGGCAGGCACTTGGTCATGATGCCCAGGATATGCATTCGGCCTTTCTTGGCCTGGTCCAGCGCCTGATGCATCAACTCGGGAGTGACTCCGGCAATCTTGATGTCCATCTGGAAGGCGGTGATGCCGTCTTCGGTACCGGCGACCTTGAAATCCATATCACCCATGTGGTCTTCCTCACCACAGATGTCGGAGAGAATACGGTATTTCTCGTAATGCTCGCCTTCCGTGATCAAGCCCATGGCAATACCGGCAACCGGTTTGATGATGGGAACGCCTGCATCCATCAGGGAAAGACAACCGCCACATACGGAAGCCATAGAAGATGAACCATTGGATTCCATGATATCCGACACGACACGCGTGGTGTACGGGAATTTGTCTTTCCCCGGATACACGGCATACAATGCCCTCTGAGCGAGATGTCCATGTCCAATCTCACGTCTTCCGAGTGTCAGCTTTCCTGTCTCACCGACACAATACGGCGGGAAATTGTAATGCAACATGAAGTTGGAGAAATTCTTCTCGCCATCGATGTTGTCATTCATCTGCTCGTCTTGCGCAGTGCCAAGCGTGGTTGTCGCCAAGCTTTGGGTCTCGCCACGAGTGAACAGTGCCGAACCATGAACGCGAGGGAGAACGCCGACTTCACAGGTTATGGGCCGTATTTCGTCCAGATGTCTTCCATCGATACGGATGCCATCATTGAGGATGGATTCCCGTAACGTGTCTTTCTCAAGATCAAGAATCATATTGGCCAGTTGCTCTGGATGTTTGGAATCGGCGCCAACAAGGTCGGCGTACTTCTCCGCCATCCGCACACGGACGGCATCCACAGCCGCTACACGATTCTGTTTACCTTTGGTGAATGTGGCTTCTTTGACCAGCGGTGCAGCTTCAGCTTTGATGGGCTCGAGCCAAGAAAGATCAACAGTATCCTGCATGACGGGCAGTTTCTCTTTGCCTGCAAGTTTTTTCAATTCAATCTGCACTTCACACAGTTCCCTGATCACAGGTTGGGCGGTGTTGATGGCTTCGATCATCTGCTCTTCGCTTACCTGCTTGGCTCCGCCTTCAACCATCGTGATTCCGTCATGAGTGCCCGCAACGACAATTTCCAGCTGTGCGTTTTCGATCTGGTCGAATGTGGGATTCACCACATATTTCCCGTCAAACAAGGCGACACGTACAGCCGCTATGGGGCCGTTGAACGGAATATCACTGACCGTCACCGCAGCTGAAGCGGCGTTGATGGCCACAATGTCCGGAGTATTGTTCTGATCAGCCGAGACAACGGTCGGTACGACCTGTATCTCACGTCCGAACGCCGGATCAAACAACGGTCTCATCGGTCTGTCGATAAGGCGTGACACGAGGATTTCTTTGTCTTTGGGTTTTGACTCCCGTTTGAGGAAACCGCCGGGAATTTTTCCTGCGGCATAATATTTTTCGTTGTACTCAACAGAAAGCGGGACATAGTCCAGCGGTTCAGAGGGCGCAGCGCCACAGCACACGGTCGCAATGACGGCGCAACCATCATAGGTCGCGAAAACGGCGCCATTGGCCTGTTTGGCGATACGACCTGTTTCGAAAACCAAGTCATGGTCACCAATTTTCATAGAAACTTTTTTTACTTCCATTTTTTCCTACTTCTTTCTTTGTTCTTTTTTTCGGATTGCACGTTCCAAAAAACAACACAAGCCCCGGCCATTGGTTGTGATAGCCGGAGCCCGCGGAATTCTTTGGAAAAGATTGTCACTGATTTATTTTCTCAGACTGAGATCGGTAAGAAGCTGTCTGTATCCGGCAAGATCTGTTCTTTCAAGATACTTCAGAAGGCTTCTTCTCTGTCCGACAAGCGTCAGCAAACTGCGTTTGCCGTTGGTGTCTTTCGGATTATTCTTGAAATGGACCTGCAAGTCATTGATACGCGCAGTCAACAGCGCAATCTGTACTTTGGTAGATCCGGTGTTCGCCGCATCACCACCAAATTTAGTGATGATTTCTTGTTTTTGCTCTTTCGTAATCATGTGCCACTCCTCTTCAGCAAGTCGAGCGTTTGGACCCTCACGTTTCCGCCGAAGCCGGTTTTCCAAGGAACAACCAACATCTCATCCTCCAATTTGGCGATGACATCTGATATGGTTCCATCAGAATACTTCAGCTTCGCTTGATATTCCCCTGCCAACGGCAGAAGTTGCTCAAACGAACCCGTTCGGTACCACAGGCAATCGTCATGGATTCTTAACGAATATCGTGTCAAGTCCAAGCCATATGGCCTGCCGAGCATACTCTGGACTTCTTCCAGAGCGCCCTCTGAGAGTTTTTTTCGAACCAGCGTGCTGCTGATCACCTGCCCGTCATCCAACCGAACGAAAGGCGGGACAATCACTTCACATGCCGCATCGCGTTGGTGCAGGTATTCCTGCAGCTCTCCTGGTCCGGCACACGAAGTCGGCGTACCGCAGCGGAAATCTTCACCAACTACCATCGTCTTGACCGTACACATCATACAGACAAGATTCAGGAACTCTCCAGCAGTTAGTTTACTGAAATCAGAAGAAAAGTCAATGATGACGAAATTGTCCACTGACATATTCCTCAGGGTTTCCTCAAATTGCATGTCAGTCTGCAGTTTCTTACGTTCTTTTTCCTGTTCCTGTGTCTTTGGATTGCGGTCAAAAGAGATGACCATTGATTGCCACTCATGTTTCTTGGCTGTGGCAACGCAGGTGTTGATGATTTCCTGATGGCCCCTATGCATGCCGTCAAAGACCCCGATGCAGAGAGACATAGGCGTTTGGCTTAAGATGGGGAATTCAACCAGATGCATGAAATCTGCACGTTTCATATTGTTCCTCCCACCTGGCAAACGATCCGTCCCTCTTCTACATCAACGACATACCGGAGTTTGCCCGTATCATCATACACTACACCCCATTTTGGGGAAACAACTTCGTCCAATTTGATGAGACTGGTGCAATATTTGCCATTGTCCATCTGTTTCTCATATGCCTGTGGTACATGGAAACGTCCACATCCAGGCAGCCGCTCAAGCAAAGAACCCGTTCTCAACATGCTCTCACGCAAGGCGTTTCCGTCATCAGGCAAAACCGCTTCATCCAGCAGATAGGGGCCGACAGCTGTGCGTTCCAGGAATGAAAGGCTTCCGCAGGAACCGACTGTTTTTCCCAAATCCCTTGCTATGGAACGGATATAGGTCCCTTTGCTGACATGGATGTCGCAATCCAAAAGTCCGTTCCGATATGATCGTATGGTGAAGGAATGGATAGTTATCTGACGTTTCGCCATGGTGATTTCCTCACCTTGGCGAGCAAGATCACTTGCTCGTTTCCCATCCACATGGACAGCGGAATAAACCGGAGGTTCCTGTTCCATCGTCCCTATGAACGTATTGGTGACGGCTTCACGTATGGATTGTTCATCAGGTACTGGAGCTTGTTTGACAATCGTCCCATATGGATCCAAGGTATCCGTCTCAAGACCCAACTTGATTACCGCATGATACTTTTTGTCAAGACCGAGAAAGAGAGGATTCAATCTGGTCATCGAACCGGTAAGGACGACAAGCAAGCCTTGTGCGAATTTGTCCAAGGTACCCGTATGCCCCACTTTGGGGTCGACAAGACGTTTTACCGAGGCTAACGAAACGAAACTGGTGAGGCCAGGATTCTTCCTCACCAGGAGTACGGATGAGTTATTTCCCATCGTGCAGGGAATCGATCAGGCGATTGACTTTCTCCCCTTCCACAAGGGATGTGTCAACCTTAAAGGTCAAAACAGGGGTGTTTTTCGTTTTCAGATATTGCCCGAGTTTTTTCTGGATGAAAGCATGTGCCGACTGCAAAGCGGCCACACTCTTCTCCACTTGCTCTTTCTGCAATGGAGAAGAGATGAAAACCGTGGCATAGGCGTTGTCAATGGACAACTCAACCCGTGTCACAGAAGAAAGCGTGGAAAGGTTGGGATTCTTGATCTCCCCTTGGACGATCATCATGCTGATCCCTTGGATAATCCTGGACTCCAACCGTTCCTGACTATATTGGCTCATTTCTTCGGCTCCTCGGCAGCCACCGGCCCTTTCCCGTCATCCAGTTTGCGTGCGATCTTTTCCATACCGACAGCCTCAAGGACATCACCGACCTGCAGGTCCTGATAATCCTCAAGTCCGATACCGCATTCAAAACCTTCGGCGACTTCCTTAGCATCATCCTTGAACCGTTTCAAGCTGGAAAGCTTGATAAGATCCTTGCTGATCTGGATGTTGTCGCGAATGACACGAACAAAACAATCCCTGGTGATCTTGCCGCTGATGACCATACACCCGGCGATCAAGCCGATCTTGGGCACATGGAAAGTCTCACGCACTTCGGCGGTACCGATATCCACTTCCTTGGTGATGGGGCTCAGCATGCCTTCCATGGCAGCTTTCACATCATCGACCACATCATAAATGATGTTGTATTTGCGGATCTCGATCTTTTCTTCAGAGGCGAGAGCCAAAGCCCTCGGTGTCGGACGTACGTTGAAGCCGATGATCAAAGCGTTGGATGCGGCTGCCAAAGAAACATCGCTTTCGATGATGGCACCTGCAGCGGCGCGGATCACTTCCAGTTTGATCTCCGGTGTGGAAAGTTTTTCCAAAGCACCCTGCAAAGCTTCGACAGAACCCTGTACATCACCTTTGATGACGATATCAAGAGTCTTGATATTGCCCTCAGCGATCTTCTCTCCAAGGTTGGCGAGCGTAATCTTGTTCGTCACATTAGAGGAATCTCCCAGTCTTTCCAACTCCTGCCGCTTTGTGCCGATTGTCCTTGCCTGTTTCTCATCCTCAGTCACCTGGAACGGGTCACCAGCATTGGGGACATCGGAAAGTCCCATGATCTCTACAGGAGTCGATGGTCCGGCTTCCTCAATTTTCTTGCCTTTGTCATTGAAAATGGCACGTGCCCTTCCGGGATAAATGCCTGCAACATAATAATCGCCGACACGCAATGTCCCTTTTTGGATCAACACGGTCGCCACAATACCACGTCCTTGGTCGATACGCGCTTCAAGCACTTTCCCTTCGGCACGGCAACTGGCGTTAGCCTTCAATTCCATCATTTCCGCCTGCAGCAGAATGGTGTCAAGAAGATCGTCGATACCTTGTTTCTTCAAAGCTGAGATGCGGCAGTACAAAGTCTGTCCGCCCCATTCCTCAGGAATCAACCCAATATCGGACAATTGCTGCATGACCCGCTCAGGATTCGCTTCCGGAAGGTCACACTTATTGATCGCGACGATGATAGGAACCTTCGCCGCTTTCGCATGGTCGATGGCTTCTCGAGTCTGTGCCATCACGCCATCATTCGCCGCGACGACAAGGACAACAATATCTGTCACTTGAGCGCCACGGGCACGCATCATGGAGAATGCGGCATGTCCCGGCGTATCAAGAAATACTATCTCACCTTTCTCAGGAATATCGACTTTGTATGCGCCTATATGCTGAGTGATCCCACCGAACTCGCCTTCTGCGACATGAGTTGAACGGATTGCGTCTAGCAGTTTCGTCTTGCCATGGTCAACGTGTCCCATGATGGTTACGATCGGAGCTCGCGGCACCATCAGATCAGGAGTGTCCGGCGTATTCTCGATCAAAGTTTCCTCATACAGGGAAATCTTGTTGACCTTGCAGCCGTACTCACCCGCAATGATTGAGGCAGTATCGAAATCAATCGTCTGGTTGATCGTCACCATTGTCCCCATCTTGAACAATTTCGCAATGATGTCACTTGCCTTGAGGTTCATCTTCTTCGCGAGATCGGCGATGATGATTGAATCCATTATGTCAATGGTTTTGGGAACGGCAGCAAGTTTTGCGGCTTCCTGTTCTTTTCTCCGTTGGATCTGGAACTCTTTTTCTTCCTCGGCGTCCCGTTTCTTATAATCATCGGCACGCTTGCGGAAGGTCTTTTTCGGAGTCCTCTGCTGGTCGTTCAACTCGGTAAGACCATTGCCGTTATTAGGTCTTCCACCCTGACCTGGTTTGTTGCCGAAGCCTGGACGAGGGCCGTAACCCGGTCTTTGCCCGAAAGGCGGTCTTCCTCCACCATAACCAGGACGATTGAAACCGCCTTGGCCGACAGGTCTGTTCCCATAGTTGTTCCCATATTGTCTCTGTTGGTATCCGCCGGCGTTGTTATTATACGGTCGAGGCTGATATGAGCCAGTCCCCTGTTGCTGTTGGTTGGAATATGGTCTTGGTTGATAACCGCTCCCATTCTGCTGTGGATTATACGGACGCGACTGATACCCACCGCTTTGTCCTTGCGGACGCGGCGTATATTGCTTGTTGTAGGAATTTTGATACGGCCGTTGGACAGGTTTTCCCCCGACGATTCCGACTTGCCGTGGTCCTACGGAAGGTACAACGCTTTCCTGTGATCCAACAGGATTCTGGCTTTGCCATTGGGCATGATCCTTTACAGACTGTCCTTGCCCGGGAACGGGTGGCAAATTCGTCGGATGAATGATCATCGGGCCATTATGCAGCGGGGAATTGGTCGTCTGCCTGACGACATTCCTTCTGACAACCGGCTGCTGTTGGACTTGTTGCGTCTGCGGTTGCTGTGGCTCAGTCATCTGGCTTCCTTCAGCTTTTTCTGTTTCCTGAGGAACCCCTGCCGAAACCGGTTGCGGTTTTTTGGCGACCACAACCTTTTTCTTTACGATGACGATTTTCCGTTTCTCCGGAGCCTTTTGCTCCACAGGAGCTGGGGCTGTCTCTTCCTTCGGAGCAGTCTGTGTCACCACGTGTTTGATCAATGTAACCTGCGACTTCGTATCTTCCATTCTTTCCTCTTCTCAAACCCTTACGCTTCAACAAACGAGAGACCCGTTCCGCAATTCGGACATACCGTCATGTCAGGCGTGACCGGTTTGCCACAATTCGGACAGACATACTGCGTTTCTGAATCCCCCGCTTCTTCTTCCACGATATCAACATTCTCGGAAATCGTATCACGGATTTCCTTGATTTCCTCTTCGGAGAAATCGCCATAAGCCTTCAAATCCTCATCAGAGAGGTTGATGAATTCCTCGACACTGTAAATGTCATGGAACTGCAACTTCTTGAGCAAAGTCTTGTCAATCGGCAATTCGGAGAGTGCGATTTCATCCTCAGACACACCACTTTCCTGTTCTCGAGGAGCGGCGACTTCCGTTTCGGGTTCGGCGGGAGCGGTTTCTTGGGGTTTGTTGTCTCCAAAAATGCTTTCAGCCTTGTTCCTCGCCTCACTTGCGATATCCATCTCCTGGAACTGAGCCTGCGTCTTCACATCAATCTGCCAATCACAGAGCTTGTTGGCGAGCCGTACATTCAATCCTTGCTTGCCGATTGCCAGAGACAACTGGCTGTCATCCACAATGGCGACGGCCTGGAAAATGTTTTTGTCCACAATGACAACATCCTGCACCTGTGCGGGACTCAAAGCGTTCTTGATATAGTTGACCGGATTCGGGTCATAACGGAGGATATCGATCTTTTCTCCTTCGATCTCGCTCATGATGGTCTGAATCCGGTTCCCTTTCAGACCTACGCAGGCACCGACCGGATCAATATCCTCGCTTCTGCTGGCGACGGCGACCTTCGATCTGTATCCTGCCTCACGCACGATCTTGATGATGTCAATCTGGTTCTGGGCAATCTCAGGAATTTCCATCTCGAACAGTTTTCTGATCAATTCAGGACTGGTTCTGGAGAGCGTTACCCGCAACCCCCGCTCAGCTTTCTCCACAGTATCCACATAACATTTGATCTTGTCATTGGATTCGTAGTTCTCCCTCGGGCTCTGGTTGCGCTTGGGCAGAATCCCTTCCGTCGTCCCGATATCCACCATGATATCCCCATTGATCAACTGCCGGCGGTAATAGCCGATAATGATCTGGTGTTCCTTCGTCTTATACTCGTTGTATAGCGTGTCTTTAGTGATGTCACGGAAATTCTGGCGTGCTGTCTGTTTGGCACTCTGTACGGAAAGGCGATTGAACTGCGACAAATCCACGGGGATCAGCAACTCATCTCCGATTTCGCAACTGTCACTGAGTTTCCGCGCTTCTTCAAATGGGATTTCGGTCACTTCGTTGTACCAGTCATCCTCATCAACGACTTTTTTGCGTGCCAAAACATCAACCGAGCGGTGGTCATCAGAAAATTTTATCTCACAATTGTCCATCGTTCCATATTTGCTTTTATATGCCGATCTCAGGATGTTCTCAATTGTCGTGAGGACAAGATCCTCCGAAATGCCTTTTTCTTCCATCAGCGCTTTGATCGCTTCACTCAAATCAGTTGCCATCTTCAGCTTCCTCCCAACGATAATCCAGCTTAGCTTTCTGTATCTGCCGCAACGACACGCTCACATCCATCTCTTCCTTGCCGTCACCAATGGTGCACCGGCCAAGGGAAAGGGTCTCGCCATCCCAATTGGTGATGGTGCCCTGAAGATATGCGCATCTTCCGCTGTCATAGACACGGGCAAGCCTTCCCACAAACAATCCGAACTCATAGGGATCCTTGATGGTCCTGACAAGTCCTGGAGTGGATACTTCCATATATACGTCACGCAACGGACCTTCAACAGCCTCTGCTTTCGGGTATATGGCATGATAGGCCCGCGCACAATCATCACTGTCCGCATCTTTGCCGATACCAGTCACGTACACTTCCAGTTTCGCCTGATGACCTTGTATGGACCTGTGGATCTCAACAATCTTCAGCCCTGCTTTTTCCACAAGCGGTTCATATGCAATGAAAAGCGGATTTTCTTGTATTGTGCTTTGTTCCATATCCTGTCCGTATTCTATAAAAAAGGGATCAGCTTTTCAGCGATCCCCTTGCATCAACATATTACAGGTTCAGCGCGCACTCTGTCAATCATGCATGTCAAATTTCATCGTAATCCGTTTTTGCAACACCTTTTCGCGGGATATGGGGCTATCATCATACCAAGCTTCCCCGCTTTGGTTGTCTGTCGGATCGTTAAGCCATACGGGACGGGAACTCTCTTTCTTGGACGCAAGCGCCAACGTACAGGGCAAACGCATGGGATCGAGGTTTCCGAAATAATGGTTCCAACCTTCCTCATCCCCCCTAAGCAGAGCACCTCCTCCGAACGAACAATCAGCATACGCGTCAGGCAAATCAGGGATGCTGAAAACAGCCCAATCATGATTCGCGATCTCTCCCGGACGCACATACATGCCACCCATCCATCCCGCTTTGATGCCGCACAGACGGCACAGATTGATGAACAATGCCGCTTGGATACCGCAATCCCCACGGCGCATCAAGGCGCCATATTCAGCCAGATTGTCTATGCTCTGGTAGCTCGGCATGTAGGCGTAGGAAACATTTTTGGTGATGTACTGGTAAATGCATTTCGCCATCTTCACCGGATTACGTTCATCACCGATTATCTCTTTCGCCAAAGCTGCAAGATATGGGGTACGTACCAAATATGGGGCTTCGTCTTTTGCATGGTAGACAGAAGGTTTGGCACGTGTTTCAAATACATCCATCTTGTTGTAAACCATGGAATTGGTGAAAGAATACTCTATCCAGAATTCTTCTCCTGGAGCCATTTTCCCACGAAAATGCGCAGTTCTTCGTTTCATGTTCTGCCCATCGATACCAATCATTTGTCCGCTCTGCCTAAGGATCCTCACATCCTTTATGAACGGACAGGAGACCGGTACAGGAAGATCGGCATTCACCGTTTTGTCCGTGGTATCCGCTTCGTCCAAAGACAAACCGATATGGACAGTGATGTCCGTCTCAACCTTTCCGTTCCGTTTCAAACGGCGGATCATCTCTTCCCTCAAGGCGAGATCCGCTTTCCTTTGCGGAGTATCATTTGCCTTCTGCAATGTGTCGAGGAAACGACGGTGATAATGGATCGTCCCATCGTAGAGGGAGAACGGAACGATTCCTTGCAGCCTCAGCTGTTCAAGGTCGTCCTTATCGGCTTCCGGTTTTACCGTCTTCAGAAGTACGAGCGCGGAAGACTCGTCATACGGGAAATCCTGAAAGCGGAGGGAAAGCAAGTGATCTTCCAACCGGAGGCGTTCGGCTTCAAATCCATCAACCTTGTCATTATGCAAAAGATAGGCGATTTGTTCCCGGGCAAGAGTGACATACCCTGCCTCGGAAAGTTTCTTCACATCATCACGTAAGGGGTACAGGAGACTATCCAGATTGTTTGGCTGCATGGTTTCACCTTATCGGAAAACACAATCGCTTGCAAGGACAACCGAATAGATACGCATCTGTTCCGTCCGTCCGTTGAAGAGGCTTGCGGTGAGCACCGGCGTAAAGAAAGTGTTTTCATTCACCTTTTGGTGTTTCCACCCGGTCTTTCTCAGGATCGAAACTGCAGCCGTATGGTTCTTTTTGCCGTAAGGACTGCAGTACGCAATATCAGGGTAAGTTGTTTTGAGATATCTTGCCAACTCCAAAGAGAATGGTTTCTGCGAACCTGACAAGCAGTATCCGGTGACATCGGCGAGGAATGTATGTTCCGGGCAGAGCGCAGCGACATGGGAAACGCACCACATGCAGGGATACGCTTCATCCCACAGCGGTTTTCCACATACAGGGCAACGTGATGGAAACAACGAGGAGAAAAGACTCGCTTCCAATTTCTCATGGCAATCAGTACAGATGATTTCATCACTGAAACGGGAACACAGCATGCAGGTCATATGGTAGATACCATGATTATTACCGCTCTGGTCGCTCCAGTTCTTTCAGTTGCCGCACCAAGGAAAAGGCGTCCAAGGGTGTTGATGTATTGATGTCAAAATGATCGAGAATATCACGCATTTGGTCAAAAAGCCGCATCTGGGCCTTCACATCATCAGTGACTTCGGTATCCGTGGAGAAAAGCGACGGTTGGGCGCTCGCAAGGGTATATTCCTCATTATGCCGCTTTTGGAATGTCTTCGCTTCCCGAAGGACCGGATACGGTATGCCCGCAAGTTTTGCTACATTCAGCCCATAAGAACTTTCCGCAATGCCTTGGATCACTTTCCTGAGGAATATCACCGTTCCTTTCTCTTCGGAAACTTTCAGCGTCAAGCGTTGGATGCCGGTTATGTCCATATCGGCGAGTTCATGGTAATGGGTGGCGAACAATGTTTTGCATCCCATGGCTATCAATTCGTTCATCACCGCATATGCGATGGCCATGCCGTCCTGCGTGCTTGTCCCCCTGCCTAATTCATCGACAATGACAAACGAACGACGGGTCGCCGTCCTGAGGATCAACGAAGCTTCCTGCATCTCCACAAGAAAGGTGGATTCCCCTTTCGCAAGATTGTCACTGGCTCCGACTCTGCAATACAGATGATCCACCGGTTTGAGCACGACGCGTTGCGCCGGCACATAGCTGCCTATCTGGCAGAGCAGGACAATCAGGGCATTTTGCCTCAGATAGGTCGATTTCCCCGCCATGTTCGGACCTGTGATCAAACAGAAACGGTCTTTGTCTTTTTGGACCTCCAGATCATTGGGCACAAACATACCGGCATTCATCTGGTCTTCTACAACAGGATGGCGACCGCCTTGGATAGAGAGCATATCGTCTTCGACAAATTCCGGTTTGTGATAATCCTTTTTCCGTGCGGTGAGCGATAAGGAGGAAAGGACGTCTACTTCTGAAAGGAATGTCGCAATCGCTTTCAACGCCGGACTTTGGACGCTGGTCCTTTCGTTCAAATCCTCATACACTTCCTTTTCACGCGCTTCCGCAGCAAATCCGCTTTTGAGGATTTCCGTTTCCAGGGCGATCAACTCATCGGTGGTGTACCGCTCGGCATTGACCAAAGTCTGTTTGCGGTAAAACGAAGCAGGAACCCTGTCTGTCTGGCCTTTGGAAACTTCCAGAAAATGGCCGATGATCTTGTTTGAGGACAACTTCAGGTTGGTAATGCCTGTCTCTTGTTTGACTTTGTCCAAATAGGTGTCCAACAAGCCTTTTCCGTTGCCTTTCACGCCACGAAGCCGATCCAATTCAGCATCATATCCGTCATTGACCACATCGCCTTCCGTGAAAGGCCCCTGAGTCTGTTCGTTGATGCCTTTTGCGATCTCACCCATCAGGGAAAGCAATGGCGCAAGGGAGTCTTGGTCCAATGAAGGAGGCAGCAACTCCCCGTATCTGACAGGATCGGAACCGATCAGATTGACGAAACAATTGACGGTTTTCTGGATCCCCACAAGATCCTGCGGATAGGACCGATGCATGGCTATCCTTGCAGAAAGGCGTTCCAAATCCAAGGCTTCCTTGAGGATTTTCCGCACTTCCTGCAAAGCATCAGCATGTTCATAGTAGTAGGTAACCCATTGCTGACGCCCAAGAATGGCGTTGGTGTCAACCAACGGGAAGGATATCCAGTTCTTGAGCATGCGGGTTCCACCGCTTGTCAGTGTCTGGTCTATCGAAGAGAACAAGGTCATTCTTGTGGAGCCATCCTGTTGGTTGGCAAGCAGTTCAAGATTGCGTCGTGACGATTCATCAATATGAAGGAACTTATCCTGTTCAACCTTCTGATACCCTGTGATCTGTCCGAGAGTCGCACGCGCCGTATCATCAAGATATGAGAGCAATGCCCCACCGCTGGTCAAAGCCGGATCGTCTTCCTCAAAACCGAAACCTTTGAGATTTGCCGTTCCGACCTGTGCGCAAAGAGCCTTATACGCTTCTTTTTGTTTGAACGCCCAATCAGGAAGCTTGGTGACCATGGCACCTCTTCCGTCAACGATTGCCTGGAAATCAGGGTGGACGAAATAGTCATCTTCCCCGACCAGGATTTCCCGGGGCTTCACTTGTTCCAACAACGACAACAAAGAAGCGTAATCCCTGTCCTGGTCAATGGTCGTCATGACAAATTCGCCGCTCGTAATGTCGGCGAAGGAAACGGAAAGCGGTTTGCCGAAAGCGATACATACTACATAACAGCAAGAACGGGCATCAAGAAAATCATCATCGACGACAGTGGCTGGCGTGACGACCTGGATGACTTCGCGCTTTGCGAGCTGTTTCGCATCATTGGTCAGTTCCAACTGTTCGCAGATGGCGATCTTTTTTCCCAAGTCAAGAAGCCTGCGTATGTAGGATTTCGCCGCATGGAACGGTATACCGCACATCGGTCTTCCCGCCCTATGGGTGAGCGTGAGATTGAGCAACCTTGACACCTCTATGGCGTCATCATCGAACATCTCATAAAAGTCCCCCAGCCGGAAGAACAGGACTTTATCCTTGTTTTTCTCTTTGATGGTCCTGTATTGGACCATCATCGGTGTGACTTTTTCATCCGTTTTCATCAGTAGATCGTTTGGGTGATGGCCAAAACCAATTTAAAACCACTGTTGTCGTTACTGTTGGCGAAAATACTGCCGCCAACCCATGTGGGATCAGAACCGGAGAGCCATTTCGCATTTTTCACCAGATACAGCCCCAACGGGAAACCAGGAATCTTCAGTTTGATGCCTGCTCCCATGGAGAAGTACCAGTTCAACGATTTGATGCCATTCGTGACGATTGTATCATATTTGGATTCAATCCCGGTCGCTGAGGCGTAAAGTTCCCAATTCAATACGCCGATGGCTATCGGCGCTCCGATAGAGATTTCGTTGTTCCACATGAAGCTTTGGTCATAAATGACAGAGAAACCACGTCCGGTATTCATGCCATCGATGTACAGCATCTCATACCGTGTCGCCCCGATCTTGGGATCATACCATTTCCAACCGGTACCCACATTGTAATAGGAATCCGTGTTGTTCCAGAATTGCGGCAACATCCAGCTGAATGCAGTTGTGGAACCCAAGACGACATTCGCGTCCTTCTCACCAAGTTTGTAGGAGAACAATTTGACATACCAAGAGAATGTGAAAGTATTCTTCAAGTAATTGGAAAGGCCACCGAGTATGCCGCCGGCATAGGTGAATTGGTCACTGACCACATACCCACGTGTAGTGTTTTCCTTCAAGTCCCTTCCATCCCATGTTGCAGTGAAGGTCAACTTGTTGGACAATTGCCATTTCTCGTGGTACTTGGTCATCAGATACTCATAGGGATCATACTTCGTGGCATCATAAAAAGCCCTGTTCAAGCCGATGGAAAGTCCACCGGAAAGGGTCAGGCTGCCGACATCAAACATGAATGTGTAACCGCTGTTGTAGCCGACTGCCATACGCAAATAATCATAACTCATCAGGTAACGACTCTGAGGATTCGCTTCGCTGGAAGCCTCATAGCCAAGATAACTGTCGTATCCGTACGGATATGCCTGTTGATAGGTATAATCGGAATCATGTCCGGTGTAGTACCTGCTGCCAATGCCTCTCTGCAAGCCTGTGGTTTTTGAAACCCTGCTGAAACTCAGGGAAACGGCATTGCTCCAGCGTTTGTCCCCTACCCAATCATCACCAAAAGAGATGTCCGCTTCCTGAGTGTCCGGACTGAGTGTCGTGGAGATCGACAGGTCACGTCCCGTGCCTCCGACGTTTTTGTCCGACCATTGCACGAACCCGGAAATCGGGAATGAATCCACGGTACCGCCAAAAGTTGCTCCAAATTGGATGGACATTTGGTTTCCTTCGGTGACGGTGAATACTGGTATTACCGTATTGGGTTCTTTTCCGTCCAACACGTTTACTTGGACATCGGTGACAATCAACGTGTTGTAGATATTTTGGGCGCTTTTTTGAAGTTTGCTCTTGGAGAACACATCCCCTACCTTGAACGCGAGCTCCCTCATGAAGACATAGGGTTTTGTCTTGGTGAGCCCTTCCAGCTGGATATCGCTGATCGTCGCCTGAGGTGATTCGGTGATGTTCATCACATAGACGATGGTATGGTCGGTTTCATTACGCTGCATTTCTTCATTGATGCCGTTGTGCACATAACCAGTATCCCAATAACAATCGGCAATGGCTGAGAATACCGCGTCCAATTTCTCCGTATTGATGACTTCCCCTACAGGAATGGTAACTTTCGCCTGCAATTCCTCATCGGTGAAGACAGTGTTTCCCTTGGTGACGATACCGCCGAATTTCCATTGCGCTCCTTCCTCGACGACAAAGGTTATCGCCAGATGTTCATATTTGTCTTTTTCGTCGGTACGAGGGAGGGTTTCAATCTTGACATCAGTGACTTTGCCATCGATATAACCGTTGTTCCGATAATAGGAAACGATTGCTTCCTTGTCTTTCTGGATGTTCGCTTCCTGATAATAGCCTGCAGTGAAATAGCTGCTTGCTTTCGAGGTGAGTTTTTTCTTCAAAGTCTGGGAAGGAATGGTGGCATTCCCTTCAAACAAGATTTGCTGGATTTTCTTCTGCTCACCTTCCGTAATGGCAAACATGATGGTACTGTTGTTTTCCGCCTCATTATCCGCTTGTTCAGCAGTGACGGTCACATCGGAAAAACCATTGGTATGATACAAGTCGACAATGGCCAGCCTGGACTCTTCGATGGATTGCTTCTGGACAAAATCACCAGTCTTGATGGTCAGTACATCTTTAATTTTGGTTTCTTTCATCTTGTCGTTGCCGGAAATCGTAAGCGCTTTCACTTTTGGCAGTTCGGTAAAGGTGATGTCCAAAATCAAAGAATCTTTTCCATCGGTGGATTTTTGCGCATCAGTGAGGAAATAGAGGAAACTGTTGGTCGCATACAATTCAGCTTGAAGTTGGTTATACAAATCATCAGAAAATTTCTTTCCTTGGTATTTGAATTCGATATCCTCAATGGTTGATGGTTTGACGTTCTCCAAACCATGATTGACGAATTTTGTGATCACCTGATCAACATACCAGGGATTATCATTGGCGGCTGCGGCCAAAGGCATGGCAAGAAAAAAGAATATGCACAAAAGCGTAATTAGCTTTACCTTTTTCGGGGTATCCATCGACATGACTCCTCACTAGATTAACGCAATACGATCCGTTTGGTTACACTGAACCCTATGGTATCCAAAATTTGAATCAACGACAACTCGTTTGGTTGTGTAAACAAAGAATAGGTGCACAAAGGTGTAGCCCATTCGACCGACATTTCAAGATTCAAGGCCAAGTCATTCACCAAGAACGGACTTCTTGTCCTGCTGGAGTTCTTGTCCAAAGCGGTGAGATGGAACAAGGCCTGCAGGAACATGTTGTTGCCCAGGTATTTTCCCATAAACACGCTCGTGTTGTTCAGATAACGGGCCACAGGACTCACCGTGATGGCATTGGAACCAGGAAGCGCATCAATGATGACGTTCTGCAAAACGTTGCTGTGCAAGGTGAACATGTCCAATCCCAGAGAAGTACGTATCGTATCGGACAGATTGGTTACCGAACCACTCTTGATCCACCCCATCCGTTGTGCGACATCTGTGGCCATGGTTGCCATGGATGCGACCCGGTACAGGCTCATGTTTCCATACGCCTCAGAAGGCAGGATGCTCTGGCCAAGCATCGACATGATCTCTTCCAAGCCCATCGGCGGACTGCTTTCGAACGAAGGACTGAGGTTCGTCAACGTACTGTTTTTCAGTACCAGATAGATATCCACAGGATTCCCGTTCTCATCGTAGTTACGCATGCGGGCCCTCAAGTTAAGAATGGGCTGTATCGTTTCCACACTGTTAAGGAACGAAATGGAACCTTCATTGATGAAGAAATTCTTTTGGAAATAAAAGATCTCTCCGTTACGGATGGCCAAATTGCCGCTCATCTGGAACTGCTTCTTGATATGGTCATAGATGATATGGACCTCTTCACCTTCCTGCAATGTGGCGGAGAACATCGGATTTGGCGTATTCGGATAGAAGAAGCGGTTGTTCTTTCCCATCCGCAATATGAAATCGGAACTTGTCGAATTGGATGAATAATACCAATCGGGACAATCCTTGATGCCTATGGTTATCGAACCATTCTCTAGCAATGCATAACCGTTGGAAAAAGAACCGATTTTCCCTTTGTTCATAAAATGAAGATGACCGCTTACATACGCTCTGATATCCATATCGGAATCGGTTATGGGCAGGTAAAAGAACACCTTGTCTTGGGGGAAGGTCACATCACAGATGAGCGTATCAATCATCATCCCGGACAGAGTGAACGAAAACTGAGTTGTGCCTTTAACCGTTTTTCCGGTATGGATGTTCGTCGCATAAGCGTTGATGAGCGCCGTGGACACGGAAGAACCATCAGCCCAGAGGAGGACGTTTTTCGCATACAGCTTGTCTTCAGGAAGATAAAAAACCGTCATCGCCAGAGAATCACAAATGGCTTGTCCGTAGATCAACGGGCTGGAAAGGGACCCGGTGACATACAAATCACCTTCCCCGATGCCACTTTCGAATACTGCTGTCGGGTCAGCCATCACCTTGTTGAGCCAGGTAAGATCAAAGGACAGGTTTTTCAGCGAGCAGGAAAGGTTATCCGAATTGAGGTTTCCCGAGAGGTTGAATCCGAGGCCTGTGGGCTTCTTGTCCATGAACGCCTCGATCTCATGGGATTTGATGTCATACCAGCCATTGGCATAGGCGCCATCCCAGCTCAACCGTGAACCAGCATACCCAAGATTAAGAACTGAATCATCAAACAACGTGAGTTTCCTCCCGAAAAGGACACCGTTTTTCATATCAATCTTTCCAACCACCTGCCCCTTTTCCAGTTGGTCTTTCAGATTAAAAACGTCAGCTATCGAAGCGATGCTCTGAAAACCGGCATGGAACTGGATATCAGCAGAGGACCCTTCCGGTTCCACGACATTGATGTGATAATCACTGTTGAAGCGGAAGGAACCGTCCAGCGTCCCAGCCGGCAGATTCAAAGAAAGGTTGAAGTCTTTTATTTCTTGGCCTTTGTACGAAAGAAGTCCATGCGCCAAGGATAAGACGGCTTTCTGGAGGATGATGTCGGAGGATGCCTTCAAATCCTTATTCTCCAGGAGGATCTTCCCTGACATGTTGTGTTGTTGTTTCAGATCCGTGTCACCAACAAGCGATAAGGAACCTGTGAGTTCTTTGTTTTCAGGCAGGAAATGGGAAAGGTCCAAGGACTGGACGTCAGCCATTACCTCGAATTTCTCCCCGACATGTTCCACATAGAGGTCAAACAGCTGTTTGCCACCATCGCTGAAATGCGAAGAGAACGAGAACGGCAGAGAGAACCGTTTGGTCGCGTTTTCCTGCAGTGCAGTCCCGCCGTATGTTGCAAACCCTTGATACGTCTCTTTGCCGTCGGAAACGGTGATATCCCGGATATCAAGCAAATCAGGGTTCACTTCCAGATTCCCGCCAAAAGTGTATGACCGATGATTCAACTGGATTCCGCTGATATGGATGTTTTTCGCATCAAAAGCCCAATCGTTTTTCGTCGTATACCGGAAAATCGTATCAGCGCTGACCATGGAATCCTTCAACCGTTCTGTTTCCGGGAAGTTGAGTTCCTTCATGGAAAGAGTCAGGACCAACGGGTTCTTTATGTAGCCGAAGAGGGATATCATGTCATTGCTGCGGGCATCAAGCAACTGATCCAATAAGGAATAACGGAAAGAGATGGGATAGGTAACTCCTCCGGCGTCCAATTCCGCTTCACTGGTGAAAGCCTTTTCGTCCTGCTGGAGGATGCCTTTGAGGCGGAAGGACGGGAAACGGCTTGTCGTGGCCAGATAATCATAGAACAAAGCGTCTGTGTGGAGGAACTGTATGGTGAGCAACTCATTGCCTGTCAAGTTGTTGGAGATGACCATCTTGCCTGAAGGCAGCCATTTGCCGATTTCCATGTCCCCGTTGAACAGCATACGGTAATTCTGGACGCCAAGGGTGAGGTACTGCACCTCAAGATCCCCGTTAGAAAGTGATGCTTTTCCGGTAAGGCCGGCAGCAAACCGGTAATTACCGAATTTCATGCCGTTGAGGCTGAAATCGAACTGTACCTTCCCGCTCTTCTGAATGTCGGTGAACAAACTCAAGTTCCCGCTGAACGTGCTGTCCTTGTCGACGTACGGAGTCGCAGCCGGCAGATATGAGGAAATGATCTTGGCGAACGTATTCACGGACAATGCATTGGCATGTGCTTCGATGTCCAGCAACGGATGTCCGGTTTCGACATGTTCCAACAATGCGGAAAGGGACATGTTCCCGCCACTGGTGATTTCAGCTTGCAACGTCCCCTTCCCTTCCGTATCTTGATGGTAGGTAAGCTCTCCATCCATGATCATGTCAAACAGGTTCGTCTTCACATTGTTCAGGTGTGCCATTGAGGTAATGCCGTCTTTGATGGCGAATGTCCCGCTCATATACGAGGTAACGTCAACTTTCTTCGTCAATGAATGATATGCGACGACAGCTTTGGCTTCAGCTCTGATATCTTTGGTTGATTCGCCTCTGCCTACAAGCGAAAAAGCCGCCAATTCAATCTTGTCCGTAGGAGTCCTGTAGCTCATGTCATTGACAGTCCCCTTCAGACTGAACGTTTTGTCCGGATACAGGATTCCCTGGATGACAGGGCTTTCCACCATAACTGAGGTTTCCCCAAATTTCAATGTGGTGGGATTACCGGCATCACTTGTCGCGAACTTACCCAAAAGCGATCCATCTTCTTTACGCAAGGCCAACGTCGAAGCAGGAACACGGAACGAATAGCCGTTTCCCGTACCGGTACATTCGCGAAGGGAAACGCTTCCTTCGGCAAATGAATCCTTTTTCATGTAGAATACGGTTGAAACAAGCGGAATCCCTATCCTGACAGGCACCGCTTCGACGGCAAGTTCGTTCCCGGAGGCTTCTATCTGATACGTGTCCCCATTTGTTTTCATGTTTGCGGCGATATCACTCAGTCCGAAAGGAATGCCCTGAAGTTTTCCGCCGATTTTGGAGACAATGATACTCGCGTTCCCCACCTCATCGATATAGACGTTTGAACCTTTGGCGACCACGGAATTCTTGTCTCCAGAGATGAAATCCAGCAAGGGCAGATATCCGGAAGCGGAACCGAAGGAAAAGCCTTCATGGAAAAGCAGACGTACATTCGCACCTTGGACCGAACAAGAGGAGGATGCATAGGTAAGGGAAAGATCCGCTCCATTCAGGTTGAGCTGGCAAGAAAAGGACGGCATTTTGCCCTTAGTTCCATTTTCTCCGCTTGAAAATCCGTCAAGATTGATAGTCCCTGTGGGATGTTCCAGATTCAGGTTCACCAAACTGTTCGGAGTCCTGGATTTCCTGAATATATCCCATAATCCGTCCTTTGAAGTCACCTCCTCCGCATGAAAATCGATGGAACCAGGAAGAGACAGGGAAACATCATTCGCTTTGATGTATGAAAAGAGGTTGCGGTCGAATGAAGCGACCGATACTTGTATGCTCTTCGGTTCCGCCAATCGGGAAAAAATCCGTTCGGAGAGATACCATGAAGGATCGGTCAAGCCCAACGTCAGGATAGCATACGTGGAAGCGATGACGAAAAGGATCGTCACCACCACAGCAGGTATTATTTCCATCCGCGTCGTATGATATTTCATCATGAAAAAGTATATCGCAAAGAGATGCGTTTGCCATCAATATTCCGCTATTCCCCATAACATTTTTTTAGGATAGGATACATGCATGCGTGATGTATGGGATAATTTTATTGTTTTGGAAGGATTGGATGGAGCGGGTACTACGACGCAACTCAATGCGGTCTCCGCACTGTGCAAAGAACAGGGAAGGGATGTTTTCCCCACTTGCGAGCCGACAGACGGTCCCATCGGGACGATCATCCGCAGAGCTTTGCGGAAAGAACTGATGATGAGCCAGAACCAATTGGCCTTGCTGTATGCCGCTGACCGCGACGAACATGTACGGACGATGGCGCAAGCTTTGAAAGAAGGGAAACTGGTCGTTTCCGACAGATATCTGTTTTCCTCGCTCGCATACCAAGCCGTCGACGTCCCCTATGACTTCGTAGAAGGACTCAATTCCTCATATCCGTTGCCGGAAATCGTGTTTTTCATCGATACTCCGGTCGAAGAATGTATCAGGCGCATAGAATCTCGGGGAAAGGATAAGGAACTGTTTGAAATACAATCCTTTTTGGAAAAGGTCAAACGGAATTACGAACGCTCCTTTTCCGATCTACCCTCTTCGTCCAAATGCATCCGCCTCGATGGGAAACTGCCTATCGAGGTGATCAAAGGACAAATAACGCGTTTCCTGCAAAATCTGGGGAAAATCAGCGGATGAACATCGCATCCCCATAACTGAAGAAATGGTATCGCTCTTCAACCGCATGGCGGTATGCGGAGAATACGTGTTCCTTGCCGGCAAATGCACAGACAAGAGCAAGCAGCGTTGATTCTGGCGTATGGAAATTGGTCAGCAGTTGGTCGACGACATGATACGTATATCCGGGCTTGATGAACAGGTTGGTCCTTGCCCACCCGCTTTTCACCATTCCGGTCAGGTCGTCATATGCGCTTTCCAAGGTCCGGACACTGGTCGTCCCTGTGGCGACGATACGTCGTCCATCACGTTTCGCCTGATTGATCCGCAAGGCGGCATCTTCGGTGATCTCATACCGTTCAAAATGCATGTGATGATCTTCTAGGTTATCTGTCCTGACAGGAAGGAACGTGCCGGGGCCGACATGCAAGGTCACTTCCACGATGTCACAGCCTTTCTTCCGTACTTCCTGCAAGATGGTATCGGTGAAATGGAGGCCGGCAGTCGGAGCGGCCACCGAACCTTCTTCTTTGGCATACACTGTCTGGTAGCGTTTCTCATCATTGAAATCATCTTCACGCTTGATGTAAGGAGGAAGCGGTACATGACCAAGCCGCTCAAAAAAGGCTTCATCCAACGGTCGGTCAAACGCCACGGTACGGGTCTCATCGACATTCTCGCTGACAATCGTCGCATGATAGGAAATCGTACCATCCTCATTGCTGAAGAGATAGCGCTTTCCTTGTTTTTGGCGTTTTGTCTTTGTCACCATAGCCTGCCAGGAATGGTCAAGATTCTCTTCGAGAAACAGGAATTCCACTGTTCCTCCGGTTTCGCTCTGGGCGTATACCCGCGCTTTCCTTACCTTTGAATTGTTCACTACGAGAAGCGAACCTGAAGTAAGAAAAGTCGGGAAATCCGCCATTTCGGCATCTTGGTATGAACCGGTTTTTCTGTCCAATACCAAAAGCCGGTCGTCGCCACGCTTGTCCGCTGGGCTTTGTGCTATCAACTCCGGCGGCAGGTCAAAATAAAAATCCTTGGTCAGCATGTTCGTTCTTGTCCTCTTTCTTCGATTCTTTCAGATTCAGGACGGCATACGCCTTGCCGGTGACTGTCCTACCGCGGGGAGTTCTCTGCAGATATCCCTGTTGGATCAAATACGGTTCATAAAAGTCTTCAAGGTTGGTGCTGTCGTTTTCCCCGATGGCGATGGCCAGAGTATCCAAACCGACAGGCCCGCCATTGTAATTCGTTATGATCGTCCTGAGGATGTTTCTGTCCTGCTCCTCCAGTCCGTTGCCATCGATTCCCATTTTCTGCAAACCGGTCTTCACGATTGCTTTGGTGACGACGCCGTTTCCCAAAACGACTGCGAAATCACGAAGTCGTTTGAGAATCCTGTTTGCGATACGCGGAGTTCCCCTGCTGCAATGGGCAAGTTCCCCCACCGCATCATTGTCTATGCTGATGTCCAGCAATTTCGCAGAACGTACGATGATGTCGGCGAGTTCTTTGTCATCATAATACGTCAGATGGCAATTGATGCCGAAACGCGAGGCAAGCGGAGATGAAACCGAGCCAGCTTTTGTGGTGGCTCCGATCAAAGTGAATTTGGGAATGGGGATACGCATCGTCCTGGCCGCAGGTCCCTGCCCTATGACCCAGTCGATCTCGAAATCTTCCATGGCGATATAGAGCATCTCTTCCAAAGCCGGTTTGAGACGGTGTATCTCGTCGATGAAGAACACAGAGTTCTCGGTCACATTGGTGAGAATACCGGCAAGGTCTTTGGGTTTGTCCAGAGCCGGCGCGCTTGTCATGCGTATCTCCGCTCCCATTTCATTGGCGATGATCGAAGCAAGCGTCGTTTTTCCCAAGCCAGGCGGACCGATGAGAAACGTATGGTCCAGTGGTTCATGACGCTGTCTTGCTGCTTTGATGTAAACAGAAAGATTCTCTTTGATCTGAGGCTGTCCTTGGAAATCCTTCAGCATCTTCGGCCTGAGAATGTTTTCCTGTTTTTCGTCTTCGTTTTGGAATTCCGTTGAAACGACGGAATTCTGCTGCAGGACCTGCAAATCCTTGATGTTGTCGTCCATATCTGTCATGGCTTCATCCTAAAAAGCGGACCGCATGCTGGAATATGAAGGTCTCCTGGTCCTTGAGTGACAACTTCTCCAGTTTTTCCTTGTTCTCATCGGCGATGCGTCCGACAATCTCTTCTACCTGCCTGCGGTCATAACCCATATCCATCAAGCCTGTGACCACTTCCTTGAACGGTACCGAGGTTCTTTGACGTGTGGTTTTATCGGCTTCTTCATCCATCACAAGCTTGTTTCTCAGTTGCAGGATCATTTTCTGGGCAGTCTTCGCACCGACTCCCGGAACATTAGAAAGCAGTTTCACATCGCCTTTGTCCAAAGCCTCGGCGAGATTGGCCACAGTGATGCCGGAGAGGATTTTCAACGCTTGTTTCGGTCCGATGCCGGAAACACTCTGCAGTTGATTGAACGCTTCCCGCTCCCATTCATCGGAGAAACCATACAGCAACATGCTGTCCTCATGATGGGAAAGAACGGATAGCAAGCGGACATTTTCCTTCTGGGAACCTTGCAAGGCGGACATTTTCGCGGCTGTCTGGCCACTGACGATCAAGGAGTATTCGACATATCCCGCACGCAGGACAACCTCTTGTTCCTTCACACTGACAATGTCTCCGATGATTGCGTTGATCATACTCTCACATCTCTTTTTTGCTTAAAATCTGTACACTGTTTCAGTGTACCACAGAGACGGATGCTCGCATAGAGCTTCATACATGCATCCGTGTTTTCGTCGCATCATAGGTTGCAAGACACAGTGCGGCTGCCAAGGCGTCAGCCGCATGGTCCGGTTTGGGTACCGCTGGCAATCCCAGAAGGATTTTCACCATCTGTTGGACTTGGTTTTTGTCGGCTCCGCCCACGCCGGTGATGGTCTGTTTGATGGTCACCGGGCTGAACAGACGGACTTCAATGTTCTGTATCGCCAGTTGGTGACAAGCAGCGCCTATTACTTTGGCGACCGATATTGCGCTGGATATGTTTTTGGTGAAGAAGATGTCTTCCATGCCACAGATTTCAATGTGTTGTTCAATGACCAATTGGCCTATCGCATTGGCGATGGTGTGGATGCGCATCTGGTCGGCCATGTCAGGAGTCGTTCTGATCACGCCATATGAAACAGGCCGGCGATGTTGTCCGTTTGTTTCGACGACACCCCAGCCTGTCTCAGCATATCCTGGATCTATTCCGAGAATCCTCATCTATCAGTCTTCAGGTTCCTCGTAATCATCAGGCAACTCAAGGTTTGTGGAGACATTCTGCACATCGTCCAAATCCTCAAGACGTTCCACAATCTTCATCACTTTCTGGGCTTTTTCCTTTTCCAGCATGATGGTTTGGTCGGCAAGCTTCTCGATCTCTCCGCTTTCCTGTTCAAAACCGGCTTTTTCCATCGCTTCCTGAACGGCTGGGAAATCAGCAGGGGAAGTGGTCACTTCAATGACATCATCGTTGGTAACGACATCTTCGGCGCCTGCTTCCAAAGCGGCTTCCATAATCTGGTCTTCCGTGTATTTCGCGGCATCATAATCCAAAATGCCTTTGGTCTTGAACATATAGGAGACGGAACCGGTGGCTCCAAGCGAACCACCATTTTTGGTCAATGTGGAACGTACATCACTTGCGGTCCTGTTCTTGTTATCGGTCAAGGCATCGATGATGATGGCAATCCCGCCTGGCGCATATCCTTCATAGGTAAGCTCATAGAACTCAGTGTTACCCAGTTCACCTGAACCTTTCTTGATTGCCCGTTCGATATTGTCTTTGGGCATATTCTCCAGACGAGCTTTCAGAATGGCGGTGCGGAGAGCGGAGTTCGACTCTGGATCAACACCGTTCTTTGCTGCTACAGAGATTTCTTTGATCAGCTTCGTGAACTTCTGACCGCGCTTTGCATCAGCGATTCCCTTCTTGTGTTTGATGGTAGACCATTTACTATGGCCGGACATGATTGGACCTCTTTGTAATGAAGATTCGTAACTATTTAACTATGCTACCCTATCATAAGAAGGGAAAACCGGTCAAGAGCAAACGGCAGTACGGAAAGAAACAACACATCAGAAACACATGCAGAAATTGAGGATTACCGTATCGAGTACCATCATACCTTCTTCCGAAAGCGCGAAATATGCATCGTTTTTCCGTATCCATCGCAAAGGAGTCTCGCATATGGCTTTTTTGAACAATACATCAAAAGACTTTTTGAAACGTTCTTGGAATTCCTGTTTTGATACACCCCAACAAGTACGGAAATTGGTTATGAGGTATTCCTCCATCTCCTGTTCGGCAGTGAGAATATGGAAAGAATAACCGCTTCCCATGGCTCCATTGGCATAGGAGGCAAGGGATTGCGTGTTCTCAATCTCCTCAAAGCCGTCTTGCGTTCGTAATCGTGAAGCGGCATGACAGCCCAAACCAAGATACTGTTCCAGTCTCCAATATCTGAGATTGTGTTTGCAGTAGTGACCATCTTTCGCGAAATTTGAGATTTCATAATGGGTAAAACCGTTTTTCTGCAGATACTCCCATAAGGAAAAAAGCATTTTCGCCTGACCAGCATCATCAATCATATGATAAACACCCGAGCGCACCTTTTGTGCAAGGCATGTGTGTTTTTCCAACGTAAGGCAATACAGGGAAAGATGATCAGGGTTGGAAATGGAAAGGATATCATCAATGTCCTTTTTCGCATCATCCACCGTTTGTCCAGGGATACATGTGATAAGATCGAAATTGACCTGAGTCCCAAAGGCCTCCTTCAGTTCCATCGCCTTTCTGATTCCCCTGATGTTCCCTTCGCGGTCACAGTTGCGTCCAAGTACCGAAAGAAGATGCGGATTCATGCTTTGGATGCCCATGCTGATACGATTTACCAACGATGAAGAGAAAAGGCAACGATAGGAATCCTGAAGTGACTCTGGGTTCATTTCAATGGTCGTTTCACTGCTTCGGCCGGCTGCGGAAAGCAATGTTTCCAATTGGGATGGTTCAAGGCAAAGGGGGTTCCCGCCTCCGAGAAAAACAGTTTCAAAAGCCCCATGACGTTTTCCGGCATCCAGGATTTCCGCTTCCATGCGTCGCACATATGATTCGCGTTTGTTTTTCCAGAATGGAAATTCTTCACTATAAAACGCGCAATAGGAACACCAACGATAGCAGAACGGGAGATGCAGGTACAAACTGGTCATTTGTTGCCAAGATACGATACCCGATTGAAAGGCCAGAAACGGAACAATACCCTTCCGTTCACGTTCTTCTGCCAAACAGGACCGAAATATCGGCCGTCCCTGCTGTTGTCACGGTTGTCACCGAGGGGAAGCACTTGGCCTTTACCTATATATATACCCTCTTCATAGCAACGCGCTGCGGAACGGTAGGCGAAATTGCTGGGATCCAAAAGGGCTTTCATTCTGGTACGGGAGGTTTCGAACTGGTAAAAGTCATCAGGATATTGTTTGTTTTCGACCGACGCATACGCTTTTGTCAGGTACCCAGGATAGGTCTTCAAACCTACATCCTGATACCCGAACAGCGCCCCCCAGGCTTTGATGCCGTCATATACGTTTTGATCGACGCTGCGATGGGGACCGGTCGACAATGAATTGTCTTTCCTGAACTGATCTTCAGCCTGAAACGTGGTGGAACCAGCTTTCCGTAACATCACATTGCCTTGTTGGAAACGGACGACTTCTTCCGGAAAACCAACGGCACGTTTTACCAAAAGACGTTCAGCGACGGAACCGTCTTCATTCCTGTCGATGTTCACCAGCGTGAATGTACCGCTGTAGATGAATTGGGAGAGGACATTGAAGAACACCCCTTTGTTTGGGTATTCAGGATTATAAAAAGTAATGATGTTGTCCCTGTGGACTAGGCGATTTGCGGTTCCTATCTTCTTACCCGCTGAATACAATTCGGTCCCATAACTGTTTTTGCCGACAAACACCCTGTCTTTGATCTCCAGCGTATGCACCATGGAAGGTGACGGAATGACGAACAATTGGAACAGATACTGGTTGATCAAAATGACGACGACGATGGCGAATACCAAGGCATCAAGCCACGAAAGCAATTCGCTGACGAATGTTTTGGGCTTTTTATTTGCCTGTTGATATGCTTTTTGGGCTTTTCTGACAGTAAGGTACTTTTCAGTCTTTGTCTGTAAGAGCGTGAGGAACTTGTCCATACATCGGAAAGTAGCACATCGAGACAGAGTTGACAAGCGGAAAGGCAACAAGTACTTTAGAGTCACTATGAAGCATTCCGATGAATTACCAGAAGTCGAGCCGGTCAAACTCAAACCTTTTTTGGGTGTGCGTCCGGGAGTATATCTTCTCATTTCTTATACTCTCATCCTCGTGCTTGCTGTTTTCTTCATCGGATTCTTTCCGGGGATCAAAAATGGAGGCCGCTATGTGACCTTCAATGGCACTCTTTCCGGCAGCGGCGTGTATTGTGACGATACATATCTCGGTTCAGCCGATTACCAGTATTTCATCAAAAGCGGTTCCCACAAGATCATGGTTAAGAAAGCTGATGTGACGATCACGTCAATGACCATATCGGTCGATCATCCGGTCTTCTTCACGTGGCTGGTACACAGGACGAAAAACGTTTCGTTGCCGATCACCGAAAAACTCACCGAACAGCAAAAGAAGGACATGATCCGCTTCGACATGCAAGAAATTGTCCGTTACAGCGCCATCACGGAATTCGACAACGTCACCGTTTACCCTCCCCTGTTCTCAAATTTGCGCAAAGACCTTGCCGCCTTGAAGATGGACGAACAGGTTTTAGGTCTTGCCGGAGCATACATCACCAGCAAGAACATGTATGATGACGCACGTTCGACCGGCAGTACCGACTCTCTTTTTCTCAAAGAACTCGATGAAGCGAAACGTTTGTTCGACAGTCAGGAGACCAGCAATCTCGGTCTTTCGGCAAGCACGGCGGTGACAGAACGGAAACGCACCGTCCTGAAAGCCGGCGCTTTCAGCCAAGACGGGATAACCTATCCACAGACAACGTTCGTGATGGGTGATGTGGTAAAAAGCATTTATCCGGACACCAATGAAGCGGGCGTACAGGTTACTTGTCCTGCATTCACCATAGCCACGAATCCAGTCAACCAACTGCAATGGGCCCAATTCATTGATGACAATCCCCAATGGGCGAAAACCAATGCGGAAAAACTCCTTTCCGAAGGCCTTACCGATGCATATTATCTGGCTTTGGTCACACCGACCCTTCAGTTCTCCCCTTCAGGCAAACCGATCACCAATGTGAGTCTGTATGCGGCGAAAGCGTTTTGCGCTTGGCTTTCTGAGAAGACCGGAAAACATGTTTTCCTTCCAACCGAAGCCCAATGGAGTCTTGCCTCCCAAGGCGTCAGTGGCTATCGTTTGACGCTGGCCCTTGAAGACGACAGTTCCTCACTGACACCATGTTCGATGCTTGGCTGCGTATGGGAACTGACAGATACTTCCTATATTCCTTTGTCCCGTCTTTGCGGTTATGAAGAGATACATGCTTTGTCTGAGGCATGGGGTCTTGAAGGTGAAGTGATCGTCAAGGGTGGCAGTTACCTGAACAGCGGAGTGACTGCCGACACCATCGGAGCTGTGAAAAAAGACGCATGCGGAGATGCGATTGGTTTCCGCATCGCATGGACGGATACGAAATAATGGGTAAGATTGACAAAAACAGCTTCAAATTCCTTCAGAAGAACAAAAAGGCTTTTTTCAACTATGAAATCGTCGAAGACCTTGAATGTGGCATTTCCCTTCAAGGTACTGAGGTGAAATCAATACGTGAAGGACGTTTTTCTTTCGGAGACAGCTATATCACCGTCGATGATCGTGGCCTGATGTTGGTTGGTTTCACCATCCAGCCTTACACCCATGGAAACATCAACAACCATGAACCGACGAGAAATCGCAGGCTCCTCGCCCACAAGATGGAAATAAAGCATCTGCGCAGGAAAGTTGAGGAACGTGGTTTCACGCTCATCCCGCTTGAGGTGTATTTGAAAGGAAACCTCGTTAAAATCAAAGTAGCCTTATGCAGAGGCAAAAACGTCCGCGACAAGAAAGAGAGTATCAAAGAAAGGGATCTGGAACGCGATACCCGGCGGGAATTGAAGCAACTGCAGTATTAGAGCATTTTCTCGACGCACTCTACAGCATCCATGATGTATTGGTCGCAGGAACATTCTTTTCCTTTCAGATCGCTGCACATATGAAAACCATGATGCAGTGAGGTGAACGCATCGACCATACGCGAGCATCTCGCATAGGTTTCAGGTTTTGAAAGATGTCCCTCCTGATATCCTTTGCTTGAAAGGAGCGAGAGCGTCATCACAGCGCCGGAAATCGCACCACAGGTACATTTCCCTGCTCCCATGCCGAAACCAAAACCTTCCATTGCCCGGAAAATCATGGTCTCGTCCATATCCAGAACATCAGAAAACGCACAGGCGACGGCCTGGGCGCAATCATAACCTTTGTGATGGAATTCCACTGCTTTCTCTTTGCGGTCCATAGTTTTAATCCTTGAATTGTTGTGAAACCAGAAAGCGTTTCACTTTTTTGGTTGACGTCAAAGGCAACGGTTCATATACTACCTTCACCTTTGCGATCTTCTTGTACGATTGAATCTGCTTGTTCACCTGCTCAACCAAGTCCTCCATGTGCTTTTGGATCACCGTTGCCCAGTCGTCAGGATGTGAAGTCTTGGTATCAGCGGTATACTTGGGATTCGGATATATGATGGCCATGATCCCTTCACTTTTTGTCTCCTTATCCATGATATACCCGATAATGCAGATGGTCTCAATTTCATCAAACAGCTGGAAATGATCCTCGATTTCTTCAGGAAAGACGTTCTTTCCACCTTCGGTGACGATGATGTTCTTCGCTCTCCCAGTCAAGTACAAGTAATGCTCGTCATCCTGGTGTCCCACATCCCCTGTGTTCAGCCAGCCGTCAGGGGAAAGCACTTCTTTGGTGGCTTCCTCATTGTGGTAATAGCCTTGCATGATGTTGGGTCCTTTGACGTAGATCAGGCCATTCCCATCCGCATCAGGATCGACGATCATCACTTGTTCCTGCAGAAATTTGGTTCCTACAGAGGATTCAATGTAATGCCAAGGAGGATTGAGATGGGTGATCGGGCTCGCTTCGGTCAGGCCGTAACCCTGGACAAAATCAATACCCAATTCGTTGAACTGCTTGAAGGTTGAGGCGGGAAGCGGACCTGCGCCGCAAATGCAAATCCTGTTCGTATCAAGAGAAAGTTTCGCGAGGAGACCTTTGAAGAGCTTTTTCCCGATATTCACGCCAAAGCATTTTTTCACAAATCCTGAGATTCCCATCAGCATACGTATGATTCCATAGATGAGGATCCCTTTCTTTCTTACCCCATCCATCAAAGCGCCGATCATCTTGTTGAAAAGCATGGGGACACCGAGGAACATGGTAACTTTCCCCTCATGGAGTTCCTTCAGCATGATGCTGACGATCATACGTTTGCCGAACACACAGGATGCGCCAACAGAGAACGTCTCGAAAAACACAGCAACCATGGTGTATGCATGATGGATCGGCAGAATCGCATAAAAGACATCAGACTCATACAACGGCATATAATAGGTGCAAATGAACGTATCGGAAACGAGGTTTCGGTGACTCAGCATGACGCCTTTCGGGGTACCTGTTGTTCCGCTGGTAAAGAGTATCGCAGCCGTATCTGTTTCAACGGCCTTTTCCCGTGGATATGGGGTTTTGTCAATGCAGTCCAGGACGAACAGATGGTTGGGATCTTCTTTTTCCAGAGAAAACTTTCCTTTGAGACCAACTTTACCATCTTTATCAATCGCATCAATACGTTCTTTGTCGATGAACAGATAGGAAACGCCTGCAAAGGCCATCAGCTTCTCCATCTCATCATCATGAAGAGCGTAATCAAGTGGAACAATAATCGCTCCGCTGTAGGCGATGCCCAAGTAAGCGATTGCCCATTCAGGGCTGTTTTTCCCTGTAACAGCTACTTTGTCTCCTTTTTTCACCCCTTTTCCGACAAGGAAATTTCCAATACCGGTGACCAGCTCATGCACTTGCGTGTAGTCGAATTCTTCTTTTTCAGGAATTATCGACGTGAAGCATTTGTTATGGGGAAACCGTTTTGTGCTGAGATCGAATAATTCGGGAATTGTCGGCCATTCTCCTTGAAAATCAATACCACGATACGCGTCAAGCACTTTCCAGGGATATACGTCCTTATATTTGTTCTTAGCCATTAACTAGTTCTCCTATGAGCCTCAAGAAACGTCGAATTTCATCGTATTTTGTAGAAAATGATGAAAAATAACTAGTGACCTATTCCAACTTATAGCAGTTTATCCTATTATGCAATAAGTTCGTCTTTTCCAAATAAATATACACTTTTATGAAAAGTGTCAATATAAATACAAGTTTTTTTGTTTTTTTTATACTCAATTCATAATCAATACAAAGTATATTGACGACCCATATGTTATTCATGATCAAGAATTGACCTCAACAGTACCGACAATAGTGTCTGTGCACTCCATGCAGCCGTCGCTCTGTCGGAGACACGACAACCATCAGCTGAAACATGATTACGAAAGCGGCTTGACGAATATTCTTGCCGCAGAGCAGTTGACAAACCTTTACCGCATCAAAGGTATCAATTACCACAGTTTTCCTTATTCATGTTCATAAAAACACGGACACGACTACAAAGAGTGGTATTTTCCGGCGTCGCGCAAATCGCTGTCATGAAGACCTCGATTCCATCCTATCCATAATCATATGTTGCCTTCTTTGTTCAAACAAAATGTGTTTCGAGAGATCCAAAGAATACGTCAGTATACAATCCCGCCTTTGACAAGCCACAATGAGCCTCAGGCACCTCCCGCCCCTCTCATCGGTATGTCCCAGCCATGCTCATGTCATTTTTTATTCGATTGAATGAATCGACATTCAGCATAACCACTTTTTGCTGATGCACATCGGTTATGACGACCACTTGTCCACTTCAGGTTCTACGGCGATTCTCAAACTCAAAGGCAACGGAACAATCATTACAGGATATACTTTTCGAAAGTTTTAGAGTACGCCTCATGAGCATATTGATTTTGGAATACACAGGAATAATGTGTGTTATTCACCAACATCATCGATAACAATAGCCTGGTTTTGATGGCTGTTCGGATACTGAATAGAATTGGTAGGTATATGATTTTGTCAGGATACTCATCGATATAAAGCGGATCCCCCAAAGCAAAGGAATCACCGTTTCCATCAGTTGTTCTTTTGCTTTTCATCCCCTTTCAATACTCTTCGATCAGAATGATGCCTTCACAGGTTTTTAATTGTTCAATGACAGCCTCATGGGTTATTTCCTGTTTGTAGGAAAGGGAAAGAATCACTGATTGTGTTGCAGCGTTTTGCGACAAAGTGTCAAAGTCATCAATGGTATATTGCTTTTCCTTGAGGAAAGCGAGAAACGGTGTCAATTCATTCATAGATTTGAACAAGATGAATACATGGATGGTTTTGCTTTTCATGATGAAATCATGTTCGACCTTTTCCATGATGGTCATACAGAAAAAGACAGCCAAGCAGGTAAGCAAAGCGCCATATATGAAACCTGCTCCAATTGCAAGTCCAAGACATGCTGAAGCCCAAAGTCCTGCGGCCGTAGTCAATCCTTTTATCTGCTTGTACCCAGTAAACAGAATTGTACCAGCGCCAAGAAAACCTATACCGCTTACGACCTGCGCTCCCAAACGGGAAATGTCGGTCTGCCCTACTTCAGCCGCAATGAATTGGCTTGTCATGATGGTCAATGAAGCGCCAAGGCATACAAGCATATATGTCCGTACGCCTGCCGCTCTGCGTTTTTTTGTTCTCTGCATGCCAAGGATGCCACTGCAGATCATGGCGAATATTACTTTTACGACTACAGTGCCAGGAGTCAATTCAGCCAGGTTCATGCCAAAAAAATTAACTGGAACTGAAACTACATTCATGAGGCACCTCCAACTATTTTTTATTAATGCGTGAAGAATGAAAGCTATCATATCATATTCGTCAGAAAAAACTAGTATGAAAAAAGATTTTTCATACAGTTATACAGCATTCGTCATTTCCCTAATTGAACATTTCCAACAATCAAAACCAATGAGCCGTTATGGCTGGATAATGTTCACGAAATGGAATTGTAATGCATGATCATTTCTTTTGCCATGTTGTACGTTAAAAGGTTTGTGCAATACCTTCGAGAGTTCTTAATAATAATGATATAAGGAAATTTTTTACGAAATATAACACCTGATTCGTTGTATCAGAATTGACAAGTGGCAGACTACCATTTTTTCAAACACGATAATTACTGTTTTTTATATTGTTGCAAAAAATTGTTTTATTCTTTATTATAATAATAGTTAAAATATATTATATGTTTTATTACTTATAGATTACTTTATTAAATATTAATAAAAATAAATATCAATATTGTTTTATTTGAATTCATTTATAACAGTTTAATTGTATATCTATACAATATTCTAGACATCAATTGCAACAATCTTTTATTATATTTTAATACCATATGTAATAATTAATATCACTTTATATTCTATTTTTATTAATTTTTGTATGGATTATATTTTCTATTAATATACGTTATAAATATACATTATTATTTTGATTACATAATATATTCTTTAAATATACAATATCAAATTTGTTACATCTTCAATATTGTACTTACTTGTATAGTGTAAGTATATATAGATTCAATACTTTACAATAATTACTTCTTAAATTATAATATTATATAAATATAATAAGTTGATAAATTGTTCTTTTTGTAACACAATAATTTTATGTATTGAACAAATTATTGAACAAATCAAAAAGAACCTAGTAAGGTGGATACAGATGGGAAGAACAAAGCCTTTCACGTTGACGAGGGTACATCAAGGAGAACATACCGGTTGGTATGTCTTATTTCGCGATCCTGTCACTGGAGCAAGAAAAACCAAAAAGAGTGTCGAAGTCCTCCGTAAGGAATCTGGTGATTCCTCAACTACACCAATCGAACGTAAAGAAGAAGCAGAAGCAATCTGCAGAAAAGCGTTGGAAAACAATTTTAAAAAAAATGCTGATGTATCCCTTACGGTTGGTGAGTATCTCATGCGTTTCTACGACTGGGAAACGAGCGAATACATCAAACGCAGAATTACGCTTGACCCTGATTCCATTTCAAAAGATTACATGTTGACCAGAAAAAATTTGATCACCAACCATGTTCTTCCCATTATTCCGACAACAATTTTCCTGAAAGACATTCATCTCTCTTTTCTTGAAGATCTTCAATTCTCCTTGGTCAAGTTTTCCAAATTGACCAAGACGACCATCAACATGTGCATGCAATCAGTCATCTTCGCTTTGAAAGAAGCACAACGCAGAGGAGATATTCCTTTGCAAATCCCACTCTCAGTAAAAACCTTGAAAGCCACAAGCAGGATAAGAGGCATCATGACCGACGACGAAATCAAGTCATATCTCGCATATGCGAAAACCGTATCCAACAAACGTGTGTACCTTTCCGCAATCCTTTCGCTTCTCACCGGTATGAGAAGCGGTGAATTGCGTGCATTGGCGCCTGAACAAATCCAACAAGACATGATCATCGTTGACCGTGCATATGCAGACCAGGCAGGGGAAAAACTTCCAAAAGGGAAAAAAACACGTATTATCCCCTGCCCTCAGTTCCTCTGTGATGAATTGTTGGCTTTTGCCCACACGAATCCGTATCGTTTGAAAGAAACACTGGTATTCTGGAGTGCCAAAGGAGGCGGTCATGTCTCTTCGCACTATTTTTGTGAAATTTTTCACGAAACGATTTTGAAATCAAAACTGTTGGATAAAGATGATTTGGAAAGACGGAACATTACGTTTCATTCATTCAGACATATGGCGAATACATTCCTTCGCGGTTCTGTTGATGAATATGTCCTTCGGATGACTATTGGTCATTCGACCGAACAACTCTCTGATTTGTATACACACTTATCGGCGAAAGCATTTAAAAGTGTCGAACTCGCACAGAAAGCGAATATTCTGCCTCTTGTCACTGAATCGAAGTAAGCCATTGCCGTACGCTCTTTTCCAAATCATTCTTGCCAAAAGCATCAAAACAAGCCAATACCGTTGCATGTGGACAGAATGTTTTCATGTCTTGTCCGATATTCCCTGCATGTCCTCCATGGTTTGTGCAAAACGGAATAATCGTTTTGCCTTCCCACCGGTTGTTTTCGAGAAAAGTTCCTACAGGCGGAGCGAAGGTTCCAAACCAATTGGGGGTACCGACAAAAACACGTTCGACGTCATCCCAGATGATGTCAATTGGTTTCAATGGCGGCAAAACATCCTCCTGTATATCATGTATCGCTAAATCAAGAACTGAATCTGTCTCAGCCGGATACGGATTTTCCATCTCCAAACGGTACGATGGAGCCCCCAGTACTCTGGATACCATACGGGCAAGCCTTTCTGTCTTTCCCGTCAACGAATAAAACACGACGATGTCTTTCACTTTTCCCTTCTCATACGAGCATACCACGTTTTGGCTTTGCATGTTTTACGTTTCCGAGTATGATGGAACCACTCATGAAACAGATTGATTTCTCTTCAGGAAACATCAAACTCAATCTTGCGCAAGCTGCCATTCCCATGCTGGTGGCTGATGTGCTCAGTCTTTTGTACAACATCGTCGACAGAATCTACATTGGAAGGATACCTGATGTGGGAACGATCGCCCTCGGCGGTGTTGGGCTTTGCTTCCCCATCATCACGCTTGTTTTGGCTTTCGCCAGCCTATATGGGCTTGGCGGAGCACCGATTTGTTCTTTTGAACTGGGACGCGGTGACAAACATGCCGCACAGGAAACGATGAACACCGCTTTCTCTTTGTTGGTGATCACCGGTATCTTCCTGACCGTTTTGAGTCTTTCATTGATGGAACCGCTTTTATACGCATTCGGCGCTTCTGAACTCACCATTCAATACGCTTTGCCGTATCTCAGGATTTACATACTCGGCACCATCCCAACCATGATTGCAAGCGGAATGAACCCATATATCAACGCCCAAGGCTTCGCTTCCGTAGGCATGATAACCATTTTCATCGGTGCGGTCACCAATATCATTCTTGACCCGATTTTTATCTTTTTCTTCCATATGGGAGTACAAGGAGCCGCCATAGCCACTGTGATCTCCCAAATTGTTTCTGCCGTGTTCGTGGTGTTTTTCCTCACAGGCGGGAAATCAGAACTCAAACTAACCTTCTCCTGTTTGTCCCATATTTCCTGGAGTCGGACGAAAGAAATAGTCGGTCTTGGGTTGGTCAACTTCATCATGAAATTCACCAACAGCCTTGTCGCTGTCGTCTGTAACCATACATTGTCAGTCTATGGCGGAGACATGTACATTTCAGTTTACACCATCATTTCATCCGTCCGGCAGATTCTGGATCTTCCGGTCAGCGCGGTGACCGATGGCTCATCACCTATCATCAGTTTCAACTACGGAGCCAAACGGTATGGCAAAGTGAAGGAAGCGATCAGGATCGCAACCTTCTGGGCTGTCGGCTACACTGCATTCGCCTGGTTGATGATCATCCTCAAACCACAGTTCTTCATCAGAATCTTCAGTGACGACCAATCGTTGATGGCTCTCTCCTCGCATGCCCTGCATCTGTATTTTTTCGCTTACCTATTCCAATCGTTCCAGTCGAGTGGACAAAATGTTTTCAAATCAATGAAAATGAGGAATCAAGCCATCTTTTTCTCACTGTTCAGAAAGGTAATCATGGTCGTTCCTTTGTCATTGTTGCTGCCCCATTTCGGAACGATTGGTGCTGACGGCGTTTTCCTTGCCGAGCCGATCTCAAACTTTATCGGAGGAACCGCCTGCTTTTTGACGATGTATGTCACCGTATACCGGAAGTTGGGATCTGATGAAGCTCAAGCGAACTGAGGATCCTTGCGGACAAAGCGCATGCCGATCAACTCAAGTACAAAAGCTGTACCTGTTATGATGCCAATCATCAGCAAAGCTGTTGAGAAAGAGAATTTCTGATAGACGTAGCCACCTGTTATGATTCCACATACTCCTCCGGCATTGAGCACTGTCTCATGGATCGCCGCACGTTGTGACCGTTTTATCGAACCGGATATCCCATGGAACATGGACATCGTGTAGGTGCAGGCATTGACCATACCGATCCCGATGAAAATCGGGAGGAACAGATACTTGTTCTGGATGTGTGAAGCCAGAAAAAACAGGCTTGAAAAACAGGCCATGATGATCAGGATCATCTTCCGGTTGAAACGCCAGAAATTTGTCCTCCCCAGAATGAAGAACATGACGAATGTGGAAAAACCACGAGCAATGAGGAGCGCTCCCGTCTGCGCCGAATCAGTTCCCAAAACATCCTGCGCGTACAACGGGAAGATGTTTCCGATCAAAGCAACGCCACCGTTTACGAGAGCGGCATTAATCCAACAGAAAAACCGTAATGGCGTGCTGTGGTCTTCCCCATGATTCTGCTTGTTCTGCACCTTCTCACTTTGCGCGGCTCGTATGGATGGATTGATGGCTGAAGCGGAAAGCAAAAACACCGTGATCGACAAGTAGACAAACCCGCTGAAACCAAAAGCGAAATAGGTTGAACGCTCAACCAAAAGACCTGCTATCCACGTGGAAAGGCTTGAACCGATGCTCCAAGAGATGTTGAAACTTCCGGTAGCGGTGCTCAAAGCTTTTCCCTCTTTGCCACGTGATATCCACATTTCAATCGAAGGCCAGAGCAGACTGTTGAATGAACCATAACAAAAGACTTCAAGATAGGCGAACGACAGGAGCGACGTCCTTGAGAACAAATACAGGAAAGTAGCCATTCCCAACAACGAAATGGTGACGCAATATCTTGGCTTGAGGCTCCTGACCACCGGGCTGAGAACCATACAACCGATGAAATAGGAAATGGTATTGATGGAAACGGAAAGCCCGATGTTTGCGGGGAGTAGCCCGAAGACCCTCCGGTAATGATACACGAGTGTGAAAGATACGACGGAACCGGCTATATTAAGCCAAAAACTCGCGAAATCAAGCACAACTAGTTGGATCAGATCATTTCGCTCAAGGGTATTGTTCACATGTGGTGGTATATCGGAACAACACGTTTGTTGCAAGTGCGATAAGGCACTCTTTCACCATTTTCCCGAGAGCGAAAGGTTTTCCTGTATGCACCATACAAATCAACATGTTTCTATACCTGAATCAGGCATCAATGCTCTCTTTCGAAACACTGTTCCTTTTGTTCACGGTTTACCATAAAAAGAAAAGAATCCATTTTTTCCAAGAGGAAGTGAACTCCCACAAAAAACCGGATCATGAGGATGCAGAAAAGAATTGAGAGATTCGGAATAAGCTGTTAGGGACAATATAACCAACGTTTGGAACGAGACCATTCTGGATGTGAATATCACTCTACATCTCTGGGGAAAACAGCCGAGAGATTGTCATCAGGGACAGTTGTTTCGCCATCCTTGGACATACCCACCATCTTGTCACTTGATACTTTCCTTGTTTTCTCTCATGTCCCTGTCTGGACAACCATTACTTTTACCTAAAAAAAACTCATGTCCTGTAATCTCTACAGTAACATGAGTTCTTTAATGGAGGTGCGGAGATTCGGACTCCGGTCCAAACGTGCCACCCAGTGGCGTCTACATGCTTAGCCATCGGTTTGAATTTCGGATGACCGTATGCCTGATGGCAAGCGTTGGGTCAACCTATCCTGCTGAATTGTCCCTGGAAGCCACAGTCCTTCTTCCCGGTAAGCCCTTGTTTTTACAGGCACCCGGCGCTTAAGAGCGGCAGCAACCGGACCTGCTTGTTATCGTGCTGTTACGCAGCGAGAGCAAGTACTGCTTCGTCGGAGACGAATTCGTCTTCTTTCTTGGCAGATAAATTTTTTGCTGGTTTTAAGAGTCGGCGCTCTGCATGCAACCCCTGACCTGATCTTCCGCTTGTCGAAACCAATACACCCCCTGCTATCCGAATCTGGTCTGAAGATACACAAAAAACGCAGGAAAAGCAAGGGCGCCGTCAATAATCAATTTTTTTCCGTACCGGTTGGATTTCAAACCATGACGCCAAAGCGATGAAAACCTGCTCAAGGTCGGTAAACAGAAGATCTGCTGCAGAATCCTGCGGTGTCGACTGAGCGTTGACGATGACCAGCGGCGCTCCATGACGTGAGGCGTAATAAGGGAACGATGCGGCTGGCTGTACTGTCAGGGACGATCCGAGCACCATGCAAAGATCCGTATGGGAGAAATCCTCGTAGGCTTTTTCCAGCACAAAACTGTCCAGCGACTCACCGTAAAAGACGATATCCGGCTTCACTACGGCATGGCAACGATCGCAATACGGTACTTTCCCCGCAAGCACCTCTGAGGCTATTTCTTTATAAGAAAAGGCTTTTCCGCAGTTAGTGCAATGATGATGTGCTATCGAACCATGGACGTCATAGACATTCTTGCTGCCTGCCCTTTCATGAAGCATGTCGATGTTCTGCGTATATAAGGCTTTGAGATACCCTTTCTCTTCCATGCGAGCAAGTGTGGTGTGGACGATTGTCGGCTCGAAACGATCGACTTTGTACCATACATCCTTGGCCCATTGATAGAAAATATCCGGTCTGCGGGAAAAAAAATCGATGGAGATGATGTCTTCCACATCCATTCCGTGCCATGGATCGGTATATACGCCATGCTTTCCCCTGAAATCAGGGATGCCCGACAGCGTTGAGACGCCGGCTCCGGTGAACACGCACATCTGTTTCGATGAAGCGATCATTTCCTCAAGTTTGTGGATTTTTGGCAGGAAATCTTCCTCATTCTCACTGAATTCACCCATGTTCGACCTCCTCTCCCATGAACGTATTCCCTTTCAAGCCGACCAATCTGACCATAGTCAAGCCGCCGATGGGTTTGCTTGTCTTCACAACCACCATTTCGTTATGTTCCGTATGGCAGAGCATTTCGCCTGCATCCAATTTGCTTTGCTGGCCCACCATGACCTTGGCTATCGAACCCACACGCTTTTGTTTCTGTTCTTTGACGATCGCATTCTGGAATTCGATGAGTTCCGAGAGCCTGCGGCTTTTGGTCTCCTCATCGATTTTTCCATCCATGGAAACAGCTCTCGTCCCTTCACGCTCATTGTAATAATACATGAAAGGCTCGGTTGCCCGCATGTCCGATAATACATCCAGCGTCTCATGGAAATCTTCTTCACTTTCTGTAGGAAACCCCACCATGACATCAACAGCAAAGGTTATCTCAGGCACTTTTGCCCGCATTTTCCCCAACAGCATAAGGAACTGTTCTTTCGTATAATGCCGATTCATCAGCGCAAGAATCCGTGAAGAACCGCTTTGCAAGGGGACATGCACATGCTTCGCAACTCTTTCTTCCTTCGCTAGAACAGCAATAAGCTCATCTGAAAAATCTTTGGGATGAGGGCTGTCGAAACGTATCCATTGGATGGAATCACATTCTTTCGCCACCAGGGAAAGCAGTTGAGGAAAAAGGATCCCGTCATGGTTGTAACTGTTTACGTTTTGTCCGAGCAGGGTGATCTCCCGTACTCCTTTGCTGTCCAAAAACCGCACTTCGTTGAGGATGTCCCCAACAGATCGGGATACTTCCCTTCCCCTGACATACGGGACGATGCAATATGAACAGAAATTGTTGCAACCGTTCATGATGGGCACATAACTGGAGATTTCGCCTTCCTTATAGGATTGGGCGTCGAACTGGTATGTCTCGTTGTGTTCGATCGTACCGCCGGAAGCGATGTCGACGATTTTTCCTTTGTCATTCACCGGAACGACGTAGTCGATGCAAGGGCATTCTTTCTTCAAATCGTCCAAGAGCCGCTGCGCCATGCACCCGGTCACCACCAGCACCAATCCCGTATTGGTCTTTTTCACATGATCGAAATAGCCGATGCGTCCCCATATCCTGTCCTCTGCGGTTTTTCGCACCGAACACGTGTTGATGATGGCGATATCTGCTTGCTCGGCTGATTCGGCCTCATGAAGGCCTGCCGCTTCAAGTCGGATCTTCAGCGCGTTGCTCTCCGCCATATTCATCTGACAGCCGTATGATTCGATCAAATAACTCCGCATCATGAGAGAGCCGCCATAAGCGTGTTGTACATCAACATGGCGATGGTCATCACCCCCACTCCGCCGGGAACCGGTGTGATGGCCTCACATTTCGGGGCGACAGCGTCAAAGTCCACATCGCCTACGGAACGGTAACCTTTCTTCGCCGACACGTCAGCGACACGTGTAATGCCCACATCGATCACAACGGCACCATCCCGAACCATATCTTTCGTAACAAAACCCGGTTTGCCCACAGCCGAAATCAAAATATCGGCTTCCCGGGTGACTGACGGAAGATCGGCCGTCTGCGAATGGCACACGGTGACAGTGGCGTCACAACCTTTCTGGATAAGCAGTGACGCCAACGGCTTGCCTACTATGTTGCTTCTGCCGAGGATGACGACCCGTTTCCCTTTGGTCTCGATGTGATAATATCGAAGCATACGCACGATTCCGTATGGTGTGCATCCAACCAATGCGGGCATGCCAATCAAGGTACGCCCTACATTGACGGGATGGAATCCGTCCACATCTTTCTTGGGATCGATGGCTTCAATGATCCTGTTCTCATCCAAGCCAGACGGCAATGGCGACTGCACCAGAATGCCATTGACGGAAGCATCCGCATTGAGATCGGAGACAAGGGAAAGGAGCTCTTCCATACATGTCGTGACAGGAAGATGATAATCTTTGTGTCCGAAACCGAGTTTCGCGCACATTTTCTGTTTGCTGGAAACATAGGTGACGCTTGCGGGATCATCACCGACCAAAACAACCGCAAGCGTCGGTTTGAGATCCTTATGTGTTTCCATGGCTACCTGTATCTCTTGATACACCTGTTCGGCAACTTCTTTTCCGGTGAGCAGACGCATTCGCTTTCTCCTGTTGTACACATACACTATCTCAAATCTACATTCCCACGCAAGCAAACAGTTGCCATTTCCCTGTTTAATCAGTAATGTAAAAACATCTGATGGTATGAGGTATCCTGTGAAAAAAACTGCACTAGTCATCATCCTCACAAGTCTTCTTGGTGTCGGCGCCCTGTTCGGGGAAGCATTGCAATACAAAACCGGAAGCATGATTTTTACGTTTAAAGGCGGGACGACCCTTCCCTCTTTCATCTATTTTTTCAAAGACAATTCGCTGAATGAACAGCGTTTGTATACGGGAATGGGAAAAGGGGACAATTCGACGAAACTCTATCCGGGCGGGAATTTCAGCCTGAGTTTCGAAGGGTTCACGACGCCATCCATATCCCTCGGAGGGGAACTTGGCTACAATTTCAACTATACCATCGGAGAAACCCTATTCTCCATTGTTCCGTTGTATTTCAAAATCAGTTACTATCCGGTCCAGGGCAAGTTCGATATGCCGGTTTCTCTTGGTCTTGGCATGAGTTACATGAAGTATGGCGATGACAAATCCCTTATCACGTTATTCACGAATGTCGACGTAGGTTTTGTGTATTACATCAATGAGAATTGGGGAATCGGCATCCATTCCGGTTTCTGGCTTATCCCCGAATTGAACTATAAGCAAGCCGACCGGAGCAGCAACGCGCTTCTTGGCATGACCCCTGTCGTATTGTCTGTCTCATACAGAAACTAGGAGGAATATCATGAAAAAACACCTTTTGCTGATCAGCCTGTTGGCTATAGCCTCCTTGTTTGTCTCCTGTGACGGCGCCATCATGACGGATATCGTCAACTCCACTGAAAAAGTGTCAAAGAGTTACGGAAGCATCATCGGGGTATCGACGACACAAGCCAAAGTGTATTACCGCCTGAGCAGCGGCATCTACAGCAACGTCACCGGAGGCGGTTCAGAAACCTGTCTCGTCGCAAACAAGGAAAACTATCTAGTCAGAAGCAGTGCCTTGGTCACTCTTGGCGGGAACGAGTACATCATGTACATCACCAACAACGAGACGGAACTGAACAACGGAACCATCCATTTCTACAAGCTGTCCGATGGTTCGGCAAGCACCGCTTTGATCAGCGGGTTTGACGGAACGAACACAGACACCATCGTGAACATGTACAGTAATGGCGCGGTGCTCGTGCAGAGTGTCGATGCTTCCTCCAATGTTGTCTACAAATTGTACTACAAACTGACGAATGAGCCGACCAGTGACCTTATCTTCGGTGGAGAAATTGCAATTTCCGTTGATTCGAAAACCAATGTCTCCAAACTGTATCTCCAGTCCGGGATTGAATCGAATTCGAGCCAGACAACGGACCAAAAAGCTATTCTTGCGCTCAACATCAAGACAGAAAGCAATGGCGAGACTACATACAAGTACGCATATTACAAAATCGATTTGCCTTTCAGTTCCCCAACAACCACAACGTTGTCCAGCAGCGATGAGATCACCGGCAACATGAGCAAGTTGCAGATTGCGAATTTCTCTGTCGACAACAACGGGAATTACTATGCCATCACGACCGGCGGGTACGTCTATAAAGCCGCAGCCTCTTCAGGCACCTTCTCATCGATCACCTCGACAGGATACTACTATGAGCCAGATTCCGCTTTCATGTACCGTATTTATGACAGTGTCAACAGCAAGAACTATCTGATCACCAAACGTTCGACCAAAAACTCGACGTTGGTTGTCTATTCATACGATAATGACGCGAGTTCGTTCTCCAGCACTACCATAAGGTATGGATATGCGGCGAAAATAGCCAAGGATCTTGTCTGCTCCGCTTACCAGCTGACCAGCACTGATCCGTTTAATATACTCGTGGCGACAAACGAATCCGGTATGGTGAGCCTCAGCATCAATATGGCGTATGTGACCAGTGACGACAGTTCTAATGGAAGTACAACGGATTTTGAAAAGTTCGAATTCTGAACAATGTAACCGCAATTGGGCGCATGTCGTTTGGCATGCGCTTTTTTTTGGTCAGAAATACTGGAGAATGGTGGAAAGACGAAACGCTGACCGGAAGCATTTCCTCATGGTTGTATGTATTTCCTCAACTGTCTGGTAATGGCCATTGGCGTCGCGGATTCAATGGACGCATGTCTGATTCAGAAAAGATCCGCAGAAGAAATCCTTCCCCTTATAGCAGGATGTTGTCATCGACAACTTCAAGCATCAGGGACGGCTTCCTTGCTCTTGCAGACAGTTACCCATCCTTTGGTATGGCTGGTCTTTTCCAGTTCGGGCAAGGTGAGTTCGATGCATGAATCACTGCTTCCGCAAGCGGGAAAGACGGTAATGAAACGTTGCAAGGACGTATCAAGGTATACGTCAACCGGTCTGCCTTCAAGCGCGAAGGGACAAACTCCTCCCGGCAGATGTCCGGTCATTGCGGCACATTCGTCCGCATCAAGCATCTTCGCTTTCAAACCGAATTGTTGCTTAAAGGGACCGTTTGCGATCTTCATGTCTCCTGCCGCAACCACCATGATGACGGAACCATCTTCCTTTCCATGGAAGGCCATGGTTTTCGCGATCCTCGCATTCTCCACTCCAAGCGCTTTCGCCGCTTCCTCAACGGTCGCTGTCGTTTCCTGTTCAACCATCACCTTTCCGGCAAGACCGAAATGTGCCAGATAGATTTTTACTTCATCAACAGACATACTTTACCTTCGTATGAAAAAGCTCCCATCGCTGGGAGCTCTTGTTCAAGCGTCATCTCCACGTACTTCGTGGAGGATATCCCTGACTTCAGGATCCGTATAATTCTCATCAATCTCATTTTTGGTCAAGCCAATGAATTCATGGCAATTGTAATGGATCCAGCGGTCTTCATCGGGAGAATTGATGATATGCCTCCTGCAGTAATAATCGGGTTGGATGGGAAGCGCTTCCTGTTTTTTGTATTGTGCGACTTTGTAGTCATATACCGCGATTTTCAGATCCTGACGCGGGATGCCACGTTCCATAATGATCGTCGCCAATGCGTTCACCGTTTTTCCGGTATCGAAAATATCATCAACCAAAAGCACTTTATCCCCGTTGCGGAGAAAATCAGGCGAATACGTCCAACCATCGACCATCACTTTGCTTTGGTCACGAAGAAATCCGTAACTACGTGCCACGACTGCTGCATAAAACACCGGTCTTCCATGTTCTCTGAGACGGACCATCTTGTAATATTCGGAGAAAACATTCGCCATGTATGCTCCTCCGCGAAGACTCGCATAGATCACATCAGGAACGAAATGATCGTCCTTGTACATGTGATGGACAAGTTTCAACGCATTATCCCTGATCATGTCCCCGCTGATGAATTCTTTTTCCATGCTGTCCTCCTCATGATGGTCAATCCGTTACCGTGAGCACTTCAAGTCCTTTATCCGTGATGGCCACGGTATTCTCCCAATGTGAAGACGGTAGTCCATCCGCAGTGACAACCGTCCAGCCATTCGGCATGGTCCTGATGTTCTTTGTCCCCAGGTTTATCATCGGTTCGATAGCCAGAACCATCCCTTCCCGTATCCGTGGGTTGGGGAGAAAAGCCGATGTGTAATTGGGTACTTCAGGATCTTCATGAACGGCAAGCCCCACACCATGTCCGCAATAGTCACGGACAACTCCGAAATGATAGGCGTCCGCATGTTTGAAGACGGCTTCCCCGATATCCTGGATGCGTGCATGAGGTCTCCCCGCTGCTTCCATACCCAATTGCAGGCATTCAGCGGTCACATCATTCAGTTTCTGCCATTTGGGATCGGTTTTCCCGCCGATGACAAACGTCCGTGACATATCTGAGAAATACCCATTGAGATTTGTTCCAAGATCGAGATCTACAAGATCCCCTTCATGGATTCTTTTGTCCTTGCTGGGGATGCCGTGGATGATTTCCTCATTCACCGATACACATGCTGTGGCCGGATATCCTTCAAAATCAAGATATGCTGGTTTTGCACCATGTGCAATGGTGAAATCGTAGCAAAAACGATCGATATCATGGGTGGTCATCTCAGGCCGAAGGAATTTGCCGACTTCTTCCATCATCCAAGCGACAAGATGACAGCTCTTGCGGATACCGTCAATCTGCTCCTCAGTTTTTATCTGTATCATCCAAATTGTCCTTTGCAGTCTCCAGTTTCAACTTATGGCTCATCGAATCAAGAATTCCGTTAATGAATTTATATGTCACATCAGTCGAAAAATCCTGGCTGAGTTTCACCGCCTCGTCAATGACGACATGAGGATGGATTTCCTTGTCATACAGAAAACAAAATACGGAAAGCCGAAGGATATTTCTGTCCACCACATCTATTTTTTCAACAGGACGGTTCAGTGAGTATTGCGAAATCAAATCATCTATCTGCTGGAGATTCTCAATCGTTCCGGCGACCAAATACTTGCTGAATACTTTGACTTCGTCTTCAAGTTCATCATATTCCTCATCCGTCAAACCGGCGAGTGTCGTCGGAATATGCTCGCTGTCCAAAATCCCATTGAAATCCAAAGCATATAGTGTCTGTAGGGCGAGTTCCCTCGCCTTATGCCGTGTCTTCATACCAAACCTACTTGTACAGGACTTTTACCGTCGCTTGCTTGCGCAAATCAGACAACAGTTCAGTCACAGCCTTCTGGTAATTCTCCTGCTGTTTCGCAGTCTGCAATTGGTACTTCAGATAATCACGCACCGTTTCATTGGTATCGGGTCCTGTCTTGTCATCCAAGGAAAGGAACTTTGCGTCATTATGGGCAAGAATCTTGACGATGTGATACCCGGAATTGCTGACGATCAGATCGCTGGTCGTTCCAACCGGAGTCGCGAACGCAACATCAATGAATTGTTGGCCAAGTGACTGGGCCGCCTCAGTGTTGTCCACGGTCAACCAGCCGATGTCACCGGCTTTGTCTTTGCTGTCGGCATCCTTGCTGTATTGGATCACCGCCTGTTCGAAAGTGGTTCCTCCCTGTTTCAGTTGCAGGGCCACTTGTTCCATGGTCGCTTTGTTCTTGGCATCAACCGCAGAATCTTTGTCAAACGGAATGTAGATATGGCTTATCTTCACATTCTCAGGCAGGACCAATTGGCTCTTGTTCCTGCGATATGCGGTTTGGATGTCAGCCTCTGCTATGGTGATCGGAGCATTGAGGATGGCCGCCTCTTTCAAAAGCAGATACTGCTGCACCAGCAATTGTTCTTTCAGGTTGGAACGATACGCATCAACAGAACCGAAATTCTGGTTGACCAGCTGGGTGAACTGTTCCTCAGTGGCACCCATGCTTTTGTATTGGTTCATCATCTGATTGTACGCTTGGTCGATCATAGAATCCGTGATGACGACCTTGTCACGCGCGGCACCTTGGCGGAACAGCTCATCGTTGATCATCGTATTGAGCACGTCAAGCACATTGACTTTTGTCGGGTCTTGTCCGGAAGCTGAGAACGCATCCTGATACCCTTTCACCTTAGAGTTCAATTCGTCCATAGAAATGACGGTCGTTTTGGTCAAATATACAGTTGCTGCCGGACTGTTGATCGCGGCCGCTGACAAAGATGCCATGCAAACGAGGATTACGGAAAGGATTAATGCAAAACGTTTCATGAAGATTCTCCCTACTTAACTAGTCTCTGGATACATTCAGGCGTCTGCCTGAGGCTGATGCATACGCCTCATTGGGAAATATGTCGCTTGTACGCAGATACATACCTTCTGTTTCCATGGCATGCATCAACGTGGAAAGCGTCTTTTGGGACCTTACGCCTGACTTTCTGACAAAAGCCATGCATCGTTTTCCACTTACTGTTCCTGCGTTTCTGAGAAAAGACGTGATGTTCGAAGGTATTTTGCCGCCCCAAAAAGTCGTCGCTTCAGTACCTATGACAATGTAATCGTAAAAGGATATCTTCCGACCTTCTTCCAAAGCGATATCGAACACATCAACAGTGTTTCCGTTACCTTCGATGCCCTTCGCCAAAGCTGTCGCAAGGAGCTTCAGCTTTTCGCTGTTTCCGCCAGATCCCGCATACAAGACACAAACTCTCATGCTTCTTCCTTTGAAACACAATACCGACCGCTCTTCAAGCGGTCGGTATGTTGCAGCTCCTCATTATTTGCTTGCAGGAGCCGTGGACTGACTGGCGGCGTTCCCATTGGTTTGGTTCCACCACTCAGTAGTCTGTTGGACCTGATTCGTCTGCACTTGCTCAAGCAACTTGTCCTGGGACGGTGTTTTGTTCAACAATGCGACGATCAAAGCAAGCACCATGAAGGCTATGCCGAGAATCGCCGTGGCTTTGTTGACCACACTTCCGATACGGGAACCAAACGCAGTATTGCTGGATCCCCCGAACAATCCGCCGAGCCCTTCGCTGTTTTCATCCTGGATAGCCACGATAAAAATCAACAGCAAACAGACGGCAACGAACAGAACCAACAGAATGACACTCAATACACCCATAGTTTTCTCCGGTTTTACTTGTCAAACTCAACAATGGGAAGGAACTGCTCGACGGAAAGAGACGCACCACCCACAAGGGCGCCATCGATATTTTCCTTGGCCATCAATGCTTTGACATTGGCAGCTTTCACTGAACCACCATACTGTATTATCAGATCTTCTGCAACAGTCGAATCGAACAGTTTCGTCACCAACTTGCGGATAATCGCATGTGCGGCATCCGCATCTTCCGGAGTAGCAGTCTTTCCCGTGCCGATCGCCCATACCGGTTCATACGCTATGGTGATATGTTTCATCTGTTCCTTCGACACACCCTTCAAACCGATGTTAATCTGGTCGCCGAGCACTTTTTCGAGGTTTCCGCTTTCCCGTTCATCAAGCGTTTCCCCGACACACAAATCCACATCCATTCCGTTTTTCAATGCGAAGAGGACTTTACTGTTGATCAGTTCATTCGTCTCCCCATAGATGTGTCTTCGCTCGCTATGACCAAGGATGACCGTATGCACACCCAATTCCAGAAGCTGCTCGGCACTCACCTCACCGGTGAAAGCGCCTTTGTCATGGTCGTTCATGTTCTGCGCTGCGACGATGATGTTGCTTCCTTTCACCGCGGCGAGCACCGCAGGCAGGCATACAAAACTCGGAGCGATCATCACTTTGGTCTTCGATCCTTTCAAAGCGGAGGCCAAATCCCCGGCAAGCTTCGCCCCCTGTGAGGGGGTGAGGTTCATTTTCCAGTTTCCGGCAATATACGCTTTTCTCATCATTTCTTCTCCAATGCTGCGATTCCGGGCAGGCTCTTCCCTTCCAGGAATTCAAGAGAAGCGCCACCACCGGTGGAAACGTGGGTGATCTTGTCGGCGAGATTGAATTTATTGATGGCGGCAACTGAATCGCCACCTCCGACTACTGTTGTGCCTTTGCAGGCGGCAAGCGCCTTGGCGACTTCCTGAGTTCCGTAAGCGAAAGATGCGAACTCAAACACGCCCATCGGACCATTCCAGACAACAGACTTGGCATTCTTCAAGGCAGCCTTGATCAAAGCGACAGTCTTTGGACCAATGTCCATACCCATCTTGTCATCAGGAATCTCCACACCATCGATATAGGTCTTCGGCGTGTTCTCATCGAAACTGTCACCACATTCGTTATCCACAGGAAGAATGACCTTCACGCCTTTCTCCTTGGCCTTCGCAAGGAAGTCTTTTGCGGTCTGATAGAAATCAGGTTCGACGAGGCTCTTGCCGACTTTATGTCCGAGCACAGCCTGGAACGTAAATGCCATCCCTCCGCCGATGATAATGGTATCGCAGGTCTTCAACATGCTTTCCAACACAGAAATCTTCGAAGACACCTTGCTTCCGCCGATGATGACGACAAACGGATGGGCTGGATTCTCAAGCAACGGAGCCATGAATTTCACTTCCTTTTCGATAAGGAAGCCGGCGAATGCAGGCAGATAATGGGCTACGCCCTCTGTGGAAGCATGAGCCCTGTGGGCAGTGCCGAACGCATCATTCACATACACGTCGCCATAACTGGCCAGCGTTTTTGCGAATTCAGGATCATTGGCTTCTTCTTGCGGATAGAAACGGACGTTCTCAAGCAACAGGATGTCGCCTTTCTTCAAAGCCTTCACTTCTTTCTCGACTTCCGGTCCGATAACATCAGAAGCCAATTGGACTTTCTTTCCGAGATCTTCCTCAAATTTCTTGGCGATAGGAGCCATAGACAAATCAGCGGATTTCCCTTTTGGTCTGCCGAAATGGCTCATGACGACAAGACTAGCGCCATGTTCAAGCAAATAATTGATGGTGGGCAACGCCGCTTTGATACGGGTGTCGTCCGTAACGACGCCATTCTTCACCGGCACATTGAAATCAACACGGATAACTACCCGTTTCCCGTTGAAATCATAATCCCTGATTGTGTTCAACTTCATAGTAACACCTCTTCACAGAATATAGGATGGGTTGAAAAAACAACCCGTTTTCACCGACAGTACAAATATACTGTTTCATTTCATGACGGTCAACGTGACTTTTCGTCTTTCCGTACCATTTTCAAACCCTTGATCTTGTGTCCGTCGATAGCCATGACAGTATAGGTGACTTGGGAATCCTCAATGGTTTCCCCTTTACCGGGAATCCGTCCGAACAATTCGAATACATAGCCCCCAATCGTCTCATTCTCCTCATCAGCGAGCTGGATCTGGAGTTCATCGTTTACTTGTTCGATCGGCGTGCGGGGATCGACCAGAAACGAACCATCCTCCATTTTCCTGATGTCCTCTGGTTCATCGCTGTCAAACTCATCCTGGATATCCCCGACGATCACTTCCAGGATATCCTCCATGCAGACAATCCCCGAGACACCGCCATATTCGTCGACTGCGATGGCGATATGCACTTTCCTCCGTTTGAATTCGTGAAGCAGGTCATCAAGATGTTTCGATTCCGGAACAAAGTACGGTTGCCTCATCAGACTGCGTACGGAAAACGGTTTTCCGTCACCGCTTCTGAGAATATCCTTCGCATAGAGGACACCAACAATGTTGTCGATGGATTTCTCATATACAGGATAGCGGGAAAAACCGCTTTCCTGAATGACGGAGATGAACGCGTCATGGCTTATGTTCACCGGTATGAATTGGACATCGATACGCGGCACCATCACTTCCTTGACCGTCTTGTCATCAAGTTCTTTGATGCCTTCGATCATTGTCTGCCGCTCGGCCTTCTCCGCTTCTTCAATGCGGTCGTCCTTACTGGGGAGGATGGGCTTGTTCTTTTTGAAATGCGCAAAAAAACTCACTTGTCCACACCTCCGAGTCTCTTGAGAATCTCTTCCTGCCTCATAAGCATCGGTTCTGTCGGATCATTGGTCTTGTGGTCGCCGCCAAGCAGATGCAACGTCCCGTGAATGAGAAGCCGGTACAACTCCTCATCTTCGCTGACGTTGAACGTATCGGCATTCCTTTTCATGGAAGAAAGACTGATCACCATGTCACCCAATTCACGAGCATGTTCGTTTGCGGAAGAATCGGGGAAGACCACTTCCCCGTCTGTCTGGACAAAAGTCAGGATATCCGTCGGTTCGTCTTTGCCGCGATAGGTCTTGTTCAATTCCTGGATGTATGGGTCATCCACAAATGTCACGGAGAACTCAACATTCTCAGTGACGCCGATTGCATCCAGAATCGCACAGAGCCGGTTTTGCACCAGGTCCGGGGGGACGTCGCTCACGTCCGAATCATTCTGGTAGGACACGTCTATTACATGTTCCATCATCATTTTCCTTCGCCGGCAGTCTGTCCGGCAGGCACATTCGCCTTGCTGTTCTGATCCTCGGCACCTTGCGGGCTCTGGTCTTCATTCTTGTTTTCCGTCGGGTATTCAATCCTGTGGTGGTTGTGCCCGACAATTGCTTTGGTAAGCGTTTTCGTGATGATATCGAGATCTGTCAGGGAAAGTTGGCTTTCTCCAAGCTGACGATGCTCGATCTTCGTCATGATGATTGAATTGATCAATTTCTCATACTTTGTGGAAGTGGGTTTTTTCACCGTCCTGCTTGCAGCTTCCACACTGTCGGAAATCATCACAATGGCCGCTTCTTTGCTGTTAGGGAGGTTTCCGTCATAGCTGTAATCGGCTTCATTGATCATGTCACTGTTGTTTCCCGCCATATCCTGAGCCTTGCGGAAGAAATAATAAATGACGTCGTTGCCATGATGGGAGCCAATGATATCCAGGATTTCCTGGGGCAAACCGGCTTCACGGCCTTTCTCCATACCTGTCTTCACATGGCTCTTGATGATCGCAACGGAAAGGCTGGGCTTGATGTCATCCTGCTTGTTTTCCGCACCTTGGTTTTCCACGAAATATTCAGGATAATCCATTTTGCCGATATCATGATACAGTCCGCCGACACGTGCCAACATCGCATTCGCCCCGATAGCTTTTGAAGCTTCGTAAGCCAGTTCGGAAACGTTCTGGCTATGGTTGTAGGTACCTTGCGCAGAAGCCGCCAACCTATCCAACACGGGGTTGTCGGTGAACGCAAGTTCATCAAGTCGGGAATCGGTCGGCAGGTTGAAGATGCTTTCGAAGATGGAGATCAGGATACTGACAAACAAGAATGACAGCGTGATGTTCGCGATAAGGGCGCCGAGCATCGGAAGCAAGTCATTGATCGTGCTTCCTGTCAGCATGGAAAGGGAGATTTCTGTGAACAAACAGGCGATACAGGCGTATAACCAGTGGAACAGGTATTCCACTTTTTTGCTGCAATGCTGGAAGAAAAACAAGCAGATATTGGCGTTGATCATGCAAATGAAGAACGACATGATCGTCATCCCCGGCAACAACAGCGTGTAGGATGCGACCAAGTATGATGTGACTGCCCCAAGCCGTTTCTTTCCGCTGACCAAAGACACAAACAACGGGGCAATGATGTACGGTATAACCGAATCTGCAAAGGAATACTGGCTGGAAAGCCCCCATTTGCAAAGAAAATACGCCATGATGCCGGAAAGGATGACCATCGTGCAGCAGAACCGCAGATACTGGAACCGACGGGGAAGTTTGGGGATGAACGTCAGGAAAACGAAGAGGGAACTGAGAGTGACGATCAACGCGAAAACGCATCGTCCTATCATCTCACGCAAAGAATATGCGTTTCGGTGCTTGGCCATCTGCTGCAGCAATTCGATCTGGCTCTTCTCGATGACGGTATCCTTCACCAAGATACGTTCCCCTTTCTTTACGGTCACGATCACCTGGGGGGTGTCTTTTTCCGCATGGGCCCGCTCCAATTCGGTATAATTCTTATCGTACAGGATATTCTCGGAGATCAAAAGGCGCATCGTATCTTCCAACAGCAACAACTGGAAGCCTTTGATGGAATCCGTATAGATCGTCATCCATTCGGTGATGTTGTTCCCCAACGATTCTTTGGTGTTGATGGAATCCAAACTGAGAATCACCGTCGTTGTGGCGTTATTCTGTTCGGACGAAGACAATCCCTGAACCAGCATCTTCGCGTATCCTTGTCTCAAGGAATTGGTGATGTCGCTCTGTTTCGCCACACCCAAACGCAACAACATCTGCAGGGTTTCACGGTCAGCCTGCAACATCTGTTTGCGTTCTGGAACACTCAAGGCAGCATATCGCTCCGCAACCTGCTCGGTATCAGCGATTCCGTCGGCAAGCAACATATCCGCAATGACATTGGGTGCCGTTGCAGGACTGTTCCACGCATTGATGAATTTCTCCATCCTGTCAGTGGAAACCAATGTGGAGTTTAATGAATACGAATAGATGGGAAGCACATTCATCCGTGCCGTCTCAATGGCGCGCTTCGTTTTCTCCTCATCGACGAATTCGAACGAATTTGTCGAATACACATCCTCATCACACAATTGCCCTTCCTTGTACTTCTTCAATGAAATTTCCGCTACCAATGAAGCGTCGGAAGTCAGCAGAAAGGGAACCACCAAGGAACAGGCAAGCATCAGGACAATAAGAAGCACCAGACCGAAGCTGAACTTCTGCGCCCCATAGCCTGATTTGTACATCCGTTTCTTCATGATGTCATCCTTTTCCTGTCTTGAGCATACGCGTCAATGATTTTTTGCACAATACGCCCACGCACCACATCCTTGCTGGAAAACTGGATGATCGCAATGCCGGAGATGTGATCCAGGATCCGGACGGCATGGACAAGTCCGCTTTCCCTGCCTCGTGGCAAATCAATCTGGGACACGTCACCGGTGATGACCGCAGACGCGTTCTCCCCGATACGGGTAAGGAACATCTGCATCTGTTCCTTGGTTGTGTTCTGCGCCTCATCAAGGATCACGATGGCGTTCTGCAGGCTTCTGCCCCTCATGTACGCCAACGGCGCGATCTCTATCGAACCGTTTTCCTCAAGCTTATGGACTGCGGCTGGTGACAGAATCGCTTCCATTGCATCATACAATGGTCTGAGGTATGGGTTGATCTTCTGTGAAAGATCACCTGGCAGAAATCCCAGACTTTCCCCCGCTTCCACGACAGGACGGGTCAAGACGAGCTTTTGCCGCTTGCCTGACAGCAATAATGAAAGGGCATGGCTTACGGCGAGAAAGGTCTTCCCCGTACCTGCAGGGCCGATGGAAAAGACGATTTGCTCCTTCTGCATTTCTTTGATATATGCTTCCTGCTGGAGGCTCTTGGGATAGATCAGACGGTTATGGACCAGAATGGACGCCTTGGGGTTTTCCGACCAGGAAATGGATTGCGCCGCAACGGAACCCTGCAGGCTCTGGTATTCCATAAAAATCTCCGCTTCGGAAACACTCTCACGGGAGTCGGCGAGTTTTCGGAGCCGTTCCAAAAGGTTGGTTGTCGCGGAAAGGACCTGTTCTTCGCCCTGAATGTCCACCTCATTGCCGCGCACGGACAATTCACAGCCAAGCAGAACTTCAAGATACGGAAGATTACCGTCATTGATGCCGCAAACTTTCTGCATCTGCTCCTGATCATCAAACGCCAATTGTGTTTCCATCGCCATCCTTGTCATGTGGAGGAAGAACTGGTCGCGCTCCACACCGTGGAACCTGACTTCTTCGTCCAGTTCTGATCCACCTTGAGTTCCGGTATTGTCTTCCATTGCAGATAAACCGCGACAACAGGAACCCAAGAATACTTATTGTTCGATAATACAACACTTCCGGTGTACTTGCAATTGAGTGTCCAATCGTCCATGTAATGAACCAGTTCAAGAGACAGTTTTGACATGTTGAACTGGGTACGCCGCACTCCACCGCCGAAAAGGTCGAACGATCTCGCCAAATCCGCCAGCATCAGATTCCAACTGAATTCCCCGTTGTCGTAATAGGTGAAGAAGCCATTGTTTCCGCTGGTAACGGAGAACTTCACATCCAGAAATTCAGCGATCGAAAATTGCAGTCCGGCCGTGATGGAGAATGTCGTGGCGAACTTGTTGATGAAGTTGATGGATAAGCTGGAACTGAGATTGAGTTTCAGCGTACAACGGTTTTTCCACCACCTGAGGGTGTAATTCGTAATATTCACGCTGTTGACCCAGGTTGACTTTATCAGATTGTCATACGGACCGATGAACGTGAACGTACTCTTCAAAGGACCATACCCTACGATGGAGGAAAGCGCGTTGAAATAATAATCACCGTTGGTGCTGCGAGTCGTGTAATCATAACTGCCGCCAAGAGTCACCCCCCACTTCGACAAGGAAACAGAACCGGTCGAATCAAAAGGTCCCCAAGGGTCGCTCGCCGTATATTCGTCGCTTTGGTACGTCCCTTTGAAGGTGAAATCCAGTACGGAACCGTCAAAGGCGACGATGGAGGTAATGAGGTTATGCTTCAGAATCCCGTCATCATCTTGCACGAATTTGAACGAATCGGTGAAAGTAAACTTCCCGATTTTGTACACAAAAGCCGGCGTGAGACTCTGGGTGAGCGGAGGAAGGATGTACGTCATTGACGGGGTGAAGGTCCCTCTTGCCGTAGGAATGGTTTTTGAAAGCACCAATTGGTGGGTTGTCACATAACTGGTGGTGAACTTGAAGGCGTTCTCATCAACGGAAGTGACGGCGCTGGTAGTCGTGGATTCCGTATAAGAATACATTTTTTCGGTCAGCGAATAAGTCAATCCCAACAAAGGAACAGAAGCCACCGTAGCTGAGATGATGTTGAAATCACGGGTTTTCCATGTGTCTTTCGTCATGTCTTCGGTATAGGTGTAACTTGGTGAGATCGTTTCTTTCAACGTAAAGAAAAGAGGATCCGCAACGGTATCGAGGACCATGTTTCCTTTCAGGAGGGAGTACAAGTAATGTGTCGCATCCCAATTGAAGGTATTGGATACGCTCTTTGCCGTTTGGTTGAGTTTTTCACTCAGCGAATAGGTCAGTTTGGCAAATCTCCGTTTTTCTGAAAGCCCTGCCGAAGAAGCGGTATTCGCGCGATATGCGTCCTTAAGCATCGCATCCGCATATTCGTCCCTCTGCGCAGTGGAATCGACCTGTTCTTCGGTTTTCTTTTTCTGTTCGTCGGCTTTCGTTTCCCCGCTGAAATCAAAAATGGTGCCTCCCATCGTCGCAGTCACATCAGGAACGGTGACTGATGAAAGCCGGTATGCATAGGTGGAATCCTTAAAAAGCCAAGAATATGCAGCCGACGCTTGGGCTGAAGAAACGGATAGCGTATCCAGCAGTTTGCTCTTCCATGCGCTGGGCAGAGACAGCGAAAGATTTGCCTTCCATGTGTAGCTGGTCACATCACTGGTGTAGTCTGTTGGCCATTCGGCACCCATCAGATGGTCAATGCTGAAACTGGTGAATCTGTTGGCATAAGTCCTCTTCACTTTCGGATCAGAGTAGAGAGGCATCTGGATTGTCATATTGGCGAATTCTGAGGTGTATTTCAGCGTATCTTCCACCATGTACCGCGTTTTGGGATATTTTGACGATGTAGTGATGGAGTCCGACCCGTCAGCTGTCGCAGCAAGCCTTCCATCGGCGATGATGCTCAGTTTTTTTCCCCACAGGTTGTTTTGGGTGACCACACCCATTGACAGGCCGCCGTTTTGGTAGCTGTCCCCCAAAATACTCATGAACGAACCGCTTTCCTTAGCCCATTTTTCCACAGGGGATAGTTCTTCCCCGTCCTTCAGTTTACGGTAGGTCGGTCCGTCTTTGATCTTTACCGTCTCGGTGTCATCAGTCTCCAAGAGTCTGGTGAAACTCGACGTACTGGAGGAAGTGATTGCTGGATCGGAGCCATACAACTCGAACGTTGTGTTGACAAACCAACCACGCTCGCTTTCCTGTCCGATGGCAGGGTTCCCTATCATTCGGGAACCGGGGAACAGGAAATACGGAACCCAGAGAATCGGAATCCTCCCAAGCGAAAGGTAGGCGTTTTTCATCACCATGTCCCCATTGTCCATCATGGCGAGCTTTTGCGCCGTGATGGATGAATAGGCGTTTTCCCTGTTATTGGTAATGTAGCCGTCGGTGAAATAAATCCCTCCCTGTTTCGTGTCGTAGGTGATGTTTCCGCCTGTGGTGAAGAATTCTATCTCCTCGTCATCACTGTTCTTTCGCTTGGTTCGGGTCATTCCCTCATTGATGGAAAGAGACGAATTGTTCCAATCAAGGGTGATGACATCCCCTTCCATTTCTTGGACGGCGGCTTTGTCGGAAGCGTCCCGATACGTGACTCCTCCCATTGCGGAAAGCAACGTATTGTCCACGTCGATCAACATCTTGTTGGACGAAAGTATCCGTTCGTTGGGCTCATTGTTGAGCAAAAACGAGGCGGAAACGGAACCAAGCAAGGTAACCAGCGAGTTCTCGCCGTTTTTCTCCAGATGCCAGGCTTGAAGCACCTTCAAGGTATAGGAATCCTTCCGTTTCTCCCCTGATCCGCTTTCCTGAGGCTCTACCGTATCGGGAAGACCTTCAAACTGGAGCAACCTTTTGCGGAGCAACTCATCGGAAACGCCCTTCACCGACAAACCTCTGAGACTCGCCATCTGCTCCAGCTCCCAGCGTTGCGCATTGCTGATCAACTGGATTTGCGTCTCATCGGAAGCGAAAACAACTATCCCCCCAATGACGAGGATAATGGACAAGAAGAGGACTTTCAGCCATCCGTTAGGTATTTCCATGATGGAGCATCTGATTGAGATAATACCCCGTGTAGGACGCTTTGCAAAGAGAAACCTGTTCCGGGGTTCCCTGGCAGACGACCGTTCCTCCCCCATCTCCACCTTCCGGTCCGAGATCGATGAGATAATCCGCCTGTTTGATCACATCCAGATTGTGTTCGATGAGAACGACGGTATTCCCTTTCTCCACCAGCCGGTTCAACACTTCCATCAGTTTCTTCACATCCGCGAAATGAAGTCCTGTCGTGGGTTCGTCAAGGACGTACAATGTTTTCCCTGTCCCGATTTTCGACAGTTCGAGTGAGAGCTTTACCCGTTGCGCCTCACCTCCGGAAAGGGTCAAAGCGCTCTGTCCCAGCTTAATGTAATCCAAGCCGACCGAACAGACCGTATCCACCTTCCTTTTGATATTCGGAATCGCCGAAAAAAACTCACTCGCCTCAGCCATCGTCATGTCCAGCACTTGAGCGATGTTTTTCCCTTTGTACGTCACCGAAAGCGTTTCCTGATTGAAGCGTTTTCCATGGCAGACATCACACGTCACATAGACATCCGGCAGGAAATTCATCTCTATCTTCAAGGTTCCGTCCCCATGGCAATTCTCGCAACGTCCTCCCGGTACATTGAAGCTGAACCTCCCGCTCTTGTAGCCACGCGCCTTGCTTTCGGGCAAGGATGCGAACAAATTCCGGATCGGGTCGAATATCCCCACATACGTCGCAGGGTTGGAACGCGGTGTCCGTCCTATGGGGCTCTGGTCGATGTTGATGACTTTGTCCAGAAACTCGACTCCGCTCAGTTTGGTATAGCCGTCAAACGTATCGCCCTTTTTGGACAGCACATGACGAACCGCCGGCAACAACACTTCGTTGAGCAACGTACTCTTCCCCGAACCGCTCACACCGGTCAACACAACCAATTTTCCCAACGGGATATCCACGGATATCTTTTTCAGATTGTTTTTGCAGGCGCCTTCCAGATGGATGGCTTTACCGTTTCCCTTCCTGCGTTTCGACGGGATGGGGATGGTGAGTTTTCCGCTGAGAAACTGCCCTGTTATGGAAGCAGGGTTTTGTGCGACCTGTTCGGGAGTGCCTTCTGCGGTGATATAGCCTCCGTTCACTCCCGCACCAGGTCCGAGGTCGACGACATAATCGGCCTCCCTGATGGTTGATTCGTCATGTTCGACAACGATGACGGTGTTGCCCAAATCCCGTAGGTTTTTCAACGTGTCGATGAGTTTCTGGTTGTCCCGCTGGTGCAAGCCGATCGAAGGTTCGTCCAAAACGTACATGACACCGGAAAGAGCGCTGCCGATCTGGGTGGCGAGACGGATGCGCTGCGCCTCGCCTCCGGAGAGTGTCGCGCTGGCTCGATCAAGCGTCAAGTAATCCAGACCGACATTGGACAGGAAGCGAAGACGCGCATGGATTTCCTTCAAGACCTGTTTGGATATCTCTCGCTGGTTGTCAGTGAGTTTCATTTCAAGGCGATTGAAAAAATCGATGGATTCCCGTACTGACATATGGGTCGCTTCCATAATGTTCTTGCCATCAAGCGTGACGGCCAAAGCTTCCGGACGCAGACGCTCGCCATGGCAAGTCTGGCAGACACTCTCCTTCTGAAAGTTCTCCATCCACATGCGTATCTGCATGCTTTGCGTCTCATAGTACCGTCGGCGGAGGTCAGGAATCAAACCGGGAAATTTCTTTAACACGGTTCCTTGTTCGTATTGCGACTGGTAATGCATCTCCAAACGGTCGGATGTGCCATAGAGAATCACATTGACCACATCCTTGGGCAGGCTCGAGAATGGTGTATCCAAGGTGAAATGATAGGCATCTGCAAGAGCTTTGAACGGAACCCGTGCCCATTCGGCTTCAGGATTCTGACAGGCTATGGCGCCTTGGTTGAACGAAAGGCTGTAGTCAGGGATGATCAGATCAGGGTCGAATTCCGTCTTGAACCCCAAACCCTTGCAATCCGGGCAGGCACCATACGGATTGTTGAACGAGAACAGACGAGGTTCAATTTCCGGCATCGTCACCCCACAGACGGGGCATGAATTCCGTTCGCTGAAAATCTCCTCTTTCTCGCTACCGTCATTGTTGATGTAGGTGATCTTCACCAGTCCGCCGGTCATGTCGTTGCAAGTCTCGATGGCTCCCGCAAGACGCTGGCGTTCCTCTTTCTTCAGGATCAGACGATCGACGACGATGTCGATGGTGTGTTTCACTTGTTTGTCCAGTTGGATGGGACTATCCAGCATCAACATCGCGCCATCAACCTTGGCCCGTTGATAACCGGCTTTTTTCGCATCATCAAAGGTCTTTTTGTATTCCCCTTTCCGTCCGATGGCCACAGGCGCGCTCACCATGATGCGTGTGTCCTCAGCAGAACGGAAAATCACATCAATAATCTGGTCGACAGACATCTCGGTAATCTCCCGGCCACAGATATGGCAGTGCATTTTGCCACACCGCGCCCATAGGAGACGATAGTAATCAAAGATTTCGGTGATCGTACCGACTGTCGAACGGGGGTTCTTATGGGTGGATTTCTGTTCGATCGCGATGGCCGGTGACAATCCTTCCATATAATCCACATCCGGTTTCTCCATCCGTCCCAAAAACATCCTGGCATAGGCCGACAAGCTCTCAACATACCGTCGCTGCCCTTCGGCAAATATCGTATCAAACGCCAACGAACTCTTGCCAGAACCGGACAAGCCGCTGATGACGATCAGCTTGTCCTTGTCCAACGTAAGGTCTATGTTCTTGAGATTGTGCTCCCTCGCACCTTTGATCACCAACTTGTTCAACATTCCGCTATTGCCTCAAAGAACGCCTTTTTGGCATCTTCTTTCTTCACTTCACGCATCAGTTTTCCCTTTTTGTACAGGAAAACCGAACGTCCTATCCCGGTTATGGCAATATCACTGTGCTTCGCCTCTCCCGGTCCGTTGACCTGACAGCCCATGATGGCGACTGTCAGATCCTTATCCATCTCCAGCAGTTCCTGCTCCACGGATGCGAGAAACGCCTGAGAATCAAAACTGCACCTGCCGCAACGCGGGCAACTGACAATTCTGATGCCACGTTTCCTCAGTCCCAACGTCCTGAGCAGTTCAACGCCAGCCTGCACTTCCGTCTCTATAGGTCCGGTTATGCTGATGCGGATGGTGTTTCCGATGCCTTCGGAAAGGAGTCTGCCCAAAGCCCATGTGGAACGGGTGACCGAGCTGACCACCGAGCCTGCTTCAGTTACCCCCAGATGCAATGGACAATCACTCTGCGCAGCAAACTGCCGATAGACTTGATAGCAGGTTTCCGGTTCGCTCGATTTCAGCGAAACGACAGTGTTGTGGAAATCTAAAGCCTCAAACCAAGAAAGGTATTCCAAAGCGCTTTCCACCATGCGGACTTTCTCATCTTTGTCACCAAGACGAGGAAGCGAACCTCCATTCAAGCCGATCCTGATGCACGTATGGTGGTCTTTCGCCGATTTGACGACTTCGTCGACCATCCATCGTTGCCCGATATTCCCTGGGTTGATCCTGATCTTCGCGCAACCGCAATCAATGGCATCCAAAGCGCATCGATAGTCAAAATGGATGTCGGCGACAACCGGCATGGGGCTGTGCGCGCAAAGATAGGAGAATGCGTCATGATCTTCGCATGAGGGATACGAAAAGCGTATGATGTCGCAACCCATCGCTTTCAGTGTGGATAATCGGGACAGGAGTTCATCCAATTCCGCTTTCCCATGGGGTATCGGGCTGTCATACATGGTCTGTACAGTAACCGGGTGTCCCGACCCCAACACCAGATTACCGACGTTTGCGATTCTTTCCATTTCAATTCACCTTAACGCATGTTACCAAAAGACAACGCTTCTGACAAGTCATCCCAAAAGAAAGGCCATTGCTTCTGCAATGGCCTTTCCCATCAACCGTTGTTCGGTCCAGTCTCAATCAGCCGAGCATCAAAAGGCTGAAAACCAAGGTGAACAAAGCGACTGTTTCGATAATACCGATCACCATGAAGTAGTTAGCCGTACCTTTCCCTGTCTCGGCAAAGGCGTCACATGCATGTGCGGCGCAGATTCCCTGCATCCATGCGGAAAGACCGATGGCAAGACCACCGAACAAGCCGACGCCAAGTCCCAACATCGGATCGATCGGATTGCTTCTGACCAAAGCGTTCTTGATGAATGTCATGAGGAGGAACCCATAGATGGTCTGTGTAAGAGGCACGCCGCCGAAGGCAACGAGAATGAATGGTGCCGGTTTGCCGTTCGCATAACACTTCTTCCATCCACCTACCGCAGCGGAGCAGGCCGCCCCCGCACCGAATCCAGAGCCAAGAGCTGAAAGCCCCAGTGCACACGCCATTCCAAGATACTGTACGTTTGACATTTTTCTTCTCCTTAGTTGTTCCCAAACAACGATTACCTTTCTTTTCCCGTTTCCCTGAACGGTTCATACTTATATCCCGACCACTCCATGCCAAGCTGGTTGGAGAACTCGAGAATATTCAAACGGATCCCATGCACAATGACCGAGAGCAGACTCATCACCAAATTGAGGCTGTGGCCTATCAGGACAATGAACAGGAAACCGACAAGACCGATGACAACCGGCGCACTCGCGAACACATTTTCCGCCATGGAGTCAAAACTGTTGCCGATGGCGAATCCCGCCATACCGACAGCATACAGACGGATGTAGCTCATGGTGTTGGAGAAACAGGATATTGTATTGAGGAAGGTAGGCAGAAAAGCCGCAAAACCTGTCTTCAAACCATCGCTGAATTTCACTCCAGGTCCCTGGTTTCCAAATACCATGACGAGCAGGAAACCCACTCCTACCACGGAGAAAGCCAGAGTCGCGTTGATCTCTTTGTTGAATACCAGCATCAGAATCACTTCATAGAGGGCAAGGATATTCATCAACCAACCGACATCTGCCATCAGGCTGATGTTTTTCTTCCGGGACTTGTACACGATGTTCAGCACGCAAGCCAACGAAAGTTGGATCGTACCGAGCAGGAAACACAATCCCATCATGGTATTCTGCACATCTTTGGCGCTGATATTCTTGAACATATCCGTATCCGGGAAGTTGGTCAGTTGCGGAATGACCAGTTTCTGCAGGAACGGTACGTGCTCCATGACCAATTCCGAAGCGAACCACGTTCCGGTAATCGCGCCCCAGACCATGGTAGCGCAAGAGAGCAAGATGATCAGGCTGGAAGCAGCCGTTGACTTGCCCGCCTTCTTGCGCAACAAAAGACCGACGACCAACATGATGATGCCGTAGCCCGCATCCCCCATGATCATGGCGAAGAAAACGACGAAAAACAGCAGGAACCAGACGGAAATGTCCCGTTCACGATAGCCGGGCAACGTTCCCAGAATATCATAGATGGGTTGCATGATACCGAAGCCCTTCGGATACCTGAGCAAAGTCGGAGGATTATCTTCTTCTGAGGGTTCTTCCAAGTCATAGCCCCAGGCATTGTCTTTGGCCAAAACCATGAATTCCTGTTCCCGTTTGGCGGGCAGGAATCCCTGCAGATAACAGAGCTCTTCATCTCCCTCCATGCCGTTTGAAACCTGTTCGAAACGGACATCCTGGGCATTGGCGTCCAATGCTCGTCTGACTTGTTCCGTATATGCGACAGCCCGGGACAGGTCATGATGAATCTCATCAAGCCGCGCATTGCTTTCCTTCATTTCCGTCTTCAGGAACGAAAGACTCTTTTCCGGCAACTCGAATTTCGTAGCACCCGGAATAAAACCACCGTCCTCATTGACCGTCGCAAAAGCGCAAAGGCCTTCCACTGGTTCGAGTTCGATGTAGTCGACATCCTTCAAGGCACCAAGCTCTTTCTTCCCCATCGTGTAGAAATCCAGAGCAATCCCTTCTTTCCGCAACTGGGAAATCGTTTCGAGATTAAAATCACCCCACGGAGCCAGTCGTTCAGCCTCACGTTCATCGCGTGCGAGCATTTCCTTCAGCTCTTTCCGTTCGGCGATTTCCTGTCCCGTCTTCTCCTTCCATTCCGCAAAGGCGGAGTTCTCGAGCTTTTCCTGCTTCAAAGGATGTTTTGGATCGGCGAACTCAGACAAGACGGCGAGGATTTTCTCGAGATTCTCACCATGCTTCAACAACACTTCATTCTCAGCGGAACGAGGTTTCTCCACTTCGGTCACATGGACCAAACCGGCTTTCCTCAATTTCCTGAGCATATCCCTCTTCTCGTGTGTCTGCACAATGAGGAACACTTTCTTCATGGGTTCTATCATGTCACGACACCTTCATCAGTTTCTTCTTGGCGATCTTCCCGCGCACAACGGCCGCAGTCTGCTGATCACCCAAATAAATCCCGATGCGTCGGATATTTTCCTTCGCTTCAGGAATCTTCACTTTCTCAAACAGGTTGACACGCTGGCTGGTCGTCCTCAATTCCTTGGAAAGCAGAGAGACCTGCTCCTCTAGGACAGTTACCAACGCATCGTATCTGGCGGCATCCCTTAGGCTTTCCAGCCCTCGGTCGACCCACAGCGGATACTCATTCAGGTCATACACGATAGGCAGAAACGTCAGTTCCTTGAACACCGGTATGGTGACGCCCGCTATATTTCCCTTCGTTTTCACCACCTTGTCGACTTTCACAAGGTTTTCCAGTCTCAGCTCCTGCCGAAACGCGGTGTTCTCGTTGTAGACACCGATCCAGTCCTGAATGCCGTCCACCAATTCCTGGCGTTTCTTCTCCAGATCTTCCATCTGGGCTTGTATCTGCCTGATGACCAACTGAAGCTGTTGTTTCTTCAGCTGGAGCGTCGGCAGGTATCGCTGGAATTGTTTGAGGGCATCCTTTTGGACCTTCAACTCGTTTTTCGTCAGTTTGACAGCCATCACTTCCCCTCTTATTTGGCCTTCCTCGGCCACCGTTCCTGAATCAGGTCAGAGCGAAGTCCTGTCTCGCTGGGATCAAAACACTCTGCAAGGATTTCCCATCCGAGATCCAACGCTTTCTCCAGCGGGATATTCACGGAAAGATCCATCAGCTTGCTTTCGAACAAAGCGCCGTATTTGAGCAGTTTCTCATCCCATTCCGTCATCATGAAGCCCATGGATTTCTTCTCAAGCGATTCCTTGTACTGAGCGTACAGCTTGATCATGCCATCCATCAAAGCCCTGTGGTCGTTGCGGGTGTCCTTGTTGACGTTCTGTTTCAGACGTGACAAGGAACCGAACGGCTCGATGTGTCCGTTCTTCAGATAATACTGCCCTTCGGTGATGTAACCGGTATTGTCCGGAACCGGATGGGTTACATCATCGCCCGGCATGGTTGTCACGCCAAGAATCGTGATGGAACCGGCACCTTCGAAATCAACGGCTTTCTCATACCTTGCGGCGAGCTGGCTGTACAAATCGCCAGGATATCCACGGTTGGACGGAACCTGATCCATGGTGATCGCCATTTCCTTCATGGCGTCACAATAGTTGGTCATATCGGTCAGGAGCACCAGCACCTTCTTGCCGTCAAGGGCGAATTTCTCCGCAACGGCCAAGGCCATATCAGGCACCATCATGCATTCGACGGTCGGATCTGAAGCGGTATGGATGAACATGATTGTCCGTGACATGGCTCCGCTCTTTTCCAACGTCTGTTTGAAGAAAAGATAGTCGTCATACTTCAAACCCATACCGCCGAGGATGATCAAATCAACTTCCGCCTGCATGGCGATGCGGGCGAGCAACTGGTTGTAAGGTTCTCCGCTGACGGAGAAAATCGGGAGCTTCTGGCTTTCGACCAACGTATTGAACACGTCAATCATCGGAATTCCTGTGCGTATCATCGTTCGAGGCACAATACGCTTGGCCGGATTCACGGAAGGGCCTCCGATGGGGATCAGGTTGTCGGTCAAGGCGGGTCCCTTGTCACGAGGCTGGCCTGAACCGTCAAACACACGGCCCAACAGATCATCGGAATAGGATACTTCCATAGGATGACCCAAAAAGCGTACTTCATCACCTGTCGAAACGCCTTGGGCACCGGCAAACACCTGCAGACTGACCAAGCCATGGTCCAACTTGATGACGTTGGCGTAGCTCGTGCCCATTTTTGTCTTCACTTCGGCAAGGTCATTGTTCCTGACATCATCCGCATGAAGCGTGATGACGTTTCCCACAATGGATTCAATTTTGGTATATACCTTTTGCATCATCTGCTCCTTACATCAACTTCTCGGCTTCGGCATCAAACGATACGAACTTTTCCTTGAACTGTTCGGTGATTTCCTTCTCCAGTTCCTTGAAACGCCCGCTCTGCCATTCGACATCATTCCAATCGAGGAACTTCTGCCTGAGTTGGTTGAAGAACGTACGCACATCTTTCTTTTCGGAAAGATCATATTTCGCCGCAAGCATTTTGAAGAGCAAAGCAAACGCATACTTCTGGCGTTCAACAGGCACCGTCGCATCCACCGGATCAAAAGAGTTCTGCTGCAGGTATACCGCATCAAGGAACTCACCTTTCTGGTATGTGATGTAATCCTCAACCGATGTCCCTTCCTCGCCGACAACTTTCATCATCTGGTTTACTTCACTGCCGTGGAACAGGATATTCTTTGCGTACGCCACTTGCTTCTCATCGATGATCCCTTGGTATTTGGACCAAGAAGTCAACGGGTCGATCGCAGGATACTTACGCGCATCAGACCGCTCACGGGAAAGGCCATGGAAGGCTCCGACGACTTTCAGCGTCGCCTGGGTAACCGGTTCTTCGAAGTTTCCTCCTGCGGGGGAAACGGTTCCGCCTATAGTGACAGAACCGATCTTTCCGTCGCGCAGTCTGACCTTGCCGGCACGTTCATAGAACTCTGCGATACGGCTTTCCAGATATGCAGGGAAGGCCTCTTCACCGGGGATTTCTTCCAGACGTCCGCTCATTTCCCGCATTGCCTGCGCCCAACGGCTGGTGGAATCTGCAAGAAGCAGCACATTCAGTCCCATCTGACGGTAGTACTCAGCCATGGTCACGGCAGTGTAGACGGAAGCCTCACGCGCCGCCACCGGCATCGAAGACGTGTTGCAGATGATGATGGTCCGTTCGATCAAAGAACGCCCTGTCTTCGGGTCGATCAACTCAGGGAATTCCTTCAAGACTTCCACGACCTCGCCCGCACGTTCACCGCATGCGGCGATGATGACGATATCAACTTCAGAGTTGCGGCTTTCCAAGTGCTGGAGAACGGTCTTTCCGGCTCCGAATGGTCCGGGAACGCAGAACGTTCCGCCTTTGGCCACCGGCAGGAAGGTATCGATGATACGGATCTTCGTCACCATGGTTTCGTCAGGACGCAACCTTTCATCATAATTCTTGATCGCTTTCTTGACAGGCCAACTGAATACCATGGAAAGATCATGAGTGTTTCCTTTGGCGTCCGCAATGGTGCAGATATGTTCACGCACGTTGTAGGTACCCGCACTTTTGATGTCTTTCACCGTATAGGTTACATCAGGGAGGGAGAACGGCACCATGATCTGATGCCGGAACAGTCCTTCGGGCACACTTCCGATGGAATCGGCCGGGCGGACCTTGTCGCCGACCTTCACGCATGGGGTGAATAACCAGTCCTTGTTGGGGATCGGATCCAGATACACACCCCTCTGCAGGAAGAACCCGCATTGTTCCGCCAATTTGGGCAATGGGTTCTGCAACCCATCATAGACCTGCGTCAGCAAGCCTGGTCCCAATTCGACGGAAAGCATCTCTCCGGAGAATTCGACTTTGTCCCCTACGGCGATACCGTTGGTGGATTCAAACACCTGCAAAGATGCCGTCTTTCCGTTGATTCTGATGACCTCTCCCTTCAAACGGGTATCACCGACTCTGATGTAGCCGACCTCGTTCTTGGAGATGACATCCTCAAATTCCACTGCCACCATGTTGCCGTTAACCGCGACGACATGTCCGTTCATATTTGCCATAACCTACTCCACTACATGCTTTTGATATCGGACTGCAGATTAGAGAACAACCTGCCGAATTCGATATTTCCCTGTTCCTGAGAGAACAGGTTCTTGCGGGTGATGATGCCCAATTTCAACGCATACGCCAATAATCCTTCGATATCGAACACGTGGCCTTCCGCCATTTCGTCAAGGTATTTCCACTGAAGGACGATCAAAGATATCTCCGCATCCAGCACGTTGGCATTGGACAAGGCCGCGCGCACCGCGTCGGTCACCACATAACTCTTCTCGCCGTTGTTCTTGTACGTTTCCCCGGGGAGGTTGAGCTTATGGGCCCGCTGTTCGGACAACTCGCTCTTCACCATGGCGCAGAATCTCTGGTAGCGCATAAGGAAACGGTTTCCCGCCGCCTTGCCCTGGAGAGCACATGTGACCAACTGGTAATCATGTTCCCCCATCGTGCTTTTGCAGTCTGACAGGAATGCGTCTACCGTAATCGGTGACGGGCTGTCATAGCGGAGCATGGGGAGCGAAGCAACAAGATAGTAATAGGAAGCCAAAACGACACTCCTTTACTTCGCCTGGGCGAAGATGATGCCGGAAAGCTCCTCCCCAAGGAAGGGCTTCATCATGGCGGCGATCTCAACATCACTGAAATCATAGAAGCCACTGCCATCCTTGTCGACGATACGGAAACCAGTATCCACGTTGTCAACCGGACGGATCACAAGACCATGGCGCAGTTCATCGGCCAATTCGGCTTTCAAGGTCTGCGCCAAATCATCAAACTGCTTTTTCCCGACTTGGACCTCGCTCTTCGAAGCATCGACCAATCCGGTCTTGATCACACCGGCTATGAGTCCGGCCAGTTCCTTTCCCGTCAAAGCTTTCTCCACATTGGTTTGGAGAATCATGTCAAGTTGTTCGCTAATGGCTTTCTTCAACGACAACTGTACATCACGGCCGGCCTGCTCCAAAGAAGCCCTGGCGCTCTTGTCCCGTACTTCGATCTCGCGTTTCGCATCAGCCATCACGGCATCCGCGTCTTTATGCGCCTGCCGGATGATTTCCTGCGCCTGCGCCTTCGCATCGGCAATGATCTTATCCGCATCCTGTTTCCCGGCTTCAACACCGTTTTTACGGATAGACGCAACCAAATCCTCAATCTGTAGTGCCATCTGAATCCCTGCCTTGTTCACTTCGCAAAGAAATGTTTCCTCCAACTATAACAGAGAGGGAAGAAAAAAAGAATACCTTTAGGGAAAATGTTCTCATCAACCTTCACCGAAAGCTGTCATTTCGCTATACTGTAAGCAATGCAACAACCTGTCAGAAAATACATATTGTCAGAAACAAAACAACGAGGCCTTATCCGTGTGGTGAACCTGCAGACGGACAAGACATTGCTCCTGAAGAGCGAAGACATCGCTAAAGACATCATTGACATCCGTTTCAAACTGGACCTTGAATGCTTTCCTTGCGCCGAACTGCAGGACGCCTACACCGCAATTGGTCTGGAATTGTTTTCCATCGAACCGTATAGGATCGCAGACGTACAAGACGACCTCGTCAAGCTTCTCGCTGCGGAAGAGGATAAACTCTCCCAAAACGGGGTTACACTGTATCGATCCTGATCAACTCGCGGACACCTTCTACGGCCAACCTGATCGCATTGTCTGTATCGAATACTTTCGGGTTGTCCATGCCGAGTTTTTCCCTTTCCTGATTGCCAAGGGCAAAAAAACATGCTCCGGCCCTTGCGCCAAGATGTGCCGCGCAACACATAAGCGCCGCACCTTCCATTTCGCTGGCCAGCACACCAAGCCGTTTCCAAGCTTCCCATTTCTGCAAGAGTTCGTAAGAAACCGGCATGATTTCGGGATCATGCTGTCCATAGAACGAATCCTTGGATTGCACGACACCGGCATGCCAGCGGAAACCGAGTTTTTTCGCCGCCGACACCAAAGCCGTAACGACCTGGAAATCAGCGCAGGCGGGATATTCGATGGGGGCATATTCCCTGCTCGTTCCCTCGGCGCGAACACACCCGGTGGCGATGACGCAATCCCCGCCGATAACCGGCAACGCGATGCCTCCGCAGGTACCCATACGGACGAACGTATCAGCCCCGCATTTGTACAGTTCCTCAACCGCAATAGCTGTTGAGGGTCCGCCGATTCCGGTCGAACAAACCGATACCGGCACTCCGTCAAGGCTTCCGGTAAAGGTAACGAATTCCCGGTTGTCCGCGACAAAGACCGCATTGTCCAAATACTTTGCGATCTTCTCCACACGTTTCGGATCCCCCGGCAGGATCACATACCGGCCGACATCCCCTTTCTTGATGTGCAGATGGAACTGCACGCCTGTACCTTGCATATAATCACTCATACCAGAAGCATACCACAAGAAACGGATTTTCAAAACATCCGGCACATGATAGACTCGCCATCATGAAACAATCCCACGGTATTCTTCTGCTTGTCAGTTGCGCTGTCATCTGGGGCTTGGCGTTCATCGCGCAAAGCGTTTCCTCAGGCCATGTCGGCGCTTGGACGTTCAACACCATCCGGTTTTTTCTTGGCTTTCTGACGTTGCTGCCTCTCTGCGCAAAACATCTGAAAGACAAACGCTCGTGGTTTGGCGGCGCCTTATGCGGCATCGTCTTGTGTCTTGCAAGCTATGTCCAGCAAAAAGGAATCGAGACCACCATCCCGGGGAAAGCGGGTTTCATCACCAGCTTGTACATCATCATCGTCCCATTCCTGTCCATCGCGCTCCATCAACACGTCACGGTAAAGAACTGGCTGTGCGCGCTTCTTGCCCTTGCCGGCATGTATCTTTTGTGCGGTTTCCAACCCGGTGGCTTCACCAGCGGTGAAATGCTGATCCTTCTTTCCGCCTTCTTCTATGCCGTGCACATTATGGTGATCGACCATTTCAAGGATGTAGACGGCATCACGCTCTCCACCATCCAATTTCTTGTCGCATCCTTGATAGGTTTTTGTTTTGTGCCCATGGAAAAGCCGCAATGGACTGAAATCCGGCAGATCACCATACCGCTTGTCTATGCAGGGGTGATGAGTTGCGCCGTTGCGTATACGCTACAAATCATCGGTCAGAAATACGTGCAACCGTCCAAAGCCGTACTTCCGCTTTCCCTTGAATCGGTGTTTTCCACCTTATTCGGCTTTTTGATCCTCGGACAGAAACTCTCTCCGTTGGAATTTCTGGGCTGTTTGGTCGTGTTTTCAGCCGTCCTGTTCAGCCAAACAAGCACTCAGAGAAATACGTAAGTCTTTCCCATTCCACCGTCCTCAGGCATCGCGAAGCGGTAATCCTTGACGGAAGGATGATTTTTCAGATACGTACCGATGCCTTTTGAGAGAATTCCATCCCCATAGCCGTGGATAATGGAGAACTGGCTCACGCCATGGACCAGACAACTCTCTATCTGCATATCAAGTTTGTGGAGGGTCTCTTCAAGATTCATTCCGCGCACATCCATCTCCAGCACGGGAGGTGGGGTTTGTCCGCTGAACTGCACTTGGAAAACGGGGCGCTCTTCCCGTTTGGGACGGGACAGGTCTTTTTGTTTGAGTGTCATCTTCATCGTACCGATGGCCACTTGATAGCTGCCTTTTCCCAACACGCCGATGACCACCCCTTCCCTGTGGGCTTTGCCGCAGAGTACAGCCTCTCCGACAGAAAACGGCTTTTCGTCCGTTTCCGCACTTAATGCGTCTTCTTCTTTTTCCAGCCAGTCGTCCGTTTCGTCCTTTTTGTCTTTCAGCGACGAAACATACTGTTTCACAGCCTGTGTTTTTTCTTTGGTGACCACACCGTTCTTCAAATCAGCGACCAAACGTTCCAATTCGCTGTTCTTCTCACGCATGAAACGCGCAAGTTCGGTAGCTTGTGCGTCTTTCAACTGCAGGGTGACCATCCTGACGCGCTTTTCCCGTTCCTCAACCGCCGCAAGGGCCCGCTCAAGGTCTTCTGATCGTTGTTTGAGCTCCGACTGCTCCCTGAGGAGAGCCTGCCGCTTTTCCTCCAGTCCTTTGATGATCTCCCCTATCTGCACCGCAGATGAACCAAGGTATTCCTGAGCGCGTGCGACCACACGTTCCGGAACGTCCATCGCCCGAGCGGTATCCAGCGCATGGCTGTCACCCGGAACTCCCTGCACCACATGGAAGGTCGGTTTATGGCTTTCCATATTGAATTCCATTGAGGCATTGAGCACGTCTTCGCGGGCATAGGCGAATTCCTTCAAGACTCCATGATGGCTGGTCACCAGGGTGAGCAGAGAACGGCGAAGGCATTCCTCGAGTATGGAACGCGCCAAGGCGGATCCTTCCACGGGATCGGTGCCCGAACCGAGTTCGTCAAGGATGACCAGCGAACGCGGACCCATGGCATTGAGGATGAAAGCGATTCGCTTCATATGCGCACTGAATGTTGAAAGCCCCGCCTCAATGGACTGTTCGTCCCCTATTTCCGTATAAACGGCATCAAACAACGGAAGCGTGGAACCTTCCGCAGCCGGTATGTACCCGCACAATTCGTTGAGCATGCAAAGCAGACCAACCGTTTTGATGGTCACGGTTTTCCCTCCGGCATTGGGGCCTGAAAACACCACTGCCTTCGCAGAAGGTTGCAATATGATGGTAATAGGTATGGCTTTCTTGCCCAGAAGCGGATGGCGGGCTTGAAGCAAATGGACGCTCTCTCCTTCAAGATCGACCGGGCTCATCGGCTGGAGATGACTGTATCGGGCCAATGCGTAGAACTGGTCTGCATAGGCGATCTTCTCCGAAAGGGAACCGAGTTCGTGGTTGAGTTCCCGTGCACGGATACTGAATTCCTTCAGTATCCTGGCGGTTTCCACAAGAATTTGGTTCTGTGCCATCATGACTTGGTTGTTCAATTCAACGAGTCTGAACGGTTCGACAAACATCGTGCTGCCGCTCTGGGAAGTGCCGGTGACGAATCCGTCGTCATTCTGGGAACGGTCGGTTCGCATCGGGATGACCAGCCTGCCGTCACGGAACGCACCCAAATCACTTTGCACTTTGTCTTTGTGGGAAACCATGTATTCCCTAGCGAAACGCAAACGACCCTGCCGTGCGTCCTCCACCTGCCTCATCAGAGCCGCGATGGCGGGATGTGTCGGTTTGACGGTGCCGTCGGACTGCAAGGCTGATGCTATTTCTTTTCCCAAAGCGGCAAGGTTAGGGTCGATCCTCTCGCCAAGCAGGTCTGAAATGGAAGGCAACGGTTGCTTGTCGGCAAGAGTGCTTCTGCAAAAGGCAAGGAATTTCTCCGCAGCATCCAGATAAACGGACAGATCAAACAGACATACCCCATCCGGACTGTAACGCACGTCACCGTTCCTCTGGAAAAACTCCGTCATGTCAGGAAATGCCAACGGGTTTTTCACCATTCCGCTGGAAAGCAACGTGATGAAGGAACCGATGATCGACTGACGCTTGCGCAACGCTTCCTTGTCTTGGGAAAACGGAAGCGCTTGAAGCGACCTACGCCCTTCCGCTGACAGGCATTCCTGGCTGATAGCCGCAAGCACTTCATCAAATTCCAAGTCTTTTCTACTCTGACTCTCCATCATACACCTTGTACTTTTCGCCCCTCCGGGGCAGTTTCTTTTCCCGTTGGAGCCATTCGGGGGACATCTCCGAAAGGGATTTGAGCATACGCAGGTAGCTCTCATAGCGGTCTGGCAGGATTTTCCCTTCTTCCACCAGACGCTTGATCCTACATCCCGGCTCCTCATCATGCAGGCAACCTGGGTATGCGCACTCAGTATCATAAGCCCTGAACTCAGGAAAGCTCTGCTCGATCTGGCGTGGATCGCCATGTGGCGGATACAGTTCCCTGACTCCCGGAGTGTCGATCATGATGTACCCGTCACACAAAAGCATCTGCGCATGGTTTGTCGTGTGGCAGCCACGATTGAATTTGCCACTCACCTCCCCTGTCGGTTCGTTGGAACCGCAGAGCGTGTTGACGAGCGTCGATTTCCCCACGCCGCTTTGTCCTACAAAGGCTGTGGTCTTTCCCATAAGCAGGGTGCGCAACGCATCAATGTTCTCTCCTGTTTTTGAGCTGACCGCAATGACGTTGTACCCCAATGTATGATACAGAGAGAAGCGCTCATCTTCCTCTTCCGTCAGCAGGATGTCGCTCTTGTTCATCACGATGAGGGGTTGCACCTCATGGCAACAGGCAATGGCCCGATCGAGGAAACGGGGTCTGAACGGAGGGCTTTCCACACTGGCGACCACAGCCAGAATATCGATATTGGCCGCGACACATTGGTTGCATAAGCCCTTCACATTCCAACGTGAGAACCAGTTTTTGCGTGGTAATCGGGAAACAATCATCAAATCCGGCGTGAAAAGCACTCTGTCGCCGACGGCGATCGGGTTGTATTCGTTGACGAGGCCGGACAACAGTTTGCCTTTGATCCTGCACAGGTACTCATTACCTTCCCACAAAACCGTATAGATGTTGTTGATGCCCCGCATGACAAGGCCTTCCCGATTATCCATACGGCAATCGTACAACGAACCCAAGGAACTTGACAACAGAGGGGAAAGCATGCACCCTCGAGGTATGTTCTCCTTCAAGACTTGCAATCATCCATTTTGCCACGCCTATGTGGTGTGTGACGGAGACACCTGTTACCGCCACAGCACGGAAAAGGAACGGCTCAGGGCGCTCTGCACGATGAAACTGAAAAGCCAGGAAGTCGTGAAAGACCTGTGCATCACCAATGCCGAGTTTGAGGATATCTCGCTTCCCAAAGGCAAAGAGATCATCGCCAGCAATTTCGCTTGGGGGACGTTCAGGAACATCGATTTCTCGCATACCGAATTGGTCTCCTCTTTTTTTGATTTCTGTCTGTTCGAGAACTGCAGGTTCCTTGACCTCGATTGCCGCTATTGCGTGTTTTCAGGCAGTTGTTTCCTGAATTGTGACTTTTCCGGTTCGTTCATCGTCCATACCAATTTCTCAGGAATCAACAGTTTCTCCACCTCATTCTCTTCCAGCGACCTGTATTTCTCGGCCTTCACCTCCAGTTTCCTGAAAGATACATCGTTTGAGGATTGCAACCTGAAAAAGACTGATTTCCGCTTTTCCGACCAATGGCGCGTCTCTTTCAAGTATTCGAATTATCAGGAGGCGAGAATATGAAAATTTTCCCGCACTTCTCCGTGGTGGGTTTCTGCAACAGTTATATTGTCGGCGGCGAAAAAGGCGGCGGTTGCATCATGATCGATCCGGGACACATCGATGAAGAGCTTATCTCGTTGCTGGTATCCAACAAATACAACGTCGAGGCGGTGTTTCTCACCCACTGTCATGAAGCGCATGTCGCCGGCATGGGGACACTGAGGAAAATCTACAGTCCGGCTGTCTATGCGGCCAACCCGGTCAGTTATGACTATCCGGTCAATCCCGTCAAAGACAATGATACGTTGTCCATCTGCGGTTTTACCGTGAAAGCCATTCATGTACCCGGTCATAGTCTGGATAGTATGGCCTATCTGATCGATCATGCGATCTTCAGTGGTGACACGCTTGAGGGCGGCAGGATCGCCGCTTCGAACGGGTTCATGGAACAGGAACTGCTCATCAACACCATTGAGGAACGCCTGATGGTCCTTGATGAGAATTTTTTGCTCTTTCCCGGGCATGGTTCCATTTCGAAAATCCGCATCGAGCGGATGTTCAACCAGGATCTGCTCAAACTCAGGACGATCGAACGTGCCCGTTCGATGTGGCGTGAGGATGAGTAGGAGACAGGAAAGACTTGAAACGTTCAGGCAGAGGACTGCGGAACGTCATCGGTTTTCCGCTGTCCGGGTGAAGTATGGTCAGGCTGAAGGCATGAAGGAGCATTCCCCCAGGGGACGCTTTTCCGTATACCGGATCCCCTACCACCGGATGGCCCAACGAAGCGAGATGCACTCTGATCTGATGGGTCCGTCCGGTATGGATCGTCACCGACAACAACGAATACGTTGCGGTGGATTTCAATACTTTCCAATCGGTGATGGCTTCCTTCCCCTGCCCTAATGGGCAAACAGTGAATTTTTTACGGTCTTTTTTGCTCCGGATGATGCCCGTATCCAGATGACCTTCGCTTTTCTCCAGCTTTCCCAGACTAACTGCTATATAGCGTTTGATATTGCTGTGTTCCTTGAATTGCCGAGCCAAGTTCTGGTGTGCTTCCGTCGTCTTGGCGATAATCATCGTCCCGGAAGTTTCCTTGTCCAAACGATGGACGATGCCTGGCCTCGTGCTATCCTCTTCTTCGTCTTCATTGGTGGAAAACTCATCGCCGTAACGGTACAACAACGCGTTGACCAAAGTATGGTCCCAATTCCCCGCCGCAGGATGTACGACCATGCCGGCAGGTTTGTTGATGACGAGGATGGCGTCATCCTCATACAAAACATCCAGCGGAATGTCCTCAGGCAGTGCGTTTTCGAAATAGGCTTCGACCCAAGTCAGGGATATCTTCTCCCCTCCTTTCAATGGTCTGCTTTTCTTTGCCGGTCTGCCATCCACCAGAATGATGGTCGAGTCCAAAGCGAAAATGGAACGGTTCACTCCGAAACCGACACAGTATTTGTCCAGCCGGGGGGCTTCTCCCTCGACCAAGATCTCTTTGGTGACGGTTCTACTTGGCACGGTCAGACTCCTGGATCTTGCCGACGATGAAATCAGCAAGGGCTATTCCCAGCGAAATGCCCGCTGCGATTCCCGCCTGTCTGAGGGTCACCGTCAACGCAGGTTCGGTAGGAAGATTGCCTCCGAACGTATTGATCAGCGAATAGCCGAGGATCGTGACCGGCAACGTGATGGCCATAGAACCGAAAAACAGAGTTTCGGCTCTCCTGAGCTCATAGCTCCACAGGGGGAACTCACCCGGATGATAGCTTTCGTAGTCCGGAAGTTTCTCGCTGAAGAGAGGAGCGGCCGCCAACAGGACGACCATGAGGAAAACCATGCATTTCTTCACGTACCGTAATTCCTTTGTCCGAAAATCATGGTACCGATTCTGACGAGAGTCGAACCTTCGTCAATGGCGATCGGGAAATCCCCGCTCATTCCCATGCTCAGGACAGAAAAATCCATTTGAGGATACCGTTTGCGGCATTCCTCCTGCAGCCGGCGAAGCTGCCGGAACGCTTCCCTGGTCTTTTCCGGTCCGCCTTCAAGAGGTCCGACAGTCATCAGCCCTTGGATGGTAAGGTTGGGGAAACCCCGTGAGGCTTCGATGGCGGAAAACAAATCCGCATCCGAACAGAAACCGCTTTTTGCCGCTTCACCGCTGGTGTTGTACTCCAACAAGACCGGCATGACTTTCCCGATCTCCCCGCAGGCTTCGTTGAGTTTTTCCAGCAACGGCAAGGAATCCACGCTGTCGATTCCGTCGACATACGGAATGATCTTCTTGATCTTGTTTGACTGCAAGTGACCGATCAAATGCACGTCCATTCCCTCAGGGCGGACGGGAGGGAACTTCTCCAGAATTTCCTGTACATGGTTTTCACCGAACAGGCGCTGGCCTGCGGCATACGCTTCCAGGACCGCATCATAGGGATGCAGTTTCGAAACGGCCATCAAGGTGACGGAACCATCAGGCCTTCCCGCCTCCCGCTCCGCTGAACGGACACTGTTTCGTACCATTTCAAGATTTTCTGTTATCATGTTCATGCCTCATTACACTGTACAACCATCCGCAGGGAAAAGAAAATGTCTCAATGCCTGAAGTGTTTATCCTTCAGGTTCCGGAAACTGACTTTCATGGCTTCGATCTGTCCTTTGATCTCAAGGTTGGATGAAGTCATGGTCGGGAAAGCGTCAAACAGTTGTTTGTTGCCACGGGCGAATTTCTCTTTGGCGATTTCAAATTCCTCTTCCCATTTCAAACGGACAGCCTCCAGCGCTTCTTTGCTTCCGCTCTCTTTGAGGAGGGAGAGGCGTTCCTCAAACTGCTTTCCTTTCTCCTTGATTTCCATAAGTCCGCGTTTGAAGCCCGCCATGCGGAGCATACTGGCTGTTGCGTCAGCGCTCATCACCGCGAGGATGGCTTTGGAAAAATCAGGAACCAGAACTTCGGGCAACCCTTTGACTCCGGTTGAAAGCAAGGGATGAATCACATAGGTCATGAGCAATGCCGCAAGACCAAACAACGTGCTGTTCAAAAGGCACACCCGACCATGTATATTGCATTTGTACTTGCTGTAATCCCACAGTTTCACATTGAACCATTTTTGCAATATCCATGAACCAATGTATTCGATGATGGAACAGACGATCATGGACAGAATAAACACGACAACAGGGTTCGGCTGAACGGAAGAGGCCTGCCGGACCAGAGCGGCTCCGATACAGCGTACGGCAAGCCCGCCGAAGCCGTAGATAGGGAGCCAGGGACCGTACATGAAGCCCCTGTTGACGAAGTGTTTCGCCGGAATGGAACAATACAGCACCTCGCCGCAATACCCCAGGATGGAATAGATGAAAAAATAAATGACGTATTGATCAAACAACAGGTTTCCGGTCATGGCGCCTCTCCTTGCGAAGCAACTGTATCATACCTTCGCTTTCCTGTCTAATTCCACACGGCATACAGGCAAAGGGAAGACGCGAAAGTCGTGATCAGCGTAAAAGGAATTCCGATCTTCAGCCAATCCCGAAAACTCAGTTTGTGTCCGTCTTTCTTCAGGATACCCATCGCCACGATGTTCGCAGAAGCGCCGAACGGGGTGAGGTTCCCACCCAGACAGGACCCGATGAGGAGTCCGAACAGGTACAGTTCAGGCTTGATGGCCATTGATTGCGACAGATGGGCCGCGACCGGGAGCATCACCATGATGTACGGGACATTGTCGATGAAACCGGAAACCAGCACGGAGATGAGGATGATCAAGACGAAACCAAGATTAACGTTCCCGTCGACGACGCGTTCAAGAAATGCAGCGAGATAATCCAAGAGACCGACGTTCTCCACAGCACCGACCACGACAAAGATGCCGATAAGAAACAGGATCGTCTCCCAATCGAGGCCTTTGACCAAAACCTTCACGTCATGCCAGCTTTTTTTCTGCGAAAAATGATACCAGAAAAGTCCGTAGAAAGCCAAAAGTATCACCACCGCACTGCTCGCCGCACTGAGACCGCCATTGAAAAAAGAACAGATGGCAAGACCGACGATCATGGAGACCAACAATATGGAGGGAATGGATGAAACAAGCTGTTTCTCTTCAAGCACCACTTTCCTTTCCTTGCAATGACGGAAACAGAACCAGAAAAAAACCGCTCCGGCGAACATGCCTGCCTGGACAAACCAGAAGATGGAAAGTCTTCCTTCGTGGAAGAAGAAATCATTGAAGCCGTAGCCGGCAAACGTGGCGAAGATCATCGAAGGGGGATCGCCGACAAGCGTCGCTGTTCCCTGCAGGTTCGCCATGACTGCAAGTCCTACCATAAAACAGGTGGGATCCATCTTCAGTTTGCGGGAAAGAGCCATGCAGATGGGAGCCATCAACAGTACTGTGGCGACATTATCCACTACTGCGCTGACCAATCCGGTGAGCACCAGGATAGCGATGATCGACATACCGACATCGGAGCTGTTCCTGAGAATCCGGTCTGCGATACAGGCAGGAGCGTTGCTGTAGATGAACAGTTCCGCGATGACCAGACTTCCCACATAGATGGCAAGCACATTCCAATTGATCAAAGTGGCGAATGCCTCTTTAGGACTGACCACGTGCAAAGCCATCATCGCAACCGCGGTGACCAACGACACCTGGGCTTTCCATTCCGATTTGACGATAACCAAGGCATACATGACCAACGTCAACACCAATACGATGATTTGCATCTTCTCCATATGCACCCCCAAAAACAAAAAAAAGACCTCCCGGAATATGCATCGCATACCCGAAAGGTCTTGTGCTCCCTCTTCAAAGAGGGCAGTGGAACCAGGTTATAACGCCGGTTGTTGGCTCCACACGGTGAAGGACTACTCCCCTTTCAATGACCGGAGAGGGATTTGAACCCCCGACCAATTGCGTGTAAGGCAATCGCTCTCCCGCTGAGCTATCCGGCCGTAACTGCTTTTCTTTCTCGAAAGAAATGTCAAACTACAACAGGAAATGTTTATATCATAATTCCACGGTAATGGGAAGTAATTGCATTGTTTTTGTCACAAACTGCACCTTGAAACGGACAAGAAGACAAGGAAAATACCGGTTTGATGCATTGATCAACCGAACCCCTTTGTTCATCCAAACGCCCTACGTGATGAAGTACCGATCGGCGGATTTTTTCGACTTCCGTCAAGGAAAGAATCATGTGGGATACCATGATTGCCCAACAAGACGGCTTTTGGGAAAGCTGAATGACTCCACCCGCAAAGACGAAAACACAGGGACATCAACAAGCGTCAGAGTCCGTTTGCGGCAGGAAGCATTCCGTTCTTTCTCATCCATATGATGGTATCATTGACGGTTTCCTGAAGCGGACGGACGGTAAAGCCCAGTTCTCTCGTCGCTTTCTCATGGGAAAACCGTGTCTTGTCTTCCAAAACCCGCAAGGCATACCTGCTGTACAACATGGGGCTGTGGCGCAGGCGGTAGTACCATTCAGCGATCGGCGCAGTCATTTTTGCGAAAAAGAGAGGGAGGCAGCCTGCCTTTTTTGCCCCTGTGAAGGTTGCGGCATCATCGAGGATTTCCTTGACCTCATGCCAAGAACCGGAAAGAATGTATGTCTCGCCTGCCCTGCCGTTGTCCGCAGCGGAAATGATACCTTCCGCCACATCACGCACATCGACGATGTCATATCCGCCTTTGACGCAGAATCTCAGCTTTCCTGTCAGATAATCACGGACCAAACCTGTCAGATGCCCCCTGCCCCAATCCCCTGGACCAAGAATGCCTGAAGGATGCGCTACGACAACCGGTACGTCCGTCTGCCCGAGCACCAATGCGGTGGCCATTGCTTTGCTCTTGCCGTACGGACCCTCGACAAGATCAGGATCAAAACGCTTTGTTTCAGTGATGATCCCGTCCTGTACCGGAATGGCATGCACGGAACTGACATACACCAATTTGTTGATGCCATGCCTTTTGCATGCATCAATGACATGTTCCGTCCCCTGCACATTGACTGCAAATATCCGCTTGTCGTTGCCGGAGGCTATGCTGATGAGCCCTGCCGTATGTATGCAGACTGCATCTTCTTCCACATCGAAGAACGGGTCGAGGGATGCGGGAACGGTCACATCCCCTTCATACACTTCCTCAAGTTTTGGAGTCGCCAAAGGGGAACCTTTCAACCTCAGTCCACGTACCCTGCACCCTTTTTGCGTGAGCAACGATACGATCGTCCCTCCCAAATGCCCGTCACTTCCCGTAACCAAATAGGTTTTCATGCATTCAATCATACACCATGTTGAGAAATTATCAATATGTTGTTTATCATAAGGCACTGTACACAATCTTGTCGTTTACAAAACATATTAAACCATACAATTAAACAAAAAACAGTTTGAATGAATCTGTTGACTTCCATGATGTTTTTTCGTACAACGTCAACATATGGGTACAGATATGGATACAACCAAAATGGATCGCAGGGCGCGGTATACCCGCATGGTATTAAAGCAAAGTCTGCTGGAGCTCATGAAAGAGCGTCCCATCAGCAAGATTTCCGTCAAGGAACTCTGCGAAAAAGCGGATGTGAACAGGACGACATTCTATGCCCATTACAACGACATTGAGGAATTGCTCAAGCAAATCGAAGAAGAACTCTTCGAGATCATCAAACAATCGTTGGAACATGGTCTTGGGGAGGAATCCGTCTCTGCGATGCTCATGGACATCCTCACCGGCATCAAAGACAACGGAGAACTCTGTAAAGTGCTCTTTTCCCAATATGGCGACCAGAGTTGCCTGGCTGACATCCTGAAATTCGCCCATGACAAGACCATCAAGACGTGGAAGCACCTCAGTCCGGATATTTCCAATTCTGATATGGAAAAACTCTATCTGTTCTTTTCAAGCGGCTCTGTCGCGATGATACGTGAATGGGTGCTCAACGGAATGGTGGAGAGCACCGCATCCATAGCTTTGTTCATCGACAGGCTTTCCTGCATGGGACTGGCATCGCTTCAGGGAACGATCTGAAATCATTTCCCCTGCAAGTCTGTCCTAGTGTCTTTCAAAAGCACATCATGCGCGCCGCCTTCCACGATGCTGGTCTCGCTGACAAGGGTAAGTTTCGCATTCTCCTGCAGTTTCTTGATGGTCAGGCAACCACAGTTGCACATGGTGGATTTCACCTTTGACAGGGTGGTCTGCACGTTGTCCTTCAAGGCCCCGGCATAGGGGACATACGAATCGACGCCTTCCACAAAACTGAGTTTTCCGCCTTTTCCCCCAAGATCATACCGTTGCCAGTTCCTGGCACGAGCCGAACCCTCACCCCAGTATTCCTTCATGTAACTTCCGCCGACGTTGACTTTTTCCGTCGGGCTTTCGTCGAAACGCGCGAAATACCTGCCAAGCATGACGAAGTCGGCACCCATGGCAAGCGCAAGCGTGATGTGGTAGTCAAGCACGATGCCTCCGTCAGAACAAATGGGCACATAAACACCCGTTTCCTTGAAATACTGATCCCTTGCCTTCGCCACTTCTATGACCGCCGTCGCTTGTCCACGTCCGATGCCTTTCGTTTCCCTGGTGATGCAAATCGAACCTCCGCCGATGCCGATCTTCACGAAATCAGCGCCATTCTCCGCCAAGAAGCGGAAGCCATCCGCATCCACGACATTGCCTGCCCCGCATTTCACGCTGTCGCCATAATGGTCGCGTATCCAATGGAGCGTATCCGCTTGCCATTGGGAGAACCCCTCTGACGAATCGATGCACAGACAATCGGCTCCCGCTTCCACCAAAGCAGGCACGCGCGCCGCATAATCCCGGCTGTTGATGGCAGCACCGACCATATAGCGTTTGTGCACATCCAGCATTTCGTCAGGGTTTTCCTTATGGCTGTCGTAATCTTTCCTGAAGACAAAGTATTTCAGATGGTTTTTGTCATCCACGACCGGAAGGCTGTTCAACTTATGGTCCCAGAGGATATCATTCGCTTCGCTGAGCGTGATAGGATCCTTGGCGTAGATCAATTTTGCGAACGGGGTCATGAATGTAGAAACCAAAGTGTCCTCGCTCATCCGGCTTGGCCGCCAGTCCCTGCTGGTGACGACTCCCAGCAACCTTCCGTTGGGAGAACCGTCTTCTGTCACCGCAATGGTGGAATGCCCGTAGGTTTCCTTCAAATAGATGATGTCCTTCAGGGTCTGATCAGGCCGGATGTTGGAATCCGATGGCACGAAACCAGCCTTGAAGCCTTTGACTTTCGCCACCATTGCAGCTTCACTCTCCACACTTTGCGAGCAATAGATGAAAGCCATTCCTCCTTCACGCGCCAAGGCTTCCGCCATTTTGTCCCCGCTGACACTCTGCATACTTGCGGAAATCATCGGGATGGACAAGGAAATCGGCGCCTCTTCGCCCCTCCGGAATTTCACCAACGGGGTCTTGAGGGAGACATTTTGCGGGATGCAATCTGCAGGTGTATATCCCGGTATCAACAGATATTCACCGAAAGTATGGGAAGGTTCATCATAAAAGAAAGCCATAAGACACTCCTCTATTAGGAAAGGTTTATGGCACTTCATTCTTACATGTTTAGAGACAAGTTACAAGTCGCGTGAAAGATGCAAGAGCAGATTTTCCTTCGCTTCGAGATGGACTGTCATACTCTCGGCTGCAAACGACACCTTCCCAGCTTCCCTGGCTTTGTTCATGCCGAGCACCTGGTTGTCCAGCACGAAATCAAATGGTTTGGCATTCCGGTTCAGCACCGCGACGACGGCACGGTTCCCGTCATAACGGGAAAAAGCCACGGATTCGGGACCGCGGGCAATGAAACGCCAAGCGCCGAATGACAACACATCCCGGTATTCCTTCCTGGTTTCGGCAAGTTCCTTGTATAAGCCGACAAAACGTTGGTCCCATTTCCTCTCATCCCATTGCATGGGATAACGGCAATCCTCAAGCGAACCATAAGGGCCATCCAAACCAACCTCATCCCCGTAATACGTCGAAGGCATGCCGGGAAGCAGATATTGGAGCATGACGCAACCGGAATAGACGGAAAAATCATCACGACCATGAACCGAAAGGCGCGGGATATCATGGCTGTCTATGAGGTTGAATTGCAAGAAACGCAGTTGTGACGGAACGGATAAAAGCGCATCGGTCATCGTCTTCTCCAGTTCTTCACCTCGGAACGGTCTTGTCGGCCTCGGGTTGGTCCCCCAGCCATCGGAAAGATAGTGGTCAGACTCGCCCATCCATGAACGGAGAGGACGTGAACATCCCAAATAATTCATCGTGGCGTCCCATTCGTCGCCGGCGAGATGGCTTGACGCATCCCCCCAGTCCTCACCCACCAAATACACGCCGTCTTTATCTTGTTTCAGGCTATCGCGCACTTCACGCCACACTTCATGGCAGTAATCGTCCCTCTCTGTCCGCCCAACCTGTGGCGCCACATCAAGCCTCCATCCGTCCTGACCGAACGGTGGCTTGAGAAACGTGCGCATGACACTTTCCGGTTTGCGATATAGGGCATCCCGTAATTCACCGCAACCATAGTTCAGTTGCACGAGCGTCGGCACACCTGCCCAACAGACAGGTTTGCCGTCCTCGCCGAAACAATAATAGGAATGTTCCTTTGCGTGAGGATTCTCCAGGGCTTTCCTGAACCACGGATGGTTTGTTCCCGTATGGTTAATGGAGATGTCCACAATAATGCGCATTCCTTTCTCATGGGCGCTTGCAAGAAGGCGGGAGAACGCTTTGTCTCCGCCGAGTTTCGGATCAACGTGGTAATAGTCGATGCAGTCATACCGGTGCGTCGTGCAGGAACAGCCGATGGGATTCAGGTAGAGCGTGTCAAAGCCATGCTCTTTCAGATAATCCAGCTTCGCTTCGATTCCCGGTAGGTCCCCATTGAAGAAATCAAGGCATCTTCCTTGGGAAAACGGCAATGGTTTTTCGGTAAACGCATGCACGCTCACCACGCCCCCGTCAAAAGAATAAGCGCCTTCCTTCGCTCCGAGGGAAGCGTCGCCGCGACAAAACCTGTCGGGGAAAATCTGATAACATGTCGAGGATGCCGCCCATGTAGCCAGATCCAAATCAGGACGCAGAAAGAAGCAATCACGGAAAACCGGCACGCCGGCGCTCAAGCCTTTCTCCGAGTAATACCAGAATGCGCCATCCGTCACGAGAACAAAATACCAATACATCTCCGAGGATACGGAAACGTCGGCTTCATAGCGGTCTGCAACGTGCCGGCATTCCCTTTCGTCCAGACCTTCCTTCAAAAAGGTAACCAGCAGGACTGTGCGTATTTCAGGATTTTCAGGTACTTTGAGGGAAAGCGTCACACGCTGTCCTTTCCGTGGATAGAGGTCGGAAACATATATGCTGTTCACGCCGCTGTCAATGCCGTCAAACCACATGGAAAACTTCCTTCTTTTTTTAGTTGACCGATTTAGAAAACCGGTTTAGTATGATTATACATCAGATTGGAGTAGGATTCAATCTGTGATTATTAGGGAGAAAGGAGTCTTTTATGAAAAAAACATTTGTCGTGGTATTGATGTGCCTGATCGCAGCCGCATCCCTGTTTGCCCAAGGCGGGAATGAGAGCACTGCGACGGCGCAGAAGACGCAGGAAGTCTATTTCCTGAATTTCAAACCGGAAATCGCCGATGTCTACACAACGAAAGTAGCGCCAGCTTTTGAAGCTGAGACAGGCATCAAGCTGAAGGTTGTCACCGCGGCCAGCGGGACTTACGCCCAGACATTGAAGAGCGAAATGGCCAAGAACAATCCTCCGGTAATTTTTCAGACCAACGGACCTGTCGGCTTGGCCGAAAACAAAGGCTCGGCAAGCGACCTGAAAGGCACAACCTTCTACAAACTCCTCGGCGACAAGAGCATGGCTTTGACCGATGGGGAGAAGGTCCTCGCCATTCCCTATGCGGTGGAAGGCTATGGCATCATCTACAACGACGCCATTCTCCGGAAATATTTCGCACTTGCGGACAAAGCCGTATCCATCAAGAGCGCGGAAGAGATCAAGGATTTCGCCACATTGAAAGCGGTTGTCCAAGACATGACCAAACACAAGGCCCAACTCGGCATTGAGGGCGTCTTTGCCTCCACATCCCTTTCCGCCGGAAACCAGTGGAGATGGCAGACTCATCTGGTAAACGTACCGTTGTACTATGAGTTCGCCGAAAACAAGAGCTATGGCAACGCCGTGCTCGCAGGTCTTGCGTCCAAAACCATCACTTTCAAATATGGCAAGAATTTCCAACAGATATTCGACCTGTATCTGCAAAACAGCTGCACCAAACCGGGTCTGCTCGGTTCGAAGAGCGTCGATGACGCCATGGCTGAGTTCGCACTCGGTAAAGTCGCGATGGTCCAGAACGGGAACTGGGGCGCCAGCCAGATTCTTGGCGTGAAGGGCAACACCGTCGCAAATTCCGACATCAAGTTCCTGCCGATCTACACAGGCGTTGACGGAGAAACTGGCCGCGGACTCTGTGTCGGGACAGAAAACTACCTTTGCATCAACAGCTCTGTCCCCGCCGCCACACAACAGGCCGCGGACACATTCCTCACCTGGTTGTTCTCATCCGACACCGGCAAAAAAATCGTCAAGGAAAACCTGATGTTCATCACGCCGTTCAACAGCTTCAAAGAAAGCGAGATGCCTTCTGATCCGCTGGCCAAGCAAGTCGTGCAGTGGATGAACAAGACCGGAGTCTCCTCCATTCCTTGGGCTTTCGCAGCCATTCCGTCGGAAGAATGGAAGAACGCATTCGGTGCTGCTCTTTTGGAGTATGCGCAAGGTCAGAAGACGTGGGACCAGGTTTCCAAAGTCGCGATCGACCAATGGGCAAGCGAATACAAACTCACGCATTAAGCAATCAGCACAAGGCCGTACCGCAGCGTACGGCCTTGTTTCCGTCATGAATGGAGGTACCCATGCAAAAAGCCCTCAAAAAGTACTTCGTGTTGTTCGCTTTGCCTGGCCTGATCTGTTTCTGTTTGGCATTCCTCATTCCGATGGCCTTTGGGATCATCCTGTCTTTCTGCAAATTCAGCAACCTGACCAACGCACGGTTCGTCGGCCTTTCCAACTATGCGAAAATGTTTGTCGACGGCAACTTCGGCCATGCGTTCGGCTTCACCGTATTGTTCACTTTGGTCAGCACGCTGACCATCAATGTGATGGCTTTTACCTTGGCGATGCTTTTGACCCGCGGATTAAAAGGCACCAATGTCTTCCGCACCATCTTCTTCATGCCCAATCTGATCGGAGGCATCGTCCTCGGTTGGATCTGGCAAGTCATCCTGAACGGGATCTTAATGAAGAGCGGCGTGACTTTGGTCAGTAACGCCAAATACGGTTTCTGGGGTCTGGTATTCCTGGTGAATTGGCAGAATGTCGGTTATATGATGGTCATTTATATCGCAGGCATCCAGAACATCCCCAGCGATTTGATCGAAGCCGCCCAGATCGACGGTGCTGGAAAATGGATCATGCTCACGAACGTGATCATTCCGAGCATCATGTCTTCCATAACCATCTGCACGTTCCTCACGTTGACCAATGGTTTCAAGTTGTTCGACCAGAACCTCGCCCTGACTGCAGGAGACCCGGGAAAAACGAGCGAGATGTTGGCGCTGAACATCTTCAATACGTTCTATGGACGCAACGGTTTTGAAGGCGTCGGGCAAGCCAAGGCGGTCGTGTTCACCATGATCGTCGCCGCAATCGCCCTGACGCAGCTGCGCATCACCCGCGGCAAGGAGATGGAATCATGAGCAAAGCGAAAAACCGCATGGCCGACACCGTTTTGTTCGTCGTGCTCGTCCTTCTGGCTTTGGTATTCCTTGCCCCAATCCTCATCGTGTTGATGAACTCGTTCAAAAGCAAACTGTTCATCAGCAACCAACCGTTCACCTTCCCTTCCGGCGAAACGTTTACCGGGACAGAAAACTACTCCACGGGCATCATGAAGATCAAATTCTTCCAAGCCTTCGGATATTCATTGTTCATCACGGTGTTTTCCGTTCTCGGCATCACCTTGGTGACCAGCATGCTTGCCTGGTACATCACTCGTGTGAAGGGCAAGTTCACTTCTATGGTGTATTATCTCTTGGTTTTTTCCATGATCGTTCCGTTCCAGATGGTCATGTTCACCATGAGCAAGTTGGCCAACATGCTCCATATGGATAATCCAGTCGGCATCATCGTCATGTATATCGGTTTTGGTTGCGGTATGTCCAGCTTCATGTTCTGCGGTTTCATCAAGAGCATTCCGATTGCTTTGGAAGAAGCCGCCATGATCGACGGAGCGGGACCGGTGCGCACATTCTTCCAAGTGGTGTTTCCGATGCTCAAACCGACGGCCGTCACCGTCTCGATTCTCAATACGATGTGGGTTTGGAATGATTATCTTCTCCCCTATCTGACCATAGGAAACGACTACAAGACGATACCGGTCGCCATACAATACCTGCGGGGCGGATACGGCTCCGTGGACATGGGTGCCATGATGGCCATGTTGGTCCTTGCGATGGTTCCCATCATCATATTCTATTTTTCTGCCCAACGCTTTATCATCAAAGGTGTTGTAACCGGAGCTGTAAAAGGTTAAACGAATGTTAGAAGGAAAACGACCTACCATCAAAGACATCGCTGAAAAATCAGGGTATTCGAAGACCGCCGTCTCTTTTGCCTTCAATGATCCTTCACGCATCAGCGTGAAGGCAAGGCAACAGATCCTGGAAGTTGCTGACAGATTGGGCTACATTCCCGACCCAATGGCACGGAATTTCAGTCTGCACAAACATATGTCCGTAGGCTTTTTGTTGCCGCAGGATGTGGCGTACTCGTTGGGCAACCCGTACATCAGCGGAGTCGTGGAAGGAATCGGCATCATCTGCCAGAAACATGGCTATACCCTCACGTTGATACCTCCATTGGAAGGAAGCATCGTGCAGGCGGTACGTACCGCTTCTGTCGATGGTCTGGTGGCATTGGGTATGAAAGTCGGCATGGATATCGTGGATATCCTGAACACCCGGAAAATGCCGTATGTCACCATCGACGGCATGCCTTCCGCAAGCATGCCCAGCGTCAACATCAAAGATACTGAGGCTGCTTACCAAATGATGGAAATGGTGATGAATGCGGGACATCGGGATATCGCGATTGTGAGTTTGACGACAGATGCATTCTCCCGTGATGCGGATACGGAGGATTCAGTCCCCCGTCAACGCATCAGAGGGTATGCGAAGGCTTTGCGTTCTGTGGGATTGGACATCAACGACACGAATCATATCCGTTTGTTTGTCAGCGAATGCACATTTCAGGACGGGATGGATATGGGACGGAAAATCTCAGAGTTGCCGAATCTCCCGACGTGTGTCGTCGCGATGAGTGATATTGTGGCCATCGGATGCATCTGCGCGTTCAAGGAAAAAGGGATCAAAGTCCCCGAGGACATTTCTGTCGTAGGGTTTGACAATGATATCGAAGCACGTTTCATCAGCCCCGGTCTGACCACCATCGACCAACCGGCATTGGAGAAAGGCGCAATGGCTGCGGAAGCGCTTTTCCGGATGATCAACGGAGAGGAACTGGGCAATGCGCATATGGAAATTCCTTTCCAATTGGTGAAACGAAATAGTCTGACCGCACCAAGGAAATGAATATGGATACACAAGATTCTCGCATGACGGGTGTTTTGCTTCATCCGACCTGTTTGTACACGCCGTATGGCATCGGAGATTTCGGGCCTGCGGCATATGGTTTTGTACGCTCCCTCGCACGTTCCGGAGTGAAACTTTGGCAAATATTGCCTCTCGGACCGACCGGATACGGAAACAGCCCGTATGCGGAACGGTCCACATTTGCGGGAAACGAACTGCTCATATCTCCTGAAATGCTGGTCAGAGAGGGGTGGCTTTCCCCCTTTGATTTGGATCGCAAACCGGCTTTCCCGGCAGGCAAGGTGGATTATCAGGCAGTCATCAATTGGAAAATACCGCTTTTGAAACGTGCGGCAAAAGAATTCTTGACTACTGATTCCGTACAAGAAGGTTTCAACACGTTCTGTGAGGAAAACAGTTATTGGTTGGATGACTACGCCCTCTTCATGGTTCTGTATGGACAATACAAGGATGCACGCTGGAATTCCCATTGGGAAAAACAGGTTTCTCATCATGATCCCATCGCATTGGCGCATATCGCAGAAGAACACAGCGAAGAAATCGAGGTCTGGAAAGCCTTGCAATATTTCTTTGAACGGCAATGGCTCAGTCTGAAACACTTCGCCAATGATGCGGGAGTATCCATCATCGGAGACGTCCCTATTTTCGTCGCTGGGGACAGCGCAGACACGTGGAGCAACCTCGGTTTGTTCCAGATAGACGGGAACGGGAGCTACAGCCGTGTTTCCGGAGTGCCACCGGATTGTTTCTGCGCTACAGGGCAACTCTGGGGTAATCCCGTATATGATTGGGACAAGATGAAAAAGGATGGGTACGCATGGTGGATGAAACGCCTCAAACGGCTTGCCTCACGGAATGATTACATACGCATCGACCATTTCCGTGGATTTGAGTCGTATTGGAGTATTCCCGCAGGAAATCCCACAGCCGAACATGGCGTTTGGGTCAAAGGTCCCGGTCAAGAATTCTTTGATATGGTGAAGAAGCAATTCCCCAACCTGAAGATCATCGCGGAAGACCTTGGTTTTATGACTCCTGCGGTGGATAAACTCAGGGATGACAATGGCTTCCCGGGCATGAGGATCGGCATCTTCGGCTTCAACCGCGCGCAAGACGGAACATTTGACGCGAAAGACACCAATCTCCCCCACAATTACCCGTATCAGGCTGTTGTGTATCCAGGCACCCATGACAACGAACCGATTAACGGATGGTTCTCTCATCGAAGCGAAGAAGACAAACGGCTCGTTACGGATTATCTTGATTGCAAACAAGAAAATGTACCATGGTCTCTGATCCGCTGCATGATCGCAAGCCATGCCCGGTATGCGATCTTCCAGATGCAGGACATCCTCAATCTCGGTGATGAGGCGAGGATGAACACGCCATCCACGTGTGGTGATCAAAACTGGTCTTGGCAACTGAAGAAAGAAGATGACATCGAGCCATCCATGCAGAAACTGAAGAAATTGATAACCCTGTACGGACGGTGAACCGTATCGGTCAGGGGTTGGTAGGAACAGCGTCGGCGGCGATGATCGTGATGATGATGGTATCACGGTATTTGCCGCCGATATGAGCTGTAGAGGCATTCTTGTCGATGCCTGTCACAGCCAGCACTGCTGAATTCTGCGCGCCATGACCGGAGCCATATTGCAAACCACTCCAGCTATACGTTTGCCCATACACGACAGGTTGCTTTACTGTCGTTCCTTGGATGAACAGCACCGAATACGGCAGGTAATTGTTTGGGTCCAACGTAGAATCACTTTTTACTCTATGCATCGTGAAATCGCCGCTTGTGCTGGTGATTTGGTAATTGATCGCATAGGTGGCGCCATTGGATACGGTCGCGTCCCCATACAACAAAACGCTTGCCGTACTGAGATCCAACACACTTGTCGTATTTTCCGGAAGGTCAAAGGCGCTTTTTGAAGTATCAAACGTCATCCAGCATAAGGTTGTACCGCTTTCCGGTTGCACCCCATAAGGTATTGATTTGTTGTAATGGTTCGACGGAAAGAAAGACAGATCCCCGTCAAGATAGTTTATCAGGACAGAACCGCTATGGGTGACATTTCCCTGAGAGACACTGTAATTATGCATGACACAAAGCGCGGAAATGCTGCTGATGGCCCCGCTATTCGCAACAACGGTATACGCATGCCCAGTAAGGTCATTGTCGGATGGTGTCGTTCCCGTGCGTTTGAGGTAAAAATCAACTTGCAGGACTTCTCCATTTTCCGTAGGACTGACTATGCCATTACCGGTGAGGAATTCCTCAGGCAAAATGTTCAGAACCGTCTCGTTGCTGCCTTGAACCGTCACCAACGTTTGTTCAGCGATGTCCACAGGAGCATAGGTTGTAGGGTTCACCCGTGTCGTGAGTACAGCGCAAAGATCGGCAGTGAATGTATATGAATCAGAGTTCAAGCTGATGGAATTGCTTTCTGTACTGTTTCTGAAATACAAGGAATGAATGTAAGTTGAATAATCTTCATTATCACCAGCATTTTTGCCTTTTGAGTGATCGACTGTGATAACCAACGTCCCCAATTTTGCCGCATAAGCGGTTCCGAAACTCGTAGTGTACTCGGTATTGCTGAAATAGGCATTGGTATTGGATGTATATACGCCGCTATAGCACCGGATGGTATCGATGCTCCAGACAAAGCACAGTGGAACAAGCAAAAAGAAGAAAACTCCTTTGATGGTTTTTGCATTCATGGACGCCTGATCCCCCTTTCCGAACCATACTCCGTCAGACAAACGACCTCTCTGATAGAGGTAAAAACCAATGGAAGATGAACCAAACTGATTCTTTTAGCTTTATATGAATCCATGTCGTTCGTCCTCAGAGAGCAGCCAAATCAAAAACGATTTTTGCAGAATAATCTAATGCGGTTACTGCTGCTGTTGCATCCTGCAAATCCACATAAATAGGAAGGCACGTGCAAACGACCTCCCCTTTGCTATTATTTGCGCTGGTCACCTCGCAACTGAGCTTTCTTTTATCTGAATCAATTTTTATCGTTCCATCATTATTTGCTGTGGTGCTTTTAACATACATATACGGCAAATTATTATTCAGTGTCGTATTATATTCCTTATAATTACCCTCGTTGTCTGTCGGCAAATAACCGATACGGAGATATAAAGTCATGTAGTAGTTTGTCCCTGAAAGAACAGATTGAAGGGGTGTCGATTGCGACGTATTGACGCTGAGCTTCAATGTGCCACTCGTATTGTTGTATACATACAACCTGTATCCCGTATCCGTTATGTCTTTACTGACAGCTTGGTAAGTGACAGCCTTCAAGTTACCGTTGTCTCCACCAAGGACACTCTGAAGTTCCTCATAGGTCACTTCAGCTTCATTCGTGAATTGATGATTCGTTATGATCATCGCAATAATGGGTGCTTTTTCCACTAGCACAGGCAAGTTTCCTGTTGACGGCATGTCATCGGTCGCAACCAGGAAAACGCTGGGAAGAGTCAACATGAGCGATAAGAACACTACCAAACTTTTTTTCATACCGCACCCACACTTAACGTCACTGTGCTTGTATAGGTCGCCGAATGCAGATTCAGCAAATCAGCCGGATTTATCGTGAAATAAATCGGATACTTGCGGGATGTTATGCCATTGAATGATGCGGGAGTGAAACTCACCGCATTTCCTTCAGAGACCGCATACACACCATCAGCATTTTCCAGAAGCGTACCTCCCGAAGAGACGGGACCGATACACAGGGAGAAAGGTATCGTTTTGTCAGAAGCATTGGTATCTGCCAAATTCTGAAAAACAACGGTGAGGACAATATCAACTCCGGCATTGTTGAACAGCAAAAGAGCGTAATTACTCTGCACCACCCCGCTGGATAACGTTTGCGAAGTACCGGATTTGTTATCAATCGCAAGAAAATCGCTTACAGACATCGTTTCATCAATGGAATCATTTTTATCAATCAATTTCAGACCGATGTTTTGAGGCAACTCGGTTTCAACGTCAATTGACGCTGAACCGATTGAAGAAAACAGAGAGATTGTGCTTAGTGTAAGAACAAGAACCAGTGCAAGTGATTTCTTGTTATTTTTTCCCAACATGCCATTATAGTATTTGTGATAGCATGAAATGTCAATAATTCTCTTTTTTGTAATTGATTTGTTGACCAAATATTGTTATCAACATACTATAGAATCATGAAAAAAGCACGCTTGACAACTTTGCTCAGCATTTTCTGCACACTTCTTTTTTGTCCGACGCCTCTTTTTTCCGATACTATCAGCAACACATTCAATATTACTTACAAAGGATCAGAAAAAATCTTCGCAAAATTCTACTCCTCGCTCAATGGTTCCAAAGATGAGATAGGAACCTATGTATATGATACTGCTAAAACCGAACATGCGTTTTATCTTTGGGTGTACTGCAACTATACCGGTAACGGAAACTCCAACATAATTCCATACACGGTTACGCTTTCTGGGAATCGGATGCATGAGGAAACCTTCCCGACAGCAACCTTACCCTATTGGTGGACCACCACAAAGGTAGATGGAAAATCCACAGTGACCATAACGCCCGTTACAACAACCAAAACACATGAAAACTACTCACAAGTATTATCATTCGCTTCTGGAGGAGGCATTTTGAACAAGTTCAAGATTGTCGTTACGATTGACAATAACGATTGGCAAAACGCTCTTGCCGGTACGTATAAAGCCACATTGAGCGTCACGGTTAGTCCTCCGTAAAAAAAAGGCGGCCGTTTCAGCCGCCTCTGCTTCATTTCCCTAACTTCTTGGCAAGTTCCTTCATGATGTCTTCGGGATTACCTGAAACATCCAAATCGATCAACAACCCCTTTTTGCGATAGTATTCGATCAACGGCGCCGTTGATTTCGCATAGACTTCAAGTCTGTGGACGATGGCTTCAGGTTTGTCATCATCCCTCTGGATGAGGGGTTCTCCGGTCTCGTCATCAATACCTTCCCGCTTCGGCGGGTTGAAGACGATATGGTAGGTTTTTCCCGTGCTCTTGCAGACTCTCCGTCCGGAAAGCCTCTTGATGATCGTCTCATCCGGCAGGACGAAATTGACGACTGCCTGGACATTGCTCATGGCTTTAAGCGCGTCAGCCTGAGGGACAGTTCTCGGAAAACCGTCAAGGATATAGCCTGCTTTGGCGTCCTTTTCCATAAGTCTGTTCTTCACCATAGCGATGGTGATGTCATCCGGCACCAACCCGCCACTGGCGAGGATGGCTTTCACTTGCTTGCCCAGTTCCGTCTCATTCTTGATGTTCGCCCGGAACAAGTCGCCGGTCGAAATATGCGGAATATGAAAATAATCTTTTGCCAGATCAGCAATTGTGCCCTTTCCTGCTCCCGGAGGGCCAAGAAAAACAAGATTCATTTCTCTGCTCCTTTCCCCAATCATACCAAAATTGTGTTTGCGTTAAAAGAGCAACTACGCTACTATTTTGCAGGAGGAGCCTATCACATGAACAAAATTGTTTTGCATGCCACTGATCTCGATGGCTATTTGAATGAAGATGACAAAAAGAAAATCGCCAAAGCGAACAAGATGTATGAGCAGTCTCTCGGCTATTGCCAGATTCTGGACAATGCTTCTGATGTCATCAAACGGGAAACCGCCTGCAAAGAGTTAGTGGAGAATGCCGGGGAAATCGGTGATTATTTGAAAGAAGTGACGTCTGAAATAAAACGGATTCATGTCTATTCGTTTGAGACGCCGCAGGAACAGCATGGCGCTGCAAGCCGCCTGATCGCAAAACTCCGTTCACCTGAAACCCAACATGAGGAATTCCTGTATTATATCCAGAGGGCCTACGAACTCCTCTTCTCCCATGTGTACGCCGATGCAGCACTCCCCAACAAACGGAGCATCATCACCAAGACACCGGTGACCAATCCCTGCAGGAACTTCGCCGTCCACCGCATTCCGGACGTGGACAATCTGATCCACAACAGCGTGATGTGCGTCATGCTTCGCGGCGCGTTGCTCCCTTCCATGATCCTCTCCAAGGAAATCCAGGACTACAGTTCCGATAATTTCGTCACACCCTTCGCACTTTTCAAGATCAAACGGGACGAAACCAAACATGAATCAAACATGGACTATGTCCTTGATCTGGACCGTTCATTCTTCAACGCGCAGGATCTCGATGGAAAAGACCTCATCTTCGCCGATCCGATGAACGCCACCGGCGGTTCGCTAGTGACCATCATCAACTACCTGAAAGGTCAAGGCATCAAACCGAAATCCATCAAGTTCATCAATGTGATCGCCGCCTTGAAAGGGAGCCTACGCATCTGCAGGGCTTTGCCGGAAGCGGAAGTATATACGCTGTGGATGGATCCTGTGCTCAATGACCAGGCGTACATCCTTCCCGGCCTTGGTGATGCCGGCGACCGTCTCAACGGTCTTGATCTTGGAGACAAACCACGAAACATGATCCAGCTTATCGCTGATTACGGCACCAACATCGTCAATCTGTACCGTTCTCAGGTCAAGATCATCGAAGACACCGTATTGGGAAAATGACCACGTGAAAAAACCGCTTGTGATCCTGTGTACAGCCCTGTTGCTCTGTTCCTGCGCCTCCAGCGAAGTACGGAGCGACAAGGCTTTGTCCGAAGGCATGACCTTGATGGACAAAGGTCAGTATCAGAAAGCCCAAACCGTGTTCGACCGTGCCCTGAAAACCGATGGGAAAAACGCAAAACTCCTGTACGACAAAGCAATAGCATTGTTTTCCCAACGGAAATTCGAGGAAGGGAGAAGCCTATGCGAATATGGCTTCTCCTTGCATCCGGGTAACCTTCGTTTCCTGAAACTTGAAGCGGACAGCTTCAAAGAAGAAGGGAAACAGGGACAAGTACTTTCTCTCTATGACCGCATCCTTGCTTTGAATCCCGGAGATACCAATTTTCGTCTGTCGGTGATGCAATACGCCTACGAAAACGGATATCCGGATGCGGCAAAAAAACAGGCCCTCTGGTTCATCTCCTATAACATGGAACTCCAGAAGGCTTATGCGATGCTCGGAATGATCAACGGGAAGGACAGCGTGGAACAAATGATCAGCGACTATTTGGAGAAGCACCCGGTTACGAAGGCAACTTGAAGAGGATGCCCAGCACAGCGGCCACTCCGATCCAAACGATGGGATGCACTTTCTTGTTCAGTTTCATCATCAGGAACAAAATAACGCCAAACATCACCGTTTCGGTGATCCGCAGATGGTTTCCGTTGAACAATGCGATCCGGAAGACCTGCCAACCGGCATAAGCGATCAAGGCGATGACTGCGGCACGCAATCCGTAGAACGCCCAATTCACATATTTGTTCCCGTTGAATTTCTCCAGAATCCTCGCTATGATCAAAATCACGATAATGGATGGCGCGACAAGCCCCAGCGTCGAACTGAGAGCCCCCAACAAACCACCAACCGTGTTGCCGGTATAGGTGGCCATGTTGACACCCATCGGCCCGGGAGTGGATTCGCTGACGGCGATCATGTTGGAGATATCATCAACGGTGATCCATTCGGAACGGGTCTGCGCGAGACGGAACAGAAACGGAAGCGTTGCGAGCCCACCGCCGACAGCAAACAAACCTATTTTGAAAAATTCCCAAAACAAGGAAAGATAGATCATTGCCCAACCCTCCGTTTCTCTTTCACCCAAGAGAAAAACAATCCCCAAACGATGCCGACGGCGATGAAGACCACAGGCGAAAGGGAAAAGGCGACCATGCACACAAAGGTCACCACACACAAGACAAAGGTCGGAACATCAATGATGCTTTTTTTCGACAGATTGATGACGCTCATGGTTATCAGCGCGCATACCGCCACCCGAATGCCGCTAAAGGCCATCTTCACAGAGCTGTTGCCCTCAAAACGACGGAGGACGGAAGTGAGAACCGAGATGATCACAAACGACGGAAACACCAAACCCAACGTCGCTATGATCCCTCCCCAGTTGCCTCGCTGCTTATAGCCGATGAACGTGGCTGTATTCACCGCGATGATACCGGGGGTACACTGGCCGACGGCAAAATAATCCAGAATATCCGAGTCCGAACACCATTTGTTCTTCTCCACCACTTCACGCTGCAGGATGGGCAGCATCGCGTAACCGCCGCCGAAGGTCATGACCCCCATTTTCGCGAACGTCCAGAACAATTTCATCAAAGAAGGTTTCTCATTATCCATGATTGCGAATCCTCCCTATCTCATCTTGAACCATATGGTCACATTTCTCATTCATCTCAATGCCATTGTGGCCTTTCACCCAGTTGAAAGACACCGACATACCCTGTGTCAGGCGATCCAACTCTTCCCAGTATTCCTTGTTTTTCACCGGTTTGTTGTCCGCCGTCTTCCAGCCCTTCCGTTTCCAGGAAGCCATCCATACCAGAACGCCGTTCTTTACATATTGGCTGTCCGTATTGACGACTATCTTCCCGCCACCCAGCTGACGCGCATACTCCAACGCTTTGATGACTGCGGTAAGCTCCATCTTGTTGTTGGTCGTCATCCCTTCGCCGCCGGACAATTCCGTGGCGAACAGACCATCGGCATCCAACGTGAACGCCCAGCCCCCCGGACCGGGATTGCCGCTGCAACCACCGTCCGTGTAGATGTGTATCTCTCGATATTGCATACGCGCATGGTACCTTCAGTCAACGCACATGGTCAACAGACTTTCACCGTTGACTTCTTTCCGCTCCCTCTGTAGGCTTTTTGTATCCGTCAAGGGGAAGTTGGTAACGCCACACGGTCCCGCCACTGCAGAAGTCAGGATACCTTCCGGAAAAAACGCACGCCTACGAACGATAGGCAAAGGGGCGCTTGATGAGACGTTCTGCACTTCTCCTATGCATGTTGTTCGTCTGTCTTTTTGCATATGCCCAACCGTCAGGGAAGTATACTGACAGCAAAGGGATGTCCATTCCTCTTCAGGAAGTGCATCGCATCGTCAGCCTCGGCCCCGGCGTGACGGAAACCATTTGTGCTTTGGGAGCCATGGATAAACTTGTCGGCAGAACCGATTATTGCGATTACCCTAAGGAAGTGCTTTCCGTCCCTTCCATTGGGGAAATCATCAATCCTTCCATCGAACGGATCATCCGCCTGCGTCCCGATATGGTCATCGCTGGTTCCATGGTCAACCAAAACGTGTATGACGCACTGGCAAAAGCCGGCATCACCATCGTGTGCATCAACAAGGAACAAAGTTTCGAAGGCACTTATGGTTTCATCAGGGATATCGGCAAAGTCATCGGAAAAGCGTATGAGGCAGAACAACTGGTCCGATCCATGCAAGATGAAATGAACGCCATCAAAGAAAGATGGCAGAATGAACCCAAAAAACGGGTGTATCTTGCCATTTCCTTCGGCATGTATGATTCAACTGCCACAGGAGACACGTTTCTGGACAAGATGATCACTATAGCTGGGGGAATCAATGTGGCGGAGGACGGGCGGAACTGGATGTATTCCAAGGAAAAGCTGGTCACAGACAACCCCGAGGTCATCATCCTGATGAGCAGGATGAGTTCCGGGGAAAGCGATGACCAATTGCTCAAGCAATGGAATTCCACCAAGCCGTACAGCGACTTGAAGGCAAAAATCCGTATCATTGACGGAGACCTTATCGGACGGCAAGGACCGCGCATCGTCGATGCCGTCAAAGAAATCGCCCTCTTGATCCACGGAGCCTGACATGAAGCGGAAATACTGGGATCTTTTGTCAATCATGCTTCTCCTTGTATTGGTTTTCCTCTCCCTGATGACCGGCAGTTCCCGTTCCAGTATGGAAGAAGTCTTCAGGGCGTTGCAGGATCCGTCCGATCCTTTGCGGTACATCGTGCTGGATCTGCGCCTTCCACGAACCTTCGCGGCGATCGTATGCGGAATGGTTTTGGGCATCAGCGGAGCAGTTTTCCAAGCTGTCCTGAAAAACCCCATGGCGGATCCGTACATCCTCGGCATCTCTTCCGGAGGCAGCCTCGGAGCGGCCATCGGCATCAGTCTGGGGATATCTTCCGTCACATTCCCGTCCCTCTTGGGTGGTCTGACCGCTTCCCTTTTGATTCTTCTCCTGTCGTTGCGTCACCAGAGCCAGACCCGTTTGATCCTCTCGGGTGTGGCCATCAACTATCTCTGCTCATCGTTGATGACGCTCTTCATGCTGTTGGAACACGAACGGTATGAACGCATCCTTTTCTGGACTATGGGCTCCCTTTCCGCTTCCTCGGGCAGGCAAGCCGCCATAACCAGTGTGGTTTTGGCAGGAACATGCATACCGTTGTTGTTCCTCACCAAGGAATTGGACATGATGTTGCTCGATACGTCCTCAGCTTTGTCAATGGGACTCGATATACAACGCTACAGAGCGGTGTTCGTGCTCCTGCCGACCATTGCCGTTTCCGTCTGTGTCTCGTTTTACGGAGTCATTGGTTTCGTCGGGCTGCTGGCGCCACACCTCTCAAGAATCCTCAAAGGCCCGAAACATCGCAGTCTGCTTCCCGCTTCCGGTATTTGCGGTGCCGTTCTTTTGCTTTCTTCCGATATCGTCTGCCGTGTCATCCTGCCTTCCGGAGAGATGCCGGTAGGGGTCATCACCTCGCTGTTGGGCACTCCCGTTTTGCTTCTGATGCTCCATCGGGGGAGGTATCAGTATGGTTGATGCCATCCAGGTCGATGCTCTTTGCGGCGGCTATCCCAACCATATGGTGTTCAATGGCCTCTCTTTCCGGCTGTCCGGTCCCGGACTCTACACGCTCATAGGGCCGAACGGTTCGGGGAAGAGCACATTGCTGAAGTTCCTGTACCGGGAAATGAAGCCGGCCTCAGGCAAAATCCTCTTGTGCGGCAAGAATCTTGCCGATTACCCAAGAAAAGCCATCGCGGAAAAGCTTGCGCTTGTCCCTCAGTGGGGACGCATCGAATATGACTTCACGGTACGCGATGCCGTCGACATGGCCGACGGGGACACTGATGCGGCCCTCAGGTCTTGCGAACTGGAAGACAAAGCGGAAATGAGTGTCCTCACCCTTTCCGGTGGTGAATTCCAACGCACGCTCATCGCACGGGCGTTGGCTCAGGACACCCCGATCCTGCTCTTTGACGAACCGGTGAATAATCTTGATGTCGCCTACCAGATCGCTACGATGCATCTGCTGCAGAAACTCGTTCGTGAACAGGGGAAAATGGTCCTGCTCGTCCTGCATGACCTGACGATGGCCCAAGTCTACAGTGATACCGTGCTTCTGCTTTCCCAAGGAGAGTTGATCGCACAAGGGAAAGCAGGCGACGTGATCACCAAATCGTTGATCGAGCAGGTGTACCATGCTCCGATGCGCTGGAATGAGGAAGAGCACATTCTTTCCCCTCTCTGGTAGACTTCTTCCCGTTTTGTTCCTACTATGTCTTTCTGTGAAACCTTTGGCGAAAATCCTGAACCGTTGCTACCGTTCCGTGGTGAAGGTCATGCTGCACCTGAACTACGATTTCTTTGTGTGGCAGGAAGAACCTTTGCCCAAAGGGCCGAAAATCCTTTGTTCCAACCATTTCAGTTCCTCGGATGTCCATTTCGTCACTACCCTGACCAATGACGACCTGCATATGGTCATCGGTCGGGCTTATGGCATTCCCATCGTGCGTCATTTCCTCAAGTGGACAGAACAGATCAAAGCTTTGACGCCTGACGATCGGAAACACGTGGTCAGCGAGGCGGTCAGATACTTGGAAAAAGGCGATAGCGTCTACATCTTTCCTGAAGGCAAACTGAATCTGCAGGGAAAACTGGAGACATTCCATGCAGGAGTAGCGCGGATATATCTGCGGAACCCCGTACCCGTTGTGCCCATCGGCTTGATCGCCCCGAGGCGGCGTGTGAAATACAAATTCTCCTTGGCGGCGGGAAGGGACATGACGGTGGTCAGCAAAAACTATTATGCGAATATCGGAAGGGCGTTGCAGTTCCCCCAAGCTTTGGAAATGGCCAAAACAGACCCGAAAAAGGCTGAAGACATGATTTGCAGGGAATTGGAAGCACAGGTGAGTCGTCTTGTCGATGACATCAAGGAAACGAAATTTTGGAGTTGAATATGGAAGACAACAGGATTGGAATGTTTACGGATTTCAGCAAGCAAGTGGATGAGATATGCCAACATTCGGATCAAGTGGAAACAGTGAAATTCACCGCAAAACTGAAAAACGGAACCAGTTTCAGTTTTCATTACAACAAGGATTCCTACGAGAAATCGCTTCTGCCGAAACGCGTCTACCAGCCGCTTTCCGTCTTCGGAAGCATCATCGATTGCGCGGGAGCGGGCATATCCATAGCATGTCTTGTCCTCTTGATAGGACCGATCTGGCATGTTCTGCTGTTCAGCATGCTTCTGGCGACCTTCACGTTCGCAGCCTTGGACCATCTGTTCGATGTCGGGGAAGAACAGGCCCATAAAGTCTTCTCCAATCTCAGGGATGGTTTCAAAATCCTTGCCATCGGGCTGTGCAATTACTGCATTGCCTCGATGACAGGATCGCATGTGACAGCCGTGGTGACGATGACCTTCATCATCGCAGCGACCGCATTGCTCCTTCTTTCCATGCAGACAAAAGGTTCTCTCATCGGTTCTCTGGCAACCACCACACTTCTGTCTTTCTGCAGCCTGTTCTCGCTGACAAGCGCCATGGCGCTCTCCACATGCATTTTGTACGGTTTGTGGTCTGTACAGGCATTTGTGCTGCAATCACACAACAAAGTAAAATCGAACACAATATTCGGTGTGATGGCGACGGTAGGAACCGCTCTGTTACTGCTTGGCTGGGGCGCGTAACAAATCCATGTAGTATCCCGCTTCGATGGCGCTCTCACTCAACCCGAGACGGGAAAGTACCGCATGGAGCTTTTCTTTTGCCTGTGGTATCAAGGATTTGTCTTCCAGAAGGAATTCCATCTCGACAAACCAGCCTAAGGGAGGGACTTCCACAAGTTCCACATGCAGTGGGGGAAAATCGTCCCAGGGGAGTTGAAAACTCGTCCCCACTTTCTTTTTGGTGACAAACACCACATATCCCAAGGAAGAGACGAAATCACAGGCTGCCTGCAACTGATCGCCAAAGGCGGTGAATTCATGCTCCTTGTTCACTTCAACGCCGTCCTGCAAGGTTTTTTCCTTGTAGGTGAACAACAGGCTTCCTTTGTCTTCGCCATATTGCTCAAAACGGATGCGGAACAACGCGGGTCCTCCAGGAAGGGAATAATATATGTCTTCCTTCCGCTCGCTTATCATATCTCCCGTCAAGGAAGACAGACGGCGAAACACCTCTTCCTTGTCCAGGACATGGGCTTTCAGTTCGACTTCAAAGGCCATCTCAATCTTTCCAGGGGAAGATCATGCTCTTCAACGACCGTGGCCCGATGCTTTCGTTTTCCTCAAACAACAGGTCTGTCCAAGGAAGATGCTTGCGGTCGGCGCCTGTGTTGGCTTCCAGATAATCATACTTTTTCATCAGGATTTTGATGCAATCCATACCGGTCAGTTGGATGCCTCCGCAACCGGGGATCAAGCCGACAGTGAAAACGGAAATAATGGTCTGGATCAGGATGTCAAGGGCACAGAACAGACTCGCACCGGTGTTGTCAGCGATGATGATGAAGCACTTTTTCAGGGTTTTCAAGGGTCTGTCTCCTTCCATCGTGTAATGCAACGGGAAGAAAAACATCAGGGCAAGCAGGAATGCGATGACCACCCAAAAAAGGATTACGGTGATGATCAGCCCGAAGGCATTTCCATAGGACAAATAGAATGGCATGACAAAGAAAATGACGGTGAAGATGAAAACCGTGACCAGCCAATACAGAAGCGCATGTCGCACACTGGAAACAACCCCACGCTTGAAACCGCTCCACCCTACCCGCTGGTAGTTGGAATAGGCGTGATTCATCGCCCCCGTTCCCGCCTGAAGGAAGGAGAAAGCACCTGCGACTACCACCAACAGGGCAATCGACAGCCAGAAATAAGGACCGCTTTGTCCTGCTTGGTTTGCCGCTACATTTTCATTCGCCTTGGCTATCTGGTTGGTCACCGCCGTGGCGGGAGAAATTGCTGTACTCTCCGTTTGATTTCCGTCTCCCGTGCCTACCGCACCAAGGGAAAGACAGCCGAATAACGCAAACAAGATGCCCATATAGAGCAGATTCTGGATGACGACACCGAGCAGGTTGTCCCAGCCGTCCCAAAAGACTTTCTTAATGAAGAAACCGATCATATCCCCAAGATTAGTAGGAGAAAGGAAAAAAAACAAGTCAAAAACCACAGAGCGGAACCTTGGAGCTATTTTTCACCATTTTCATCCCAACCACTTCCCATTAACCCGAAAATTTGGTATAAACATTCATCGTGACCGAAATGGTCTTTTGGCGGCGTAACTCAGCTGGTAGAGTGGCAGACTCATATTCTGTATGTCCGGGGTCCGACTCCCTGCGCCGCTACTAAATGAATGGTTTTCGTTCCAAAACGCTCTGATAGCAGTCGATAATAACCGGCTGCTTCTTTTTTCCCCTTCATGATTGACATTTTGGCTACTTCATCAAAATATCCTTCTTTGCAACCCACAAAAAGCATACGAGACAACCATTTTCAAAACAATACGGTTTTTCATTCCTGAAGCAGATGGAGATTGACAACTGTTTTTCCCTGCGACCGTGAATGCACGCGATAAACGCGACCATCACATGCCCAGCTTGCATGACAGCATGATTTGCGCTATGGTTGTATTATTGGCATATGCCAGTAACAAGGAAGCTCTATGGCCCGACCATGCAAATGCCGAAGAATTTGCGGATTGCCACGATGTACCGCATTCAGAGCGGAAACGCCCACAGCCGAGGAAACGGTCACTCTTTCAGTGGATGAATATGAGACAATCCGCTGGATGGACAAGAATGGACTGGATCAAGAGAGATGCGCAGCGCGAATGCAAGTTTCACGCGCTACCGTACAAGCAATCTATGATCGTGCGCGGAGAAAAATCGCCGATGCGCTTGTTGATGGAAAAAGCATTTCCATCAACGGAGGGGATTATCGTCTTTGCCATGGCGGAGAATGCGGCTCTTGTTGCAAGAGAAATGCCGAGGAGGAAAAAAACATGCAAAAAATTGCTGTTTGCTATGAGGATGGTGAAGTATTCCAACACTTCGGAAGAACGGAACAATTCAAACTGTATGGCATCACCGACGGGAAAGTGACGACAACCAAAATCATTTCCCACGGAGAATACAGTCACGAAGGACTTGCCGACCTTTTGCTCAAGGAAGGCGTTGACACATTGGTCGCAGGCGGTATCGGCGGTGGCGCGAGAACTGCTTTGGGAAGCGTCGGGATTACGGTATATGCCGGGGCTTGCGGAAACGCAGATGCCGCAGTGAACGCATTACTTGCAGGCACTTTGCTACAAAACCCGGACTTTACCTGCAACCATCACCATGAAGAAGCGGTAGAAGGAGCTTGAACAAGAGCAAACCGGTCTCCGTTTCATATCGGTTTGGGCAGGTATTTCTGCTCAAAGTTTTGTATGGTGATCGGCGGAGAGTAGACATATCCCTGGATGAAACTGCAGTCGAGATGCTTCAGCGCTTCGACTTGGGGTTGTGTCTCGATTCCCTGCGCGATGACGGACAGGCCAAGGGCTCCAGCCAAGTTGATCACGCCCTTGACCAACGTCGTCTTGCGTGAATCCTCAGGAAAACCATCAGAGAAGAAACTCCGATCGATCTTGATGGAATCAAACTGCAGCAAGCCCAAGCCGCGGATGTTCGAATACTGGCAACCGAAATCATCGACGGCCACCGTCGCACCCCAACCATGGATCTTCTCAATGATCTTTTGAACCACATCAATGTCTTTATAGGCGACTCGTTCCGAAATCTCGAAATCGAGGTATTTGACCGGCACACCCGTCTCACGGACTATCTGCTCATAACGATGGAACACCTCATACCTTTTGATGGCTGTTTTGGAAATGTTCACCGACATGACGGGAGGCGTGAGGCCTTGGGAAAGCCACCGGTTGATCAACAAGCACACTTCCTTGAAGATGATCAAGTCAATTTCGGTGATGAATCCGTTCTTCTCGAACAGGGGTACGAATTCGCTCGGCGCTATCAAACCCTCACCAGGATGAATCCATCGGACCAAAGCCTCCGCGCCGCAGATATCGCCATTTGCGAGTTTGATGGTCGGTTGCAGGTAGACGACGAATTCCTTGTTCCGCAACGCAGTCTGCATACGTTTTTCCAAATCCTGCTGGCGGGCAAGTTCTTTGCGGCATTCATCGTTGTATATATAGCAATCGATGTCTTCCAAAAAATCCGCATGGGGATTCTGGAAAGCCAGCATCGCCCTGTTGACCATCACCGCCACCGCAATTTTGGGATCATCCCATTTGACGGCGCAGGTATGGATCTCGATGGAATACTCCCCAAGGTTTCTGCTGTCCACTCCGGAAAGAAGCGTCCAGATTTTCCTGAGACGCACATACAACGAATCATTGCTTTCGGCCATCACCATGACGGCGAACTTGGCGTCCCCGAGATATCCGAGAGTCTCATTTGCGGACAGGCATGAAGCGATGAGATCATACACTCGCTTGATGATGGCGTCGCCCTCACTCTGCCCGAGCGCGTCGCTGACCATCTTGAAATGGGCAAGATCATAGACGACGAAAAAGTACTGAGACGGTGTTTTGGAAAACAATGAAGCTGACACTTCCTCAAATTTGTTGACGGTGTTGCCATGGGTGGTCTCATCCACATAGGCAAGTCGTTTGTAGGATTTGGCGAAGCGGAGATCCTTGAAGTCATTCATGTTCAAACGGAACGTCGTGATGCAAAGGATCACCAAGCACACCAGCAAACCGATGCGGTACAGTGCAAAGATGTCGTACGAACGGTTCAGGAAGGACAACGCGACATCGCACAAAACTGGCACAGCCAGAGCCAATAAAGCCCAAAATGCCGTCAACATCGCCTTGTCATGGTATTCCAAGGCTTCGATGAACGCACTGACACCCACAACGGCAGAAAAGATGATGCAATATGCATTGATGGTGATCATGCTCTTCGCCAGGGGTACGATATTCAGCGCATATAAGAAAAGGATGACGAACATGTCCGCGAAATAGGTGATAATGACAATCTTCAGGATTTTCTTGAAGTGTTTGGTTAGTTCCCGATAGTACAAAGCAAGCGTCAATGGCAACAGCATAAAGGAAAAGAACGAAAGCATATACCGTATGGATGGATTGCCCGTAAAGAAAAACAGCAGATCGGAATCGGTGAAAATCCAGATTGAGGAAACCAAAGTGAACAAACCGAGGTACAGGAAACATTGATGATTGAACTCGACCTTCCAATGTCTCAGGAGAAAAGAGTAGATGACCAACCATAGCCCAATGCAGGCCAGAACGATACAGCAAATGATCAAAAGTGAATTTGTGCTGAGTATCTGCGCATAGATGGCGCCCTTCTCTCCGATGCGGGTGGTATACAGTTCAACGTAACTTGCCCTACCGTTGTTGGTCTCAGTGATACGCAAAGTCTTGCCGGCATAGGAACTCTCAAGCGGAATACCAACCCAATGACGCCCCAATTCTTTTCCAAAGACCTGCGGATCATCTTTTCCGCTCTCATAGATCACATTATCGTCAATCGAGGCGACTATATGGAGATGATCCGAGCGGAAACTCAAAATCGACCCGGGAATGATGGTCGGTGGCAAGACATGGTCAAATGTCAATATTTGCCCTTTGCCGATGGTATAAGTGTTCCGTTCATAGGTGAAACCGCGAAAGGTGGGATCAGTCCATCCGCCGGAAAAAGATTCCGTATCCCCAAACCCCAAAAAAACATTTTCCGCAGGAATGGAACTTCCCCAGATCAATAAAACTGAGCATATGGCAATCAACAGGCAAAAAAGCAATAAAATGATATTTTTTGTTTGATGCTTGCGCTGGGTCTTCACCGCATTTGGCATAAGTCTTTCCTTCCCACACAGTACGTGTCTTGTTGATTATCTAATGATGCGCAGGAAAAAGCAAGACAAAAAAACCTTGTCAGGTATGTTTATGGGGAAAAAACCGAGTTGTAAAGCCTAAAGAACGTTTATGCAACACGAAGGTGTTTTTCAGATTGGCAATCTGCATGAACTGGTGTTTTCCTTATACATATGACAGGACTATGCGTTTTCTTGCAGGATAAATCGTTTGTCTCTCTGGGTATCAGCATATCCTCTTCTCACTTTTCGCAAGAGGTTGCAGGCTTTCCATCAAAAACAAAATGAGCAATCCGCAATCTCAGGTTTACAAAGGCAGGTTCTTTGCGACCAGTTTGCCAATCCAGTCAATGCCGCAGAACAGGCAGGGCAAACCGTTCCTGTCCGCTCCAAATGACCAGCAAACTGCCATCGGAAACCGAAATCCGTGCTTCCTCCCCAATAAAACGGTTGCTTACTCCCAGCGGATAATCAGTCTCAAGTTCTCCCAAGAACGGGAAAGAAAGGTTTTGGATGGACACGCTTTGCGCCCTGCCCCCCAAGGCAAATACCGAGATGGTTCCGGAAAACGTTCGCGGAAACACAAGTTCGCCAGTCTTGAAAACCGTCATTATCTCGTTCCCCGCCAAGTATCCTTCCGCTCCCCTGTTGGCGATGAAGGCCAAACTCTGGATGTTTGCGATGGTATGGTCTATCCTTCCTCCTGTCGCTCCATAGAGGAGAAAACGATCGCACCCCTGTTCCAAACCGATGCGGATGGACAGCAACGTGTCGGTATCATCTTTGCGTACCGGATGTTTTTGGATAGGTACCTGTTCGGGAACATATCCCAATGAATCGAAATCCCCGACCACCAGATCGGGACGGACCTTCTGGGAAAGAAGGTTCAGGTAGCCTGCGTCGGCCGCGATGAGCAGGTCGCCTTCTTTCATCTGCAGGCCACACTCCATAGGCATGGCACATACGATATGGCATGTTCTCATGCAGATATCGTCGCTTTTTTCCTTGTTTCCTGCAAGATGTCCTTGCGCCTCAGTCTGTTGTGGCGTATGGTGAAAGCATGAGAAAAAGCTTGTTCATTCTTTTGGTATGCGTCGTATTGTTTTCCGGTTGCGTTGTCCTCACCGACACCACCGCCGAGAGTGCCAAACCGCAGAAGCAGCCGATTTACCCGGTAGGCACCTTCAGGTGGGCTGATCAGTCAGGACATGAACTGACCATCATCTCAGACGGGATAACCTTATCCGGCTCGTATACCGAACAGGGGAAAACGACTCGCGGAATCATCAAAATGTATGCCATGAACGGCTATTGCTATCTTCCTGACAATGCAGGGTACAAAATCGCGAAAGCAAAAGATGGAGATGATACTTTCCATGGGATCGCAGAACTGTTTGGTGCATCCAAAATCGTCGTCGCGCAAAGAACCGGCGTGCAAGCGAAAGCCGTGCTCAGCCAAAAGTAAGCGTTTGTCTTACAACTTCCGCACCTGGACGTTCATCTTGGCGATGATGTTTTCCAGCATTTCTTCCTGACTTTTCGTCAATTTGCCGACAACACAATAAAAACCGGCTTCGTTGCTTTTGTCTTTGGCTTCTTTCCCTTTCCCGGTGAGAAGGGAATCTATCGTCACATCCAACGTATCACAAATCTTCTTGATGACAAACACTTCAGGAAGAATCGCCTTGTTCCGTTCATTGAGCAACGTACTGTACGGAATGCCAGTCAAAGAACAGAGTTTCCGCAAGGACATATTGCGTTCATCCAAGGTGTTTTCAACTTGTCCCCAGAAATCGAACGCCAGTTGGTTCTTTTCAGTCATATTCCTAGTTAGCACAGAAAAAAAGCATTTCGTCACCAACCCGCGCGAATATAATACCTGTACATGCATCATATTCAAAATGTAATACTTTAACAGGTATCATAAAGCCATCTTCTTTTATCTCTTCCCTCTCCTCCTCTCTTGGTGAATATATCTTGGAACCAATCCAGCAACGTACCGTTACGCAGAACTGTGCACTGGCAATAAATGCACATCATTGTGTTTCGTTCAGGCTTGTTCTGCAGAAATAAACACCAGGTTGACGCCAACTTCGAAAAGGTCATCAGTCCCCTGTAGGCGTTTTGTTCGCGGAGACGGATGAAATGGGTTTGCGAAGAGTCGTAAAGAGAAATGACGCGTACTTTGGTACTTTCTGTAAAGACCAACACATTCCATCAGTAAAAAGAGGATTCGAAAAGATCACCTGCAATACAGGGTACTATTTCAAAACTTACCACTATGGAAACAGATTTTGGCTTGGCAAGAGTATTACACAAGCAGATTTTGCATGAATCAATGGCTTCCACGATTGGATTCTTCCTTCGGATGAGGAAAGCGGTTTTGCACACACCTTCCATAAACACCAGGTAAACCCCATTTGGGCAGTTTGGCGAGTGACTTTTTTCCTCCAAGGTCAGAGAGCCTTCTGAATTTCTTCCTTCTCCAAATAACTGGTGACTTCCGCATCCACCGGATACATGGTATAGGCGGCGACAAGGTACGCTTTGGCGTTTGCATAGTCCTTGAGCTTGTAACAAGCGATGCCGATGACACTGCACAGTGAAGCCAAATCCCAGCGGGAGAGCCGGTTTCCCGCTTCTTGGTACAGCTTGGTGAGCATGTTGCACCCTTTCACCACGTTCCCTCCGAAGATGGGTGGAGCAAAGATATAGGTGTTCGCCGTGAGGAAAATGGCATACGCTTCGTCAGGATACATGCGGAATGCTTTGTTCAACGCCTTCTGCGATTCGATGCCAAAACTGAGATTCCCCATCTCTGAGAGGAACAAAACAGAATAGGCGTCCGCCGTACACGCCAGACGGTAAAAGGAATCTTTGGGGAGTTCCTTTATCAACTCCAAATTCTCCTCCACCACCTTTCTTCCGGTTTCCTTGTCAGGTTGGGGGCTGTCTTTCACCAGGAAACGGCCATACAGGGTATTCGCCTTGATGGCAACCACAAGATTCTGCTCGTCGGTGAAAGTTGGGTCTTTAGTCTCATTCATCGCTTTTCTGAGAACATCAGCCTGCATAGCGTCTCCCTCTCCGCGGACCAGACGGATGAGTTCCGTATAATTCTTGTTGTCCTTCAGGAAAGAAAACGAATCGATCACCTCGGCACTGCAAGGAAAAACGGCAAACAGAAGCGATAAGACAACCAACATTTTTTTCATGGCATTCCTTATACCCCAAGCCGCATCAGTTGTCCAGAAGCATGTTCGTCCTTTCATAGTTGCCCGACATCGGAAACGAAGCAGGCAAGGCCTTCATCAGGATAGATTTCCCGCAAATGACTGATGATGTGTTTGATGGTTTCGATTTCATCATCTTCGATGACAATCATGTAATGGTTGTTCAATTGCGGCCAGACATCATCCCCCATTTTGGGAAAGGAACAGCCTTCCCCTTGCACTCCGATCGTTTTTGTGTAGTGATCCGCCACATGCATCACTTTGCAATCGTGGAGGAAATCCTCATCGATGGCCTGACTCAGGATAATCTCCAGTTTCTTCATGCTTTCTTCTCCTCTTGCCTTTCGGATAATTCGGCGAATTCTTTTTCCAGCTTCCGTTGTGCCCGTTTGTCGCTGCCCTTGTTGAAAATGTAGTACAGGACGGGCATCAGGAACAACGTCATCAACGTGCCGAAGCCCAATCCGCCAAATACTGTTTGTCCGATAGGTTGAACCATGGAAGACCCCTCGCTTTTTGCGAAGGCCATCGGAATGAGCGCCAACAACGTCGTCAACGTCGTCATCAGAATCGGACGCAAGCGGCTTCGCGCGGAATCGACACAAGCATCCTCAAGACTTTCGCCCCGTTTGCGGAGCATAGAAATATAACTGATCAAGACGATTCCGTTGTTGACAATGACCCCGACAAGCACCAGAAGGCCGACAGCGGTGATCAAACTGAAAATCTGTCCGGTAATCATGTAGATTGTCACGATGCCGATGATGGAAAGCGGGATGCAGAACAGGATGATGAACGGATTCTTGAACGACTCAAACTGGCTTGCCATGACGGCGAAGACAAGGAGGATCGCCATGATGATGATCTCCAGGAAGGTTTGCAGACCTTCACGAAGTTGTTTGTATTCACCTCCGTAACTGATGAGGACATCACTGCTAGTGGGAATATTCGCATTGATCAAGGCCTCAATGGTTTTCTGGACTTTGTCCACCGTATTGCCCGGTTTGATGTCTCCTGTCACGTGGATGATCCTGCTTTGATCCTCATGACTGATCGCAATGGGACCTGTCCCCTTTTCGTAGGTGGCGAAATTGGAAAACGGGACCCGTTTCCCGCTTGAGCTGGTCACATACAGCGTTTCCAAATCGGTGATATGCTTTTTGTCCCGGGGATCAAGGCTGATGATGACATCAACATCATTCCCGCTGTCGTGGTATCGGGTTGCCGTCGCCCCTTTGATGGCACTCTGAATCTCAGCGTTCGCCTGCGCTATGGTGACGCCCAACGCATACATCCGTTCCCGGTCATATACGATGGACAACTGAGGAAGACCTTGGGTAAGCGAGGATGTCACATTCATCAGTTCGTTGGATGCCTTCTCCTGCAGAAGGTTGCGTATCTTCTCTGATGTGTCAATGCAGAGGGGCAGATTGTTGCTCTTCACGGAAATGTCGATTCCGCTGCTGCTGCCGATCGTAGAGCCGTTGTTTTGGATGGAAAATTCCGCACCAGGGAACAGGGGGAACAGAGCCTCCAGTTTTTTCTTGGCGGAAGCGTCATCATCCCAACCTTCCTGTCTTTCTTTACTGTCATACAACGTGAAGACAGCCGTGGCCTTGTTGATGCCGCCACTAGACATGAAAATCTGACCGCCTCCGCTGGTTCCCATGCTGGATTTCACCCCTTTCAGGTTGGACAGGGCCAAATCCTCAAAACGGCGAAGGACATCATCCGTGGTTTCGATGTTCGTCCCCTGAGGCATCGTGATGTCCACTGTAACCATGTTCTCTTCGGAACTGGGCATGTAAATAAATCCGATGTCACTGATTTTCTTGATGGAGAACACAAACAGGATGAGGATCAAAAGCACCACAAACACCTTATGGTGAAGCGTCCAGCGGACAATTTTTGCATATCCGTTATCCCAAGCGTCAAAGAAACGGCTCGTCATCTTCTGGAAACCTTTTGCATTGCGCTTGCGGATGTCTCCGAGTTTCAGATACTTGGAGGAAAGCACCGGAACAAGAAACAAAGCTACCAAAAGCGAACAGAGGAGCGAGAACACTACGGTGAAAGCAAGGCTGTTGAACACCTGCCCCGCCATACCCAGTTGCCGTTTATACAGAATCATCGGCAAGAAGACACAGATGGTCGTCAACGTGCTGCTGGTGATGGCCATCACCATCTCTTGGGTACCCATGACCGCAGCCACAGCAGCTTTTGTCCCCTTCTCCCGATAGCTGTAAATGTTCTCCAAAATAACGATGGAGTTGTCGACGAGCATGCCCACCCCCAAGGCAAGGCCTGCCAATGTCATCAGGTTCAACGTGAATCCGGCAAAATACATCACTCCCAGAGTGATTACCAAGGAAATCGGGATGGACAGTCCTATGATCAAAGTGCTTTTGATGTTCCGAAGGAAGAACAACAGCACGAGAACCGCCAAGATAGCCCCTTGCAACGCGCTCTTTTCCACTTCCTTCAACGAAGTGTCGACGATGTCGCTGGAATTATATGCTTCGGTAAGCACGACGTCCGCAGGAAGGGACTTTTGGATGACCTTCATCTGGTTACGTACACTCTGTGAGGTCGTGACGGTGTTTTTCCCCGTCTGTTTCTGGATGGAAATGTTGACGCCGGGTTTCCCGTTGAAATACGCATAGCTGTCCACATCTTTGTACCCATCCGTCACCGTTGCGATATCTCCAAGCAAAATCCTGCTGACGCTGTTGTCCGAACCGACCGAGTATGCGATGACGGTATTGCGGATATCATCCAAGGAAGCGAATTGCCCTTGGGTGGTGATGGACCAGTCGATGCCGTTCTCGGTGATCTGGCCGGCAGAGGACTGCAGGTTCTGTGCCGCAAGCATCTGGCTGATCTGCGTCAGGGTAAGATTGTAGGCATCGAGGTTTTCCTGAGGCACAAACACGCGAATGGCGCGTTCACGCCCTCCTGTAATCGATGTGGAAGCTACTCCGGGTACCTGTTCCAAACGTGGCTGTACCGTGTTCTCCGCTATGGTTCTTAATTCCTCAGGAGACAGAGTATCGCTACTCAGAGAAATGGCGATGATGGGAATCATCGAAGGATCGAACTTGATGATGACAGGAGAAGTCGCACCGCTGGGAAGATAGTTTCTCACCAAATCCACCCGGTCACGGATCATGTTGACCGCTTCGTCGGTATTGGCGTCCATTTCGAATTCCAATCTGATCATGCAGGAACCCTTGGATGAATTACTGGTAATCTGTTTCAAACCGGAAACGCTGGAAAGGGAATTTTCCAACGTTCTGGTCAATTTTTCCTCAACCTCCGTAGGGGAAGCGTCCGGATACGACGACTGCACCATGATATACGGAATGTTCATGTCCGGAAGCAAATCAAGAGGAAGTTTTTGCATCAGGTAGACACCCAACGCCGTAAGCAACACGAAGATGATCAATACCGTCGTAGGATGCTTGACCGCTGATTGTGATATGTTCATGGTCTACTCCCCTTCCTTCACTGTGCGATGGTGACAGCTGAACCGTCCTTCAGCGTGTCCTGGCCTTTGACGATGATCACCGCATCCCTATCCAAACCTTTGGTCACTTCGCATTTTCCGTCCGCAATGATGCCGGTTTCCACAGACAAGGCTTTCGCCCTGCCGTCTACCACGACATACAGGAACTTTCCGGACTCATGCCTGACAATGGCGTTTTCGGGAACCAGAAGAGCGTCTTGGTTTTGTTGCACGATCAACTGGATGCGCGCATACATGCCCGGAATGATCCGCTCATCAGCGGCATCAAGACGACAATACACTTTCCGTGTCCTGCTGACGCCATCGACCACAGGGCTCAGGCGCGTGATGGTTGCGGGGAAAATCTCGCCGGGATATGCGTCAAACGAGAGCACCACCTTCTGTTTTTCATGGACCAACGAAAGGAACCGTTCAACCACATTGAAACGCACTTCCACATCCCCTTCAGAGATGATGGTTCCCATTGAAGCTGCCGGCGAAGCCATGCCGCCGACCTGGGCGTTCCACGAAAGGAGCGTCCCGCTCATCGGGGCTTTCACGTCACTGGGATTGTAATTCATGCCGGGACGTGACTGATCAAGGCGAGCGACCACCTGGTCTTTGCCCACTTTGTCCCCTTCCTTAACCAAGGTTTCAATGACTTTTCCACTGGTCTCCGGCAGAATCGCCATGGTGGTCACCGGATACACATCTCCGTTGAAAGTACGATATTGTGTGATGGCACCGGTTTGCACACGTTCGGTCGCCACAGGAATCGGTTGTTCTTCTGCGATGACTTCCTGTACCGGAGCCGTTTCTTGCTGAGTCTTTTTCTGACCTAACTGTTTCAGTTTGTCACAGCCCGAAACAAGCACAAGCAAGCACAAGCTGATGATCATCATATGGTTTTTTTTCATGGTTTCTTCTCCCTACAGAGTTATTTGCGTCGCATATTGCAGATCCAACAATGCGGTCAGATAGTTATATTGTTCGTTCAGTTTTCCCAGTTTCGCTTGATTAAGCTGCGCTTCGCTGTCCCGGACATCCAAGAGTTCCTTCGTCCCCGACTGGTAGGCGAGCAACGTCATATCATACGACTTCTGGGCGAGGCTGATGGAACGGTCGCTGTTTTTGATGGCTTCCTCGGCCTGTGACAACGTATCCAGAATCTTCTTGATCTCCATCCGTGCGGAATCCACCACCAGGGAACGGCTGACCTGAAGTTTTTTCCGATTGTCCTCCAATGTCTTCACATTCTGCCTTTGGGCTGACCAGGGTAGAAGCCCGGTGAGGTTCCAAACGACAGAAAAACTCGGCGAAGAACCCGTATCGTACCAATTATCCTTGTTTCCCCAATTCTTGGTTACATCGGAAAGGTATGGTTGCCACCCCAAAGACAAGGAAACGGACGGAACCCAGATCTGCATGTCCAACGCTTTTTTTTGGCTTTCCAGAAGTTCCATTTGCCGATCTAATGACAGGACATCAAACCTGCCGTTTACGCTTGCAAGCCTCGCTTCGCGGTCAATGGCTTGGAATTCGGGTTCTATGGCGCCAACCAAATTGAGTTCTTTCCCCTCCTCAAATCCCAGGAAAAACGCAAAACTATCCTTCTGCTGGCCTACGGCCTGCCCAACTTTGATGACCGCAGCCTTGAGGTTCTCATAGCTGACTTGAGCCTGCAATAAGGTCAATTCGGTGGCGTAGCCATGGTTGTACAGATCCTCTGCCTGATCCATCCTCGCCTTTGCGTTTGCCAGAGTGGTTTCCTGTATCTTCAGGGATTCCTGCTGCAGCAGAATCGCATAAAACAGTTTCTTCACATTGAGGGTCAGCTGAGCTTTCGCCTGGGCATAAGTAATCTCTCCTGCGGCGAGTTTGCGCTTCGCGATCTCCATGTTGGTGATCAAAGCGGGATTGAAGTTGAAACTGAAGGTGACACCGAATGCAACCGAGGTGGTCGGGCTGTAACCAGCCACACGCAGACTCGGTGAAACATCATTGGCATGGGTCAGGTTGGCGGTTGTCTGCACGGTAGGCAAAAACCCGTTCCAACTGACGCTCTCCGCATCCCGTGCCATCTCCAAGTCGATGGCCGTACTTTTCAGGCTCTTGTTGTTGGAAAGAGCCATTTGCACGGCGTCATCTACCGATATATCCTGCCCAAAAGATGGCAGAGCGATACAGAAAAGGAGCAACAGAAGGCTAACGTGTATGTGTTTGTTCATGAAACCTCCGAACAAGAACCTTGCGTAAAGAGTGACAGCATGCGCCGGGCATGCAGATCCAAGGGAACCGCATCATCAGGACTTTGAAGACAAGGAAGAAGCGACAGAAACAGGGCAAGCTCCCCTGCATGTTTCTTCAGGACGGAGAACTTAGCCATCCAGATGGAGAGGTTCCGATAAGGGGCGAACAAGCCTTCGTGGACAAACGAGGATGCGACCTGCATGAAAAAAAACCAACGGGAAAGTTCGATCCTTTGCCTGAAATACGAATCAGCTGTCGCGAAAATGATGTGGAGCGCCTGGATAATCGTCAGCTTGACCGACAAACGCCTGTCCAGCAAAGTGAGGTAACGAGACACTTCCTTCTTGCAGATTTCAGAGACCATAGCTTCTTTGCTTACATAGCGATAGTACAAGGAACTCGGAACGATGCCGAGTTCATCAGCCATCCGTTTCATGGTCAGGTTCCTCAGTCCGTATGTTTCGAACACATGATACAAACCGTCAAGATAACGGTCCTCCTCAAAGGCCGCAGGCGCGACAGCATTGGAAGACCACAGTTTCTGGTCGAACGCCATAGGAATGCCAAGGCCGTTGCCAAACCAATGATGGATGCCGGAAAGGAAGTCAGGAACATCCGCAGGCATGAGGTTATCCAGTTCCACCGCCTGGTAAACCAATGGGAAATAGATGCCGAAACGATATGTCAACGTGCTGCAGGTGGAATCGATGTTCTCTTCAGGAGCGGAAAACAAGAACAAGAAACGCCGGTAATCCAGCCTATACTCGGAAAAACCTTGGCTGGCGATGATGGTGAAATGACCACGTTGCTCTATCAAGGCATCGGTGAAAACCTCCAAGTTTTCCTTGTCATTTCCTTGCATGCGCCTGAACACAGCCTGTTGATGCACGGTGCATTCCTCTTTCAGACTGCTTATCAGTTCCTCTTTGCTGGGAAAATACCGGTACAAAGCGGCTTTGGTGATGCCGACATCCTTTGCGACCCCTTCCAAAGTGAGGGGGTCAAACGGATGAAGGGCACTTCTTTTGAGGGCTGCCCACAGGATGTGTTGTTTTGTGTCGCGCTCCATGGCTTGTTACCGAATATTCGGTAATATAGCGAACAACAGGTTGTTGTGCAATGCATTTTGCAAAAACCGTCATGGATTTTCGTCGCTTTTCAGGAACTCAGCACCAATGCTGACTTTGATGACCTGCTGCATCATGGGAAAGTCGACCCAGACTTTGCGTCCTTTCTTTTCCACTTTCGTAACGATCCCATGCATCGATTTCAACGGACCTGAAACGACCTCGACCGCGTTCCCTTCCACCAGCCTCACCGTACTGATGCCGATGACACCTTCATAGGAAAAAATCCACTGCGCATAGGCGAGATCCCGTCCATACAGGGCGCAACTGCCGTCACCATAGCGGAGGAGACTCCCGCCGCTATGGGCATCCATCAACAACGTCCTCACCACAGGCGCATCAGCCGTGCTCCTGATCATGATGTAACCGGGAATCATCGGTTTGCGTTCTTTCACCCAAAGTCCCTGATGTTGCAACAGGACATCTTTCTCCGGGCAAAGAGCCAAGAAACCGACAGCATCCATATCCGCTTTGGCAAATGTGTTGTTCAGGCGTGTGGCTAGCCGTTTTTCCACTCCTGCACGACTCACCGCAACGCAGTAATACCAATCTTTTCCCATTACAACAATAATGCCATGCGAACGCCAAAGGGACAAGAGGAAACCTCATTCACAACACCATACAGGTCATGGTATACTGCGGCCATGCAAAAAGCGATACTCAGTGTGGTCGGGAAAGACCGTGTCGGCATCATTGCCGCAATATGCACCACGTTGGCCCAAGACAACGTGAACATCCTCGAAATCTCACAGACCATCATGGATGGGTTCTTCACCATGATGCTGGTCTGCGACACAGACAAATGCCCGAAAGAATTCCATGATCTCTCGATGGAACTCGAAGACGTCGGCAAAGAGCTTGGAGTGGTCGTCAAGCTCCAGAGGGAAGACATTTTCATCAAGATGCAACGCATATGATCGATCTCAGGGAAGTCACGGAAACCAATGACATGATCGAAAAAGAGATGCTCGATGTGAGGACCATCACCATGGGCATCAACCTTCTGGATTGTGTCGACAGCAACCTCGAAGTCTTGAAAGAGAACATATATAGGAAGATTACTGAAACCGCGCACGACTTGGTGAAGGTGGGCAAACAAATCGAAGACGAATACGCCATCCCCATCGTCAACAAGCGCATTTCGGTCACCCCTATCGCGTTGGTCGGTTCCGCATCTTGCAAAACCAGCGACGATTTTGTCGAACTCGCCGTCATTCTTGACAAAGCGGCCAAGACTGTCGGCGTCAATTTCATCGGCGGCTTCTCCGCCCTCCCCGCCAAGGGCATGACGCGAAGTGAAGAATTGTTAATCCGTTCCATTCCCCAAGCGATGCGTGCGACAGAGCATCTCTGCGCTTCCATCAATGTGGGTTCCACGCGAACCGGCATCAATATGGATGCCGTGAAGCTGATGGGACAGATCATCAAGGAAACGGCCGAAGCGACCAAAGAACAGGATAGCATCGGCTGTTCCAAACTGGTCGTGTTATGCAATGCCCCTGATGACAATCCTTTCATGGCCGGCGCATTCCATGGAGTCACCGAAGCGGATGCCGTCATCAACGTCGGTGTCTCCGGACCTGGAGTCATCAAACAAGCGATACAATCGGTGAAAGGCACTGATTTCACCACGCTGTGCGAAACGGTCAAACGTACAGCCTTCAAAGTGACCAGACTGGGAGAGCTTGTCGGGCAGGAAGCCAGCAAACGCCTGCGAGTGCCTTTCGGCATTCTCGACCTGTCCCTCGCCCCGACCCCCGCAGTCGGGGATTCCATCGCGGAAATCCTTCAGGACATGGGGCTGGAGGAAGTAGGTTGTCCGGGGACGACCGCGGCTCTGGCGCTTCTCAACGACCAAGTGAAGAAAGGCGGCATCATGGCCTCTTCGTCGGTTGGCGGGCTTTCCGGAGCTTTCATTCCGGTCAGCGAGGATCATGGGATGATCGCAGCTGCGGAGAGCGGGAATTTGCGGATTGAGAAACTGGAAGCCATGACCAGCGTGTGTTCGGTCGGTCTTGATATGATCGCCATTCCCGGAGACACGCCGGCATCGACCATCAGCGGCATCATCGCTGACGAGGCAGCCATCGGCATGGTCAACCAGAAAACCACGGCAGTCAGGGTGATACCTGTTGTCGGAAAAGGCGTAGGAGAAACAGCCCAATTCGGAGGACTGCTCGGATACGCGCCCATCATGCCGGTCAACACCAAATCCTGCAAAGCGTTCATCGACCGTGGCGGCCACATCCCCGCCCCGATCCACAGTTTCAAGAACTGAGGTTGCGTTTCTTCAGATACAGGCGTGAAAGCGTCAGAGCGATGATGCCACTGGAGAGTTTTCCCGCCATGACCGCCGCAAGCATGGTCGGCTGCCAGGTGGCGATGAACGCCAGGTGGTCGCCGATCATGAACGATGCGCCCACACTGAAAGCTATCGCCTCCACTTGGTTGTCTTCATCCATCTGGGGCACCAGACGGAACAAAGCGATGGAATTGGCCAGGGAAGCAAGCAGGCCGGTGACCATCAGGCCAGAAAAGCCGAACCGTTTACCCAGTTTCCCCAGCGGAGCGGAAAACCATCGGGAAAGCAGATAGACCATCGGATACGCGCCGGAGAGCATGATGGCGATGTAGCCGCACATTTCCAACGCCCTGTTCGTATCGGTTGCGTCGGCGATGATCGGATCAAACTTCCAGAATGGGAAAAGATGGGTGAAATACTGCACGACGCAGAGGACAAACACGATACGAAGCGCCGCATCGAGCAAAGTGCCGCACCATTTTGCCACACGTACTGTCCCTCTGGGAAACAACCTGAGGACTATGGCGAAGAAGAAACAGATGACCAAAAGCGGGCAAAGATCCCGGAGAATCCCGCTTGTCGTCAGATGAAGGACATACGAAGCATCCCCGGAAACCGTACAATCCGGACGAATCGCCACGCCCTTGAGCGACAAGGCTGAAATGAACACACCGAATGGAATGGAAATGAAACCGAACAGCATGCCAAGCGCAAGGGCATTGTGATTTTTTTCGGGAAGCACTTTCATGGCTATGGGAAAACTGAACACGATGGTCGCACCCGCCATCAAACCGTTGCAGATCGCCACAGCCCAGCTTTCCTTGCTTCCCATGACCGCATGCGATAGCTGATAGCCCCCCATATCGGTCGCGATGAACGTGGTCGCAGCCATCGAAGGGTCAGAGCCGAACAGGGCGAACAGAGGTCCCGTCACCGAAAGGACAAACTTGGTCAGAAACGGCAGAGCCGCCATGACGCCGGCGACAGGGATGAACAACGACCCCAGCGTCTCCACTCCTTCCAGAAACTGCTTTCCATAAGCCTGTTCTTTCCAAAAGATTGAAACGATACAACCACTGACCGCACAGGCCATGGTCACGTACAAGACAAGAGTGCCGAAAAAAGCCATGACAACGCCTTCCTTCGGTTAAGAAAACCACATCACCGACAAAGCGAGCAACATCAGGGTGCAGAAGCTCCACAGTATGATGGGACCTACCCTTCCTTGTCGGGAGGAGGGCAGTCCGTCCATGAACACGAAGGTTCTGGGGAAACGGAAATCATGCAGGATGTCGATGACATCTCCGGGGGCGAAGAACAAGTACCGTTTCCCGTCTTTGATGCGGAGTCGGGCATGCGCCGTCATCTGTGTTTCCTTCCCCCCCGCAAGCAGTATGGAAAGAATGTAATCGCAGGAAAAAACCCCGTCTTTTCCATTTGAGATACGCCGGAAACCGGTCGGAATCACCTGCCTGACCCTAATGACGGTCGCTTTTTCCGGCTTTCCCTTTTTCTTGACGATGTATTCCGATACGGCACAGGACAATGCCCAGATGCTGACACCCAAGGCCAAGAGCAGAATCATCACAGGAAAGACATACATACGCATGCCGCCATGGTAGCAGAAAAACCGCCTTGATGGTATACTTCCTACGCTGGACAGGAGAAGGAAATCATGGCATTCAACAGTGTGCGTTTGACCCAAACTGCGACGACCATCACCATGGCGATGGGAGTCGAAAAGCCACGTTATGCGGAAGATCCCATCGGACAAGTACTGACCATGGTGAGAAACCATAGCAAAAGCGGCATGGCTCAACGCGTGCTGGTGTACAATCCTGATGCCATCGCCCAATGGCTGTATCAGAAATACACCACTGAGTTCTCGCCGGTGATGGAATACACCCAACTCGCCATTCCAATGCTTGCTGCCTTCCCTCCGGTGACTCCGGTCTGCTTCGGAACCATGTTTACGGGAGCTGAACCCAAGGTGCACGGCATTCAAGTGTATGAGAAGAAACTCATCACCATCGATTCGGTGTTTGACGCCCTTCCCCGTGAAGGGAAAAAGGTTTCCCTGATTACCAGGACGGACAGTTCCATGTCGAAGATTTTCCTCGGCCGTCCCATCGAATACCATCCGATGGACAGCGATGAAGAAGCCGTTCAGGAAGGGCTCAAGGCACTGGACAGCGGACGCTTTGATGTCATTGAAGTCTACAATATGGATTATGACGACAGCATCCATGAGACGGAACCGGAATCAAAACGCTCGTATGACGCCATGGTACGCCATTGCAACGATTTCGCCCGTCTTGCCAAGCATGCCTCGGAAGTATGGAAGGACCAAGACGTCCTGTTCGTCTTCGCTCCCGACCATGGCATCCACAAGACCATTTTCGGCAACGGCGACCACTATTGCGATGTCCCAGAAGACATGAACATGCTGCATTTCTATGGCTTCAAACCGGCTGGGATGTAACATAAACGACACACATTGCCCTTGCTTGAAGCCTCAAGCAACGGGATTCGCTACCAAACACACTTCCCTTACGATGTCTTTTCCATCGTCTGGTCAGATCCCGATGAGACTCTGGCACAGGCGACAAAATGTCCTGGTTCTATTTCCTTCAGGGAAGGATCATGCGCTCTGCAGGCATCCAAGCAATAATCGCATCTGCCACAGAAACGGCATTCATCCTTCAGGTTTACCGGACTGGTGATCTCTCCTTTGATGAGTTGCCGTAAGGGACGGTTCTTTCCGACAACCGGAACAGGAACCGCAGCCAAGAGCGCTTTGGTGTAGGGATGCAACGGTTTGGCGAAGATCATGTCGCTGGGGGCCTTCTCCACCATCTGTCCGAGATACATGACGGCGATGTCATCGCTGAAGTATTTCACCACCGCCAGGTTGTGGGTGATGAACACATAGGTCAAACCGTATTCCTTTTGCAGATGTTTGAGCAGATTGAGAATTTGGGCCTGTATGGAGACGTCCAAGGCCGATACCGGTTCATCACAGATGATCAACTTGGGATTGACCGCCAAAGCCCTTGCCACTCCGATACGCTGTCGCCTGCCTCCGTCAAGTTCATGCGGATAGGTGTTCATGTACCGTGCAGAGAGCCCGACGATGTCCATCAACTCAAGAGCCCGTTTCTCAACAGCCTGTTTTCCGGTGATCAGATGATGTTCGATGATCGGTTCGCTGATCAACTGCAACACACTTTGCCGCGGGTCGAGCGATGAGAACGGATCTTGGAAAATCATCTGCATATCACAGCGGAGCGGGCGCATCTGCGTTACGGAGTAATGGGTGATGTCCTTTCCTTCGAAAATGATTTTTCCGCTCGTCGGGTTGACCAATTTAAGGATGACTCTTCCTGTAGTCGATTTGCCGCAACCAGATTCGCCTACGATGCCGAGCGTCTTCCCTCTCTCCACAGTGAAATTCAAGCCATCGACCGCATGGAGCAACCCTTTGGGCGTATTGAAATATTTAGTCAGGTTCTCCACTTTCAAAATCGGTTCTTCAGCCATTGGGGCATGCCTCCTTTTTGTCATCGAACGCATGACACGCCACAGAGTGCGTCGCACTGCTAGTCCTGAGCTGTGGGATTTCACGGAAACATCGCGGTGTGGCAAGCGGGCAACGCGGGGCGAAACTGCAACCGGTGGTCTTTTCCATCGGATTGGGCATCATCCCTTTGATTGGCTGCAATTCCTCACCCCGTTTCCTGAGGTTCGGAAGGGAATTGAACAAACCTTCCGTGTATGGATGCAGCATATGGTTGAACACATCATCGGCAGTCCCCCGCTCCACGATGCGTCCGCTGTACATGACGGCGACATCATCACATATCTCAGCGACGACTCCCAGATCATGCGTGATCAGGAGCATGGACATGTCACTGTCGGTAATGAGTTGTTTGATGAGCGCAAGCACCTGCGCCTGAATGGTCACATCCAGAGCTGTCGTCGGTTCATCAGCGATGAGCAGTTTCGGATGGCACGCCAAGGCGATGGCGATGACAACCCTCTGCCGCATCCCTCCGGAAAACTGATGGGGATAGTCACTTGCACGATTCTGGGCGATGCCGACCAATTCCAGCATTTTCTTGGCCCGAACCAAGGCCTCTTCCTCACTCACCTCGTTATGCAACAGGATGGATTCTGCGATCTGCTCCCCTACGTTCATCACCGGATTCAGGGCTGTCATGGGGTCTTGGAAAATCATGGCGACATCATTACCTCGCATCTTCTCCAATTCCTCGTTGTCCATCTTCAGCACGTCTTTCCCTTCGAGCTGGACGCTCCCGCCGGTAATCACCCCCGGCGGATTGGGAACCAGATTCAGAATGGAAAGAGCCGTAGTCGTTTTGCCGGCTCCCGTTTCCCCGACAAGCCCCAAGGTCTTTTTCCTCGCTATGGAGAACGACAGTCCGTTGACCGCATAGACGGTCCCCGCATCCGTGTCATATTCGACGTTGAGATCTTTCACCTCAAGCAAGCTGTTTTCTTGTGTATCCGGCATAACGCACCTACTTTTTCAATTTGGGATCCAAAGCATCCCTCAATCCGTCACCGAGCAGGTTCAACGCCAAAACGGTACACATGATGGCGAGACCGGGAATGACGCAGATGTATGAGGCATTCCTGATCTGGCTTCTTCCGGATGAGAGCATCGCTCCCCATTCGGGTGCAGGGGCGGGAACCCCGATACCCAAAAACGACAGGGAAGATGCGCTGATGATCGTGGTGCCGATCAACAAAGTCACCTGCACGATAATCGGCGAGAGGCTGTTGGGAATGATATGTTTGAGGATGACTTTCCATGTGGGAAGTCCCATCGCATAAGCGCTTTCGATATATTCCTGACCGCGTATGGTCATGACGGAAGCCCTGGTTATCCTGACGAATGAGGTTGAGGCTGAAACGCACAAAGCCAACAGGAGGTTGAAGGTGCTTGTCCCCAGAAGGGAGACAATGACGACAGCGATCATGATGTTGGGTATCGCGTACAGGATGTCGTTGGCCCTCATGATGATCTGGTCAACGACCCCGCCGTAGAAACCGGCAAGCGAACCGAGGATGACACCGATGACCAGTCCGATGGCAACCGAACCGCAACCGATGGCCAAGCTGTACCTCGCCCCATACAATATCCTGATGAAAATGTCACGCCCCAGTTCATCCGTTCCGAAAACATGCGCTTTGCTGGGCCATTGGAGACGTTCCTTGATGTTCTGTTGGATCACTTGGGTGTCGTAATCGAACAGGACGCCGGAAAGCAATGCGGCGATGATCAACAACGCGAGAAAAACCATTCCGATGATGGCACCCTTATTCTTCAAGAGGCGTCGCCACGTCTCCTGGACTTGGGTCCTGCTCTTCTGAGCAACTTCTTCCTGCGCCACAGGTATTCTGGAATCAGCCATGTCATTATCCCTTTTTGACGTATTGCGCTTTGATGCGAGGATCAAAGAACGCATAGATGATGTCCACCAACAGATTGATGATCACCATCAAGACACTGCAGAGGATGATCGAACCCGTGACCATCGGGGTATCACGTTTGGAAATGGAATCAAAAATCAACCTTCCGATACCTGGCCACGAGAATACGGTCTCTGCAAGCACGCTTCCCGTCATGACGTTGGACAACTGCATGCCGATGACGGTGATGATCGGGATCAAGGCGTTGGCAAGCGCATGCTTTTTGATGACACGTCGCTCTGAACAGCCTTTCGCCCTCGCCGTACGGATGTAATCCTGACGGATGACATCCAGCATGGAGGAACGTGTGGTCCTGGTGATCAGGGCGGCAAGCCCCAACCCTACCGTAAGCGCCGGCAGGATGATCGACAAAAAACCGCTTTTGCCTCCTGAGGGCAGCCACCCTAATTTCAGGGAAAACAGGATGATCAACATCAGGCCGAGCCAGAAATTCGGCATAGAAACGCCGAAAAGCGCAAAGACCATGCCCGCTGTGTCTTTCCACGTATTCTGATGAATCGCTGTGTACACACCCAGAGGGATAGCGATGAGGGTCGCGATCAATACGGAAAAAGCCGCTAATTCCATCGTATTCGGCAACCGTTCCATAAAGGTTTTGAATACATCACGCTTGGTTACGTAACTCGTCCCCAAATCGCCTCTGAGCATGCCGAGCATGTAGCGAAGGTAACGGACAGGAAACGATGCGTTCAATCCGAGGTCAACCCTGATTTGCTGGATTTGGGCATCCGTCGCGTTTTCAGGAGCAAGATAAATGGCCGGATCACCGCCGGTAAGGCTCATCGCGAAATAGATGAGCAGGCTGGTTATCAGAATGACCGGAATCATGAGGACCAATCGTTTCAAAATATATCGGATCATACGAACTCCCGGGAAAAAAGATACCTGCCTGCGGTTGATGCAGGCAGGCCAAAGGACTTCACTGAGCTATATACGCATGAGACCAGTCGTGATTTCCTCCACCAAACAGATATTCGCCTTTCAGGTTCTTGTTATAAGCGATCACCAGGTTGGCGATGTAGAGAGGCACCTGCGGGCAGGCGTTTACCAGATACTTCTGGAGCTCGATGCCGTCCTGCATGCGCTTGTTCTGGTCTTTCTCGGTCGCGACAAGGTCAGTCAACTCATCAGCGTGTCTGTCGCTGTAGTGATGGTAGTTGCTGCCTGAACCGGTATAGAACAAATCACGATAGACGAAATCGACTTTGGAGTCTTCGTTCCAGCGCCACAGGTACAATTCCTGTGTGCCGCTCTTGCAGGTGGCCTTCAAGGTCGCGTCATCCACGGTCTGTATGGATACGTTGATGCCGATTTCCTTCAGATTCGCCTGAATCACTTGGGCAATATTGGTGTACGGACTGCTGTTGGCGATCAACAACGTGGTATTGATGCCCCCATTCGGATAACCGGCTTCTGCCATCAGTTTCTTGGCGCGGGCGACATCGTACGGGAAACCCTCCATATCATCATAGAATCCCCAAAGGCCTCTGTTGAGGATGGTCTTTTGCGGAGTGCCTTTGCCATATACGGCAACCTGAAGAACCGAGTTGCGGTCAATGGCGCAAGCGACAGCCTGGCGGAGTTTCTCATTATCCCACGGTTTTTTGGTCACGTTGAACGCGAAGTAGAACAGACGGCTGCCCGGTTTCTCAAACACAGTGATGTTCTTGTCTTTTTTCAGAAACTGCAGTTCGTTGATCGGCGGATTGATGCAGACATCAATCTCTCCGGTCTGCAATGCGATGACACGAGAACTGTCCTCGAGAATGGGCTTGAACACGATTGCATCGGAAACGCCCTGGTCTTCACGCCAGTAGTTCGGGTTTTTCACGACACGGACATACTCGCCCTGCACCCATTTGTCGAATTTATACGGACCTGAACCGATATAATACGGATCCTTCATGCCGCTCTCGTACGCTTTTTTGCTGAGGATGGAAACAGGAACGCTGGCCAGAGACTGGACGAATTCATTGTTGTATGTCTTGATCTCCATCTCCACAGTATGGACGTCGACAACGTTGGTGGCAACCAAGCCCGCCAAGTTGTTCGCGACATAACTCTTCAGAGCGCGATCCATGGTGAACTTGACATCATCTGCAGTGAGCGGGGAACCGTCACTGAATTTCGCACGAGGGTCAAGATGGAAGATGATGTGCTTGTCGTCTTTGAATTCCCAACTGGTTGCCACATCAGGTTCAAAGGTTCCCTTATTGGTGAAATAGACCAGCGGTTGATGGGTCAGTTTCAGGACGATGTTGTTGATCTGGTCCTGCTGGGCCTGCAAATCCAGATTGTTGATGTCAGCCGCGGAACCGATGACCAACTCTGCTTTATGGTTCGGCACACCGCCAGTAGTCGTGCCGGACGCAGGTGCTGAGGCCGCCGGCTGGCTTTTCGTCTGCTCGTTGTTTCCTGTAGCAAACGCGACGAAAGGAACCAAGAGGAGCAACACTAAAGTCACAGACAAAAATTTGTTCATTTCAAATCTCCTTATTGTTTTTTCCTGTAATCGTGTCAGAGCACATCCATCTTATCCGCCAATCATGAAAAAACCATGAGCAATGCTTAAAAAAACTGATAACGCACCGGAATGGCCACTTGTTTGACCGGGTCGTCCCCCTTCTCTATCCGGGAAAGCAATTCGCCTACAGCAGTTTTGGCGATGGCTTCAATATCCTGCACGGCGATGACGCACCTTCCTGAAATGGCGCTGAATACACGAGCGATGTCAATCGCCTGTTCGGTGAACTGGAAACCATCGACCATCAGGTAATCAGCTTGGGGGAAAGTGATTTCCGCATCCTGGCAAGCCTGAATAAACAAGGGAAGATAATAACCGCTGTGGATGAACACCGCATCGGTGTCTTCGGCGATGGTTTCCACGATTCTCCGCATTTCCTGCCGGTTGGAGGGCTTATCCTCTGTGTATGCGAATCCATAGGTCTTCGGTTCAAGCCCTGCTTCTTGCATCGCTCTGTTGTAGCCGGACAGGCGGAGTTGCCCGCTGGTGTTCAGGCTGTTGTTCCGGTACAGGAAGACAATCTTATTCTTCCCTTTCCGCAATTCCAATTTGGTCATGTCGTAACCGACTTTCTCGTGGTCGCTGGATACGACAGGAACATCAAAGGATGATTTGAAACGGTCAACGCAAATGAACGGGAAACGGGCTTCTTTCATTTGGGAAAGGACCTCATTGCCCGTCGTGGAGAAGAGCGGAGCCACCAGCATGCCGTCAAACATGCCACTACGGAACAATTCGAGTTCGTTGGATTCCTGCCGTTCATCCTCGAACGTATTCACCACCATGGTGAGATACCCGGCCTGTTGGGCGAAACGCTGCACATGATATACAAGATTGCTGAAATATCCGGACGGAGTGAAGGGTGCCACCAACGCTATGGTATGGGTCTCTTTGAGTTTCAGGCAACTGGCGATGGAATTGGGGACATAATGGTATTTGTAAGCAACTTCTTTGATGCGTTGCCTCGTCTCCTCGGAAACCCTGACATCGCGGTTATTCAAAACCAAGGATACAAGCGATATGCTGACTCCTGCTTCATGTGCGATGGTTTTGATCGTAATCTCAGACATGAGTTCTCCTTGCTTCAGGTTGCAAAATCGTTTTAGCAAGTAAATGCTATCATGTGTTCACCGCTCTGTCAAAAAAAATCTTTGCTATTTCGTCAAATATTTGTATACAAGAAAGCTTGTATTGTCTTTTTCAACACATCGGGATTGATCGGTTTGGAAACATGCCCGTTCATACCAGCGGCAAGGCATTTGCTGATATCATCGGAAAATGCGTCTGCCGTCATCGCAAGGATGGGGATGCTCTTCGCATCGGAACGGTTGGAGGAACGGATCAATTCCACCGCCTGATAGCCGTTCATCACCGGCATCTGGATGTCCATGAGGATCAACTGAAACGTCCCTTCCTTGGATGACAAGAACGCATCCACCGCTTTTCTTCCGTTCTCCGCAGTGATGACGGTTAGCCCGAATTGCGAGAGGATACGCATCGCTATTTCCTTGTTCAACACATTGTCCTCAGCGAGAAGGACCATTCCTGACAGTGGCGCTACCCTATCCGCAGACGACAAATCATCCGTTTTCCTGGCAAGTTGCTCAGACTGCGGGAACACAAACCGGAGGGTCACCTTCGTTCCTTTTCCGAGTTCGCTCTCCACACCTATTTTCCCGCCCATCATGTCAACGATGCGTTTGACGATGGAAAGCCCCAAACCGGTGCCACTGGTGGTCTTTACCCGTTCCGGGTTGTCTGTTTCTTGGGCGAACGGTTCAAACATCTTTTTTTGGAATTCCTTACTCATGCCGATGCCATCATCCTCAACAGACAAGACCAGCGCAACGCTGCCCCTGCCGTCCTTGGTGGCGAACAACGAGAAAACGATATTGCCGTTTGGTTTGGAGTATTTCACTGCGTTGGAAAGCAAGTTCAACGCGACTTGGTTCAGGCGTGTCTTGTCCACTTTGACGGCAAGCCCGTCGCAACCTGCAAGCTTGATGTTGAAATCGATGTTTTTCTCTTTGCACAACGGAATGAACATGTTCCTGATATTGCTGACGAATTCCATCAAATCGAAATCATCATCGCGCAATTCGATCTTCCCGCTGTCGATTTTTGAAATGTCCAGTACGTCATTGACCAGAGAAAGCAGGAATGTATTTGCGGATTTGATCTTCCCCAAATCCTCTTTGGTTTTCTCAGCGTCTCCCATATCCTGAAGCGCAAATTCCGTCATGCCGTTGATGATGTTGATCGGTGTGCGAATATCGTGGCTGAGGCGGGATAAGAATTCGCTCTTCGCCTTGTTGGCATTCTTAGCTTCCTTGATGGCTTTGGTCAATTCCTCGTTGACCTTCGCCTCACGCTTCTGCCTTTGCCTGAAGAAAACCGATATGAAAACAAAGAAACACAAAAGCAGGAACACGGCGACAAGCACACCTGCGAAAAGCGGCTGGTCATACATCAAGCCGAGGAAGGATTGGGGCTTCTGCCGATCGGCCAAATAGGGTGTGGCGAAAGCTTTGACGTTGCTGTCACTGATGGAAGAAAGTGATTTTTCCAGAATGGAGACCAGAAGATGGTTCATGTTCATATGGACACCCAAGGAAAAAGCGATCGTGTCCTTCGGAAGCGTCACACAAGTCAATCGGTTGGTTTGGTCTTGAAGGAGCACTTCCTGCGCTGTGGTGTTGAACAGATAGCCGGCATCCACTTTCTTGGTTTTCACCGCATCAGCAAGTTCCTTGATCGAGCTGAAACCCGTCACTGTCGCCCCGGACAAATCCTGACCTGCTAGATAATCCGCAACCAGGCTTTTTTCCACGACACCCACGTTCCGTTCAGGTCCGTTCTGCCGTTTCAGCTTGAGTTTCGCGATGTTGTCCTGATAATACGGGCAGGTCACCACAAAGGAGTGGTTTTCCCCTTCAACGAAATCGTAGGAAAAATCACACCGTACCGCAACGCCAGGATCGTCACACAAGGCAAGGTACGTTTTCCGTTCATTGACGGGAAGCACGTGGATCGTCAGGCCGGTCCTGCGGAAAATCTCACTGCAAATATCCACAAGGATGCCATGGTATGTTCCGTCTTGCCCTACATAGGAGAGCGGCTGCAACACCGGATTGAATAATGCGTTGAATACCGTGCCGTCCTTCTGACATTCCCGGATGAAGGCCCGTTCCTCAGAGGTGAATGCTATCTGGTCTCCGTTGTCAGGTGAATAATACTTCCCAAAAAGCTCCTCATCGAGATTACGCTCGATTTCGGCCACCTGCGCCAATGCCGCGTTCACCTCGTTGAGCAGTTCGGTGTTTCCTTTTTTGACGATGACATAAAACGGTTTGGGATCGAATTGCGCGATGAGCCATTCGTCTTTGATCTGCCTGAGATTGCTGGTCACGATCGCATCGATCGTTCCGCTTGCGAGATTCTCCGTCAACTCATCTTGGGAATTGAAGTATACCGGTCGGTACCAGAAGCCATTACGCACAGCAAATTGGTCAAAACTGTCATTCCTGCTATTGCCCTGCAGCAGTCCTACCCGAATGCCGTTCCAGTTGCTGTAATCATCGGCGAAATAGGTGGTATTGCCCGCTTTCACGGTCAGGATGGCTGAACTGGTGCCGATGCTGTTCTCTGAGAAAGCAAAATCCACTTCCCTTTCCGGGGTTTTTGTTGCGGAAGTGAGGAGATCAATCTCACCATTGCGAAGCATGGTGAGCATGTCGTTCCAGCTCTCGTTCTCCTCATAGCCTACGTATGCGTACTTCCAGTTAGAGAACAACAGCATCTTCTGCAGATACTCATAGCCGTAACCGCTTTTCTTCCCATCAGGCGAAATCATATGGTAGCCTTCAAAGGGGAAGAAACCAACGCGGACCAACCTGCGGTTTTCCATCGCAGGCACCATACTACAGAAGAGAAAAAGGAATAAAGATACACATACAATCTTTCTGATTATTGCATGCACATGCAAATCCTCTCCAGCCATCTTTCCCAAGTATAGCCAGTATTGCGTGTTTTGAAAATGAAAAACCTTTCTTTGATTCCAAGATTGATGAAAAAACCTGTATGCACGCACTCCGCTCAGACATCTGTCGGGAAGGAGACGGCTTTCCTTCCTTTTGGGCACTGTTTTTTTTCGAAATACTTGACTTCAAGTCAACTTTAAGAAGTAGAGTAAGCCAATAATCCGGTTCATCCGGAAAAGGAGTTTCCATGCGTCCTACACTCTGTCTTCCCTTGTCGATCCTCTTGGTGACATCGCCTATCTCCGCCACCCCCACCCTCGCACATCAGACGAACGATACCTCTGTCCCGGTCGTGTATATGACCAAAACCATCACTGCGCAAGCAATGGTACGCGTGTACCAAGCCCTGAACTGGACACCGATCGGAAAAGTCGCGGTGAAACTGTCCACAGGCGAGCCTCCGGCAAGCAATTATCTCCGTCCTGAGTTGATCAAAGAACTCGTACAGATGACCAAAGGGACTATTGTCGAATGCAATACAGCCTATGGCGGTTCCCGCGCAAGTACAGCGATGCACCTGCAGGTGGCGAAAGATCATGGTTTCACCGCTATCGCGCCTTTCGACATTTTGGACAGCGAAGGTTCCCTGTCCTTGCCTGTTGCCGGAGGTGACCACCTGAAAGAAGATTTCGTCGGTTCCCATTTCAAGAACTACGACTCCTACCTCATCCTTTCCCATTTCAAGGGACATGCGATGGCGGGTTTCGGCGGAGCCATCAAAAACATCTCCATAGGCCTCGGTTCCAGCCAAGGGAAGGCATGGATACATACAGGGGGCAAAAGCAAAACCAGTTTCTGGGGAGGAGAGCAAAACGCATTTCTTGACAGTCTCGGTGAAGCCGGAAAAGCCGTTTCCGATTATCTGGGAGGTGGCGAACGCATCGTGTATGTCAATGTGATGAATCGTCTTTCCGTGGATTGCGACTGCAACGGGAACCCGGCGGAACCGGACATGCATGATATCGGCATCCTGTCCTCAACAGATCCGGTAGCCCTGGACCAAGCCTGCATCGACTTGGTATATGCGGCGAAAGACAGCAAATCCCTCATCCAACGGATTGAATCCCGTAATGGCTTGAGGACGTTGGAACATGCCCAAAAGATCGGGCTGGGAAAACGTACCTACCGCCTTGTGATGCTGGATGATTGAAATCCTCCGACGGGAGGCTGTGTACCTTTGGTACTATGCCTCCGTCCAATTCCTCCAGATAGGGAAATATTGGGTCCTCGGCATGGCCATCGGCAGTTTCGTTTCGGTTTTCGCCAAAAAAACGATACGACGTTTGCTCTCCGGCCTGAGGAATTCCCGCATGGGTTTGGCGGGTATCATACCCGCTTGCCTATTGGGGATTGCATCCCCCTTATGCATGTATGGGACCATTCCCATCGCCGCATCACTGTCTGAAGAAGGCATGCGTGATGACTGGCTCGCCTCCTTCATGATGGCATCGATCCTTCTTAACCCACAGCTCATCGTCTACAGTGCTGCGTTAGGGACCACCGTGTTGGTGGTGAGGATTGTTTCCTGTTTTTTCTGCGGCATTGCCGCCGGTTTATCGCTGCACTTCTTCGCCCCAACCCGGTTCTTCGATTTCCATGGTTTTCCCCAAACAGGGAACCATGACACCGACACGAATCTTTGTTTCAGATATGTGAAGAACTTCGGACGCAACATCAAGGCGACAGGCCCGTATTTCCTGTTCGGCATCCTGCTTTCCGCGCTTTTTGCCCGTTATGTTCCTTCTGACAAATTCGCCCGTCTGTTTGGACGGAACGAAGGATTCGGAGTCCTTATGGCAGCAACCATCGGTGTGCCGTTGTACGCATGCGGAGGAGGCACGATACCGCTCATCGCGCAATGGCTCTCCGAAGGGATGAGTATGGGAAGCGCCACCGCATTCATGATCACCGGACCAGCGACGAAAATCACCAATCTCGGAGCTTTGAAGATTGTCCTGGGCATCCGGCATTTTCTCTGGTATCTGGCGTTTGTGATGCTTTTCAGTTTCCTCTGCGGATGGCTGGTGAATCTTCTGGCATGAAACCACGCATTGTGGTATCGTTGCCATATGCAAGAAATACCCACTCAAAAACATGAACACACAGCGACTATTTCCGGAGCCGCCGGCTTCATCACCTATTTGGTAGCCACCGCTCTCGGAGCGAAGGAGGGCATCCTCACTTTTCTGATCTGCTATGCTGTCTGGTATCTCCTTACAGCCCTGTTCTTTCTTTTGATCGCACGTGGTAAAGACAAAAAAAAGGGCACCCGTGAGGATGCCCAGTAAGGTCTTTACCGGTTTTATTTCCAGTAATCCATGTCGATCATGTTCATCTGCTTGGCGATGCATGCCGTGCAGGCGACATCACCAGTGACGTTCAGTGACGTGCGTCCCATGTCAAGGATGGCGTCAATGCCAAGGATCATCGCGTACGCTCCAGCGATTGCGGTTCCCGCTTCCACCTTCAGTCCGATTGATTCCAGCACCATGAGCAACATGATGGCTCCCGCACCCGGCACACCGGCGGTTCCGATGGATGCCAAAGTGGCGGTCAGGATGACCGTGCCCATCTGGGAACCGGTAAGCATGTTTCCCGTCGCGGAAAGACTGATGAAAATGGCGCAGACACCTTCATAAATCGCTGTGCCGTCCATATTGACCGTCGCTCCGAGTGGCAGTGAGAAGCTGTAGATTTCCTTTTGAATTCCAAGATTCTTGGCTGCTTCCATGGTTACGGGCAACGTTCCATAGGATGACCGAGTCACCAATCCGGTGATGAACGGGTTCTTCGCCTGTTTCCAGAATTTGATCGGATTCAGACCGAACAAAGCGACCATGCCCATGTAAATCAGCAAGATGTGCACCAGATCGCCGCAGCAGGCAGTCAATGTGACCATGCCGAGGGCTGTGAAAGCTTTTGCACCCTGTTTTGCGAACACGGTTGCGATCAAGGCACAGACACCGATGGGTGCGTATTCCATGATGCCGGCGACCATCTTGGTCATGACGGAGGACACGCCTTCAAAAAACTCGAGCAGGATTTCACCGGCTTTTTTCATGCGTTCATCTTCGCTGACCATCAGATAGGAAACGCCAATGCCGAACAGGATGGCGAAGAAAATGACCGGCAGGACATCGCCCTTGACCATGGAATCAAACGGATTGGTGGGAATGATGTTCAGCAGGGTCTGGCTGACGGATACCTTCGCAGCCGGTTTTGCGGCCGCTTTGGCGATCACATCCGCGGCAAGTTTCGCCGATGGTTTGAAAATCACGCCCATCAGCAAGCCAATGCACACGGCGAACGCACTCGTCAAAAGGTACAGAACGACGATACGCACGCCGATCTTCCCCAATTTCACCGGACTGATCGAAGCAGCGCCCGTCACCAAGGTCGCAATCATGATCGGCATGACAATCATTTTCAACAATCTCACAAACAAATCGCCCAAAGGAGCGATCCACATGATTTTGTCTTTGAAGACAATACCAAGAATTGCGCCGAGCACGAGTCCGATAAGAATTCGGTACAACAAGTTGAAATCGAAGTACCAACCCAAGAACCTTCTTTTTTTCTCTTCCATTCAGTACTCTCCTTTTTCAATCCTCATCCAATTTTACATGGGTAACACCAGACACGCAACAAAAAACTGTTAGGGAAAAGCACTTGGATGAGCGAAGCATCATCCTTCCCTGTGGAGAGTAAATCGTTTCTTCCAGATGACAGGAATTTTTTTGGCTGACCCAAACGATTTTGGGGTTCCGCGCAGGTAATCGGACACCAGCAGTACGGTCAGATACCCGCAACTTTCCGCCCGATACGATTCCTCAAACCATGAACTGCGTCAGCAAAGGTTCTTTTCGCGTATTCGTTTCAACCGATTCTTTACCGTTTTTCAAAGACGTTTCAACGCTTCACGGTTGAATTGGGCAGATGCCTGCCTGAACGCTTCGAGCAGGTCTTCGTAGGGAACACAAACAAGATCCCCGTGGCTGACCAGACGTTTTCCCTGCACAAACACTTCACTGACATTTCTGCTTTGCGCGCTGTAGACAACCACGGAATACGGATCATGGCACGGGACCATATTGGGACTTGCAAGCGAAAGGACGGTGATGTCCGCCTGATATCCTTCCTTGAGCATTCCGATCGGCGCATGCAACGCTTTTCCGGGGTTTGCCGTCACCAACGGCACGATGTCCCTCGCCGGCACCGCGGAACGGTCATGGAGCCGATTCTTCTGCAGAATCGCATATGAACGCATTTGGGTGAACAAATCCAATGTGTTGCCGCTTGCAGGACCATCTGTCCCCAAAGTCACCAGACACCCTGCCTCAGCCATTTCCACTGCGGGAGCCACGCCTTTTGCCGCTTTTGCGTTGCTCACCGGACAGTGAGAGATTGCCACATGATTCAGGGACAGTGCCTTGATGTCCGCATCATCTGCATGGAGGACATGCACGGCGAGGAAATCCTCATCCAGCAAGCCGTTGTCGCAAAGCGCCATGACCGGGCTTTCATGCCATTTCGTACGGAATTCCTCCATCTCGAACGGCATCTCCGCAAGGTGCATCGTCCACGGCAAACGCATCTCACGGGCGAAGCGCACACACCGTTGCAAGGTATCCATGCCGACGGAATATGGGGCGTGAGGCGCGATGACAGCCCGTACCAGCGGATTGCCTTGGGCCACTTCCATCGTCTTCTCCACTTCCCTGAAGGAAGCGTCGATTTCTCTTGCGTCACAATGTTGTCCGTCCAGGAACGTTTCCCCAGCCCAGAGCCTGAAGCCCATGGAGCAGGCTTCTTTCGCCACTTCGGATTCAAAATAGTACATGTCGACGGCGCTTGTCACACCGGAAAGCAGCATTTCGGCCATGGCGAGGGAACTGGAAGTCCTGGCCAACCGCGCATCCATCGCGATATCTTCCAAAGGCATCAGGAACCGTCTCAGACGGTCGGGATAATCATCTGCCAAGGATCGGAACGGTACCATGCCCATATGGGTGTGGGTGTTGCACATGCCCGGCATGACCAGCATGCCATGGCAATCCTCACCACCCTCAAACGGACAGGGTTCAGAACCGACTGACCGGATACCCCGCTCGTCAAAAGCCACATAGCCGTCATCATATACATGCCTTTGCTCATCCATCGTCAAGACCAACGCATGTCTGAGGATCGTCATCCATTCCTCCAGTCGACCAGCCGTTTCGCATGCACATCCACCAATCCTTTGTCCGTCACTTTGAGACGAGGGGATACAGGAAGCGCCAAAACAGCGAAACTCATCACTTCCTCATCCGCCTGATACCCATGGTCTTTAAGCCAGGTACGGATGGCGGAAACTCCCCGGGAAAGTCCATCCCAGGTATCGACTGAAACGATACCGCCATATGCAAGCGGCAGGAACACGACCCCTGTCTCATCCACTGCGGCTATCCCGCCTTGTCTGGTTATCACAAGATTGACCGCTTTTGCGGCAAATTCCGCATCGGTAGCCATAACCAGCAGATTATGGCTGTCATGGGCCCAAGAGCTGCAGATGGCGCCGCGTCGGGTCAGGCCACCTTCCAGCAAAGAGACCGAAATGGGTTCCTGATGCCCATACCGTTCCACAGAGGCGATGATATTAAGGCCTTCCAAGGGTACGGTACCGTCTTTCACTTCCACTTCCTTATGTCCGATTTCCGTCATGGTGGAATGCGGCGTATGCTTGATAGTCATGATGTTCCGCTTCCCGTCAGGGCAACGGGGTATAAAATCTTCCGCCACGACTGGCTTGCGGTTGATGGAATGCAGGACTGAAGACGGGATTTCCGGCAGAGATTGATGGACAAGCAAACCTCTTTCGCGGTCAAACACCAACCGGCCTTGTTTGTATACCTGTGCGATAGACAGGGTCTGGAGATCATCAAGCACAACGAAATCCGCAAGTTTCCCGGGAGCGAGTACGCCACGGTCATACAACCGCATCCGCATTGCGGGGCTGGTAGTAGCGGCATACACCACCTCTTCCGGTTTCATACCCAGCCCTATCGCTTTCCTGAGCACTCTGTCCAGATGTCCTTCTGCGGCAAGCACATCAGGCAGGACATCATCGGTGCAGAACGAAAAATACCCAGGTATTTCGGAAAGGGCTTTGAGGTTCTCCGCGGAAAGGCTTTTATACTGGATTTCCAGGAACATCCCTTTCGCACTTTTCTCCCTGATGGAAGCCGGCGTCTGGCTTGTATGGTCAGAATTCACACCGCTTGCAAGGAAATCATCCAACAGGGCTCCGGACAAATCGGGGCAATGCCCTTCCAACGGACAGTCTGGCCGCTTTTGCCGCATGACATTGATGATGCGTTTGGTGCGGTTGTCCTCGGAAGAGAACAAGTCTTGGGCATTCATCACCTCCCCCAAAGCGATGATTTTCTTGTTTTCGCAGAGCTTTTCCGCTTCGTACGCGTCAAATGCACCGCCGCTGGTCTCCAAAGCGGAAGAACTGGCCGGCACACTGGAAGGCACCGCATAGAACGTATCATTGACCACAGGGAAACGCATGAAAGACTCAAGACCTTCCAAGCCGAACACGTTCGCCACTTCATGACAATCGGAGACGATGGTCGTCGTCCCATGGATGATGGACGCATGGGAAAACTCCGTCGGGTTCATCATCGAAGATTCGATATGCATGTGGATGTCACAGAAACCGGGCACCACATACCGGCGACGTTCACCTTGCATAGGGGAAGCGCCCCATTCGACATGCCTGATCAGGTTGTCGAATGAGATGCGCCCCACCTCAAACCTGCGATAGGCTGAATTGAACAAAAAGACATCATTCCATACTTCCATCGCAGGTTCCTTTCCCCATCACTTGCTCATGATGTGGTTGAATTTGTCCACCCAATCCTTCATCAATGGATTGACAATCGTGAAATCCACACCTTTCGCTTTCGCTGCAACATCACCGACCGTCTTGTTCGCAGCCACTTCCGGCGTCAGGACAACTTTGGAGTTGACTGGCGCTTCGTTGAGGACTTTCGCAGTCCTGGTTTCCGTCGTCGCATTGAGACGATAGTTGATGTAGGCGACCGCAAGATCCCTGTTTTTGGTTTTCTTGGCGATGTTGATCACATTGAAGTTGGCATATGTCCCTTCAGAAGGCACCATATACACACCGTTGGGATCGGCTTTGCCGACAACAGGAAGCCCGAAATCACCGATGATCGCCACAGCGATCTCACCGTTCTTGAACAAATTGGCGACATCAGAAGCCTTGGCATATACATTCTGTACGTTCGGTTTCAATGCTGCAAGCGCATCAAACGCCGTTTTTCCTTGGTCGGAAGCGACGGAAGCGCCCTTGGCATCGCCGGCCATGACGACAAATGCAGGTCCGAACGTCGTTGTGATGTTGGGGATGGCGATCTTGCCTTTCAGGCGGGAATCCCACAAATCAGCCCAACTCTTGATCTCCATGCCTGCGGCTTTCGGGTTATAGAAAATGCCGATGCTGTTCAGCGTATACGGCGCTCCGCTTCCCGATTTGATAATCTGCTGTGCTGCGGGGATCAACGAAGCGAAATCAGTGACCTCTTCGGGCTTGATCGGATCGAACAATCCTGCGGCAACGCCATCAGCGACATTTTTCTGAGCCAGCTCGATGACATCCACTGTGGAGTTCGGATCGTTCAGCAGTTTGGTATACCTTTCCTGTCCGTTTCCCGTATCAAGCACCACTTTCACATTGTACTGTTTCTCAAACGGCTCATACACTTCAGACCACAGGGAATCTTCGGAAAGCCCCCATGTCGATACCACCAGCGTTCTTGGCTCCGCCTTCGCTTCTGCAGCACCCTGTGCGAACACCGGCATCACCAGCATGCAAAACATGGCGAAAACCAATACCCATTTCCCATTCTGTTTCATATTTCGCTCCCTCTATCGGCGTCATGCGCCGAGAATCACCACTTTTTCCGTCTGGGGGGACAAGGTGACTTTCTCACCCACCTCAAGCGGAGGGTCCAACGTACTGGAGACCGTCATGGATCCGCATGTCGCTGACACTTCATATTGATAACTGTTTCCCAGATAGGTGCGTACCTCGACAGTCTCCCCACCACCTTTTCGGATGGTGATGTCACTGGGACGGATGCAACACAAACCATCCCCCGAAACCTGCGCGCCCATCGCCCTGTAGGACGCCGCAGGATAAAAATTCTTGAAACCGACGAATCTGGCGATCATCTCGTTGACCGGTTTGCGATAAATTGCCTCAGGACTGTCGCATTGCATGATGATCCCTTTGTCCATGATGGCAACACGATCGGAGATGGAGAAGCATTCCTCCTGGTCATGGGTGACGAAGACCGTCGTGATGCCCAGTTCCTGCTGGATCTTTTTGATAGTGGTGCGCATCTGGATGCGAAGCTGCGCATCCAAATTGGAAAGCGGTTCATCCAGCAAGAGGAGTTTCGGCTCAATGACCAAAGCGCGCGAAAGCGCCACCCGTTGCCTTTGGCCTCCCGAAAGCTGTTTGGGAAACCGTTCCAGGTATTCCCTGATGCCACAGATATCCGCCATCTTCTCCACTTTCCTGTCCGTTTCTTTCTTGTCCAGCTTCCTCATGGATAGCCCAAAGGCGATGTTGTCCCGTACGGAAAGATGGGGAAACAACGCATAACTCTGGAAAACGACACCAAAGCCCCGTTTGTGGACAGGTACATGGGTCATGTCCTGCCCATCCAACACGAATGAGCCCGCGGCCGTATCCATCAACCCTGCAATGACCCGGAGGGTTGTGGTCTTTCCGCAACCAGACGGCCCGAGCAACGAAAGCAACTCCCCTTTTCGTATGTCGAGATTGAGATCCTTCAGAATCAGATTTTTCTTGTCGTAGGAGACTTCTATGTCCCGTAATTCCCCATAACTCATGCGCGACTCCCTTTGCCGGTGCCCGTCACCCGGTCAATAATCACCATGAAGACCAATGTGAGTCCCATCAGCATGACGGAAAGTGCGCTGACAGTCGGATCATAGTTGTATTCGATGTAATTCATCATCGCATAGGGCAAAGTATTCTTCCCCGGTCCCTTCAGGTACATGGAAACGGGAATGTTATTGAATGAATTGATGAACGAAAGCATGAAAGCGGACAGGAATGCGGGTTTGAGGTCAGGCAATACCACTTTGACAAACGCCTGTATCCGGTTGCACCCCAAGGTCATCGCCGCTTCTTCGATGGTCTCATCACACTCCTTCAGGCCTGAAGAGAGAATCCTGACGGAATACGGCAAGACTACCAGCACATGACCGAGTATCAGGGCGTAATCCAACTTCATCTTCAGACGGACCACAAGGAATAGAAACAACACATATCCGATGACGATGCCGGGAATCAAAGAAGGGGAAAGGAAGAGATCCAGGCAAAAGGAACTGAACTTTCCCGGTTTTCTGGTGATGGCGATGGCGCACATCAACCCTACCACAAGCCCGATGCAGGAGGCAAGCAACGCCAGAAGCAAGCTGGTGCGCAGACTGCTGACCAGGGAACGCGAGGCAAACACCTTGCCGAACCAAGACAACGAAAAACCATCCAGCGGTATGGAAATCGTGTCGGCAGAGTTGAAGGAAGTGATGATGATCAAGAGCAACGGAATGAACAGGAACGCGCAAGCGATGATGGTGATCACGCTGAGCAGATGGTGCTTATACATGTTCCGTCCCCCTCTGGTCAATCTTTGAGGCCAGCACATTGAACAATTTCATCATTCCCAACGACAAAAGCATCATGAGGAACGCTATCAGACTGGCCGCATCCCAATCTGCGAGTGTATTGGATTGCTGATACAACAGAGTGGACAGCATCATGTTCTGGCTGCCACCCAACAACGTCGGGGTCGTGTACGCGGAGATGGTGCCCGCAAAGACCATCACACCGGCGACCAAGACACCGGAGAACGACAAGGGCACGACAATCCGGAAAAACGCGACGACGGGAGGGGCGCCAAGACTGTATGCCGCCTCCACCGTCTCCATTCCGATCCGTTCCATCACCGAAGAGAGCGTGGAAATCATCACCGGCAGAAACAGATACACTGATCCCACGATGATGGCTCCTTCCGTATAGAGTAGCTTCACCGGTTCCTCCGTCAGGTGAAGGGAAAGGAACAACTGATTGAGCAATCCGTTCTTCCCGAGAATGCTGATCCATGCGAATCCTCTGACCACGGCGTTGGTAAGCAACGGAAACAGGATCAACGAATTGAGTAACCGCCGTTTCTTCTCACCCAAAAGGGACACATAATAGGATGTCGGCAAACCGACCAAGATACAGATTATGGTCGTGATGAGGCTGATTCTCAAGGAACGTTGGAAAATAATCCTGTTGAAGGAATCCTTGAAGAACGCAACGTAATGGGAAAGGCCAAAAACCGGTTTGGTGAATGTAGGCACCAGGGAAAGGATCAGAGGCAACAAGCAAAACAGGCAGACCAAGGCCAATGGAAGCAATAGAAACAAGATGTAAGTCGTCTTTCTCATGCGGTTTCCTTGTGGCTAAGCTTCGAGAATAGTAAGTTTTTCCGAGAAAGCATGTCAAGAAAAAAACGAGAAGACTGTTTGATTTGTTGGAAAAATCAAAATCATCTGCAACAAATCAAAATCATCTCACGCATACATGCAACATATATGCAACAGAAAAAATGGACGACGCTGTGCCTGTGCTTGTTGGTTCCCTCAGCGGAGATGTTCCCCCACACAGGGTAAGCGGATCCTTTCAGGCGGTTTCACACCACCGAACACCGCTCAGCCCCAAGACGGGTGATGAGAAAAGACCAGAGGAAGGAGGCGTTTTCGGAAAGGCATGCATGCGGCAATAGAAACGCCCGATTTCCGGTAATGTACAGATAGGTGCACTTTTTGTCCTGCCATACATGATATACATTTTTCCAAACGTATGTGGCATGTTCGTTGCCGTTTGTAATGCGGATGCCATCAGGCTTCTCATCCAGATCCAAAGCATATACAAACCGCGGGGGCTCGAGATTCTGGGCTTTCACTTGTTTAGCCAATGAAACGAAAAACGTGGAGAAGTATACCACTGGCATGCCTAGCCCCACCACGAGGAGCACGACGCCCAAGAAGACGGCTCCTTGGATTTGGTGCATCAAAAAGCAGAACAGCGAACATACACCCATGATGAGGGCAAACGTCACTGGGGAACGCCACTGCCTGCGTCGCTTCAATATGTCAAACATGGTGAAATGCCGGAACACCTCTTCATCCAGTACCACTTCTATCTTCATGGCTCCATTCTACCATGTCATGAAATGAGTTGGATACAGAAACGATACTTTTTCTTGCTAATGGTAAGTCACCACGGTATGCTTTCCTTGAAGAGGACAAGAACACGTTATGACACGCGAAAAGAGATTCCAGTTCAACCTGCTCAGCACTATTGTCCTGTTCCTTATCCTCTTTTGCCTTTCCCTTGCCTTTCAAGTCATCCTCACCCAGTACCAGTCGAAAAGCATCACCAACCCCATCAACGAACAGATGGAAAACATCCAGAACATCAGCATGTTCCTGAAAAACGTCAACGACTGTTCCCGGGAATTGGATTCTTACCGGTGGGATTACAGTGACAGCGTCACGATCATCGCATCAATACGATCACATATAGCGGATGCGACAGTTTTTCTTGACGGCATGCAACCGGATGTCTCCAAACTCGGTGAAGAACAATACCTGCTTGCCAATGCCATCAAAACGACTGCGACTGGGCAGAACACATTGTTGGAAGCATTCGTAAATCTGTTGCTGGAGCAGAAAAACAGCGAGGCGGCAAACCTGTACTTCACGACCATCAAGAGGCGAAACGCCTACCTCGTGGACTACACACAGAAACTTCTGGAAACGGCGATCCTCAACACCCATGAGTCTTATCTTGAGTTGACTGCACGTAACCGTCAACTGCAGGTCCTGCACGTCATTCTCAACATCCTGAGCATCATTGTCGGTACGCTTCTGAGCTTCTCCCTGTTCCAGCTTCTTTCCGTCCTCAAACAGTTGTCGAAGGAATCGAAAGCGATCAGTAATGGGAATTTCGCCGTCCCTGACATCATCTATCCAAGAAAAGATGAAGTCGGCGACATGACAGGAGCATTCAACACCATGAAGCATTCCATGCAAGAGCAGGTCACGCTGCTTCAGGAAAAGAATACCATGGCGAAAGAGCTGTACCAGAAGGAGAATGAGGCCTTGGCCCTGCAGAACCTCCTTGATAAGGAGAAACTCTCCCAACTGTGCGGACAAATCAACCCGCACTTCCTGTTCAATACCCTGAACATCATCAAAATCATGGCAATGGAAGAACAAGCGTCCAAGACGGAAGCTTTGCTCTCATCGTTAGGCAAGTTGTACCGGTATGTGCTTGCCGGCAACGACACCTCCGTCCCTCTTTCCCGGGAGATTCTCATTGCAGGACAGTTCTTCTCTTTGCAAAAAGCCCGGTTCGGAGAGAGGATAAACCTGGCTTGGGACTGCCCTGCCAATCTGGAATTGACCGAAATCATGGTGCCCCCATTCATCCTGCAACCCTTGATAGACAATGCGATACAACATGGCTTGCTCCAGAAAGAAGGAAACGGCAAGGTCAGCGTTTCAATCAGAACCGAGGATGGCTTCCTGGAAATCACGGTGACGGATGATGGTTTCGGTATGAACGAGGAAACGCTTCGGGACGTGCGTGAGCACCTGAAGAATCCTTCAACATCGGGAGAGCATGTAGGTTTGTACAATATCGCCGCGCGTCTCAGGCTTTTGGGCGACGATTGCGGTCTCTCTTTGGAATCCGAACTGGGGAAAGGTACGAAAACACATCTCAGGATGCCACTTGTAGAACAGAAGGAAGAAAGCGAGGAACTTGATGAAAAAGGTACTGATCGTTGACGACGAGCCAAAAGAACTGGAACTCCTTTGCGACATTATGGAAAAGCGCTTCGCCCATGAGGTGGAATGCAAATCCGTCCTCAATGGAAGGATCGCCGTTACGCTCAGCACCATTTGGAATGCGGATGTCATCCTGATGGACATAGAGATGCCTGAATTGAGCGGGCTTGAGGCGGCGCATCAGATACTGCAGCAACGACGTTCCTGCAAGATCATCTTCGTCACCGCATATTCCCTCTTCTCCTATGCACACGAAGCCGTAAAACTGGGTGCTTGCGATTACATCCTCAAGCCGGTCGAAACGGAAGATGTGGTCAATGCGGTACGCAAGGCGTTCTCCCAGTTGGACGCGCAAAGGCAGATGGAAGCCCTTTCGCTGAAACGGGAAGCGCCGGATGATGAAGGATGCGACAAAAATTCCCTGCTCATCGCCAAAGTGAAGAAATATTTGCAGTACAATTACATGATATTCGGCCTCTCCCTTGAATCGGTCAGTGATCTTCTCGGAATGAACGCATCCTACCTGTCGGTACTATTCAAAAAATGCACGGGAACAAACTTCGTCGACTATCTGACGGATCTGAAAATAGCCGCGGCAAAGGAACTGTTGGAAGACCCTCTGCGCTCTGCTTCAGAAATCGCGAACCTGACCGGATATGAAAGTGCGAGTTATTTCACGCGAGCGTTCAAGAAAAACACTGGCATGACTCCGACGGAATATCGTTCTTCCCTATTCAGCAAGCAAGGGAGGAACCTGTGATGAGACATGTCATCTCCTGTATGTGCATCCTTACCATCCTTCTGTGCGGATGCGCGAAAAAAGACGCGAAGGAAAACACACACCCAAGCCTCATCCTCCGTTATGCGGACAACCAACCGCCGGAATACCCCACAACAAAAGCAGCATACCGCTTCGCCCAGCTCGTCCAAGAGCGGACGGGTGGCAAAGTAGCCATCAAGATATATGCGGATGGGGAGCTGGGCGGCGAGAAGGATGTGTTGGAACAGATACAATTCGGCGGCGTTGACTTTTCCCGTTTCTCGCTGGGCACGCTCACCGACATCGCACCTTCCTTGGGAGTTCTCCAACTTCCTTATCTGTATGATGACGACCAGCACATGTGGCGAGTCCTGGACGGCCCCATCGGCGACCAATTCCTTTGCGGCATGACGGAAGACGGCATCATCGGCCTTGCATGGTTCGATGCAGGAGTCAGAAGCCTGTATACGACATTTCCCGTACGGCATCTGGAGGATTTGGCAGGAAAACGCATACGGGTGCAAGAATCCAGTATGATGAGCAGGACCATCTCTTGTCTGCAGGTAGTCACGGAACAGATACCGTACAGCCTCGTCTATTCCGCCTTGCAGCAAGGCAAAATCGACGGTGCGGAAAACAATCTTCCGAGTTATTATTCCAAAGGGCATTATGCCCTAGCCCCTTACTTTTTCAACGACGAACACTTCAGGGTGCCGGAAATCATCATGATGAGCATTCATGCCAAGGAAAAAATCGATGCACTCGATCCCTCATTCGGAGACATCATCCGACAGTGTGCCAAGGAAAGCGCATTGTATGAACGGGAACTGTGGAAAGAGGAAGTGGAAAAAGCCAAATCCGCTTTGCTTTCAAAAGGCTGCGTCATCACAGAGCCTTCCCCAGAAGAGAAAGCGAAATTCAAAACTGCGATGGCTCCGATGTATAAGGAATACGCAACCACATACGGGGAACTCATCCTCCATATCCAAACACAGTAAAAGGGTCAATCCAATACATGTTTTTGCCCCGGCATCGTTGAAAGCATGACTCGTCAACTTCTACAACCGGGTTCACCTGCCGCGCCGTTTTCCGGCGTGTCACCTGCAAAGCGGCAACACCTCATCAGCCGAGGTCAGGCAAAGATGGGGAAAAGAGGCTGAAACGCTCTCCGGACTTGTTGTTCCGAAAGCTTGTCCGTCACCAATTCTTCCCCAACGTTTCCTACGGTACCAGATACTGTTCCCCACACTCCTTTCTCTGGAGTATGCCACCCCGTCCGCTGGTCTTCCCACATAGACAGTATGGTTTTAGGGGGAACCAGGCGTTTGCGCGGGAAGAACCCGAAAAACCAACGTATCCTTTTCACTTTTTTTGGATTGCTTTCACATTTTTTGAAGCGAGCTTGCGGGGTGGAAAACCGCATGGTACGGTGTTTTGCATACAGGATGCGCAAATCCTGTAAAACAATGCGTTGTCTATTCTTAAGGAGGAAAGCAATGAAAAAAGCGAACGTTTTGTGTGTGCTATTGGTTCTGGTCTCCATGAGCGCGGGCCTGTTTGCCAATGGTCAGGGCGAGAGCGCTGCGGCGGCTCCCAAAGCGACTGTTCAGGAAGAAAAGACTGTTACCTTGGTGTACGCTGAAGTCAACCCGCTAGAAACGATCGTCGGAAAGACCGGTTCGTATTTCAAAGAGCAGGTTGAGAAACTTTCAGGCGGCACGGTGAAGATCGACATCCAGGCATCCGGTGTTCTTGGCAGTGAGAATGATGTCCTTGATTCCATGCTCGGCGGCGGTACGTCCATCGACATATCCAGAATTTCCGCCTTCGCGCTTACCAGCTATGGAGCCCAGAAGTCGATGCTTCTTTCCATTCCGTTCACCTTCGAAAGCCGCGAGCATTTCTGGAAGTTCGCCAATTCCGATCTGGCTCCTGAATTCCTCAACGAGCCTCATGAGATCAAACTTCCGCTCAGAGGCATCTTCTATGGTGAAGAAGGTTTCAGGCATTTCTTCACCGTCAAGAAGATTTCCGGCATCGCGGATTTGAAGGGTATGAAGATCCGTGTTTCCACCGATCCCGTCATGACCGGCATGGTCAAAGGGCTTGGCGCCTCGCCAACCGTAGTTTCTTTCGGCGAACTCTACTCCGCACTGCAGACCGGTGTCGTCGACGGAGCGGAACAGCCGATCGCCAACTACAAAGCCAACGCTTTCCAGGAAGTCGCTCCAAACCTTATCCTCGATGGACACACTTTGGGCGCCATACAGGTCGTCATCACAGATAATGCATGGAAGAAACTGTCTGAGAAACAGCAGAAAGCAATCATGGATGCGGGAAAACTTGCGCAAGCATACAATGCGCAGATTTCCGCCGCTGCGGAAGAGAAGGTCCTGAACGAGCTTAGGTCCAGTGGCATCAACGTAATCGATGTGCCCGACAAGACCCCTTGGGCGAACGCATGTGCGGACATCATCAAACAGAAGACCGCTTCACAAGCCTCGCTGTATCAGAAAATCAAGAATCTGAAATAAACCAGTCGGGAAAAGCCTACAGGGATGCAAAACTTTGCATCCCTGTTCTTGGCTACCTGTCGGGAGAACCATATTCCCAAAGGAGGATGCATGCCCAAGATATTTTCCACATTGGATAAGATCAAACCAGTATATGACATGGCATATCACATCGTCATGGTCATCTGCAAACTGCTTTTGATCGCGGATATCATTATCACTTCCTATGCGGTTGCCGGACGTATGTTCAACAAATATGTCCCGTTCCTGAAAGATCCCGCATGGTCTGAAGAAATCGTACTCACCTGCATGTCGTACATGGCTGTCTTGTCGGCCGCACTGGCGATCAGGACGAAAACCCACATCTGTATGTCAGCCTTCGACAAATACCTGTCCAAGAAGGCCCTGCGCATTCTTGATGTGCTTTCTGACAGCGGCGTGTTCGCCCTCGGCGTCATCATGACGGTAGTCGGCCTCCGGTATGCGACAACTTTGGGAAGCAGAGGATTTTATGTCTCCATTCCTTGGATGAGTCGGTTTTGGATGTATTTTCCGGTGCCTCTCGCCGGTATCGCCATGATCGTGTTCGAACTGGAATCAATCTACGAACACATCAAAGGCTTTTTTGTTCCCGAAACAACGGGAAAGGAGGCTGAAGCATAATGGACACCAACAGTCTTGCCATTCTCATTCTTCTGGGAAGTTTCTTTATCATGGTCTTCATGCGCTTCCCAATCGCCTATGCAGTCGGGCTTTCTTCCGTATTCTGCATGACATTCCTGCATCTGAGCCTGAACGATGTCTGCCGTCTGATGGTCAAAGGCATCAGTTCCTTCTCTTTGATGGCAGTCCCGTTCTTCATCACGATGGGAGTCTTGATGGGATCCGGCGGCATTTCCGAAAAACTCATCGCGTTGGCTGATGCCTGCGTCGGATGGATGCGCGGTGGCCTTTCCATGGTGAACATCGTCGCATCCTATTTCTTTGGAGGCATTTCCGGTTCCGCGGCTGCTGATACTGCATCCCTTGGGACCATCCTGATCCCCATGATGGTCGACCAAGGGTATGATGCGGATTTCTCGACAGCAGTCACCATCACCTCCTCCTGCGAAGGCCTTCTTGTCCCGCCAAGCCACAACATGGTCATCTATGCCACGACGGCCGGAGGCATATCGGTCGGAAGCCTGTTCCTTGCAGGGTATCTTCCAGGCGCGCTTCTCGCCATTTCCCTTATGGTCGGTTCTTACATCATCAGCGTGAAGCGGAACTATCCCAAAGGGGCGAAGTTCAATCTGGCCAACTTCTTCAGGCAACTGGGCAAATCCTTCTGGGCTCTTGCCGCAGTGGTCATCGTGGTCGTCGGTGTGGTTGCAGGAGTCTTCACCGCGACTGAATCCGCAGCCATCGCCGTCATCTATTCCTTGATCGTCTCCGTTTTCATCTACAAAGGCCTGACGTGGAAAGGCGTCTGGAAGACGCTTGACAATTGTGTGAACACCCTGTCCATCGTCCTCATCCTGATCGCCACCTCTTCCGTCTTCGGGAACTGCCTGACCATGCTGCATGTACCGGAACTTGCGGCGAAGGGAATCACTTCCATCACGACCAACCGATATGTCCTGATCTTTCTGCTCAACGTCATTCTTCTGCTTCTTGGCTGCATCATGGACATGGCCCCGATCATCTTGATCGCGACCCCCATCCTGCTGCCCATCGCCACCAAGATATGCGGACTCGATCCCGTCCAGTTCGGCATCATCATGGTGCTCAACTGCGGTATCGGATTGCTGACGCCTCCGGTGGGAGCCGTGCTTTTCATCGGTTCTGCCGTAGGAAAGACGCCTATGGAGAAAGTCGTCAAGGCTACTCTGCCTTTCTACCTCTGCATGATCGTCGCCCTTCTGCTGATATCCTACATTCCGCAGATCAGTCTGATCCTGCCTGTGGCAAGCGGATACATTCCCACCAAGTTTTGATCCGCCCTTTCAGTATTTTCCGGGGACTGTGTCGCACAGTCCCTTCCTTTTTTCGCCTTGACGTGACACACCAAGAAGAATATGGTTTTGGACATGGCATGGGAAAATGACATCACCAGCCTGACCGAAGGCAGGAAAGCGGACAGGAAGCTGCTCCTTGGGAAGGGTTTTGTCAAAAGCGGGGATACCCTGAAACTCTCCATGCCCATCATGAACGGTTCGTTTATGCTGAGCATCACGATCGACAAAAACGGTTTGTTCCACACGGATGTTCTGGATGTGGTGATGCAGGAACCGTACACATTGTACCGCAACACCACCGCCATCGGCAGTTTTGTCGGACTTGTGCGCTCCTCCATCCTTTCCGTGCTCAAGGATGTCGTCACAAACTGCTACGAATACGTCGGTTTCACCAGCACCGGAGCCGAAGCCATCATCAGACAAGCGAAACAGCGGTATGGGGCCGAACCGGAATTCCTGTGGGAGAAATTCCCCCAGGATGCGGTCATACGCAGGGCCGACAACAAGAAATGGTATGTGCTTCTCGTGCGGATCCGCGCCGACAAACTGGATTTCCCGGATTCTTCTGTATGCGAAATCGCCGATCTCACCGCCCCTGCTGAGGCTATCCCTTCAATCGTCGACGGCAAGCGTTGCCTGAAAGCCTACCATATGAACAAACGGCATTGGTATACGATCCGTTTGGACAACGGAATGTGGTCTGAGGACGAATTGGGGGAAATGCTCGCCAAGAGCAGACAGGAAGCGGGGCTTAAACGATAACCTTGCCTTCGTTGGCGAGCCTCCATTCGATGGCGCGGCGCAGGTAATCCACATATGAGGGATCCTCACACATCGTTTTCCCCTGCGTATCGGAAATCTTTGCCACCGGCCGGCCATCTACCTTGATGACTTTCATGACTTCGTTAAGGGGCGGGACATCCGTGTCGTTTGCGATGTACGTTCCTATGCCGAACGCGACTTTCGCTTTGTTCTTGAAAGCGGCGTACAGCATGGCTGCCCGTTCGAAATCCAGATTGTCCGAAAAGAGCAACGTCTTCGTCATGGGATCGATATGGTGCTTTGACAAATGCTCGATCATCATGTTTCCCCAGACGACAGGATCCCCGCTGTCGTGCCGGAATCCATCCCAAAGCCGGCATTCGGTGTCATCAAGATCGAGGAGACAGCATTTCGTCCCGATGCAATCCGTCAGATAGATGCCATTGAGCAAACCGAATTCGTCATGCCATGCGTCCATCATGAATTTGTTGGAATAGGCCGGATTCTTTGCGGGATCGCCTTGTCCGATGACTTCGATGGCCTCATGTGCCATGGTGCCGACAGCTTTGATACCCAGCCGGCCGGCCAAATACACATTTGAGGTGCCGATGAAGGTATTTGCCCCCAAAGCCCCCTGCTTCTGCAGATCAGCGAAGGTCTTCACGATGTCATACTGTGTCAACGCGCTGAATCTGCGCCGCATCCCGAATTCGGAAAAAGCGCCGATGACATACCGCCCGCTCTGCAAAGCCTGGATTTTCTCAGTTAACCGTTGGTACAGGGACACTTCCAGTTTCTTATATGCATCGGAAGGATACGCAAAACGGAAATACACTTCATTGACGATGGCCAGAAGCGGGACTTCATAGTAAATCGTCTGGCACCACGGACCTTCAGCCCACAAATCCAGATGTCCGTCTTCGCCCAAAGAACAATGTATCTGATCCCTCAACGGATGCCACAACCGGAGGTATTGCAGATAACTTTGGGACAACCATGGGATGCGCGCCTTCAGCAACGCCAATTCCTCCTTGGAGAAGGAAAGCGTGCAATACAGGTCAATCTGGTGGTTGATTTCCTCACACATTTCTTGAGTGAAAACAACACCGGCATTGCGGCATTTGTATCTCCATGTGGTGATCATGGAAGCATATTGCGAGAATGCGACCTGTCCCATGTTGAATTTATACTGGTCGGTTTCCAGCAACGATGCGATGATTCTGTCCATGACAATCCCCCCACAACCCTTCAGCTTACGCCGGATTGGCTTTGTCCACAAGAGACAAAGCCCAAAAACAGTCTTTCCCGAGACATGACCGACGGGAAAACTGTTTTTTGCGAACCCCAACCAATCGCCCCAAAGCGACAACGCATCCACAAAAAACGAGTTTCCGCTGTCGCTTCCCCCATATTCTCAGATCGCTTTTTTTCAGATGATATCATTCTTGCCATCAACGTGAGGGACTCCCGGAAAGCCACGGTTACGTTCCGGTTTGGGAAACAGCTCGTGTCAAAGCCAGTCCAAGAGGCACCGGACGTTCCGCTTCGGCCAGATCATCAGAACGGTCACTGAGACGAAGTCGACGTTTCCCGTTACAGACGACTTGTGCGGAGCCGCCTCCATCCAGATTCACACATGTATCCAAGCCCTCATCCCTGCAGAAAGCAGCGAATTCGGCAAGGGAAGCGCCACAGGGACTTTCCCCTTTGCGATAGAAAAACCGGTTCGTGCCGGAAGCCCAAATCAGAACTGGTTTCCCAGCCTTGCTTCCGAGGGCGACGCGCGGCGCACGGTCATGAACCCAATCAAGCGGATAGGACGTGGGAGGATAGGCGATTCCACGTCCTTCATACATCGGCGTGTCAAAACCTTCCTTCACGTTTCCGTCCTCAACCAACACCGGACCGATCTGAATGGCGAAGAGCACATCCTCCATGCCTGTATAAGAAACAGTCCCGCCTTTCACAGCCTCTCCGCTCCTCAGGACGAACCCCGCTTGAGGCACCTCCAGACCGCCTCCTTGTTTCAAGGCGACCACAGCATCATTGACGATGGCCATATCATAGGCGCCAGGGTCGGCTGGACTGAACGCATACCGGGGACGTTCATACACCACGGCGTTTTGTCCCGCTTGGAAAAGCCTGTCCCCGACCAGAATGCCCAGATCCTTCAACGAAGGATGTCCGATATGCGCCGAACCATCCTTCATAACCATCAAAGAGCCACGGCCAAAGAGCGGGGGTTGCAGGATTCCGCCTCGAAGGACCAACAGGCCGAACGGCTGTCCAAGAAGATCCCACGGTGTGGAGCAGTCTGCCGGCTCCATCAGGAAAAAATGGGCGTTCACCAGCGTCCGTCCGCTTCTATCCTCCCCCAACCTGACGAACTGAGGGGAAAGAACAAACGACAAGGTATCCTTCCCCTTGCCCGCTTCAGTAACAAAGGGGCTTCTCCCCAACAGGCGAGCCAAGGGTGAAGCGATGGGGCCGACAGCGTCGACCTGCCCATCATGCGCCGTAAGTTTTCCTTCACGGAAGAACCGTCTCGCCCAATACTGGAAAAGCATGCGCCGGTCAAGGATAGTCCCTTCAGGGGTTTCTTTTGGGTAAGGAATCTCCTCATCACCGGAAAGCGAACCCAATATGACCTGTCGCGCAAGAAACGGGTGCTTGGGAAGGATGCCCAAACGATACAGCCGTCCGATTTCCGCCACGGTATTCCGATCGGTCTTTGCGGTGACGCTTTCCAAAGTCTCCCAGGAAAACCCCGTCGTCACCAGATACTCCTCAAATTCCCCGTTTTTCCAACAAACGGCCTTTTTCTCCTGCTCCAACACACTGCTCCTCCATGAGTTCACGGTAGACGGCAACCACGGCAAAGACGGAAGCCACACACGTCACGATGTCCGAAACCGGCATGAAATACAAGATGCCGTCCAAGCCAAAGAAGCGGGGCAACAGCAACGGCAGGCCGACGCCACAGAAAATTTCCCTAAGGAGCGAAAGCAGACAGGATAGTTTTGCCTTTCCTAAAGCCTGCAGGAAAATGGAAACCGATTTGTTGACACAGGACAAAACGACGAGAGACAGGAAAATCCGTATGCAATGGACAGCGAACTCACGATAATACGGACTCTCATTGGCGGCGCCGAACCATCCTATGATGGTATGGGGAAAACCTTGAAAGAAACACGTCGCAACCACTCCCACACAGCTTTCGGCGACCAGCAATCTGACCAGCAGCTGCCGGACACGTTCGTTGCAGCCGGCACCCGCATTGTAGCCGATCACGGGAATACAGCCTGCGGCGAGACCGATGGCGACCGAAATGATGATCTGGAAGAACTTCATCACGATGCCTACCACCGCAGTGGGTATCTGCGCCAAGGCAGGTTGTCCGAAAACCGGATCGAGAGCCCCGTATGTTTTGATCATGTTCAGCACGGCTGCCATGGAAAGCACCATGGATATTTGCGCCAAGAAACTGGAAAAGCCAAGCGTCATCATCCGGAAGACTATAGCACGATCGAACCGGAAACTCTTCTTTTCCAATATGATGTTTTTCATCCGGAGAAGATAGATGCATGAAAGCAATGCCCCGACAGCCTGACCGATCACGGTAGCGACCGCAGCGCCCATCATCCCCCAATGGAAGACAAAAATAAACAGGGGATCGAGAAAACAATTGAGGATGGCGCCTACCATCAGGGAAACCATGGCGTACCGGGGACTGCCGTCAGAGCGGATGACCGGATTCATTGCCTGCCCGAACACATACAGGGGAATGCCCATCGTGATATAGCGGAAATACTCGGTGGCTTGCGAAAAGGTCTCTTGGTTGACACGAGCGCCGAACATCGACAGCAACCGTTCCTGAAAAACGGTATAGACGATCATGATGGACACACCGGCGAAGACAGAAAGCAGAATGGCGTTCCCCACACTCTGGGCAGCGGTTTCTTTCCGTCCCGACCCCATGTTGATGCTGACGAAAGCGCAGCAACCGTCCCCGATCATCACGGCTATGGCCAAGGCGATGACCGTCAAGGGGAAAACCACGGTGTTCGCCGCGTTTCCATAGGAACCAAGATATGGGGCATTTGCGATGAAAATCTGATCAACGATATTGTACAAAGCCCCCACAAGCAATGAAATGATGCACGGCAACGAATACCGTACCATCAATTTCCCGACAGGATCATGCGATAAAACCGAATTTGCCGTATTCTGCATATATTCCCTCCACAGAAAAAAAGCGTGTCGCCTCAAGCTGGTTTTACGCCATAGGGCAACACGCTTCATCAGAAAACAAGGGGATTCCTCCCCCATACGAAAACGAGTCACATGGCAACTGGATTTATGCGGCCACGCGACTCGTTCGGAAAAAAACATACCAACAATCGGAACTTTTTGCAAGCGGAAAAAACCCTTGACTCGTCCGGCGCTCAGGGGGAAATTTTGACGAATTTTCCGTCTTTGACCATTCTCACCACCAAGTCCTTTCCGGTGATGTCCCCACGTTCCGTCATCGAATAGGGGCCGGCAGGTCCATCCCAATCCTGGACAGCACGCAGAGCGGCCGCCACTTTCTCCGGTTCCGCGGACCCAGCCTTTTGCATCGCACCCGCCAGGAGCATCACGGCGTCATACCCCTGCAGGGAATTCTTATCGGGTTCCTTGCCATATGCGGAAACATACGAATCGTGGAACCTGCGGAAGGCAGGATAATCGCTCTCTCCATCGTATACGGAAACAACATAGGTTTGATTCGCCAAAGCACCGCCCTGTTCGATCAGATCGGGCATATCCAGCGCATCGCCACCGAATACAGGCATGTTGGGCAATTCCTGATGGATCAACGAGAGGACAGAGGAGGCTTTCGGAAGTGTCCCTGCCAGAATGATGCAATCGAACGAAAATTCCTTTTTCCATGTAGCGATGATTTGTCGGATCTCCTCATCCTTGTCATCTTTCGCATAGGAGATGCGGTCGAGGACGGTCATGCCGTTTTTGTTTCCACTCTGTTCGACGCTGTTGGCCAGACTCTTGCCGTATTGGCTCTCTTCCTCCAACACCACTATCCTGTTCCAACCATGACTTCTGCAATAATCAGTCATCATCCGTCCGAAAAACGCATCGCTGGGGATGTTGCGGAAAATCAGGGAAAGGCCGTCTTTGGTGAGACGCTCGCTGGTGGAAACCGGAGAAAGCATCAGGACGCCGTAATACTGGTAGATCAGGGATGTCGCGATCGAGACACCTGATTCCAGATGTCCGACAACGGCGCTCACCCGTTTGTCGTTGCTGACCGAATAGGCGATCGACTGGCCTTTCGATGGGGAAGCACCATCATCGTAGTAGGTAATCTCAAGGCGTTTGCCAAGCACGCCTCCTTGTTGGTTTATCACGTTCTGTGCAAGCTCTATGCCTTCCCTATATGCGGGTTTGATGCTCATCGGCCCACAGGCCGCCACATAAACCGCGTCGCGCTCTTTCCTTATGGCATTCCTGCGTTCGGCCACAGGATCATCCGTCTTGTTGCAGGAGCACAAGGTGAAAACCACCGCCACCATCAAGAACATCAGCTGTCGTTTCATGTTGTCTCCTCCCCTCATATTGTCTGCCTGTTGGCAAGTTGGTAGAAAAATTGTTTCTTTTCCATCAGTTCCTGATATGTGCCATCTTCCTGGATCACCCCATTCTGCAGGACATAGATATGGTCTGCTCCCTGGATTGTCGAAAGACGATGCGCGATGACGATCCTCGTCACATGGAGGTTCTCCAAACTATGGGACACGATTGCCTGGGTCTTGTTGTCCAAAGCGCTGGACGCCTCGTCAAAAAACAGGATGGGAGGACGCTTGATGATGGCTCTGGCGATGATCAGGCGTTGCCGTTGTCCGCCGGAAATCCCTTGTCCGCCGGCCTGCACCATCGTCTGCATGTTCATCGGCATGCCTTTGATGTCGTCGGCGAGGCCGACCATTTCGGCGGCTTTCCATGCGTCCTCCAACGTGCAATTGCTTGTACCGACAATGTTGGAGAAGAAAGAACCAGGCATCAGGGAACTCGTCTGCAGGACGACTCCCATCTGCCGCCTCACGGTTGTTATGTCCAGATCTTCCAAATCCTGATGGTCATAGTAAATCGTACCGTTCTCAGCATGCTCAAAGCCCAGAAGCAACCGCAACAACGTTGATTTTCCAGAACCGGAACCGCCGACAATGGCCACGAATTCTCCGGGATGCACATGCAACGAGACATCCTTCAGCACTAATGGGGAACCGGCGGCGTAGCGGAAATCGACATGCCTGACCTCGATATCCCCTTCAAGCTTGGAGACAGTCTTTTTCGTGGTGGTCACTTCAGGAATCGCTTCGAGAATCGGTTTGCATTCCTGATACATCGGCAACACAGGAATGATGCTGGTCATTGCCGAGGCAAGATTGAGCAACGCACTCTGGAACATCGAGTAACAGGACAGGAACGCGATGAACGTACCGGCTGAAACCGATGCGGTGGCAGTCAACTTGGGGAACTGGAAATAGAAGATCATCAAGGCGATGAGCGGAAACACCACGTTGATGGAAGACAGGACGTTGTTGACCAGCGCAGCCTTGTAGTTTTCCCCTTCTTTCTCGGAAAACTTATCTTCCCAGACACCGAACGCACGCTCCTCGCTGGAAGTGATCTTCAGTTTGGATACACCGTCGATCAACTGGAGCACCAAACCATACAACGAAGTTTCAAGCTTCAGCGCGACTTTCGTGTGTTTGGAAGACATCACGCAGAACACCACCATGATGGCGACGATGACCAGAGACAGCAACAAGCCCATCGGAGCGAGAACCTTGCTGAACTGGTACATCTGCGCCAGATAGACAAACGCGAAAACGCCGGAGACCAGACTGGAAGCCAAAGTCCCGAACAACAGCTGGTCGATCTTGGTGATATACAAACTTCGTGCGGCCAATTCACCACTGTTGAATTTCCGAAAGAAATCCGCAGGCAATTTCAGCATACGATCCCATACAGCCGCCTGGAGGGCATCACCGCTTTTCATCTGCACTCGGAGCATGGCGAAGTTTCTGGTCAAGGTAAACAACGTAGTGACCAAGGCGGAAACAGCAAGCAACATGGTGATCCCTATCATTTGGCTTTTGCGCGCCTGAGGGATCAACTGGTCATAGAATATCTGCGTCATCTTAGGCAGGAACATTCCGAGGAACGCAATGGCCATCGAAATGACCAGATACAGGATAAGTTCGCGCCTCACTCCCGTAAAGGAGAATCTGAAGATGTCCTTCAGCGAAAGCTTATGGTCCGGCAGGCTGCGATACAGCATCCAAGCTTGTCTTTGGATCGACGGATTGATCTTCCCGTTGACGGGATGTTTCGTGCCGTCTTTTCCCATTATCATGACATACCGGCCATGGTTCCTCACCAGTGCGACCGGTTCCAACAGATCACCGACGGAGAGGAATCCACAGAGATTACCGACATCATTTCGGTACCAATCATCCTCCAACGTGACCCTTCGGGTACGGATATGGTTGTCTTGGGCCAAACTGTCCAGCCCTTGAAGGTCATTGGGATAGCGTTTCCCTTTTTGCAGGGAAAACGCGCAACCGTTGCTGCGCGCGACGATGCCGAACGCACGGACAAGCGAATTGGATGCTTTTTCTTCCGAATAATCCTTTTTTGAACCGAACAACGAGGAAATATGCCTCAGTTTCTGGTCGTAATAAGCCTGGTCATTTTCGAATTTCCGGTTGATCCTCAGTTCCTCATCGGTCTGCCGGATATCCCGCTTGAGCAACAAGAGTTCCCCGCACTGGGCGTGGAATGCCGAAAGAAGCGCGGAAAGCCCGCTTACCTTTCCGGTGTCCACCGGCGTGAAGGAAATCTCCCCAAGCGCGCGAACCCACAGGGAACTGGTCAGCGGAATCATCATGTCAGTGCCCCAATCATTGCCGAAATAAGACAAATCCGGTGAGTTCCGCACCCATAAGACCGTATCCCGCGGGGCGATTACCGTATCCCCTTCCTTCAGGGAGACTTCCACGTTCGCCTGAAGCGTCGAGCTGTCAGAACCAAGCAAAGTGCCTTGGGTGATCAACTGCATCGCCGTGGAAAGCCACGCGGATAGCGTTTTGTCCACCACCATGGCTGTGGAGGCAACCGAAGCGAGTTTCTCCAGTTCCTCAATGGGGTATTTCCTGACTACAGTGTCCTGGGAACCGATACAAAGGATCCGCTCATAGTCCAGATGGAACATCGTAAAGAAGATGCCGCCATCCGACACTGTGCAAAAATGGAACCTCGACCCATTGGAACCGTCCGCCAATACATGGACGATGAACAGGTTCACACTGCCTTTCTCCACATAATAGAAGACTTGTTGGTCATCACCGGTGATGGGTCTGTTGTTGTCAAGCCTGAGCCTTTCTCCCTGAGGAAGCAATCTGCCAAGTTCCGTTTCCATCACTTCCTCCTAATAGGTCCTCACCAGTTCCTGATACAGGCCTGGTTGGGAAATAAGCTCTTCATGAGTGCCGCGTTGCACCACATTTCCATGGTCCAGCACAATGATCTCGTCACAATCCCTGATGGTTGAAAGCCGATGGGCGATAATCAGGCAACTGCAGCCTCTGCGGCGTATCTGGTCATCCACTTCTTTCTCCGTGACCGCATCAAGCGCGCTGGTCGCCTCATCAAGGATCAAGATGCGGGGGTTGGAGCACAAGGCTCTGGCGATCTCCAATCTCTGGCGTTGCCCGCCGCTGTAGTTGCCTCCCCCTTCCACAAGTTCGCCGGAATAACCGTCGCCGCGACTGGCGATGACATCATGGACGCAAGCGTCCGTCGCCGCCGAAACCACATCCTGAATGCGTATCTCGTCATTCCACATAGTCAAGTTCTGTTTGATGGTTCCGGCGAAGATGAAGATGTCCTGATCAACCATCGACACCGAACTGGTGAACCGCTTGCGGGACAAGGAAGAGGCGGGGATGCCATCAAACAGCACCTCCCCTTCCCATGGCTGATACAAGCCACTGACCAGTTTCGCGATGGTGGATTTTCCTGAGCCCGATCCACCGACCAACGCGACGCGTTTTCCCGGTTCAATCCGTAGGTTGAAGTCGTTGATCAACGGCTTTTCAAGCTTGCTGTAACCGAAGGTAACCTGTTTCAGTTCGACAAACCCCTGCAGTTTGATGTCTTCATCATCTGCGGCTTCAGAAGAAGCCTTCGCCACCACCGGAACAGGGTAATTCATGACATCATCCAAACGACGCAGATCGGCGAAAGCCGTCTGCATGTCACCCGCAATCTCCACAAGCTTCAATACCGGTGTGGTGAAACTGGCCATCAAGGCCTGAAAGGCCACCAACATGCCCATGGTGATGGCTCCCTGCATGACTCTCAGCCCTCCGACCGAAAGGACCGCTACGGACAAGAGGCTTTGCAGCAACTGGGGTATCTGGCCATTCTTGATGTTCATGTTGTTCATCTTCTGCGACTCACGGGTGACTTTAGCCTGTTGTCCCGACCAAGATGCGAAGAAATCATTTTCGCTTCCTGTGGCCTTCAACGTCTCAATCATCTGGATGCCATTCATCGAAAGACCATAGAGTGTTCCCATTTCCTGACTGAGTTTGGTACTTTCGATCTTCCGGTTTTCGGAAATCAACCGCAGCGAAAGGATGTTCAATACCAGCGTCAAGACACACAAAGAAGCGAGTAACGCATCGTATTGGAACATGATGAAGCCGAAAAACACCACAGATACCAAACTGATGAATGTACTCGCCAACTTGTTCGAAAGGAGTTCCGCCACCGCATCGTTGCTCTGCATGCGGCTTGTAATCTCTCCACTCATCCGTTGCGAGAAGAACTCCATCGGCAGGAGAAATAGATGAGCGAGGAACTTTGATGAAGAGACAATAGCGGTTTTCTTGTCCAAACGCACCAGAAAATACCCCTGCAACCAAGACAACACACCCTCAAGAATGGCCACCAACAACATGGCGAGCAACAACGGCTTGAGCAGGTTCTTCATGGATGAGACAATCACATTGTCGATGAAGAAGCGTGAGAAAGCAGGGATGATCAATCCAGGGACAATCAGCAGAAGTCCCGCCAACACCGCATATGCCAGCACGCTTCGGGAGCCGGCAAGACGCTTGCGTATCAACGGCAGGATGGAGGTTTTCTTTCCGCTGGGTTTGAAATCCGCACCAGGTTTGAAGCCCATGGCCACACCGGTGAACGAACCATCGAATTCTTCCCAGCTGATGATCCGTTTTCCTTCCCCAGGATCGTTGATGTACACTTTCCCGTGCCGGAAGCCTTCCAACACGACAAAATGATTGAAATTCCAGAAAATGATGAGCGGCAGATCCATCTTCAGCAATTGCAGAGGTTCTTTGCGGAAACCGGACGCTTCCAACCCGTTTTTCCTTGCAGCTTTGAGGACATTGCTCGCCTTGCTTCCGTCACGGGATACTCCGCAGTCGACCCTGAGCACTTCCAATGGAAGGAATTTGTGGTAATACCCGAGAACCATGGCAAGACTGGCGGCCCCGCATTCGACGGCTTCCATCTGCAAGACCGTGGGTGTGTTCACCCTTCGGTTTGTCCGGAGAACTTCCTTGGGAATAGATTTCCTTTCCTTTGTCATCTTACTCTCCAATGCCCAAGAAGGTTTTCTTCAACATGGGGATGACCAGGCTGATCGGATGACGCTGTTCTGTGGTGGCTGCGCCGGAACACAGGAAACCACTTCCTATAGTCATATCAGGACCTTTTGAGGATGACCAAAGATACCCGGAAGGAGTTTCCGCATCAGGGATCAGGCTGGCACGCACTTCAATGGACACCTCATTCTTGGCAACCAATGTGGCGAGCCCTTGGTCACCCAATACCTGGACTATCCGTTGCTGTGTCGCAGGGTAGGCTGACACGCTCGTCACGATTCCGAACATGGTGCCGTATTCCTCTTTTTTCGCAACGGACGGACTGATGGCGATCCGCATGCCTTCCTTGATCTTCTTCCCTTCTTTCGCATTGAAATACATCACGGCAGTAAGATACGAAGCTTCGTTGCCGTTCTCTTCCAGCGACAGGACTGCCTGTCCCTGCCCTATGTAGGTGTCCTTCGAGGCAAGAACCTCAAGCACACGTCCACCAGTCGGAGAAACGACTTCCGATTTCCGCTTGTAGTTCGCCTCAAGCATCTCCCTGTTCCGATCCAAATCGGCCAACTGGATTTCCATTTCCTGTTCCTTGAACCGTTCGTCTTCCCGGAGTTCCTTGCGTGATATGTCCATGTCGTCGATGCTCTGCTGGGCTTGGTTGATCTCCTGCAGGACGGTCTGCTGCTCATTGCGCGTAGCCGACAACTGGTTGAACATGATCAAGCCATCCTCATACAGCTTGTTTTCCGTTTCCAAGGATTGCGTTACGTTTTTCAGTCGCTCCTGCAGTTTTTCCTTGTACGATTCCATGTTCTGTTGCTTCTGCTGAAGGTTTCCCAACTTCATGGCAAGCGTTTCCTGTCCGACGACCTTCTGTTCTTCGTATTTCTTCCTGAGATTGTCCTGTTCGTTCCTCGCTTTGTTCATCTCGCTCAGGAGTTCAGGGATTTCCAGACGCGCGACGACTTGGCCGCGTTTGACTGTATCACCTTCCTCAAAGAATACGTCGGAAACCAAAGCGGTAGAAGAACTTTCCACTTTTCTGATGCCTTCCGAATACATGAAAATCCCGGCCCCCTGCACCTCAGACGGCACAGTACCCAAGAAAAGCCAGACAACCAACGCCCCCACAAGGAGAATCATTCCAATGAGGGCAATCCATCCTTTCATCGGAAGGATACGTATCGTCTTGTCAAGCTGTTCGGGGGAGGACAGTTTCTCCAACGCCGATTTCCTGAACAAATCATTTCCCATGATCATTTTCTCCTTGCAATGCGTACAGGTTCTTCCCGTCCACCAAATCCCCGATAAGATACTTGTAGGTGAACACATCCGACAAGAAACGGACGACCGTATCCACATAGGTGTTATTCGCATTCACCAAACGTTCCTGTACGGATACGAGGTTCTCGATGGTCGAATAACCGCCTTTCAGTTTCTTGGTCTCAGCCGTTACCACCACATCATACAAATGCGTCATGTTCTGCGACTGCGTCATCACGTCAAACGCATTCTCCACTGACTGGGCTTGTTCCTTGACTTCATATGCGACGCGTTGCGTTTTCTGACGCACAGAAAGGTTTGCCTGCTCCACTTTTGCCTGTGCGGCTGAGACCGAACCTTTGCCTGAACGGTTCACGATCGGGGAAACGTAGGAGACAACAGCGGTAAACTCTGGCGTCTGCACGTTTTCGGAAAACGCGTTGCCAAACGAGGAAAGGGAATCCGCCCCTTTATGCCCGCCATTCCAGCCCACGGAAACCTGGACGTCCAAATCCGGTCTCGCGTCGTTTTGGGCTTGGCTCAGCTGCATCGCCGCCAACCGAGCGGTTTGCTGGACCGCCAGATAATCGCCACGTCGCGCCAATGCTTTCTTCACGCCCTCCTCCACATCAATGGAAAGCAAGTCATCCTGCTTCAACGAAGGGATTCCGTCTTCAGGCTCGCCATACCCATCAAGCGAGACGCCGACAAGAAGCGAAAGCGCATTTTTCTTCGATTCGACCTCCCGTGCGGCCTGTGTGACCGAAAGTGAACTGGATGCAAGTTCCGCCACTATCTGGTCATAATCGGTTCTTGCCCTCTGCCCGGCATCGACAAGCCGTTTGATGTCCGCGGCAAGCGTTTCCATCCGCTGGACAATGTAGGTGGCGTTTTCGTATTTCTTGACGGCACCCCAATACGCCCAATAGCCTTTGGCAACGGACAAGACAATCTGGGACATCGTGTCGGAAAGTTGCGACGCCACAATGGTGATGTTTCCTTGCTGTCGGGAAACAGCGCTCTTGACAGGGGCGTTGTCGCCCATTTTCAACAAAGGAAGCGAAAGGGTGACTCGTCCCTCGCCGACATGATAAGGACCGTAATCGATATTCGGGTACGTATAATACGCCCGGTTATAGGAAGTTTCCGCTTTGATGGTCAGACCGAAATCAAAGGTTTTTGCGAGAAATAAAGAAAGCGCGGTACCATCAACATAATAGCTTCCAGATGTGCTCACAGAAGTGTTGGTCCTGTTTTGGGAGACGGAACCTCCCAGTTGAAAATCGGTCTTGCCGATAATCACCTGGAGATTCGCATGTTCCTCGTCCAGTCTGGACTGGAGCAATTTGATGTCCAGATTGTTTTCCAATGCCAAAGCAACTGTTGTCTCCAAGGAAAGAGCATGGATGGTCGGCGACAAAAGACACAACACAACCGTTCCTACTAGAAACATCTGGTTTACCCGCATGCAACCTTCCCCTTTGTCCAACAATCATGCACCTGAAAAACTGCGTTATGCTTCTTTCTTGCTTTCCTGAATCAACTTCTCGAGCTTTTCAATATACCCACCCTGCCGCAACACACAGCTCATTCCCGAGTTGCCAGCCGAAGAACCTGAATTCTTTTTGTACGCATCCCCATGATGCTCCAGACTCGCGACAAAGGAGTATCCACGGCAACCGCCTTTGCAAGTCTTCAACCATTGGCATTTTTGGCAATTATCGGGAAGGTCGGAAAGTTTGTAATTGAAAATCTCTGTGCAACCGCTTTTCTCCAAGATCGCCGCGAGAGGACGCTGCAAGATGTTGGTGTCCGTTTGCATGATGCCCAACGCAAGCGAAAGCCCCTCAAAGGCGGGACAAGGAACCACTCGTCCGTCATGTGCGATGTGGATGCTTCCGCGTGCGCTTCCGCACCGCATGTCATCCTCATCACGATTACTCTTCAGCAATTCGCCATCGTGGGTAAGGAAGAAACCGTTGAATACGTATTCCTCGATTTTCCACTTTTCCTTGATGTCCGCTTCCGCCACCTCAAACGCAAGGTCAAAATACTCTTTCGGGTCAAGCGTCTCTTTGACCCAATTGTTGCTGTTCCAGCGGGGAGTCTCAGAAGTACGGATAAAGAAGAACGAAGTCGCACCCAAATCCTTCAGGAACCGGCAGGTTTCCATCAGCCGCTGGGATGACCGTTTGTTCAGATTTATCGCGCATCGCAGGGTAAGCCCATGAGCGACCACCCGTTTCATGGCGTCAATGGCCTTTTCCTCCGCTCCCTCAACACCACGCAACCAATCGTGGCTCCCCAAGCCATCAAAACTGATGGTCATGAGAGGATGATGTCCGAGGGCAATAATGCGGTCAAGCACTTCATCGGTCAGTAACGAACCATTGGTATACAGACTCTGGAAGTACATGTGACGTTTCGACATCTCTTCCAAAACAGGCCAGAATTGCTTGGATAACAAGGCTTCGCCACCGGTAATCTCCACGCTGAACACTCCGCATGAACGACATTCGTCAAGGATGTGCATGCATTGTTCCCGGGTGAACTCCGGTTCCTTTTTCATCACATCGGCATCGCTGGCTATATAACAATGCTTGCAACGGTAGTTGCAGGAATTCGTCATGCAGAAAAAGGTGTATTCCAACTTCCTAAAGGGAAACACATGATAGGGTTTGGGTGTTTCCTTTCCTTCGACGACAAGTCCGTTGCGTACAAGCATAGCCAGAAGTTTGTCTTCTTCCTGCTCAGTTTTCCCATCACAGGAAAGCAACTTCTGGAAAAGGACAAACGGCAATATGCGGATCGGCGCTTCATGTATTCCGGTTGGATCCATAATGGCAAAAGGTTTGTCCAACCACCCGCACAATTCCCAAGGCTCCGGTATCGTATACGTTTTCAGCATGTTCATTCCCTTATTAAATGCTGTCAGGCAATTAATTTTTCAAAATATGATACCACAATCGAGAGAACAAATCAAAAAAAACTGAAAAAAACAGATAATTCAGACTTGTTCATAACGAAAAACCTCTTTTCCCTCTCAAAAATGCAAAATGATGTGTTATGCTGCCTGTATGTGGCAGGAACAATTTGAACTCTATCTCCAGGTAATCAGAGGAAGCAAGGACGAGACGATCAAACAATATGCGCGAAACGCGCTTCCCGCGTTGGGACGTCTTCTCGGAAAAATTGGTTATCCTCAATATGATTCGTTGTACGATGTCAATTCTTTCCGTTTGCTCTGTGAAATCGAAGAAAAACTCCTGACCAATACCGAATACCTCAGGTTGAACAAAGACGGACACCGCATGTATTCGAGCGGATTGCACGCTTATATGCGCTATGCAAAAGGCACATGGACCATTGATGGCAAGGAGAACCGCCTTACGCTCATAGACCACCCGATGCCGAAAAGAAACGCACACATCGTACGTGATTCCTTTATACCCAACAGGGACCGCATCATCGTCAGGCAAGTCATCGCATCGGAAGATTACCTGTGTGAATGCGATCAAGAACATCAGACCTTCATCGCGGATTCAGACCACAAACCGTATATGGAAGGACATCATCTGGTACCGTTGCAGTTCCAGGCTGAGTTTGACAACAGCCTCGATGTATACGCCAACGTCCTCTCCCTCTGCCCCACGTGCCACAGGATGCTGCATCATGCCGAAAAAGGCCAAAGGGAGCGAACGGCAAAACTTCTCTTCGAACGGAGGCAAGACAGACTGTGCGACGCCGGCATCAGGCTCGGAGTGAAGGAATTCCTGGAACTCCTTCACTGACCTTTCTTGCCCACAACCACATACGGCTGCAGACGGAACGGACTCTCTCCATACGCACGATCCTCCCACATGGAGAAGAACCTCTCCAAGGAAGCCACCTGATAGCCATCCTGCAGATGATCGGTGGTGTCGAACGGATCGGCAAGAAGCAACACGTCGTCGGCGGTATCTTCGGTGCCCATCGTGTCGACACCGATGATGATCTCCCAGTGCCCGTCCCAATCAGCCCATTCGACCAATGTGCAGCGGTCCGCCTGAAGATTGCCGACCAGCCAGCGCATGAACTGACTTGCTTCGAGCGTACCGGTTCCCTGCCCGTCTGGATCATACGAGAACGAAGGCGGCAATTGCCCCCAATCAACCTTTGGATACTCAGGATCGTCCACAGGAATACATTGATTTTCATCCCAATGCTCTTTCCAACTGCTCTCCACAACTTCGATTCCGGGTATTTGTTCTAGAAGTTTGGTAAGCTTCCCCACTCCGGCGCCATACTCGGACAGATTCCGCGCACTTCCGAATGAACCGCCATCCGAAGCGGAAATGTGACCCAATTCGCACAACCGGTTTTCCGTCCAGCCAGTCACGCCATACCGTTCCAAAGCCATCTTTACGCAAGCAGCACCGCACGCGGTCCCGTCAATCTGCTGAATGGTCCTGAAAGCGGAAAGCACTACCCTCCGCCCTTCCTTGTTTTTCATTTGATAGATGTCAGGATGGGCGTAATATGGTGAATCCGTATGATTTCCCATTCCTCCGTAAGCATCGGCCCCAGGAGCGACCACCCACATCTTTGCCTCATCCGATTCTTGATGCATCCGTTGGGGAGTCGCACAAGAGATCAAGCAACAAATAAGCACGAAAAACAGGAAACAACAGGCGGACATACGAATTATTTTCATGATATACATCCTTATCACTCATATCGTATCACAAATATATCTTGAACAAATAGAGCGACGAACTAGGTTGTTTTTCCTTTCTGAAGTCGATTTCCGCTTTTCATTGTGGAGAAATAGATGTCCTGAATCTGAAAGGACTTCTTCGCATCAGTCGTAGGGATGGCAGGCAAAGCGGAAGAAAAGGTGATCAGGAATTTTCTTTTTTTTCCCTCTGCAGAGCATACATTCATTGAGGGAGAAATGATTGGTGTGGCTGCCCGCACAGTCACACCAATCGGTATCGTCGTGATCAATACCCGGCATCGTCAGAAGGTTATCAAACCGTCGGTGCATTGGGCGGAAGTATATCCCGTTGTATTGGTCCAACCAGCTTCCTTGGTGATGCTTTCCCATTGCGCCTTCGTGCCGGTGAACTGGATTCTCTTGGATGTCTGGTCCTGGAGATTGATGAAGACACCCGCACCGATCTTCGTTACACTTGGAGTCAAGGTAAGCGTCCCAGTGATTTGTTTTCCTTGGAATGCGGTAGTCACGATCTCCGGGACGGAGATGGAGACATCGGAAAAACCAGAATATGGGAACGCCCCATTGTCTACGGAAGTGACGGTGGATTCCAAGACCAAATTGCATTCCATCATGCCTTTGAGGCTGTTTACAGGAATCGAAGGACAAGCGAAAACCGCTGAAACACCCTGACTATATTGTATTAATGGATTGTCACTGTCGGTGGCGATGCTTGTGACCGTCGAGCCGATCTTCAATGCCCCTGTAATGTCCATTTCCGTCAATACTCCCTTTTCTATCGTCGGGGCGTTGACGGTCAAGGACCTGAATGTGGAACCGCTAAAGGCCTTCGGCAAGGTGCCCACCGTCTCGGGGATGACAAGATCAACGTCGCTGAATTCGTAACAATAATTAAACGCGCCTTCCTCGATTTCCGTGATGTTTCCAGACAAATCCAAGCCGGTGAAGCCGGAATTGAAGAAAGCTGCATACCCTATGCTTGTCCCCGTGGCGGCCGTTCCCGAAATGGAAAGCCCTGTGAAGCCGGTACTTTCCATAAAGGCGTATGTTCCGATACTGCAATCAGTAATGGTGACGGTGGAACTACCCGTACATTTATAGAACGCCGATTTTCCTATTGTACAGTCCTGAAGGGTAATGGACGACAAGCCTTTGCACAAGCCGAAGGTATACTCTCCTATTGTTGAAGAGGCCACAGACAAGGAACCTCCGAATGTCACGCCATTAGCGTTGGTTCCAAACGCATATCCATCAATTGTGGAATTCGTTATCGCCACTGCCGACGGCATTGATGAAGCATAAAGCATTGAATACCCAGCAAATGTGCAATGGTCGAAGGATGCGGAAGCCAAACCTCCTGCCGCACATGAATAAAAAGCATTATTCTCCAACTCACAGTAAGCAAAGCTGATGGTCCCACTGGAGAAGGTGCAAGACTTGAATACTCTTCCGCTTATTTGGGCATGCGCCAAGGAACAGTCACCGGCAAACTTGGCTCCGGAAAACGCATCCCCATTGATGCTGCAATCATTGGCTGCAGGCAGCACCAGCTTTCCATTGATGGCACATTTGGAGAATGCACTGCTGCCGATGTATATCATGGTGCTGGGGAATATGAGATCCCCTGCCAATTCCTTGCAACCGTAGAAGGCGCAATCATCTATTGTTGTCAGCGAAGCAGGGAAAACGACGCTCGTGAGATTCACGGCATCAGAGAAGGATTCGTATCCTATCATCTTCAGTGAAGCGGGGAAGCTGACGCCCGTGAGGTTCTTTGCGCCGGAGAAAGCGTACGCTTCGATCACTTCCGTCCCCGTTGGGACCGTGTAGGTCGTCGCCGCCGAGGAGACAGGATACAAGACCAGGGTTTTCCAATCCAATGAGAAGAGGATGCCTCCATTACTTGCATACCGTGCATTCCCTGAAGACACTTCAAAGGAGGTGAATGTGTTATCAGGGAAACAACTCGAGATGTCTTCACTTTCCACACTGAAGTTTTTCCCCAGTTTCAACTTGCCGGTGAAGAAGCAGTCTTTGAAGGCGTATACCCCTACGTTTGCCAGATTGTCGGGCAGGATCAGATCACCCGTCAAGCCTGTGCAACCGGCAAAGGCATATTCCTCTATTGTCGTCAGGGTGTCAGGGAAAACGACGTTCGTGAGATTCGTTGCGCCAGAATAGGAACTGCCTTCGGATTTTGAGCCTTTATTTTGTTCCATGCCGGAGAATGCAGCCATTCCAATCACTTCTGTCCCATCAGGGACCGTGTATGTCGTCGCCGCCGAGGAGACAGGATACATGACCAGGGTTTTCCCATCCAATGAGAAGAGGACACCGTTTTTGCTTGCGTACATCGCATTCCCTAGGGCAACGGAAATGGAGGCGAACCTGCAGTTCTCGAACAGTTCCTTGACGGACGTGACGTCAATGCTGAAGTTCTTCCCTATGGTCAGCAAGCCGGAGAAGGGACAATTTCCGAAGGCGCCTTCCCCTATGGTCGCCAGATTGTCGGGAAGCGTCAAATCCCCGGAAAATGTGCAGGATTCAAACGCATAATCTTCAATCGTCGTCACGTTCGCTCCAAGCCTCAGCGTTCCGCTTGCTTTTCCTTCTTCTGTGTCTGAATCATAAAATGCTTCCTCTTTGATAACGGTGACAGGCCTGTACAAGTACGTGTCAGGGATCATCGGATCCGCAATCTCAGCGTCATTGTATGTCCCGGTGACCGCATAGGCGATAATCTTAGTAGTCTCGACTGCATCATAGATCGGTGCGAACTTTAATTTCTTTGTCTCCCAATGGGCGTACAGCGTCTGCGTACTCGTTTGCCCGAAAGTCGAACTTTCTGTGATGAGTCTGCCCGTATCATCGTTAGCGGTGAACCACCCGATGAAATCATACCCGTCTTTCGTCGGATAGCCCGATGGGAACACATACGTCCCGTCGTATGTCTCGGCGACCGAAGCCGGAACGCTGTCCGTATCCCCTCCGTTCTTGTCGAAGGTCACCGTATAAGTGGCCGGCGTCCACTGTGCGTACAGTGTATGGTCTGCCGTCATCGTGACACTCGTCGTTGGCTCGACCTTCGTCCCTTCCGAAGCGGCCGTGTACCAGCCGTTGAAGGTGTAGCCCGTCCTTGTCGTGACCGGCAGATCACCGTAGGCGCCGGCATACGTGACGGTCTGGTCGGTGGCAGATGATCCACCGTTGCTGTTGAAGCTCACCGTGTAGGTGGCCGCCGTCCACTGTGCGTACAGCGTATGGTCTGCCGTCATCGTGACACTCGTCGTTGGCTCGACCTTCGTCCCTTCAGAAGTGGCTGTGTACCAGCCGTTGAAGGTGTAGCCCGCCTTTGTCGTGACCGGCAGAGCACCGTAGGCGCCGGCATACGTGACGGTCATGGCGGTGGCAGATGATCCACCGTTGCTGTTGAAGCTCACCGTGTAGGTGGCCGCCGTCCACTGTGCGTACAGCGTATGGTCTGCCGTCATCGTGACACTCGTCGTTGGCTCGACCTTCGTCCCTTCCGAAGCGGCCGTGTACCAGCCGTTGAAGGTGTAGCCCGTCCTTGTCGTGACCGGCAGAGCACCGTAGGCGCCTGCATACGTGACGGTCTGGTCGGTGGCAGATGATCCACCGTTGCTGTTGAAGCTCACCGTATAAGTGGCCGCCGTCCAGTGGGCGTACAGCACCAGTGCTTGTTCCAGCTTGGTCTCGGTGGTGACTTTCGTCCCGTCTGTTTGTTCCGTATACCAGCCTGCAAACACATATTCCGCTTTTCCCGGTTCGTTCACAGGGAATGAGTACGGTTCCCCGTACCGAAGGTTCAATGTCGTCGGATTGCTGTCCGTATCCCCGCCGTTCTTGTCGAAACTCACCATGACGGCAACACCTTCCCATTTCGCCACCAGCGTGGTGTCGGTGAAGAGGAAGGCCCCTTGCTGGATCTGCGTCTCCCCATTGTACCAGCCGGCAAACGTGTAATGCTCTTTCGTCGGCGCAACGGGAAGCTCAAGCGCACTTCCGATGGTCAGTTTGAAGCCGGCCACGGCGCTTCCGCCGTTGCTGTCGAAGGTGACGTTTACCTGTTGGCTTGCCCCCTGATCACAACCCACCATTGCAAAAACACAAACCAACACCATCAAAAACCCTGCAAGCCGAACGCAACGTCTTTTCATATTTGCCTCATCTTTGATGAAATGATAAGACATGCGCTCGGAAAAGATATTCCCCAAAAGGGGAAGAGACCCGTATTTTTTCTGAGCAAATCACCTTTTTTTCACGTGAAAGAAAAACGACTCATTGTTGAACACATTATGCCTATGGTATCATCAAGACATGCATAATAGCGTTTCGTTCTATGCCCGAACACGCATTGAACAACAATTATCACACCTCCAAGACTACCCTTTGACGGTGGTCGTCGCCGGGGCCGGCTACGGAAAAACGACCACGGTCAGCCAATACCTGAGGCATAATGGAACTGAGTATCTCTGGATTTCCATCACTTCGCCTGATGAACAGCTTTTTTGGGAAAACCTGTGCCAATCGTGCCAGCGATTCGGAAAGGACATTGCTGACGAGCTGACCATCATCGGCATTCCCCAGAACGATTGGCTGATTTCCCGACTTGTGTGTTTCTTGGGAAACCACTGTCTTTCCCCATTGGTTGTCTGCATCGATGACTGGCAGAACATCGGCGAAGGGAGCCATCTTGGCCGGTTGTTGGGAGCCATCGCCCTTTCAGAAATCCCCAACCTCCATGTCGTGCTGCTCTCCAGAAGCCTGCCGAAAATCAAAATGCATGCGTTGCTTTCGAAAAACCGGTGTATGGTCATCGATGAAAATGACCTTTGTTTCACAAAAAGCGAGATAGCTGGATATCTCTCCATGCGCGGCTTGAAACTGGCCCCTGCGACAATCGCGAAGATCCAGGATGTCTCGGAAGGCTGGATCGCCGCCATCTATCTCTTCGGTGAAGCCATTCGGTCCGGAGAAAGCATACAAAACAGAGGTGGCATCGACAAATTGCTTGATGAGATCCTGATGGAAAACATCACACCAAGACAGAGGAACATGCTGGTCCGGCTTTCCGGCTTTGATTCGTTTTCCGAGGATATGGCTTCCACGGCTCTTGGGAACAACGACATCCGCAAGTTGCTCTCCTTCATGTTGCGGGAAAATGCGTTTATCAGCATCAACGACCATGGGGAATACATCTTCCATTCACTCTTGAAGGATTACCTGTCCCGTCAGAGGAAGGATGATGATGCACAAAAGGACATCTACCACAGGGCCGGGCTTTGGAGCATGTCGCAAACCAATCGACAACATTCTTTTTCCATCTCATACTTCGTGAAGGGAGGATGCATCGAGGAATATCTGGATTTCATCAACCGCAACAGCAATTACCAGTTGGATTACTACGACCTTGACGCCATGTCCACCTTGGTGGAAACGCTTCCCGACGCTTTTGCCACAAAATATCCTATCCCCTATCTGAAAATCGTTTTCTATCTCTTCCTTTCAGGCAGAAACGGAGCCTACAAGCAAGCGTACCGCCTTTTCACCTACATGTGGGAATACTTCTCCGCACATGAGCACAAGGACAAGGACACCGTCCTCGGCGAACTGCTTGTCATCTCACGCATCTTTGGATTGGGACAACTGTCGGATGGGGAGCCGTTGCAGAGGGCCGCCATCCTCCTAAAGGGCCATCCTTCCTTCATCCTCCGCAACACGGATCCGTTCACCTTCGGTCTCCCCCTGCTCCTTGACAGCGAATACTTGCAACGCGGCACGCTCGATGAGGCTGTCACCCGTTGCCAGACAAACCCCTATGAATTGGTGACGGACGGATTCGGCAGAGGTTCCGAAGCTTTGGTGCGCTCTGAAGGCGCTTTGCTTCGTTGCGACATGGAACAGGCTTTCATCGATGCCAACATCGCCATCAAGTTGGGACAAACAAAAAACCAATTCTTCATCATGGCCTGCGGGTATTTTGTTTTGATGCGAAGGGCTTTGTTCATGGGAAACGAGCATGCGGCAAAAGAGCAATTCATAGAGCTCCGCTCCCTACTCCCCCAAGCGGAGAGCCTCATAGGCAAGGATACACGCACCACGCTGGTCATGCTCCGCGAAGCAACATCGCTCTCCGAATGCTTCCTCGCCACTTCCCTCGAACGGACGAATGAAATCCCTATCGATTACCTCAACGGAACCCACAACTCCCTGATGATGGGGTTCGGCGTTTCTGAAGCCTATTCGGCGAAAGCGATGTACCTTGCCGGCAATTCCATCGGCTGCCTGTCCATGACGGAGCAACTGGACTCGATACACCTCCCCGTGTGCCAGTGCGCCCGCATCACGTCCCTTCTCCTCTCTTCGCTGGCCCGGAAGAAACTGTTCATGACCGAAAAGAGCCAGGAAGCGTTCAGGCAGTGTGTGGATGAAGCATCCCCAGACCACGTGATTCTTCCGTTTGCGGAAAACCCTGACTGCCTCCCCTTTGTCCTCGCAAGTCTGAAGGAGGAAACGGAACAAACCCCATTTCTCCTTTGTGTGAAGGATGCCATCCTGTCGTACAAAAACACCCACGGGCAACGGAGAGTGACGCAAACAAGCCGGCTTTCCAAGAGGGAAATCGAAGTCCTGCGCTTCACCGCTGATGGACTGACCAGAGGAAAGATAGCCACAGCATTGGGGATCAAGGACGATACGGTGAAGAAACACCAACTGAGCATTTATCAGAAGTTGGGAGCAAAGAACAAGATCGAAGCCATCAACATCGCGAAATCCATGCTGGTTATTTGAACGGCAGATATCCTTTTTCTCTCTACACGTCAGGTTAACCTTGACGTTTGTTATTGCGTGATTTGCCGCACGGAAGTATCATCAGAGCGGTTTTTGCCTTCTGCATCATTCAGGGAAAGGAGGTTTTCCCATGATTCTTACCGGTTTTGAGGATATTCGCGTCAAAAAAACCATCCTGTCCATCCGCCATGCTTTTTGTGAGATGATTTCCGAGATGGATTACGGCAAGATGAGTGTCAAGTCACTGTGCGAACGGGCCATGATCAACAAAAAAACCTTCTACACGTACTATGAAACGCTCGATCAGCTTCTGCAGGAGGTGCAGGATTCCTACTCCTCACCTTTTATCGCCGAAGTCGGCGCTTACCATCTTCCCGATGACATCGGTCGCTTGATCACACAGTTCTTTGCGTTTTCCGCACGACAGGACAAAGCATATGAGAAGATCACCTGCGCATTATCCTACAGAGGCATCCGCAATGAGATGATCGAAAAAGTCATGTCTGCCGGGAATGAGGGGAAAAACGATCTTATTTCTTCCCAGTTGACCTCTTTTGAAAACAAGGTGATGTATCGGTTCTGGTTGGAGAGCGTCCTGATGATTTATCAAATGTGGATTAACGAAGGCAAGAAGACACCCCTCGATGATGTCATTGATCTTGCCAACGGCCTCATTCTTGACGGCATCGATGTATTCACCGTCAGAAAGTGACGGGTCTTTTCTCTTTTTTCCCGAACGGACATGCCCCAATTCCCTTAGCCGTCCCATCGATGGTTTCGGTATCGGCATTTTCCCCTTTGATTGCAATACACCCAAGTTGCTTCTCCATACCAAGCGGGTTGTGCGATGCCTTCATGAGTATGGAATAACGCAAATCATCTCTTACTCCATACATGCTCCACCGGCATCGTCTTCACTCCCCATTCGTTTGGTTATCAAATAAAGAGTTTTTAATTTATTCCTTTTATGGTATATTATAAAGAATTAAATTTTACAAACCATTGTTTCTTTTGGTTTGGAAAGTCCAATTGAACCAGTTCCGCTTGCCTGCCATGAGCCACCATTATCAGGTTTCCTCTCTCTTGGAGATGCCGGGAAAAGCATTTTTGATGAAATGCGCAAAAACGGAAAGCGTCCATGTTTCCCGAAAACCGAACAGGCACGCATCAATCACATTCCTTAGAAAATGGTTTCTAAGGACGAAAAATCGGGGTTTCCCTTCTCTCTCAGGGCTTCTTTCCTGTTTGCTGTCTTTCCAAAGAATACAGACCGGCTTTCATTGAGGCGATGACCCCGCCATCAACCAAGAGATCAGCACCCGTAATGAATGATGCGTCGTCACTCAAGAGGAACGCACCTGCGGCTCCAATTTCGTCCGGCGTCCCGACACGCTTGGCTTCTGATGATGCGATCATCTTCTGATACCTTTCGCCGGCTGCAGCGAATTCATCGTAGGCCAAGGGAGTGACGATGATTCCCGGGCTGATCGTGTTTATCCTAGCTCCCGCTTTCGCCCACGTTGTGGCCGCAGCTTGCTGCACACGCAGTTGGTTTACGCGTTTGGCGGTGATGTAGGCGATTCCTTGATCGGCGACCGCTTCTTTCTTCACAAAGGCAAGTTCCGCAAGCTTCTCCGTCGGAGTACGGCGAAACAGCTGTTCGAGTTCAGGGCTGAAATCCATCATATATCCTGTCTGACTGGAAATGACCAACCCCGCTCCACCACGGGCTATGACTTTGGCGAATGCATCGATGGCCACGGCCGTAGCCACAAGATCGAGCGCGATGATCCGCTCTGCCGAAGCCTGGTTAGGCGAAGCGCCTGCCGTATCGATGAAATACCGCACGCTTCCGAGGGATGCCGCATGCTCGGCGAAAGCTCTCACAGAATCTTGGTCAAGCGCATCAACCTGTTTTGTGACGACCACATATCCTTGCGAAGCAAGTTCCTTTTCTTCCGTCTGCAGTTTCGTTTCGCTGACATCCCCCAACAGGATCCGTTTGCCCGCGCCAATACGCCTTATGATCGCTTTTCCCATGCTTCCGGAGCCGAGCAAAGCGATGACCGGCAGATTGTCATTCATATTGAATTGCATGCTGACCTTCCTTTCTTTCAGTCCAATGGTTTCCATGCGCCAAGGTACTGTTCTTGTTGCTTCAGCGTCATGGTGAAGAACCTTGTTCCTTTCTCCAACAGACGGATCTCCCGCATTTCATCTTCAGCGAGGGAAAAGCCGAAGATATCGAAATTTTCCCGAATATGCCGAGGATCGGTACTCTTCGGAAAAATGATGTTCCCTTCCTGGATATGCCATCTGAGGATGATCTGCACATTGCTTTTTCCATATTTCGCGGCAAGTTTGGAAAACAATGGTTCTTCCAACAACCGGCGGTCCCCGTGTCCGAGAGGATACCAGCTTTCCAACACCATGCCGTATCGGGCTGCCTGTTGTTTCAGAGCCGCCTGCTGGTAGTATGGATGTAATTCCACTTGGTCGACCGCCGGCTTGATCGTGGCTTTCCCACAAAGTTCCTCAAGACGTTCCGATGTGAAGTTCGCTAACCCGATGGATCGTACTTTACCCATTCTGACGGCCGCTTCCATGTCCTTCCATGCTCCGAGATAATCGCCGAACTGCTGATGCAGCAGGAGCAAGTCTATGTGGTCAGTGTCCAAACGCCCAAGCATCTTGTCGATGGCCGTCAAGCTCTTGCCTTCCCCATACTCCGATGGCCAGAGTTTCGTCGTTATCCAGATGTCGTTCCGGTCAATGCCGGATTCCTTCACCGCTTTGCCGACTCCGCGTTCATTCTGGTAGGCATGGGCCGTATCGATATGACGCACACCTGTCTTCAGAGCTTCTTTTACGGTGTTTTCCGTCTCATACCCCTCCGGCACCATGTACATTCCGATGCCATATTGAGGAATTCTGTTTCCATCATTCAAGGTGACGTATGTTTGTTCCGCCATGTTTGTTCCCCTCCTCCCTTTTTCCTGACTCGCTTTCTCAAGAGTGCCTGCCCTGACCGTCTCTGGTCACCACGGCACTTCTTGCGTCAATCGCATTCTCATCGATCGTCACACCAGACAGGATCAAACCCTTGCCGAACCTCACGTTGCCTTTGCGAACGGCTTTTTCCTTCTCTCCGTCCCAAGCAGCGGAATCTGGTACCGCCGGATCTTCCTTGTGGTACCACGATCGCAGAGGGTTCCCGATATCATGTGCGCGACTTGACCGCTTTGTTTCTTATTGGAGTCTATTCAAGGTAAAACCCAAAAGCAACGGACTGTTTTTTGCAAGGTGTTTCTTAAGAAACCTTTTGCCGGCAACCGTTTCCTTTCCCCCACCTGTAGGCAAACTCCACAGAAAGCCAGACAGTGCAGACGAAAACATCCCTGCATGGGTTGCAGGCGTCTCCAGCACGCTTAGTCTCATCTGATATGTTTTGGCGGCAGGTCATCGCTTACTGACGATGCCGTTTTGATCATTTCTCGCCGAAAGACCGGAAGTAAAACGGTTACGGCGTCGTTACGGAAGAATCGCTTTCCGACAGACGGGAATCCGGCTTTCCCTAACAGAGTTTCCGGAGAGCTGATGGGGACGGTCATGATCCGATGTTTTTGCGAAGCCCTCGCTGCAGGAAAAACCGAAACAGGAAACCCGCGGCACACGATGGTCATGCGCGAATGATATGGAATTCCGCCAGTTGGTTCAGGCTTCGCTTTCCGGGTATTGGCGATCGTTCAGCAACACCCAATGCTGGTGTTCCCGCCATACGCCTCTGATGCACAGGTAGGATGGGCTGGAACCTTCATAGCGGAAAAAGCAGCGCTTCGCCAACGCGATGCTCCGTTTGTTCTCCGGCACGATGTTCGCCTCGATGCGGTGGAGGCCTAACGTGGAAAACGCGGTGGTGATGACGGCTCCAACCGCTTCCGAGGCGTACCCCTTTCCTTCCAAGGCCAGGTCACAGTCCCAGGAAATAAAACAGGACTCAAACGGTCCGCGGATGATTTCGCTGAGGGAGACCATGACGGAAAAGCCCCTGATTCCCTGACGACGGAACACGACGACAAGCGCCCGGCCCGCATCCATTTGGGCGATTTTTTGTCCACACCGTTGGGTGAACGCGTCAAGCGTATATTCCAACGATCCTTCGCCCAATGCGAAATGTTCCTTGTTCCTGCGTTCGAAATCCAGCCAAGCCTCCGCGTCATCCATCGAAAGAGGCGTCCCTTCAAGCCTTTCGGTTTTCCACATGCCGCCAGTATATCAGAAACATCAGCATCAAGCATATGCCGGTTGCGATCAGAACTCCTTTCTGGGCATTAAGCCGCAATCAACATGCCCTGCGGTTCTCTCTTCAGGAGAAAAGCCGATATACGATTGTTCCTGCTTTCCGAAATCGAAGCGGCAGCGCGATAGCGGATACGAAAAACGTTCAGAGCCCCATGACAGATCGGGTATATCCTTCGAGCCACTGCACGATGCCTGTCTATGGCACGTTAAGTTTGCGGTATGTCGCTTCGGCTGCCGGATACCCGCCGACGTCGTTCTGGCTGTTGGGGATGCCTCCCGTACCGTTTTTGAATTCCTCGATGAGGCGTTTGTCTACAGCGTCACGATCCGCAGGTCTGGCGCCTCCATAGGTCATGATGGAGGAAGGGACATCCTTTGACGGGAGAGCGGAAAGCCCGTCAAGCCAAATCGGTTTCTCTTCCAACACATCGATGGGGATAGACGGATCGGTAATCTTGCCGGGTGTGATGCCATCGGTCTTGTAGATCACATTATCCTCCAAATATCCGCTTTCGTGGTTCTCCGGGTAGATGAGGTTTGTCAAGTTTGTTCTATCGTCGAAGCAATATGAAACGATTCTCATGACGCTGACCGGAATGGTGACGCTCTTCAGGCCTGAGCAATGCATGAAGACAGCGTCATCTATTCCTATTTCTGTCCCTTTTGAAAGGGATATTTCGTTCTTCCTGAAAAAGGTATTCCCCCAAGGGAAAAGATCTTTTTTGAACGGGATGATTTTCCCTGGCAAGACTTTATTGCCACCTGAATCATCAGAAAAAAGCATGAACTGGTCGGGTATATGACTTCCCTCATGCAGGGACCGAGCTTCCTTCCTTGAAATATCCCTTTCCTGTGATTCACGTAAACTTGGTTTCCATCCGCAGGAAAAAACAGATGAGCGCACCGCTGCCAGTCCGTCTGTCCAAGAAACGCGTTTGTCCGCCAAGAAAAACCAATCGGCAAATCCAACGCATTTCTTGCATGTCATCGATTTCAGACACGAAATACGAATCATGAGTAGTTGACAAGAATTTGAGAATTTAGGTATAGTACCACACGTTGATTCGCGATAGGGTGTGCTGCCCTGGTGCTTCAACTATATGGTGGAAGTAGTTCAATGGTAGAGCACCAGATTGTGGATCTGGCTGTTGAGGGTTCGAGCCCCTTCTTCCACCCTGTGGAATGGCGCTCGTAGCTCAGTTGGATAGAGCATCGGACTTCGAATCCGAGTGTCAAAGGTTCGATTCCTTCCGAGCGCAGAGCGAATTGTTTTTTTGGTTTTTGTCAATGTAGTTTCTTGGGCCGCTAGCTCAGCTGGTAGAGCAGCAGACTCTTAATCTGCGGGTCAAAGGTTCGATCCCTTTGCGGCTCATACTTTTTTGGGTAGTGCGCCAATGAAATCGCGAGAGTGGTGGAATTGGCAGACACGCCAGACTTAGGATCTGGTACCGCAAGGTTTGCGGGTTCAAGTCCCGCCTCTCGCAAGAAGCGGAAAAAAGAACTGCGGGAATAGCTCAGTGGTAGAGCTCCACCTTGCCAAGGTGGTTGTCGCCGGTCCGATCCCGGTTTCCCGCTTTACCTTTAAGACGTTCTGTAATAATGGTTTACGGAACGTCTTTCTTTTTGATAAAAAATAATTTGACTTCCCGATTAAAAATCCAAAATACTTTTTTCAGGATGCACTGATGCATCGCCTATCGCATGGTTTGTGAAATCTTTTGCTCTGAACATCAATTTTTTTGATCATTATGGTGCCGATTGAGACACCAGAAGGCTTGTGCCTGGCGCCTCACGATTTTCATCATAAGCATTTACAAACAAAGGAAGGTTCGGAAACACGTTCCAATCCGATGACATCAATAGATACCGGAGAATCAATATCATTTTTTCTCTTTGTCTTGCCAATAATAATCCCATTAACCATTGCACGACAATGCAGGAGAACGCGGTAAACCATATCCTGCTATTGAGTGACTCCCCTGCTCCTTTCTTCCATTTGGAACCAACACAAAGCATGGTATCCTTGGCATGGGGAGGGGTAAAATGCCATACAAAGGTGAAAAAGTGCGTCAGTGGGAAAATACGCATAAAAAAATGAACAATACATTTTTACATTCCCACTGAATCAAACTTGATAGATTGGTGCGATACGCATGCAACGACTGCAAAGGCTATCAAGGAGCTTATCCGGGAAGACATGAAAAGGCACAAACCGGATATGTTGTAACAGCACGGCTATCGTCCATTACCGACAAGCTTGAACAGCAGGACAAAAAACAAAGCGGTCCTTCGGCAACTGGCAGTGTCTTTACGGGGGTTCCGATAGGTCTCCCCGTATTCACTCTGCTTATCTAAGGGTTTGTCTCCAACAGATAATCATCATAGACAATTTGATCAATACCCAGTCTTCTTAGGAGAACGATGTCGTTCCTTCTTTTCGATGCTCTTTCAATCGTCAATAACAACATCCGCTTCGACGAGATACTGACCACATCGGCGCGAATGTATCGTTGCCGTCCCCAATAACATGTATTGCTATGAAACAGCGTCAGGGGTTATACAAATCGTTTGGGAAGGCTTGCGAACGCATCTGTCCTGGGAATCCATTTTAAAAAGTTGTCGAGTTCTTCGTCCCAAAGTTTCCACTCATGCCGGAACCCATCTCTTCTATTGCATGTATGCGCTATATTGAGTTTCTGAAGCTCTTCCTCAAACCAATCTTGGCAAGGGAGCAAGTAGTCAAGAGTACCGTAGGAATAATAGAAAGCAGGAAGGTTTTTCGCCTTCTTGATGATTTCGATAGGCTCATACTTCGTTTTGACTTCCTCTCTCATCGTTTTAAAATCCCCAAGACGGCCGTTTTGAAGAGTCGTCACAGGTGAGAAAGCACCAACTGCTTGATATTTTTCAGCATGGGCTAGGCCATGGATCATCGCGCCATAGCCTCCCATGGAAAGACCAGCGATATAAGTATCCTCTTTCCTTCGGGAAACGGGGAAAAAACAGTGAACAAAATTCGATATCTCATCTTCCACAAAAGCATAGTAATCTGCGGGAAAAAGCTTATCGGAAATCTTTGGGATGAAATCATTGAGATTCACATAGCTGTTATTCTCCGCACTCAAGGTTACGATGACAATTTGGTATTCTTCCGCATAACGCTCTACCGAGGAATAGCTATTCCATGAATTATGGCTGCCCCAATAACCGTGAAGCAGATAGAGGACGGGAGGCGTTCCTTTCATCGCATGGTCATGGGCACCATGAGATATCTCATCAGGTGTCAGCCCAGGATACATGATATTGATGTCTACATTACGCTTCAACGTATACGAAGTGAAAGAAGTCTTGAAAAGCGCCATATCCCCTCCTAACCATTCAGTATTCTCTTGATTGCTTTGCCTTCGGCATGAAGTATTTCATATTCTTTGGAGCTTCATTCACCATACGGTTTCTCCCGCCAGATATTTTGGGTGATGGGATGACAAAGAATGATTAACAAGGTCTTCCCCTGTACATCTGAAGACCCTTCCACCACCTTAGCCATGGACGATTTTCTTCTCCACTCCTTTTTCCGAATAAATGATTGTCGTTTTTCCGCTTGTAAAACTCACTTCAAGCATGGCATATTCAACCCCATTCCGCCATGCAAGTCTCAGCGTATCGTCCTCAGATGGAAGAATTGTGAAATTGCCGTTAAAAGCAGGATGTGAGGAACGCAGACTCATCAGTGCATGAAGCTCCTTCACGATGGGTCTCCCCGCTGCTTCCTCAATCTCATCCAAGGCATAGAAGTGTCTGTTTACATCCCTAAGTTGATGGGTTCGGGAATAGAGAGCGAAGTCATTCTTCCCTGCAAAACAGCCGACATAATAGACTTGTGGGATTCCTGGAGTGAAGAATTGCACCGCACGCGCAAGGTAATACAGATTCTCGTCACAACCCACAGCATTGAAATAGGTACAATTGATTTGGAAAGTGTCAAACTTCTCAAGGTCAAGATGTATTCCTGCTCTCTTGTACATGGCAAAGCAATCAGGATTCATTGCAAAGCAATGCTTTCGTGTCGCAAGCAACTCTTCGTCGGGCATCAAATAACGGCAATCCACAACACCGATTCCATCATGGGTATCAAGAGTCGTAAACTGTTTTCTCGGACAAATTCTCAACCAATTTTTCAAGTATCTGGCATTTTTGAAATAGATTGCGTTCAAGAGCAACATCGGAAGTTGGAAGTCGTAGACATAGTATCCTTTTGACTCGACCTTTTGTTGCAGGAAATAATTCTCATGTATCTCCGGGAGAACAATCGAATCGGTGTTCTCCAGCACTTTGTCACATTGGGCAAAAATATCCCAGATTTCCGGTTCTGCAAAGAAACAACTTGTTCCTTCCCTTTTCGCCGCATACGCCACAGCATCAAGCCGTATGAGAGTTCCTCCATGTGCGGAAAGAAATTCAAGGTTTTCCTTATGGAACTTTTTTGCTTCCTCAGAACGCTGATTGATATCAAGTTGATGCTCGCTGAATGTGGTCCAGAGTTTTTCTGAGCTTCCATCATCAAATCTTGCTTCAATCCAAGGATTTTCCTTCCTTCGGTACATGATCTCCAAATCATGCGGGGAAGGTTCTCCTTGTGACCAGAAATCCTTGTATCTGATAAAGAAATCCTTGTAGCGTGATCTGTCTTTGTTCTTCAGAAAATCCTTATACATCTCACTATCCGAAGAGAGATGGTTTATCATGTAATCGTACATGAGATAATATTCTTTTCCGATGGCTTCGATATCCGTCCAATCTCCAAAAGCTTTGTCGACCTGTTTATAGGTTATGGGCGCGAAGCCCCTGTCCGCTGAGGAAGGGAAGAAAGGAAGAATGTGGACACCACCAATCGCGTTCTGGAAATACTTGTCCAATACGAACTTCAAGTCCTTGAGGTCATGACCCATACTGTCCGGGTATGTGATGAGCATTATTTGATTTGAGAGTCTCTTCGCCATTGTGGTTTCCTACGTTGTTCCGCGAACAATAAGTTCGACAGGGAATTCCTGGATCGCGGGTACAGGTTCTCCTTTGATGAGTTTCAAGACAGACTCCACGGATGTCGATGCAAGTTTCGCATAATCCTGCCTGATGGTAGTGAGAGGAGGATATACCATGCTGCTTACCGGGATGTCATCATAACCAATAATCTTGATATCCTGTGGCACTTTATAGCCAAGTGACAGTGCGGTGGACAAACTGGTGCTGGCCACCATGTCATTGCTGGCGAATATTCCATCCATGCCCTCGTTCTCATAGAATATCTTGCTGATAATCTCACCATAGTCTAACTCTACTTGGGTGCTTATCATCACCTCATAAATCCTATACTTGGTCCCAGTTCTTTTGCATTCCTCTTCAAAAGCATAGGTTCTCGCGTTTGCGCTTCGTTCTTTCGACAACTCGCCACTAATATGCACGATGTATTTGCACCCCCGCGAGATCAAATGTTTCGTGGCGAACAAGCCACCTTGATGGTCGTTCGAAGTAATCGAGTGGTCGGAATTGGTATTGGCTATCGTGATGGTCGGAATTCTCGATGCCCTGATAAAATCACAGGAGCCTATGATATGATTGGTGATGATTCCACAAACCATGCTTCCCGCAAGTCTGTTGTAGGCTTCGATGTACGCATCCAAATCTTTTGGGGCTGTGGAGATCATGATGGTGTAGCCATAGCTTCTCGCTACTTTTTCAACATCATGGGCAAGTTTCGCCCAGAATGGCATATTGAGATCGGGAAGGAGGAAACCGATGCAATCGTTGTGTCCTTTCACCAGAGATCGAGCGATAGTGTTGGGGTGATAGTTGAGTGCGTCCATCGCATCAAGCACCTTTTTCACGGTGTCTGCATTGATCCTCCCGCTATTGTTGATGACTCTTGAGACTGTGGCGGTAGAAACCCCCGCCGTTTTGGCTACATCAATAATCGTACTCATATGCGCTCCCCTACGATTTCACAGCTCCCGCCACAACACCACCAATGATGTATTGCTGCAAGAAGATGTAAAGTACGATGATGGGAAGCATGGAAAGGACAAGGCCTGCCATAATGTTCCCATAATCATTGGAAAATGTACCATAAAAGGTTCTGATTGCCAAAGGTAAGGTATAGAGTTTTCTTTGACCGAGCACCAACGACGGAAGAAGATAATCATTCCAGAAGCCCATTGACTCCAAGATGACGATGGTGGAAATAATCGGCTTGAGAAGGGGAAAAACAACCAAGAAGAAGATGGCATGGGGACTGCACCCATCTATCGTTGCCGCTTCTTCAAGTGCCAAGGGAACATTGGATTTGATAAACCCATGGCACATAAAGGTACACATTGCAACACCGAAACCGAAGTTCATGAGGACGAGAGTTGTTCTTGAATTCAAAATATGAAGCTTACCGCCATAAATGGAGATCAAGGGAATCATGACAACCTGGAAAGGTACAGCCATTGAGGCAAGCATCAAGGAGAAGGTTATTTTGCTGGCTTTCCATTTTGCATGCCGTACAAGGAAATAGGCTGCCATCGAAGAGAAAACCACCAAGATGAGTACACTGAACACCGTAATGAAAAGACTGTTGCCGAAAGATCTGCCAAAGCTCATCTTCCCGACAGCATTCGCGTAATTCACGAATTGCATCCCCTTGTCGTCGAGCAATTCCAAAGGATGTTTCACGATGCTGACTTTTCTTTTGAATGAGTTGATCAACACCAAGGCAAAAGGCAAGAGATAGACAATGCAGAGCAAAAAAGCGAAGTAAGACTTGAAAACAACACCCGCTTTTGTTTTTTTCGTTGAGGCATCCATGGTTCTACATCTCCATTTCCCGTTTTTTTCCAATGTACGTTTGGGTCAAGGCAATTGCCGCCATGATGACAAACATGATGAGTGCTTCGGCCTGCCCCGCACCATACTTCTGCTCTTCAAAAGCTTTTGAATAGATGTGCATCGCCGCCAGCTTCGTGGAATCATAAGGACCACCTGCGGTCAAGGACAAGTTGAGATCGTACACTTTGAAGGTTCTTGTCAACGACAAGAAGAGAGAGACGACAATCGACGGTACCATCAGGGGAATTCTGATGGATTTCGTGATTCTCCCCTCGCCCGCCCCATCGATACGTGCGGCTTCAATCATGTCTTGGGAAATTCCGACAAAGCCCGCAATATAGATAAGCAAGAGATATCCAGAGTATTGCCATGTCGTGACAATGATCATGGCAGCCATCGCGGTATGGGGAGAGGAAAGCCATGATTGCTTGAAAATAGGGAGTGGTATGAATTCATAGAGATTGACAAACACCCTGCTGAAAATGAATTGCCAGATATACCCCAATATCAACCCGCCAATGAGATTGGGAATGAAGAAACCAGCCCGGAGATACTTCTCACCTTTTATACCATTCGTAAGAAGATAGGCGAGAAAGAAAGCCAAGATATTTGTCGTGGCAACAGATACCAAAGAGTATTTGATGGTATTCAGCATCGATTTCCAGAAAGAAACGTCAGTAAACACGGAGAAATAGTTCTTCAAACCTACAAAATTGATTTTGCTCGCATACCCGTCCCAATCGGTAAACGTGAGATAAACACCATAGATGAGGGGTAAGACAAAGACCAATGTAAAAAACAAGATGGCAGGACCAACAAAGGAAAGGAAAAGAAGCGTCCGCGCCTTCGTCGAGTTCTTTTCTTGCATGTCTTTCCTCCTTGTTCAGGTGCAGGCCAAATAAACTTCAGCCTGCACTCACCCATTCTTCTTTTCCCAATCTTCCCTTGAACTGAGTGACCGCCGTTTGCTTGCCATACATCTGGCAGGAAGCCTTCGTCACGGTTTTACAAACGGGAGAAGTCACCTCATGAGGTCATTTAGGAAGACGCTCCGTCCAATAGGCATCAAGAAGCTTGGCGATATCGGCTCTTGTGCTCTTTCCCACAATGTATGAAAGCAAGGGAGCAGAGAGAACGCTTCGATGATCAGATGGCATATAGGATACACCTTCCGCCAACATTCCGTCGTTGATCATTTTCTTCAAGCTCACGTTAAACGGATTGGTAGGAGGAAGCGTGATATTGCTGAAAGCAGGAACAATACCACATTTTGTCACGAGGCAATCCTGCCCCTCATTGGTGTAGACAAGCCAGTTGAGGAACATCTTGGCGGCCTTTTGCTGATCTGCCGAGCTGTTGACTTTATCGATGGCCACGAACTTGGTGGCTGAGCCAAAAGCTTTCCCTTCCACACTCTTGTTTCCGTTAATAGGATAGCCCATGATGCCATATTCCATATTAGCAGAGGCAAAGGGAGCGAAATCAGGCCAAGCCCAGGTACCGTTGAGCCAGAAAGCAGCTTGCCCTTCGGCGACATAGCTGGCATTGAGATCATAATCCGCAGCAAGCGGGTCGGCATGGTTGATATTGTTTGCAATGAAGAAATCAAAGGTATCCATAACGGCTTGGAACGTGGAATTTGCCTCGAAAGTAGTCTTCCCATCATGTACGGCTTTCAGAAAATTTTTTGCTCCCGCAATGGTGCCGTCCTGATAGGCGTAAATCCACTGATAGGTCTTGTGTGCAACAGACCAATCTTCTTTGTTGAGAACAATGGGGTATTGCATGCCACCCTTCTTGAGTTCCGCGCACAAACTCTTGAAAGCATCGAGCGTGGCATATTCCTGAGCAACAAACTTCCTCCCAATAATCTTCTCGATGGCCGTCTTGTTGTAAAGAACACAGGTGGCTTCGATGGTAAAAGGCATAGCATACAGCTTGTTATCAAGGACTGCACCCAGTTCCTTTCCACCGACATTTGCCCATGGCTCTGCGGAAAGATCGAGAAGTTTTTCCGCATAGATATCCTTAACGTTGGCTAAATCCATAATACCAACAGTAGGAGCATCACCAGCCGCATATTTCTGGGCAAGGGTATTTCCAGGAGACGAAGTCTCATAAATCTCGATACTGACATTGTATTTCTTACCAAAAATGGCTGCGCCTTCCGTAAGAGCCTCAGTTATTTCCGGTTTTGAGTTCATAAGCGTAATCTTCACGTTGTTCGAGAAGGGAGATCCGACAATCTTCGCTGTTTCTTCCGGAGCAGAGACAGCAGATGCTTTTGTAGCAACCTGTTCTTTAGCCCCATTAGCAAACAAAGGCATCAAGAAAGCAAGGATTAATAATACATTGAGAAGCTTTTTCATATTTTTCTCCTTTTTTGGATTTGACTGCAATTAGTGTAACACAAAAATTATATATGTCAACGTTTTCATTCTCAATAAATTTAAAAATGAATGAGTATAATAAAGTTGTATAACACTTATTATTTATTATATTATAATATTATATAAATTTTATTCCACATAAATAATATGTATTATAAAAGTTTTGAATGAATTGAATTACCGTTTGTTTATGTAAACGTTTTTATTGAAAAAATCGAAACAAAAGGGAAATACTTGATTCCGGACTTTTGGCATGAAGTTATGCAAACAGATTATTCCACACTCAACCTTTATTAGTTTGTAGCTGTCAAGAGCCATCTTCATGAATCCATAATGAAGTTCAATGGTAGGTTGAAGCCATGTTTTAGTTCACATGCCGAAACGAAAACAGGATATCTGGTGATGTCTGGGATGGTCCAAATGTGTTTCCATCGAGGTTTCTTTTTTTGAGGACATGGAAAAACATGAAACAACCTGAGGTTTCAATTATTTGGAAAAAAACCTATGAAATTCAAAACCTCTTGCCATCGCCTTCTAAGTGATGGCAAGAGGTATCTCCGACACCCAAAATCAACCGCCGAAGTCTGGCTCCACAGAATGTCGACCTGATCCTGTCATGGATGCTTTTATCTGTTTTTCAAAATACATCAATCTGGCCACAAGAAGAAGTGCGGAGAATCTTGTGGCATCATCTTCAGAAATGAATGAGCTAAAGGAAATCCATCAGGAATCGAATACTGCGAAACAGACCTTTGCTGGGAATAAAAAAGGATAGAATGAATTTGACTATCCATGATTGGCTGTGCTTGTTCTCACGGCATGTCCAACACTTACGGTAGCACCCCTCAAATGGGAAGAAACAGATGATGTCGACAGGAAAGCAAGCAGCAAACAAAGATGAGGTTGTCACCCCATCACAAAAGAAAACTTCTCACAATTGTGATGAAAGGAATGTATGGTTATAGGGGAATCACTATCATTTATTCTCTTGGGTTCGCCACGAATTTCTCCAACCATTGCACGACAATGCAGGAGAATGCGGTAAACCATATCCTGCTATTGGGTGACTCCCCTGCTCCATTCTTCCATTTGAAACCAACTCAAAGCATGGTATCCTTGGCATGGGGAGGGGTAAAATGCCATACAAAGGTGAAAAATAGCGTCAGTGGGAAAATACGCATAAAAAAAATGAACAATACATTTTTACATTCCCACTGAATCAAACTTGATAGATTGGTGCGATACGCATGCAACGACTGCAAAGGCAATCAAGGAGCTTATCCGGGAAGACATGAAGAGGCACAAACCGGATGTTCAGAAACTTTGGCAAATCGAGGAATCATCAGAAAGCGAGGTTGGTGTTTGTCGAACATATTTCCTGGCCTTTTTTTATCGTATTCCACATCCTGAGGATCCTCCAAAAGAAGCAATGCGGCAACGGGTTCGAGATAGACAGAATGGCGGAAAGCTGAATTGTTCGGCATCAGCGATACCATCTATGTATCACAGGCTATTGCTACAACATCATTGAACGATTTGGCGTCAGCCTATGCTTGGACATCAATAATAAGAAGTGTGTTTTTCAATTGTTGTTGAAGATGCTTGCCCCAACGAGAAAAACGAGTAGAGATTGAACACATTTGGGAAGAGAAATCGTGAATGGTCTGGTTACTTTAATTTATAGTAATATAAGCCTTTTTTAGTTGCTAAATAAGGATATATACTATTTTTGTCAACAAGATTTGATAAAATTTCATTGGACTCTTTGGTTGATATCTTTTTTTCTCATGTCTTTTTAGCCGTTGTAATACATCTGAAAGGACTTCCTCCATGAAGACTCGGCATTACAAATGCAAAATATTTGTTGCCAAAATTGTCTTGAGTAGTTTGCACCGACTGCCCCCCTTATATACAACAAAAAAAGTTGTTTGAGGAATGACTTCATTATCTTTGACAGCATTTCTTTCAAAAAACCATAGAAGATGAGGTACTGGATTATCCATGGTACAATCAACTTCAAAACGATACACAACAATTCTCAATCATAAAGCTATATCCTGTTGAAGAATTCAGACCGTTATAGTCATGGAATACTCCGTTTCATTGTATCCCATGTTTCAATCTGAATGTCATGGATAAAAGGCTTGTTACATGAATCCAAGTCTGGCTTGTATTACGTGAAAGAAACTCCTTGAAAGCAATTTCATCTTGCTCACGCTTTTTTAGCATGTAAGCACTCTTGCTGCTGATGAAGAGATAGTCATATGCTTCATCCTCTGCAAGACGAATTATCTTACCATACGGAAGTTGTATTTCATTTTTTCCACAGGTTATGGTTACTAATTCTTTACGAAAATGATAGACAGTTTTTGGAATTTCTCCGCCATGAGAAATGATTGTATCCGCCTTATGGTAAGCAATCTGTTTCCAACTGATGGTAAGCCAACAACCGAATAGCATACACATTGAAGCAATCACTTTGTCACCAATCAAGGCAAAACCGCAATAGATGAAAACAAGGCCAATGCACATCTGTAAAAAAATGAAACGTTTCTCGAACAAAAGGTATTGAACAAGCGAGAGACGACGAACGCTTTTACCTGTATGTTGGAAAACTGACTCGAACATCAGCACATCCTTTTTGCCCAGAGCGCAACCCCTTTCATGGCTGCATGCTCAAGCATGTGGGACTGATATACCTTGATGTGTTTTTCCTCAGCACAAATTGCTCGGGAAAAAGACTGTCCAAAAAAATCAAAAGCAAGCGAAAGGCGACCTCCGAAAACAACAGCCTGCATCCCATACTCTGAAAGTATCCCCCCTACAATACTTCCCAAAACAGCACCCATATCCTCATACACCAGTCGCGAAACCACATCCCCTTTACGAGCAAGGTCTTCAATATCCTTTGCACTAATGACCTTTCCCGTTTTTCTCTCATACGAAGCGGACACACCCCTGCCCGAAACGAAATCTTCCAGAACCCCATCTTGGTATGGTATTTTGTAAATACCTATCTTTGGTAATCCAAGAGAGTCAGCTATGAACCTTTTGCCATCCCACATTCCGAACCCTACTCCAGTTCCGATGATTATTGCAGCTGTACTTTGAACATCCTTTGCTTCGCCAAAGTACTTTTCTCCAAGAAGAAAAGCATGTACATCAGGAAGAAAAGAATACGGAATATCTTTCCTCCATGTGGAAAACACGTCAATAAGCGGTACATCCTTAAGGGCAAGCCATTTATGTTTCATCAAGCTGACACCTCTTGCACAATCAAACGGGCCTGGTACGGATAATGCTACTCTGCTTAAAGTGAGGGAAAGTTCATCACATTGTTTTTGGGCATCCTTAAAAAGCCGGAAAAAACTCCCAAGCAATTCCTCCTTTGTCCCGAACGAGGATATGGGATAAAACTGTTCCTTTCCTATAATAGAATAATCTTCATCATTCAGGAGCGCATACTTAAATGATGTTCCCCCAGCATCTACAGCAAGAATCACTACCCTTGTCATTTCACCAAAACCTTATACACGCAAATAGGTTGATCTCCAAGATTCTCAATTGCATAGGCACCCATATCAGCCGGCACAACAACGATGTCCAAGAAGTTCATGGTGTAACAAAGAGAGGAATCCGCTTTGGAATGAACGACTGCCTTTTCTCCATCCACCAAAGCAAGCACATGGAACTTTCCATTGGTATCATCTTCAACTTTTTTCTCAAATTCCAACCGGCGTGTACTATAGTAAACCAATTCATCTTCGCCCACGATATATTCCTTATACCCTATGCCAGCCCGCAGGAGAACAGGCTCTTTGCACAAATGTTTATCAACAAATGCAGCATCACGCTCACCATGCAACACCTGTTCACCATGATAACTGTGAATCGGGCGAGGATTTCCATCGAGGTCTTTGCGTAAATAATCGTACAATTTGAAAGTATATGAACCCATAGTCAGTGAGCCAATTTCAAGTATCAGTTGATTACGCCCTGAAGCATGAATGGTCCCGCCGGGAATCAAAAATTGTTTTCCCGGTATGGACTGAACCGCATTCACATACTTCTGATAGTCGATTGGTGTATGCTCTTTCTCGGATTTTTTTATTTCCTTAAAGAATTCATCCTTGCTGATTCCTTCATTCAAACCACAGTAGGTCTTCGCACCCTGACCAGTAGCAACAATGTAATATCCCTCATCCTGTGAGCCAAGTTCATTGAAATTCTTCATGCAGTACTCTTTTGGAGGATGGACTTGCACGGACATGTTTCCATTAGAATGAAAAGTATCGTCATAATTAAAACGAATAGGAAAATACCCTCCGAAACGCTCTTTGATTGCATGCCCGAGAATTGCATCCCCCTGTTTCTGAACGAAACTAAAGAAAGGCATTTCCATCAGTTTGTCACCGATTTCAATGAGAATGCTCACTTCCATAGGTATAAGATCAAATATCCAAGCAATGTTTCGGAATTGTTGAGGAAGTTTTCGTGCATTCTGCATGAAATAACCGCCCCATACACCTTCAAGATATACGGGTTTGCATCTGAAGGGATAACGTGCAAGACTTGTGGTGATAGTATCTAATTCTTTTGCCGATACCACGTTCATCGTAGCATCCTTGTCGCTTGTCACATAGAAGTCAAACAACCCCTTTGAAAGAAGTTTTCCACGCAAAGCGACAGCAAGTTCAAAATCCACATAATATGCCCGTCGTTGTAATTCTTTTACAGGACGAGCGATACTGTCTCCAAAATTTTTCCACTTTCCTGCATGAGCGCGCAGCATAACCTCTTTTGGAGTGACGTCCAGATAAATGACCATTTGTGAAAGATCCCTCAGGCAATCGCTTGCCGCCCCCATACCGTAGATGATGATGATTCTTCCTTCATTTTTCGCTTTGGAAACCTCGACTCTGGTGGATTCGATTTTTTGAGGATCAAAAAAATCAGCAAACGAACCCTCAAACAACTTTCCATAAAGAAGAACAGGATCTTTCACCCTGTCAGTCGGCAGATTTTCCGCAAGTTTCGCTTCTATCTCTAAAGCAGGAAGACAAAGAGAATCCGTACTGATACATGAGACCTTCTTTTCTTTGAGAAAACAATTGATTCCATTTACAAATTGAATGAAATCCGCCGAAGGATATCCGTCAATGGCAACCACTGAAAGGTCTTTCTTTTCTCGTACTGCCATTGAAAGACGGCGCATAACTTTCTCGGCGCCAAAAGTCGCATTTCTCACAACTTCTTCGTCAAGGGATGGTCGATTAACCGGCGTGAAATCATCATAGGGATGCGGATTAAACATGAAACTCATACTATCTATCCTTTTAATATTATTTATACAGAAATTTTTTACGTTCTATATACAAGATTTGGAAGCCAAGTGACTATAGGCGGGCACAAGACCATCAAAAAGAGTACGCCGACCAATGTCAGAATGAAAGGCCACAATTCCTTGATGAAATCATTGACTTTCATTTTCATCATTGGAGCGATGAGATAAATAACCACGCCAAACGGCGGAGTGATGGCGCCAATAGCGCAGTTCACCACCAACACTGTACCAAAATAAACCATGTCAATGCCCAAAGCCTTGACAACAGGCGCAAGAATCGGCGCGAGAATAATCATTGCAGTTGTGCCATCCATGAACATACCTATAAAAAGGAACAACAACGTTACCAACACCATGAATACCGTTGGATTTCCTGCAAATTGGGCGAGCATGACGCTCAACATCTGAGGAATACGTTCCCAACTGAGGTAGTAACTGAAAATATTGGCAGAAGCCATGACAAGCATGACTGAACAAGTCGAACGGACAGCATCCCTCATAATGGATGGCATTTTCTTGATGGGTAATTCTTTATAAACAAATGCACCCACAATGAAAGCATACAAAGCAATGATTGCTCCACCTTCAGTTGCGGAAAAAATGCCCATTCTTAAGCCAACAATCAAGAGAATAGGAAGCCCAAGAGCCCATATACTCTTCCAACAAGCCTTCAGTATCTGTCCAATAGGCGCGATATGCTCACGGCTCTTCGCATAGTTCCGTTTTTTTGCCAGAATTGCCACCAACACCATCAAAGCTATCATCATCAAGAAACCAGGTACATAACCGGAAACGAGCATCTTACCTACTGAGGTATCCGTGCAATATGCATAGACCACCAGACCAATACTTGGAGGTATGATACAAGTAATCAATGATGAAGAAGCCGTAACCGCAGCACAGAAGGGTTTATCATACCCCTGCGCCACCATCTCAGGGACAAGAATCTTGCAGTCTTGGGCAGCATCAGCCGCACAAGAACCAGAGAGCCCACCCATCATAGCGGAGAGAAGGATATTCACATGCCCTAGTCCCCCCCGAATATGGCCTACAAGGAGATCACAAAGGTTCAAAAGCCTCTTGGTAATACCTGAATAATTCATTATGGAACCGGCGGTGATGAAAAACGGAATAGCTAAAAGTGATGTCGATTCTGTAGAAGCGATGAAACGCTGGATAATGATATCCATGTTGGTTCCCGTCTGCATGGCAAAATAAGGGACAACACAAAGCATCAATGCAAAACCGATGGGAAAACCTATGATAAACAGCAATACCAAAATGAACAATGGGATGAAATTCATTCGCGACCTCCTTCATTTTCATCACTCTCGTCGTCATCAAGACCGGGGAGGCCTCCTTGAGTGATACGCTGGAAAAACTCATTTGGCTTTGTGAACGAAAGAACCAGAAACTGGATCGTATGGATTAACATCAGAGCAAAACAAATGACAGCTGAGATGTATTTGTAGAAATACGGGATTCCAAACCATGCAGAGACTTTTACAAAACCAGCTTTTGTAATCGTGATGCTCAGAGCCAAAAGGAAGATGCAAGTCAAAAGCATGAGAAAATACACAGCTCGCTTGAGGATGATTGCACTCTTGATAGGAAGTTTTTGTACAAGGAAATCCACTCCATAATGAAGATTCCTTCTGTAACCTAGACTTGTACCTATCATGACGGTCCACGTCCACATGAAACCGGTAATCTCCTGTGACCATCCCAAAGAGGATTTAAGGATATAACGGTACACCACATCTACAAGGGTAAGAATGACGACTCCAGAAAGGAGAATTGCTGATAAACCATCCTCAAATTTCCGTAGTATCAAAAAGAACTTCTTCATCCGAATAACTCCTCAATGGGAAATGAAAAGGGAAACAACTCCGGACCATTAATGATCCGGAGAAAACCATCATACAGGTTGATTATTTAATGATGTTCTGAATTTTATCGTAAAGGCCAGCGCTGAACGGCAACTTACCAGAGGTATACATGGCTGAAGCCTTCTTAGCGAAGGAAGCTACATCCGGGGTGATGAACGTTACACCGGCGGCTTCCAGTTTGCTCTTATAGTCGGCTTCAGACTTCAAGCTGTAAGCTGAGAAGTCAGAACCAGCCTTGTAGACAGCATCACCGAGAATCTTCTGATAATCGGCCGGAAGCTCATCAAACAGTTTCTGTGACATCACCATCATACCGGTTGACACCAAGTGATTGGTCAAGGTGCAATACTTGGCAACTTCCTGCAACGAAGAGGAATACAATGTCGCCAAAGGTGCTTCTGCAGCGTTGATCATATTAGTGGAAAGCGCCGAATAAACCTCATTCCAATTTGTGATGACAGGATTGCACCCAAGAGACTCTGCGAATACTGCAGCTGGTTGGGTCGCGACACGAAGCTGTACCCCTTTCAGATCATCAACAACCTTGATCGGCTTTTTGCAAAGGATATGACGATATCCAGTAAAATAGTTCCAGCCAAGGCAATGGACACCTCCCTTTGCCAAGAGTGCGTTTTGCTCCTTGAACCAGTCTGAAGCGTTTACCGCATCAATTTGGGAAGCATTGGTCAGACAATATTGAGAGTTCAGAATTGCCATGTCAGGAGCGATGGTCGGATAGGCGTCCGGGCCAGCATATGCGATGATAGAGGCACCCCTGGCAACTTGTTCACACACATCATTTATTGTTCCAAGTTCGCCGTTTGGATAGAATTGGAACTTCACGTTTCCATTAGTCTTTGTTTCTACTTCACTAATCCACTGTTTTGTATACGTGGCGAGAGGATCCGTGGCAGACTGAGTGATAGATACCTTAAAGGTATAGGTTTTGGCAGTAACATTTTCTTGACTTCCATTGGCAAAAACCAACGATGAAGCAAGAACCATGGCAACGAGAAGCATCATTGCTTTTTTCATTCTTTCTTTCTCCTTTTTTCCACCAAGCATATCTTGGTGATCTCTAGAAAAGTATGGTACACCATAAGGTATAATTTTTCAAGAAAATAATTTTATTTGATTATTTATTTCAATTATTATTAGTAACATATCAAAATTTTCTTATTGAATAAACAATTAAGAAGCATTAATAGATATTATAAGATTTTACAATGGTTTCATTTGTTGAAATATTTTTCCAACTAATATATGATGGTTTTAAGAGGTTATTATGATTCTTGTTCCCATTGTAGAGAAATACAGCTCCTTTACCAAAACAGAGCAACGAATTGCCGATTTTATACTTAACAATTCAGAAGAAACACTGAAACAGACAGCCACGCAACTTGCTATATCGTCAGGGACATCCCCGGCAGCAATCATTCGTTTCTCCCGCAAATTAGGATACTCTGGGTTTACAGACATGAAGCTTGGACTAGCAAAATTCTTTCAAAGCGATAACCAACTCTTTGAGAAAGACATGATTATCAAGGAGAAAGACTCTTATGAAAATTGCGCAAGCAAGTTATTGGCACAAATTAATGATGTCTGCAAGTCGACAGCCGGCAGCATCGATTTCGCATCTCTGACCAAGGTCATACAGATCATTGATAACGCCGACACGATTTTTCTCTTTGGGGTCGGCTCCTCCGCCACCGTAGCAATGGACTTCCAACAAAAACTGATCAGATTGAACAAAAAAGCATTCTTCTTGGAAGACAGCCAAATCGGGCTTTTATCAACAATCACCATATCAAAACGTGATGTAGCAATCTGCTTCTCGTTTTCGGGAGTGACAAAAATTATTGAAGCCACGGCACAGTCTGCTCGAGAAAGAGGTGCCTTTTTGATCAGTATCGTGGGCAACTCCAACTCTCCTATCGCCAAAACTTCGGACATCTTTCTGCTAACACCAGCAATTGAGCGTAAACTACGTATTGGCGCGGTCTCATCGCGGTATTCCCAACAGTTTATAAGCGATTTGATTTTTCTTTGCCTAATAAGCAACCATTTTGAAGAAGCAGAACGACTTACCTTGAAAGCTAATAGCCTTATTGCCAATGCAGATTGTCTTATTCGAGGTTGACATGAACACAAACTATATTGAAATTCATTCCTACAATGAGCCTGGATACAAGCCACAAGTAGACTTTGCAGACTGGCGAGTGGCACTGCTCAATGCAATGCCAATGTACTTGCCATCAGGATTAACCTATTTTGACCGTCATTTAGAAACCACAGAAGTATTCATCCTCCTTTCTGGCAGTGCCGGAATACTCGTGGCGGGACAAGAAGAGAAACCTCGACAGGCAACTATCACATGGCTTGAAGAAGGAAAGATTTATAACGTTCTTCCTGCTACTTGGCATACCCTGTTCATGATGCCAGGTAGCAAGCTCGCTGTCATAGAGAATAAGAACACATCTGTCGCCAATTCCCCCAGATATTATTTCAAAGCGGAAGAACGGGATGCGTTGATACCATCAATAACTCTCTGAGAAAAGAAATCCACAGAATCAATCGTACATTTTTACATATTCAGTATGTATGTTTATGCATTTTACCTCGCTATTCTCAGTAATGGCTACTCCTACCGTTTCACCAAAGCACTGGAAGCGTAAACATATATCATACAGACATTAGGCTTCTTCGACCAAAACTGAAATCTGCATGTATGGCGATGAACTCGGCCCCCCCCTCAAAAAAAAAGTGAGGATTGATAAAAAATCATGCTTTTTGAGACATAAGTTTTTATCCGCTCTGGGATTATTAGCGCAATTCCATGAGTCCATAAGGTTTTAGAACAATTTTCTTTTAATTAACAAATCTCCAACATGAAATGTTCCTGTCATTAAATATTATATTCCTTTGCAGGACAGAACCCAAAACAGTAACTTACCATAATAACTCTCTTCATAAAAACTTAAAACTTAGACATCTTTCATAAAAATGAAGTTAGCAATGAGTTTTCGAACTTTGAAGTTTTTCTTTATAAAAAAGCAACAGCATGAACATCGCCATGAGGACATTACTGAATGAATCCTTCTCTTCTCAGTTGTTATTGATATTTTTATTGCCGATACCCTTCTTTCTTTGGCTTTCCCTGTATTCTGCCGGCGTCATGTAAAACTGTTCCTTAAAAGCCCTACGGAAAGAATGTGCGCTTGAGTATCCAACATGGTTAGCAACATCTTCAATGGGCACACTGACGTTTTGCAAGTAAATACAAGCCTGTTCCAACCGTTTTTTCATCACGTACGCAATAAAATTCATATTGAAATGCTTCTTGAAGTATACTGATAGATAAGAATCACTCAAATTGAAATGGGCTGCGACAATTGTCAACGAAAAGTTTTTGTCCAAGTAGTGTGCTTCGATAAACGAGACCAAATTTTGGTTAAAATCCTTTTTTTGCAGGTCTTCCTGATATTGCAACAGAACACAAATACTTTGGTAAATGGATAGTATTGACGATGAGTCCAGTCGCTTCACTGCATGAACTTTCATCTCGATGTCATTATGCAATTCATTATTCGCAAAACACATGTTGTCAATACGCATCAATGTGTTTTTCATGGATGACAGCAAAACCCGGAGATCTTCATTGCCTGTCTGGACAAAATCATGATTATCCTTGAAAAATCCCATAATGAGATCATGGATAGAATTATACTTTTTTTCTTGAGCAAACTTTATTAGTTGCATTTCCATAGCCAATGAATAATCGCAGGGTTTTGTTGTACTTTTCACTTCGAGACATCTCTGGGCATTCACCGGTGAATCATCATTTGAACGCAACATATGATTTTGCAATGCATACACCCCACTCTCATACGAGACATTCAAAGAAGTAATTTCGTCAACAACAACACCAATGATAAAAAGGGCATCAATATGGAAACTTAGCTTCAGTTTCTGCCGTACATCAGTAAAAAAATGGCTCATATCCATCGCAAACCCAGTGTTTCCAGCATCAGCATAATGACAAATGAAGACAAGAGTACTCATGTCAATTTCCACGGCATCAACCGTAAATTTCTTTTTCATATCCTCAACTGTTTGTGTGAGAATCAGTTTGCATGCATGTATCCTATCTTTGATACCGGAATCATCCTGAGGCAAGTTCGCAAGAACAACAGCATGTAGGCAACTATTCTGAGGAATGCCATATTGTTCTAAGTTAGAATTGATTTCAGCCCTGTTCGTATAATTGCTGTGTAACAATTGGGACAGAAACACCCCCTTCATAATGTGTGATTGCTTTTCCATCTCCTGCTGTATTTTTGAATGCTCGCTGAGAAGACTTGTAACCGAATCCTTCAATCCTTGAAACCCATCGCCCTTCTTTTTTTCTGCTAATGACAAAGACTCTGCAATCTGCTCCAAGGGGGAAGCTTGTTTACGTGAAAGGAAGAATGACAACATGACAGCGACCAACAATGATAACAACAACATCATCAAGAACAGGTTCCTGGTACTACGCTGCAACCTAAGCATATCACGCTTCGAACGTGCTGACACATACTGCCATTTACCGTCTTTGGACTTTGCGTATGAAACAAACAGTTTTTCTCGACCTTTCCCTTGTGTGAAGTTTCCTCTCTCATTTTCCGGAATTGAAAAAACAGGAAGATGGGAACGGGAATTAAACTCAGCCGAAGCATATCGACTGATAATATTTCCTTGAGCATCAGCGATATACGAAAACCATTCCCCTTCTTGGTTGTTCCGCATCATCAATTCCTGCACGCTCCGTCCATCAATTAAAACGGATACACAACCCAAAGCTGCATCACTGCTTGCTCCGAAAGGGATAGAGACGCTGTACTCAAACACTTCCCCACCTCTGCCTTCATCGGAAAGCCGTAATTTCGATACCCGTTCAAACTGGATGAAAGGTGTGGAACCCTTCTTGCGTAACGCCCATGTGTTGTAATCAAATCCTGGTTCCTTGTAACAAAGGTCAAAAAAAGTTTTGGACGGCAACGCTCCATCTCTGGTAACTACATAATCACTCTTCCAGAACCAGATGTAAAAACCAGCTACAAAATCATTCAGCAAATTGAAGGATGACAAACTGTTTATCAAGTTTTTCAATTCATATGGCTCATCATAATTTCCCGAGGTTTCCTGAAGCATATAGTTTTTCAATCCATTGGTCATTGAAATCTGGGTCAACGTCATCTCCGCATCAGCATAGTTGATGCGGAAAGCCTCTTCGACTTCAGACAAGATATCCGAACTTTTCTTTTCCTCATTTATACGGGAAGCTTGCTCGGCTTTGTAATATAAGAACACTGCCAGAACAAGGAGAATGCCAACTATTAGGAGATAAGAAAGGAAAAAAAGATCGAAAAAGCTTCTATGGAACTTTATCTTTTTTATTTTCATCGATTAATTATAACATAAAACCGTCGAAGGATTACTCCGACGGTTCACAGTTTTATAATTCAAACACTCACTTCTTGTTGGTTTTTGAATACCAATCAGTCATCAAGCGAATCTTTTCGGATGCTCCTGAGTCCATAATCTTCTTAACGTAGCCATCCCATTCCTTATCAATGTCAACCTTTCCCATAATCGCAAGATCCCAGAACTCAAAAACAGGATTACTGTTTGAGGTATCGTCATACATAGACAATTCAGGGAAGTATGGAGCTTTCATTTCCAATTCATCGTAACCTCCACTTACATTTGCCTTGTTGAGGAATTCAAGTCCATTCTCGCCCCAAGCTTGAGCCATCAGATCCTGCAGAACGGGCGTATCAATCTTCGGTTTCTGAGCACCAAGCAAGATAAAGCGCAGTGAAGTGTTTTTTCCTCTACGATCCGGTTTGATAGTAATCTTGCCATTCTCATCTTTCGTCCAATCGAGACCTTCCAGACCGCCGAATACATAGATACCACCTTCTTCCGTGCAAGCCCAGTTGAGAATCTCCAAGACCTTTTCAGGATGCTTGCAGTTTTTCGAGATGGCAGTATACGTCCTCACTGGAGAGCCATAGATATAGAAACTCTTTGATCCATCAGCTTTGAGTGGAGGGTTAAGTGCATATAAATTGGTAGTATCAAATCCTTTGCTTCTGAGCTCCGTTGTCATCCAGAAATAAAGGAAACATCCACCCTTCCCTTTTGTGATGTCATCCCATAACTGTTGTTGTGTCGTCACCAGATATTTGGAATTGATCAGACCGTCCTTGTACAAACGTTGCATAAATTTCAAATAATCCTTGAAACCCGGAGTCAGATAATACGGAACAACTTTTCCATTAATTATTTGTGAGGTTGCTCCATTAAAAGCTTCTAAGAACGTACGGTACACAGCTGAATATCTGTTGCTTGAAGAAAGCATACCTTCCGTATCGTCCTTTCCATTCCCATCAGGGTCGTTATGGACAAACTTATACAACATGTTGTACCAGTCTTCAGTAGTTTTCACGTCCTCGGGTTTGATGCCAAGTTTATCCATCCAGTCTTTGCGAACAAAGGTCATCATTGGTGTTGCATCGTATCGAAGTAGGGGAACACCATATATCTTACCATCTTCATAACGGCAAAGATCCCAAGCCAAATCGGATACTTGACTTTGTAATGCCGGACAAGCTTTTAAATAATTGTCCAGCGGTAAGGTCATGCCTTCTGAAGCCCAGCGTAACAAATCTTTCTTTTGCGTAATATTGAAATAATCCGGCAAATTTCCAGAAGCCATTGTTGCGTTCAGCTTTTCATTGTAATACTTTGAAGCCTCGCTGATGATTTCGATATCCACATTGAACTTTTCCTCAATATACTTCAGGTATGGGCTCTCATTCACATCATACCCTTCCGTATCCACATTCACACTCGTCAAGAACGTCAATTTCACACGTTCGTTGGATTTGGAAGCAACCGTTTGTCCTTCATTTCCTCCTTGGGCCGACAAGCTAGCCATAGCCATAAGCGCAAAAACACATAACAGCACCATTCGTTTTTTCATAACACATCTCCTTTATGTTGCATCGCAACCATAATCAACTCCTTCAAATGCCACCAAGGATGCACCAGTTATATCCATTTCCAGAAAGTTTCTGTGCATGTTTATAGAAACAATCACCATATCTGTCTTCCGCAAAGACGGAATCATGCGCATTCTCATCATGTATCATGCTAATCGTCCCATCTTCGGAATACACAATCATCTGTTCCCCAGGAATTTCCATCAGCTTGCCAGATAGTGCAACACATCCACCGATGTTTCCATGTTCCTTACCAAAACGGTCAAACACAGCTCCATCGGACGATGGTATGCCATGCACAATCTCTGCATACCCATCGCCATTCAAATCAACCGGCAACGTCTTGTATACTTGATAAGGCACCTTCACTTGCTCTCCGGTTTCTTCATTGAAAATGAATTCTTCATACTTGTCATGGAACCGGCCGGTCGAGCCGCAAACTTTATGTCCGACACGAACACCCATCACATAAAGTGCATGATCATCACCAAGCCGAGCTGCCCAACCCAGATCGATATGCCCCTCTTGCAAAGCTCCCCAACGAAGTTCTCCCTTTTCATTGTAATCGCATATTCTTGGTCCAACAGTCGATTCTGTTTCTCTACAGGTGAAAAAGTGGTATCGGCCATCAGTCATACGCAAAGGCATGATAATATCAGAATGACCGCAATACGTCGTTTCATCTGCACAGAAAAGTTGTTTTCCAAACTGGATTTCGATGCAACGTTCCCCCCAAAGAATTTCATCCACACCATCGTGATTCACATCCACGACAGGGCACATGTGACTTCCTCTGGCTCCTGGATCGGTTTTTTTCACAACATGTTCCCAAACAACCAAAAGATTTTCATCGAAACATTCAAAGAACATATCTCCATAGGTGCCTTGCACACAAACCAATCTTGGTTTTCCATGTACATACCCACCCAGTATGAAATTTCTGAATTGATGACTTAGGTTTTGTTCCCTTCCCTCATCAACATGAGGCCATAGGATGCGTTTCCGAAATTTCCCTGTCCTCCCATCCAGACAGTCCAACGTATAATGAGATACACCAAGAGGATGAGCTGGTTCGGTATTTCCGACATAATATACCTCATCGTCGCCATCACCGTCCAAATCAAACGCTATGAAGGGGCAAAACCAGACCCCAGGTACTATTCCCAATCCCAAATCCTTTTTCCAAAGGACGGCACCATCTTCAGTGAATGCCATGAAATGCAAGGAATCATCAGGAAAGAAAAACATCTCCACATATGGGTCGACATCAAATACGGAGCTATACAACGCGAGGAAAGCCCGTTTTTTCCCTTTGATGGAGAGCGGGACTACACGACATTGACGTATAGGTTTTCCTGTAAAAATGGAAAATTTTCTGTTAAGACTGATATCCTGCATGGTTCTCACCTATCCTTTTATGGCGCCAATCATGACACCTTTGATAAAATACTTTTGCACAAACGGATACACCACTAAAATCGGTAAAGTTGATGCGAAAATAGCAGCAGTCTGAATGGACAACGTAGGAATGTCTTGTGATGCGGTGTCAGCAAACGCTTCCTGCATTTGCGCCCGCATTACCATATCAACCAGATAGGATTGCAAAGGCTTGAGTTTTGAACTGTTGATGTAGATAATCGCATCCATCAAACTATTCCAATGTCCTACAGCGACAAACAACAGTATTGTTGCAAGAGATGCCTTGGAAAGCGGTATGGCGATGTTAATGAACACCTGAAAATCATTCGCTCCATCTATCGTGGCGCTTTCCTCTAGCGAAGATGGCAGCGATTGGAAGAAGCTTGCCAAAATGATCACATTCCACGGACTGAAAGCAATCGGAACAACCAAAGCCCAAATAGTATTGAACAAGTGTGTGTAGCAGACAACCAGATATGTTGGGATGATGCCTCCGTTGAACAATACCGCAAAGATAACCAGACTGCGAAAGAATTTCCGTCCTACTAATTTTTTGCGGGACAAGCCAAAGGCGAACATACTCTGAACAGTAATCGCCAAAGCAGATCCGATGATAGTTCGTTCTACGCTGATGAGGAAACTGTTAAAGAAAGTTTTTTCCGATAAAATAATGTTATAGGCTTTGAGGTTGAACCCCTTTGGATATAGAATTACTTGTCCTTCTCTGACTCTATTCGGATCGCTAAATGATATCGTAATAACATACCAGAAAGGAACCAAGCAAAGGATGGCGAAAATTACAAGAAGCACTTCTATGAGATGACGAGAGCAAACCCCTTCCTGTCTGATCATAATTTCTCCTCTCACCAAATCGTCTTATCGAACAATTTCTTGCAAATTTGGTTGGTTGAAATGATCAACACAAGCCCTACACAAGATTGGAAAAAGCCAATAGCAGTAGTCATGGAGTAATTCGCCTGTCCTACCCCAACCCGATAGATGTATGTGCTTAGGACATCCCCTACGCTAAACACAGACGTGTTTGCAAGAACATAGATTTGTTCGAACCCTACATCCATCAACTTCCCGATTTCCAACAACAACAAAGTTATAATGGTATCCGAAATACATGGAATCGTAATTTTTGATGTTTTCTGGAAACGGGATGCTCCCTCCAGCGTCGCTTCTTCGTAGAGTTCCGGACTTATACCAGAAAGCGCGGCAAGATAAAGGATGCTCCCCCACCCGGCAGATTTCAGAATCTCCGTAATGATGACTATCGGGCGAAACCATTTTACTTCAGTCATAAAGAAGATTTGCTTGCCGGTCAACATCAAGAGAATCTTATTGACAATTCCCGTATCAGGCATCAAAAACTGAATGAAAATCGAACCAAAAACTACCCAAGAAACGAAATGAGGTAGATAAATCATGGTCTGTACCCATCGTTTCAGAGGATTAGATGCAGGAATTTCATTAATCATTAATGCAATGACGATAGGAACGGGAAAATAGAACAACAACTTCAAAAGGCTTATACACAATGTATTCCACACGAGATGATAGAATGAAGGATGTTTGGTAAAGAGATACGAAAAATTTTTAAAACCGACCCATTTGCTCCCAAATACCCCTTTGGCGAAACTGAAATCCTTAAAAGCAAGGCTTAAACCAAACATGGGCAGGTAACGATATATAATCAAGATGACGAATCCTGGCAACATCATGAAAAGAATGCAACGAGAATCCTTTATCTGTTTCAAAAAAGGCTTTCTTTTGCACTTGGCGATATTCGTTCGTAGTTTCATCCATATCTCCTCTTTTCAGTATAAGTTCCAACCTAAAATCGACAAGGTACAGTTTTTTTTCATGGAACATTTTTCTTTTATTTATTGTATATGGAATTACGATGAACGTTAAAGGAGATTATTAGATGAATTTTTCCTGAAAAGCCAACATTTCCTTGAAAAGTTCACGTGCTTTTGCCACTGGGATGGTCATCAAGGGATCCTCCAAGAACGCAATGAATAACAAATCATCATCATTACTGGATACAGCTTCCAATGTCATGGACTGAATAGCCGCAACACGTTGTTCCAGTATTTGAATAGCAAGAGGCGGATCAGTAGCTATAACAGGGCGTATTGCGTTACAGGAGATGTACCCATTACTTTCCACCACATGCCTTAAAGGAAGGTACTTTACCTGCCCTTCGTTAGGGCGATTGATATTAGTCAACAAATTCTTTTTCCCGAGCAAGGCTGACATGATGGCAATACCTTCCTCATCAGAACTCTGAGTTACGATTAATTCTTCATCAGAGAATATTTTGTCATGCTTATCATTTGCCTGCGTCGCACGCCAAGAATAGGGTGTCCTGACAACACCAAGCTTCCAGTACTCCCGTTCGTCATTAAGAAACCAAGGGACAAATTCAGAAAGATGCCTGTCTCCTGCGGCACCAAGCGCACCAAAATCTCTAAGGAAAGACAAAGCGATCAAATGATCACTGGTGAACCAATCATGTTGTTTTATCCGTTCCAACGCTACGATAGTACGGTCTTTATATGTCTCTGGATGAGCAGCAAATTCTGTTAGTTCCGGCATGAAGTCATGTCCATCGTACATGGCTTTTGTCGCAAAGGTGAAGTGGTTTATCCCGGTTATATCCAAATGTATGTCTCGCCTCTCGGGAAGAGGAATGCCTTTCCAAACCGATATAAGTGAAGCAACAAACTTCTCCGTACCAAACACCTCATGGCAACAACCAAGCGCTTTGATATGGGGAAATACTTGGAACAAAGCAGCAGTACAGAGTGTCATAGGATTGGTATAATTAATGACCCAAGCATTAGGACAGTGTTCCTTGATGGCTTTTCCAAAATTTAAGAAAAGAGGAATCGCTCTTCGTGCCCTAAAAATGCCACCAGGACCTGTAGTATCGCCGACACTTTGCAGTATTCCATATTTTTCAGGTATCACTAAATCAGAATATCGGATTTCAGTCTTCCCTGGTTCTATTGAGATAATCACCAACACTGCGCCGTCAAGTCCTTCTTCAAGAGTATCGACTGCAATGGCTGAAAGACGATTTTCCGCATGATTAATCAGGAACATCCGACTTGCAACAAACTCGTTGTTTTTTGCGGCTTCCTTATCAATATCATACAGGAAAAGCTGGACACATACAGTCCCTTCGGCAACCAAATCCCTCATGAATTTTATCGCCCAAGCTCGACTACCACCACCTATGATGCAAACCTTAATCGGCATCATACCCTACTTCCTTTGTCCACCCATTCAGCATATGCATATTCACCCCTATAGTTGGAACCATTGTAGAGAGGGTATTTCTCTGGAGCATATTCGTTAACTCCATTATTCCCACAGGGGCGGTCTTGCGTGTAAATCCAGAGGTTATGTCGATCCCATACAAGAATCTCATCCCTTCGGTCTCCAGTGACGTCCAATGTTTCTGTGCTGACATCAGGATGTCCATCATCAGGCATGGGAACAACCACACGTCCATCGCCATCCATCAGACCTCCATATGCAGCGCTTGCATTGGTCATGAACAGCTCTGTTCCATTACCATCCCAATTAACTGGTGCGATGGTGTTGCCATTACAACGCATTTCCTTGTGCCATATTTCTTTGCCATGACAATCATGCATGTAAATAATCCCTTGCGGTCCCCAAAATGTAGTCGTTACTACCTCCAAACCCTTCTCTTGAGGTAGATAATTCGCCGCACTTATTCGTTGCCCATGTCCATTGATGTCTTTGACCAATACTTCTCCGTCTTTCGTCACCATGATGAATCCCTCCCATCCACTGACCATTGCCAAAACAGGAGGTCTATCCGGATCGATCTTGCCATAAATAATCTCGTCAGTATGGTCTACAGGAATCGGAAGCGACCACAGGAGTTTTCCATCATGGTCAATCATGTTATAGCAACTGAATATTTCATCCTTGCCATCACCATCAAAATCATAGGCGTACGGGAAATGACCGGTGTTGTTATGATTGAAATACCACAACAGGTTGAAATCCTTGTCATAAACCCAAAGACGGGCATATCTGTCCTTGATCAAAATATCGCTGGGTTTCTTGTTACCCGATACATTCACTATCCGGATAGCATCTACATTGAGTTTTTCAAACGCATGCACCTTAAATTCAATGCCACACAAGGTGGTGGCATCCTGTGTGTTAGAAGGAACATCCATGGTTTTTTTTATGTTTCCGTTCCGACCGTCAAGTATCTTAACCTGAAAATCCATTGCAGTGATGACCTCGTCAATTCCATCACCATCGATATCGTAGACTTGGTATGGAAGATCTGTTGTGAGTTCATATACGCTATCATCATCGATCGGTTCGCCAATCTGCCACAAGACCTTTCCTGTATCGATGCTGACTGCCGTCATGCAACTGATAAAAGGATATCTATCTTTGAAAACACGTTTCTGGTTCTGGCACATCACAAAGAAGAATTCCTTCGTACCTGTAAGATGCCCAAATCGGATTTGTCGGCCGGCTCCGAAATCCTTCAAATCAATCTTTTTCCATAGTTGCATTTGGGGATGTTGCAAACGAGCCGCATCTAATGCTTTCTTCTCTGCTTCTAATCTTTTACTATAGGCCATGTGTTCGATAGGCGAACAGGTCACCAACACATCAGTATATTGTGTCGGCATATACGCCGAAAGCGCGATAGCACCCCAACTATATTGTTCATCCTGTGCTGACAACACTTCTTTCCCATTGATGCGGACAAGAATCTGTGTTCCTCTGATAGTAATGCGTAATGTATAGAAAACATTGGAGTTAAGAGGGAAAAAAGCACTAGCTAACAGGACTTCCTTCAGTTTGTCACGTTTTGTCAATTCTATGGAGGTTCCATTAAACCAAAACGCATAATGAGCCATTGCTGTTTGGTATCGGAATAAAACTCCGCATCGTTTTTGAAGAGAAAAACATCGAATGGCAACAGAAAAAGTATAATCAGTCCATTGTGAATCGCCGGCTGCGAGAATCGGAAAACCGCTCTTCTCTTTTGCAACCAGAACTCTTTGTTGCTCCATGCACCTAACTCCCTGACAGTTAGTTACCAACCAAGAGGGCCCACGAAATCCCCAATCTGTTGTCGGATCATACCATTGTCCCGCAAATCCTTTGTTAGGGTAATAATGATATTCCCCCATAGCAGAGTGTTCATGGTCAAACGGGAACGAACCCAGTGGAAATTCGTGAAAATCATCTTGGAACAATATGATATTCATCATTATCACTCTCCCTCGTTTTAGTATTGTCGCCGTTTTTTCCAAACACAAGGTACATTTTTTCCTCATGGGACTTCATTTAGCTTTTCTTTGATTATCAATAGATAAGGAAACAATGTGAATCCACCAATGCGATCCTGCTATAAAAAGACAATTTAGAAAAAAAGCAGGACCATTTTTCTCTGTATAAAAAGATTTGTGGCTTCCTTTGTGCCTACATTTTCGACAAAGAGAAAACCATACTAAAATCATGATCACAGTAATCGGGGAATTGAACAATCAAAGACAAAGTGTTTTGCACATTATAGCCTGCTACGATGCGAAAGGTGGCTGTAAAACAAACGACGAAAACAGACTATCTAAGAAATGCCATTAAGACTTCATAACGACAATCCAAGCCCAATATATCTTAAGGTTTGAGTATTTTCCTTTGCTTTTTTCGTCTTTTCCAAAGGTGCAAACTTGCTAACGTCATAATACCAAGGAACATTGCGTTTGCGGTTTGTTTAATAAAAGATGAAACGGATGTGAAAGCCCTATCGTCATCGAAAAGCCTTATCGGATACAGGAACAGACCCGATTGTGCAGAAGAATTGAGATGTTACAGGGACCAGTAGAAGCTACAAGCTTGTAGCTTCTACTACTCAAGTGACACAACGTATCTTGTTGTAACACCTGAATTGGCTTATTTTGCCTTGGCAAGTTTGTCAATCGCATCTTCTTTTGTTGTGACAAAGAAAATATCATTCCCTATATTTGATTCATACATAAAATCATGTAACGGTTTGCTCGTATAACAGGAATAGTCGCCAACTATTGCAACTTTGAATCGGTAGGTGATGAATTTCTCCAGAATGTCTCCTGCAAGTCCGCTACTCAATTTGAAAAAATCTTCCGCTATGTTTTTCTTATCGAAGACTATTCGGTTTGCTCCAGTCTCCTGTTGGACCGACATCACCACGTCGAGAGCGGAATCACTATCTTTCATGATCACTTCGTCGGCTGAGACCAGTGCGATGACGATGCCATATGTATAGCTTGTCGTGTTATTGTCATGATGAATGTAATTTCAGTTGTTTTTCTTCTTAGAGTCAAGATTATCGCGATTTGAGATACGTGAATCCATTATGATTACATCCTCAACCAGCCCCCATACATCGATGGTTTGTTCCATCGAACTTCTGTTCTTGACTTTTCTATCCATCTTCCCTTGCCTATAGAGCCACAAAGAAAAAAGTTATTGTTGACTAACTTCTGTTTTGTCAGTAATTTGACGTGTAACTTGATTTTGCACTGCCTTTCGCAACAACAGTACAAAACCGAGCAGGCGATGGAGAATTCCATAGGGCTGGGTTCGTAAGAACAACAGAGTGTCCTTTTGGCGCATCTGTGGGACGGTGAGTGCGTTTCCAGGAGGATACTATGGCAGAAAACAACCATGAGATTGCAATGCGTGTCTCCAAAGTCGGGATTATCGTCAATATCGTTCTTTCCTTGTTCAAATTCACAGCCGGTTTTCTTGGCCACAGCGCCGCTATGGTCAGCGATGCCATTCACAGCGCTTCCGATGTCTTCGCAACCTTCATCGCCATGATCGGCGTGAATATGGGTGAGAAAGGAAGCGACAGAGAACATCCTTACGGACATGAAAAGTTGGAATGTGTGGCAGGTCTTATCCTTTCGGGAACCCTCTTCATCACCGGCATCGGCGTCGGGTATTCCGGCATCAGGAAAATCATAGGCGGCAATTGGGATGAACTGGCCGTACCAGGCCTGCTTCCGCTGGTGGCTGCCATCGTGTCCATCGTTTCCAAGGAATGGATGTTCTGGTACACCAAACGTGGCGCGAAAAAGATTGATTCCCCTGCACTGATGGCCAGCGCATGGCACCATCGCAGCGACGCTCTGTCGTCCATTGGTTCCCTTGCGGGCATTCTGGGTGCTCGCCTCGGCTACCCTGTCGCCGACCCTATCGCCAGTCTGATCATCTGTTTCTTCATCGCGAAAGTAGCCATTGACATCTTCAAAGATGCCGTGAGCAAGCTGGATGACCATTCGATGGATACTAAAAGTCTGGGAGAAGTCAAACACATCATCGAAAGCCAGAAAGGTGTTGTCCATCTGGACAACCTGAAAACCCGGCTTGCCGGCAACAAAGCTTACGTGGATGTCGAAATAGCCGTCAATCCGACGCTGACCGTCATCGAAGGGCACAACATCGCCGAGAATGTCCATCATGCGATCGAAAACGCATTTCCTGAAGTGAAACACTGCATGGTGCATGTCAACCCGGCAATGTATGAAAAAAAGATGCAAGACGCGCCCCGTTCATGATAGGATATTGCCATGATTGCAATCGTAACCGGAGCTTCCAGCGGATTAGGCAAGGCATATGTGCGGAAAATCGCACGTACGGAGAAAGGTGTAAGCGAGATTTGGGTTATCGCGCGCCGGGAAGACCGGCTGAATGAATTAAAAGCGGAAATCCCGAAATGCCGTGTCTTCCCGCTTGACCTCACGCAAGAAGACGACCTTGTTTCTTTGGAAAAGGTTCTGGAGACGGAAAAACCACGCATCCATGTCCTGATCAATGCGGCAGGCATGGGCAAATTGGGCGATTACCGTGCGATTTCCAGAAAAGACATCGACCGGATGATTGATTTGGACTGCCGCAGTGCCGTCGATGTCACCTTGATCTGTCTGCCTTACCTGCAAAAGGGTGACACCATCATGGAAATTTGTTCCACAGCGGCGTTCCAGCCTTTCCCGCACATCAATGTATATGCCGCAAGCAAAGCGTTCCTGTACCGCTACAGCAGGGCTCTCCGTATCGAACTGATGGGACGCGGCATCCATGTCTGCGCCGTTTGTCCGTATTGGATCAAAGACACCGAGTTCATCGCTGTGGCAAAGGAATCCGAAAAGAAACCGATCATCCGCCATTATATCGGAGCAAGTCATGTGAAATCGGTCGCCAATTGGTCGTATTGGGATGCGACGCATGGCTTCGCCGTCTCGACACCAAGCCCCATCAGCTTCTGCCATCGCTTTTTCGCCAAATTCCTCCCAAGCGAACTGATGATGGGGTTTTGGGCGCTTCTCCGAAGATTATAAGGGAAACAGGACGGCTTTACTTGACCAGATACTGAGAGAAAACGGAATCCAAGAAAGCTTCCTGTTCTTTGGTGGGGTTGATGAATGGAGCCCTGGCTTTCCCCACATCATTACCCTGTCGCTTCAGAACATACTTCACCGCAGGGATCAACCCGACTTTGCATAAGGCCTGCATGATGGTGTTCGCCTTGTGTTGCAAAGCACGGGCGTCATCAAGTCGCCCTTCTTCAAACGCATGGTAGATCTTCTCATAGTGTGGCAACATGCAATTGAAGGTGCTTCCGATGGATCCGGTGCAACCATACGCCATCGTCGCGATCATCGTCTCATCAAAACCATTGAACAACTTGAGTTTTGGATTGAGATCCATGAAACGCTCCAACTGGTAAACCACTTGGTTGGTGTGTTTCACGCCTTCGATGACGTCGCTCTTGAACAACGCCTGATAATCAGGATTCTCCAGGTCGAACTCGCGTTTGGTGTTTCCCGGAAAATTATATACGATCACGGGCAGGCCCACTTCCCTGGAGAGATCACGGTAATAGCCGCAGATTTCCTTCGGACTGAAACCATAGTACAACGGAGGAGTCGCCGCGATGTGTTCGTATCCAAGCAGCTTCGCCTCACGTCCGAACCGGATGGCTTCTTTGGTGGACAAGGCACCGCAATGGGCGATCAACTCGGTCTTTCCCTTAAAACGGCTCGCTGCCTCAAATACCGCCACCCGTTCCTGATGGGACAGCAGAAAACATTCCGCGCTGGATCCGCCCAAAAAGAAACCGCTCGCGCCTTCTTTCAGATTGCGCTCCATCAAAGCGATGAGCGCATCAGCATCAAATTCGTCCTCTTCTGTGAATGGCGTCACTGACGCCACATAAATCCCCAACCGTTTCGTATCCATATCAGTCACCAACCTTTATGGCGGTTTCTTCCGCCTCTTTTTCCTTTTTCCATATCTTCTTCTGGTTGCGCAACGCGGAAACCAACGAGAAGAGGGCAAGGATGAAGAAAAGAACGCAAATCGGTCTTGTGAACATCTTGAAGAACCGTCCATCGACGATCTGCATGTATCTTCTGAGGTTCGATTCGCTCATCGGACCGAGAATCAATGCCAACAAGATAGGAGAAAGCGGGAACTCGTACTTCTGGAACAAGTAACCTACCACACCCATGATGATGGCGAAATACACATCGAACATATTTTGGTTGATCGCATAGGAACCTACCAGGCTGAGTACCAGAATACACGGAATGAGATAGTTGCGCCTGAAGGAGATCACCTTTGCGAACAAACGCACACCACACATACCGACGACCAACATGGCGAAATTGGCGACAATCATGGCGGCGAACACCGCGTACACCACATCCAGATGATCCACATACATCATCGGTCCAGGTTGGAAACCCTTCATGATGAACGCACCCATCAGTACTGCCGTGTTTGAATCACCTGGCACGCCCAACGAAAGCATCGGGATCATGGCGCCTCCCGAACAACCGTTGTTTGCGGATTCTGAAGCGGCGACACCCTCGGGAACACCGGTTCCGAACAGCTCTGGATGTTTGCTGACCCGTTTTGCCTCCGAATAAGAAACGAAAGCAGCGATGTCTCCGCCGGCTCCCGGGATGGCTCCGATGAACGTACCGATGAGTCCTCCGGTCACTACCGCGCGGGAAATGGTCTTGATGTCTTTCCGGTTGGGAAGCACATGTTCGATCTTCATCGCTTTCCCTTCGCTTTTCAGCAGCTGTTCAAAATTGGCGAACACTTCGGAAAGGGCGAAAAGGCCGATCAAGGCTGGGATGAACGGGATGCCGTCATAAAACCCTTGGAAGCGGAAAAACCTGAGGTATGCGCAAGTCTTGTCCATGCCTACCGTTGAAATCAACAAGCCGAAGAACCCCATCATCAACCCTTTGATTAAGGATTTTCCGGAAATGGAGATGATGACGGAAAGGCCAAATACAGCCAGCGAGAACATCTCGCCGGGTCCGAAGCGGAGGGCGAGCGTCGCGATCACCGGCGCGAGGAAGGTCATCAGGATGGCTCCGATCATTCCCCCGCAAAACGAAGCGAACAGCGCGATGGAGAGTGCTCTCCCCGCTTCCCCTTTCTGCCCCATCGGATATCCGTCAAGAACGGTCGCTGCCGCCGCAGGGGTTCCCGGAGTGCGGATCAGAATCGCGGCGATGGAACCGCCGTACATGCCCCCGCAGAAGATGCCGAGCAACATGGCAACGGACGGAATGAAATCAAGCCCATAGGTGAAAGGGACCAAAAGGGCGATTCCCATTGTTGCAGTGAGCCCCGGAATGGCACCGATCAAAACACCCCCGATGGCTCCGATGAACACAAACAACAAAGTATTGGGTGTCAAAACCTGCCCGTAACTGGAAAACAACAAACCCCAATTCATGTTCCGCCCCCTCAGCTTTCCAAAAAGCCCATCGGCATCTCGATGCCAAGCAGATATTTGAAGACAAGATAAATGACGATGGTAGCCACCACGGAAACGATGGTCATGGTCTTGTATTCACGCGTACCGACAAGATACATCAACCCAAACAGGCAGAACGGGGTGATGATGAGGAATCCCAGCACGTTCCATAAAAGCGCATACACCAGTACGGCGCCAACACCAATTACCATACGGCGCATGCCCGCATCCTTGAGGGACAAGGTCTTCGCCTCACCGGTGTTGCGTTGCGTATCCTTGAGGTTGGTCAACAAAAGAGCGAGACTGCAGATGAACAGTCCGATCGACAAGAACCGGGGAAAGAATTCCGGCCCTACCGGCACATTAATGAATTTTTTGAAGGTGAAGGTATATCTGTATGCGACAGCGGCAAACACCATGCCGATGATTCCGGAAATGAAATTCGCTTTTTTCACAAAACACCCCTTGTATGAGAAAAACGAGAAAAAGGGCAGAAGCCACACGCCCCTGCCCTTTCCATCAAAGGAACATCATTTCTTGGCTGTAGCAAGACCGAGAGCGACCATGGTCTTGGTGACATCTTCGAAATTGGACTTCAGGAATGCCGCGAAATCCGTCGGGTTCAGATAGGCCAGATTCAGGTTGAGCGACTTCGCCTTGGCGACGAAATCAGGATCCTGTTCCGCTTTAGTGAACGCATCGACGAGAATCTGTTTGATCTGCGGATCGACCCCTTTCGGAAGGGCAAGACCTCTCCACGTATAATAGGTGATGTTAAAGCCTTGTTCCTTGAAGGTCTTGATGTTGGGGTACGCTTCAGGGCGTTTCTCGTCCATGATGCCAAGACATTTCAGATTGCCGGCATCCAGCTGGGATTTGACCTCGGCGAGGGAAACCGTAACGGCCTGGATGTGTCCGCCGGCCAATGCGGTGACCGCACCTGCGGCGCCTTCAAACGGAATGTGTTTGACCTGGATTCCGGTAGCGTTGGCGAGCAGACCTGCACCGATGTGCCAGACAGAACCGGGAGCGGAGTTTCCGATGGAAACCTCACCGGGATGAGCTTTGCAGTAGTCAACGAATTCCTTCACGGAATTGTACGGGGCATCGGCCTTCACGGTCAGAGTCGCGGCATCAGCGTTGACACGGATGAGCGGATCATAATCGGCATAGGTGAAATCAATCAGACCCTGCTGTGGAAGGGAATTAAGCTCGAACGTGACCATACCGACGGTATACCCGTCCGGTTTTGCGTTCTTGATGGCCGCGTGTCCGATAGCACCGGCGCCACCGGTCTTGTTCTCAACGGTGATGGTCTGCCCAAGATACTTCTCGGCAGTGCCGCACAGGGCGCGAAGGACCGCATCGGTTCCACCGCCGGCACCCCACGGGCAAATCATGGTGATGGCCTTTTTGGGGTAATCGACTTTCTTGGCCGCGGCAGCTGCCGGAGAGGCAGTTTCGGTTCCGCCTTGCGCGAACACCATTGGCACCAACAGAGCCAGCATGAGCAACATACCTATCGCTTTCTTCATAAGAACCTCCAATTCTTCATAAAGATGATGATGGTTGTATACTAAATCACGAATTGTCAAGTGTCAATCAAAAAACGTTGCAAATTGAAACTACGTTTCATTAATCCATTTTTCCAATGCATGGTACAACACTTCAGGATCGATCGGTTTGGCGATATGAGCCTGCATCCCCGCCGCTTTGGTCTTGTCGATATCATCTTGGAATGCATTCGCCGTAAGCGCGATGATCGGGATGGTCTTCGCGTCTTCCCGATCCATGGCCCTGATGGCTTGCGTGGCCGCGAGTCCGTCCATGACAGGCATACGGATATCCATCAACACAATGTCAAACGTATGGACCGGTCGCTCTCGGAAAATCCGCACGCCTTCCTCGCCGTTTCGGGCAACGGTGACCAGAAGCCCCCTCCGTTCCAAGAGCCGTGTGGCGATCTCGATGTTCAAGGGATGATCCTCACAGAGGAGCACTTTCTTGCCTGCGATGTTCTTTTTGCCTGCATTGTCCTGAACATGGTGGTCACCAGGCCTGTTTTTGGCCCTTTCGGCATCCATATCGATGATAAAGGTCGTTCCCTCGCCTTTTTTACTCTTCACCCTGATGGTCCCTCCCATCAGCTCAACGAGATTATGCACGATGGAAAGCCCAAGTCCGGTCCCCATACCCAAACGGTTGATGTCGTTGTCTTCCTGGCTGAACGCCTCGAACAAATGGTTCTGGAACTCTTCTCCCATGCCGATCCCGTTGTCCTTCACCGTCACGGCAAGATGGACAAACCCTTTGCGGGATGCCGGACAGCTTTGCATATCCAAGCTGACCGTTCCTCCGTCCGGAGTGAATTTCACCGCATTGGAAAGCAGATTGCACACAATCTGATTGAACCGCACGACATCCAGCATCAAACACGAACAGTCATCACGGTTATGGGTGAGTTTGAAGGTAATACCTTTCTCTTGGCACAGCGGGAGCATCATGCTGTTGATCTCCCGTTCAAAATCCTCAAACAGATACGGTTCAGGTTTCAGCGTGAGGTTCTTTGTCTCCATTTTGGACATGATCAGGATGTCATTGATGATGCCCAACAGGAATTTGCTGGAGGTGTCGATCTTCTTCAGGTACGACACGACCGCGGTTTTGTCATCCTGTTCCTGCAGCGCCAAACCGGTCATCCCGATGATGGCATTCATCGGAGTGCGGATATCATGACTCATCTGGGCGAGAAATTCGCTCTTGGCGGAATTCGCCTTTTCCAATGCGGCATTCTTCTGGGAAAGCAACAAAGCCTGTTTGCTTTTTTCCCTCGCACGGTACACCAGAAACAGCAATAGGAACAACACCGATGCCACGCACATGACCATAATGGACGTAAGCCTCGGATTGTATCGGATCGCATTGAACAAGGTATAAATCTGTGGCTGGAGAATCGTGTTTTCCAGCTGAATCTGTTCGATCTTCTTCGCGCCTATCAGGGAAAACGCTTTGTCGAGGATTCCGGCAAGTAGTTCGGCATTCTCCTGTTCCCTGACAGCGAAACTCACCGGAAGCTCGAGGGAGAAGGACGCGGCAAGCGACACTTTCGGATATTTTGCAAGAATCGGCTGCGTCTGGATGGCCAATGACGGGATCAGGCAGACGTCAGCCTCAGAACGGGAAACCAGATCCATACATTCCTCAAACGTTTCCGCCTGGACAATCTCCCAATGGGGATGGGTGGTCGTGATATATTCGCGCAAACCAACATAGGAATGCGGAATCGAGACAGTCAGGTTTTCCATGGACGAAGTGACTATCCGGTCATTCAGGGAAACGCCGCTGTACTTTTCAAGCATATACGGTTTGGTGAAAACCACATGATACAAGGCGGCGAGGTTGTCATCCCCATACACTCCGGTGAGGATATCCAATTCACCATTCTTGATGGTGTTCCAGCTGTCAAGCAACGTATCAGTCCTGACCGGATCAAATGACAAAGAAGTTTTGAGGTGTATCTGGTCCAGCAGATCGGCATCGATGCCTCGATAACGCTGGGTCTTCTTGTCAAACCATTCCAGCGGATAATTGCCGACATCAAACGCCACGGTCAACGGTTGCAATGCATCGATATACCGGGCTTCCTCCCGGGTCAGCCCGATGACGGGATTTTTCGATTCATCGTAGTAGGCTTCTTCGGTATTCTGGTAGAAAAACGGCTTTTCGATACGAAGCTTGGACATGGCGGCATCGAGTTCTTCTTTCAAAACCACATTGTTCTTGCCGACCAGGTAGAATACATCCTCATAACCGAACCGGCACAACAGTTTCTGATTCATCCCCATCGAGAACGTACTGCGGATGATCGTATCTACCTTTCCTTGCTCCAGCGCATCGTTCAGGGTTTCGAACGAAGAGAATTCCTTCACTTCAAAGGTAATGTGGTTTTCTTTGCAATACGAACGGAAACTGTCGCCGTAAACGCCTCCTTTCAGCACTCCCACCACCATACCGTTCCAGCTTTCCGGATCTTGGTAAAAGAACCGTTGTTCATCCGCTTTGGTGAACAAAGAGGCAAAATCCACCCCGCACGGAATGGAGCCATACAGATATTGGCTGGCCCGCTCGGCAGTATAATTCGCAGGGAAGACCAAATCGACCTTTCCGTTTTTGAGCCAAGAAAGACATTGGTCCCAAGTCCCTTGCTGATAATCCACGTCCCAATCGGCGTAACGAGACAATTCAGACATCAGCGAAACCGCATATCCTTTTTCGCCAATTGCAGTTCTTGTATAAAATTGTTGAAAATCAGGACATCCGACGTTGACCGTACGTGCAAAAACGCAGGAACACACAATAACGAATAAAGCGATGCATCGGGAAAAACGGCTCATGCCTTGAGTATATCACGAGGCCGAAACATGAGTTGAGATTTTCTCCGCTTTGCCGTACCATATTTTCATGCGTTTGTCCACAAGCACCAATCTGGTGAGCTTCCTTCCCGACGGGAGAAAGACGGAAATGCAATTGCTGATACCCCTGTATGCACAAGGCGGATTCACTTGTCTTGACCTGAATTTCTGTGAAATGATGAATCCTTCCTCCATACTCCGCACCGACCGATATGAGGAACGGGTCGGTCAGTTGCTCGCATTGAAGCGACAATATGGGCTTACCTACAACCAAAGCCACGCACCGTACCTCCGCGACCGCTTCCGCATGCGACCGGAAGAAGGCGAGAAGGAAGACGCCATGGTTTTTCGGGCCATCCGCATCAGCGCAGAACTGGGAATTCCCCAAATCGTCATCCATCCAGCTCCGGCCGAAGAAGACATCGTGGAAAAGAACCTGGCTTATCTGGCGCCGTTCATAGATATGGCGGACAAGTGCGGCATCCACATCGCGTTGGAAAATCTGGACGCAAAAAACGAGATACGTGAAGCTGATCAGATGCTCGGATTGGTCAATCGGCTCTCAAGCCCGTCCGTCGGGGTTTGCCTTGACTTCGGGCACGCCCATATGAACGGTCTCGATCTGGTGGAAGAAATCCATACCTACGGACAGGCTCTCATCGCCACCCATGTTGCTGACAACCATGGCACTCAGGACGAACATCTGCTGCCGTGGTACGGAACGATAGGTTGGAGGGAATGCATGAAAGCGCTCAAGGACATCGGTTACCAAGGTGATCTCACTTTGGAATGCATGAAACAGAACCAATATCTTCCTGAAGAACTCAGGATGATGGCCATCAGACAGGCAAAGGAGATCGGTTCTTTCCTCCTTGCCTCATGAACAAGGAATTCATCAGGACGGTGAAATATACGTTGGTCGCGGCTTCCGCCGGATTAATCCAATTCGGCAGCGACGCGCTGTTCTACCAGGTCTTCCATTTCAGAGCATGGTCGAGCTATCTCATCGCCCTGATCCTGTCGGTCGTCTGGAATTTCGCCATCAACCGCACCTATACGTTCCATTCGGACGCCAACATCCTCCTTTCATTGGCGCTGGTTGCCTTGTACTATCTGGTCTTCACTCCGCTTTCCACATGGTGGACCAACTTGTTTGTCGACCGCTGGCTCTGGAACAACTATCTTGTCCTGATCGCCACGATGTTGTGCAATTTCGTCACCGAATTCTGTTGGCAGCGGTTCGTCATCTATCGGGGGAAAATCGACAATGCGACGAAAAAATGACCGTCAACCCCTCCCTTGTCCCGCCACGGCTTTCTCCGATACACTGAATTCTGTTTTTCATGTCCGGCGGTCACCGTCCAAGGGAGGTATGGTTTGAATCTCAAACAGGATTTCAGATTGCTCAGCATCATCCAGCTTTTAATCGGCATCCTGATGGGCATCCCGACATATCTTGCCTGGAGATACGGCGAAACAGAAGCGTTTCATGCCTTCGTCATCGCGCTGTGGGCCATCGGGATCTTCACCATAGTCATCCTCATTTTGACAAGGCACCCCGAATCGAACTATATGGGAACCAACGACGGCCTGTTTTTCGTGACCTTCACCTGGGTTTTGGGAACCGCCTTCGCTGCCCTTCCCCTCTCCCTTTCCCACAGCTACCCTTCCTACACGGATGCCTATTTTGAGGTGATGAGCGGTTTCACCACGACCGGCGCGACGGTGCTTTCCACCATTGAAGACAAACCGCTTTCCATCCTTTTTTGGCGATCGATGACCAACTGGCTGGGAGGCATGGGTATTGTCGTGCTGTTTGTGGCGTTTCTGCCGATGCTGGGCGTATCCGGCACCATTCTGGTCAATTCGGAATCGGTGGGGCCGACCAAAGACAAGCTGACGCCGAAAATCGGGCAGACAGCCATGATCCTGTGGGGGCTCTACGTTGGTTTGTCCGCGCTCATGGTCGTCATTCTGTTCTTCGACGGCTTGTCGTTGTATGATGCCGTAACCGTCACGTTTTCCACGTTGTCCGCCGCGGGTTTCTGTGTGAAAAACGCCAGTATCGGCGCCTTCGGCAAACCTTCGGTGGATATCATCGTCACCATTTTCATGATGATCGCCGGCGCCAATTTCGCACTCTATTACAAAATAGTATGCGGGAAAGCGAAACAAGTTCTCAAAGACGGTGAACTGCAATGGTATCTCGGTATCTTCGCAGTGGATTCCGTCCTTTCCGCCTTGTTTCTGACCCATGCCCGCGTCTACGGGAATTTTTTCACTTCCCTGCGGTACAGCACGTTCCAGGCGGCGTCCATCATGACAACCACCGGTTTCGCCACAGCAGATTACCAGATGTGGCCTGCCGCCAGCCAGATGCTGCTGTTCCTGCTTTTCTTTGTCGGTGGTTGCGCAGGTTCCACCGGTGGCGGCATCAAGGTCATCAGGGTCAGAGCCCTCTTCACGCTTGCGAAAAACACCATCACCACCCGCCTCCATCCCAATGCGGTCATCACCAACCGTGTGGGCGACTCAGTCTTCACCGACAAAATCATGATGGAAATCGCCGGTTTCGTCGGCATGTATCTTGCCACCGGCATCCTCGGCGCCTTGGCTTTGACGATATCCGGTGCTGACCTCCTTACCGCTCTTTCCGGCAGCTTCCTGTGTCTGGGGAACATCGGGATCGGTTTTGGCAAAGTAGGGCCGACAGGAAACTTCGGTTTCTTCCCCGCATGGACGAAATGGGTGCTGTCTTTCCTGATGCTTGCCGGCCGACTTGAATTGTTCACCGTCTTCTCCCTGTTCTCCAGCGAATTCTGGCGCAACCGTTCCAGTTGGATCACCGGTACGGAACGGGACGAACGCAAAAAGGCCAAAACGCATCGGAATCACGGTAAAACTGTGAAAAAAGTGTGAATATCGTCCCCTTCTCTTGTGACGATGGTGCGTTTGCGCTAGCCTTTCCTCGGATATGATGCAATTGTTGGTTGTTGAAGATGATGACGACATAGCGACGCTCCTTACATACCACCTTCAAAGGGAAGGCTATGCGGTCAGCCGCGCAGGCGATGGAAAGACCGCACTTGAATCCCTTGCTTCGCATACGTACGATCTGATCCTTTTGGATGTCATGCTCCCCGGAGCGGACGGCCTTGAAGTATTGAAGGACCTGCGATACCGGCTCTCTCTTTCCACCCCGGTCATCATGGAAAGCGCCAAAGGCGAGGAAGCGGACATCATCACCGCGCTGGAACTGGGTGCGGATGATTACATCACGAAACCGTTCAGTCCGAATGTGCTTTGCGCCAAAGTGAAATCCCTTCTCAGGCGCATCAGGAAACCCGTGTGCGATGCAACGGAAAGCAATCTGGTTACCGGACACCTGCAGCTTGACCCCCGAAGCCATACCTGTCTCTCTGACGGAAAGCCTGTCACGTTGACGGCCACGGAATTCTCCATTCTCTCCACGTTGGTGGCGGAGAGCGGGAGGGTCTTCACCAGGAGCCAACTCATCAGCGCGACCAAAGGTGACGATTATCCCGTGACGGAACGTTCCATTGATGTGCAGATCGCCACCATACGGCACAAAATCGGGGAAAGCGGAGCCTGCCTGAAAACTGTCTGGGGTATAGGCTACAAATACCAGGAAGAGGAAAACCCATGAGATTACGCAGGCAAATGGGTATGTTCATCACCTTGTCATTGGTGTCGGTTCTTGTCGTTTTCTGCATCATCGCAGATTGGGCGTTCCGCTCGGTGACCGCTTCCGAAGGCCAGCAGACACTCGCCAGACACCTGTCCTATCTGAAGCTCACCCTCACCCGTCAAGGTTGCTGGGATGAGCTTTTCCTCAATGACTATGCACACAGGCAGGGAGTCAGGATCACCGTCATCGGCACCGACGGAACCGTCCTGTCCGACAGCAAATCCGATCCCGTCATGATGGATAACCACGCATTGAGGAAAGAGATCAAAGAAGCCCTGGAGGGAAAACAGGGCACCGATACCCGAACCTCGGCGACAAACGGACTGGACACCTCGTATCTGGCTTCGTTGCTTCCCCTTTCCCCTCCGATCGTCCTTCGCGTTGGTCTGGAACTGAGTTCCGTCTCCGTCTGGCGAAGCCTGTTCGCACGGCAACTTCTGCCGGTACTAGCCGTTCTTTTCGTGTTCTTGCTCGCCGTCTCGCTGCTGTTTGTGCGACATCTGACGAAACCGCTGTCACAGATCAATGATCTGGCGGGAGAATACATGAAGGGGAACCTGAAGAAACGGATCTGGGTCGAAGGGCCTGACGAAATCCGCAATGTGGGGGCCATTCTCGAAGAGATGGCGGGGCGTCTTTCCCTGCAGTTCGATCACCTGCAGACTGACCGGAGCCGGTTCTCCACCATTCTCGAAACCATGACGGAAGCCGTCATTCTGGTCGATAGGAAACGGCAAGTGATTCTGGCCAACGGGGAGGCAAAACGCCGTTTCGGAGATGAAGCCGCCATTCTGGGCATGATTCCCGATTCAGACTTGCTCACCTTGCTTGCCCGGACGCTGGACGAAGATACAAACGGAACCTGCACCATCCAAAACGGCAAAGCCATCCTGCAGGTGTCCATCGCTCCGATCCATCAGGAGGGAACGGTCACGGGAGCCGTCATCACGATGAACGACATCACCGACCTGAAACGGCTGGAACGGGTACGCAAGGATTTTGTCGCCAATGTCTCTCATGAACTGAAAAGTCCGCTGACTTCACTGCTCGGTTTCTCCGACATCCTGTGCCGCGACGACTTGTCCGAAGAAGACCGGAAACAGTTCGCCTTGATCATCAAACGCAACAGCGGACGGATGATGGGCATCATCAACGACCTGTTGATGTTGGCCACCTTGGAAAGGGACGAGGAACGCATACCAATGCAGGACAACGCCATCAAGGAAATCCTCTCCGACACGCTGCAGGACACCAGCTACAAAGCCCAGCAGAAACAAACCAGGGTTGTCGTGGAAGACCACACAGGGGAGGACGGGCATGTCTACTGCTCCAAGAACCTGCTTGTCGAAGCCCTGCGCAACCTGGTGATGAACGCCATCCTGTACTCACCGGAACACAGTGTGGTGACGGTACAAGCCGGCATCCAAGGAGAAACGCTCGTCTTCAGCGTGGCCGATCATGGCTGCGGCATCGCGAAAGAAGACCAAGAGCGTATCTTCGAACGGTTCTACAGGGTGGACAAGGCACGTTCACGCTCCGAAGGGGGGACGGGTCTCGGCCTTTCCATCGTCCGGCATGTCGCGATGATCCATCACGGCAGCGTGGAGGTCCAGAGCGAACCGGGCAAGGGATCCACCTTCACCTTCACTCTGCCGCTTCAAGGAAACTTCAGCGAAATGCGTGCAAGAAGCGACAGACTGCTCAGTTCAGATCCGGTTTGACCCCTTCTTTCGTGTACACGATCCAGGAACAGATATTCGTCACATGATCTCCATAACGTTCCAGTTCTTTGGTCACCGAGTATGTATCAAACAGATGTTTGCGTCCTTCCGGCGTACCAGACTCGATGGAGATGATCCTGTCACCGAGTTTCGATCTCAGGGCATCCACTTCATCATCCATCTTGGCGATTTCCCGAGCCTTCCGCGCATCCCATCTGCCCATCGCATCAAGTACCAGAGAAGCCATCTCATGATCCTTACGGGCCATCTCCATGACAAGGGCGTCGAGTTCGGCATACTCGCTCTTGACGGCCATCGCCAAGTGGCAGGCGTGTTCTCCCATCCGTTCCAGACTGGTGACGATCTTCAGTCCTGCGATGACGGTCCTCATGTATTGTCCATACGGCGCCTCGCTGATCAGAATCCTGACACCATCGCTTTCGATGAGATCGCGCATCTGTACGATGATGAAGCGGTCTCCGTTGACTTTTTCCGCCAAGTTCGCATCACTTTGGGAAAAAGCCTCCGCCGCTTCGCTAATCGCCTCGATCACTCGCCCGCACATCTGCGCGAGCAGTTCCTGATAGAATTCCAGTTTGTCGTCCAGCTGGTATTTCTTTTCCATGCAATCCTCCTTTTTCAACCGAATTTTCCGCTGATGTAATCCTCTGTCCGTTTGTCCTTCGGCTTGAAGAACACCTGGCTGGTATCCCCGCTTTCCACAAGGAAGCCACACCGCTGGGAATCTATCAGGAAAAAACAGGTTTTGTCGGAAATCCTGCTGGCCTGTTGCATGTTGTGGGTCACCACAACGATGGTGTAGTCGGCTTTCAGACAGACCATCAACTCCTCGATGCGCCCCGTCGCGATGGGATCGAGCGCGGAAGTGGGTTCGTCCATCAGGATGACCTTGGGCTGGATGGCCAGCGTACGTGCGATGCAAAGCCGTTGCTGCTGTCCTCCGGAAAGGGAAAGGGCACTCTTATGGAGCCTGTCCTTCACTTCGTCCCACAAGGCCGCCTGGCGCAACGAACGTTCACAGATTTCCATCAACGCATCCTTACCCACCTTCGCGTACAACCGGGGGCCATAGGCGACGTTGTCCAGAATGCTCATCGGAAACGGATTGGGTTTCTGGAACACCATCCCCACCTCCTTCCGAAGTTCCATGGCTTCATATTCCTTATATATATCTTTCCCTTCAAAACAGATCCTCCCGGTCACCCGCACCCCGTCGATCACATCATTCATCCTGTCCAAGGTCCGGAGGAAGGTGCTCTTTCCGCAGCCGGATGGTCCGATGCATGCCGTGATGCAATGTCCTTCTATATCCAGATTGATATCCCTGAGTGCATGTACCATCCCATACCATACATGCAGGTCTCGCACCGTGAACGCTTTCATCTCAATGTCTCCTCTGATGGATCAGGCGGTTTGCCGCCGAGTTGATGACGAGCACCAGAAGCACCAGCACCAAGGCGGACGCAAACGCCTTGTCTGTGGATTGCCCTTCGGTAATCGTCAGATAGATATGCATCGCCAAAACCCTGCACGATGAGGTCAGGCTCTTGGGGACGTCCGTACCGCTGCCTATCGTGTAGATCAAGGCAGCGGTCTCCCCGACCGTTCTGCCGATGGCAAGGATCATCCCTGTCACGATGCCCCTTCGGGAAGCGGGCAGGACCACGCGGAAGATCGTCTCCATCTTGGTCGCGCCCAACGCCAGGCTAGCTTCCAAGAGATTGGGGTTGACTTCCCTCATCGCTTCCTCGCTGGTCCTGATGATGGTGGGAAGCACCATCAGGCTGACGGTGAGCGTTCCGCTGAGAAGCGAAAAGGACCAGTGGCACAACTGGACAAACACCAACAGCCCGAACAGGCCGAAGATGATGGACGGCAAGGCTGACAGGATGTCAATGCCGCTCTGAATGCACCGTTTGGGCAATCCGTCCTTGGCATATTCCACCAGCCACAATGCGGCGGCCACCCCCACCGGCATAGCCGCCAACATGGTGAAGAGAACCAGAAAGAACGTGTTGACCACAATGGTGCCGATGCCGCCATATTTGCCGGACTCAACCGTTCTCCCCGTCAGGTACCCCCACGAAAGGTTCCTGCTTTCCTGAAGCCCTTCGACATCCAGCTTGGCGGGCGCATTGTCCGATCCGGACAGTTGCCGCCACCGTTTCGCGTCCATGACCATCCAAGAACCCCTCACCGTCTGGAGTTCACGCTCGTCTGCTGCTTCCACGACCGGCAAATCAGGGCCGCCGAGTTCTTTCCATGAACGAAGGTTCCCGGCGAGAAGACGTTTCAGGTCTTCATTGGCCACCAATGATATCCTGCGGTTGCCGTTCAGTGCGGCCACAACGGTATCAACCGCAAGCACTTTATCCTCAAGACGGACATTCCTTTCATGAGGAACAGCTTCCAGGGAAACCACCAAAGAACCGTTTTCCGGCCTGAGGGGAAGCGTGGTTCTTCGGACAAGTTGCGTTTGCGTGAGATCCATCGCGGCAAGGAAAGCCGGAAGCGAATCATCCGTGACGTAGAGGGAAAAGGGTTCATTCACTCCGGTGACCGATCTTAGGTTGGGAACCTTTCCCATGGCCATCTCCCGCAAGGCGAACCAAGAGAGATGCTCCAAACCGCTCTCTCGGGGAGAACTGAGGACAAATTGCTGTCCGGCGGAAAACGAAGGCAACACGTCACTGACATACCGTTCCCGTTTCCACAAACCCCGGAAAGCGATATAGCCGATGATGGCGACCAAAAGGATGATGGTGGTCGCAGAGAGGATGCGCACACAACAGACCGCAAGTCTGCTCGTGGTGTTTCTGTTCATGACTTCCTCCTGACCAACAGGTTGAGGACCAGGATGAAACAGAAGAGCAACATGGCTGTGGCGAACAAAGCGGACATATGGACACCCTCGGCATAACTCATGTCGGTGACGATGTTCATCGTCAACGTCCGTCCCATGGAAAGCGGACTTTCGGGAAACAGGGGCGCGTTCCCGCCGACCAGCAAAACGGCGGTGGTCTCGCCTATCGCCCGCCCCAAAGCCATGACCAAGGATGCCGTGATACCGCCGCGGGCAGCAGGCAACATCACTCGCGTGATGGTCTGCCAATCCGTCGCACCCAACGCGATGGAGGCTTCCTTCAGTTCCGCAGGCACGGCGCAAAGCGACACTTCGCTGATGTTGATGATCGTCGGGAGGATCATGATGGCAAGCACCAGCGATGCCGACAACAAGCTGTAGCCGTTGCCGCCGAAAGCCGTACGGACGAAAGGCACGATCACGGCGATGCCGAACAGTCCGAAGATGATTGACGGGATGCCGGCCAGAAGTTCAATGCTTTGCCTGATGATGGCCGCTTTTCTCCCTTTAGCGAACACAGCCAAGTAGATTGCTGTCGAAATTGCTATCGGAGTGGCGAACAAAAGGCTCAAGGTTGTGACGACAATACTCGCGACAATGAACGAAAACACGCCGTAATGCGGCTCGGCATCCGATGGGCTCCAATTGGTGGAGAACAGGAATGCACCTAACGGCACCTTCTTGAAAACGGGAATGCCTTGGGCGAAGATGAAGATGGTGATCAAGACCACCGTACAGAAACAAACCGCGGAACAGGCAAGCAGGAGACACCTGCCTGTTTGTTCCCTATGCAACCGTGAACGGTACCCCATCTCAATGCAGGGCGATGAAGCCCGACTCCTCGACGATGGCTTGGCCTTTGGGGCTGAGCAAAAATCCGATGAATGTTTGCTCAACGCCTTCCGCTTTCCCTTTGCTCACCATGTACAAGTTCCGGGAGATGGGGTATTTCCCGCTCTTCACCTGACTGGCTTCGGGCGATACGCCATCGATGGTGAGGACTCTGCCTCCAGCCTGCGTGATGATCTTCCCGAAGGCCATGCCGATATAGCCGATGGCTCCCGGTGTGGAGGCGATCTTCGTCGCCACTTCACCGTTTTCCTTGGCGACGATGGCGTTCTTCGAAGGCGACTTTTTCGCTTTGTCCAGAACGATTTCCTTGAAGGAACCATACGTTCCGCTCGTCTCGTCCCTGACGACAAGCCTCACTGCTTCGTCAAGGCCCCCCACTTCCTTCCAATTGGTAAGTTCGCCGGAGAAGATCGAGGCAAGCTCAGCCATGCTGAGATTGCTGATGCCCACGTCTTTGTTGACGGCGACGGAAAGGCCGTCCAGCGCGATGGTGACGGGCATGAGTCCCGCCTGGATTTCTGAGTCTTTCAACTCCCGGCTCGATCCGGCCAGAGACAACGTCCCTTCCTGAAGCTGTTTGATGCCAACCGAAGAGCCAAGCGTCTCATAGGTCAGGACAACCCCTTTGTGCTCAGCCATGAAAGCGGGGATGGCGCTTTCGATGATCGGTGCGACGGTCGAAGAACCGCCGAAGGTGTACTTCTTTGTTTGTGTCTCTTTTCCTCCTTGCGCAAACAACGCAAGGGAAAACCACAACACACACCATGCCGCTGTGAATGTTTTTCTCATGTATTCCTCCGAATTCATGCCCAGCTTAGGGGAGGAATATGTGCCATTCGCCAAAAAAGTATGAGAAAACCGTGAAAACCGGCTTCAATCCGTCTGTTTTTTCCTGAGGGTGAAGAAACGCCACAAGCACAGGAGGATCTGCAGCAACGTGGAACACGGTGTAGCCAGCCCCACCTGAAACAGTGTGGCGCCGACTCTGCGGCTGGTCATGGAAGAGACGGGAATGCGTACGCCGAAAGCTCCAATGATGCCTTGGGTCATGACGAACTTCGTCAGCCCCATGCCGTTGAAATAGCCGATGAAACAGAACAGAAAACTGGTCAGGATGCAATCGATGCCATAGGCTTTCAGATAATCGGCGGAAGCAGACGCCACTTCCTGACTTGTGGTGAACAAAAGCGATAGCTGTTTTCCGTGAAAGAAGGCCAGATAGAACATGCAGACACCTGCGGCGAGACTGGTCATGATTCCGTACCATAGGGTTTTGTCAGCCCGCCCCTTCTCCCCGGCACCGATGTTCTGGGCGACGATGGCGCTTATCGACTGCATGAAACTCGACGGAACAAGCATCAAAAAGGCACAGACCTTCTCCGCGATGCCCACCCCCGCGGAGGCGATGAGGCCCAGTTGGTTGATGATGGCGGCGATGACCAAAAACGAGATGGAGACCAACAGGTCCTGGAAAGCGATGGGAAGCCCAAGGCCGAAAATGGTCCGGCACATCCGGCGGTCCAGCCGAATATCCTTGGTTTTCACCGCAACGGAAAAAGGATGTCTGTGACAGAAGCACAAGGAAACCGCCACGCTGATCATCTGGGACAGCACCGTCGCGATGGCCGCGCCTTTGACTCCCATTCTCAACCCGGCCACAAACCATAGGTCCCCTGCGATGTTGCAGACCGTGGCCACCAGGACGGCGAAGAGCGGCATGTCGGAATTTCCCATGCCTCGAAATACCGAACCGATGATGTTGAAAGCTACGATGAAAATCATACCTGCGCAGCAGACACGCACGTAGGTGGTTGCTTTTCCGCTCGCTTGGGCGGGTGTCTTCAACAGGGTCGTGATGACGCCTGCAAATGGTTCCATCACGGCGGTGGCCACAACGGCAAGCACGGCGAAGAGCGCTATGGTCACGCCGATGACATGAACGACTTCCTTGGTTTTCCCTTCCCCGATTCTCTGCCCGATGATGATGGTCGAGCCCATCGCGATATCCGACAACACGAACGTCAACGTCTGCATCACCATCGCGCCCATGGATACCGCACTGACATCGGACGCGTCACCGTACCGGCCGACGACCAAAAGATCCACAGCCCCATAGGAAGCTTGGAGGAACATGGCGATGAATACAGGGAATGCGAATTTGACCAGAGGCCTGTACAAAGGCCCCTTGGTGAAGGTTGTCATTGTCTGCATGTCAACCAAACCTATCGGGAAGCAGGGAAAATGTCCAGTACCGTCTCAGGTTTCGCCTTTCCTGCACTCTGGGCAGATATAGTCGATGATGGTCCGTATGGTCAAGATGGGTTGACCGAGTTTCTTTTCGGCTTCTTCCCGGGAAAGCAAAGGCGGAATATCGGTCAGTTTCTGGCAGCGGACGCAGTGGAGATGGCTGTGCGGCGTGAGGTTGCGGTCATACTTGTCAGGCTCTCCGGGAATGATAATGCGGCGCACTTCACCGGATTCTACCAAAAGCCCCAAATTCCGGTATACCGTTCCGATGGCCACCGACGGCAGACGTTTTCTGACCATATCAAAAATCTCCTCGGCGCACAGATGTTTGTCCGAAGCGTTTACGCATTGCAGAATGGCTTGCCGTTGTTTGGTCATGTACAGATTTCCTATCAAAAAAACGCAATTTCGGCAAGTGGAAATCCCCACTTGCCGTCCAATTACCCCTTCAACGTGTAGCTTTGACAAGGTCCTTTGCCGACAATTTCGCCAGTTCCTTGACTTTGCGGATATCCAGATGAAGACCTTCGCACAGACGTCTTCCATATTCTTCGTCGGCATGCCAGCACTGCACGACATGGCGGTATTTGATGTTCTCGGTCACCGGCATGATAGCCCTGCAGGTGTTTTCGATGAGCAGTTTCCGTTTGTCTTCAGTCATGACTCGGTACAGCAAGCCGGGATACTTGTAGGGATCGTCCGTAGGATCTTCAGCGGGATCCCATCTCCAAGCGGCACCGGACAGCTCCAGAGGTCTCTCCATATATGCCGGGGAAGCTTCCCATTCACCGTAACTGTTGGGCGTGTATCCCATTCGCGAACCGTAGTTGCCGTCGGTGCGCATAAAGCCGTCACGAGAATAGTCGTTTACTTCGCAATGTGCCCTGTTCACCGGTATCTGATTGTAGTTGATGCCGAGGCGGTAACGCTGCGCATCGCCATAGACGAACAATCTTCCCTGCAGGAACTTGTCGGGGGAAAAACCGATGCCCGGAACCACGTGCGCCGGCGTGAACGCAGCCTGCTCCACTTCGGCGAAATAGTTCTCAGGATTGCGGTTCAGTTCAAGCACTCCGACTTCATGAAGCGGGAAATCCTTGTGTCTCCAGATTTTGGTGATGTCAAACGGGTTATCCTCATGCTCTCTTGCCTGCTTCTCCGTCATGATCTGCACATACATCTTCCATTTTGGATAATCCCCTCTCTTGATGGCGTCAAACAGGTCCCTCTGGCTGGAATCCCTGTCTGTGGCGCAGAGATTCGCCGCTTCCTCATCGGTCAGGTTCTTGATGCCTTGTTGCGTCAGAAAATGGAATTTGCACCAGACCCGTTCTCCCTGCGCATTGATGAAACTGTAGGTATGTTCCCCAAACACATGCATGTGGCGATACCCGTCAGGAATGCCACGGTCACTCATCACGACCGTCCTCTGATGCAGGGACTCCGGAAGGCTTGTCCAGAAATCCCAGGTCATTTGAGGATCATGCAGGTTGGTCAGGGGATTGCGTTTGACGGCCCTGTTCAGATCGGGAAAATGCTGGACATCGCGAATGAAGAACGTGGGCGTGTTATTGCCGACCAAATCCCAGTTTCCTTCTTGCGTATAGAACTTGCAGGCGAAACCCCTGATATCCCGTTCGGCGTCTGCGGCCCCCCGCTCTCCGGCAACCGTCGAAAAGCGAACGAACACATCGGTTTTCGTTCCTGGTTCAAACACCTTCGCTTTGGTCCACGCCGTAATGTCGTGCGTCACGGTGAAAGATCCATAAGCTCCGCTGCCCTTCGCATGCATCCTTCTTTCAGGAATCACCTCACGATCGAAATGCGCGAGTTTCTCGAGAAGCCACACATCCTGCATCAGGACAGGACCGCGTGGTCCGGCCGTCTCAGAAAAATCATTGTTTCCCACCGGCGCGCCGACTTCATTGGTCAATTTTGGTTTTTTTTCATTCATGGCAATTTCCTTTAGACCTATTTTAGGAATAGTTCCTATTCTTAGTTTAGGCGCAAAATCCTTTCTTGTCAAACCGAATCGTACGGTTTCAGACGGATTTGTCGTTTTGGGGAAGGCTTGTCAGGAATCTGACGATGAACGGAATGGTGCAGAAAAACGTCGTCACATCGGAAACGGGTTGGGCCAGCTGCACACCCCTCAAGCCGAAGGTTCGGGTGAAGACAACCAGGATCGGGATGAAACAAAGCCCGCTGCGGAGGACGGACAACAGCGTCGCCTGAAGGCTTTTCCCGATGGATTGGAAAAGCATGTTGCTCGTCACGGAGAACGCCAGAGTGACCATGGAGAGGCATTGGGCTTTCAAGGCGAAGGTACCGATGGCGACCACCGACGGGTCATTCCTGAGAAGGCGCACAAGAACAGGGGCGAACAGAAAACCGAAAGCGGATAATACGGACAGCACGACCGTACCGAAAAGAGCGGTGAACCAGTAGGCTGTGCGCACCCGTTTGTAATTGCCCGCTCCGTAATTGAAGGCGCAGACGGGTTGGAACCCCTGCCCTATTCCAAGTCCCACACACCAGAGGAAATTGACGATACGGGTGCAGATGGACATGGCCGCCACCGCTGCGTCCCCATACAGTCCCGCACAATTGTTGAGGATCATGGTTGAGACTGAGGTCAGGCCTTGGCGAACCAGAGAAGGAAAGCCCACGGTAAGGATGTTTTTGACAACACGCATATCGGTGGTGAAATACCGCACATTGAAGGTACTTTGCGTCCTGCCGTTACGGAACATCAAAAACAGGACGATGGCGCTTATGTATTGGCTGATGGTGGTAGACAGTCCCGCTCCGGCGATGCCCATGCGGGCGATGCCGAACATCAAAAGCCAGTCACCGAAGATGTTGATCACCCCGCCGAGGGTAAGCCCGATCATGGCGAGGGTGGCTCTTCCCTCATAACGGAGGATGTTGTTCATCACGCAACTGGTCGTCATCGCAGGTGCCGCCAGAAGAATAAAGAAAGCATATTCCCGGGCGAACGGCAGGATGGTTTCGGTGGATCCCAAGAGACGGCAGAGTCCGTCCAAACGGCAAAGCCCGATGGCCATGATGCACAAACCGCATCCCAAGGCGAGAAAGAAACTCGTTGAGGCATAGCGTTTGGCATCTTCCACTTCTTTCGCGCCGAGATGGCGGGAAATATTGCTGCCCGCCCCATGCCCGAGCATGAAACCGAAAGCCTGCAGGATGGCCATCAAGCCAAAGACCACTCCGATGGCGCCACTTGCGCTGGTTCCGAGTTTTCCGACGAAATAGGTATCGGCGACATTGTAGATATTCGTCACAAGCATGCTCACCGTCGTCGGGAGCCCAAGAGCGACGACCAGACCCTTTACCGGGGTCTTGGTCATCTTGTCATACTGTGTCGCATACTTCACCCGTGCCATGGGCTGAGTGTACCCTATTTCCTCTTTTTATGCATGCGCTTTGGAAATGAGCCGTGCGGAAACCTCATTCGCCTTCACGGCCAGTTCCTCCTCGTCGATACCGAGCACTTTCCCTTCCCTGACCACAATTTTCCCTGCGATGATCGTGTAATCAGCGATATGGCTGTCGCCGCAGAAGAGCAGACTCGCGACGGGATCGGACTGTCCGCCCGCATAGGCGATGTCGTCCACATTGAACAAGGCGATGTCGGCTGCCCAGCCGGGCAGGAGTCTGCCCACCTTCTCGTAGCCAAGCATCGCGGCGCCGTTTTCCGTACCCATCTTGAACACGTCACCGATCGTCAAAGCGTCCGCACCATATTTGACCCTGTCCAAAAGCAAGGCCTGGCGCAACTCTCCGAGCATGTCGCTGCTGTCGTTGGAGGCCGAACCATCCACGCCGATGCCGACATTGATGCCCAGCCCGAGCATTTCCTTGACCCTGCATATACCGGATCCGAGCCGCATGTTGCTGGACGGACAATGGGCTATGGAACACTTGCCTTGGGCAAGCCGCTTCAATTCGTCGTCGTTGAAATGGATGCCATGGGCATAGAATACATCAGGTCCGAACAGTCCGCATTCCTCCATCAGATCCAGAGGACGGATGCCGTACATCTTCCTGCAGGTCTCCTCCTCGTCTTTGGTCTCGCACAAATGGGTGTGCAGGCGCACGCCATACCTTCGGGCAAGGTCGGCGCTTTCCTTCATGCACGCTTTGGTTACGGAAAACGGCGAACAGGGGGCGAGCACGATCTTGTGCATGGAAAACGGCGAACTGTCATGGAAGGACGTGATGCAACGCTCGCTGTCCCTGAGGATCTCCTCTTCGCTTTGGACGACGGAATCGGGTGGCAAGCCTCCGTCTTTGCGGGACAGACTCATCGAGCCGCGGGTCGGCGAGAAGCGCATGCCGATCTGGTCGGCTGCCTGAAACTGCAAAGCCATGATGTCCCCGTCAAAACCGCGCGGATACAGGTAATGATGGTCTGTCGTGGTGGTGCAGCCGGTCCTCACCAGTTCGCTCATGGCAAGCAGACTGCTGCTCGTCACGGCCTCGGCGTCGATGCCTTTCCATATTTCATACAGGTACACAAGCCAGTCAAACAACTTCGCGTTCTGCACCTTGGGAAGATTGCGGGTCAGGGTCTGGTAAAAATGATGATGCGTATTCACCAGTCCAGGGATGGCCACATCATGCCTGCAATCAATCATCTGCGCGCCTTTCGGAACATTGAGATCCTTCCCCACCGATTTGATCCTGTCCCCTTCAATGAGGAGATCCACGTCAAAAAGACTTTCCCTGCCACCCGCAGGCAACAAGGCCTTGATATGTCTGAGCAGTATCGCACCCATCGTCTTTTTCCTCCATTCAGGATTGTAGCATGGCTTTCCCTTTCCTACATCACTGTTTTTGGCTATACTTACAGAATCGGAGTATAAGACCATGTTGACGAAAAACGAAGATTGCATGCGAAAAGAACTTGGCGGAGGAGTCTCCCGCAAGGTGCTCTCCTATGACCAGACGATAATGGTCTGTGAGCTCACCTTCAAAAAAGGCGCTGTGGGAAGTCTGCATCACCATCCGCACCATCAGATCGGATATGTGATCAGCGGTTCGTTCGAGGTGGAATGCTCTGGAGAAAAGAAACTACTGAAGGCTGGCGACAGTTATCTCATCGCACCGGATGAAATCCATGGAGTTGTCGCTTTGGAGGACTCCAAACTGCTTGACGTATTCACGCCAATGCGAGAAGATTTCGTCCGCTGACGAAAAACCAGTGGCAAGTGCCTCTTAAGGTGTGGTCGTTCCTTCCTGTTTCGTATATAGTAGACAGGTTGAGGCAGTATGCCTTGTCTTTTGCAAATCGAAGTCTCCCATGGGGGAAGAAAGGAAATTGATATGAGTGAAGAGATGAACATCAAGGAGTTGGAGAACTCCAGCGTCGCGTTGACGCTTACGGTTCCGTCCGACAGGATTGAGGCGGACTACAAGAAAACCCTGGACAAGTATGTGAAAAACATCCAACTGAAGGGCTTTAGGAAAGGCCACGTCCCTGTATCCGTATTGGAAGCCAAGTATGGGGATTCCCTCCGCGCTGAAAGCACTTTCGACACCATGGAAGCGTTCCTCAAGGAAAACCTGGAAAAATTGGACGCCAAGGACAAACCCCTTCCGTACAGCACTCCGGAGTTGCAGGATGAGGAGAAACTCATGCCGTTCAAGCCGCAGGCCGACATCACCTACACGGTGGTTTACGACGTTCTGCCGGTCTTTGAGTTGCCTCCATACAAAGGGTTGACTATCACGTTGCCGAAGGTTGAGGTCAGCGATGCTGACGTGAACAAGGAACTGGATCATCTTCGCGAACAGAACGCTATGGTCGTCGACAAGAAAGGCGCCGCGGAAAACGGCAACATCGTCAACATCGACTATGTGGAACTGGGTGCCGATGGTTCTGAAGTCGCCTCCACGGCACGAAAGGATTTCACCTTCACCGTCGGCAGCGGCTATAACTACTATGAGATCGACAGTGATGTTCTCGGCATGAAAACTGGTGACGAGAAGACCTTCGACAAGACCTACCCGAAGGAATTCAAGACTGCGGAATTGGCCGGCAAGACCATCAAGCTGAAGGTTTCCATGAAGAGCGTCAAACAGAAGGATATTCCTGAACTGGACGATGATTTCGCCCAAGACATCAAGGAAGAGTACAAGACCGTCGCAGATCTGACCAAAGCGACCAGAGAAAAACTCGAAGGCCAGCTCAAGCAGAAGAAAGATGACGAGAAATTCAACAAACTCGCCGACATGCTCGCCGGAAACGTGAAGATCGCTCTGCCGAAGAGCATGGTCGAGTTCGAGCTTGACCGTGACTGGAAGAATTACATACGCCAGAGCGGCTTGTCCGAAGAGCAGATCACCAAATTCCTCTCCTTCCAGCAGAAGACCAAAGAAGACATGCTCAATGACTGGAGACCGGAAGCCGAGAAAGCGCTGAAAGTCCAGCTTGTCATGGAGAAGATCAAGGACACGGAGAATTTCGCCGTCGAAAAGGAAGAACTGGACAAAGCATGTGAGGAACAGCTGAAAGACGTCACCGATGAGAGCCAGAAGGAATACTACCGCAACATGATCGAGGACGACTTGAAGTTCCGCAAGGTCAGCGAGTTCCTGGAGAAAAACAATACCTTCGTGGACGGAGAGGAGAAGACCTTCGACGCCTACGTAAATGGTGCCGAAGCGGAAAAAACAGGAGAGTGATGATGGAACGGATGCAGTCGTTCATTCCGATGGTGGTCGAGCAAAACGGGGTCAGGGAACGGTCGTATGACATTTTTTCCCGCCTGTTGAAGGACCGTATCATATTTCTTGACGGCGAAATCAACGATGCCACGGCTGATCTGGTGGTCGCGCAGATGTTGTTCCTCGAGTCGGAAGACCCGAAGAAAGACATCAGCCTGTACATCAACAGTCCGGGGGGCAGCGTGACCGCGGGTCTTGCCATCTATGATACGATGCAGTACCTCGCCTCGCCGGTGCAGACGATTTGCATGGGGCAGGCAGCCAGCATGGCGGCCGTGCTCCTATGTGGCGGTTCCAAAGGGAAACGCTTCATCCTTCCGTCGGCCCGGGTGATGATCCACCAGCCGTGGGGGAACGTAGAAGGTCAGGAAACCGACATCCGCATCCAGGCGAAAGAACTGGAGCGCATCAAGGAATTGACCATCGAAATCCTGATGCGGCATACCGGCAAGAGCCGCGAGGCGATCATCACTGATACGGACCGGGATTTCTTCCTCACCGCTTCCGAGGCCGTCGCATACGGCATCGTTGACAATGTGATGCAAAGGAGAGCGTAGGTAATGGCACGAATCGCACAAACCTGCTCATTTTGTGGCAAAAGCGTCAATGAGGTGAAACGCCTGATCAACGGACCGGGCGTTACCATTTGTGACGAATGCGTCAAAGTATGCGCGGAGATGTTGAAAGAAGACCCCGCCATGCAAGAACAGGGTACAGACAATCTTCCTGACAAAATCCCTACCCCTCAGGAAATCAAAGACTTTATGGACCAGTACGTCATCGGCCAGGATGAGGCGAAACGAATCCTTGCGGTGGCCGTATACAACCACTACAAACGGGTCAAATACGGCAAGAAACTGGACACAGAGATGGAGAAATCCAACATCCTGATGATCGGACCGACCGGTACCGGCAAAACCTTGCTGGCACGCACGTTGGCGCGCAAACTGCAAGTGCCTTTCGCTATTGCGGACGCGACAACGCTGACCGAAGCCGGCTATGTCGGTGAGGATGTGGAGAACATCCTGCTGAAACTCATCCAGAACGCGGACGACAATGTGACTGCGGCCGAGCACGGCATCATCTTCATCGACGAGATCGATAAGATCGCGAAGAAAGAAGGCGAAAACCCCTCCATCACGCGTGATGTCTCGGGGGAAGGCGTACAGCAAGGACTTTTGAAGATCATCGAAGGCACCATCGCCTCCGTCCCGCCCCAAGGCGGCAGGAAGCATCCGAACCAAGAGATGATCCGCATCAACACCAAAGACATCCTGTTCATCTGCGGCGGTGCGTTTGTCGGTCTGGAAAAGGTCATTGAGAAACGTGTCTCCAGCCATTCGATGGGCTTCGGCGCCAATGTGGAGGAGCCGGGAGCAAAAGATCTGCATTCGTTGTATTCGCAACTGATGCCGGACGATCTGATCAAATTCGGTTTGATACCCGAGTTCATCGGACGCCTTCCCATCCATGTTGCGTTGGACAACCTGAACAAAGATGAACTGAAACGTATCATCACCGAGCCGAAAAACTCCGTGCTGAGACAATATCAGGAAAGTTTCAAGCTCGACAACATCAAACTGACTTTCACTGATGACGCCATCGATGCCATCGCGCAAAAAGCGATAGAACAGAACACGGGAGCCCGTGGCATCCGTTCCATCGTCGAGTCAATGATGATGAACATCATGTTCAACATCCCTTCGATGTCCAATGTCAAGGAAGTCGTCGTGAACAAAACCGCGGTCCAGGAAAACAAGGATCCGCAGATCGTATTCGGAGATGGTGATGGAACTGCCAGCCTACCCAGCGAACATACGTGACATTCTGAACCAAAGCAGCAGTGTGATCATCGCCGGGCACATCAATCCTGACGGTGATTGCCTTTCCAGCCAGATAGCGCTCGGAAAAATGCTCACCGCTATGGGCAAGAACGTCGTGCTCGCCAATGTCGGCCCGTTCGAACGCACCGAAATTTCCAAATGGAAGAAGTTCTTCGTTCAGAACGTGACGCCGGAAATGCGTGCGGGGAACCCCCTGCTCATTGTCACAGACTGCTCCACATCAGACAGGATCGGTACATTGTATGAAGAGACCAAAGGGTTGAAGACCGTGATCATCGACCACCATTCTTCAGGAGAACCGTTCGGTGACTACCGGTACATCGTCCCGACCAGTCCCTCAACCACCCTTTTGATCCAGCGTTTATACCATGACATGAACCAACCGATCAGTAAGGACGCGGCTTACTTCATCTTTTTCGGATTCTCCACCGACACCGGATATTTCAGGTTCATCAATGCAGGCCAAGGTTTCGCGCTGGGCTATGCTTCGGAACTGGTTGACCTCGGGGTGTCCCCAAACTCGGTGTACATGAAGATGAACGGAGGGAAGAAACTTCCGTTCATCCGCTACCTTGGCGCCTTGATCGAGCGGTGCGAACCGTTCCTCGGCGGCAAGGTCATGTGTTCCTACAGCTACCAAAAGGACAAGGAAACATTCGGTGAGGACAAACCGAGCGATCTTTTTTACGCGCAGATGCTCTCTGTCGAAGATGTGCAGGTGGTCATACTCTTCAAGGAAATGCCGGACGGGAAGACCGAGGTAGGATTCCGTTCCTCACATGACAGTGATGCGGATGTCGGAATTCTTGCCGCCACGTATGGTGGTGGCGGTCACAAACACGCCAGTGGCGTCACTGTTGCGAGAAACATCACGGAAATCCGGCAAATGTTGCTTAAAGAGCTGGAAAAACAATTCTCTGATTGATAATTGGCACACATATTGCTTTGTTGTAGGAACCTTGAAGGAGGTTCCTATGATAAGCTTTTCAGCTTCCACCAAAATCATTCTGGCAGGCAAAGACAATCCGCAAGATGCCGCTTTGTGGGAACGGGCGCGGCAAGAGACGATGCGCCTGCTCTACCTCATCCCCCAACAAAACCATTTGCTGGAGGAAGAGGATTGTTCTGATTTTGTCCTGTACTGCACGCCATCCATCGACAAGTACATAACGGTGTACGACCCAGGACAGGCACCTTATGAAGTGTTCATCGAATGCATCGTGCGCAGGAGGGCTCCGTCCCTCTTGATGCGTCGAAAAAGCCAATCCGACTGGGAAGAATCCATCACGGCGCATCCGTTTCTCATTGAAGCTGATGCCGTGGCGGATGAACAGCCCGTGTACAAACCGGGTTCTGACATTCTCCCGCTTATGGAGATGCCTCGCTGTTTCCGGCGTTTGTGCAAGGTGCGTCGTTCCTCCTATCCAGTCCAGGGAAAAGAACTCAAACTCCTCTCGGAACGGTTGTCCGTCCATTGGATACGAAAAGGCTTCATTCTTCTGGTCACCACGGCGCCGTACTATTGCCTTACTTCGTTCCCGAAAAGCCTCTCGCTGTTCCTTGGCGTGCAGGAAGAGTTCCTGCAGTCTTATCTGATGACCGCCGACACGCTCCTTTCGGAAAAACGCGCCCGACGTGACCGGCTCATCACCTCGATGAACTTCCATTACCGCAGAATGATCCAATGCCAATGGGAAGCTGGAAAAAACGGTTCTGGGGATGTCTCAAACGCCTATCGGCACAACAAGCAGCAGATGCTAAAAAAAGTCGGTGAATTGCAAAAACAATCCTTCACGCTCTCCCATTCCCAAGTTGCGGATCTGGTCGGTGTCGCGCGAGGTACCGTCAACTCCGGCACATATGCGGCGAAAAGGATCATCCGGGAATGTATGGACGATACGCCGGTAAAGAAGTATGGTTGAACCATGAGAATCCTTTTGGCCAGTGCAAACCAACATAAACGGACGGAAATCGCACGGATGTTGCGGCAATATGAGATCCTGTTGCCGGACGAGCTCGGACTCAGGTTCGACTGTGAGGAAAACGGGAAGACGTTCATCGAAAACGCGATGATCAAGGCGGATGCGTTGTCGGCTGTGGCGCCGGCAGGCATTCCCGTCATGGCTGATGACAGCGGCCTCTGCGTCGATGCCCTCGGCGGCAGGCCGGGCATCCATTCGGCCCGCTACGGCATGAAAGACGGTGTCGAACTGTCCGCCGCCGAGCGGAACGCCCTGCTCCTCTCCGAATTGTCGACTCATCCCGACTGGAATGAGCGGACCGCCCATTTCGTCTGCGCTCTTGTCATCCGCTTTGACGCAAACAGGGTGTTCGTGTTCCAGGAATCGGTCGACGGCCATATCATGGACAAGCCTCAAGGCGTCAATGGCTTCGGCTATGACCCGATTTTCTTCATCGACGAAGCGGGTCTTGGCATGTCTCAGTTGCCTGAAGGCGAAAAGGACACGTACAGCCACAGAGGCAGAGCCGTACGGGATTTTCTGAAGGAGATGCGATGATGGATATCAGACAACGTGCAGACATCCCGGTGGAAGACACCTGGGATTTGTCCTCCCTGTTTTCTTCCGAACAGGCTTGGGAGGATGGGGTGAGGCGGTTGCAGGCATACGGGAGCGAAGCAGCACATCGGAAAGGCGACATGAAGAGCGGGCGGCAAGGCCTTTTGGATACGCTCTCCTGGTATGGGGAAATATCCATCCTGTCTGAACGTGTCGGTTGTTACGCCATGCTCCGTTACAGCGCTGACGCTTCTGATGCGGCGGATGTCCGTCTGTACGGCTTGGCCAGCCAGGTCCTTTCCTCGCTGTCCTCAAGTCTTTCGTGGTTCGAACCGGAACTCTTGTCCATCGACAGGAAAACGTTGGAAGGTTATCTCAGCGAAGCGGATTTCCAGCCGTACCGCATCTATCTGCAAAAAGAGCTGAGAGCCAAGGAACACATCCTTTCTGAGCAGGAGGAACGCATCCTTTCCCTGCGCTCTGAATGCGCACAGACGCCACACCTCGCCTTTTCCGACTTGACCAATGTCGATCTCGACTTCGGTTCCATCGGGGGGAAACCGTTGACGCAAAGCACCTATTCCACGTTCATGCTCGATGCGGACAGGAACGTCAGGAAACAGGCGTATGACCAGTTCTATCATACGTTTGAGGCCCACCAGCACACCATCGCGCGTCTGTACGAAGGTTCGGTGAACGAAGACATCTTCACCACCCGGGTCCGCGCTTTCCCTTCCTGCAGGGAAAGGGCTTTCTTTCCAGACAACATCAATGCGAACGTATATGAGAATCTGGTGAAGACCGTCCACCAGGGGTTTGATGAACTGCACCGGTATTATGAGGTGAAACGCAAAGCCTTGGGCTTGGACAAACTCGCCCATTGGGATGTCTATGTCCCTCTGGTCAGGGGTTACAGGTTCCATACGACGTATGAGGAGGCTGTCGAGACGGTATGTAAGGCCGCTTCGCCACTCGGGAAATCCTATGTGGACACATTGCATGAAGGACTGACCACCGGCAGATGGGTCGACCGCTATGAGAACAAAGGGAAGCGGAGCGGAGCTTTCTCAAGCGGCTGTTTTTCCAGCAAACCGTACATCCTGCTGAACTTCACCGGTGAACAAGTGAACGACTTGTTCACCATGATCCATGAAGGCGGACACTCGATGCACAGCCAGTACAGCAAGAAAAACAATCCGTTCTTCTGTTATGATTACACGATCTTCGAAGCGGAGGTAGCCTCCACCTTCAACGAGCAATTGCTGTTCCATTACCTGTATGACCATGCGGAGAGCAAGGAAGAAAAAACCTTTCTTCTGGGCAAACAGCTGGATGATATCGTCGCGACGTTGTTCCGGCAAGTGATGTTCTCAGAATTTGAGGACGGGGTGCACGCCCAAGTCGAAGGCGGAGAACCGCTGACGGTCGAAAGCCTCAGAACCCGTTACCGCGGGCTTCTGGCCGCATACTTCGGCGACAACGTGGAATTCAGCCCGCTCAGCGACCTTGAAGGACTCCGCATCCCCCATTTCTACACGGCCTACTATGTCTACAAATACGCTACAGGCATCTCGGCGGCCATCGCCTTGTCCGAACGGGTTCTGGACGGCGGAGAGAAGGAAAGGAACGCATATGAGGCGTTCCTGAAAAGCGGCGGTTCCCGCTACCCGATGGATTCCCTGCGCCTCGCCGGCGTCGATATGGAGAACGGTTCGGCGGTCAAAGCGGCTATCGGCCGTTTCTCCGCGTTGCTCGACCAATTCGAGGCTTTGGCATTCAACTGAAACCTTTCCGGTTTTGTGGCAGGGGTATGCCTTTCAGGCATGCGCTGGCCACATACCATTTCGTGCAACTGCGCGGTTCCTCCGGACAGAAGATATAACAGAAGGTCTTGTCATCGTAGGATATCCAGTTTTTCCCCGAACCGAACGGAAGGACATACATCCCTTCCAACGGGAAATCGAGACGGATGTCTCTCCCGTCCATGGTGCCGCGGTAGGAAAGCCCGTTCCGATCGAGGATGCAGGTGCCTTCGCCCGCCTCACGCTGTCCTTTGCCTTTTGCATGGGAGAGCACCTTCAATGTCACCGGTGAGGCTAATCTGAAGGCATCCCCTGCTGCCGCCGCTTCCTGATACAAATGGTCGACAGCCAGGTCATACCAGCCTTGCGCCGTAGCCGGCCCGCGGGAAAGACGGAAACGGTCATCCATGACCGCCGTGAAGCCGCATTCCGAACAGGTGATGGTCGCTCCTTTCGATTTCAGAGTGAATTCCTTTCCGCAGCCAGGGCAGACCCAAGCGGCGTTTTCCAGCTTTTCGGCAGGGGATTTGCACCGGTAATGCACTTCAGGATGCCGTTCAAGAAATGCGTAATCATCAAACCATACATATCGGTACAAAGCCGCCTCCACATCCTGAAGGGAAGCTTTGGACAACGTTTCGCCATCAAAGAGTTGTTTGGCTGAGACTTCGACCAACGCTCCATCCCTGCGGTGCCCCCATTTGGGGTTCATCAGGGACGCGCCATCGATGTGCACTCCATACACGGGCAGGGCAAGACGTTTCAGCATGGCGATGTTTTCCAAAGGTATGGATTCCAATCTTCCGCTCACCCCAAGCCGCGCTTCAGGGAAAACCGCCAGGACGGCGCCACGGCGAAGAGCCCTCATCGAAGCGATCGCCGATGCGTTGTCATGGGCGAAGACGGCTTTGGGGATGACGCCTCCCACCTTCATCAGGTTGTCGAATCGTTTTTCCCCGAGGAAATACCGGCCCATCACCATATGGAACGGGGAATGACGCACCGCTTGGGAGACAAAATACCAATCAAACATGGAGACATGGTTGCAGACGATGACGGCCGGCCCTTTGATACGCTTTTCCAGCGCATTCACGCGGATTGTGTTCCTGTGGAAAAGCAAGGAGACACCCCCGCGTGCCACCGACCACAAAAACTTCATCGCCCAATGCACAGAGCCGTAATTGCGTTCACCCATGAAGCCAGTATACATCAATAACCGGATGTTGATGAACAGAAGCGGAAAAATGTACAAAAATTATGGTCGATGAGAGTATTCCGTCCAAAGAACAGATGGTATACTGTCCCAGTATGGAAACAGGGAAATCTTCAGCCAACATCCTCTTCCCTCTCATGCATTACCGATGGGAACAGGGAAAGACTTCCCTGATAAAACAATTCATTCCCAAGGAGTACGCCGGCAACGAAGAATTCGGTAAGGATTTCCTTGAACTTGTCGAAGAATCTGACAAAGATTACTACCGAAGGCTGCTCAGTCGTTGTCTGGAAGAAGGCAACCTTGAGAGGTATCTGAGGATTCATGGTTTCAACCTGAATTATTACTGGGTCCATCTGATCCTGGAACGTGACGGAAACGCCATCGTGATGAGCGTCATCCCCGCTGATTTCAACCAAGGCCACCAGAACCTGCTTGACGAAAGCGCAGACATCATCTACTTCTGCGAACAATCGACCTATAAATTGTTGTATGCGAACAAAACAGCCTTGGCATATTGGGGCAAACCGGGATCCTATCTGGGAATGACCTGCCATGAGTACACCCGGGGCAGGAAAAGCCCCTGTCCTTTCTGCCAGTTCCGCTTGATGGAAGGCACTTCCATCCATCGCGACATCTGGTATGACGACGAGATCAACCGGTTTTTGCGTATCGACTGCAAAAAAATGAATTGGTATGACAGGCCCGCTTTTGCGATTTTTGTCCATGACATCACTGATGAAGTGCGTCACAGGCAGATCCTTGAAGGGGAATGGAGCACACTGAAGGAAATCATTGAGCGTATTCCCGGGGGTGTTTGCGTTTACCAATACTCCAATGGGAACATGACTTTCATCGCGGCGAACCCCGCCTTCACCCAAATGACCGGCATCACATTGAAGGTGTTGCGGACGAAATCGTTGTCCAGTTTTGAAAAAAGCATCAACAGCCAAGACTGGATCCGGGTTGAGGAACAAATGCTGCGGCATCTGAAGGCAGGAACGCAATTCAGCTTGGATTACCGCATCGGTGAAGAAGAACCCGTCACTTGGGTACATGCGGAAAGCAGGCCGGTGCGCCTCCATGACGGCACGCTCCTCGTCTATGTAAGTTTCACCGACATAACCAAACAAAAGGAAGCGGAACGGCAACTTGAGGGAAGCAGGATGCTCTACGCGGCCGCAATTCATGGCGCGGAAATTTCGGTGTGGGAATACGACGTGCCGACGAACACCCTTTCCTCACAAAAAAACGGGTTGGAACGGTATGGGTTACCGCTCGTCATCCATGACATCCCTACTCCTCTCTACGCTATCCTTGAGGATTCCGAACATGAAAACATCACAAGCCTGTTCAAGCAGATTACAGAAGGGAAAAGCCGGACAGTCGAGAGGGATTTCTGGTTCAGGACATCCGTCTTCGGCAAGCCTCATTGCGAACACCATCTCTACTCGGTAGTATTCGATCCGGTCAACGGCAAAGCCATTCATGCCTACTGCATCGCACAAGACGTCACCCTCCAGAGGATGGAGGAATCCCGATATCGCCAAGTCCATGAAAAACTCCTTTCCTCCATCCCCAATTCGTTGGCCTCCTACCACCTCAACTTGACGACAAACACCTTTGTTTCCGGTCTCCCAAACACTGCCAAACCGGTTTTGTTCTTCAAGGACGATACGGCCGACAGTTTCTTCGAAACCATCAAGAACGGGATGATTGACGAAGAAATCCGTACACGCTTTGCGAGGGACTTCACCAGAAACAACTTGATCGAAGCATTCAAGAACGGAGAAGACCAGTTCGTCCTCGATTACCACCATCTGTTCTCGGAAGGAACGATACGGTATATGCATTGCGTGTTTCTGTTGGCCCAAAATCCCTCGAACGGCGATGTCGAATTGTTTTCTTTTGCCTTTGACCGTACCCAAGAAAGGATTAACGACGAGATTCTGAGAAACTTCGCCTCCACTGAATTCGAATCGATCGCACTCATCGACACATTGAAGAAGACCATTGCATACAGGAACGTCAACACCACATCCCCCAATGATGCGCTTGACTACGCAAAAGAAGTGCGCGATGCCGCAAAGCAGTGCGTCGTTCCTGACGAACGGCAGGATTTTCTCAAAAGCTTCGCATTGGACACCATTATTTCACAGTTATCGCAAGACACGACCTATACCCACACGTGGATCCAGCAGGAGCCTGACGGGCACAGGCGTAAAAAACAGCAGAAGTTCTTCTACCTTTCCGCTGTCCGACGTCTGATACTGATGACCAAAAGCGATCTTGGCGCCGGTGACTGACACCTTCGCCTACCCGTACGGGCGCTTCTCCTCCACGGCACGCATTTTCCTATGATTTTTCAAAATCTTTTGTAAAAAAATACACATTTTCTTTTTTGAGTTTTGTTTTCATGGATTATTTCACAGAAAATATCAAATTGATACAGAGATGATTATCTCATAAAGTATAAATCTCAAAAACATTCATAAAAAGTGAAATAAAGTTTGATAAAATATGGTATACTTTCTTATCAAGGATGAGAAAAATGAAAAAAGAACCAATGTCTGACCGATACAACATCAAGGGAGCGGAACGTTGCTTCCAGATTCTCGACCTCGCCATCAAGCTTGACCGTTCGATCTCCATATCCGATGTGATGCAGAAATTCGATGTGAACACCAACATGGCTTTCCGCCTGCTCTCAACCGTCGTTTCCAGCGGATACATGGAAAAGAATGAAGAGACAGGACAGTACTTCATCTCCCTGAAAAGCCTCCAGCTTTCCAAAAACGCCCTGCTCTCGCTGGAGATCAGACGGCTGACCATGCCTTATCTGGAATTGGTGTGGACACAATACAAGAAAGCGAACCTCAACCTGGCGGTGATGTACGATATGGACATCGTCGTGGTGGACCGCATCGACAGCCTCACCTTGCCCCGCACCTATTTCACGCCGGGCAAAACGCTCCCGTTCCATGCTTCTGGACTGGGGAAGATGCTGGTCAGTGAACTTCCGGAAGCTGAATTGGAAAGGCTCATCATGGCAAAAGGGCTGAAAAGCTACACGGAAAAGACCATCACGACGGTGGATGCGCTGAAGGCGGAACTCACCAAAATCCGCAAGGAACAAGTGGCGCGGGACAGACAGGAATTCGTCATCGACGACAACTGCAACGCCGTACCCATCAGGGCAAAGAACGGAAAGATCGTGGCGGCGATCAGCCTCTCCGCCCTGCAGAGCAACATGAGCGTCGATGAGGTCGAATCATCCATCCCGATGCTGCAGGAAACGGCGAAGAAAATCAGTTATATGTTCGGCTATAATGGTGCTATCATTTGAAAAAGGAGTGTTCCGTGAAAAACATCATTCTGATTCCAGATAAATTCAAAGGGACCATGAGTTCTTCCGAGATTTGCGCGATCATGACCCGATCCATCAAGAAAGCCTATCCCCAGGCGAATATCCAGAGCATCCCTGTCGCGGATGGCGGAGAAGGAAGCGTTGACGCGTTCCTTCAGGCTCTTGGCGGGGAAAAGGTCATCGTCAAGAATGTCCAAGGCCCGTATGGCAAACCAATGGAGGGATTCTACGGAATCCTCCCTGACGGGACGGCAGTCATGGAAATGGCTGCGACCGCCGGTTTCGCTCTGGTCGGAGACGACAAGCATCCGGACAAGACAACCACATATGGTGTCGGGCAATTGATGTTGGATGCTGCGAAACACGGCTGCAGGAAGATCATCATGGGGCTCGGCGGCTCTTCCACCAATGACGGCGGGTGCGGCTGTGCCGCCGCCTGCGGCGTCTCTTTTCAGGACAAAAACGGCAAACGGTTCGTCCCGGTTGGCGGAACGCTGAAGGATGTTGTTCACATTGATCTCTCAACGATGGATCAGGTGATGAAGGGAGTGAAGGTGACCGCCATGTGCGACATCGACAATCCTTTCTACGGAACAAACGGGGCAGCATACATCTTCAGTCCGCAGAAAGGCGCCGATCCCGACATGGTCCGTTTCCTGGATGACAACCTGGTCAGTATCGCGGCCGTGATCAAAGAAGACCTGAACCTCGACGTTCAGTCCATCCCCGGCAGCGGAGCTGCGGGAGGTATGGGAGGCGGGATGCGCGCCTACTTCGGCGCGAACCTGCAGATGGGCATCGAGACGATTCTCGAAGCGGTCCATTTTGACAAGTTGATGGAACAAGCAGATATGGTCTTCACCGGTGAAGGGAAGATCGACGGGCAGTCGCTTCGCGGCAAAGTGGTCATCGGGGTCGCTCGTGCGGCGAAACGGCACCACGTGCCCGTCATGGCGATCGTCGGGGACATCGGGGATGACGTCGAAGGCGCCTACAACGAAGGCGTGTCCGGCATCTTCTCCATCAACCGTCTGGCCATACCCTACAAGGAATCCAAACTTCGCGCCAAGGGAGACATGGAGAAAACCATGGATAACCTGATGCACGTGTTCAAGACCTACAATCTCTGATCACCCGAGGCTCTGTCCATCTTCTGCCCCTTCGATCGCTTCCCGTTATGCCGGTTCTTCCAAGGACCGGCATAACGGGTGCGCCAAAACGTTTCGTCAGGTACTTCCCATCAGGGAAATCCGCGCTGGTTTTGCAGACATCGAGTCTGGGTTCCTGTCAAAGCGGGCCTGAAGCAGTTCATGATTATTATCCACAGCTTTGAAAGTGTTATGGTTTTCAGGGAGGAAACCGCTGGGGTTCCCTCCAAAAATCACCATCTGACGCTCACCAGAAAAAACCGTACCGGAAACAGTTCCGGTACGGTCAAACTGTGTAGCAAAAGGCTCATTTCAGAAAGCAGGCGGACATCAATTGGGCTTTCAGACCTTCCATCTGCTGCTCATTGGACGGCAGGGTTGGAAGGATCGGATCTCCTACCGGTACGGACAGCAGGTTCGCATAATCTTTCGTCGCCACCGGAAAGGTAGATTTGTCCATCTGGATGCGGATCGGGTTGAGCTTGAATTGTGCTTCAAGGGAACCTTTCCAGTCACCCGCGACAAAACGATCGTAGATGGAGCAGACGAGTTCGGGCAGGAAGTTCGCTGTGGAACAAACCGCTCCGCAACATCCCACCGTCAGGCCCGCATAGATCAACGTATCTTTGCCGCACAGGACCTTGAAATCCTTGTCGGCATTCCGCCTGACAAACTCTTCGGTTTGGGTCAGATCGCCGGAACTGTCCTTCATGCCCACGATGTTCGGCACGTTGTGGGCAAGATACTGGACGACTTCCTGACTGATTCCATAACCGGTGCGTCCCGGATTGTTGTAGAGCAAAACCGGACTCGAGGCCACGCTTTTGGCGATGGTCTCGAAATGGAGCTTCAATTCGGCATCACTGGGTTTGATGAACATCGGTTGCAGGATTGAAATACCCTGGACACCCTTCTTCTGGGCCATCTTGGCGATACGGACGCACTTGGAGGTGCGGATGGCGCCGATGCCCATGAAGACAGGTACCCTTCCCTTCGCTTGGTCGAGGATGATGGATAATTCCTTCTCCATCTCATCCTCCTCGAGCATGTAGAACTCTCCGTTCGAACCACAGGCAAGAATGCCCGATATGCCTCCGTCGATCATGAAATCGACTTGCCGGCGCAGGTTCATCTCATCGAGTTTCTCATCCTTGGTCATCGGGGTGATGATGGGTGGCACAATTCCCTTGATGAAATCGGTGTTCATTCCGCCCTCCTATTTGCCGATCTTCGTTCCGGAGACCTTCGCGTAATACTTGGCCAAAGCACTATGGTCATCGGAACCGCATCCATCGGCATGCAAGATCTCGAACATCTCCTGCACCTCAGCGGTGAGCGGAAGCGGGGAACCCACTTCATGTCCCGTCTGCAACGCGTTGTTCAGGTCCTTGATATGCAGGTCGATACGGAAACCTGGTTTGAAATTGGAATCCATCATCATCGGAACTTTCGCATTCATGACGGTGCTGCCTGCCAGTCCGCCTTTGATGGCCTGGAACACCAAGTCGGGATCGAGGCCAGCCTTCTTCACCATGGTGAAGGCCTCGGCGCACGCCGCGATATTCACCGCTACGATGATCTGGTTTGCCAATTTGGTGGTGTTTCCAGCACCGATGGGACCGCAATACACCGCAGTCGCACCCATCTGCAGGAGCAAATTCTTGTACTCATCGTACAACGCTTTCTCGCCGCCTACCATGATGGCCAAGGTGCCGTCAACTGCCTTTGGTTCTCCGCCTGAAACCGGAGCATCCAGCATCTTCACGCCTTTTTCCGCACAAGCCGCGCAAACCTTCTGGCTTGCCGCCGGAGCGATTGAACTCATATCGATGAGCACCGAACCGGATTTGGCATGTTCGAGAAGGCCGTCTTTGCCGAGCACCACCGCCTCAACCTGCGGGGAATTGGGAAGCATTGTGATGATGACGGGGCACTTCGCAACGATTTCCGCATTGCTCTTGCCCGCTTTCGCGCCGTCCTTGGTGACTGCGTCGATGTTTTCCGTCTTGATATCGTAAACCCAGACTTCATTCCCCTGTTTCACCAAGTTCCGCACCATGGGTTTACCCATGACGCCAAGTCCGATAAATGCAATCTTCATATGGTTTTTCTCCTCTCTCTTACGTTTCAACAGATATGTTCAGAATATCTTCGGTCATCCACAAAGTCAACAATTATTTTATAATTTATAAAATTTATTTTGAAATTTATAAATAATGTTGATTTTTATCTCACCATACATGGTTTTTTGGAATCGAATTTCCATCCGGGGATCAGGTACTGCATATACTTCGCATCATTGCGGTCTCCGCTTCCCCATTTCCTGTATAACTCGTTCGCCTTCATGACGGCATCCATATCAAGTTCCAAGCCGAAACCAGGCGCATCAGAGACGTGGATCTTTCCGCCCTTGATCTGGTACGGATTCTTGGTCAGATACTGTCCATCCTGCCAAATCCAATGGGTATCCAATGCGGTGATGTTCCCAGGAGCCGCCGCCGCGCATTGCGCGAAAATGGCCAGGGAAATATCGAAGTGGTTGTTGGAATGAGAACCCCATGTCAGGTTCCAGTCGTTGAGCACCTGTCCGATGCGCACCGAACCGGACATGCCCCAGAAATGGGGATCAGCCAGTACGATGTCAATGGATTTCTCAATGATGGAGTGCTTGAACTGCCGCCAATCAGTGGCGATCATGTTGGTCGCCGTCGGGATGCCGGTGGCTTCCTTGAACTCCGCCATCGTTTCCCGTCCGCTGTATCCCGCTTCCGTCCCGCACGGGTCTTCCGCATAGGTCAAGGCGCTGCCTTTGCACAGCCTGATGGCATCGGCAAGTTTCCAACAGCCGTTTGGATCGATGTTGATGCGGGCATCCGGGAAGTTCTTGGCAAGCAAGGCGATGGTCTCCATCTCCTTCTCACCGGAAAGCACCCCGCCCTTCAGCTTGAAATCCTTGAAACCGTAATGGGCTTTCAGGGCTTTCGCCTGGCGGACGATCGCCTCTGGATCCATTGCGGGTTGCCTTCGTACGGAAAACCACGGATTCTCATCGCTCGTATCATCACGATACGGAAGGTCATATTTCCGGTAATCGGCTTCATAGAACAGGTAGCCGAGAATGACGATGTCATCACGTTGCCGTCCATCACCGAGCAATTCGCAGACGGGCACGCCGAGATATTGGCCCATCAAGTCCAGCATGGCGGCTTCGACGGCCGTTTCCGCATGGACGACATCCTTCAGTTTGGAAAGGTCCAAATTCTGCAACCCATCACTTCCGGCGGCTTTCCTGTTGTGGATGTCCTTCAGGTGTCCGACGACAGAACGATAGGCTCCGATCGGCTGTCCCACGACAAGCGGTATAGATTCCTCCAGAGACTGCAGGATTGCATCCCCGCCATGGACCTCGCCTACGCCGGTATGCCCCGCGTTGTCTTTGAGAATGACGATGTTGCGGGTGAAGATCGGAGCGTGCGCTCCACTGAGTGACAGCAACATGCTGTCATATCCCGCGACAGGGATCGCTTTCATTTCCGTAATAATCGGTGTCTTGTAACTCATTTTGTGCACCTCACTTCACTTTTTTGGCGCTTTTCCTCATTTTGATGATGGAATAAACCAGGAAAACGATGGCAAGCGCGATGAATGCGATGGCGATGGGATGGGTAAAGATTTCCTTCGGATCATCATTCGCATATTCAAGTCCCCTTCTGAGGTTTTTCTCGAAATCGGTCTCAAGAATGAATCCCAGAATGAACGGCGGGATGGGAATGCTGAACTTCGACATGGCAAGACCGATGATTCCGAAAAGCAGCAAAGCCCAGATGTCAAAAACACGGTTGTTGGTCGCGAACGCACCTATGTTGCACAGCACGACGATGATTGGCAAAAGGATGTAGGAAGGAACTTTGAGTATCTTCACAAACACCCTCATGCCCCAGTACATCACCACGGTCATCAGGACCGCCGACACGATCATGGACGCGAAAATCGTATACACCGTAGCCCCGTCTGTCTGGAACAAAAGCGGTCCAGGCGTAAGACCATGAAGCATGAACCCACCCAACAGGATGGCGGTTGCGCCGTCTCCGGGAATGCCAAGAGTCAAAAGCGGAATCATTGCACCGCCGATGGATGCATTGTTTGAGCTCTCCGACGCGCAGATGCCGTCAATGATGCCGGTACCGAACTTCTCCGGGTATTTTGAGCTGCTCTTTGCAACGGAATAGGCAATGATGTTCGCCGTCGAACCGCCGATCCCCGGCAGGATACCGATGCCGATGCCGATTAATGACGAGCGTACCCAGTTTCCGATCTGGCTGACCATCTCCTTTCCGGTGATGCCGAAGCCTTTGATCTTGAAATTCTCATTGATCTGCCCTGATTCCATTCCATGAGCTGCCGAAGAGAGCACTTCACTGATGGCATACAATCCGACAAGCACAGGCAGTAATGTGAAACCTGATGTCAGTTCGATGGAACCAAAAGTAAACCGCGTCGCACCATCTATCGGGTCTTGGCCGATGGTGGAGAACATCATGCCCCACAATGCGCTGAGAAGCCCCAGATAGATGTTCTTGCCACACAGAGAGGCTATCAGGGTCAAGGCGAACACCGTGACACCGAAATTCTCCCAAGGGCCGAACTTCAACGTTAGGGCAGCCAATGGCGGCGAGATGAAAATCATCGCCATGATACCCAACACGGTGCCGACCAAGTTGGAAAACACACCAGCGCCAAGCGCCTTTCCGGCTTCTCCACGCTTGGCCATCGGAGCGCCATCAAAACAGGTGGCGATTGAGGATGGTGTACCGGGGATGTTCAGCAAGATGGCGGAAACCAAACCGCCTGACATACCCCCGATATAGATGGACGTCAACATGGAAAGCCCCATCGCCTTCCCCATCACATAGGTCACCGGAAGGAACATGGAGAGGCATGCGACTGTCGTCAACCCCGGCAGAGCGCCGAAGATGATGCCCATAACGACCCCGAAAACCATGGCGAGCAAGGTCGCGGGATGCAGGAAAATGGAAGCAAATCCTTGGTTAAGCAAAGAAAACATCACTACGCCTCCTCAACCCAAGATGCCATGCGGCAGCATCATGGCGATCGCCCTGGTGAACAACAGGTACAAAATGACGGTGAACACCACAGAGAAAACCGCATAGAACACAATCATTTTCCCTGTACGTTTATCCTTTGGAGCAAGCAAAAGGGTCAACAGGAAAAGGAACAGGGTTGTGGAAACCACAAATCCAAGAGACCTGAAGAACAACGTATACAAAGCGATCAAACCACAGCAGGCGACCAGATACGCCGAGACCTTCGGAAGCTGTTTCCCCAAAACAGTGACCATTTCCACGGCTTTCTTTTCCTGCTTCTCAGGAACGACCGCCACGGTTTTTTTCGATTTCACATACGAAGTCACGATCAACACGATGCTGAGCACGATCATCAACCAGCCAAGCAACTGAGGCAGTGATTTCGAATCCAATGCTTTGTGTCCGAAGGGGGAAAACGTGTTGATGTTTCTGGAACTGATGATGTAAAAAACGGCAAAGCAGAGGAAAAACACCCCTACTTTCATCTCTTTGGTGAATTTTTTCATAAGCACCCCTGTTTCTTCAATGAAAAGAACAAGCTTCCCGCCAAAAAGCGGGAAGCTCTCACCTGATTGGTTTATTTTCCGGCAAGCTGATCTTTGATCTTCAGCAACGAATCATATTCGCCTTGCCAATACTTCTTGGTCTCTTCCGGACCAAGATACACCGGCTGCTGGATGAAACCATCCACTTCTTTGCGGTAATCGGCATTGGTCTCGATGACTTTCTTGCAGGCTGCGGCAAACTTATCGACAATCGCCTTGTCAGTCCCCTTCGGGAAGAAGAACGTGTTGTTGTAGTAATAGCCGCAATCGACACCCTTCTCCAGCAACGTCGGGACATTGGGAAGGCGGGAGCTCCGTTTCGGGCTGTCAGTCGCCAAAATGCGGAACGTACCCTTGTCCACATAATCCTTCACCATGTTATACGGCATCGGGATCACATCGACATGTCCGCCAAGCAACAGTTGCAAGCGCTCGCCTGACCCGCCGGAAGAAACCGTGTTGAACTGCGCTCCGGCATTTTTCAACGCGACGGCGACCCACTGGGTGGAAGCACCGGTATTCGCGGTCAGTTTGTATTTTCCGGGATTGGCTTTCGTGTCGGCGATCATTTCGTCGAAGGTCTTCCATTTGGAATCAGCACGGACGGTGAGGACCTCATCCGCTGAAGCGGAGAAGACGCATGCCGGCTCGAAATCCATAAAACCGTAATTCACCATGCCGACCACTTTCGCGATATTCATGGAAATCTGATGGCAAAGAATGGTGTAGCCGTCATTCTTTGACTGCATGACCTGGTTGGTGGCGATGGTCCCGCCCGAAGCGCCGACATTGGTGACGACGATGGGCTGCCCAAGCTCCGTGGTCAGGTACTTTGCGATGGCGCGGGTGTTGTAGTCGGACGCGCCGCCGGCGCTGAACGCCACAACAATGTTGATCGCCTGTTTCGGCCAATCCGTTCCTGCCTGTTTGGCGGCCGGTGCCGACGCCTCATTCTGCCCGTTTGCGAACAACGGCATACACGCCAGCGCGATCGCAAGCACTACAAAAAGTGTTTTTTTCATTTTGTCTCCTTGTTCGAGAATTCACAGCAAACCTGTAAGAATCATAAAACACATTTTGATTATTGTCAAACATAATTTTCATTTAAAGAATATTATGGCTTGTATTCTATAATATTATTTGATATTTAACAAAAAACGCCACCATTATTATCTTTGTATGCTTTGAACTACATGCTGAGTACTGTACAACCACCTTGTTTGACGAAGAGCACTCCAACCGCTCTTGGTCCTTTCCTGCTTGCCGTTTTTGCTTTTGCTTGTGGCTTTTGGGGCATATACTGGAAAAAACCCTTCGTTCCAAGGAGAAGTCATGGACACCCGGATCATGGAATACATCATCGCCATAGCCGATGAACAGAACATCACGAAAGCGGCATGCAAAGTCTTCCTCACCCAATCGGCGCTGAACCAACAGCTGCTCAAGCTGGAACATGATTTGGGGACACCCTTGTTCGAAAGGACACAGCGAAACATGATCCTGACCTACGCGGGCAAGATCTATGTGGAAAACGCAAAGAAGATCCTCTCCATCAAAGACGACACGTACAAACTCATCAACGACGTCAGCAACAATGAGAAAGGAGTGATCTCCCTCGCCTTCACTCCTGAACGCGGGGCTTTGATGTTCACCTCCATCTATCCGGTTTTCCATGCCGAATACCCTGGTTTCACCTTCAATCTTCATGAGGGCCGGGCACGCGAGATGGACAAGATGCTTCTTGACGGTACGGTACGCCTCGCAAACTCCGCGCTCTTCGGGGAAACGAATCCGGATCTTGAGACGATTCCCTTCGGAACGGAAAAGATGGCTTTGGGATTGCCCGCAAACCATCCGCTCGCCTGCCTCGCAGGGGATGAAAGCTGGAAAACCCTGCCGTACATCGATCTGAAACTGCTCAAGGACACGGATTTCGTCCTGAACAGTTCAGATACGCGGCTACGGGAAATGACCAACATCGCCTTCAAGAAAGCCGGGTTTACGCCTAAAGTTTTGTTCGAATCCTCCAACACGCGAACCATACTGAACACGGTCCGCAACCAAATGAGCGCCGGATTTTTCCCTAAATACTATGCGAAACCAGGGTATCCCGTCGCTTATTTCTCCTTTGGGGAGGAATATTGCTGGAAACTCGGCATCACCTACCGGAAAGGGTCATACCTCTCCAAGCCGGAGAAGAGGCTCATCGATCTGATGCGGCAATACTACCTGAAGGAAAACAGGACGGACTGATGCTCACAAGGAGGCCGCTTTGATCGCCTCGATGATCGTATCCTGCGCTTCCCTCCATGCATCAAGCAACCTGACGGTGAACCCATGGTGGCTCTGCGGATATCCTTTGATGGTCACTTTCACTCCCTTTCCCGCCAAACGCAAGGCATACGTCCCATTCACCGAGACAAATGGACACAATCCGGCTGAAATGACCAGGGCATCAGGTTGTCCCTCAAACAGTTCATCGGGTGCATATGCGGGAGAAACGAACGGATCCTTCAGCAATTGCACTTCCCCGTCGACATAGAACAGCGAGAAAGCCCTGCTCCGTTCCAGCCCATCCGGCAACAAGGCCAACGAGTTGTCGGTGGCTGCATAATCCAACACTTGCAGGCAGACCTTGAAATCCTTCGTCCGGGTGGACTTGATGGCAATCGCCTCAACCAGATTTCCGCCGGCGCTGTGTCCGCCCAGAGAAACACGCCGGACATCCCCACCCCACATGGCGGCATGGGCAAAGACCCATCTCACCACCGCATAGCACTGGTCGAACGCCGCTGGGAAAGGATGCTCGTCGGATTTTGCGTAATCGATGTCCACGACAATGCCGCGGATACCTGCGGCCACGTGGGCGCAATACCTGTCGTCATCGATGTTCTGGGGCAGGATGAAACCGCCGCCATGCATGTTCACATGCACAGGGCAGCCTTTGCCGCGGTCTTTCGCCTTGGTGATGATGACGCGCACAGGGACGATGCCTTTTTCCTCGAAGACCAACTCTTCCCTGTCGACCATGCCCATATAGGCAAGATAATCCTCAGGAATGACCCTTGCCTGAAGCATCGATTCCCGGGGGCCTCCGGTGCGGGCCAGCACTTCATGCAATTCGTCCCTTTCCTGTTGCGTCAAAGACATGCCTCACCTCCCGCGAGATGTTCGTCAAAAAATGCCACAATCAAGGACTTTGTGCTCTGTTGGAAGAACTCACGTGTTCCGTGACCGGCGTTCTTCAGGATGTACAGTTCGCTTCTGCCTTCCAAACCGGCTTCAACCAGTCGCCGGTAGAAATCCTCGCTCACCGAAGAGGGCACCAGCACATCCTGATCGCCGTGCAGGATGGCGAGCGGGCACATCCCCTTGTTGATGAAACGCACGGGACTCGCAGCGAACGAACGCTCACGCATCGTCGCTTCATCGCCTCCCAAGAGCGCGCCTTCATGGGTTTCGCTCTCCCGATGCCATCGGTAGGATGGATCCTTCAGTTTCGGTTGGTTCAGGTCATACAAGGCGGTGATGTCCACCGGTCCGAAAAGATCGATGGCGGCCTGAACCTCAGAACCCTGCTGAAGCCACTCGCCTTGATCATACCCCGGCAGATTCATCGCGCAGAAGGCGGACAAATGCCCACCGGCAGAGCGTCCGATCGTCCCGATACGTTTAGGATCGAGATGATATGCTTCCGCATGGGTGCGAAGAAAGCGTATGGCAGTCTTCACATCGACCAACTGGGCGGGAAAATGGCCTTGCGAACTGTTGCGGTACTGGATGAACGCGACGGCATAGCCTGCCTCGGCGAGGAACTCCATCTCTGCGGACATCAGGTTCTTGTCGCATGCGCGCCACCCCGCCCCGTTGATCCACACGATGACCGGCTGCAGGCCGGTTGACACTTCGTCATCCCTGCCGCTTGCGAGCCGCATCTCACTGTTGCCGTTTTGCACCATCAGCGAAAGCATCAGGTCTACAGGTTCGCCCTGAAGATCACGCACCTGCGAATAGCGGATGTTGTCCAGAAAATTGATGCTTCTCCGCTCTTTTCCGGGATCAATGATTCGTCTCATCCTTTTGCCTCCGTCCTCCGGTTCCTCACCACATGTTTCACCGCCGGTCCCAGCAGTCCGTAGATACCGATCAACAAGAAAACCAGCGAGATCGGTCTGGTCACAAACCGGGTAATGTCGCCTTTCGCATAGGAACAACCCATGCGGAAATAGTTTTCGATCTGTTGTCCGAGAATGTAGGAAAGCATCAACGGGCTCATCGGTATCTTGAAGTAATCCATCAGGATGCCGAACGCTCCGAAGACAATCACCATCCAGACGCCGAACATGCTTGTCGTCGAACTGAAGGCTCCCAGGAAACAGATCATCAGAATGGCACTGTACAGATAATGGTAAGGCGCCTTCAAAAGCATCGGAAACCACCGTTTGGTGTAAATCGACGTGACGAACACCAACACGGCGCTGACCAAGACCGCCGCAAAAATCAGATAGGAAAGATGGGGGTTTGTAGTGATGAACATGGGTCCTGGCTGCAACCCGTGGATCGTCATCGCGCTGAGAAGCAACACACAGGTGCCGTCTCCCGGGATGCCGAGGCTCATCATGGGGATGAGCGCTCCGCCGATACCCGCATTATTGGCGACTTCAGAAGCCCACACCCCTTCTTCGGCGCCTTTGCCGAATTTCTCTGGGTGCTTGCTCATCTTTTTCGCCTGTCCGTAGGAAATCATATTGGAAACACCGGCGCCCATGCCAGGGAGAAAGCCGATCCACAGTCCGATGAGCAGGGAAACGATGATTGTCTTGGCGTTGTCGATGAAATCCTTCGCCTTCAAACCGAACCCTTTCAAGTTGCGTGCGTTCACCTCAGGCATCTCCTCTTCCCCGCTGGCGAAACTGGAAGCCACCTGCTGCAACGCAAAGGTACCCATCAGAAGGCATACGACATTGATGCCGCCGAACAGGTTGTAGTTGTTGAATGTGAAGCGCATCTGGTTGGTGATCATGTCAATGCCGATGGTGGAAAGCCAGAGCCCGAGGAAAGCGCCGATCATTCCTTTGTAGAGGGAACCGTTGCTCAGGCCGACGACAAGGCTGACTGCCATGAAGCACAGACTGAAATACTCCCAAGGGCCGAGCTTCAAAGCCAGATCGGCGATGGCACCGGAACAAATCGTGGCGACGATGATCGAGATGAACGTGCCGATGAACGAACCGGTGATGCCGATGGACAGCGCTTTGGAAGCCTGTCCTTTCTGTGTCATCGGATAGCCGTCAAAGCATGTTGCGATGGAAGCGGCGGAACCCGGGATGCCGACCAAAACGGCGGCGATGAAGGAGCCGGAAATGCCCCCGACATACATGCCGAGCAACATGCAGAAGCTCAAATCAGAACTCAAAGCGAAGGTAAGCGGAAGAATCAAGGTAATGCCGAGACCACCGGATAGGCCGGGGATCGCTCCAAGCACGACACCAACCAACGAACAAAAATACAAAAGCAACAGGTTCATCGGTTGAAAAACCGTCAACAGCGAACCGAAATAGGTACCCATGTCCTCCCTCCTTACAAAACCGCGATGCCGAGTTTTTCCCAAAGCACCCCTTTGGGAAGAGGGATGTTGAACCCTCGGGTGAAGCCGAAATAACAGATCGACCCCAACAGGACACAGATCACCACGGCGTAGGTGATGTTGATCTTCTTGTCGCCTTTCAAGAGCCACACGAAACCAAAGGTACCGGCCATCGAAGTGATCCAGAACCCGAGGAACTGCATGGACAGGACAAACAAAACGCTTACTCCAAAAATCTGCAGCAACCGTTTCATCCCACCTTTATCAAGATAGGGTCTCGTGTTCTCCTTCGCTTCCTTCGGTCCATCCTTGATCATCGACAGGACGGTGAAGAACGCGATCCCTATCGCCGATATGATGGGAAAAAGGCGTGGCCCCGGTTCATGGGAAACCAGCATCTCCGGTATCTTGTTCGCCTGCCACAGAATCCAACCGGAAAGGATCAGACAGACAATACCCATGACGTAGGTTCGATTCACTTTATGCATTGCTCATCCCCCTCATGCGCATGACCCGGAATTCGGGTCATGCATCACGTGTGTTTCTTCACTTTTTGTGAACGTTCATTCCCAATTTGGTCATCATGTCGGTCTGGAATTGCCATTCGCCGTCCCAATCCGCCTGGGAATCCTCAAGACTCTTCACTTTTCCGAACGTCGCCATTTTCTTCAAACCGTCAAGGAATGTCTTGTTTTCGTTCAGTTTGAGAAGCATCTCATTAATCGCCTTGCGGGTTTCCATGGGAGTGTTTTTCGGGGCAAGGATATAGTAGCCAGCATCCCAGGTGCATGCGATTCCCTGCTCTGGCATGGTAAGGAACGAATCATTCAACTGTTTCCCTACCAGCGTCTCACAGTCCGCCTTGGTTGTGCCTTTCGGACCGATGACGCCAAGCACCTTCAGCTTTCCGTCCTGTTGGTAGGAAAGCGCGTTGTTGATAGAACAGTTGCCCAGATTGATGGCTTTGGAGGCGACATTGGTCAGTTTGTCGGCTTCCGAACTGCACTGGACGTAATTCACCTTGTCCGCCACGCCCTGGATGCCGAAGACATTCAGCCAGATCAACTGGCTTGTCCCGCCGAGGGCGCAACCGACAGTGAGTTCACCCGGATGCGCATTGATGTAGTCGGCCAGTTCCTTCATGTTGTTGTACGGGGCGTCCGACGCGGCGATCCATGCCTGGGGTCCGCCGTCATGCAACTTGGCGATGACCGCCAGATCCTCGTTCGGGTTGACCATCGAGTGCCCTGACAAATAGTTGTCCATGTTGGTGCATGCGCCGAGCGTAACGGTTTTCCCGTCCGGTTTCGCCGCCTTGGCATGTTGCGAACCGACTTCGGAAGTATCATAGTTCGTGACGACATAGTTGATTCCCGTGGTGATTTCCTGCATGCCTGCAGTCACGAAACGGGTGTACAAATCCGTACCGCCGCCTGCCTTTGCGGGCACGTCAAAATAGATGGTGTCCCCACTCTTCCAGCCTGCGGTCTTTGCAGGTGCGGATGCTGCTGTCGTCGTCTTCGCTGTCTCGGTTTTCTTTCCGCCGCACGAGAATACTGTTGCAGTTGCCAAAACGATTATCAAGAATCTTGTCGAATGTCTCATCTTATCAACTCCTTTTTGATTTTTATTGTATGGTAAACCCGTTTTGGCTAGAACACTACTTCGTAATAGTTATATATGCACTTAAATTTTTTAAGTGCATATATAACAAGATTCATCACCGTTGGATTATGTAATCGACAATACGGTTTGGAGTTCCGCCGTACTGTTGAGGAAAAAAAGACAATGCTCTCGACAGCAAGATCAATTACTGTCCTTGGGACGCATTGTGCCTTTTATTGATTACAAACATCATGACACCCATGCCGATGACGATGATATAGCCGAAGACACTCAACAGGTCAGGCACTTGGGCGAACACCACATACCCGAGAATCGCGGAAAAAACCACTTGGCTGTAGTCATACACACCGATCTCCCTTGCCGGCGCATACCGGTAGGCGGCAGTCACGCAAAACTGGCCCATGCCGCCGAAGACACCGGCCAGCACAAGATACAGGAACTCCATTGCGGTCATCGGATAAAACCGGAAAAGCAGTTGCGGCAACGTGAAGAGTGTGGTGAACAACGAAAAGAACCAGACGATCACCTTGCCGTCGGCCCCTTCCCCGCCGAGACTCCTCACCACCGTATATGCGGCGCCGGCTCCCATGCCACCCAAAAAGCCGATGATGCCGGGAATGAGCAACAAGTTGGAAAACGATGGCTTGACGATCAGCAAACTGCCGAGAAACGCCGTGACCAGACAGAGTATTTGGCTTGTCTTGACCTTTTCCTTGAGGAACCACGCAGAAAACACCACCGTAAAGAACGGCGACATCTTGTTGAGCATAGAAGCATCACTGAGGAGAAGGTGGTCAACGGCATAGAAATTCCCGATCATCCCGACCGTTCCGCATAGGGCGCGAAGGAGCAATTTCCAGAAATGGTTCCGCACTTCCAACGCGACATACCGCGGCCCTTTGCCTTCCTTGAGAAGCAGGAAAGAAGTGAAGCACAGCGCGATGATGTTCCGGAAAAACAACTTCTGCATGAACGGTACGGGACCGGCCAGCCTGACGAACAGGTTGAGCAACCCGAAGCCAAGGCTGGTCAGCAGAATGAGGATCGTCCCCTTGCGGAGATCATACCTTTCCATCATCGCATCGCCGTACGGCTTCAGCGAACCATCGCGGGTTTCTTGGGATCGAACTTCCAACCGGGGATCAGATACTGCATGGCGATGGCGTCATCACGCGCGCCAAGACAGTTCTCCAGATACAGCTTGTTGGCAGCCTCGATCCTTTCCAAATCCGGTTCGATGCCCAAACCCGGTTTGTCGGTGACGGACAGGAACCCGTCCTCAATCTTCATCGGCTGCTTGGTGAGCCGTTCCATGCCTTCCTGCCAGATCCAATGGGTGTCCAGTGCGGTCGGGTTTCCGGGAGCGGCAGCGCCGACATGCGCCATGATGGCCAGAGAGATATCAAAGTGGTTGTTGGAATGGGAACCCCATGTCAGTCCGAACTCATCGCACAATTGGGCGACACGGACAGAGCCTTCCATCGTCCAGAAGTGGGGATCGGCCAAGGGGATGTCCACCGATTGCAGTTCGAAGGAATGGCACAGCTGGCGCCAATCGGTCGCGATCATGTTGGTCGCTGTGGGCAAGCCCACTTTACGGCGGAACTCACTCATAATCTCCCTTCCGGAATAGCCGTTTTCAGCTCCGCACGGATCCTCGCAATAGGTCAGGATGCCTTTCATCGGCGTGCAGAGTTCGATGGCTTCCTTCAGAGACCAGCCGCCATTTGGATCAAGGGTGATGCGTGCGTCGGGGAACGTTTCCTTCAATGCCCTGATGGCCTGCATCTCTTCCTTGCCGGGAAGGACTCCGCCCTTCAGCTTGAAGTCATGGAAGCCATAGAGTTCCTGGCTTGCTTTGGCAAGCTTGACGATGGCCTCCGGCGTCATCGCCGTATTGTGGCGGACGCGGTACCATTCAGTCTTGCTGTCTTCCTCTGTCATGTACGGAAGATCGGTCTTCGTGCGGTCCTGCACGAAAAACAGATAGCCGAGAATCTTCACCTTGTCACGCTGTTTGCCTTCCCCCAGGAGAGATGCGACAGGCAGACCCATGTATTTGCCGAGGAGGTCGAGCAACGGGGCTTCGATGGCGGTGACTACATGCACGCCGGTGCGGAGGTCGAACGTCTGCGCGCCGCGAACATCATTTTCCGAATGCAGGGATTCCTTCACTTTGCGCAGCGTATTCTTGTAATCCCCGATCTCCGAGCCGACAACAAGCTTCTTGCTTGCTTCCAAAGCCCCGGTGATCTTCTGTCCGCCCGGCACTTCACCAACACCGACATTGCCGGTACTGTCCGTCAGGATGACGACGTTCCGCGTGAAAAACGGCCCATGCGCTCCGCTGAGGTTCATCAGCATCGAATCATGACCTGCTACCGGATAGATCCGCATATCGGCAATCGTTGGCGTTTTTTTCATTTGTTTGGTTCCCCTTTGGTGATTTGGTATCTTGACGAATTGTATGCCGATATTCCGTAAAAGTCAACTTTTATTTGAATTTTATGATATTTAAGAAAATTTATATAATATTCTTTGATTTTAAAAAAACCTCCCCGCCATTTCTGACGGGAAGGAAAAGAAGGCACAAACGGAAAATCACGTTCCCGTTTTGTGGTACAAAGCCTTGGCGCGAGCGATCCGTTCGTGGACCAGCTCATGCCAGATTGAAGGATCAATGAACGGATTGAACTCTTCCGTAACCTTGTCCTTCAGCAGCAAGATGCCTACCTGATTGGTATGGGACGGAATGGTGATGTCCACCTCTTCCTTGTCCACAGTTTCCAGGGAGGCGATGAATTCGTCCCTGAGGCTCGCCGGTTCCCCTTTCTCCTTGAAATACTCGTCAGTCAACGTGTTGAGACCGACACCGCCATGCATCGCGACGCGGAGAGGCTTCCCGTTTTTGTCCTTGACGGTGAAGAAGAACGATGTGCACCCGGGGGTATGGCCCGGCGTGGAAACCGTCCTGATGGAGACGTTCCCCTGCACGACAGGGGTGTCATCATCGTACAGCACATCCGGTTCGAACGTTCCGCAGGTCACATGCTCGTCTTTTCCTCCGATGAGGTCGGGACGTTCATGCAGGTAATGCAGGTCTCGTTTGCCGAGATACAACTTCGCTCCGGTCAACTCCTTCAGCGTCCTTGCAGCCCCGATATGGTCGATGTGGGCGTGGGACAGGAGAATTTTCCTGATGGCATGCGGGTCATATCCTATCCGCCTGATGTTTTCCAGCAACAGGTAACAGGATTCATGCAACGCCGTATCGATCAACAACAGGCCGTCTCCGGTATCGATCAGATATGCGGCGACCCAATCATTGCCGGAGATGTACCACACCCCCGGAGCCATCTTGATGGGTTCAAGGTAGGCATTCCAAGGGGTCCTGACCACCCGTTCCATCAAAACCATTGGGGACGGACTTGTCTTCGAAGTGCTGTTCAAGGGCATATGCTTACACCTTCTTTGTTTGGACTTTCGCGATACCCCACCGGATGACAGGGCTGAAAACCGACAAAATGCCAAGAATCATCATGATGCACGATATCGGACGGGTGAAGAACGTGGTGAACGTACCTGAATACTGGAACGCCTTGAGCATGTTGTTCTCCAATGTCGGCCCAAGGATGAACGACAGGAGCAACGGCGCGACCGGAAGTCCTCCGTAGATCATCAAAACACCGATGACCGAAAAGACCAGCATCATGCCGCATTTGTACAGGCTGCCTGATTCCACATACCCAGAAACCAAGGAGATGATCAAAAGACCGGGATACAGATAGTGGTAAGGCACTTTGAGCACCAGGGGGAACACCCGCATGCCGGCGGCCTGCAGGATGAGCGTCAAAAACGCGCAGATCATGACGGCGCCGAACATCAGATAGACGATATCACCGCTGTTGCGGAACACCATCGGTCCCATTTCCAGACCATGGATGGTCAAAGCTCCGATGAGTAATGCCGTCGTGCTGTCTCCGGGAATACCGAGGGCCGCCATCGGGATCATCGCTCCTCCGATTGCCGCGTTGTTCGAAACCTCGCTTGCCCAAAGTCCATCTTCCTCGCCATGTCCGAAGGTTTCCGGGTGTTTGCTGGCGTTCTTCGCTGAGGAATACGCCACCAGATTGGACAGTCCAGCACCCACGCCGGGGAGGAAACCGATCCCCAGTCCGATACCGAACGAGCGGATGATTGTCTTCCAGTGGTCCTTGAAATCCTGCGGTTTGATCCCCAATCCGTGAATGCTCTTCGGATCGAAATCAGGAAGCTTGTCGAACCCCTTTCCGTATTCATGGATGATCATGGATACGCCGAACACGCCGATGAGCACCACCGTCATGGACAGTCCGCCGGTCAGGTACATATTGTCGAACGTGAAACGCGGTTCCGCATCAATCGGGGAATAGCCGACGGAAGCGAAGAAGAGTCCGACGCAGGCGGAGGCCAAACCTTTGAACATATTCCCTTTGCTGATGGCCAACACCATGGTGATGGCGACGAAACACAATGAGAAATACTCCCATGGCCCCATCTTGAACGCCAGATCGGCCACCGATTGGGACAGCAACGCCCCGAACAACGCGGAGAAGAACGTCCCGATGAAGGAGGCGACCATGCCGATGGCCAGAGCCTTCCCCGCCTTCCCTGCTTTCGCCATGGGGTACCCATCAAAACACGTGGCGACAGCGGAAGCGGAACCCGGAATACCCAACAGGATGGAACCGATGAACGCTCCGGAACAACCTCCGACCCACAGGCTGATCAAAAACAAGATCGCGGGTTCTTTGGCCATGCCGTAGGTAAGCGGCATGAAGAGCATGACGGCCAAGGTTCCGGAAAGGCCGGGTATAGCGCCGAAGATGATGCCGATGACCACACCGATGAACATCAAGAGGAACGTCATCGGCTGGAAAGACGAAGCCATAATATAACTGAAATATTGTCCCATGGCATCCTCCTCAACCGAACAGCGAACCCTGCGGCAACGGCAGGTTGAACGCTTTCGTATAAATGAAATAGATCAACAACGTCATGACGACGGAAAACAGGATCCGTCCTTTGAGCGTGGATTTGTAGCCCCTCGCGAACAATGTCGTCAACACATACGTGCAGACGGGGGTCACGATGAGGAAATGCAGGTATTTCATCAGGAACACATACACGATGAGGACCGCGAGGCAAATCCCCATCCGCGCCCATCCCGCGGGAATCAGGAACGGCTTTTGTTCTTTCTTCGAAAGCGTACCCTGGACAAAAATACCGGCGCCGCACACCACAAAGCCGAACGCGGCAATCCCGGGAAGCATTCTCGGACCGGGATAAGCAGCGGTGAACGGAACGGAAAAACGGGAAAGGGAGGCAAAGATAAAGACTCCCGCCACGACCAATATGGCTCCCACCAGCTGGTCTCGTTTGATTCTCAACATATGCACCTTCTTTTTTGGGGGAAACAGATAGTGTCCTGCCTGCGTGATGTTCAGGCAGGACATCCATGCGCAAAGGCTATTTCTTCAAACCAAGAGACTCACAGACGGCGGAAAGATCTTTCTCCTGCTGTTGCAAAGCCTTCATGCCATCTTCAACGGAGAAGAACTCCATGGCGAAACCGGCCGGTTTCAGGATTTTCTCGACTTCGGGGTTATTGTTCGCGTTGACATAATATTCGCGTAATTTCGCCACCAAAGCGGGATCCATGCCCTTCGGGCCAAGGAACAGGTTGTAGGTAGCGAAGGTGAACGGATATCCCAATTCCACAAAGTTGGGAACGTCGGGAAGCACCGTACTGCGGCTGCTCTTCTCCAAATCCACAGGGACGACTCCAAGCGGGATGACTTTTCCGCTTTCCACGTACTGTTTTGCCTGGTTGGGGTTCACCAAGGTGGCGTCGATCGATCCGCCTACAAGCGCGGTCAGTTTCTCGGTGTCGGTTCCTGCTTCCACATACTTGACGTTGATGCCCGCTGCTTTGGCGAACAGACCGGACATGATATGGGCTGAACCGCCGGTTTCCACACCAAACAGCACTTGTCCGGGATTGGCTTTGCAGGCGTCGACCAAGTCAGCGAGTGTCTTATACTTTCCGCCGGTCTTGACGACAAGCACATAGCCGCCCTTCTCCGTTCCGCGGGATACGGCGATGACGGAAAAGTTTTCCGACGGCAGGTATTTGTATTTGCCTGTAGCCACTTTGATGACCATGGTGGAATGGAACTGCATGATCGTCGCGCCATCCGGTTTTGCAAGCCGGACTTTTTCCATCGCGACGACGCCGGATCCATCCGTGTTGTTGACGATGGTCAGGTTGCTGCCGCTATCCTTGGAGACCTGATTGGCGAGAGTGCGCGCCATGACGTCGGTTCCACCGCCGGCTTTGGCCGGAACTTGGACTTCGATGTTCTTGGGAAGCTTTGCCTCAACAGGCGCTGGCGCCGGGGCAGGAGCCGCAGCGGCTGCTGGAGTCGCGGTCGGAGCCGGGGTTGCCGCTTTGGTTTCCGCTTTCTTACCACAGGAAACGAAAGACAACAGGACAAGCATTGCCATCAAAACGATGAATGTTTTTTTCATTTGGACCTTCCTTTTTTCAAAAGTGATTTTATTTCCACAAAAGTCAGTGTAAATCCGTTTCAGCCATAACACAACTTATAGATTTTCATAATGAGACTAAGTTATAGTAAGAAAAAGGAGCATGCCATGGATACCCGCATCATGGAATACGTCGTCGCCATCGCAGAAGAAGGCAATATCACCAAAGCGGCTGAGAATGTGTTTCTCACCCAATCGGCGCTGAACCAACAGTTGCTCAAATTGGAAAAAGAGTTGGGTACACCGCTCTTCGACCGCAGCAGGCATTGCATGGTCCCCACCTACGCCGGGAAAGTGTATGTGGAAAACGCGAAAAAGATGCTTGCCATCAAAGACGAGACGTACAAGATCATCAGCGACATCAGCAACAACGAGAAAGGCGAGATATCCATCGCGTTCACCCCCGAGCGGGGTGCGATGATGTTCTCGTCCATTTATCCGATGTTTCACGCAAGATATCCGGGCTTTACGTTCAGAATCCATGAGTTACGCTCGAAAATGATGGACAAGCTGCTTCTAGACGGTACGGTGCGATTGGCAAACACCTCCCTGTTCGGCGATGACATCCCGGACTTCGAATACGTCATCTTCGGTACGGAACCGATGGTCCTCGGGTTGCCGGTGACCCATCCGTTGGCCCGCTTGGCGGGAGAAGACAGCTACAAAAGGCTCCCCGAAATAGATCTCACCCTTCTGAAGGACACCGACTTCGTCATGAACAGTCCTGCGACCAGAATGAGGGAAATGGCTGATCTTGCCTTCAAGAAAGCAGGCTTCAAGCCGAAAGTGTTGTTTGAATCCACCAGCAGCAGGACGATCGTCAATACGGTGAGGAACCAGATGGGTGCCGGTTTCTTCCCCCGTTACTACGCGCGGCCCGATATCCCCATCGCTTATTTCACCGTCGGGAGCGAGTACCAATGGAGACTGGGCATCACGTATCTGAAAGGGACGTATCTGTCGAAACCGGAAAAGCAACTCATCGAAATGATGAAAGCGTATTACCTCAAGGAAACTGAGGAGACAGGCTGGATGGCTGATTTCTGAAAAAGGAGCCGCATCAATTCCCCTTGATGCGGCTCGTTTCCATCACGTGATGGGCGCGGGATTGAAGATGCACATGTAGTTGTACAGTTTATACTGTTCGGCCCATGGTTTCTTCCTGCCGCTGGCCACGTCGATGATCAGATTGAAAATCTCCAATCCGACATCCTCGATGGTCTTTTCCCCCGTTGCGATCTGACCGGCGTTGACATCGATGAGGTCGTCCCACAGTTCCTTCATCGCGGAACGGGTGCAGACTTTGATGACAGGCGCGGCCTGGAGTCCGTATGGGGTTCCCCTTCCCGTCATGAACACCTGCAATACGATGCCGCTGGCCAATTGCATGGGTCCGCAAACGAAATCACTGGAGGAAGTGGCGGCGAACATCAGGCCTGTTTTGGTAGGCAGTTCACCCGGCCCAAGCACTTCGGAAATCGGGCTGGTTCCGCTCTTGGCGATGGACCCCATGGCCTTTTCCACGATGTTTGCCAGTCCTCCTTTCTTGTTTCCCGGAGTCGGGTTGGCATTGCGATCAACATGACTGATGGCCAGATATTTGTCATACCAATCCATTTCCCTGGCAAGTTTTTCGCCGACTTCCTTGTTCACGCACCTGTGGGCAAGCTGCGCGATGCCGTCACGGACCTCGGTGACTTCACTGAACATCACGGTGGCTCCGCCTTTGACCAGCATGTCACTCGCATAGCCCGCCGACGGGTTTGCGGTGATGCCGGAGAAGGCGTCGCTGCCTCCGCACTGCATGCCGATGCAGAGGGTTGAGAGCGGAAGCCTCACCCGTCTTCGTTCCTCGAGGATCCGGAGCTTCTTCTCGGCCATAGCCATCAAAGCGTCGATCATGGCATGGAAGCCTTTCTGCTCCTGCAGAACGATGACGTTCTCCGGGGTGATCTCCTCTTTATCGAACACCATGTCAAGGGTGAGTTTCTCACAACCTAAGGCGACAACCATCAACTGACCGCCGAAATTGGGGTTCTTGGCAAGGTTCTTCACCGCCCTGACGGGGATGTCCCCGCCGTCACCCTGAATGGCGACTCCGCACCCGAACGCATGGTCGATCACGACAATGTCATCGACGTGGGGATATTGGGGAAGCAACTCAGCTTTCATCTTATCCACAGCCACATGCACCACTCCGGCGACGCATTGCACCATCGTGGTGATGCCGAGGATATTACGGCTGCCCGCATACCGGCAACCTTCCACCGGATACCCTTCCCAAAAGTCCACGGGGGGGTCAGGAAGGGGAACATCGATGTTTGTCGCAAATGCAAGCTTTGAGAGATCCGGGGCTTTGGGGAGATCAAGCATGTGTTCATTGATCCAACCACCTTTCTTCACATCCACCAGCAGATGTCCGAGCACCACGCCGTAACGGATGACGGCCTCCCCTTTCTTCAAATCCTTCAAGGCGATTTTGTGGCCTTGGGGGATGGCCTGCAACGTCACCAACCCCGGTTCAAGCTCAATTCCCTTCTCCAAGGCATTGACCGCAATGCAGACATTGTCTTTGGAGGATATCCTGATATGGGTGATGGTCATTTCGTTTTCACTCGGTTTGCAACAATCCATTATTCCGCTCCTCTTTTGTTTTCTTTCCGCTTCTGATGCCGTCAAAGACGAACATCATGATCCCACCGATCGGACGGATGAAGGATGCCTTCAGCGATCCGCCGGATCCCTTGATGAAAACCACAGCAATACGTTTTGAAGTCGTCATCGGAAACGGCACGAACCCCAAACGTGTGGTTTTGCAAAATATATACCCGAAGATGCCGAAAAGCAACATCTTCCAAACACCGTGCGCCCATTCTTCATCAATGGCTTGGTTTCTTCCTGAATCCTATCATCCAATTTCTCCGTCTCGTGATATAGTATCACCATGAACCATGCTTTTTATCTTCAATGGCACCTCACTACGGCTTGCCAGAACCACTGCAAGCATTGTTATGTCTATGATCCCGCCACGTACGAACATGAATGTACCCACCCGCTCTCTCTGGAGAAGAAACTTGAAATCATGGACAAATTTGATGCCTTTGGCGAAGAATGGGGTTTCACTTTTCCCACGGTCTGCCTGATCGGAGGCGATCCGCTTCTCGCCCCTGATTGGTTCGAATTCGCCACTGCCTTGAGGAAGCGTGGCAAAAAGCTGACCATTGCCGGAAATCCGGAAACGCTTACCGATGACAATCTGAAGCGTCTGAAGGACCTTGAAGTGGGCACCTGCCAGCTTTCCCTGGACGGAATGGAGGAGAACCATGACAGGCAGAGGAGCAAAGGGAGTTTCAGAAGAACCGTGGAAGGTCTTGGCCGGTTGAAACATGCGGGCATTTCTCCTGTCGTCATGACCACGCTCACTCCTATCGGTGTGGAAGATTTCTTCAAACTGTGTGCCTTTATCGCTGACGAGACCGCAGCTGATGTCTTGGGATTCGATTTCGTCTGCAAGGTGGGGAACGCCCGCGGGATGCATGTGGCGTTCACTCCCGAAGAAGTGTTTGATCTGTCGGTACGCTATCTTGAGATGAAGGAAACATATGAGATGCGGCGTCCCGCTTTCACCTTTGCCGAAAAACCCGGCTTCTTCCGTATCCTGCATATGGCCAGAGGCGAAATCGCTCCATATGACGATGGTGCCTGCTACCCTGTGGAAGGTTGCCTGATAGGCACGAGTTGCATCCCCATTCTTTCCGATGGCACGTTGCTTTCCTGCAGGCGTCTTCCTGAGTTCCTCGGGCGTCTTCCTGAAGATGACATCGCCAATATCTTTCTCAAGAATGAGACGCTCAAACGATACCGCAGACCGCAATTCTGGAAAGACTGCGGTTCCTGCATCGGTTGGAACTGGTGCAGGGGTTGTCCGTCGGAAAGTTACGGCGAATGCGGAGATCCCTTCAAAAAACCTTCCATCTGCTACGCACACCTGCTTGGCATGGACACCCGATGCGCACACGAAGCCATCCCGATGGAGACGACGATGGAAGAGGAAGCCGATTTGATCAAGCGGAACCTCAAGCAAACCTACATCTCGCTTTTTCTCGAGAAAAAAGTCCCGAAAGACATTCCGTCAGAATGTCTGCGTCTGCTCTGCGACGATGGTGAAGCGAAACGGTTCCGCCAAAATCCCGGACAATGGTTTTCACTCCGCCATCCCGAATGGTCCGCTCAGGAAAGGCGGCTTTTCGCGACCCGGTACAACGAAAGCATCATAGGTTCTTTCTGACAAAAAAGCGGACGTCACTGCCCTTGGGAAATCCACTTCATACGTGTCATCCTTTCTTGGGAAGATGACACGGAAAATGCATTTCGGGGATACGTTGCCGGCTATCTTGCAGCATGGTATTGATGTATCTTCTAGCAAAAGGGAACATCTATGGGAAAAAACATGCTTTCGCTGTTCATGGAGAAGCTTTCCTCTGATGACAAGCTTCGTTCAAGCGTGTTCGCCGCCTCTGAGACGACGATTCTGAAGCTTTTGCGGGATAACGGTTTCAAGGACATCACCCAAAAAGAAGCCGTCCGTTTGCTTGCGGCGGCCAAGACCTCTATGGACACGGAAGGAAAACTGTCCGAGGAAGCGATGGAGAAGATTTCAGGCAGCGGGGACATTTGTTGTTGGGGAGGAAGGAGCCCCAAAATGTAATGGGCAAATGATGGGCATGCGCATCATCAACATCGCCTTTTCTGTATCATAGACAGCATTTCCTTTACATAATCAGAATCAATATGGTATAGTTGCCTCAACAGGAAATGACATGAACAAGAATCAGATCGCATGCTTCATCGAAACCTTGGCATCGAATGAGAAACTCCGAGGACAAATTCTCTCCGCCGATGATAAGACGATCCTGCAGATTTGCAGGGACAACGGCCTGAAGGATATTTCTCAGGAAGAATCTGTCCGGTTGCTTGAAACCGCAAGAACCTATATGAAAGGTGACGGCAAATTGTCTGAAGAATCCTTGGATGAGATTGCCGCGGGCATGCCGGATTCAACGTATTCTGAGGATCATCAATTGCCGGCGAAAACCTGTACTTCTTCATAACCGGCAAAAACTGTCATGCGGGGGTTTCCCCTCATAGCCGCGGATGCTGTCCCGAAATCCTGATCCCAAAACTTCTGAAGAAGGAGCCGCGTTTGCGGCTCCTTCTTGATGATTATTGGACCGTGATGCGGCCTTGAGGTTCGGCGTATTCCTTGCCGACCGCACCATTCAGGTTCTTGGTGACGTAGGTCATCAACACCTGGTAGTCAAGCATGCCCTCGTTGATGAGCAGTTTGTTGTCGGCGAACATGGTGAAGCCATCGCCCTTGTCTTTCAACAGATAGTTGTGGGACGCGAGTTTGTAGGTCTTCGCGGCATCAATCGGTTCCCATCCTTTGGCGGTCTTGACCTGCACGTCTTTGACTCGGCGTTTGCCGTCAACGGAGACAAACATGCCTTTGTCATCAAGTTTGACGGCAGAAGGCACCGAGGTGTCGATGGTGTACTTCAATCCCGCGACCTGCAGGAAGCCACCGACTTCCCCAAGCGATTTCTCACCATTGTCTGACTTCGCCTGGGTAAAGCGGCTGCCCAGTTCAAGCGCGTCCAGGATTTCCTGTCCGTTCGCTTCCACCATGGTCAGCGTGTTGCCGTACGGATGGACTTTGATCAAAGAACCATAGGTGATGTCCCCTTTCGCGATCTTGGCGCGGATGCCTCCGCCGTTGACGAACGCGATGTCGGCGCCAGCTACCGTCAGGTACGCGTCCGCGCAGAGGTCGCCGAGGTTGGTTTCACGGTTGCGGACAAGACGGATGCCGGTGGCGCCAGCGATGTTCAAATCCACTTCGGTGCGTCCGATGACCTGATTCAGGCTTGCCTCATACTTTGACTTGATGTCTTTGACGAAAGCGGCCATCTGGGCATCTTTGTCAGGATATTCACCGATCAAGGTTGTCGTGATCTGCCCGCCTGGCGTGATGACCATCTTGCCGATGTTGTTCAGCTTGGTGCCGGTAGAAGAAAGCAACACGTTGGTCTTGTCTTTGTTTTTGACGACACTGCAGGGGATTACGCTGTGCGAATGCCCGTCAAGGACGACATCGATGCCTTTGGTGTTGGCGATCAAGTCGGTGGAACGGAACGGAGCGGAGGATTCGTCGATGCCGAGATGCGCCAATACAACGACGTACGCCACACCGGCTTTTCTGACTTCATCAACGGTGCTCTGTACGGTTGCGTAGAAGTTCGCGGCATCGGAACTCTTGAAATCATAGACGAACTTGTCGCCTTCCATGAAATAGGCAGGCGTCGACTTGACGATGCTTTCCGGCGTGAGGACACCGATGAACGCGATCTTGAGGCCGTCATACTCTTTGATCACATAAGGTTTCACCTTGGCCAATGCGTTCGTGCCGCTTCCCGAATAGGTGATGTTGCAACCGACATACTGGGCATTTGCCTCATCCAGCAGTTTGGAAAGGCAACCCATGCCGTAATCGAACTCATGGTTGCCCAACACCGCGATATCGTAGCCGGCCTTGTTCATGATCTGGACGGGATACTCGCCATTTGAGACGGCTCCCATCTCTTCGCCCTGAATCGCATCACCGCAATCAACCAACGTCACGAACGGTGTTTTCGCCAATTCGGCTTTTTTGACGGCGACAAGACCTTCATAGCCCAAGTCTTCACTTACGCCACAATGCACATCGTTTGTGTACAACACGACGATATCCTGTTGTTTCTCATATGTCGGCTGGGCGAAAACCGCCGCAACGGACAAGAGGACGACAAGAACCATGCCGAGAAATCTGAATTTTCTCATACACATTCCTCCCTTTGAGTCTGTATGCCTATCTTACCACCGTATTTTCACGCCATGCAAACCGGTTGTGCAATTCTTTTGGCATTTTGGAGAAAAAACAAAAAAAACCGGATCAAACCCATCTGGGAAAGACCCGGTCTTTGTCGTGCGGCAGAAAGGACTTGAACCTTCACGAAGTTACCCCCACAAGCACCTCAAGCTTGCACGTCTACCAATTCCGCCACTGCCGCCTCATCGGTACGAAAAGACATTACACCAAGATTTGCATGTGCGTCAAGTATGGTTTAAAACAGTTTCACCTTCCCCGTTGTGCAATGCGGACAAATGGCTTACCTTAATGGCATGTCGCTCAATTGGAAAGAATTCGGTTTGCTGCTTTCGGAACTTCCTTTGGAAGGCTCGGTCATCCAAACGGTCATCCAACATGACTTCCACTGTCTCAGCTGGCAAATGTACCGCACCGACGTAGGCCGTTGGACCTTGTATACGGAAACAGGAACCCCAAACGCACGCATGCATATGCTCACCCAAGACATTGCGGCCACCCAAGGCATGAAGACGCTGAAACTGCAACGGTTCATCCAATTCTGCCGCAAGCATGTGGAAGGTTCGAAAGTCACCAAGGCATGGCAGGTACCCTTCGACAGGATGATTGTCCTGGAACTGGACAACCATGGGGTCGCGATGTACCTGTATTTCCGGTTCTACAGCGGCAGCCAAGCCAACATCATCGTCACCGACAAGGACGGATGCATCATGGACCTTCTGTTTCGGAGGCCTGCCAGGGATGAGATGAGCGGTCGTCCGTTCACCCTTCCTCCGGTTCGGGAAGCCCCTGAGAAGGATTTTCCCATCCGCAACCGGACGGAAGGTTCCTTCAACAGCCAGATCGAAGCGGAATATGGCATGAAGAGCAATGAGGAATCCTTGGAAAGTTTGACGGAACGGGTCATCGCACGGCGTGACAAAACGCTGAAGAGCTTGGGAAACACCGTCAAGGCGCTGGCTGAAAAAGCACGGAGCAATGCTGGCTACGAAACCTACAAGACCTGTGGGGATCTCCTTTCGTGCAACATCCAGGCCATCGGAGCACATTGCGATTCCATCGAAGTCGAGGATTATACCACAGGCGGGAAACGTATCATCGCGCTGGACAGGAAACTGAGCCCAAGCGGAAACATACAGGCCTATTACGACCGTTACCAGAAGGCGAAAGGCGCTTGGGAAAACAGCAAGACGGAATACGAAAATGCTTCACGGGAGCTGTCCGCAGCAAAAGAACACTATGAGAGGCTACTGGCTCCTGCAAACGACCCCAAAGTTATGATCAGGCGGCTTCAGAAGGAATTGTCAGAACTGACCGCAGACAAACCCACCGTAAAGGAAATACCGGGTTTGACCTTCACAAGCGGATCGTTCACGCTCATCGTCGGCCGTACGGCAAAAGAGAACGACGAGCTGCTCCGGCATTACGCCAAAGGGTATGACTGGTGGATGCACACCCGGGATTACCCCGGCGGGTATGTGTTCATCAAAGGCCTGAAAGGGAAAAGCGTGCCGCTGGACGTTCTCTTGGATGCCGCCAACCTCGCCGTGGTCTTCAGCAAAGCCAAAGGGCAAACACATGTCGATCTGTACTACACCCAAGTGAAATACCTCAGACGGGCCAAAGATGGGCCTGTAGGACTGGTCCTCCCGACTCAGGAGAAAAACTTTCCCGTTACGGTAGACGAAACAAGACTAAAGAGAGTATTTTCTACGTCAGGGGAAGCGCATGCATGAAAGCAATTTCCAAACCATCTTTTATCCTCAGGACATCACCGTAAACGGAAAGGGGGACAGGACTCCGCCACAGGCGCTTCTGGTACCACACGCCTCCTTTGATTGGATCGGAGACGGCCTCAAAGAAACCTACGGTTTGGTCTCAGGTTGCGAGCCTGAACGCATCATCCTGCTTGCTCCGCTCCATCAGGAAGTCAGGCCTTCCTTGGTAAACCACTGGTTGTTTGTTCCCCAAGATGACGGGATCAGCATTTTTGGAAAAGAAGTCCATTTTGCCAAAGATATCATCGATTCGATCATACTCTCGCATAAAGAGGACATCATGAAGGATGATGCAGTCTTTCAGGAAGAACCTGATTGGGAACTACATGCCGCGATGTGCGCAGCCTGTTTCCCCACCGTACCGGTCGTGCCGATCCTGGGCTGCGGGGCTTTGGAGAGCAAACGGGTCAGGTTCCTTTCCTCACTCCTTTCATCCATCCTTACGCCGAAGACACTGGTAATCGCCACCTGCAATGCCTCGCAAAGCCTTGACGCAAAAGCTTCCTGGTCGCAGGCCTCCGCCTTCACGGCATGTCTGGAGAACGGGGAGAGCGTTCTGGACAAAGGACATAAGGGCATCATCGGAGCTTGCGGATATGGTTTCATCGAGGCACTCGGCAGGATACCGCCCTTCAACGCGCATTGGGATGTCATCGGCTTATCTGTCAGAAACAGGTCCTTCAGCGCAATGCCGCCTGAGGCCGTCGACTTCGACGGCGATGCCGTCTGGCATGTGTATGCCATCGGCAAAAGGAGCTAGGAATGCATGGAAACGAAATTTTCAACACATCCATCGAAGGGGTTCCCTCAACGTGTCTGGTTTTGGGCGGCAAAGACATGGATCTGCCCAGTTATCTTCTCCAAGGCGAGAAGGAATTCGGCTACATCTATCAAAACGGAACGCTTCGTTCATGGTTATGGAAGGGATTGACCATAGCCAATGGGAAACGTTGCCTTTACTTTGACAGACTGCCCATCTACAGCATCTGGGACTTGGCGGGAGCGCATCAAAAGGATGCGTTGGAAACCGCCAAAGACCTGTGCAGGGCACTGCCGTTGCTGGATGATGCCTTTTTGAACGTATCCAGCGGCATCTTGCCGCTGTGGAGAATGTATGGCATCGAAGGGGGCGGCGTGCTTTTGTTCCCCCAAAGCCTCGGGGATTTGATCTCCTCCTGCTCCGACGAAAACGAACGCTATGCGAATCTCGCCGCTTGGGTGCACCATGACATCCACCCGGCCTTCGGTCTGTGCGACCAAATCGTCCAGATCCTTTATATGGCCGCAAGCGGACAACCGCCCTTCCTCTCCCCGCAAAGCAGGGAGGATTCGTTCAGGGCTGTTTCGCTTTCGTTGATGCGCTGTTCCTTGGATGTGAAGACGGTGACGTTCATCGATGACACACTCGCTTTGGGATTGACCAGACAGCGTGACATCGCCGGCAACGGTCCGGAACAACGGGTGCTGGGCTCCTGGATGATCACAGAGCTGCAGGCTTTGTCGTGGGGTGAGAACATCACGACGGACACAAAGAATCCCGAATGCGTGCAATTCCTGCAGAAACAGAACCAACGTGCAGACCGTCGTGTCTTCTGGCGCAAGAAAGGCTGGCTTGTCATCACGATAGCCGTTGCGGCGCTCATCGTAGGTGGTTTCATCAGAAACAGAATCAAACTGGCCCTCACTCCACCTTACACCAACGGCATGAGCGACACGGAGATCATCGAAGAATACTACACGGGACAAACGGAACTGGATGTAGAGAAAATGGGCGCGTCCTTGGCCAAGCATGTGAAGAATCCGGCGGAAATGGAAGTAACCAACCTGTACGTGACCAGACAGACACGGAAGGCCTACGAATCGATGGATGCCGTGGTGAATGTCCGGGAATGGATCGCGACAGGAAAACCCGCAATTACGGAAGGGGCAAACCTGTATGGGATCACCGACGTGCGCATCAAAGCACTGGACTCCGATTCCTATCAAGTGGAAAGCGATATCTGGACACCGTATCCGTATGAGGACGGCAACGGCGTGCCGGCGAATCCGGGACACGCCACCGTGTACCATTACACACAAACGCAGCGATTCGTCATGACGACCAACAAACGCGGCTGGCGTTTGATCGCGTCCATCACTAATCTTTCCTATCGTTTCGTGGGTACGGAAGAAGTTGAAGTCAAGCCAAATACGCAGACAAAAGCGCTTGGAATGCAGACGGGTCTGTAGCGGGTATCCACGTCACATCGGTGAAACTCCTGAAGAAAGTCATCTGGCGCTTCGCATACAGACGGCTGTTGCGCAGTATTCTTGCCTGAATGGACTGAAGGCTGTCCTCCCCGTCTTCCATGGCTTGGAAAAACTCATGATAACCTATCCCCTGCATGCCAGGCCAATCCGGTTTCGCCCCGCCGGCGATGAGGGAACGCACCTCTTCAAGCAAACCTTCGCGGAACATCTGCTCCACCCGTTCTTCAATCCGTTCCGCCAATTCCTTGTTGTCCCTGCATAATCCCACGACTAACGGACGCATGCCGAAACGAGGGACATCGGGCAACGCGAAATCGGAAAGCGGTTTCCCGCTGGTCTCCCAGACCTCCAGCGCGCGGGTGATGCGGTAACTGTCCTGCGGTTTGATCCTTTCCGCGCTCTGCGGATCGATTTCCGCAAGACGGTCATAAGCCCAGACAAGACCTTTCTCTTCGACAAGAGCTGCGATTTTCGCTCTGATCAGGGGATCACTTGCCGGTGCTTCGGAGAGCCCATACAGAAAATGCTTGAAATAGTAGGCGGTGCCACCGGATATGATGGGGATTTTCCCCTCGGAAGCGATTATCCCGCAGGCTTGGTCGGCTTCTTCGATGAAGCGGGCTACGGTGAATTGGTTCCACGGATCTTCGATATCAAGCAGATAATGAGTGATGGCTTTGCGTTGATCTTTCGTCGCTTTGGCGGACCCGATGTCCAACCCCCGGTACACTTGGATGGAATCGGCGTTGATGACGGAAAAACGGGAAGGATCAAGGGAAGAAAGCAGACACGTCTTCCCGACCCCCGTGGGGCCGAACAGGAAGACTATCTTGTCATACGGATTACTGTTGGTTTGATGGTGTATAGGAGATTTCACCATTCATGGCTTTGGTAAGGACGACGGAAACAATCTTCTCGTTCTTTGCTTCGATTTCCTTGCCACCGCACCCCGGTTCGGACAGGATTTCGGCTTCCTTAATCGCCGCACAGGTAATCTGGTAGATATTGTCCTTGTAATCTTCCAAGGCTTTCAATGGAATGCTCACAGTCGATCTCCTTGTACCTACGTACATTTGCAAAAGTATAGTAAAAAAAGGAAAACGTGTACAGCCTATCCGGCCATGCTTTCCACTTTCGTGATGATGATGCGCGCAACTTCCTCGGCACTCTTGTCGCTGGTGTCGATCACCAGATCGGCGACCGAGGGGTCGTCATTGTCGATTCCGTAGAGCCGTTTGTACCGCGCACTGTCATGCTTGTCCCGTTCGCTGGTCTCCTTGTATCGTTGCTCCAAGGTTCCGCCTTCGCGTTTCTGCACACGTCTGGCCCTTTCTTCCGTGCTGGCCGTCAGGTACACCTTCAGATCGGCTTCCTTCAGCATCCAGATGGCCAAACGCGAACCAAGCACGCAGTTCTTCTCCGCAAGGGCCATCCGCACCTGTCGGGTATCCACTTCCCTGTCCGGTTCGTCACTTGTTTCCGCCAACTTGCAGAATTCCCAGAATTCAATGCCTTTTTCCTTGCTGAGGTTGCGGAAGGTGAAGTTGATCATCGGATATCCCAACGCAAGGCTGACCAACGTGGTCACCGTGGTGTTCCCGCACCCGCTTTTTCCGCTGATGGCTATCCTCATTCGATATTCCTTATCTGTTCGCGGATATTTTCCAATCCGTCTTTCATCCTTACCACCTGCAGGTTCATCTCGGCGATTTGGCTTTTGCTCCCAATCGTGTTGATCTCCCTGTTCATTTCCTGGCAAAGGAAATCCAGCCGTTTACCGACCGGCTCTTGCAAATTGAGCAGGTTGTCGTATTCCTTCAGATGGGTCTCCAGCCGCTTCACTTCCTCATTTACCGAAAAACGGACCAGCATGACGGCGACTTCAGTGAGTATCCGATTCTCATCGTAGGCTTGGTCACCCAGCATCTCATGGATGCGGTCGATCAGATTCTTCTTGATCATCCCCTCCAACTCGGAGGCATGATGTTCGATGATGGCCAGCCCATCCTTGACCTGTCCTCCCAAGCGAACCAGATCTTTTTTCGTGCTTTCCCCTTCCCTGTCTTTGGAGGCGGAAAACTGCACGAGCGCTTCGTCCAAGGCATGGAACAAAGGCTCACGGTACATTTCGCTGTCAGCTTCCCTGAGGTTCGTCATCACCCCTTCACAGGCAATGTAATCGGAAAGGGATGGTTTGAGCGCTTTGCCGCTGTATGCCATGATCTGGCTGAATGCATCGGTATAGCGTTGCACGGCGTCCTTGTCCACCATGATCTGCAAGTCGCTCCGGGTATTCTTGACCCGGACGGTCAACTCAACATGCCCTCTCGCCGCGACCTTTTCGATCGCCTTGTCCAGTTCAATCTCAAACGGAGCGAAATAAAAGGGCATGGTATGTTCGATGTCCAGATACCTGTTGTTGTACGACTTCACCTCAAGGGCCAACTGGAACGAATCGGTATTGACCGTCGCCTGCCCATAACCTGTCATGCTTTTCATCCATTTCTCCTTCGTTCCCGAATCCGGTCGGCCAGAAAACGGTTGTTGCCCGCCCCCATGGTAACGCAGAGTTCTCCCTCAGACAACCAGCCACAGGCTTCAGCAACCGCCGCATCATCATCCTTCGCATAAATCACCGCCTGAAGCGGTATATGATAATGGGACAGCAGATGTGTTTCCAGCGCCTTCTCCAAATCCAACGCGCTGTCCCCTTCCTGATCCACATCCCCCCGTGCCGACGCATACGTGTTCTGGATGATCACCTTGTCAGCCAGCGACAGGCTGGAGACGAACTGCGGAAACAATGCCTTCGTCCTGCTTGCGGTATGGGGTCTGAACAACACCAGGATATGTCTGTTCGGATAGGCTTCCCTGAGGCTTTCCATCACCACTTTGATCTGTGATGGATGGTGGGCGTAGTCGTCGAGATAGGTGACGCCACCCTCCTCACCGGTCACTTCCATCCGTCCAACGGTACCGGGATAACCGGACAGGTCGGAAAGCATGGAGGAAAGGACTGATGGAAACACCTCATCGGTAAGCAAAGCGTCATCTGGAAGGAACAGTTTGACATTCTTCGAATCCAGCAACATCGCCGTCGCAAGAAGTGCGGCGCCGAACAAGTCGTCCGCCCAGGCTTCACTGTGCACCGGCAGATGGTAGAGCATTTCGATCAGATCAATGCTGTAGGCATCTTCGACGGTGTTTTTTCTCAGGCGGAACACGCCACGGGAGGAAAAGCCGTAGGTGATCACCCGAAGGTCAGGCCTGCGATCCTTCACCATGGACGCCAGTCTCCGCGTCATCTTCCCATCGATGCAGATGATGCAGAAACCGCCCTTCTGTATCTGCGTGCAGAATTTCACGAAACTCGCGAACACATCCTTTTCGCTGGGGAAATAATCGGGATGGTCCCATTCAATGGTGGTGATGAGCGCGCCCCGAACATGATAGGACAAGAAATGGTCCTGATATTCGCAACCTTCCAGCAGGAAATATTCGTCCCCTTGGTTGGTCATGCCTTCCTGCCCGATGAGATTCGAGCCGAAAATGCTGAAAAACGGGTATTCCTTACGTTTACCGCGGGAAAGGAGATAGGTGGTTGCGGCTGTGACCGTGGTTTTCCCATGTGTTCCGCTGACCACATAACTGTCCCGCCCTTCGGTGAGTTTTGCCAGGAACCCGATGTAGGAATACAGCGGTTTCGAACGCTTTTGGGCTTCTTGGAGAATCGGGGTGGAAAGGGGGTATGCGGAACTGTAGATGACCGTGTCGCACGCAAGGGGGAGGTTCGCAGCCTCGAAACCAAGGTCGACATGAAGATGGTTGCGTTTCAGGAGATCGTCAGTGGAAAAAACTTCTCCGCTGTCGCAACCGGAAACCGTTTCCCCCATTTCGGAAAGCGACACAGCCAGACTCGCCATTCCGGTTCCTTTGATCCCGACCATATAGTATGTGGACATCTTCACCTATCCCTTACCCAACAAAAAAAGGCTCCCTGTCCCCAGAGAGTCTTTCCATGGTGCCGGAACCGCTTACTGGGCGGCTGGTGCGGGAGCGGCAGCTTTCGCGCTCTTGCCCGCCTTGGCGGCGACATTCTTGATATGGGCGTCACAAACCTTGCAGACTTTCACCTTGTTCCCATCAACGGTCTGTTCATACAACAGTTTTGTTTCTGTGCGCTTGCAGATCGGGCAGGTGCCTCTTCCATGGTTCGCTTCTTTGACAATTCCAGCCCCTCTATGTGCTTTGGACATGTGCGTATCTCCTTACGTTTTCAAAATGCGACTCAATTGAATATACTAGATAGCTGTTTTCGCTGTCAAGGTTCGCGAACCTCATTTGATGTATGCCAGGGAAACCGTCACGGGTACCCCGCCTCCGTTTCCCGTATAGACAGATAAAGGAACGTCCATGCCGAAATCCACACGGAAACGTTTCAGCATCAAGCCGATGCCGAAACTGTTGCACCCTGTATCGGTGTTGAAACGGTATAAACCCAAACCCGCTTTGGTGTCATGATATCCCGATCGCAGGGAAACCTGCCAGTCGGGAAGAAGCTGGAAACGCAAATCCAATCCTGCTTTGAGAGAGGCGTTATCCTCATCCCCCACATCAAGCAACTCGGCGACGACGGTGAGCTTGCAAAAATTCAGTTGGCCGTCGTTCGAATAGGTTGGTGTGGAAACCGACAAACCGAAACCAAGCGTACGGTACAGCTGCATGAAGCTGAAGTTGATCGTCCCATCGGTAGTGGCTTTGGCGAATTGGTCGCTCACCAAACCGATCTTCAACCAATCGTCGTCATACAGCAACCCGAAACCCGCAGAGAGGCTGGTCGCCCCGTACATCGGTTCATATCGTTCAAAAAGCGACTGGACAAGGTAATCGGACAGGCGTTGCCCATCGGTGATTTGCACCGAGGAGAGCGCCATGTAGGTGGTGGTTTTCAATGACAAGCCGAACGAGAAGCGGCGGAACGCATATGCCCAATCCAGCTGCAACCGCGTTGAATTGGTCGAATCATACGTATCCCCATCGGTTGTCGCGGTCCGTCCGGTCATGCTGTTGTGCACTTCCACGGAAAAGGCGAGGTTGGTTCCGCAGAAGGACAAAAGCAGGCTTGACGACGGAAGGTTCACCATCTGTTCCCCGCTTTCCACGCGATCCCCGTACGAAGCAAGGATATAGAGGCGTTCGTCGCTGCCTGTCAATGCGGCGGGGTTGGCGAACATGAAAGCATACCCGCCGCTTTGGGAAACCCCCATCACAGACATGCCGTGATTCTGATCGCTCGCACCATCAATGGCAGTTGCGTACAACAAGCCCGGCAACACCAACAGGACGAGCAGGAACGCTTTTCTCACAACGCCTCCCGAAGCGCCTTGGCCAACTGGTCGGGGCAACTGGTCGGACGTTTGCCGCAGGTCGTCCCTTCCAGAAGGGAAGCCACTTCCTCCACGGTCCGGCCTTTCACCAGACGTTCAAGGCCCGTATGGTTTCCATCACAACCTCCGTCAAACACGACATCAACAATCTTATCCCCGTCGACGGTGACGGTAATCTTCCGGGCACATACGCCCCGGGGTGTGTACGTAATGGTTTTCATACTGCAAAGCATAGCAAAAAACGGCGACAAATGGTAGCATACATGCCGTGAAACAGCTTGTACGTCTTCTTGACAGCGTGGGTTTCCCCTCTGGGGGCGTCACCGACCGGATGATAACCCAAATAGACTTCGACTCACGGTCCTGCATACCAGGTTCGCTGTTCTTCGCGTTCCCCGGTATCCACAGCCAAGGTATCGACCATGTGGCAGACGCCCTCCTCCACGGAGCCGTGGCGGTAGTCGCGGAAAAACCCGTCGACGGCGTTCAGGTAATCGTCACGCCCGCGGTCAGGCGTCTCTATGCGCTTGTATGCGCTGCGTTTTTCGACTATCCGTCCCGCAAATTGTCCATCATCGGCGTGACCGGTACCGACGGGAAGAGCACAACCTGCGATTATCTGAAGCAACTGCTTCATGTACAGGGTACGGAAAGTGGCATTCTCGGAACCGTATATATGGACGATGGCTCGGGAAAACAGTTCAGCCCATACCGGCAAAGCACTCCGGAAGCATGGTACCTTGAGCAATTTTTCTCCCGTTGCGTCGAACATGGCCTGAAGACCGTGGTTTTGGAATGCACCAGTCATGCGCTGAGCGACGACTATGACCGTTTGGAAGGCGTGACCTACGATATGGCCATCGTGACCAACGTGACCAGCGAACATCTGGAATTCCACAAAACCCTCGAACGGTATGTGGATGCGAAGTGCAATCTGGTGCGTCATCTGCGCAAAGGTGGATGTTTCATCAGTACGACGGACAACTGGCATCTTTCCGAATTTTTGGCGGCTTTGCCTTTGGAATGTTCTTCCCTCATCCTCCACAAAGATGTGGACATCAGGCTGACGGACGACCTCAAAGCCCTGTATGAAGGAAAAACATACGCCATCAACGCGACCCTTCCCGTATTGTGTTCCAACGCATTGCTCGCTACCATCGCCTGTTCGGTCTTCACCGGTAAAAACCTTTCGGTTATCCTCCCTTCTCTGGCGACGCTCTCACCTGTCGAGGGACGCATGGAAATCATCCCCAACACGCTGGGATTGAGGATCATCATTGATTTCGCCCATACAGCAGACGCCTACCACAATGTGATGGGGTATCTGGCGAAAACCAAAGGCAATGGCAGGATGCTCGCCCTCTTCGGCGCCGCAGGGGAAAGGGACACATCCAAACGCGCACCGATGGGCAGGGAGGCAAGCACTTACTGTGATGCGCTGTTCCTCACGGATGAGGATCCGCGCAGGGAAAAGAGCGGGAAAATCGATGATGATATCGAAAGCGGGATGGTTCGCGCCATACCGGTCTATCGCATCGACGACCGGAGGCAAGCCATCAGGGCCATGTTCGGATATGCGGAGAAAGGGGACACCCTGCTGTTTCTCGGAAAGGGGCATGAGCATTCACTGGAGAAACAAGGCGTCAAATATCCATGGAACGAAAAAGAAACCGTCGGTGAGATGCTGGAGGAAGCTGAACGATCATGAAAGTCGCATTGTTGTATGGAGGACCGTCGGCGGAACATACTGTCTCGGTCCACAGCGCGCAGAATGTGGAAAAAATCCTGCACAAGCTCGGGCATCACGTCATTGACATAGCCATCGATCTCAACGGACATTGGTTCTTGCAGAAAGGCCCTGTGGACGAACATTTCTCCACAGAAGCTGACGTGGACATACATCCGGGGGAAGGCCTGTTCGCCGATGGCAAGAAACTGGAAGTGGATGTGGCGTTTCCCGTCACCCACGGCCATGGGGGCGAAGACGGGCTTCTGCAGGGACTCTGCGCCTTGGCCTACATACCATTGGCTTCCACCGACACACTCTCCTCGTCTGTGATGATGTACAAATCCATCGCCCAGAGGCTTTTTTCCAGTGCAGGCATCCCCACCATCCCGACGTATGTCATCGAGGGTGAGACCATCAAGGAATGCGAGAATGAGGATGAATGGGGGGAGTTGCTCCTCACCTGCCGGAAAACCTGCGGACCTTCGTTGTTCGTCAAGCCAGAGGACGGCGGATCGTCCATCGGAGTGACGCCGCTGGATGATCCGGATGAAGAGTCCTTCTCAGAGGCTGTACTTCTGGCACGCAATTATGGGGAACGGGTGATGGTGCAACAGTTGGTAAAACCGATGTGTGAGGTGGAATGCGCCCTGTTGGAAGATCCCTCCTGGGGTTTGGTCTGCTCCCCTCCAGGGCTGGTGGTCAACCCCACCAAGGAAAAGGCGAAATACCTCACCTATGCGACCAAATACGCCCTCAGCGGTGGCGACAGCCTCCTCTGCCCCGCCCCCATTCCCACGGCTGACCAGTTGACCATCATGAGCTATGCAAAGACTGCTTTCGCGGTAGGCAAATGCCATCTGTATGCCCGTGTGGATTTCTTCTACAACGATGGTCACATCTGGATCAATGAGGTGAATACCCTGCCAGGTTTGACGCTTACAAGTCATTATCCTGTGCTTATCGCCCAAAATGGATACACGATGGAGCAGGTTGTCGCCATTCTGCTTGACGATGCATTGGAACAATATCGGAAAAGTTTGGAGAAGACATATATCCCTCCTGTCTCATGATGCTATACTGTGTCCATGAACCCGTTGTTTTTCCATGTGGACATGGATGCGTTTTTCGCCAATGTGGAGGTATTGGACGATCCCCGGCTCCGCGGAAAATGCGTGCTCATCGGACGCAATGAAAAACGGTGCGTGGTTTCCACGGCGAGTTACGAGGCCAGAAAATTCGGTTGCCATTCCGCCATGCCGATGCAGCAGGCCCTGAGTCTCTGCCCCCAAGCGATCGTCGTCCCTCCTCATTTCGACCGCTACAGCGCCATCAGCAGGCGGATTATGGATATCTTCTCCCTCTATTCGGACAATGTCACCCAGATATCCATCGATGAGGCGTTCCTCGACATGAGCGGAATGGAACGCCTCTACCCCAGCGCCAAAGAGGCCGCGGTGAAACTGAAAGCACAAGTCAAGGAAGAAACGGGGCTGACCATCAGTGTTGGTATCGCGCAAAGCCGTTTCATCGCGAAAATGGCCAGTGACTATGACAAGCCAGACGGATTGTGCAGAGTCTCTCCAGGCAATGAACTGAAATTCGTGGATGCCGTAGGATTGAAGAAGCTCTGGGGTGTGGGGAAAGTGACCCAACAACAACTTTTCCGGCACCACATCGTAACGACACAGGAACTCAGGACGTATTCGGAAAAAAGCCTGCAGAGCCTGTTCGGCGCTTCGATGGGTTCTTTCCTGTATCTTGCCTGCAGAGGCATCGATCCCGGTATCTTCCAAGGCGAGGCGAAAAGCCACAGCATCAGCACGGAGAGCACTTTCGCCGATGATGTCAGTTTGAGTGACATACTTGAAGAAACGTTGCTCTGCATGAGCCATGAAGTGATGTTCCGTTGCCTTTCCGAACATCAGATGGCCAGAACCATCAGCGTGAAACTCCGTTTCCCCGATTTTTCGCTGCATGAAAGCCAGATGACCCCGACGGAAAACATCCTCAATGCGGAGCAGGTCTACGCATATGCGAAAACCCTCTTGCATATGAAATGGAAGGAAGGGACACCGGTACGGCTCATCGGGCTTTGTCTGGGAAACCTGTACAAAGGGGAAAAACCGCTTCAACCGGAGCTGTTTTCGTCGGAAGCGGAGAAGAAACGGAAACTAGAGCTGGCCATCCTCAAACTGCAGGAACGCGGCAGCAAGGTGATCAAAGCCGCAAACCTCAAAGAAGACACGTGAAGGCGACCGTCACCAAGACGGCAAGGATGATCCGATACCAGCCAAAGACAGAGAAGTCATGTTTTTTCACGTAGGAAACCAAACCGCGGAGCGAAATCAAGGAAACCAAGAATGCGGAGAGCGTCCCTGCCGCGATGATGAACCATTCCTGTCCTTGCAAAGCAAAGCCCGCTTTCACCAATTTGAGCAACGAAGCGCCGAACATCGGGATGATGGCCATGAAGAAACTGAACGTGCTGGCCACCGTACGGTCCAGGCCTACGAGCATGCCCCCGAGGATGGTCGAACCGCTCCGTGAAGTCCCCGGCACCAGAGACAACGCTTGGAAACAACCGGTTTTGAGGGCATCGCCGAAGGAGATGTCATCGATGTCGGTGATCCTGAATTCCCTTTTCCTGTTTCTCTTTTCCAAGATGAGGAACAGCACGCCATAGACGAATAAAGCACCTGCGACCACCTGCCAGGAATGGAGATGCTCATCCACATAATCATTGGCAAGAATCCCGACCACACCGACAGGGACGGAAGCTACGAGCACTTTTGCCCAGAGAAGCCAAGCCTTTCGCTTCTCTGTCTGACTCTTCTTCGGGGAAAGGGGGTTGAGCGTGCGTCCATACAGGCAGACAACAGCGAGGATGGAACCAAGCTGGACAAGCACCAAAAACAAGTTTTTGCACGCTTCTGAGACATGCATGGGGAAAAAGGCGTCAAACAGCAACATATGGCCTGTCGAACTGACGGGCAACCATTCGGTGATGCCTTGGATGATGCCGAGAAGAATCGCTTTGCATATTTCCATTGCCCGAGTATACCATAGTTTTCCCATGCGTGTACAAAACCGGTGAAAACCACTACACTGGGCGCGAGGAGTGAGGATGTCGCTGAACATCGTGCTGTTCCAACCGGAAATTCCCCAGAACACAGGGAACATCGCCAGAACTTGCGCTGCAGTCGGCGCCACGCTGCATCTGGTCCATCCCTTGGGGTTTGTCCTTTCCGACCGTTATCTAAAACGGGCCGGTCTGGATTATTGGCCGCTTGTCGACATCCGGGAATGGGAGGATGATGAGGCTTTTTTCCAGGCCCATCAAGGGTGCAGCCTCTATTTCTTCACCAAGAAGGCACATTTGTGTTACGCTTCTGTGGATTATCCGCGTGATACGTATCTTGTTTTCGGCAGGGAAAGCGTAGGGCTTGAGGAGCAGTTGCTCAGATCCCATAAAGCGCAATGCGTGCGCATCCCGATGAAGCGGGAGGCACGGAGCCTGAACCTTTCGAACAGTGTGGCCATCGTGGCGTATGAATACATGAGGCAACAAGGGTTTGAGGGATTGCAGGAGCAAGACACCTCATTTGATTGGGAGGCATCATCATGAATATCGGCATCATCGGTTGCGGGAATATGGGCGGCGCGATCGCCTACGCGTTGGTCAAAACGGGTTTCACCGTCATCGCCACCGACCATACAAAAGCGAAAATCGAGAAAACAGGGGCGAAATGCGGCACGCTTCAGGAAACCTTGGATTCAGGAGACATCATCATCCTCGCCGTCAAACCTCAGACGCTACCTGCATTACTCCCCTCTCTGAAAGGGAAAAAGAAACAGTGGATCAGCTTGGTGACCGGCTACAGCCTCGAAAGGCTCGCCCAAGAATTCGGCACCCATGAGATCGTCCGATACATGCCGAACATCGCGGCGAAGGCGGGTGCGAGTGTGACTGCAGTCTGCTTTGATCCGGCTTGTCCCGAGGCTTTGAAACAGGCGGCTATGGACATCGCGCTGACCTTCGGTTCGGCTTTTGAGATGGCGGAGTCGCAAATGCCGGCGTTCATCGGCATTTCAGGCAGCGGCATCGCCTATGTATTCGAGTTCCTCCACGCCATGGCGCTCGGCGGAACCAAGGAAGGCATTCCCTACCAAAAATCACTGCAAATCGCACGGGACACGCTTTCCTCAGCAATCGCGCTGCAGAAAGAGGATGGAGGAAACCCGGTGGCGTTGATGACTGCTGTCTGCTCCGCCGGAGGGACGACCATCGAAGGTATTGATGCATTGGCAAAAAACGGCTTTGACCATGCCGTTATCGAAGCGGTTACCATGGCCGCTGAAAAATCGAAACGTATGTGAGGAAGAGAGGAACATCATGATTGATCTGAAAGAACTGAAAACCCGCCACGACGAGATCGCGAAAAACATCAAGGATAGGAACATGAACGTCGATCTGGACGCCATCATCGCCCTGTCCGACAAGCGTTCCGCCGTGATGAAACAGGCAGACGATATGCGGCAGAAACGGAACGAGAACGCCCAGAAGATGAAGGGAAAACTCGAACCGGAAGTGCGTGCCCAGTTGATCGATGAAGGGAAAACCATCAAAGAGCAGATAGCCGAACTGGAAAAGGAATCGGCAGAACTTGACGCCGAATACCAGATAAAGGCAAAGACCATCCCGAATTACGCCAACCCCAAAGCCCCCATCGGCAAGGAAGACAAGGACAGCACTGCGGTAAAGTATGTCGGAGAGCCGGTGAAATTCCCGTTCAAGGCTTTGGACCACGTGCAGATCGGACAAAACCTCGATCTGATCGACTTCGATACGGCGACCGCCGTTTCCGGCCCCAAATTCTACTATCTGAAGAATCAGGCCGTGCTTCTTCAGATGGGACTTGAGCGCTATGCGATGGACATCGTTCTCAAACATGGGTTCACCCCGTTCATCACTCCGGATGTCGCCAAGGAGGAAATCCTGTCGGGCATCGGTTTCAATCCCCGCGGCGCTGAGAGCAACATCTACACGGTCGAGGGAACAGGAACCGCTTTGGTGGGTACGGCGGAGATCACATTGGGTGGGTATTATGCGGGCAAAATCATCGACAAAAAGGATCTGCCCATCAAGATGACCGGGTTGTCCCATTGCTTCCGCAGGGAAGCCGGCGGCGCGGGACAGTATTCAAAAGGGCTGTACCGGGTCCACCAGTTCTCCAAATTGGAGATGTTCATCTACTGCCTGCCCGAGGAATCGGACAAATGGCATGACTACCTGCTTTCCGTTGAAGAAGAAATCTACCAAGGTCTCGGCCTCGCCTACCGTGTGGTCGACACCTGCACCGGCGATCTGGGAGCGCCCGCATACCGGAAATTCGACATCGAAGCGTGGATGCCGGGACGCGGGGACGAAGGGGAATACGGGGAAGTCACCTCCACTTCCAACTGTACGGATTACCAGGCGCGGAGCCTGTCCATCCGCTATCGCGATGATGATGGGAAACTCAAGTTCGTCCATATGCTGAACGGCACCGCCGTCGCCCTTTCCCGGACTATGGTAGCCGTACTGGAGAATTACCAACAGGAGGATGGCTCCATCGCCATGCCGAAGAACCTGATCCCCTATGTCGGGTTTGATCGGATACCGGCGAAAAAAGCTTGAGGAGGAACGGATGCATATCAGCGCGTTGACCACCGATTTTTATGAACTGACCATGATGCAGGGCTATTTTGAAGCCAATCATAACCCCAATGTCGTATTTGACATGTTCTATCGGAACAATCCATTCAACGGAGGGTATGCGGTCTTCGCGGGGATCAACGACCTGATCGATAAATTGGAGGAATTCACCTTTGACGCAGAGGATATCGCATATCTGAAAAGTCTCGGCCAATTCTCCGAACCGTTTCTGGATTTCCTTTCAAACTATCATTTCCACGGGGACTTGTATTCCTTCAACGAAGGAACCATTGTGTTCCCCGGGGAAGTTTTGGTGCGGGTCCACACCTCCTTGATAGACGCGCAACTCATCGAAGGGTTGCTTCTCAACACGGTGAATTTCCAGACTTTGATCGCCACCAAAGCGGCCAGAATGGTCGAGGCCAGCGGTGGCGGCACCATCATGGAGTTCGGTTTGCGCCGTGCCCAAGGTGAGGATGGAGCCCTCTCCGCAAGCAGAGCCGCCTTCATCGGCGGCTGCAAAGTGACCAGCAACACGCTGGCAGGCAAGTTGTATGGTATCCCGGTGGCGGGAACCATGGCCCACAGCTGGATCATGAGTTATGACAACGAACTGGACGCATTCCGCGAATTCGCCAGGCTCTACCCGGACAATGCGATTCTCTTGATCGACACCTATGATACATTGCATTCAGGCATCGACAACGCCATCAAGGTCGGGCTGGAGCAGAAGGCGAAAGGGAAAAAAATCGGTGTGCGCATTGACAGCGGGGACCTCTCCTATCTGCCGCGGGTCGTCAGGAAAAAGCTTGATGACGCCGGTCTTGCGGACGCGACGATCTGCGTATCCAATGATCTGACTGAGGAAATCATCCAGACTTTGGTCACCGACAAAGTACCCATCGACAGCTGGGGCATCGGCACCAACCTGGTGACGGGAGGAACGCAAAGTTCGCTCAACGGCGTCTACAAGCTGGCCGCGAAAGAAGAGAACGGATTGTTCGTCCCGACGATGAAGATTTCCAACACGTTTGAAAAGACGACCAACCCGGGCATCAAACAAGTGTATCGCTTCGCTGATGCTTCGGGATCCGTTATCGCCGATCTGATCACCCTGTCCCAAGAAGTGGTGAAACCAGGCGTGAAATACACTTTCTTCCATCCGTTTGCAGAAGGCGATTTCTTCGAACTCAAGCCGGAAGCCTACGCCACCTGCACGCCGATGCTGGTCAAACAGATGAAAAACGGGAAACGATGCCAAAAGAAGCCGGAACTCAGGGAAATCCAGAAAGAGGTGAAGGATAACCTGGAGAAATTCCATCCTTCCTACCGGAGGCAGATCAACCCGCACATCTATAAAGTCAGCCTTTCGCCGAAACTGAAGAAACTGAAGATGCAATTGGCGCTTGAGCAGAGAAAACTCAGTTTGTCCGAGGGGAAGCCACTGCTTTGAGTTGGAAGGCGATGCGTTCGGTTTCCTCATGGATGATGCCGCACCGTACAAAATGGTATTTCGCAAAAAGATGGAGCATCGTGTGGTTGTCCGCATGGGTATCTGCACGGATGTTCGGTATCACGGAGAGACAATAGCCGATTACGGAAGAGAATACACCTTTCAACACACCGTCACTGGCGATGCGATGGAGCGTACCGTACGGTTCGTTGTCAGGCCAACAGCCATCTTCGATGAACCGGTAGGAGGGATCCTCCCCGAGGATGAAAGCAAACACGGCATGAGGCCGCCCGTCAGAACCGACGCATACATACAACCACCCTTTCCGAATGTCTTCGCGCAGGAGAACATCCTGAGGATAGGATGCGCCCCATTGTTCGGCGTTTCCATGCTCTTTCATGTAGGTCCGCGCACATTTGTAGATGCGCAGAAGCTCCGGCAATTCATCTTCTTCCGCTTTGCGTATGGTCATCATTTCAGATTCCCGCAGGCTTCAATGGCGCTGACGATGGCATTGGCCATATTCTGTCTCCAACTGGAGCTGATGAGGTTTTTCGCATCCCCCTCATTGGTGATGAAGCCGACTTCGATGAGGACCGCCGGCATTCTGGAGATGTTCAATACCCGGACATCCTGCTGCTTCACTCCGCGGCTGCGTGAAAGCGGCATGCGCTCCCCCACTGTGGTCTCAAAAGCGGACGCCACTTCTTTGTTGCGGCTGTTGAGCAAGTCATTGAGTTCCTTTTCCGTGAAGGGGGCGAACAGGCTGATGTTTTCCTTCGGTGTCTGTTCATCCAGCAAAGTGACCTGCATCGTCGGCATCTTGGTGAGAATCTCATAGCCTTGGGCCTCGGTGTTCGGTGCGCTGTTCACGTGGATGGAGACAAACAACGCGCTGGTTTTGCGGGGAAGCTGGGTGGTGTATGCGATCCTGCAACGTTCATCCAACGGAATGAAGGTATCGTCGTTCCGTGTGGTGATGACATTCCAGTCAGGATGGCTGACGTTCAAGAGGGAGACCGTGCGCTGGGCGATGTCTAGGGTGTAATCCTTTTCATAGACGGTTCCGCCGGCAAAACTCCAGGCAGAGGTCGCTCCGCTGTCCTTTCCTCCATGTCCCGCATCAATGATCACTGTCCCCAACGGATACGAAAAGGGATCGGTCCGCGCCGAGAGCGGAAGGAAGACACAGAGAAGGCAAACCAAGCAACAGAAACGCCTCACGTCTTCGCCTCATTGGAGACCCAGCAGGACACAAGATGGGCGTAATCCTGTTTCACCAGCCATAAAAGCCGGGTCTTCACCTCATTGCGGAAGGCATCCTTGTCAAAATCCTGACGGGGTTTGCGGGCTGTATTCTTGCCGCTGATGTCTTGTTTCACCCCCAATGCTTTGGTGCAGCATCTGCGGTAGCCTTCCATTTCCGTAAGATCCTCAATGATGGAAAGACGATCCGGAAACTGCAGCAACAAGGTCTGGCACACATACAGGGGATACCCGAATTCCCAGCAACGGATGCCCCAATCGAGAGCCTGCCAATACTCGCTGTGTATCTGTTCGTCAAACCCCCTCAGCCTTTGGAACAAGGCCCTGTCATACAAGCCAAGCCCCACCAACGGATACAGGGTATCGACTTTGGTGTCATCCAGCATGTTGGGGAAAGCGCAGTCATGGTCGATTCTTCCATCCTTCAGTTTGGGTATCCGCACACACGGCACGATTTCCTTTGCGGAATTGGCCAACACCGGCACCACCATGGCCGGATGCTCCTGTTTCTCCATCATGGCGAACAGCTTCTCTCCGTCAAAGCGTATCAAATCACCATCGCTTCTGACGATGAGGAAATAATTGGTCTTGCACTCCGAGGCGAAAGCGTTGATCTTCTCGCCGCTGAACCCGCGGGATGTGAAGACAATGAAGGTAACGGAAGGGTACCGTTCCTGTATCTCATTGATGTTTACATGATCCTCACGAGTCATTACATGGATGTCATAGTCGAGGTTTTCCACATACCAGGCGAGAGAACGTTCCAATTGTTCAGGCGTTCCGACATCGAGCAACCCGACGGCAAGCAACGGGTTGTCGTGCAAGGAGCGGATACGGCTCTCAAAATCCTGTTTGTTGTGGTAAATACGATAGTTGTTCACAAGCCTCTGCCTGTTGGCATTGTAATCCTAAGGAGAGAGGCAATCAAGTTACCTTTCGCATGGCTTGCTTTTTCTTCATAGCCGCCACAGGTTTTTTGGATGCTTCGGTCGGCTTCTTTGCCTCCACTGGCTTTTTCTGGAGTTCTTCCGACGGTTTTCTGACGGCAGCAGGTTTTTGGGATGCCTCGACCGGCTTCTTTGCCTCCACAGGCTTTTTCTGGAGTTCTTCCGACGGTTTTCTGACGGCAGCAGGTTTGGTTTTCCGTTCTTTTTTGGCTGTTTCCGAACGTTCCAGCCAGCCGACAATGAATGCAGGAGTCCAATAGGTCCTGTTTTCAGGAATCATTCCCTTCCCCGCACGATATCGTTTGATGCCGAAGAAATCGGCCAACGGTTTCACATTGGGGTCCATTTCATGATATTGCTGGATGCCGAACGCCCATTCCCTGCCTTGCGCGCGATCAATGATGGCAAATAACGAACCTTTGCGCGCAGGCATGCATTTGTAGTTGAAGAACGAACCATCCCCTTCCTGCACGTTTCCGACGACTTCCACGGGAACGGTGACTTCCATGTGAAAACCCTGCTTCTCCAAAAACAACACAGCGTCAGATGCCGAGACGTACAGCGTGTCATGATATGTGATCAATTCATGCCTACTCATGCACTTTTCCTTGTCCTTTGGCTATTGTAGGGTTTCACGGCGTTTACGGCAACCCGTCATTCCACGCTTGAGAGGATCACCATGTCTTCCGGGCGGAAAATCACATCTTTGTGTCCTTTGCCCAAGAAGGAATCAATCTCTATATTGGTGTGTCCCGCCATGAACGCAATCTCCGTGCTGTTGTAGTACGGAACAGCTTTGGCGAATACCGAGCCCGTGCTGTCCAGCACTTGCACCACGTCTCCGCTTCCGAAATCCCCCTGCACGGAGACGACACCTTTGGGAAGCAGGCTTTTATGGCACAATAAGGCTGTCTTGGCTCCTTCATCGACGACAATCGCACCCTGATGGGAGTTGTTGAGTATCCACCTCTCCTTCTGGGAAAGCCGTTTCTTCGGATGGATGAACGAACCGATATCTTCCCCACTCAGGATGCGGGGCAAAGCTTTCGGCTCATATCCGCTGGCGATGACGGTTCCGCATCCTGCGATGGTGGCGATCTTCGCCGCCAGCAACTTGGTCTTCATGCCGCCGGTGGCGAACTTGCTGCCCGCCCCTCCCGCATAGGAAAAAGTCTTCTCATCCAAAGACGGGATGTCGGAAAGGAGTTTTGCCTGTGGGTCTTTCTTGGGGTCCGCCGTATACAGGCCGGAAATATCCGACAGAATCACCAAAAGATCCGCATCGATCTTTGAGGCGACCATGGCGCTCATCCGGTCGTTGTCGCCGAATGCAGACCCGATTTCCGCGGTACTGACGACATCGTTTTCGTTGAAAATGGGCACGACATCCAAGTCGAGCAGCGTGAAAATGGAATTGCGGAGGTTCACATAGGTGGTGCGGTTGTTCAGATCGTTACGGGTCAACAGCAACTGCGAGCAAAGCAAACCGTTCTCCGCGAACGCCTTCCGGTAACTATCCATCAACACCGGTTGTCCGATGGAAGCGCAGGCTTGACGCATGGCGACTTGTTTGACCGCTTCTTTCAGCTTCAGTTCCTTGGCTCCCATACCGATGGCTCCGGAAGAAACCAGTAAGACCTGCAGTCCGTTGTTCTTCAGCGCCGCTATTTGTGCGGCGATATCCTCTATCTTGGTGATGTCGATGCCATTGTCCGCAGTAAGCAGGTTGGTGCCGACTTTGACGACGATCCGTTTGACCTTGGAAAAATCCCTCATGACAGTTCCTTGTGGGTGAAGGGTTTCGCCCCAGCTCCCATATATGTAGCTACAACCTCTCCATGACCGGAAAGGAGCCATTTGCTGGTCATCAGACCGGACAGCCCCACCGGCCCACGCGCATGAAGTTTGCTGGTCGAAACCCCCACTTCGGCGCCGAGTCCGTAGCGGTATCCGTCGGAAAATCGCGTGCTGCAGTTGACGAACACATCAGCGGAATCCACACGACTCTGGAATTGTTCGGCAGAAGCGGGATTGGCGGTGATGATGGCGTCAGTATGGTGGGAACCATGGGTATTGATGAACGCGATGGCTTCCTCTTCGCTTCGCACCACGTGCATGTTTATCTCCAACGCAAGGTATTCCTTGTCCCAATCGCCATCAACAAAAGGTACACAGCCTTCCGCAAGTGAACAGACCTGAGAATCCCCATGGACGATGACCTGCTTTTCATGAAAAGCCTTCACCATTGCCGGGATGAAGCTCTTTGCTGCCTCTTCATGTACAAGCAGGGTTTCGATGGAATTGCAGGCGGCTGGATAATTTGTCTTTGCGTCCAAGGCGCAGGCAATGGCCATCTCCTGATTCGCCTGCCGGTCAACATACATGTTGCAGATGCCGCTGGCATGCCCCAGTACCGGGATTGAGGTATTGTCCATGACGAAGCGCACGAATTGGTTGGTGCCGCGCGGAATGATCAAATCGATGTCACCCTCGCTCTCCAACATCACCGAAACATCCTCACGGGAAGAAAGGGCAAGCAACCAGCCGTCACCGATGGAGGTGGAACGCGCGCTTGTGTGGATGCAATCGGCAAGAACCTGATTGGTGTGTTTCGCCTCGCTTCCGCCTTTGAGGATGATGCCGTTGCCGCTTTTCACGCACAAGGATACAATCTGGATCAGGGCATCAGGACGAGCTTCGAAAATCATGCCGATCACCCCAAGGGGAACACTGATTTTCTTCAGGATGAAACCTTCGTCGAGTTCACGCTTTTCCAGAACTTTACCGATAGGTTCAGGCAGTTTGGCGACTTCACGCACTCCGGCAATGGACGCATCAAGCTTCTGACGGGTGAATGCCAGCCGAGCCATGACCGACGGGGCTATATGCCCGTTGGCTTCTGCAAGATCGAGGTCGTTTGCCGCTTTGATGGCGTCCCAATCATGGCTGAGCCTCTCCGCGATGGCGGAAAGCAACTCCTCCCTTTCCTCACTGCTGGAGACGGCAAGCCGTACGCTTCCCGCTTTGACTGAATGTATCTGTTCACGCGTTGTCATGCCCCATACGATACTGTGAAACGCGTTGAGGGACAAGCATCGTTGTCAGAAAAACCATACCTAAAGACCATCAACCGCCCATGCTTTCTTTTTGAACTACGGATTTGCCGTTCCTACGGGAAAGATATGTCCGACACAAATAGGATTTCAGGACAATTCCTGCTATCCGAAACCGACAATGGGGGTACTATCCACAATCAGAGATGATTTTTTTGTTCTATCGTGCGGAAATATGGTACGATAATGAATGAAAACAACTATTATCGGAGGTCTTATGGATAAAGAAATCGAAGCGAAAATCATTGAACGCATCATGAAAGACGAAACGCTGAAGAAACAGATCATGGGTATGGATGCAAAGGCTGCGCAGGCGTATCTCATCAAACAGGGTCTGACAAAGGTGAGTGAGGAAGAAGCCGGGAAATTGCTTGGAAAAATGAAGAAATTCCTTGCGGACGGAACCCTCACCGACGAGGAGTTGGAACATGTTGCCGGAGGAGTTGGGGAAGCGGAAGCCGCCGCAGCGATTGCAGCAGCTTGTTTTAGTTGAAAGTGAATCGTCTTCCAGCCTTTCCTGTTTGGTTACCAGCATGCTTTTTTCAAGGAACCGGATGCGAGGGATAAACAGTGCCATGCTGTGGGATGCCCTCTTCAGGGAGAGACGAAACCATCCACGCACATGCATACTGACCCATGGTATTTGGTAGAAAGTCGGTATGCATGATCTCCAATCCGGAAACCATCGCTGGAAATGTCACGGAGGTTTGGGAGAGATATGTTGTCCCAAACCTCCTGCAAATGAATCCAACTACAGTTCCATGTCCACCATCTTGAACTGGGTGACGTCAAACAACCCCATATCCGTCACTTTGTAAGCGGGAATGACGGGAAGAGCCATAAAACACAACGTCATGAACGGTTCCACATCCGGATTTACCTTGAGGATCCTGTAAGCCAAGTCATGCAGTTCCTGCAACCGTCCGTTCACTTCCTCCGCCGAAAGGGTGGTCATCAAACCGGCGATGGGAAGAGCCAAGTGCGCAACCACCTTGCCGTCCCGGACAATCGTCATGCCCCCTCCCATGGAGATGAGGTCGTTGACCGCACAGACCATGTCCGCGTCAGTGTCTCCGGTGACGATGATGTTATGTGAATCATGAGCGATGGAAGTCGCGATGGCGCCATGTTTCAGTCCATAGCCACGCATCAGGGCAAGTCCCACATTTCCCGTGCCGTGGTGTCGTTCTACAACGGCAAGCTTCAAGATGTCCGCTGAAGGATCATGAACGAAGAGGCCGTCCTCAAGTTTCACGAAGGCTTCGCCTTTGCCGGTGACGACGCTGCCCGGTTGCACGTCAATGACCCGCACATGGTTTCGGGAGAGATGGAGTTGGAGTTTCTTCGCCGAAAAATCCTTCACCTGCATGCGGCCGCTGACACGCTTCGTTTCCACAGCTTCGGTGCGTGCGAGAATCTGCCCGTCTTCGGCGACCAGTTTGCCCAAGACGTACACGCGTTCCGGTTTTGCTTCCTTATCATTGGGTATCAACAGGAAATCCGCCCGTCTGCCGGGTACGAGGGCTCCTCGGTCATCCATATGGTAGCATTCGGCGGCGTTGATCGAAGCGATGCAGTAGGCATCGACGGGATCCATGCCATGTGCGATGGCAAGGCGGACATTGTTGTTGATGTGCCCTTCTTCCAGGATGCTCTTTGGTTGCCGGTCATCGGTGCAAAACAGGACCCGCCCAATGTTTTCTTTGGTGACGCCGGGAAGCAGGTTCAACAGATCCTTGCAGGCGGAACCTTGCCGGAGCATGACGTACATGCCTCTGCGGATGCGATCCCGAAGCTCTTCCGGTGTGGCGCATTCATGATCAGTATGGATGCCTGCACCCGCATAGGCGTCCAAGCCTTGTCCTTTGACCGCAGGACTATGGCCGTCGATGGGAAGTCCCGCACATTTCGCTTCCCAAATCTTATCCAATACGAAGGGAGTGCCGGAAACCACACCTGGGTAATTCATCATTTCCCCCAGTCCAAGCACCCGTTCGTGTCCGAACATTTTTCTGATGTCTTTGGCAAGGAGGACGGCGCCGGCATGCTCGAAATCAGTGGCGGGCACGCAAGAAGGCACCATGAACTGCACCGACAGAGGCGTTTTCGCCGATGAAGCCAGCATATAGCGCAAGCCATCCAGCCCGCAGACATTGCATATCTCATGGGGATCGGCGACTACCGTCGTCGTTCCGAAGGGTACGACCAGATTGGAGAATTCACTGGGAGCAAGATACGACGATTCGATGTGCTCATGTCCGTCAATGAAACCGGGAACCAGAAACGCATCCTTGGCATCATAGGTTTCCTTCCCTTTGCCTTTGCCGTATCCGGCGTAACCGGCAATATGGCCTTTGCAAACCAGCAAGTCAGCCTGAAACCACTGTTTGTTGAACACATCCAGGATACGGGCATGGCTGATGCACAGATCAGCCTCCTTCCTGCCGTCGGCCACCGCAATGCACTTTTCCCAGTTTTGGCGTGAAATCATCGTTCTACCTCAGTGACAGTGTATCATGCTGATGGATGTTTGCAAGTATAAAAAGAAGCAATACACGTTTATGATTGATGTATAACTCATAATAAATACAAATTGGTGATGGATACATAAACTTTTCCGAGAATAATCACGATAACTTGCAAGTTTGAAAAAATCGATTTTACTTGGAGGTTCCTGATAAACGTGCTAGGATTGGTATAGTTCTCAAAAAGGAGTGTCTTTATGGAAAAGTATTTCAAGATTAAGGAACGAGGCAGTGATCTCAATACTGAAATCATGGCCGGAATCACAACGTTCCTCACGATGGCGTATATTCTCGCCGTCAACCCGGGAATTCTCTCCCAATCAGGAATGGATTTCTCCAAAGTTTTCGCGGCGACAGCCATTGCCTCCGCGATCGCGACATTGGTGATGTCTCTTGTCGCCAACCTGCCGTTCGCGCTTGCACCAGGCATGGGCCTGAACGCATTCCTTACCTACACGGTATGCCTTGGAATGCACAAATCCTGGCAATTCGCCCTCACCGCAGTTTTTGTAGAAGGGTTGATTTTCATCGCACTCACCGCCTGCAACATCCGTGAAGCGATCGTCAACTGCATCCCAGCCAACCTGAAGAAAGCGATCGGAGCCGGTATCGGCTTGTTCATCGCCTTCATCGGCATGCAAAACGCTGGCATCATCACCAAAGGAGCCACATTGGTGGAACTCTCCCCGACATGGTACAAAGGCGCACCGCTTCTGGCCATGATCGGCGTCGTACTCATCGCTGTTCTTATGGCCCGCAAAATCAAAGGCGCCATTCTCCTGGGCATGATCATCTGCACCATCATCGGCATCCCGATGGGTCTGACCAAATATGCCGGCGGCAGTTATGTTCCCCCAGCCCCGTATTTCTGGCCGTTTGACTTCCATGCCGTAGCACAGGATCCCGGTGAATTCTTCGTCATCATGTTCACCTTCCTGTTCGTCGACATGTTCGATACGGTCGGCACATTGATCGGTTGCGCCACAAAGACCAACATGATCCAAGACGACGGTTCCATCGTCAACTGCAAGGAAGCGTTGTTTGCCGATGCCATCGGCACCACCGTCGGCGCTCTGCTCGGCACTTCAACCGTCACCACGTTCGTCGAATCCTCATCCGGCATCGCCGAAGGCGGACGCACCGGTATGACCAGCCTTGTCGTCGCCATCCTGTTCCTGCTTTCGCTGTTCCTCGAACCGTTGTTCGGCTCGATTCCCAGCGCGGCCACCGCACCCGCTTTGATCATCGTCGGCGTACTGATGATGTCGCCGGTCAAGCAGATGGATTGGGATGATATGACCGAAGCCGTTCCAGGATTCCTGACCATGCTTTTCATGATCGTCGCATACTCCATCGCGGACGGCATCATGATGGGCATCCTGTCCTACGTCCTCATCAAGCTTTTCAGTGGCAAGCAGAAAGAAATCAGCCTCATGACATGGGTGCTTTTCGGACTGTTTGTGTTCAAAGTCATCGCGAAAGCCCTTGTTTGAGTCCTTTCGGACATGTATAGGGAAACGGGTCGGTACACGCCGGCCCGTTTTCATTTGTTGCCGATAGGTTTGTTTGTGGCTATATTTAGCCATGCACGGAGGTGCATTACCATGGATGAAATCAACATCACACAAAATCCCCAGAGGAAAGACAACAGTTCCATGATCGCCTTGGTGATGGGAATCCTTTCCATCGTATGTGGTCTTACAGGGCTGATGCCCATCGGTCTTGTCCTTGGAATCATCGGCATTGTCCAAGGCAACAAAAAAAGGCTCACCGATTCCGAGGCTCATGCGGGATTCGTCTGTTCCATCATCGGAACATCGCTTTCCGGAGCGTTTGTCCTGCTGGTGGTCGTATTCTTCGCCGCATTTGGCTCGCTGTTCCACTTCCTGTGGATGCCGATGCTTTTCTGGTAAGGACACGGAAGAAACAAAACATTTTTCATGATTGGTTACTTGACGGAAGAAAAAACTGTGGTATCCTAGAGAATACACCTTAAAGCAAAGGAATGTGGTATGAGTCCCTTTGCGGGTTTACCGACAGTTCTCGGTAACGTAATCTCCAATGGAACCAGGAATTGACTGGGGGGGCAGACAGGTTTGTCTGCCCCGTTTTTGTATCATAACAGCTTCAAAAGGACCACCACACCATCATAATCGGTGTAGGAAGGAAGCAAGGTCTTCTGGTAATAAACGCCGATTTCCATCTGGTAGAATTTGTCTTCCCAGATGATCGTGCTGATGCCCGGCCTGATCATGACGCCATTGTGCATCCGGTAATAGGTGTTGGCGACAGACGGCGTCTGCAGCCATTGCGCAAAGTAACCGACATCCACAGTAAGGTGGGATATCGTCTTGGTATCCCTGAACAATGTCCACAGGAAACGCACACCGGCTTCGGAAGAGACCTCACCCACCGCATTTTTGCCTGTCTTGGAACCGCCTGGCTGGAACATCATTTCTCCCAATCCATACACTTCCAGACCATAGACGTTTCCCGTCAATCCGAACGAAAGCCCCGCCACAGGTGCGAACTGGCTGCCGCGCACCAGCGCGAAACCACCGTCCACATGAAAATCGAAGCCACTGTTGGGACCTGCAAAAACAGACGGCATCACCAGAAAGGAAAGCAGAATGGACAAAACAACGGATTTTTTCTTCATGGCGTCACCTCGAGATGAAGACGAAAGCGTCTTCATTGTTGATCTTCAAGCTCTGCGGACCATCATCCTTGTCGGCGACAAAACTGAATGTTTTCGCTGACTCATGTCCGTCAAACCCTTTGCTGAACGTGATTTCACCAGATGCCTGAAGCAAATCCAAATGGTCATAAGAAACGCTATAGCTCCCCTCCACGGTGGTCGAAGCGGTCGTATCCGTATAGGAATACTTGCCTGTCGTATCCAACACCAACTGCTTGGAGTAGGTGTTGGTGTTCGTATCAATGACTTTCCAGGTACCCACCAGCAGATTGGGAGGATCGGTCGAAATTTTGGGGATCAAACCACTCAGTTTCCCCATCATGTCGCAACTAGCGCACAAAACCAACACACACAAGGCCAAACAGAATGCCTGTATTGTTTTTCTCATCATTTCCATCCCTTACCTGCACGGCACGGACACGGTTCCCTGCCCATCCAGCAACTTCACGGTGTAGCTCCCCGAAAAGGCTTTGTTGGAAACACTCACCGAGCCCAACCCGAGATATCCAGGATACATGCCGAGGATGGTGAAGCCATTGGTGGTCGTGGTCTTCACGCTCCCCGTCCCGCTTGCGTTGACATGCATCTCATAATTGCCGGTGCTGGAGAAATACGGCACTTCACCAAAATCGTAATACTTGAAATACACCGCGCCTCCGATCCCTTCCACTTCCGCGGAATAGGCAACAGAGCCGAAATCCGTAGTGTTGCCGGAATTCAAAGCACCCGTGTGGGTACCATGCGCGTAATGGCACGTCTGGGTGGCGCTGCCAAGGCTTCCCGTCCCCGCTTTGCTGATATATCCGTTGATCGCACCGTCCTTCCAATAGCTCTGCAGGTTCACTGCGGTGAAGAATTCATTGCTCATGCTCGTCGGCAACGCGGTGTAATACTCCCAAGGCTTGAACGCGTACGTCAACCAGATATTCACCCATTTCTCCGCCGTAATGGCGCCATAGCCTGTCGTCAAAACCGTATAGCCGCTTTCCCTGCCCAGGACATCCACCCCTTTCATGCAGAAGTCATACTTCTCACCTACAACCGCCTCCGCGATGGATACATCGTACGATGTGGCGGAACCTTTGATGGTAACCGTGGTGAGGGCTGACGTCGAACCGCTCTTGAATACCTGAAGCAGGTAATGGTCGATGTTTTTGTTCAAATCCCAACTGACATGAACAGGATAGACACCATTCCCGTTGGCCGCCATGCTCTTGATGTACACGTCTGCCGTGACGGCGAAGCCAGCCGGTGCTGTCGGCGCCGTGATGGTCTGGTCGTCCGTCGGAGCCGTCGTGAGCCCCGCATCGCCGTTATACACCTTCACATTGAAGATGGTGAATTGGTCGTCAGGCACCCCGTTGGAATCATAAGGACTCGAATAGGTCACAAGATCAGAAAAGTCGGACGGCCGCAAAGTGACTTCCTCACTGGCACCGTTCACGGTTTTGCGTGTCACGATATATGACCAGGAACTGTGGTTAGTCCGTTCTTCGGTTGTGGCGAGTCCCAGAACCTGGGGGAATGACAATTCATAAGACGAATTGGTCAAGCCAAGCGTCACCTCGTTGGGAGCAGAAAGCAGATACGCCGTTGCGGTTGATGTCAGGCCTTTTACCGTCTCGCCGCCAATGACGGTTGTCGGTACGACCGTATACGTGTAAACGGTTCCGGTTGTAATGGCTTTGAGGTCATACTTGTCAGTCAAAGCATATCGGGAACCATCATCGGCAAGCGTCACCGAACCTTGCGGATAGACTTTGGTTTCGGAACTGCCCGGCGCGGAACGGTAGACGATATACTCATAGGAGCCACTTCCTTTGTCCCACGAAATGACAAAGGGTGTCTTTTTGGCCTGTATCCCCACCCCTTGGCTCGCCGTGACGTTCGTAGGTGCGGTCGGAGCGCCGACGACTTGGGAATAGCCCATACAGAAAATGCTCAAGTCGGAAACCGTACCGTTCGCGCTGACGGAAGCTACCTTGAAGTACAACTCCTTCCCTTCTTCCGTGTCACTCACCATGTATTTGTAACTCTGGCTTCCCACATTCTGCAAGGCAGGGACAGAAGCGATGAAATTGTCCGCTTTATCGAAACTGGGGGAATCCGATTTGTAAACGGCATACTTCCTTACATCCGGCATTGTGGACCAGGTGATGACGATTCCCGTCTCGCTCGCACCTTTTCCTGCAGAAAGCTCCGAAGGAGCGCACAACAACGAGCCGGCAGCCACCGGCGAATAATTCGTCGTCTCCGAAAGAGTCACCGTATTGCTCCGTGCATTGATCTTATATTGGTAACGGACTCCAGAGGAAAGAGGATTGGAATTGGTCCTGAAATCCTCATAGGTAGTTTCTTTCACCGATACGGGGAGCACGGTGAATTCACTGCTTCCCTCAACCGCACGGGAAATCTGGTAGTAGTCTGCCCCTGCGACAGAACTCCAGGAAAGCACGATCTTGTCCGTATATCCCGCTTTTGTGGCGGTGAGCACCACAGGCGCGCTGCCGTCAAAGGAAGAATCCTCCGATATGGCCGTGTTGATCGTCTGATCTGAGAATGCGGAGGTATAGAGGTTCAGGTTGCAGGAAACAAGCATCACCAGGAGGACCGAAACAAGCACAAACAAGGTTTTTTTCATCATGTTCTTTCCTCCTTAAAAGACAGCGACCACATCGGCGTACGAAAAGTTCTTTGTTTCACCGTTATAGGTCACCGAATAGGCTCCCGTTTTGTTGATGACATCAAGCTTCGTGGTGATCTTGACCGTTGCAGCCACTCCACCATAACAGGCTGGAAGCGTAAGTTTCAAAGACCCTTCCTCAATGTATTGCAACGGGTCTGTACCCAGATTACCAGCCAACAAATCTTTGTTCGCATCCGAGGCAAATACGACGATGCTTCCATCAGTACTTACCTTGAACTCCGTGTCCGCCACCGGTGTTTCGGTCATGGTTATGGACCCGCCTTTCCCTTGAGTAGTACCGGTTGCCGACAGAATCGACACACTGCCTGACGAATTCTGGTATTTGTTGGCCCCTGCAAGGAGTCCAGACCACCAATCCCCGCTGAACTGCGTGTTTGCGTTTGCCACTTCCGTTTTCAACAAATCAAGGACAATATTGAGTATCTCCTTATGCGTCAGGTTCCGGTACATCTTTGCCTGTTCGGAACTGTAATCCGACTGTATGGGCATACTCAAATCATTCCTTGTACTGGCAATACTCAAGCTATGCAGCCATTTCGCAGGATCCGAAGTCACTTCATAGCCGGTGAAGCAATACGTGATGGTTTTGCCGTCAAGTTTCAGATATCCATCTCCACTGGGAATGGCCGATGACGCCCCAGCGACCAACGTGCTGGCATCAACCGCAACGGATTTCGCATTGTCCAGAATCACATAACCTTTGGCATCAGGGACAACGCTCCAGACTGCGGTGAAGTAACTCTTGTCGGTCGAGTTGTACACCTGGAAAGACTCAGGGGCTTTGAGCACATATCCATAGTTGCTGTTGTCGGTCACCACCTGTTTCGCTGAAGTCAGCGAATCATTGGCGGACTCGACGGTATAATAGGTATCCGCGGTTGTGGTGACCGTCGCAGTGGTCGACGACTCGTCCATTCTGGCGACGAGTTTCCACGTCGCATTGTCGGTGCTGCCATACAGATGGTATTTGGTGGCATCATCCACCGCATTCCATTTCACGGTGATGGCGTTGGCGGCTTCGGCCTTGCTCGCGATGATTCCGGATGGAGGGCCGAACCAGCATCCTTTCACCGGAGTGAGCAACCCTTCGGATACAACGGTATCCTCATCATGCTGCGGGACGATCGTCACCAGGTAAGAACCGGACAGCGGATACGGGTTTTTGTCGTTCGCATTGAAGAGATCAACATCAGCCACATGGCTGAAGACAAGCGAATAGGTCAAGGCGCCATTGGCGTCCAGTTCCTTATGCCCGATGTATGTCGCATCAGAGACAGAGTCCCTGTAGACATTCGCCGTATACTTCACCGCTCCGGCCACGGCATCCCAACTGACGGTGAACGAATCGGTATTGGTGTTCGTTGTGGCTGTGGCATTGAGCGATGCCGGTCCAAGCAGACAGCCTGTCTCCACCGCCGAAGGTGTCGTCTCGATACCATTGGAATCAATGGCGGAAACCTGGAAATCATACACGGTACCGGCTTCTTTGGTTCCTTGCCCCAAAGTGAATTCATAGGAAGTATCCGTTCCCTGACAAAGGGAAACGAACTCATCAGAAGTACCGTTCTTCCGGTAATACAGGGCATATGTTTGGGCTCCGTCGACAGGCTCGAAGGAAATGACGATCTTCTCCGTCGAGATTCCGTCGCTAGCCGTCAGATTCCGTGGGACGCCCAACGTGGAACCAACCGGCAGCACGACCGTTGTCGTGCCATCATAGGTGGCATTGCCGGCATCGCTGTATTTGGCTGTCAGACGGTAATACTTCTTCGTTCCACCCTCACGGTCCAAGGTGATGGTATAGGTCTGTGCGGTTTCATCAAAGACAAACTGATCCTTTTGGGTTGCGTCCGTTGAGTCAAGGAGTACAGTGGCATCGGTCCGTCCGTTCAAGGTGTCGCTTTCCTGGAGGGTATAGGAGAGTTTTTCCTTCTCCAAAGACAGATCATTTCCCTTGGAAGAAATGAGGTTCAATTTCCATGAAAGTATGATCTTCTTCGACAAATCGGTCGTCACAGACCAATCCGTGATGTAATCGACCTTTTCAAAACTCGTCGTATAGATGACATTCTCAGGTGCGGCTAATACTTCGGAGGTAGTGCCGTCGCCATAATCCAGCATGATGCTGTAGTGGTACGTATGATCAAACCGGGTGTCATAATCGGTTTTCTTGGGTTCCAACGTGAAAGAATCCTGCAGGGTCTTCTCCGTCACACCGGACAATTTGACGGTCGCATACTCGTCGGAACGGACAACCACGAACTGCATGCCCAGAGGCAAGGACTGACCATACTTCCAGGCAAGGTTCGCCGTTACCGGGTAATTGCCGCTCCCGTCCACGGTTCCAACCGCCGTGCCGGTATTGGTGACGGCAAAATCCGTCGGAAGCCAGACTTTGAAGCCTGGAGTACCGGCGGCCGTGGGGACAATGTCCTTGTCTTGGCGTATGTAATTGGCGCCGTTGACCAGATAATACGTCGTGATGCGGTAATCATACAACGTGTTGGACAGAACGGAACCGTCCTTGTATGCATAGGAAGCCCTTCCTTCCTCGTCCAGTTTCGTATATGCGTACGTGTCATTATTAATGGCAGTCCCTTTGTCGATGAGCTTCGTCCATTCACCGGCCCCGTGTACGCTCCGTTCCAAAATGACCCTGTATTCAGGATTCTTCACCGTTGAAATGTAATCGGGAAGCGTCCACCGCACCATCACGGCATCCTTGAGGATGTCGCTTTCCCCGCTGGCGGTGAGTTCTTCCGCAGGTTCCGGTTCACTGGAGGAATCGGTCGTCACCATCAACGTGCTGGTGATCGGATCGTCGGAAAGGCTGGCTCCCGCAGCATCCTTGATGCTCAACGTAAGGGTATACGTCACACTCACTGCGTTTCCCGCTACGGTCTCAGTGAAGCTGTTTTTCTTGTTGCCTTCATAGACAGTCTTCTCCGTCGTGCCGGAAATCCGTTTCAGGGTATACGTATAATTCGGATACAACGGAGTGTTTCCTGTGGGATCAAGAGCCGAATAGAGGGCATCGGCGCTCCAATACAGATTGACCGTCGATCCTTCCATGACAGAATACAGCGAAACAGCGGGAAGCGTCGCGCCTTCCACGACAGCGCTGCTGGTGCTTTCGAGGACTTTTTTCGAACCGCTTGTCTGCGCGTATGCGATGTGGGTGGTCACCCAGACGAGCATTTGGGTGCCTGCAGGCAACGAGGAGAAGGTATAGCTGATGGCGCTTACTCCCCTCGCCGGCGTGATGACCACTTCCTTTGTGTCGTCGAAATCGGGACCAAGCGCATAGGAAAGCGTATAATACATCTGGTAATCGTCCATATCGGATTGGCCGTTGAACGTCACCGTGATGGATGACGGATCGTTGATGGTCGCGCAAAGATCCGACACGGTTTTCGGCGTAAGCATCGCCAAAGTGGTGTCCGAAACTTTGCTTTCCAACGGATTGACAGTGCAGGATGCGTTCATGCACAAAACCGCTAGCGGGAGAAGCAATGAATAAACCATGACCCAAACATGTTTTCCAAACATAATCCGCAATAGTGTCCAAATGTTGGGAAACAATCAAGTCCCCAACACTTTTCAAAAAACCGTCGGGGTGGCTATGTCATCAGTAAAATCAATGCTTCTCTTCATATGATTCTACTTATTTTATTTCTATGTAATTAATTACATCTATTCAACAGCATGTTGCTTACTATTACATATAGAGCAATATGTTGAAAATACTATCATTTGTTGTATCAAAAGATTTATATAAATAACAATATTATGGTATAAATTACATCGTAATTCATTTATTTATAAAGAGATATAAACTTCTTCAAAACTTCGCCATACCATTGTTTCTTTTTCGCAAGAGGCAACGTATTGGCGCTGCTCGGGGAAGGCAATGCCTCAAAAACCATACCATCGGGATAGAAACCCACCAATTTCCGGTAGAACTCTTCGGCCTTCTTGCCGGTGAACAACACAGCCTTGAGACGCGTATGCGCTTTGATGAACGGGATGAGTTCGTTCGGCTCTTTTTGGGTGTAACCGCTGTCGAGAGAGCCTTTCCGTTCAAAACGTTCCAACACGTCCCAAAGAGCAATGTGGTTGGAGCGGAGAAGCGCTTTTTTCTCCTCATACGTGTATTCCGCTGTCCGCCCGGCCAACAGGCTCTCCATCACAGGCCAGAAGGCGTTCATCGGATGCGCGTAATACTCGCCCCTCCGCAACGATTCCTGCGAAGGTCCCGTCCCGAGGATAAGGACGATGGCATCCTCATCCTCAATCGGGGCGAAACCATCGGTCATGATGCAAGATACCTGCTTACCGCATCAGCTACAGCCACGCCATCCAATGCAGAACTGACGATGCCGCCGGCATAGCCAGCACCCTCTCCACAGGGGAAACACCCCGGATGATTCGGTTGCATCATGGTCTGAGCATCACGGATGATGCGTACAGGAGCACTTGTTCTGCTCTCCGGAGCCATCAAAACCGCTTCACTCGTGAGGAACCCTTTCGCTTTCGAACCGAATTCCTTCAACCCCCATTGGAGCCGTTTGGAAAGGAACGGAGGCAGCAATAAGCTCAAGTCCGCACTTGCGAGACCGGGATAATAACTCGTGTCAGGAAGGCTTTTCGACAAAGTGCCGGTAAGGAAATCAGTCATCCTTTGGGCGGGGGCGACCAATTTGCCGCCTCCGGCGACCCAACAGCGCGATTCCAGCGCTTCAAGGAAATGCATCATCCCCAAATTCCCGCCATAGCGCGCTTGGGGAAGGTCCTCAGGGCGGATTTCCACCACCATGCCGCTGTTCGCCCAACGGCTTGAACGGAACGAAGAACTCATGCCGTTGACCACCAAGTGTCCGTCCTCCGTCCCTGAGGGTACGATGACGCCACCCGGACACATGCAGAACGAATAGACACCACGTCCGGCCTGCTGGCTGACGAAGCTGTAGTCGGCGGGAGGCAGGCAGGGGCCTCTCTTGCCTTTGGTATGATATTGGATGCTGTCGATCAAATTCTGGGGATGTTCGATACGTACTCCGACGGCGATGCCTTTCACCTCAAGATCAAAATGATTGTCCTCCAGATACTGGTAGAGTTCCCGTGCGGAGTGCCCACAGGCCAGCACCACCGGCCCATGATATTCGCCACCGCTTTCCGTCTTCACTCCGGTGACTTTCCCGCCGACCATCAACAACGAGGTGGCTTTTTCATGGAAATGCACCTCCCCTCCATGTTCGAGAATGGTATTCCTCATGGTCTTCACGATCTCAGGGAGTTTGTCGGAACCGATGTGCGGCCGCGCTTCCCACAGGATGTCCTCGCTCGCGCCCATCTGGCAGAACTGGGACAACACTTTGCCCACATCGCCGCGTTTGTCGCTGCGGGTGAACAGTTTGCCGTCGGAGAAAGCTCCCGCCCCGCCTTCGCCGAAGCCGAAATTGGATTCAGGATTGGTCCGTCCCGTCTTGCACATCCGTGCGATCTCCACTTTCCGTTCTTCCACATCGGAACCGCGTTCCAAGACGACAGGTCTGACACCAAGTTCCAGCATTCGCAACGCCGCGAACAAACCGGCAGGTCCGCTGCCCACGATAATCGCTGTTTTCTTGTTCGTCACCGTCTGGTAAATGGTCTTCTGGAAAGCTGACGGCATATCCTGGCCGACAAATAGTTCCACTTCCTTGTCGATGATGATGTCTTTGCGACGCGCGTCTATGGAAGAACGTATCGTCCGTATGCCGTTGATGGCTTGCTGGTCTACGCCAGCCGCCTTTGCTGCCAAAAGGCGGAACTTCTGTTCGTCCGCCGCATCCTCCGGAGAAAGCCGGAGCCGTACCGTTTTGTTCATACCCGTATTGTATGCTCTGGCGCCTTCATTGGTCAATGAAACGCCTGCTACACCAAAACTCCATATAACCACATGCAATGAACAACAACCACATGTTTGAGTCTTCGCTTTCATCATGGTATATTGTTGGGCATCAGGAGAACATATGATACAAAAACATATCATCATGGTTATTTCCGTGTTGATTGTCGTCACTTCGCTTTTCGGCTCTGAGCTGACCCTGTCGGACGCCCTTGCTGCCGCGAAGGAAAACAATGGGACCATAAAAGTCGCCACGTTGCAGCTGCAACAAAGCCTCAGAAATACCGAAACCAACAATTATCTCCCTTCGTTGGAACTGGAAGCCGGCGTTTCTGCCTCAGGGAGCATCATCAACGGGACTTTTTCGTCGACCTATACCGTCGGAGGTATCAGTTGGTCCTTGAACACGGCCACGGCAGCCACGGCGAGCCAATCAAAAGCCCTTTCCCGGCAAACCGCCGACAACACCTACCAGTCAACGCTCAACACGGTTTCCAGCAACGTGACCACAGCCTACTGGAATGTCGTTGCCGCCGATCTTTCCCTGCAAAGCGCCAAAAACGTGCAGGTTTCAGCCCAAAGCGCGCTGGATAAGACAAAAGCGAAATTTGAGGCTGGGAAAAGCACGACCTTGGCCGTCAGCCAGGCAGAATTGACGGAAAGTGACGCAGAATACGCCGTTCTGGTGGCTGGGCAGACACGCCAAAGCGCATTGTCCACACTTTCGAACCTGACAGGACTTTCCGGTGACTGGACCTTCCAGGACATGCCACAGGCCGTCATCCCGAAATCGGTGGATGCCTTGTTGGCGAAGGCTTCGGATACGACCACCATCAAACGGTATCAACTGCTCATCGATTCAGCCGACCTGAGCAAAAAAACCACGACGAACAAATACGTCAGTCCGAGCGTGAACGTCAGCGCCAGCACCAAAGTGGGCGGCACGTTATATTCCACAACATCCAAAACTTCCATCGCCGATTCGACCACGGTGGCTGTCACAGTCAGTCTGCCGCTTGACCATCTCATCTCATCCTCAAGCGCGGCCGTCGCGCTCGATAGCGCCGACTATGACACCAAGATCGCCCGGCAGAACTATGCGAACGCGCTTGCTTCCCTGCAGTCATCCATCAAAACGGCATATGTAAAGCTCGGACAGGCTTCCTCAAATCTGGAAAAACTGGGCAAACACCTTGAGTTGGCTCAAGAACAGCTCACGCTGATCCAGGACAGCTACGAGGCTGGGAAATCCAGTTATTCGGATTACCAGAACGCAATGCTTTCCGTTGAGAACGCGAAACTCTCCATTCTCCAGCAAAAACTCAATTATACCATAGCGCTCTATGATCTCTCCGCTCTTGTGGAGACAGACATCAACGCTGTACAGGCTTCATAAAGGAATAATCATATGGAAACAAAGAAATCATCTCTCTCCGGCAAAATCGTAACCATCATTCTTCTTGGCATCTGCGTATATCTCGCTGCCGTCATCGGCATGCGCTACAGCAATACAAAAAAAACGACGAACCAAAACCAGAGCATGAACGCCAAAACGACTACCAACACCATCAACGTGGGCGTCGATGAGCTCGCTTTGACGGCTTTCGTCAGGACCACTACCATCGGCGCCGATCTGTCCAGCAGCATGAACACCATCAACCTGTACTCCAGCGATGTGGCCGGCAAACTCACCTCACTGGACATCTCGGTCGGAAAAGTCATCAAGGCCGGCGACAAGATCGCCACGGTCGATCCCTCATCGGCGGGTGAAGTGTACAAACCGAGCGATGTGAAGGCTTCCATCGGCGGCACCATCTATTCGGTGGACAGCTATGTGGGACAAACCATCACGAATTCCACTGTTCTCGGAACCGTCGGTTCGGCCGGGGAACTGGAAATTACCGCCTCGATGAACGAACGTTTCCTATCAACCGTCAAGGAAGGCATGAAAGCCACATTCACCACCAGCGCATGGCCAGAAATACCTTTCAACGCTACGGTGAAGACCATCAGTCCGAAAATCAATTCCAACAACCGCACATTCAAAGTAACCCTGTCCATCGACAATCCTGACGCACGGCTGAAGGACGGGATGTATGTGAAACTCAAACTGATTGTCGAGGAAGTGGACAACGCGATTGTTGTCCCGACAAAAGCGATCGGGACGTATCTCGGCAATAGTGTCGTGTACATCGTCGACGGCAAGAACGCCAAACGTGTGCAAGTGACCCTTGGTTCGGCGAATGACCATGAAACCGTCATCACCGGCGGTCTGGCGGCCGGAGACAAATTGATCACAGCGGGTTCTGTCACTGATGGCAGCCCGATCGCCATTGTGGGGGATTGAGCAATGAAAATCAGTGAATTGTCCGTACGGCGCCCTGTGCTGATCACGATGGTGTATGTCATCATCATGGTCATCTGCGCCATGTTCCTTTCCAGCCTGCAAATTTCCTTGTATCCCTCTGTTTCCATGCCGGTCATTTCCGTCATGGTGAACTGTAACAACGCAGGTCCTGAGGAAGTCGAGCAACAGGTGGCGAAAGTCTTGGAAAACAACCTCGGTTCTCTGGAAAACCTCAACACCATCACGTCATCTTCCAAGGAAGGCCGTTGTACCGTCAGGTTGGAATTCGACTATGGCACCAACCTTGATGATGCGGAAAGCGATGTCCAGTCGGAAATCAACACCTTGGTCGGCAGAAGCACGCTTCCCGATTGGACGGAGACACCGACGATCTTCCGTTTCGACAAAATGATGAACTCCTCGTTCATGAGGCTCGTCATGGGTGGCTCAAATGACCTGGACGAACTGCAGAGGATCGCAGAGGATGATGTGTCCCCGATGCTGCTTCGTGTCTCTGGTGTCTCCCAAGTCGAAGTGAACGGTACCGGCACCAAGAAATACAACGTCAACGTCGACCCGATCAAACTGTCGTCCTACAACCTGACGCTGGCCAATGTGAAGAGCGCGTTGGCGGCGGCAAACATCAACGACACGGAAGGTTCCCTCACCCAGGATTCGCTGGACTACACCATCAGCATGGACGAACGGTTCAAGAGCCTCGATGATGTCAGGAAAACCGTCATCTCCACCATTGATGGCGCGAACATCACCGTTGATGATATCGCCACCGTCGCCGTAAGCCATACGACGTCCCAGGAACGGTATCTGGACGGAACACAAGTCATCAACCTCTCCATATCCAACGATAGCGACACCAACAGCGCTACCGTCGCCAAGGCGGTCAAGGCGGAACTTCCCGCCATCAACGCATCGTTGCCTGATGGCGTGAAAGTGACGATTCAGAGTGACAACACGACCATGATCAGTTCTACGCTCAACGAGGTTTACCTGAACGCCATCGAAGGCGTACTGCTCGCGGCCCTGTTCATCTTCCTGTTCCTCCGCAACATCAAGGCGACCCTGATCATCTCGCTTTCCATGCCGATCTCCATCCTCATCACCCTCCTCGTGATGTCCATGACCGACATCACCGTCAACAGCATGTCGATGAGCGGCCTGATCCTGGGCATCGGCATGATCGTCGACGCCTCCATCGTCATTCTGGAAAACACCTACAACTACCGTGAACGGGGAAACAGCCCGGCGGCATCAGCCATCCTCGGTTCGGAGAACATGACCAACGCCATCATGGCGTCCACGTTGACCACCATCTGCGTGTTCATTCCGCTCATCATCTACAAGAACAAACTGGAAATGATCGGCATCATGTTCCAAGACCTGATCTGGACCGTCATCATCTCACTCTTGGCCTCCATGTTCGTCGCCTTCACCTTGGTGCCCGCGTTGTGCGGTTCGATCCTCAAACTCAACACCCGTGTGCAGAAGCCGCTGAAACTGGGCATTCTCCGCTGGATGGACAACATAGGCATCAAGATCGAGAAAGGACTGGAGGACGCCTATGCGAAGAGTCTGGATTATTTCCTCTCGCACCGGTTCCTGTTGATCATGCTGCTTGTCCTGCTGGTTATCTTCAGTTTCACCTATTTGACCAACATCGGCCTGAATCTGACGCCTGCCATGAACACCGACGACTCGGTTTCCATGTCTCTGACGCTTCCGGCGGGAACCAACAACTCGGTCACCAGAAAAGAACTCTTTTCCATGCAGAGCCAACTGACATCCACGTTGCCTGAAGGTTCCTACACGAAAATCATGATTTCCGTCGGTTCCAGCAACACCGGGACAATCGACATCTCAATGCCGGACATCGAAAAGCAGAAATACACCGTCAACGATTTGAAGAAGCTGATCAGACCGCTGATGAGCGGGAATCCAAGCGCCACCTGGTCGTTCAGCGGTGGACGCGGCCCCGGGAATTCCAGCCCGATCGATGTCACGGTGACCGGGAATGACACGACAGCCATCAAGAGCGCCACAGAGGAAATAGCGGCGATCATCAACACATACGTTCCTGAAGCCACCGATGTGACCACTGATTTGGAAAATGGTTCGCCGAGAATCACCATGTCGATCGACAAAGAGACGGCCAATGACCTCGGTGTGACGATGAGCGCATTGAACACCACCATCACCTATGCCCTCACCGGAACGACTGCGACCCAGATCAGCACGTTCAACAGCGACACGACGTACAATCTTGTCGTCGTGATGGATGAAGACTTGGTCAATTCCATCAACGATCTGGGAAGCCTGCTCATCTCGAGTTCCAACGGAAACATCCGGTTGGATACCCTTGCGTCTTTCTCCATTACCAGCGGTCCGTCCACCATCAGCAGAGAAAACAAGAAACGTGTCAACAACGTCACCGCAAAACTTGCTGACGGCTATACGGCCAGTGAAGTCCAATCGAAAGTTCAGGCTGCGATCGACCAGCATTTCACCGCACCTGATGGCGTCGTCATCGGCCAAAGCGGCGATATGCAGCAGTTTGCCGATTACGGCCCGACCTTGGTGATGATCGTCCTCCTGGCCCTCCTCTTGGTATTTGCCGTCATGGCAGGTCAGTTTGAAAGCCTTGTCGACCCGTTCATCATCTTCGCCACCATCCCGCTCCTGTCCATCGGCGTCATTTTCATCCACATCATCATGAAACAAAGCTTCAGCCTGTTTTCCGTGGTGGGTGTTGTCGCCTTGATCGGGGTGGTCGTCAACAACGGCATCGTCCTGGTCGATTCCATCAACCAGCGTGTCAGGAAACACGAGCCGGTCAGGCAGGCGTGCCTGGATTCGGCACGCACCCGGCTACGGCCGATCCTGATGACCACGCTGACTACCGTCGTCGGCATGATCCCGCTGGCGTTCTTCCCGGGCAGTGGCTCGGAGATGATGCAGCCGATAGCCCTCACGTTTGTCGGAGGACTCGTCACCGGAGCGTTTTTGACGCTGTACCTCTCCCCCGTCCTGTATTCGTTGATCAACACACGACGAGAAAAGAAGTATGACGACCCGCGCACCTTGGCCAACCAACTGGAGCAGTTCGACAAACACCGCAACGAACCTGAAACGGTGGAGCAGACACCTCAGGTTTGATAATCCAAGAGCCCGGTTCAGCCGGGCTCTTGCTTTTCCTGGCCTTTGGGAAGAGAATCGCCATATGCATTCAGTCGTCACCGGCCATCTGTTGGCCATGCTCACTGCTTTCTGCTGGGCTGAAAATTCGTTGATATGGGGCTATCTCGGCCGCAAGGTCGGTTCAAACCAGACAGCACATCTGCGTATGTGGATAGCCGTGCCTGCCTTGCTTCTTTGTTCTTTTCTGACCGAAGGCCCCATACATGCGGATGCGAGGACGTGGCTGGTGCTGCTCACAAGCGGCATTCTCGGATTCTTCATAACCGATGTCCTTGTCTTCCATTCCTACGTGTTGCTCGGCACAAGGCAAACAGTCGCCATCCAGACGCTCAGTCCGGTAGTCAGCACGTTGCTGTCGCTGCTTCTGTTCGGCGAATGGTTGACAGGCATCCAGCTCGTCGGACTGTGCACCACCATCCTGGGGGTAGCCCTTTTGATCGTCAATCAGACAAAGACCAAGGGAACCGACCAGAAAAAGGGCGTCATCCTCTCACTCGTCGCCGCAGTGGTCCAATCCGTCTCGTTGGTCCTCACCAAATTCGCGCTTTCCTCCTCCGGTCCGATGACCACCAACACAATCCGTGCCATTGGAGGGTTGGCCAGCCTTTTCCTGTATGAAGCATTCAGGGGAAAAGCACGGTCGGATTTTTCAGACTACCGTAAAGCCGACAGGAAATATCTTTGGTTTCTCCTGTTGGGTGCGATTCTCGGTCCTGTCATCGGCATGAGCAGCGAGATGAAGGCTTTTACGTTGGCGCCTTTGGGTACGGTGACGGCCATCGCGCAATCCAGCCCGATCATTCTCCTCCTGCAGGAAGGTGTGTTCGGCAGGAGGAACATAGCGCCGAAAGAAATCGTGTTCACGTTGCTGTCCGTTTTCGGCATCACCTTGCTGTTCCTTGCCGTTTAGGATAGATTTCCATGCATGAATATCCTCTCTGTCGAACAGCTGGCGAAAACCGTCAATGACGTGCCGCTGTTCAGTGATGTGAATTTCGGGCTCAACGAGGGCGAACATGTGGGGCTTGTCGGGCACAACGGAGCCGGCAAATCCACACTTTTGTGCACCCTTTCCGGAGCGATCGCACCTGACCAAGGAACCATTTCCCTGAAAAAGGGGACTGACATCGTCATGCTCCCGCAACGCATCACGTTCACCGAAGGACAGACTGTCTCCACCTTCCTTTTCTCCGGAATGGGACGACGCATCGAGCTCCGCAAGCAGTATCTGCATGCACAAGAAACGGAGTTGGCGGCCCTTGATGGGGAGATGCACGCTCTGGATGCGTGGAACCTTGAACAGGATTACCAAACCCTGCTCGGCCAGCTCGGTGTGGGAGACCTTGCGGGGCAGGAAGTCAGCACGCTTTCCGGCGGGCAGTTGAAAAAAATCGCCATAGCACGCGCTTTGGCTGCAAAACCGAACCTCCTTTTCTTGGATGAACCCACAAACCATCTGGACATTGAGACCATCATCTGGCTGCAGGAATATGTGAAAGCTTCCGCGATGACCATCATCATCGTCACCCATGACCGCTATTTTTTGGATGAGGTGGCCACAGCCATCTTGGAACTGGATGGTGGGCACGTCTATTTTCATCCCGCTTCGTTCGCTGAATACCTCCAACGAAGGGAGGAGCGTCTTTCCATGGAGGAAAAAGAACAAGCCAGGATCAAGAGCATTCTCAGACGCGAATTGGAATGGCTGAAACATGGGCCGAAGGCACGCACCGGCAAGGACAGCGGACGGAAAGACCGTATCAAAGCGATGCAGGAAGAACAACATGAAGTCCGCTCCGCGGAACAGAAGCAGTTCGGAAGCATGGACAGGAGATTGGGGAAAAAGGTGTTGACCTTGACCAACCTCTCCAAAGCTTATGGTGAGCACGTGCTGTTCAGGCATTTCTCCTATGACTTCCTTGCAGGGGAGAAAATCGGTTTGATCGGGCCAAACGGCTCAGGGAAAAGTACGTTGCTGGACATCATTGTCGGAACCGCCAAAGCGGATGAAGGCACGGTGGAAGTCGGAGTGAATACCGTTTTCGGCTACTATGACCAACTGGGCAGACAACTTCCCGAAGAAAAGACCATCACCGAATATGTCGGGGATATCGCAGAGCGCATCCGACTTTCCAAAGACGAGGTCGTTTCCCCTGCCCGCTTTCTGGAACTGTTCGGTTTCCCGGAAAAGATGCAGAGACTGTTCATCTCAAAGCTTTCAGGAGGCGAACGCAGGCGGTTGTACCTTGTCTCCAAGTTGCTGGCGAACCCCAATTTCCTGTTGCTGGACGAACCGACCAACGACCTGGATATGGAGACGATGGAAAACCTCGAGTCCTACATCAGGGATTTCAACGGTTGCGCCTTGGTCGTCAGCCATGACCGTGCGTTCCTCGATCAAGCCTGCACCCACCAATTCATTCTCGGACAGCCTGACGGGTCGGTCACCAACTGGCCAGGCAGCTATACCGACTGGCAGGAACAGGAAGAGGCACGCAGGGAGACTGCGGAAAAAAACGAACCGGACAAGAACGCGAAACGGACCCATCAGGAAAAGAAAGGTCTGTCCTTCAAGGAAAATCAGGAATACCAGAGCCTCACCGCGGAAATCGACAAGATTACGGAAGAGCAAAAAACCCTGGAGAACAGCTTCGGCACAGCAGGCGCCACCGCTTTGGGTACGCTCGGCGAACGTAGCAGACGATATGAGGACAACAAGGCAAAGCTTTCGGAGATGGAGGACCGTTGGCTGGTTCTCGCCGAAAAAGCCGAAGACGCATAAGGGAAAAAAAGGAGGTTGCCGAAGCAACCTCCCGTCCTATCATTTGATTTCGTGGATCCAGCCTTCCGGAGCTTTGACGCGCCCCATCTGGATGCCGGTAAGCGTATCGTACAACTCGGAAATGTATTTTCCCGCATGATCCATGCCGCTGGGAAGGAAAATGTCACCGTCCTTGCAATGGACGCTGCCGATCGGGCAGATGACCGCTGCGGTCCCGCAGACACCGGCTTCGGCGAAATCCTTCAGTTCAGTGAAAGCCACAGGCCTTTCTTCAACCGGCATGTGCAGGTAGTGTTCCGCGACGTAGACGATGCTCCGCCGTGTGATTGACGGCAAGATCGACGGGCTCTTCGGAGTCACCAGCTTTCCGTCCTTGGTTACGAACACGAAGTTCGCACCTCCGGTCTCTTCGATGTAGGTTCTGGTGGCGGCATCGAGGAACATGTTCTCATTGTAACCAAGCTTGTGGGCCAATGTCCCCGCATAGATGCTCATCGCATAGTTCAAGCCTGCCTTGATGTGGCCGGTTCCATGCGGCGCGGCACGGTCGAAATCGGAAACCATCAGGCGAATCGGCTTCACGCCACCCTTGAAGTACGGCCCGACTGGCGTACAGAACATTCTGAACTGATATGCGGGTGCGGGAGCGACGCCGATGACGGAACCGGAACCGAAAGCGACAGGACGCACATACAACGTCGCGCCGCTACCATACGGCGGAACCCATGCGGCATTGGCATGCACCACCTGGTCAAGCGCTTCCATAAAGCGGTCTTCGGGAAATGTGGGAATCAACAGACGTTCGCAACTGTCATGCATACGTTTCGCGTTGAGGTCTGGCCGGAACGTGACGATCTTTCCATCCTGCGTCGTATATGCTTTCAGTCCCTCAAAGCAGGACTGGGAATACTGCAGTACTCCCGCGCATTCGTTAATCATGAAATCAGCGTCCTTGGACAGGCCGCCTTTGTCCCATGCGCCGTCTTTCCAATCGGACACGTACCGATAGTCGGTCTTCATGTAACCGAAGCCCAAATTAGCCCAATCAATCGCTTTCTTTTCCATTTCAGATACCCCTCTTTGCAAAAGACACAGATGATTGTAGCAACTTGGGACTTTTATTGCTAGTCATTATGCAAAATCTTGAGTTTTTATGCAGTTTGTATGTAGACACAAGAAAGCCTCCGGAATCCGGAGGCTCTTTGTCAGCAATATCTGCCGATCGCAGCCGTGATCATTTTGGCAGCCTCGTCCACGACGGTTCCGTCTTGCGGCACCAGTTGCGGAAGCGGCGAACGCACAGCACCAACGTCGATGTGTTCACGCCGTCTGAGGATTTCCTTCATCACCGCATACAGATTGCCTTTCGCTTCGCACATCTTGTAGATGATGGCGTCAATCGCCCATTGCACATCTTTGGCCGCTTCGACGTTCCCCGCCATGAACAATTCGTTCGCCTTGAGGAACAATTCCGGCATGACAGCGTAGGTTCCGCCGATTCCTCCGTCAGCTCCGATCATCCGCCCAGCGACAAACTGTTCATCAGGTCCGTTGAACACGGTGAAGTCTTTTCCTCCGTACATCTTGAACATCTGGATATCCTGCACCGGCATTGACGAGTTCTTCACCGCTTTGACACGCGGGTTTTTCAACATCAGCTTGAAAAGGCTCATGGTCAGGGCGGTTCCCGCCAACTGGGGAATGTTATAGATGACGAAATCCGTATCAGGCGCCGCAGCGCTGATGGTATTCCAGTACTCGGCGATGGCATACTCGGGAAGATGGAAATAAATCGGCGGGATTGATGCGATGGCATCGACGCCACAGGCTTGGGCATGACGGGCGAGTTCGCAACTGTCCTTGGTGTTGTTGCACGCCACATGGGCGATGACCACCATCTTTCCTTTGACCTCACTCATCACGTTTTCCAAAATGAGCTTTTTCTCTTCGACACTCTGGTAGATGCATTCCCCGCTTGAGCCGTTGACATACAGGCCCTGCACACCCTTTTTCAGGAGGTGTCCCGCAAGCGACCTCACCCGTTCCGGGCTGATGTCACCCTTCTCATCATAGCAGGCATAAAAGGCAGGGATAACCCCATGGTATTTTGATGACATAACAATCCTCCTGATAACTTGTATACAAGAATAGTACGACTACATCGTCTATTTGTCAACAAGAAACCAAAAGGATTTCGATAAGTTCCTCAAACACGGTTTATTTTGTATACAAGTTATGCAACACTTTGTGGTTTTACGGTAATCTTCCTATAATATCCGGCCAATGTCGTATGAAAGTATGGGGTAATGTAGATGCCGGCGACGCCGCAGGTCACGCAGAACAACAACCCCCACGGAATGAACGAAAGCAGGAGTACGCAGAATTCCCATTTGTGCCCGTTCATCATCCGTTTGCTTTCCTTCAGTGCGTCGGATGCGCTTATCTCATGGTTTTCCGCAAGGATGAAATTCACCTGGCTATACGATATCAGCTTGATGATGCCAGGCACGATAAGAAGCAATCCCCACAGGAAAACGTATATCGTCTGGAGCAAATTCATCAGCACGACGCGCCAGAAATCGGAAAAACCATCAAAAATGAGGCTAATCTTGAAATCCTTGCCCCCCGCGACATCAAGATACAGGTACGACAGGCCAAGCATCAATGGCGGAAGGATAAAGAAAGTGCCCAGGAACCCCACAATTCTCCTGGGAACGAAAAAGGAACTGCAGAATGCGGAGAAACCTGCCTCATATTCCGGTTTTCCTCCCATATCCAGCACCATCGTGATGCCCCATACGATCAAGGCTGCGAGAAACATCCTCCAGATTTTCCCTTTGATCATCTGCTTCGCGTTTTGTTTCAAAGCCACTCTTTCAGAACGTATCATGTGTTTTCCTCCTCAAAAAAAACCCCTTGACGTATTGTGATACGACAAGGGGAGAAAAGCAATCAAAAAACCTTAAAATCTGATGGACATGCCCAGCGCGACCACTCCACTCTTCGCGTTGATCTTGCCGTTTGCGAAATTGACCAACAATCCTGCTTCGCCGAACACGCCGACGTTCTTGGTGAAGTCATACCGCAGGCCGCCATAACCGCCAAGTGAGAACAGAACATTGTCCGTCTGGTTCGGAGCAAAGGTCGCACCGACGAGCAAACCGCCATAGATGTTCTTCCCGAGGTATCCGAACGTACCAAGCAACGGGATATTGTTCACGCCGCTGCTTCCGACAGCAAACGAATAGCCGCTCTGAATCCCGACATACCACCCTTTGGTGAGGATGTACGAAAGACGGGCGTCGAATCCGACATTCTGGAAGCCTTTGGTGTTGATGGTTCCCGAACCGCCGAGGCTGAACAGGAACTTCGGTTCCGCTTTCGCCGCAGTTTGTGCAACAGGAGCCACCGGCTTTGCTTCCTCAGGTTTCGTTTCAGGCACAGCCACCGGTTTCGGTTCCACAGGTTTCGCTTCGGGTACAACCACTGGCTGCGGAGCCGGTTTCTCTTCCTTGACGGCAGGTTTCTCCGTAGCGGCGACAGTTGCGCCCTTCTTGGCGATGAGCACATCCTTCGGGCCAGCGGTAACCACGGTGTCGTCACTGAAGGAAATCGTTCTGATGCCATCGGCGTATTGATACTTGACGGCATCAGCCGCAGTGATTACCTCACCTTTGTAGGTGAAGCCGTCTTTGCCGTAAGACAAGCCATTGGAGAGACTCACTTCGGCGCTTCCATCCGCATAGACGACAGCTTTCATGCCATCTGCGTAGGTAATGTGCTTGGAATTGTCCGCTTCAAGGCTGAAGGAGCTGATCGCCGCGTCGCTGACATCCAAGCCTTGGTACAGGGTATATATGCCCTTGGTATCCGCAAGGATCTCCGCTCCGCTGGTGAAGACCACGTCAATGCTGTCTTTGCTCTGGAGGAAAACCGCCATATTGTCAGCATCGTAGCCGAAAAGGCGGGAATCCCCTTGAAGCTGGTAGGCGGAAAGCGGGGCTCTGGTGACCAGAATGCCACGGTAGCTCGTCTCCCAGCCGGAAGGTGTCGCCGCGATGCGCATCCCGTTGGGAAGCTCTGCAGCGACCCACCCCTCTTTGGCGATGTTCAGAACAGCACCGTCCGCATAGGTGACCGTCTTGCCGCCATCGGCAGAACGTACGAACTTGGCGATCGGGGACTCGCTGATCAAGGTGTCTCCGTAGAAAGTACCGATCCAGTCCTCTTCGTTGGCGAACACCAGACCGTTGGCAAGCGCGTACGCCATCTGGCCACTCGGCAGGATAATCAAGACATTTTGATCCTGAAAGCGCATCGCCATGTTTCCATTGTCCAAATACATGTATTCGGCAATCGGGGAATCCGTGACTTCGACACCCATAACCGAGGTGCTCATGTCTGACAAAGACCGCACTTCGATGGCAAGGGAATTCGGGAACGAAACCTTGGTTGTTCCGTTGGTAGCCACAGTCAGTTTCATGCCAGTCTCATAGGTGAAGTTCCCCGAACCGTCTTTCGTGACTTCAAAGCCTGTGAGAGCTGCTTTCGTAAAGACCTGTCCCATGAAGGAAGTGGTCATTCCGTCCTTTCCAAAGCTGAAGGTGATGCCATTTGGCAGTACCACCGTAGCGAATCCCGCTTCATCAACACTGCATTTCAAGCCAGTTGTGTACGTCACGCTCTTCATTGTGTCGGTGATGCTGAATTCGGCCACAGGCTTTGTGATGATGACCCGTTTGCCGTAGGAGGTCTTCGTTCCGTCTTTGGTGAATGCGATGGACACGCCATTGTTCAGCGTGACGGTCGTGCTGCCATCATTGCTGACATCCACCTCTGTGCCGTCGACATACATGAGTCTCTTGCCGTTCTGGGAAATCTCCGCACCGGTAAGCTTCATATCAGAGACTTTCATTCCGCGATACGATGTCAGCATACCGTCTTTTGCGAATGCGATGGTGATACCGTTGTTCAGATCGATGGCAGCATATCCTTTCCCATCCACAGAAAGTGCGTTGCCGTCGGCATACCAGATCTTCTTCGAGCCGTCCTTGCCCGCTTCATAGGAAGCGATGGCGGAAGTCGTGACCTTCTGCCCGTAATAGGATGTGGTGGTGCCCTCTTTGCTGAACGCGATGGTGATGCCGTTGTTCAGGTCGATGGCAGCATATCCTTTCCCATCCACAGAAAGCGCGTTGCCATCGGCATACCGGATCTTCTTCGAGCCGTCCTTGCCCGCTTCATAGGAAGCGATGGTGGAAGTCGTGATCTTCTGTCCGTAATAGGATGTGGTGGTGCCCTCTTTGCTGAACGCGATGGTGATGCCGTTGTTCAGATCGATGGCAGCATATCCTTTCCCATCCACAGAAAGTGCGTTGCCGTCGGCATATCGGATCTTCTTCGAGCCGTCCTTGCCCGCTTCATAGGAAGCGATGGTGGAAGTCGTGATCTTCTGTCCGTAATAGGATGTGGTGGTACCCTCTTTGCTGAAGGCGACAGTGAGGCCGTTGTTCAGATTGATGGATGCGTACCCATCCTTGTCCACCGTTACCTTGGTGCCGTCGGCATAGGAGAGCGTACGGTTCCCCGCAGCATCCGCTTGATAGCCTGTCACGGGCTGTTCGGTAATGGCAAGACCACCAAATGTGGTTTTCATGCTTCCATCGGGAGAAGCAAGGAGCGTCATGCCGTTGTTCAGATTGTAGGTGGTTTTCCCGTCAGCGGCGACCGTTACGGCAACGTCTTTTCCGAAATCACCAGCATACACAGCTTTCGGGGCTTCCGGTTTGGCCACAACAGGAGTTTCCGCTTTTACGGGAACAGGAGCTTCCACTTTCGCAGGCGCTGGAACCGGAGCTTCCGCTTTCGCGGGGGCAGGAACAGGGGCAGGAGCCGGAGTTTCCGCTTTCGCAGGGGCTACTACCGCCGGTTTCTCCTGTGTCGCCGCTTTTTGCTTTTTATTCGCAGAACAGGAACGCGACGCAAGGATGATGACCAAAACCACAACGGCACATACGATCCACCAGAGCCAACCAGGCTTCTTGTCATTTCCGTTTCCATTTCCGCTTATCGGAGCGCTTTTTTCAGGAGCCGGATTCTTTCCTGTAACAGGATCTGATGCAACAGGTTTCTGAGGCTCAGATGCTTTTGCTGCTGTCTGAGCATCAAACGATTCAGAATTCTTCATGTTTATTGTCTCCTTATCTTGAGGCAGGATCGCACGGACCGTTGTCCTGATTCCTGCTTTTGCGTTGACCAATTCCTTCAATTCCATGATGTTTGCATTCAATTGAGGATCGACATCGTTGAGACGAGGTTGCTTGCGAAAAGCCACAGGTTTGTCCAATTTCCAAGAAGCGACCGCTTCCAATTCGTCACAGACCCGTTCCAAAGGGATGGCGGTTTGGGTTGCGACCGTAAGCTGTTTCTGGATTGCATCTCGTTCTGCCCTGAGGTTTTTGCGTTTGTCGTTGAACTGGGCTTTGGCGGCATCATCCGCACCGTTGGGGGTTTTCGCATCTTTGATCTCCCCAAGTTTCGCATCCAGCGCGGCCTGCCCTTCCTGCACTTCCAGATAGCTCTTGTCGTAAGCTTTTGCACTTTGGCGTGCCTGATAAAGCAATTGGTTCATGGTAATGTGATGGACCCTGTGGTATATCTCTTTGGTCGTTTCACCGGCCATGGCATTCTCATCGAGATCGGGCATCACTTCAGGTTCCGAAGCTTCATCAGGCACCTGCTTGGAATCGTTCGCCGCACTGGGTTCAAGTTCGGGTTTCTCCGACACTTCCGGCTCGAGCGTGACGATCGGTTTCTCGCGTGCGGACAATGGGATGGCAACAGGTTTTTTCTGCTGTTTTTTGGCTACTATCTCCGCTTTCAGACGTGTTTCCAAAGTTGCTTTCGCTTTGGATTCGGACATAATTTTCGCCTCTTCGGTTTTGTTGTCGGCGGTTTTTGACCGATCTTGGACCCCATTCTTTTTTTTGGAGCCCGAAACACGCTTTACCGAACGACACTTGTAACACTTGCTCGCCATACCATGGCCTCCTCGCCAGATTTGGAGATATACCACCCCGTATATCCGATAATAAAGATTGGCTTCCGAAATTGTCAAGGATACATAATTACCAAGAAGAAGAATTACTTGCATTTTCATGGTAAAACACCTAAAACAGACATAAAACAATATCTCTGGCAAGAATTTGCCTGAAAAGAAAGCATCTTTCCCTACCCTCTGGTTTCTTGTGAGAAATGACACTGTATGGTATAGTATCCGCCATGCAAGTAGTGATTTTGGGAGCAGGAAGACGAGGCATACGCCTGGCGAGACATCTCATTGAGGAAAAGAAGGACGTCACCTTCATCGACACCAATCCGGACAGGTGCAACCAAGCTTCTTCCAAACTGGATTGCCTCGCGATCAACGGCAGCGGGACAAACCCGGATATTCTCAGGGAAGCGGGGTGTGAAGTCTCTGACATCTTCATCGCATTGACGGACAGCGATGAGGTAAACCTCGTTTCCTGCGCCATGGTTTCCAGCCAGTTCAAAGTTCCCAGAACCGTAGCGGCGATCAGGAGCATGAGCTATTCGGGAACGGAACTCACCGCACCGCTTCTGGGCATCAACTACATTGTAAACCCGTTTGAAGAAGTATCGAAAATCATCTTCGACATCGTGCAAAGCGGTGTGTTCCTGAACAGCTCCACCTTCCCCCACACTCCGTTCATCCTGTGTTCCCTTCCGATCACCAAAGGTTCGCCTGCGATCGGTTTGATGCTCAGCCAAGTCAGGACCAAATTCCAAACGGAATTCGTCCTTACCGGCATCCAGCGGGGAACGGAAACATTTCTGCCTTCAGGCGGCACCACCATACAGGAAGGGGATACGCTGGCTGTCATCACGTTCAAGGACAAGATGGCGGACCTGTTGGAGGAATTCGACGCTACCATGCAGAGGCCGAAGCACATCTGCATCGTCGGGGCAGGAAGGATCACCCGTTTCATGATGGACCGATTCCAACCAGCCAGCAGAAAACATATCACCGTCATCGACTACGACCAAGAGAAATGCGAGCATTTCGCCCAGATGTTTCCCGAAGTGCTGGTCATCAAGGCGGATATCACCGAAGAATCCATTTGGGAAGATGAACGGCTTTCCTCCTATGACCTGCTCATTGCGCTGACCGACAAGGACGAGCTGAACATCATCACCTCGACGTACGCCAAACGCATGGGAACCAGCCATTCGATCGCATTGGTCAAGACGAACCCGAACTATGCCATTCTGGCACGTCATATGGACATCGACACGGTCATCTCCACCACTGAAGCTACCGTCGATACATTGATGCGCTACATCCGTGGCGAGAACATCGCGAGTATCCACTCTCTGTTCGATGGAGGCATCGAGGTTTCCGAATACAAACTGCTTCCGGGCAATTCGCTGCTCGGCAAACAGCTGAAAGACATCCCCTTGCGAGGCAAAGTCATCGTCACCGGAGTTACAGACAAAGACGGCAAGAGTTTCCTGGCAAACGGATCATATACCTTCGCGGAAGGTGATTCCGTACTTGTCGCATCACCCCATGGGCATGTGGATTACGCGCAGAGGCTTTTTTCGTGAATCTGAAACAGGATCTGAAACTGTTGGGAATGCTTCAATTCTTTCTGGGCTTTGTGATGATCATTCCCACTACGCTCGCTTGGAAATACGGCGAGGGAGAAGTGTTTCATGCTTTCCTGGTGGCGATCCTTTCCATCTTCCTTGTATCCTCCATCACCTGCATGCTCACCTGGAAATGCAAATCCACCTTCATGAGCATCAATGACGGCCTGTTTTTTGTCACGTTTACCTGGATTATCAGCACAGGTTTCGCTTGTCTGCCCCTGTATCTTTCCAAGGTCTATCCGACCTATTGTGATGCCTATTTTGAAATCATGAGCGGCTTCACCACGACAGGGGCTACGGTGCTCTCCTCTGTTGAAGGAACCGCACGTTCCATCCTGTTTTGGCGTTCGATGACCAACTGGCTCGGAGGCATGGGCATCGTCGTCTTGTTTGTGGCGTTTCTTCCCATGCTCGGGGTAAACGGCACGATATTGGTGAACTCAGAACTGGTGGGTCCTACGAAAAACAAACTGACACCGAAGATCGGGCAGACGGCCATCATCCTGTGGGGGCTGTACATTGGTTTCTCTGTGCTCCAAGCCCTTCTGTTGCTGGCAGACCACCTTTCCCTCTACGATGCTGTCACCATTACATTCTCCACGATGTCCACAGCTGGGTTTTCAGTGAAGAACGCCAGCATCGGCTCGTATGACAAGCCGTACGCGGAAATCATCATCACGCTTTTCATGTTGATCGCAGGCACGAATTTCTCATTGTATGCCTATCTGTTCCGCGGCAAAATCAAGAGGATCCTGAAAGATGGCGAACTGCACTGGTATATTGGATTGTTCGTCCTTTGCACGCTGATCTGCGCGATGGTCCTCACCCGGCAACACGTTTATCCGAGTTTGGCCATCGCCTTACGATACACTTCGTTCCAAAGCGCGTCCATCATGACCACCACCGGGTTCACCACCGCCGATTACCAAACCTGGCCGACTCCCTGCCAAATGCTTCTGTTGCTGATGTTCTTCACCGGAGGGTGCGCAGGTTCGACCGGAGGTGGCGTGAAAGTCATCCGGGTAAGGGCGCTGTTCACCGCAGGAAAAAACACCATCATCCGCAGGCTTCATCCCTCAGCAGTCATCACCAACAAAGTCGGGGATTCCACCTACAGTGACACCACCATGATGGAAATCGCCGGATTTGTCGGCATGTATATCCTGACCGGATTGGCCGGTGCTGTCATACTGACCTTTTCCGGAGTGGACATCAATACAGCAGTTGCGGGTAGTTTCTTGTGCATTGGGAACATCGGTATCGGCTTCGGGAAAATCGGGCCTTCCGGAAACTTCGCTTTTTTCCCTGAATGGGCCAAATGGTTCCTTTCTTTCCTGATGCTCGCAGGCAGGCTTGAGCTGTTCACGGTCCTTTCCTTGTTCACAGCCGATTTTTGGCGCAGCAGCGCGGCCACACATAGGATTCACAAACACGGCAAGTCACTGAATCCATAAATCTCCATACAAATCCGCTGGACGATGGGAGAGCTCAAGACCTACGTTACATACATGGGTTTCTCTGGAAAAAGGTTTGCATGCAGCACTGTTTTGGTCTTGTCGCTCGTTTCCTGCGCCACCACAGTTTCGGACGTAACCACCATCATGGCGACGGGTGAGACCTACACTGCCGCTCAGGGTGGAGTACATGCTGTCGCCGTCAGTGAAGGCACGCTCAAGCTGACCAATCCCGTCATCACCAAAACGGGAGATGCCGTGGCTTCAGGCAACAACGCGGCGGTCTACGCTTTCGGCAAAGGCATGATGATCCTTCAAGGCGGATCGGTCTCCACCGACGCTGAGGCCTCCGGGGCTCTTTCCTGCAGTGGTGGCGCATCCATTCAAATCTCAAACACCTCCATAACGACAAAGCAAGGGCTCTCTCAGGGGCTCATATCGGTAAACGGAGGCACGATAACAGCCAGAAACGTCTCCGTCACCACAGAAGGGAAAGAGAGCGTCGTCTTCGCAATCGGCGACGGAGGCGGCAGGCTGACAGTCAACGATTGTTCCTGCGCAGCCAAAGGTGAGGCTTCCGCGCTTCTTTCCAGTGTGGGGACACTCACGGCAAACCATATCGCCGGTTCCAGCGCCTCGGGAGAAATTGCCGTCCTCGATGGCGGCGTGGTCACCATCAACAATTCCCATTTGGCAAGCGGCGCTTCTTCCTGTGGGTTCCTGTTCAGGAAAGGCGGCACGCTCACCGCATTCGGGGGGAGTTTCCTTCTGACCTCTTTTGCAACTCCTTTGGCCAGTATCCCTTCTTTTCAAACAGGAACGATCACTTTGGATGGGGTGAAAATGACTGTTCCGTCGGGAGTCATCTTGCAGGTGTCATCAGGAGCCAAAGGGGACATCAACCTCTGTGGCGGGCTTTCCTATACGGGAGATATTGTGCTGGATGACAACAGCTCGGTCACGATGAAAATCGCCGTCGGCACGACATGGAATGGTGCTTTCGATTCCGCCTGCCTCGGAAAAGACACCGATCTGACCCTCAACGGCGGAGTCTGGAATCTCACCAACGATTCCCATGTCGGGAGATTGACGGTGAAAAACGGCGCCAACGTGCATACGAATGGCCATCGTTTATCTTTGGTTACGCTTATGAATGATGGAGGAAGCATCGATGGAATGTAAAAACCGAAATGCTATCTGTACAACCAAAGCCTTCCCGTTGTTGCTTCTCATGGGGTGAATCCGTATAGTGTGTCTGTGCGTATTTGGAAACATCTGAAAGGAGTGTTCCGCAAGGAAAGTTATATCGACCAAAACGGAAAGGTCGATGTCGGCCAGCTTGTGGTCAGCTCCATCATCATAACAATCATCACGTTGGTCTTGGTGTATTGGGAAATCAGGTTGCTCAAGACCAAGCAAGTGCAATCCTATTCGTTCATCCCCAAATTGTTTGACGCGATGGGCTACCAAGGAGTCGCCTTATTCGTGTATCTGGTGGATACTTTCATCCTTCCGTTGACCGTAGATGTGATGTGGCCGTTTGTGCTCGGTTGGAAGGCTTGGCAGGCGATCCTCATCATGGCTCTCCCGTCCGGTTTGGGAGGATTCACCGGTTATGGTATCGGCCGGTTGATCCACCAAATTCCTAATGTGCGCAAATGGACGGAAATCAACTTGCAGGGAAAGAACGGCAACGTATTGCGGCAATATGGAGCGTTCGGGGTTTTTCTGGCGGGGATTACTCCCATTCCGTTCACGACCGTGTGCTGGTTCTCGGGGATTTTCCGCATCAATCCCAAGCAGGTGGTCATAGCCTGCTTCACCTCACGGCTGCTCCGCATGGCTTTGTATTATTTTTTCGTCGCCATGACAACCTGAGGTTTCATGACGGCAATAAAGGCCACTTCCTTCCTGCAACCGTAAAACCAACAAACGGGAGGGTTTCATGCATAACGCTTCCCTTAGGGGATTCTGGTTGATGCAAAGTCTTGCCAATCCCCTTTTCCTCCTATCAACGATTCGCCAATCAATCTCATCTTCCCAGAAAAAAAGCTAAAAGGCACTAGACAGAAGCCTCTTTTTCCTTTACTATCTTTTTTGCTGTCAAAACAGCAATCGGGCGCGTAACTCAGTGGGAGAGTGTCACCTTGACATGGTGGAAGTCGTTGGTTCAACCCCAATCGCGCCCATTAACATCAAGAGAGTAAGTCATTTCAACTAAAGAAATCACTTACTCTTTTTTTTATTTACGTGGTTCAGGGGAAAAGACAAGTCGTTTTTTATTACAACCTTTTCATTGATGAACCATCATTTCATCGCATCTCTCACCATACAGGGAAAAGCCTCAATACAGTGTATGTATCCATAATGCTTTTACCGGATGCACAGGAATTTACCCATATCCCAACATCAACGATGTGCGATCCGGTTTTCTTTTCGACAACCATGCGTTGTCTTCACTGTTCATACGATGGAAAGCGGCTCTTTTGAAGCAGGATGGACAAATCATTGCATGAGACTCCGGCTATTTCAGGGAAGGAGTGGAAATCGTCTATAAAGGACAAAAGAAACAAGGAAAGTATCAGCAACTGTTTGCTTTACGCAAATCAGTTTCGAGATGTGATTCGATGGTCCGCCAGCAATCTGTTCCAACTCTTTCTTCTTCGGTGGGCAATCCCTTGTCAAAAAAGGAATTCGGCCAGACATATACAACCATCACAAGAGAGGTCGCTTGATGTTGCCTTCTCTTTCTCAACTTAAAGGCCAGTTCTCTTTTCAACTCACTATCGGGATGATTCCGAAGCGTTGTCACGTTTCAAACACATCTTTTCCGGCAGTCATCATCCTCTGGTGGCCGCAAACGGGAACACCGGTCACCATCCGATTCTTCATACGTTCAAGAATACGGCCTGTCAGTCTTTCACCTTTTTTCTTGTTTTTTCTTGGTCACTTCTTTTTTTGAGGAACCCCATGGTGGTGATACAAATCGATTGTCGTCTCGATATGATCCCTGATGTTTTTACGGAGAAGAACAACATCGCCGGAGAGCAAAGCCGCTATGATGGCGTCATGTTGTGACTTCGTCCTCGCCAAGGATGCGGGAGTGTGTACGTCAAAGCCAACGAACATCCGTTCATGGGTATGGAGATTCTCATACATGTCGATGATTACGGGATTATCGCAACAAAGAACAATCTCTTTGTGCAACGCATAATCATGAGGCCCCAAGGAAAAGAAGTTTTCTTTGGTGAACGCTTCCCTGCAATGCTCATATTCCACATCCGTCACCGAAAGCAATGTCTGCACCTTATCCCGGAAACGATTGCTCGTTCTTGCCATTTCCACAGCCGCATCCGCCGCAAACGTCTCAATCATCAGGCGAGCCATCCAGATGTTTCGCATCTCCTCAAAATCAAAGGATTTAACGCGTACGCCGCATTTGGGAATGGCGACAACCAAACCCTTCCCTTCCAACTGGTTCAAAGCCTGTTTGACCGGCGTTTCGCTCACGCCGTATTCCTCACAAAGCAATCTGACCGTCAAACGTGTGTTCTGTGTATAGCGGCCGTCCTGGATTTTCTTCCTGATGTCTGCCGCTATATCATTCGCCAACAATGTGGTACCCATATGCGAAAACATACGTTGGTCTGAAAAAAATAGCAAGACAAAACTATTGACAAATACGAAATTAGGTCTAATCTAATAACAAGATTAGGTCTAATTATCATGGAGGTTATTACGATGAAAAAAATTGGCATTATCATTCTTTTTGTTTTACTCTTCGGTTCATTGGTCTTTGCCAACGGAGCAACGGAAACAAAACCTGCAACGACAACCACTGAAAAAACATTTGACATCGATCTTGCGACCGCATATGCAGCCAGCAGCCCTGCAGGCAAAGGTTTGGCGAAATTCGTCGCAGACGTCAAAGCAAAGTCAAACGGGACCATCAACATCAACCTGTTCACTGACGGGACACTGGGAAATCCCAAAGACAACTACACTTCTGTTTCCAGCAGCGACCTTGATATGGCGATGACCGGTCTGGAAGGGCTTGATCTGTATGCACCGGAATACACGTTCCTGGACTGTCCGTTCTTCATCAAGAGTTGGGATCATCTGTTCGCATTGCTTGACAGCGGCATCGGTGAAAAACTCAAGGAACGCTACGCCCAGAACGGCATCCAGACCCTTGCATGGCACAAACGGGACATCCGGGTTCTCGCATCCAACAAAAAAGTCGTCGAACCTGAAGATGTGAACAGCCTGAAACTCCGCCTGCCAGGGATGCAAGTGTACGTGGATGCATGGAGCAACCTGAAAGTCACTACGACGACGGTCGCCATGAGCGAGCTGTATACGGCTTTGCAGACGAATGTCGCCGAAGCATGTGAAGGCGGTTATGAGCAGATGACCACATTGAAGCTCTACGAAGTCCAGAAAAACATCGCCGAATCGGATCATGTGTATGAATTCGTCGGCTTGTTTGTCAATAAGAAACTGTTTGATTCGATGAGCGAGAACCAACGGAAGGTGCTTCTGGCCTGTGCTGCGGATGACATGAAATATGCCGATGAACTCTCTGCCCAAAACCGTGCAGCATACAAGAAGGAATGCCTCGATCATGGCATGAATTTCGTGAAAATCGACAGGGATGCGTTCAGGAACAAGCTTGAATCGTACTATAAGGCGCAGTTTGCGAAAAAATGGACCGTCACCACATTTGACGAAGTCATGAAATACGCGAAATGAACGTTCATCATCCAGACCGGACAGGTTTTCCCTGTCCGGTCTTTTCCCATTGAGAGGAACATATGGAAAAGACATATAAGGTATATCTGCGGAGCGTCGAAATCCTGTGTGTCGCTTTGCTCTTGGCGATCCTGTCATGCATGGTCATCCAGATAACCTGCAGGATTCTTCAGATCAGCCAAAGCTTCACCGAGGAACTTGCGCGTATCTGTTTCTGCATCATGGTATTCGTCGGAAGCCCGCTGGCCTTGGCTGAAGGCGTGCATATCGTCGTCGACATGGTGGTGAAGCATTTCTCTCCGATGGGGGGCAGAATCGTCAACATCATCGACAGCATCTTCATCGACGCATTCAGTGTCTTTTGCATACGGGGCATGTCCACCATGCTTACCGCAAACAAAGCGACGCTCGCGGTTTCACTTCCTTGGTTGAGGATGAACGCGGTGTATCTGTTGATAGACATCTCATTCTTCTGTTTGTTTGTCGTTTCCACGATTCAATTGTTGTTGTCCGTTCTTGGTCGTCCTATCCTGACGGACATTCACAAACAAGAGAAGCTCGAAACCGAGAAAAAGCGGAACGATGCGCTGAAAAAAGCTGTCGAATCCGAACTGGGGAGTAATACATGAACGTATTCATCATTTTGATCTTGGTGTGCATGATCTTGCTTTTCCTCTGCAAAGTCCCCATCTACGTCAGTATGGCCATCGCTGGTTGCGTGCTCATGATGGTGACCCGTGGCATGAAGTGGGGTATCCTCACCCAATATCTGTATACGGGGGTCGATTCCTTCACCCTTCTTTCCATACCGCTGTTCCTGTTGGCCGCAAAGCTGATGAATACAGGTGGCATCACGAAACGGTTGTTCAATTTCTGCATGACTTTGGTCGGCTGGCTCCCTGGTGGTCTTGGACATGTGAACGTGCTGACCAGCTTCGTGTTTGCGGGAATGTCGGGAACCGCCGTGTCCGACGCCTCTGGATTGGGGACCATAGAGATACAAGCGATGAGGGAACAAGGCTACGACAACGAGTTTTCTTGTTGCGTCACAGCCGCTTCGTCCACATTGGGCCCGATTATCCCTCCCAGTATTCCACTTGTCGTGTATGCCACCGTATCGGGCGCATCTGTCGGAGCCTTGTTCATGGCAGGAATAGTCCCTGGTATCGTAATGGCCCTCATCATGATGGTCGTCGTATCCATATACGCCATCAAACGAGGATATCCGCGTTCGAAGTTTCCTGACGGGAAAACGTTCCGTTCCTCACTGCGGGCGGGCATTCTGCCCCTCTTGGCACCCATTATTCTGCTCGTGGGCATCTATGGCGGCGTCTTCACTCCGACGGAAAGTGCGGCCATCGTCGTTTTGTACAGTCTTTTTCTGGATGTGGCCATGTATCATGAACTCACCGTCAAGAAATTCATTCTGCTCCTTAGGGAAACCGTACGCGACAGCGTGACGATCGCCATGATCATCTCCGGCGCCACCTTCTTCGGATATGTGGCGACCAGGGCAAGAATACCGCAAATGATTTTAGCGACGATGACGCAGTTGGTCTCCAACAAGACGGTTCTGCTGCTCGTCATCAATCTGTTCTTGTTGATCATCGGATGTTTCTTGGAAACCGCAAGCGCGATTACCATCGTGGTACCGCTCCTCTTGCCTCTCCTGCAACAATACGGCATCAACCTTACTCAGTTCGGCATCATCATGGTCCTGAACCTGATGATTGGTTTGCTTACGCCTCCGTTCGGACTTGTCCTGTTTGTCGTGAGCAAAATCGGCAATATCTCCATCGGCCAGTTCAGCAAAGCCCTTATTCCATGGATGTTCGCGTTATTTGTCGCCCTGATGGTAGTGACGTTCATTCCTCAGATCAGTCTCTGGCTGCCGACCGTGTTGGGAATGGGCATCTGAAAAGCGAGGAACCATATGCACATTGTCGCAATCAAACCAATTCCAATCATCTGGGAATGCAAGCCGGTCAGCGATGCGCTCTCCACCTCAAAGACGCGCAAGGCCTTGCTTGTCAAAATTACGACGGATAGAGGATTAACCGGCATGGGGGAAGCTTTCCTGTATGGGTGTTCCTTGTCGGGTGCCACACGCATGCTCTCTGAACAATTTTCCCCCTTGCTGGTCAATGAGGATCCTCTCCACATTGATGATCTTTGGCAGAAAATGTTCTGGAATTCCATCGCTTGCGGAAGAAGAGGAATCATCCTTGGCTTGATGAGCGGTATTGATATCGCTTTATGGGATATCAAAGCGCAGGCTGACGGTGTACCTGTGGCGAAGGCTTTGGGTACAGGAATCCATAGCGATCGCATCGCATCCTATGCCAGCGGTGGCTTCTATGCTCCAGCAAAGGGTTTGGATGGACTACAGGCTGAGACAGAGTCGTACCTTGAAAAAGGGTATCAGGCGATGAAAATGAAAGTGGGACGCAATCCAGGACGAGCGGACTCACCGCTTCGTTACATGGCAAACCAAGAGAACGGGGTCAGCGAAGAGGAAGACTTGCGGCGTATAGCGATGGTCCGTTCCACATTGGGACCTGACAAACCGCTGATGATCGACGCCAACGCCTCATACTCTGCCAAAACGGTCATTTCCTTGATTCCCCAATGGGAAAAACTGGGGGTCAGTTGGGTCGAAGAACCACTGCGTTTTGAGGATCATCAAGGACTGTCCGATGTCAGGAAAGCTATGCGCCCTCCTTTGCAAATCGCAGGGTTTGAAACCGAACAGCAAGAAGAGAATTTCGCGTCCTTGTTGCGCGATGGCTGTGTGGATGTCGTTCAAGCGGATATCGGCTGGGCAGGCGGATTCACCGGAACCCTGAAAATCGCAAAACTGGCTGAAGCTTACGGCAAGAAGTTTTCACTGCATTCTTTTGGTTCAGCCGTCCACTTCGCAGCCAGCCTTCATCTGGCTTCGGCGTTGCCGAATACGGAAATGATTGAATCCGAAGAAAACGTCAACAAGCTCCGAAGCGGTATTTCCCAACCCTTCCTCACAGACGAAACCATGCATTTCTTTGTTCCCGATACACCGGGACTTGGCATGCAATGGAACTGGAATGCGATCGAAAGCCTTGGCGTCGCGCAGTGAGGAAACGGGCTCTAAAAGCAACTGATGGAAACCATACGTGAAGGCGTTCTCTCCGGTGATCATCCATATGCAGGTCTTTGGCCAAAGCGATGCAACCTTCTGAGGAAAGCGAGTTTTTCGTCCGCATTGGTGGTTTGATTCGGACCATAAAGGCCAAAGCCTCGTTTGAGGTTTATGTGACCAATTTCAGCGGGACGCCTATCCCCTATTGCGTGTTGGAATAAATGCGCCATGCACGCCATCCGCTTCGGCAAGAGCTTTCTTGGACATCTCCCGTTTTTCTCTTGCCAAGTCTATCCGGCTCTTTTCATCCGTCTCAGGCGGATGATTCGGGTTTTTCGAGTATGCTTCAACAATCAGATGGAATACTTCAAACAGCGCATCACGCCTCTGAGCCGCTTTCCGTCTTTTTCTTTGCTGTCTGACGGAGATGCTTGTGGACGCGCCATCTTGTCGGATAACCTTCATGCAAATGAACCCCAATCCATTTGCATGATGATGGGAACAAATCCGCATGAGGGATTCCGTTGTCCGGCACTCCGTTTCATGGCTGGATGCCGGTTGTTACGGAGTCCAAACCTATAGCGTTACAGAACCATCGGAACAAACCACCGTCGTAGCGGGTATATTGGTTTTCCAGTCATTCCCCTTGGTGACCGCATTCCATTGGGTTGTCGTCCCTTTGAAGTTGATGTTCTCCAAAATCGTACAACCGGAGAAAGCGGAAGAGCCGATAGAAGTCACACTAGAGGGAATAGTGATACGTTTCATTCCAGTACAATCCTTGAAGCCGGAATCAGGGACTCTGGTCATTCCGTCCCCCAATGTGACGGCCAGGTCTGTGCAGTTTTTGAAGACTGAAGGTCCGATACTCGTCACACTCGAGGGAATGGTCACGCTTGTCAGTCCTGTGCAACCATAGAAAGCGTAAGTACCGATGCTTGTCACGCTTGAGGGAATAGTCACGCTTGTCAGTCCTGTGCAACCGTAAAAAGCATACATGCTGATGGAAGACAACCTGTTCGGAATGGAGATTCGCGCAAGCTTCGTACAATCGGAGAAGACGGAATCGCCGAGAGAAAGCACACTGTCAGGAAGAGTGATTTCCGTAAGTCCGGTACAACCGGTGAAAGCATGATCTCCGATGGAAGTGACACCGTTTGGAATATTCATCCGCATAAGTCCCGTGCAACCGGAAAAAGCGGAGGCGCCGATCACCGTCATGCTGGTAGGAAGACTGATGCTTGCCAGCTTCGTGCAGTTGATGAAAGCGGAAGCACCGATGGAAGTCACCCGAGAAGGCAGAGAGACGTTTTCAAGTCCGGAACAATGAGCAAAGGTCCAGGAAGCTATGGACGTCACCCTGTTCGGTATGGTAATGCCAGTCAGCCCTGAACAAAAATAGAAGGCATAATCACCGATGGCAAACACGCTCGAAGGAATACTGATGCGTGTCAGTCCTGTACGACCTGCGAACGTATACGACGTTATACTGGTATACACGGAAGGAATTGACAAATCGGCTGGTGCACCATCAGCATCGTAATCCGTGCTTCCATACGGTTTCTCGGTTTTCCATTCCGCATACAGGACAAGATTGGCGTCAGCGGTATACAGAGAAGTTTCTTCATAATGGTTGCCACTCCCGTCAGGCGCAGTGTTCCACCCCCAAAAAAGCGAACCTGTTTTGGCAAGCGCATTGCTGTTTTCGGAAAGGGTAAGGCCAACGCCCTGTGTCTTTGTCTGGCTTAACGGTACCCTCCCGCTGTCTGCGCCGTTGGCGAGGTAATCCACCGTATAGGTGGAGACAAACGTTTCAATGCAGCCAAGCAATGCGAGGCTGCAGAGCACGGTCAGAGCCAATAGGCATATGAAACCGATCGGTTTTCTTTGCATGGAATCACCCCCACAAGCAAAAGCCTTTTCTTTTGGAGTTTTCAGAAAAGGAAGGATGCCACAGATACCCAGCAGGACAAATCAAGCAAACAAGCATCAAAAGTATGAATTGGAGGAAAAATGATACGTAAATAATACACTATTCAATTATTAGTAATGTATTATCAGAACCAAATTGTTCTATTGTCAATATTATTTTGATGTAAAGTATTCTCTGAAACTTAAAAACGGTCAATTCGAATTGATCCGCTTTTACCGATCTCCTGTCTTCACGCTGTTTGGCGCCTTCCCTTCACAACCGCAAACGCAAAAGAAACCTTTTCTGTGGACAAATGCCGTGTACCGGTTACGGTTTTCATTCTTAATCCGACAGCATCCGATCCCTTTGACATGCTTGCCATCGGAGACGGCGAGGTTATGGTGACAGAGGATTTCCTGTCTTAGCGGCTTTCGCCCGAAGCGCCCTCTCCCTCCAGGGTCGGAATCAGCAATATTTAATTACCCATGCTCTTGCAACTTCTTCACACACGCTTTTGTCTTGTGGAACATCGGAGGAATGTTTCTTCTCGGACCAACGTCTCTTGTCCTTCATTTTTCACAGGATCTTCCTTATCGTATGCGCAATGGCGATTCCCACAGCATGATGCGCTTCAGCGGACATGTGCAGGCAGTCGATCCCAGAAGCTTTCCCATATTCTGCAGCATCCATCCAAGGCATGCCGGTTTCTTCCGCCAAAGCTTGTACCAGATTATGGAATTTCAGGGATTCCTCATACCCTCGTCTCAGGCTTTGATCCTTCGATTTCGCAATGTCAGGATGCATGAGTATGGGAGAGACAAGAAGCAGTTTGGCACCGTCAGGATAGAAATGGCCAGCACCTAATGTAGGTCCTGCATAGACGTTATCGGCATGGAGGATATGGGAAACGAGTTTGGACAACCCATTTGAAGAAGCGAATGCATCGGTGAAAGCCAAATCATTGGTTCCCAACATCAGCACGACAAGATCAAGGGGTTTTGCGCTGTTCAAAGAATAAGGAAGGCCTTTCAGGCCGTTCATATAATCATGGTACGGATTATCGAATACCGTTGTCCTTCCGTTGATCCCGTCTTCAATGAGAAGATACGATGGTCCGAGTTCCTTTTGCGCGACTCCGGTCCAGCGGATATCCTCAGGGTACCTTTTTCCCGAACCAGGAATGAATCCCCATGTATTGGAATCCCCAAAGCAAAGAATCCGTTTCATTCTATCAGCCTTTCACGGCTCCTGCCGTAAGGCCGGATATCAGCTGTTTTCCGAAAAACGTGAAAACAAGGATGATGGGAATGATTGCGAGTGTGGCTGAAGCCGTAAGCGGCCCATACTCCCTTCCGTAAAAGCCCATGAAGTCGTATATGATTTGCTGGACTGTCTTCAAATCGCTCCTGCTGACCATGACGGAAGAAGTGATGTAATCGTTCCAAGCCCCAATGAAAACCAGCAAGGCCGAAGCCGCATAGGAAGGCAACATGAGCGGTGGCAGCAACTTGGTGATGATGTACCTTTGTTTCACTCCGTCGATCCGAGCCGCTTCTTCAAGTTCTACAGGGATACCTTTCACCCCGGCTATCATCATCCATATGGAAGTCGGCAGATGATAGGCCGCATACATCAGCGGCATGGTGTACCAGTGGTTGATCATATGCATCTTTATCATTGCCATATAATTGGGGATAAGAAGCGTTGACGACCCCCCTGAAAGAGGAATACCGATGATGACGACAGAGAAAAGGAATTTCTTGCAGGAAAAATTCCTTCTTGCGAAACCATATCCGGCAAGATACGCCACAACGATGGTGAGCATGATGGAAAGCACGCAATACATCATGCTGTTCACAACACATCTGAGAAAACCGGAATCGAGAACTTGCTTGTAATGCACGAACGTCGGGGCAAAATTGAACAGCTTCGGGGGAATCTGGCTGATGTCACTGGCTGTCTTGAAGGAAGTAAGGATGCCCCAGAAGATCGGGATGAGATTCAATATCCCGAAAGCGATGAGAAAAACTGTTTCAAAAACCCTTGAACCCAAGGATGGTTTGGATAAAGTATGGCTCATGTTTTGCCCTTTCTAAAGCTCGTATTTGGTGACTTTCATATAGAAATAGATGATCACCATAGTCGCCAGCATGACCAACAAGGAAAGCGCCGACGAACGCCCGAATTCATAAAACTCAAAGCTCATGACGTATTGCTGCAACGTCACCACGTTGGTTGCATTGGCCGGTCCTCCGTTGGTAAGGACCCTCGGAATGGTGTTGTTTGTGAAATTGCTCACGGTCAGGACGATCAAAGACAACAGAAAGTTCGTCATAATCAAGGGCAATTTGATCTTGAAAAGAACCTGCCATGAGTTCGCGCCATCAATCTCAGAGGCTTCGATCAGATTCCCGTCAAGTCCCTTCAAACCTGCCAGAAGCATGACCATGGCATATCCGACGGTACGCCAAGACATCACGAAAATCATCGTAGCCAAGGAACTTTTGGGTTCGTTGAACACATACACCGTTTTGGTTCCGAACAATGCACACAGGTAATTTACCAAGCCAATGTCCCCATTGAGAATCCACTTCCAGAGGATGCCTGCGACAACCATCGATATCACCCAAGGTATCAATCCGACCATCTCGATCATGTAGGAAAACAAGCCATGTTTTTTATCAATCCACAAAGCGAGCAAGAGGCCTATGACAACCGAACTGATGGTTGCGAATAAAGTCACGAGAAAGGTTACTTTGAAGGAATTGAGAATCGTGGAGTCTGTGAGACACCAAATATAGTTCTTCAACCCCATGAACTCACCTTTGTTCATGTATTTGTATTGGAACATACCGCAGATAACGGAATTAAAAACGGGGAAAACCAAAAAGAACAGCAAAAGGATGAACGCAGGAACCGTATACCAGAAACCCGACTTCTGCATATTATTGTTATTGTCAACCATACCGACAGATTCCTTCCCTTCCAAGGCAAAGGATGGAAAAGCGACCTTTTCCATCCCTTGCGGAAGACATGCATCAACGATTGTTCGTCTTGTTGAAATCCAACTCAGCCTTCTTCAGAGCCTGCAACGGATCGGCATTGTTGGTAAGTACTTCCTGCAATGCCACCAAGAGCGAAAGCTTGATGCCGTCATAGGATTTGTCATTGCCCACGTTGTAACCAGTCCCGAAAATTGTTCCCGCGACCGTGATGTAGTCGTTGTCATCGTTGATCGTAATCTTCTTTGAAGTGCTCTTGCGCACCGGCGCCTGCGCACCCACGTTGACCCAGAGCAGATCAGATTCCGGTGAATACATCTTCTCGAGGAATTTTCCGGCAATTTCCTTATTCTTGGACCCGGACCAAACGCCGACATGCCAACCATCAATCCAGCTGCCTGTCGGAATCGAAGCGACCTTGATCGTTGTGCGGTCGAAACTAGCCTGTGCTTTGTTGGTCCCGATACGAACGAAACCAAGAGGCATCATCGCAAATTTTCCTGCCTGGAATTCCAACTGCATCTCTTCGCTGTCTTTGTTCTTGCAGTCTGCCGGCGTGATGCCCTCATCAAAGAATCTCTTGACGTAATTCATGGCTTCGACACCGGCAGGAGTGGCGAAGTCGGCAGTGCCGTCAGCATGGAACAAACTTCCCTGCTTGGAAATGATGTAATTGGTAAGGATCGGATAATCACCGGATTTGGCGACGGGAATTGCCAAACCATAGACACCTTTCTCTGGATTTGTCAGTTTCTTCGCTGTCGCATACAAATCATCCCAAGTAGTCGGAACTTCGCAACCGGCTGCCTTCAAGAGATCAGAACGGTAATACAGGCAGACTGCGTTCTTGGAAAGCGAAAGCGTATAATGCTTGCCGTTCCGTTCACCGAATTTGAAGAATGCGTCATCAATGTCGGCGATCTGGTCAGGTGTCCATCCCTTCAGGAAAAGGTTCTCAAGCGGTTCAAGAAGGCCTCCCTGTATGCAACTGAACAGAAGTCCTGTCGAACACCACATGATGTCCGGTGCGCTGCCAGTCGCAGCGGCGGCAAGAAATTCAGCGGTCATCGTGCTGTATGTCTTCGGTTCGACGGCGATTTTGACACCCGGGTTGTCCGTTTCGAATTCCTGAATCATTTGCTTCAAGGCTTTGTTGCGGCCACCATTCGCGTTGGGATCCACGAATGTCCACATGCGGATGGAGACATCTTTTTTCGGTGACGGGGTCTTTTGTGTCTCGGAAGCCCCGTTAGCAAACATCGATACAGAAAGACATGCAAGCAGCAAGACCAAACTCACTTTTTTCATCATTTCCTCCATAATCAAAAAAATCGTAACGTTATGATTTATTCATATCACAAGAAAATTAAGTTGTAAACACTTTTTTTAATATTTTTATAAAAGATTTATTTTAATTAACAGATTTCTTTTCATGAATTACATTTGCATGCAATGAAACCAAAAGCATCCTTCTGTATTTCGATGACCAGCGTATGTGGAGTCCGGTTGGTTTGGCAACAAAGAAACAAAAACTCTTCACATCCGCAACGGGATGGACGAAACAAACAAACTTCTCTAAAACACCTTCAGTCATCACTGGGTATGCGGATATGCAAGCGCAATTGGCGCTTTGCCTCTCCAAGCCACCATCAAAAAGGATATTCACCTTGGTAAACGGCGTGTGGCGGCTCAGTCCCCTTCCCTGATGAACGATACGGAAACAGCGACGGTAACTCTCACGGTCAGACAGAGACTGCAAGAAACGGCGTATCCCACCAATTCGGATGTTCAATCGTCAGGATACTCAGGATATCCGAATGTCTCACGTGCATGTTCGATAAGATCATTCTTGGCATCGATGAGGGGTAATTCGAAGACGTCCTCTGTCCGCTCGATCCAATCCTTGAGCATCAATTGCAACCGCATCCGTTCCTCTTTGGCGATTCCGCAAAACGCGAGGTTCCTCAGTTCATAAGGATCTTCCCGCAAATTGAAAAGCATCCAAGGTTTTCCTTCCAGACAGACATATTTCCAGCCATCGGTCGTAACCACTCCGCGCCAGGGCAATTCGACGCTGTGCGGGTGATGCTCGGGGATGATGTTCTGAATGTATGCCGAAGTCGGATAGGAAAAATCCGTAGTCTTCCTTTTGCATGCCACGGAGTAATCACATCCTTTCCATGCATGGGGGGATGCCAGTCCAAGAAGTCCCAGGGATGTCGGAGCGATATCAACACTTGAAAGGAGATAGGGAATCCGTGCCCCTATCAGGGTGGGATCAAGGGCAAGTTTTTTCCCGCCTATGATGAAAGGAACCCTGATGGATTCTTCCATAGGATTCGTTTTTCTTTGTTGTCCATGGGAACCATGAGTATCGCCATGGTCGCTGAACACCATGATGATTGTATGCTCATACAACCCTGTTTCCTTCAGAAAAGCCACGATTCTTCCTACATTTTCATCGAAGTTCTCGATCATCGCATAGGCGTTTGCCAGCCCCTGCCTGATAGAGTCGTTGAACTGCTTGTAGGGTTCCAAATCCGGCATTGTGTTCGGGCGGAGTCTGAGTTTCTCCGGCTGGTAATGCAAGTTGCGCTGGGGTGCGACATAGGGATCATGGGGCGGCTGTACCGACATCACGGCGAAAAATGGTTTGTCTTTTTCCATTGACTTGAGGTGTTCCACAAACAAGTTTGTCATACAGTCAGTTTCATACCCTTCAAGTTTTGTCGGCTTTTGGTCTTCCTGTCCAGTCCAACCCCCGTGTACATAACAATCATATTGGCTATTGTTGTTTTCATAACCGAGCCAATAGGCAAAACCTCCGCGCCGATCTTGCGGAACAATATGAAAAGCGGCCCGCGAAACCTTTTCATGCCATCCGTCCAGATGCCACTTCCCCACATACGCAGTGTGGTATCCTTTCTCATTCAGCGCTTGAGCTATGGTTTTTTCATTTGTCGGCATGCGGTATTCATGACCTAAGGCGCATTTGTTGGGGTACATGCTTGTCAACATCGATCCTCGAGCCGGGCAACAAAGGGGATCGGTGCTCAAAGCCCGGTAAAAATTCACTCCATCCTTCGCCAAGGCATCAATATGGGGGGTATGGACATTTGGGTCCCCGTTACAGCCAATCATATCGGCCCTGAGTTGGTCTGCCATTATCCAGACCAAATTGGTTTTTTCCGGCATGGAATACTCCTTCATCAAATATTTTCTATACTATTTCAAAAGGCCATAACCTTCTCATCAAGTCCACGAAACATGCGAGGTTCCTCTATCCGCCCCGATCAGGGAAAAGACATAAAGCATGACCAATACCATCTGAATTGGACAATACATCAGCTACGTTATATAATGAAACCGCAACAGGAGGCGTTTTGGGGGAACGGGACGAACACGGCATATCCCAAAATGGGGAAAAATTGATCAAACCTCCGTATTTCGTTATGGGGGGATGATCATCGAAGGCAATTCTTCGCCCTGCGATGCTTCACGTCATGTTCCAGGAAAACACCTCGCGGAAAGGGAACAATTGGTCGGCCGTCACTTCCAGCGAAACCGAAGGTTTTTCTAGTGAAACGGAGTGAAATCAAAACCATTGCCTGCAGGCGTGTCGACCCTAAGTGAGGGATTAGGATGGAAACGCAAAAAAAACGTCGGAATACTCTGCATTGGATACTGTTTTTTGCGGTATTCATGAACGGCTTCGAAGCTGCAGGGTACCAAACCAGTCTTGGAAGCATCGGAAAAGAGTTCGCACTGAATGGAACTGGTATGGGAATGCTGGCTTCCGTTCAGCTGATCGCAGGGTTGATCGCGCCGCTCCTCTTCGGACCGTTGGCGGACAAACTGGGGAAAAAGCGATTGCTGGTAGCCTTCTTTGCTACCGGAACAGCCTCCAGTATGTGTCTTGCGGTATGTGCGGGATACCGTACGTTCGCGGCTGGTATTTTCCTCATGGGGCTGAGCGTAAGCACGACGCAGTACGTTTCCATCGCCGCCATCGCTGACCTCTACCCGGTTTTCGGGAGCAAAAAAATCGGCTGGATTACTGGCTTTTATTCGTTTGGAGCTGTCGTCGCGCCGATGGTCTGCGGCTATTACCTGGAAAACGGCGGTTCATGGAAAATCCTTTTCTCGATGATGGGATCAGCGGAAATCCTGATCATGATCGCGACGCTTGCAATGGATTTCTCTCCACGTGAAGATGTGCGGGAAACCAGCGGCAAACGGATGCCTGCAGGAACCTGGGTTCTTTCGGGCATTCTCCTCCTTTGCGCCGTCATGTTTATGTATGTCGGATTTGAAAACGGATTCGCGTTTTTCGTCACTTCCTATCTCACGGAAGTCCTGAATGCCGATCACGCCTATATAGCCCTCTCGCTGTTTTGGTTTATGATGATACCCGCACGCGTCGCATGCGGGTACCTCGGACACCTGAACAGGCAAATCCTCGTCATCGCTTCCCTCGGGGCTGCGATTCTGGCGTTGGCCATCGGTACGGTCGGAAACGGGAAAGCCGCCATCACATTATGTCTGCCGTTGGGCTTTTTCTGCGGTGCTATCTATCCATCTGTATTGACGCAATCATTGGCTTTCGCCGGTGGAAAAACCGCGACGGCGACCGGAATGATCACCGCTGCGACCGGGCTCGGCGGCGCAGTGGTCACGCTTCTGACCGGCACGATGTCGCAACAGTTTGGACTGAAACGGGCGATTGTCTTCCTCTCCGGATTTCTCATGCTGGACTTTTTGTTCGCCCTGTCGCTTTTTCCCCAACGCAAGAACGAAAACAAAACGGAGGTGAACCGTACATGAAAAGTCATGAAGGACAACTCATTACATCCGAACTCTTACTCAGTAAAATCCTCAACACGACATCCACATGCATTTTCTGGAAAGATGATCAACGCCGTTTTGTCGGCGTGAACCAAGCCTTTCTGGATTACTACGGTTTCTCCTCTGAAGCGGAACTCATCGGAAAAACGGATGAGGACATGCTCTGGCATTCCGACCCCGACCCATTCCAAAGTGATGAGTGGCGCGTCCTGAAAAAGGGGGAAAGCACTGTCCGCGTACATGGGAAATGCATGGCTCGCGGTCAGGAACGGGATATTCTCGCCAGCAAAAGCCCCATTTATGAGGATGGAAAGATCATCGGTCTAGTAGGCACCTTTGAGGACGTGACAAGCGATTATCAGCAGAAAGATGCGATACGCAAGCTTACGCAAACGCTCGATCACATTCCGTGCGGCATCTGCATCGGCCAAATCCGCTTCGGCAGGATCGTTTGCATCAGCGCAAACGAGTATTTTGCGGACATGGTCGGTGGCGAACCGGAAGAGTTTTCAGGCAAAGACACCGCGGATCTCTCCTCATGGCTCCATCCGGACGATATCCCGCAATGGGAGAACGCGGCGAAAGGACTCTGTTCCGACGCGGGCGTCATGGATGGTGTCTATCGTTTCCGCAACAGGAAGACAGGCGAATACGTCTGGTTGCGTATGAAGGGTTGCCGTGCCCGTCTTCAAGATGATGAAGAATTCCTTTATTGTACGTTTACGGATGAAAACGAACTCACCAATTCCGAAAAGCGTGAGAGTGCACTCAGAAAGTTATATGCCGCGTCGGTTGACGCAGCGGAACTGGTAGTGTGGGAATATGACGTGGCTACCCATACCGTCACGTTCGACCAAAACGGTTACACGGCACGACGCTGTCAGGAAATCGGACTCCCTCGGGTGTTCCACAATATTCCGGAAGTCCTCTATGACATCATACCGACGGAATACCATGCGGAAATCAAGCGGTTCTACGAAGATGTCTTCGCCGGCAAGTCCACCTCCACCGCCGACATCGCGTTCCGACCCTTTCACGATCAACCACAGCTGTTTTTGCATCTCTCCTACACCGTCATCCTCGACAGCGACGGCAAACCGCTCAAGGCTTACGGCACATCACAGGATTTGACGCAGGAAAAAACGGCAGAGATGCTGTACGAGCACGAACTGACCTTCATGAATTCCGAACGTCAGATGAATTTTATCGCAAAAGGCCATTTCGACCTGACTGCGAACAAGACGCTTGGCTATTATAAGGTCAATCAGGCGGCCCTTTCCGTCAAAGGCATGGCCTGTGATGAAGTTTACGAAAAGCTGTTGCCGCTGATCGAATACGAAGACGACCGGAAACGGTATCTTGATCTCTTCAACCCCAAAAAAATGATCGCGCGTTTTCACAGCGGGGAAACTGGTTGTTCCCTCGAGTACCGCCGTTCCGGCAACGAAACCCCGGCCATGTGGGTGCTGATGGAAGCGAGAACTTTCCAAAACCCTTCCACCGGAAACATCGAATGCTTCATCTATGTCTATGATGTGACGGAAAAGAAAATCCAGCAACAACTCTCCTGCAATCTGCACAGCATCGGGTATGAAAATGTGGGACTGATCAGCATTCCAAATCAGAAAATAACCTATTACCGGCTTGCTGACGGCGGCACCTGGATGATTCATGCACTCGCCATGGACTACCAGACCATTGCAGACGAATTGTTCGCCCGATTTGTGCCGGAAAAGGACCGTACCCAAATTCTTGCGGAAAGCAGGTTCGACACCGTATTGAAAGCGCTTGCCGAACACGAAAGCTACAGCTTTTCGTTCACAAGCATTGACCATGACCAGAAGCCACACCGCAAATTTGTCCATTACAGTCATATGTATCTGGACAAAAGCGTTGTTTTCCTTTCCGTACAGGATATCTCCGAGCAATACGCAAGAGAACAGGAACAGATTGCCATGCTTCAGGAGGCGATCCGGCGCGGGGATGCGGCAAATCGCGCAAAGAGTGATTTCCTTTCCCGTATGAGCCACGACATCCGCACACCGATGAACGGCATCATCGGCATGACCTACCTTGCGAAGAAACAGCAGGATATCCGGAAGGTATATGGATATCTCGACAAGATCGACACGTCCTCCAAATTCCTGCTTGGACTTGTCAACGATATCCTCGACATGAGCAAGATCGAAAGCGGCAAAATCGAACTGAAGCAGGAGCCATACATTGTTGATCGCTTTTTGGACTATCTCGGCGCTGTCATCAAACCGCTCTGTGAGGAAAAAGGGCAAACCTTGGTCGTGGACGCCCAGCCGGTCACTTCCGTAGCCCCGCTCATGGATGTGCTGCGCGTCAACCAAATCTTTTTCAACCTCTTTTCCAATGCGGTGAAATACACTCCGGAAGGAGGGACGATCACGTTCCGGCTGCGGGAAACCCTCGTTGATGGCAACCACCTGCTGATGGAAGCCGATGTGGCCGATACGGGAATCGGCATGAGCGAAGAATTGCAAAAGTCCGCATTCGAACCGTTCACCCAAGGCGAACGGAGCGACACCTCCGCCAACAGAGGGACAGGTCTGGGACTTCCCATCGTAAAGAGCCTGATCGAACTGATGGGCGGCACCGTATCGGTCACCAGCGAATTGGGTACGGGTTCTGTCTTTCACATCAAAGCGGTTTTTGACGTTGTTCCGGCAACATCGGTTGCCCAAAAGACAGGACGCATGGACATAGACGACATGCCCGATGCACTGGCCAACAGGCATGTGCTGCTGTGCGAGGATCATCCGCTCAATCAGGAAATTGCAAAGACGATTCTGGAAAACTGGAAAATGATCGTCAACACAGCTGAAAATGGAGAAATCGGGGTCCGTGACTTTTCCGAATCCAGTACCGGTTACTATGATGTGATCCTGATGGATATACGCATGCCCGTAATGGACGGCATCGAAGCTACGAAAGCCATTCGGACTCTGAATCGTCAGGATGCGGGGAAAGTCCCGATTCTCGCAATGACGGCGGATGTCTTTTCCGATGATGTGCAGAAATGCCTCGAAGCCGGTATGAACGGACATATCGCGAAGCCCATTGATCCGAAGGCGTTGTATGCGGCCCTTCTTCAGACGATTGATTCACCATGCGGATTCTTGATTTGAGACAATTCCCTGTGCAACAATCAGTGGAACCGGTTCGGTAAAAGGAGAAAGCCATATGACGACAGACAACCAACAACTTGCGGATACCAAGGGAAAAGAGGTCGACGAGGCAGCACCTGCAATCCAGAGCCGTTTCCGTACGGCGGAAGTGTTCGTCCCAACGGAAGCGAAACTGTATACGGTTCCGGTTACCGGCAACGGCAGACCCCCTATCCCTGAAGCATTGCGGCAACGATGGCAACATTCGCTTTCCCTGCTCATCGATACGCTCGGCGTTTCCACCGGCGTTGTCATGCGGATCAAAGATTCAGGCTTGGAGGTTCTGCTCTGTGGCGGTGAAACGGCGGCGGAATATAATCCCGGTTCGTTTTTTCCCTTTGGAACAGGAAGTTATTGTGAAACGGCCATTGGGTTGAACACCTTTGTCGCCATGGATACTCCGCCGGACAGTATCCTCGCGAATGGGGTGACGGTTCCGCTACGCCGGTATTTCGGTATTCCCCTCCATTGGGATGATGGCTCTTTTTACGGAACGCTCTGCCTTTTCAGCCGAGAGGACACGCCTGCCGACACCATCGCCCCGCTACTCGCTGAGTTCGCAAGTTCCCTGGAAAAAGATCTGGCTCTCCTTTGCCTGCATCAAGGCTGCGACGAACAAAACGAACGGTACGCCAGAGCCATGGAGGCGGTCCTGCAGTATTCCCCCGGCGGAATTTTCTCCTATTCCGCAGAAGCCGACGAACAGTTCTCCTACATCAGCGAAAACATGCTGGCGTTTCTTGGTTATACGCAGAAGGAATTCTCCCGCAAATTCGACAACCGGTTTTCGCAGATGGTTTACGAAGAGGATCGGGAACGCACGTTGCGTGAAATAGACGAGCAAATCCGGCGGGGGCCGTTCGACCGGGTGAAATACCGGATCGAAAAAAAAGACGGCAGTCTGGTTTGGGTCCATGACGAGGGGCACATCGTCAAGGATTTGACGGGGAAAAAATGGTTCTATGTCGTGATTGTCGATATCAGCGAATCCGTCAAGACACAACAGCTTGAGCGTGACAAATACCACGCATCCATGCAGGCGTTGCTTTCAGCCAATCCTGACGCGGTCGCCACAATCCAGCTCAACATGACACAGAATCTTTGCGGAGAGGGACACGGCACCTCTGATACCACCAACGAATTCATCAAGGAGAAAACGGTCGAGGATTTCTTTGCCGCCGTTTCCAGACGCATACCGGATCCGAATATGCGGCACACCTATCTTGAGGTTTTCAACCGCCAATCGCTCCTGAGGGATTTCGCCGCCGGGACCACAAGCAAAAGCCATGCGTTCATCCGCGAAAACGACGGCGTTCTGGTGTGGATCAGGACAAACCTGAACATGTTGAAAAACCCGGACACCGGCGATATAGAAGGAGTCGCCTATTCCGTGGATATTTCCCGTGAGAAGCGACGTGACGAGATTCTGCGGATCATCACCAGTCAGGAGTATGACCTCATCGCGTTGGTGCACCTTGACAAAAACACCTTGGAGGCATATTTCCTCGGAGCCGCATTGCCCCATGCCTATCGGGAACTGTTGTCCGCTCCGGGAAGTGTGTACGACCTGAACCGATTCCGTACAAACGCGATGGAAAATTGGATGGATACTGCGAATCGGGAAACATACCGCAAATGCAGCGATCCCGCCTATTACCTGCCCTTGATGGATGCGAACGGGAGATTTGAATTCGTGCTGCGCGAACTGTTTCCTGATGTAGCGGACGGCGAAATGTACCGCAAATTCCAGTTCTACGCTCTTGAGAACGACCGCAACACAATCCTTGTGATTGAGTCCGACGTGACTTCACTGTATAAAAAGCAACAGCTGGAACTGGACAAAGCCAGAGCGGAGACGGAGCGTGTGGTCGATATCATGGATTACATCACCAGCGGCATCAGTGTGTTGCATATGCCTGATCCCGACCATCTCTCCATCAATTACCTCAATCAGCAGATGTACCAGCTTCTGGGTTTTCCAATCGGACAAGTTGCCGCCACAGGCCTCGAGACATCTCCCGATCCCATCATCCGCAAGTATAAGGCGGACGCCTTCACGGGAGTCCACCCGGATGACCTGGCCCGGGTGAAAAAAGCCTTTCATGACCATTTTGATTCAGAATACTTCTCCATCGATAATTACCGTTCCTTGGGGGCGAACGGAAAGTACTGTTGGATCAAAGAAGAAGTCCGTCTTCGCGCAATCACGCCGGAATATAAGGTATTCTATGCGACCTATCACGATGTGAGCGAAGAAGTCCGGTTGAATGAGGAGCTGAAGAAACAGCTTGAAACGGAGAAACAACTCCGGCAGGAAGCGATTACGGCAAACGCTACCAAGACTGATTTTCTCTCCCGCATGAGTCATGACATCCGCACACCGCTCAATGGCATCATCGGCATGACCTATCTGACCCAGGAGATGTCATTGCCCAAGGCCGCGCAGGACAATCTTCAGAAAATCGCCACCTCCTCACAGTTTCTCCTTAATCTTGTCAACGATATCCTGGACATGTCGAAGGTCGAACGGCAAGAAATCACGTTTCATCCGGAACCGTATCCCTTCGAAGTTTTCTGTGCGTATCTTGACGCGGTGATCCGCCCGCTCTGCGCCGAGAAACGGCAGGAATTCCGGTTTGAAGCGGCACCCATCAAGGATTATACGCCGATTGTCGACATCATGAAGCTGAACCAGATCTATTTCAATTTGCTTTCGAACGCAATGAAATACACCCCGGAGGGCGGGATTATCTCTCTGAAGATCCAAGAGGAACTGCTGGCAGACGATCATGAGCGGTTTACGCTGACCATAAGCGACAACGGTATCGGCATGAGCCAGGAATTTCAGAAAACCATGTTCGAACCCTTCACGCAGGAAAACCGCGACGACAGCTCGCTCTCTCGGGGAAGCGGTCTGGGGCTTGCCATCGTCAAGAGAATCGTGGAAGCCATGAACGGCACGATCAGCGTGAAAAGCAAAATGAATGAGGGAAGCAGCTTCACCGTCTCAATCGTTTCTCCTTGTGTACGGCGTTCTGTTCTGGAAAAAGAAAAAGCGGCGAATACCCAAACAAGTTCCGTGCAGGATTTCAGCGGCCTTGCCGGCAAACATATCCTGTTGTGTGAGGACCATCCGCTGAATCAGGAAATCGCCAAAGCGTTGCTTGTGGGGAAAGGGATGCTGGTGCAGATCGCCGAGGACGGGCAAAAAGGGCTCGAGGCCTTTTCCGAATCGCCGCTCGGCTATTATGACTGCGTCCTGATGGACATACGCATGCCGGTCATGGACGGGTATGCGGCGACGAAAGCCATCCGGAACCTCAAACGCGCCGACGCGAAAGACGTGCCCATCCTGGCAATGACGGCGGATGCGTTCTCCGACGACATCCAAAAGTGTCTGGACGCGGGGATGAACGGGCATATTGCAAAACCAATCGATCCTGAAGGTCTGTTCCGAACGCTGACGGCGAAGATAGGTGCGAAATGAACCGTCATTCCGCACGTACGAGTCGTACTCATGCGTGCGGTTGTTCTGTTTTCCATCGGGATTTGGACCATTTCTGATGTACACATCGCAGGCATGCTTCATCGCAATTTGACGGCGTCAGGTTTTATCAGTTACTTGGCATTCAGCCTGCTTCCGATCGGTTGCTTTGGCATGACGAAGTGCCCGCATAGGAAAATCCCAAAAACACCTCCCTGTGAACCAGCGATCAGTATCCCAACTTATGCAACAGTTTTTCGACCTCTGCAGCGTTGTACACCTTCCCCATGGATACGACCTTTTCATTGACGACCAAGGCCGGCGTGGACATGACACCGTAGGACGCGACAGTGGCCATGTCGGTGACATATTCCGCTTCAAAGGGAACCGCCATCGCCTTGAGTGCCTCATTGGTACTGACCAGCAACGCATGGCAGCTTTTGCAACCGCTTCCGAGAACCTTGACGCTGGCAAGACCGGCTGTTTTTCTCATGGCTTCCGCATCTGCTTCCACTGTTTTCACCGAACCACTGCAAGCGCAGGCAGGAGCTTTCTGCATCGGTTTCTCGAGTCCACATGCACCACTGCAACCACAAACAGGGTGTTCTTCTTTTTTCTTACCGAATCCAAACAAAGACATATTCATTACCTCCATAAACTGTTGTTAAAATGTAAGTCAAAACAGAGAGAAACCAACTATCAGGAACAGCGCGACCGTCATGACGGTCCCTCCTTTTCCATAGGTACCGCTGATGCTGATTTTTCTATACAAATCCTACAGACGTGCCCGCAATAATCACCAACGTACTGTGTCCGAGGGAATAGAGCAACATGAGCAGAATACCCCAGACGAGGCTTCCCGTTCCCGGCAACCATACCAAGCAACGCGATCAAAACAGGCGTCGAGCATGGTGAAGCAAAAATCCCTGCCAGAATACCCGCAAAAAACGCTCTGAGCCTACCAAACAGTCTGCTTTTGGACAGCAGATTGGCAGAAGGAATCAGTTGCATCACTCCCCATGTCTGCAACAGCCGCAGCCACTTTCCATTGCTCCGCCGCAATCATCGCCGACATACGAAATCGCTCCCGCCGGGCATTGGCTTTGGCAACCATGGCAATGGTCGATGCAACCATCGGGATGTATAACGACCGGCGTCGGAGCCTTGCTTTTGTCATAGACGCCGTGCGGGCAAAAAGCGGAACAGGTGCCGCATTCAATACATGCGACGTAATCAATAACAGGATACCATTTTGCAGCCATTTTCAATTCTCCTTATGCTTTTGATAGATTTCATCTTTTTCCTCTTCCGACAGAAAACGGTCGATTCCCCCTGCGATGAGGAGAATACCAATGAAACTGAACCCCAAACGCACAACCATAAACGGAACGCCCAATCCGCTTGCTTCAAAGGTGAGCATCAGTATCTTCGTCGTTGACCACGCCCCGATGAAGATACAGACGTTGCGAATCGAACCACCCTTCTTCAGCATCATCGCTGCAACCGGAAACGCCGCGTAAAGAGGACTGGCCGCAACGGAACCAAGGATGAAAGCAATCAGCAAACCCTTCAGACCGGAATCCAACCCCATGTATTTCATCATCGTATGCCTGTCAACCCAAACGTCCAATAATCCAAGCAGGAAAAATACAGGAGGGATCACTCCGAGCATTTCCCTCACATTGCTCCAGATGTTTTTCACAGAAGCCGAGCCAATGTCAGGCCGGAGGCATGCCGTTATGCCGAGGACGGCAAGCAAAACAAAGAACGAGCGATAGCGGATCACAAGGTTTTTCATGAAAAAATTCTCCCCATCGGCAACGTACTTAAACCAACCATCATGAGAGAAGATACAAAAGCCGCGATCTGCGCATAGCCCGCACCATTTTTCGAAAGTGCCGCCGCAAGGGGAAATGCCACGAACCCTGGAATCAGCGTAATGGCGCCGATGGCAAGCGACGCGAGGATTCCACAAATTCCCGAGCCGGTGCCAAGCAGTCTGCTTATCGTCGCAGGTTTCAGAACGGCAAGGGCAAGACCAATGATGACCAAAACCGATAAAAACTGCGGCAGAATATGTTCAAGGGATTTCCACCCTTTCAGCAACGCTTTTTTCGTTTTCTGCCGATCAGCGAGAAAAGAAACAAGAAGTCCGGCTCCTGCAACACCGTATAAGAAAGTTGTGAACATTCAGGGTATTCTCCCACTGGCTGCTTCATCCTACAAGGAACGGCTGAAGCATGTTGAAAAGATAACCGACGATGACGATACCCACCGTGCATATTCCGATAAACAGTCCCAGCAACTTCGGCTTAACAGCCTTGCGCAACATGATGAGCGAGGGGAACGACAGTGTCGTGACCGCCATCATGAATGACAGCACGGTACCAAGTTGCGCACCCTTGCCAAGCAGCGCTTCCGCAATGGGGATGGTGCCGAAAATGTCCGCATACATCGGCACGCCGATCATAGTCGCCAGCACGACGCCGAAGGGATTGTTGCCGCCAAGTACGGCTTCAACAACACTTTCCGGAATCCAGTTGTGGATCACAGCGCCGATACCCACACCGACCAGAATATACGGGAAAACCTTTTTGAAGGTGCTGACAACCTGATCCTTCGCATATATCATGCGGTCGCGCTTTGTGAGCTCAGGAGATTCAATGTCAACATCGCTGACGTTTTTGATGAAATCCTCCACATAACGCTCCATATGCAGTTTCTCAATAATCGTGCCGCCGATAACCGCCACAATCAGGCCAAATACCACATACGTTATCGCGACTTTCACGCCAAAAATGCTCATCAGTAGTACGAGACTGCCAAGATCGACCATCGGAGAGGAAATCAAAAAGGAAAACGTCACACCGACAGGGAGGCCGGCACTGGTAAAGCCGATAAACAGAGGAATGGAAGAGCAGGAGCAAAATGGTGTCACCGTACCGAGCAATGCCGCGATGGTGTTCGCTCCGAGACCATGGAAGCGGCCAAGGATCTTTTTGCTGCGTTCCGGCGGAAAATAGCTCTGGATATAGCTGATGAAAAAAATCAGCAGGCAGAGCAGAATCGTGATTTTGATCACATCATAAAGGAAAAAATGTACGCTGCCACCCCAGCGGGAAGCGATGTCCAGCCCCAATGAGGAAAGCAGAGAACCCGTAACTTCATTGAGCCACTTCATGCCAAGAATTTGATTCTGAACAAAAACCCATGCGTCCATACAGAAACCTCTCTCTTCACGTTTGCCAAATCAACAATTTTTGATACATATTCCATAAAAAAAGAATCTGACAGATGGTTTTTTCTGTTTGGCAAGCAACCCCTTGCCCCGCCAGCCGACGAAGTAAAGAAATCGCCGATTCGCGCCCAGCTTCAGATTGCGGGGATGAGACCATTTGCCATCCGGCCGCATGCAGACGCTTCCGAACCGCAAGCCATTGCGGATCGCGCAGAGCCTTTACCACTTTCGCATCTTTTTCATGGGAAGATTCCATTTCATCACATCAAATCAACTTTAACTGATATGACATATCAATACATCCCAAATCAAAATTTGTCAATATGAACTCATACGTTTTTTCGCAACCCGATACATCAAATCGAGTGCGATCCTTTCGAGAAAGTCCAACCGTATCATATGCTTTGCCATTGCCGGCTCAACCATCGCCATCTTGATCGGAGCAGGCACCGGTTAATCGGCTGCTGCGGGCTTCACCTATTCGGGAAAACGGTTTGAGACGAACTTCGCAGATTTCATCAAGACGTACATTTCACCGACATGTACCCAGCGGTTTTCTCCCCATTCCCCACTCTGCAGGAAAAATGTGCTTACTGGAGTCGCCACATCTGGTTCCACCGCTCTGTTCAGGCGCACAAACCGGTCTCCAAAGACCTTGTACAGCTGATCAAAGACGAGGATTATTTTGTGCTGACCACCAATGTCGGCACCAGTTTCAGAAAGCAAGTGCCGAAAAACAATGCCTCTTTTGCACATAAGGTGATTATGGACTATGGCAACGTTCCATTCCATGCCATCAAAAAACCTATGACAATGAAGATACCGTGCGCAGGATAATCGCAGGACGACATGATCTGCACGTGTCGTCGGAGTTGGTGCCGTATCGTCCGGCGTCACTCCGCATGCCATATGCTGTACAGGGAACTCGGTGTCGGTGAAAACACCCCGACATCATCAAATACCATTTCTGCCGGCAAGTCCATCAGAATCCCTTGTCTGTATATGCAATACCGCCGTCCCCAACCAGATAGCTCAGCGCAGCATATGCATCAGGAACGGCATCGGGCAGGTATTGGCAAGCCTCAGCCGAAAAGACGGCAGGTTTCCCAAGAAATCCACCGCCTACAGTTCACTTGATGTATTGGGTGATGTTGCCGAAACCTGTGGTCTCGAGTATTCCCCTTACCGTCTCATTCGCATGGTCGATGCTCATCTTCTTGTCTTTGCTCGCCTTGATCATCATGATCAAGACTCTGAGACCGGCAGAGGAGATGTACTCGAGGTGTTTCGCATCCACCTTGACCTCATCAAACTCTCCATCTTTTGCCAGGGACTCATAGGCCTGCAGAAGATCCGGAGCGGAAATGGAATCGATTCTGCCGGAAAGGCTGGCATGAAGCACTCTTCCGGAAAGCGTCAAGTTGGAGCCGGTCATGGAACTGGTCGCAGTCCTTTCGGGAACCTCTTTTGTCTCATCGCTGGTGATGACCAACATCTCCAGTTTCCGAAGATTCCCATGCAACACTTCCCGTTCCCTTGCCGTCATGAAACGTTCCGTATTGAGTTCCACTTTATCGGAATAGAATGTGGCTTTTCTCGCATGAAGACCACATTCGGCAAGCACGCCCAGGAAAACACCCTCATCCATGACGCTGTTCATGTTGGTGTCCGCGGTCAACTCCGCACCCTGTTTGTTGAAGGCATACACATCCTCCACCGTATCCCCTTTCGCGGCCGCGATCGCCGCTTCCAACCGGGAATAACAGAGATCCATGAGCATCCATGCGCCGCCGTGACGGGTCAGGATATTCTTGATGTTTTTGCACAGCATCACCGCTTCGTCTCTCTGCAGATACCCTATCAGGCCTTCCGAGGTGATGCGTATTTCCCCGTCCAACAAATCGGCAGCCACGCGCATAGACTCAGGATTGGTCACATCGGTCTCCCGGTATTCCGAGACCGTGGCGAAAGAGGCGCAGAAACCCTTCGCGATAGGCGCTATGGACTGAATCACGATGGGAAGGTCTCCGCCGACATAATTGATACCCTGTTCGCCCATACGCACGGCTCGGGGCGTATAGCCGCAGGCAAGATCAAGCAGATTGCGGCAACCGCTGTCGAAGACCAACTGGTTCATCGTCTTGAAACGGTACTCGATGGCAAGCACATAGTTCAGCAACGGCACGGATATACCGTTGTATTCCATTTTTTCCTTTCCGGTAAGCGGTGATGGATCGAGACTGTTTTTCGGAATGCGCAAAGCCTCTACATAGCTGTAAGCGATCGGGTCACCCGCTTTTGCCAGAAAAGTCAGCGTCCCCATTGCTGTCTTGAAAACAGGATTGGTTCTCGCCATGGAAGAAATTGTAGCCATTCACAAACATCCTTGTGGAACGACATGACGTCATATGCCATTACCGGTATTATTATACCGTTTTTTGCGGAATTTGCATAACGCTATCTCTTTTTGTTCATGGCATCATCCCCTCACGCTCTGGACAGTCTTTTCGTATGAGAGGACTTTATCCATCCACCCCATCCCTTTGTCCACATGCTGCCGGTCAAGAAACTCTTCCCATACCGAGCCCATATCCAATGTCTTCATTTCCTCACCCAAAGCTAGCAATTCAGTGAAACGGCAAGAATCCTGCAACTGCCTCATCGCTTCGAAGGGTTGCAGCAAAGCAAACAGCAATGCCTTCTGCATGTTCCGCGTACCGATGATCCATGCCGCGATCCTGTTGATCGACGCATCAAAGAAATCAAGACCTATCAACACACGGGAAATGGCGTCATTCCTGATGATTTCCTTTGCGATCTCCTTCAGTTCGTCATCAAGGATGACCACATGGTCGCTGTCCCAGCGGACCGGACGGGTAACATGGAGCGGCACGTAAGCGTTGAAGGCCAAGAGCGCGGACAGTTTCTCGCTGACCATTTCCGTAGGATGGAAATGTCCGTTGTCCAAAAGTTGGTACACTCCGGGATGGCGTGCCACGTAGGCCGCATAAAACTCGTTGGAGCCGACGGTGAAAGATTCCAGACCGATGCCGAACACCTTTGATTCGACGCTGTCGATTACCCCGGCTAATTCATGGGTGTAGATTTTGTCCAAACTGTCCTTCAGGCGGAGACGCGGTCCCAACCTATCGGCGGGGATGTCCTTGTAGCCATCAGGAATCCACAAATTGCAGAGACTGTATCCGCCCAACTCCCGCGCGAATGATGCCGCGACAAGCCTGCTGCGCTTGCCGTGTTCGACCCAGAATGAACGGACACCTGCATCCGGGCTGGATAAAGTCAGGTTGTCTTTGACCATCGGATGGCTGAAATACGTCGGATTGAAATCCAAGCCAAGATGTTGTTCCTTGGCAAAATCCACCCAGGCAGCGAAATGACGGGGTTCCAACGCATCCCTGTCCACCGTTTCATCGGAGATCAAGTAACTGGCATGAAGGTTGAGCCGCTTCGCGCCCCCGATCTCCGAGAAGGCAACACGCAGGTCTTCCATCAACTCTTGGGGGTCACGCGCCCGGCCGGGATAGTTTCCTGTGGTCTGGATGCCACCGGAAAGTTTCGCCCCTCCCCGTTCGAACCCCATGACATCATCGCCTTGCCAGCATTGCAAAGAAATCGGTATTTCCGAAAGGATCTCCAAGGCTTTGTCCGTATCAATGCCGTATGCGGCATACTGTTCTTTTGCTGCTTCATATCTTTTCATGTCGTTCTCCTGTATCGTTCCAAGCTGACCGAGCGGGAAAGGACGGCTTTCGCTTCCCCTGTATCTTTGATTTCCCCACCAGCCATCATCTGGGTCAAAAGCGAACCATATGCCGTGCCTTCATCTGGTCCCGCCGTAACTGTCCTGCCCGTCGCATCGGCGGCAAGCTGGCAAAGCAAAGCGTCCTTTGAGCCGCCACCTACAATGGCGATTTGGGCAAACTTGCGGCCGGTGATCCGCTCCAACGCTTCCAAAGCATCAGCATATCCTTGTGCGAGACTGTGATAGATGCAACTTGCGATCTCCCCTATCGTTTCCGGAACCGGTTGCCCGCTTTCTTTACATGCGGCACGCACTTCCTGGACCATCGAAGCAGGAGTTATAAAACGATTATCTTCTACATCAATCCTTGATGGGAATAAAATATTCTTATTTGCCTCTTGTGCGATGGCGTTGTAATCAAGTGATGCCGGCCATTCCTTCTTCACCGATTGAACCATCCACAAGCCCATCAGGTTCTTCAGGAAACGGATGGTGCCGCCGACACCGCCTTCATTGGTGAAATTGGCCTTCCGCGTCTCATCGGTGATGAGCGGATGATCCATCACGCAGCCGAACAGGGACCAGGTCCCGCTGGAAATGAATGCACCATCTTCGGCTATCGGGCTGCCGAACACAGCGCTTGCCGTGTCATGGCTCGGAGAAGCTACAACCTCCGATTGGAAACCAACCTGTCCGGCAACACTTTCTGTCAATGCGCCATACCGGTCCATCGGATGGGACAACGGCTTGAATAAACGGGTGGGCAATCCCAAAGAAGCGATCAAATCGTAATCCCATTGCCCGGTATAGGCGTCGACCAGCCCTGTCGTCGTCGCATTGGTGTACTCCTGATGCATCTGCCCGCAAAGCAGATACGAGAGATAGTCGGGAATCATCAGCAATGATTGGGCTTCATCCAATTGGTCGGGATGTTCTTCCTTCAAGGCAAGCAATTGATAGATGGTGTTGAACGGCAGATGCTGGATGCCGGTCCGTCGGTACAACACTTCCCGCCTGACGGGGCAGACGACGGAATCAGTGCGTTTGTCCCGGTAGGAGACGGCGTCCCCGATCATCTTGCCGTCGTTGTCGAGGAGCACGAAGTCAACCCCCCAGGTGTCGATGCCGATGGAAAGCGGACGTATGCCTTCTTGATGCGCCTTCCTCAGCCCCGAGAGCACTTGCCCGTACAGGGCGTCAATGTCCCATACGATGTGTCCGTCATGCCGTACCAACGTATTGGGGAAACGATGCACGACTGAAGTGTGGAGAATCCCATCCAACAACGTGCCACAAAGCATTTTGCCGCTGGAAGCACCGATGTCAATGGTGCAATATTCCATGTCCGTCCCTCCTTCTTTCCACTATCCAACGGAAACGCAAGAAATGCAATTGCGTTTTATTTGGCTGATTATTGATTTATTTTACGATTCTTATACCATTATCGTATGGATTATCAGTCTTTCATGAATCAATTTTCAGCTCTTTCCTCCGAAGAGGCAGCATACAAAAAACTGTGGGAGCACGCATCTCTGCCCCCGTTCCCCGCATTCATCAACAAGGCAGGGTCATCCCTTGCAGATATCACGTTGACCGATGACCTTTATTTCCCTTCCGATGCTCTTTGGGACTACCATGTGGAAAAACATACCCGGTATTTGCCGACCTATATCCATGATCACCAATTCCTTGAGATAGGAATCGTCCTCAGGGGTTCCTGCATCCAGGAACTATATGAACGTAAGTATATGATGTCAGCCTCAGACATGATCATCATATCTCCCAACACCTATCATGCCATTTCCGTTTATGACGATGAGAGCATCGTGATGAACCTTCTCATCAAAAGCACGGCCATCGAATCGGTGTTGAGGCCGTTTGCCGTCGGTGATACGACACTGAACCGCTATTTCGCCTCTGTCATCGACCGCAAACCAATTTGTCCATGCGTCATGATCCATGGGGTTGAGGAAGTTTTTCCGTCTGTCGCATCGCTCTACCAGGAGGGACGGCGTTCCAATCTGCTTGGGCGCTCGTTCCTGGCGCAGATGTTCGCCTTGCTTTTGTTGCTTCCCGAACGTGCGGTTTGTTGTCTCAACCAAGGGGACAGGAAGGATGCCAGGCTTACGGCCATCCTCCACTACATCAAAGAGAATCCGGACAAGGTGACGCTTTCCGCACTCGCCGACACATTCGGTTTGAGTCCCGCCTATCTGTCCGCAGTGATCCACGACTCCACGGGGTCGACCTTCACCGAACTGCTCCGCAGACGCAAGATGGAGCTTTCGCTTTCCCTTCTGAGCTCAGGCATTCCGATGACAACCGGAGAGATCGCGCGCAAGATAGGCTACGGAAGCGCCCAACATTTCTGCAGGACGTTCAGGAAATGTTATGGATGCACTCCAACGGAAGTCCGGTCACGGAAGGTAGAACATCTCCTCCAACGGGATGGCAACCGGTGATTCATCAGCATTGGTCTCCATGATGTCTTTCATGTAATGCCACCATTTCCGTATGGCGTCCTCACCGCCGACATCCTGGCTGCCGACGTCCCCTTTTGTGTGCTGGAACGCAAACAACGTATTCGTCTGTTCATCGAGATAAATGGCGTAATCGTATACGCCGTTCTTCTCAAGGACAGCTTTCACTTCCGGCCAAAGCAATGCATGCCGGTGTTTGTATTCTTCTTTCATGCCGGGTTTCAGAAACATTTTGAAAGCTTCTCTTCTTTCCATGTTTCCCATCATCATTTTCCCAGCGACTCCTGTCAAGGACGGATTTGCACCACAAAATTGACAAAAAAACTCTTCAAAACCACCACAAAAGACGTTGTACCATGCATCCAGACAAGTAATTCGGAGGAAATGCATGCCCAAAACACCGTTTCAAAAAATCCTCTTCGGCCTATTGATGTCCGTCACGATGGCATATGGCATGGAAGTATTCAATGTCGCCGTCAAGGAAGGGTTCACACCGGCAACGGTCATGCCCGCTTCCGTGTTCCGCGACGCGCTTTACGAAGCGTCCTTCATGTGTTTGTTCGTGTTCTTGTTCTCGAACCTGTGGGGAAACCGTATCGGACAAGCTTTGGCGAAAAGAATCGTCATGGAAGAGAAGGACAATCCGTTCTTCATCATTGTCGTGACCAGTTCGTGCACCGTATTGGTCATGTGCCCGACAATGAGTTTGGTGGCTTCTCTCCTGTTCACTATCTTTCCCGGACGCGCACCATCCAGCCAGCTTCCTGCCGTTTGGGCGGGGACGATTCTGAAGAATTTCCCTATGGCGCTTCTCTGGAACCTTTTTGCCGCCGGTCCACTCTCCCGGCTTGTGCTGAAGACCATCTGCAAAAGAAAAGGAGATTCCACCGCCACATGATGCTCCCATCTGTCGTTTTTTGTTTTCCCCAGCGACATGACGCAAACAAAGACCTGCATTCTTGAAGTTCGCCGGCCGCGCTTGTCCCAAGGCCAAAAGAAAACAGGCGTTCCGTTTCCCTTGGCTCACCTCCATGTTGCAGAGTCCATCGGTAAGGGACGAAGCGATCTGATTCAGATCAAAGGGAACGTGATGGAGGAAAAGCATCTGGAGAGAAAGAGAACCGTCTTCCCGGCATCAAACCAGAAAAAGGGAAGATCTCTCTATTGTTTCTCATGATCAAGCTGTTTTTCCAGTTCTTTGATCATCCTCTCCGGTTCGAAAGGCTTGGAGATGAAGCCATTCATCCCCGCTTCCTTACATTGACGGATGGTTTCCTCAAACACATCGGCCGTCATGGCGATGATGGGAATCTCTTTTGCATCCGGCCTGCCTGAGGAACGGATCGCCTTGGTCGCCTCGATGCCATCCATCACCGGCATACGCACATCCATCAGGATAAGGTCATACCAACCGGAAGCTGATTCCAGGAATTTTCTCAGTCCTTCGTTTCCATCTTCCGCATTGCTTACCGACACTCCATGGTCCTTCAGAATGACATTGGCTATTTCTCTGTTCACCTCATTGTCCTCGCAGAGGAGGAAACGTTTCCCGTTGAGGGAAACAGGACATTCTCGCAATTCCTCTACATGCACATCCGCTTCGCGCATAAACCGTATGGGTAGCTCGACGAAGAAGGTCGTCCCTTTGTCAACTTCGCTTTTCAACCGCACCTCACCTCCCATCATGTCCACGATCCGCTTCATGATGGCAAGCCCCAAACCGGTGCCGTTGACGGGTGCTGTTTCCTGACGATGTTCTTGGGAGAACGGCTGGAACAATTTGGGGAGGAATCCCTCGCTGATCCCGATGCCGGTATCCCGCACCGTCATCCTGACATTGCGTCCGTTTCCATCTTCGGGCATCATTTCGATGGAAGCCCAGACAGTTCCGCCTCTTGGCGTATATTTGATGGCGTTGGAAAGCAAGTTGAGGAATATTTTCTGCAGTTTCAGCCGGTCAGCCAAGATGTCGCCTTCGGGGAAACCGGAAGGATCGGCATAGAGACGGATATCCTTCAACTCCGCCGATGGACGGAGCGCCGTCACCACCGATTCACCCACAGTCCTGAAATCGGTCCGTTCCGGTTCCAGCGTCATCTTTCCACTCTCAATACGGGACAAGTCCAATGTGTCATTGACCAAATCAAGGAGCAGATTTCCGGAAGATTTAATCTTCCCAAGGTATTCCTGCTTTTTCTCCACATCTTTTTCCTTCAGGGCGATATCGGTAAAACCGATGATGCCGTTCAACGGGGTCCGAAGATCGTGGCTCATCATGGAAAGGAACGAAGACTTCGCTTCGTTGGCTCTGTCCGCTTCCAGCTTTGCCGCCTTCAGACATTGATTGAACTGTCTCTGGCGTCCGTCAAACACAAACAGGATCACGACAAGGCCGCACAGGATAACAATGACGACCAACAGCGCTGTATGGTCCATGATATAATCATACAGGGAGAAATCCGGTTGGATGGCGGTCGTTTTCGAGAGGATCCGCTCGAGGGTCGCGCTGCTCGTCGCCCCCATGGTTTTCTCCAATGAAGTCAAGAGGTATTTGTCGCTTTGCGCGGAAATGCCAATGCATAGGTGTTCGTCAAATGCAGGGCGTCTATAGAATTGGAGTTTCTTGTACTTGGCATGATAGGAAATCTGTTCATACAGGATATTGCTCAAAAGCGCCGCATCCGCCTCCCCGTGAACCACCGCATCCAGACATTCTGCAGGTCCTTCATATCCGATGGGCACGAAACCCATGTCCCTGAGTTTTGCGGCAAGGTTTTCTTCACCATGGATTGTGGCGACCTTCTTGATCGCATTTGCCTTTGACGGATAACAGACGAATCCGTTGGTCAGCGTCATGTATGGCTGGACCAGTTTCGCGGGAATGGAACGCACAAACTGGAAGTCATCGGGAATCTGGGCGCACAAACCGTTCGAGGAAGACTTGAAAGCTTCGATCATGTCGTAATGGCAATCATACAGGACAAAAGTGAAATGATAGCCGCTTTTCTCGGCAAGAAGGCCAAGGTATTCAGGGATGATGCCGGCTGCGACACCATCCTTCTCATAGGAGAGCGGGTATTCGTTCTTTGCCATGAACACCTGCACCTCTTGGTGTCGCTTGATGAAATCCTGTTCGCCTTTCGTCATCGCATAGGTCAAACTTTCTTCCGAGTTGTTGAAGTATTTGTTGAACAAACGTTCCTGCATGAACAGATCCGAACACTGCAGCTCCATCATCCCGTCATTCAATTCCAAAAGGATGTCAGGCCGCTTTTTGTTCACCACAAAATAATAGGGATTCGGTTCCCATTCACTGACAACAGTATAGTCCTTGTAGGAAGTGATGTTGCTGAAAATGGCCACATCGGCCTGCCCCGCATTGAGACCGTCAAACATTTCCTTCTCTGTGGAATACACCTTGTACTGAACACGAAAACCCTGTTTTTCCGCTTCCCGCTCCAATAATTGTTTCCTGAATTCGCTGGGAATTGTCGCCACGGTGATCCCGTCGAACGTTTCATATCCATTATAGGAGAAACGGTCATCGTCCATCCTGCAGGCCATGAGCATCCTGCTGTAGCCGTTCGGATAATCGCCGAAATCGTATTTGGAAAGCCGTGCCTCGGTCTTGGCGACATCCCCAAGAATGTCGATCTCCCCATTGATGAGTTTTTGTTCGAGTTCGCCCCACGGACCAAATATGAAAACGCAATTCCAGTCCTCATATTGGGCTATTTTCGACAGGTATTCATAGTTGTAACCGCCGAGCGAGGCTGCGTCATCGCCATCCTGAAGCCCCGGCGCAGGATACCATCCGACCCTAACCGTTTTCGCTTCCGCGGACCAAAGTTCCATGACTATACCCAAACTGACAAGACAGATGGACAGGAATCCTCTTGCTTTCCGTTTCATCCCCATTCCCCTTTTCCGTTTCTTTTCTTTGTCATGATCCGAACAAAAAACAATTCCGCGTCTTTCTTCTGTCTCAACGCTTTTCCACGCAACGGCGATCAGTTTCTGAACCATCTTAGCACATGGAACCAACTACACACAACGCTTATCTCAGGCAAGAAGTACCCAACGGACAAGGAAGGATACGGTCGGGTCCTTTCAGCCTGTCGGAAAATACCAGATGGGACAGTGTCCATCCCAATCAAACGGAGAAAAAGGCAGGATTATTGACAGCCGTTTCCGGGATGGTCCGAGCTTTCCGTTCTGAGGCCTTTGTCAGTGATGGCCTTCAGCAACGGAAGCTGGTTGTTCGCGACTGCAATCTGTCCATCCAGATAATCAAGCACAGCATTGGGTGTCCAAGTTGCGCACTTTTCTGGGGAATATGATCTGAACACAGAGCGTGACCACAACCATGTATGCAGTATCCTCACGATCAGTCGAGGCTTTTTTGCCAGAGCGGGTTTCTCCCTGAAACCCTTGCGGACCCGCATGGCACGTGCGGTATGACACAGTATGAGCGTGATCATCGCAATTCTTCAATCGTTCCGTCTATACATTTGTATAGTTTGATTCTGTTCTAAGAGATATACAGGGAAAAGGGATTCATCGAACATGAGGGGGTGTGTATGTGGGGGAAAAAGGGGTTCTTTTTTTTGATGGTCATTCTGATTTGTTCAGGGATTGTCTTCGCCACTCCCCGCTTCACCAAAATCGAGGATTTTGATGGAGCCATCATGGGATCTCTGGTGGGAAGCATCGATGACCAGCAAATAGCACAACACTTTCCCAATGCGAAGATTTTGTACTTTGCGAGCATGCCCGATGAAACGCAAGCGTTGCAGGTAAATAAAATCGATGCATTTCTTACAGACCTCCCTTTGGCAATAAACATTTCAAACACAATACCGGAAGTCAGTTTCTTTCAGCAACCTCTGGCAAAAGACAACTATGGTTTTGTTTTCGCAAAGAATGAAAAAGGTTCGGCGCTGAGAGATCAGATGAATGCGTTCCTCACCAAAGTGAGATCAGACGGAACCTTGGACAAAATTGACAAGCTGTGGTCGGGAACGGATAAGCAAGCGAAAAAGCTAGATGATTTATCCTCTCTGCCGATGACCAACGGAGTCATCAAATATGCATGCAACTCGGTCAATGAACCGTTCTGCTATGTCGCCGATGGAAAGGTTATCGGTTAGGAAGTGGACATCATGTACCGGTTCTGCAAGGAATACGGATACCGGATGGAAATCCAGTCCATGGATTTCGGGGCTTTGATCCCCAGCGTCATTTCGGGGAAAGCGGATATTGCGGGATCCTGCATCAGCATCACTGAGGAACGCGCCAAATCAATCCACTTCTCCATTCCGGAGTATTTTGGAGGATTCATGTTGGTGGCCCGCACCTCCGACCTCCGGACAGAAGAGGTCAAAAGCAACCAAACTGCAGGTTTCTTCACTAAACTGTCACAGAGTTTCTCCAACAATTTCATCAAGGAAAATCGTTGGAAACTGATCGCTTCAGGTCTGGGTGTGATCATCATCATATCCCTGCTCTCCGCTTTTTTCGGCACCATCCTCGGGTTCGGCATCTGCATGCAAAGGCGTTCCGCGAACCATTTTGTCTCCTCCCTTGCCGGTGTGTTCATCAACTTTATCCAAGGGATTCCGGTCGTTGTCCTTTTGATGGTTCTTTATTATGTGGTGTTCGCTTCGGCCAGTATGAGCGGTATCATCATCGCCACCATCGCATTCTCCATCAATTTCGGCGCTTATGTATCAGAAATACTGCGGAGCGGCATTGAAGCCGTTGACAAGGGACAATGGGAAGCTTCTTCCGCGCTTGGGTTCAACAAGGTTAAAACCTTCACCAAAGTCATCATGCCACAAGCCCTCGAGCATATCATGCCCGTATACAAAGGCGAGTTTATCTCCATGGAGAAGGTGACCTCGGTAGTCGGTTACATCGCCATTCAGGATCTGACCAGGGCATCGGATATCATCAGAAGCCGCACATATGACGCATTCTTCCCGCTTATCGTCACCGCGTTCATCTATTTCTTCCTGTCTTGGGGATTGTCCTTTCTGCTCGATTTCATCAAAACGGATTCCGAGAAACGCACACACACCATCAAGGGTGTAGACATGAACACCCAGATCTCCGCGAACGGCAAGGAAAAGAACGCGGAGAACAACCATGAAGAAGTCATCCATGTCGAGCACTTGAAGAAAGTATATGCCAATGCGGTTCCGCTCAAAGACCTGAACGCCAGCATCAACCGGGGCGACGTGGTGACCATCATCGGTCCTTCCGGAACGGGAAAATCCACCTTTCTCCGCTGCCTCAACCATTTGGAGATACCGACAGAAGGCAAAATCACCGTCCTTGGACAGGATATCGAAGGCCCCAAAACCGACCTGTGTGCGGTGCGCGAACAGATGGGCATGGTCTTCCAGAGCTTCAATCTGTTTCCCCATCTCACCATTGCGGAGAACATCATGCTTGCTCCCATGCAATTGAAAAAAAACCCAAGGCAGAAGGCCTACGAACAAGCTATCTTGCTTCTCAGGAAGGTGGGTATGGCAGAAAAGGCCACCAACTATCCCGACGAACTTTCCGGCGGGCAGAAACAACGTGTGGCCATCGCACGTACGCTTGCCATGGATCCGCAGATCATCCTGTTTGATGAGCCCACTTCCGCACTTGACCCGACAATGGTCGGAGAAGTGCTTTCCGTCATCCACAATCTAGCGACGCAAGGGATGACCATGTTGATCGTCACCCATGAGATGAAATTCGCCCATGACGTTTCCACACGTATTTTCTATCTTGACCAAGGAATCGTCTTTGAAGAAGGTACTCCTGACGAAGTGTTCCTCAATCCAAAGAAAGACCGCACCCGCATCTTTGTCAAACGGCTGAAAGTGTTCGAGCAGCATATAACGAGCCCCGATTACGACTTCATCGCTTTGAACTCCGCGCTTTCCGCCTTCGGCGAGAAATCCATGCTGGATGAGAAACGCATCACCGACATGCAGCGGGTGTTTGAGGAACTCATCGCCCAAAACACCATTCCCCGGCTTGGCGCTTCGTTCGATATAGGTATGTTCGTGGAATACACCCAAGAAACAAACACCATTTTCATACGGTTCGTCTGGAAAGGCGAAACATATAATCCGCTTCAGGAGGCAGACAAACTTTCGTTGCTGTTGGTGAAATCCATCATCAAGGTCCAGAAGTACACCTATGAGGGAGAAACAAATGATCTGGCGATCCTCTTGTGACAAACAAACCGATATATCTTTTCAAACCTCTTCATTTTACTGGATGATTATTGTAGAATGTCACACAATAGAAAGCTGTTTTTCATGTACACCCGGAGATAAGTACTAATTGCATAAATCAGAATAAGGAGAACGCATTATGACGATTGAAACAAAAAAAAACGGAACCGAACTGATCATTTTCCTGACAGGCAGATTGGATACCTCGACCGCGCCCCAGCTCGACGCCACCTTGAAGGATTCCTATGCTGGGCTCACCAGCCTCATTTTTGATCTTGCTGGACTTGATTATATTTCATCAGCAGGTCTCAGGGCCCTTCTCGCGGCACAGAAACAGATGAACAAACAGGGAACGATGAAAGTGCGTCATGTCAATGATGCGGTGATGGAAGTGTTTGAAATCACCGCATTTGTCGACTTGCTCACCATCGAAAAGTGACCTGATAATGGGAAAACCGCTTTTTTTCCTGTCGCTGACGACTTTTTTCATGTGCTCTCTATCGGTGTTGCTATGGTTCATGGACAAAAAGAAACTGCTGGGAAAATGCACAATAAGGCTCAAACGGTTTATTATTGGCTTTTTGTTCGGCGGATTGGCTGTTTTTTCCACCCATTTCGGCATCCATTACCAAGACCTGACGCTGAACGTACGGGACATGGCGCCTCTTTGCGCAGGACTGCTGTTTGATCCGTGGGCTGGAATAATCGCCGGTTTGATCGGTGGAGTTGAGCGTTTCATCGTCGGCACATGGTTTGGCATCGGTTCATATACCCGGATAGCCTGTTCCGTTTCCACTATTTTGGCGGGCTTTGTGGCGGCAGCATTCAGCATCCACGTGTTTGAAGGCAAGAAACCATCACCGTTCTATGCTTTCTGCATCGGAGCGATGATGGAAGTGTTCCATATGCTCACTATCCTGCTCTCTCATATGGGGGATCTGTCAAAAGCGTTCTTCGTGGTACGCGTTTGCGCGGCTCCAATGATCTCGTGCACGGCCGTGGGCGTCATGGTCGCTACCCTTGCCATCGGCATCCTGTCAGGACAATTCCTGATGCCTTCCCGTTATGGGGAACAAACTGAAAAACCCATCACCAGAACATTCCAAGTCTGGCTTCTCATCTTCGTCTCCATCGCATTCTTCTTTTCCTTCTCGTTCACCTATGTGGCCGAAACCCGCCTGACCATTTCCAATATGCAGGACATGATGCGGCTCAACTTTGTCGACCTGAGGCAGGAATTGGAAAAAAACGAAAAGAGCCTGTCCGAGGCAAAAATCATTCTCAACCATCAAGCCTTGGCAACCGCTTACGCCATCGCAAACGATATCAACGCAGCTTCGTATGACCCGAAACTGCCAGGGAATGACTTGCGGGGTTTGGCGAGACAATACGATGTATTCGAGATCAATGTAGTTGACAAAAACGGCATCATCACTCAGTCGACGAATCCCAATTACATCGGATTTGACATGAAAAAAGGAAAGCAATCCAATGAATTCATGATCCTGCTTTCGGGTGTCAGCGCATATCTGCAGGATTTCCAACCCATTTCCTATGACAAGAACATCAAGGTTATGTATGCAGGAGCCTCCACCAAAAACGGATTCATCCAAGTCGGCTACAGCGGTAAGGAAATAGCGGAATTTGAGTCTCTTGCGGAAATCACCCACATCGCCTCCGACAGACGCATCGGCAAAAACGGATACGCCATGATCGCAGGAAAAGACGGTATTGTGGTCAGCAGCGGCGGCAACAACATCGGGAAGGATATCTCTTCTTTGGGTGTGGATGGAACTCACCAATCCGGTGAATATTTCTTCGCTCGTATCGATGGCGTGAAATCGTACTGCCTGTATGAACTGACCGATTCCTACGCAATCGTCTTGACGATCCCTGAGGAGGAATTGTATGAAGAGCGGGATATCTTCGCTTATGAGACCGCATTCATGGAACTCATCCTTTTCTCGATGATTTTCATCCTGATCTTCCAATTAGTGAAGAAAAGCATCGTAAAGAATCTTGACAAAGTCAACGAATCGCTTGCCCGCATCACCGGTGGTGATCTTTCAGTAGTTGTGGATGTCCATTCCAATGCCGAATTCGTTTCCCTTTCCAATGACATCAATTCAACGGTGGCGACACTCAAGCGTTATATTGCGGAAGCGGCCGCCAGAATCGACAAAGAATTGGAATTCGCCCGGGCCATACAGCTTTCCTCTCTACCCAGTGTCTTTCCACCGTTTCCCGCCAGAAATGAATTCTCCTTATTCGCCCAAATGGATACGGCGAAAGAGGTTGGTGGGGATTTCTATGATTTCTTCTTCATCAACCACAGAAAGCTTGTCCTTATCATCGCTGATGTGGCAGGGAAAGGCATTCCCGCCGCTCTCTTCATGATGAAAAGCAAGACCTTGATCAAGAGCCTTGCAGAGACGGGAAGCATGCAGCCGGAAGAAATCCTGTCCAAGGCAAACGGAGAATTATGTGAAGGAAATGACGCCAACATGTTTGTGACGGTATGGATGGGAATTTTTGATACGGAAAGCGGCATCCTTTCCTGCTCCAACGCCGCCCATGAATTCCCCATTGTACGCAAGCAAGACGGACCTTTCGCATTGGTGCGGGACAAGCACGGGCTTGCTGTCGGCGCGATGGAAGGAGTCCGGTACAAAGGATATGAGATACACCTTGATCCGGGCGACTGTCTGTTCGTCTACACCGATGGCGTAACTGAGGCGACTAATGCGCATAATGAGTTGTACGGTGAAGACAGGCTTATTGCGGCTTTGAATTCCTCCCCGAACACAACACCGGAAGAACTCCTGCCACAGGTCAAGAAAGACATCGATGCGTTTGTAGGTAAAGCCCCGCAGTTCGACGACATCACGATGTTGGCATTACGCAGAGAAGGAAATAACGGATGAAAGAACTTGTCATATCCGCCACTTTGGAGCATCTCGAAGTTGTGCAGCAATTCATAAGCGACATTCTGGATGAAGCGGATTGTCCCATGAAGATCCAGTTGCAGATCCAAGTTGTGGTTGAGGAGATTTACGTCAATATCGCACATTATGCCTATGCGCCGGCGGCAGGGGACACCGTTATCCGTTGTGGTGTGGAAGGATCACCCAAAAACGTGTTCATCGAATTCCAAGACGGAGGCAAACCATTCAACCCGCTGGCAAAGAAAGATCCTGACATCACGCTTTCCAGCGAAGAACGGCCTATCGGAGGACTTGGCATCCTGATGGTCAAACGCATGATGGATGAGGTCACCTACCGCTACGAGAAGGGGAACAATATCCTCACGATGCGGAAAAAAATCCAAAATTGACAATCAGACAGCAAACGTAAATTGATCCCACGGAATACTGACTGGCGCTTTCTTCGTGAGAATGTCGTCGACATGCAGGAGCAACGGGAAATCCTTCGCATCAAGTTTTCCGTCTGAAGATGCTTTTCGTACAGCCCTCGCAACACGCACAGCGACCACAAGAGACTCAAGCGTCACCCCTTGGAGTGCGGCCTTCGCCGCATCAATGTCCATCCCTCTTCCCAGTAAGATGCCGATTTTCCTGGTTCTCCCGCCATAGACAGTGACATACAAATCCCCTAACCCGATCGCCAGATTCTCCAGCGTATCCGCCTTCTGGTAGGCCAACAGCTTTTTCATTTCCCGGACGCACTGGCTGAAGACCGCTGCCTGGGAATTGAAGTGCAGTTCGCTATCGATGCCGAAACGTCTCTGGTTTTCCCCTATGGTCAACGCAATACCGAGCGCATATCCATTCTTGAGGGCTACGGCGCTTTCAATACCCGTTACATCCCTCGTGATGCTGATATGATAGTATGAAGTACCCAAGATGGCCTTCAATTGTGCCAAGATGGAAAGATCAGGACCACAGAAAGCGACTTCTGTCTGGTCATGAGCGACCAGCTCATAACTGGTGCAGGGACCACCGATCGCATTGAGAGACCTCGTCTTTTTGTCCTTTGCGAGCATTCTTCTCCACACTTCGGGATAGGTGAGCAGTTCTCCCTCAGGGGTGTCTTGAAGGCCTTTGGTGACGGTAAGCACTGGGATGTCTTGAGGAATTCTCGGAAGGACGTATTCCCCAAACCAATCCACACCGAAACTGCTCACCCCGCCGATAATCACATCGGCATGGGCGATCGCTTCCTGCATGTCTCCGATCTTCCTGAAGTTGATTCCGCTGGGAAAGTCCGTATGGAAAGCAGGATGACGTCCCGTCTTGGTGCAAACATCAATAATCGCATCATCAAGAGGGCTTCCCACAAGCCACACCTCATTTCCATTCTCCCGTGCAGGGAATGCCAAAGCCGACCCCATCTGACCCGAGCCAATAATCGTCACAACAGCCATGTGAAGACTCCTTTTCGCAAACAATTCTGATACTATCATGAAAAGGAAAAGGTTCCCATTCCCTTTCTGGTGTTTGAGCGGAATTTGGCGACAACCTCTTCGTTTTTCTGAAAAAAGGATTTTCTTGGGTAATGCCAAAGAAGGCATAGAGGGAAAACCAGACGCACAAGTTGCGCGCGTCTGGTCCCAAGCTATTCGTTACAGAGAGACTTCTTTGTTTCCCGTCACTTTCATGTAGATGAGAAGCGAAAGAATGGTGGTGACGGTCAGGATTGTCGCATATGCGGCTGCCACTCCGTAACTTCCCCTGCTCACATAGGTGTACACGGCAAGCGTCAAGGTGATGGTATTGGCATTGTACAGGATCACGGCGGTCGATAGTTCCGTGATGATCGTCACCCAGCTGAGAATCGCTCCGCTGATGATGCCGTTCCCCATCATGGGGACCGTTATCTTGAAGAAGGTCTTCATCTTGCTGGCTCCCAGCGAAATGGCGGCTTCCTCAATGGTCAAGGGTATCTGCTGCAAAACGGCGACGGAAGACCTGATCGTATAGGGTATCCTGCGGATGATCAGGGCTATCACCATGATCGCAGCCGTTCCAGACAGAAGAAGCGGACGCTTGCTGAAGCTCAACACCAATGCGATTCCTATCACGGAACCGGGAATGATGTACGGGATCATCGAAAGTGTGTCGATCACTTTGTTTGCCGTATTACTTCGTCTGACGACCAAATATGCGATCAGGATCGCCAGGATGACAACAATCGCCAAAGCCGCGATTCCAATCATAAACGTATTGGGGATCGCCTTCCGGAGATGCGTGAACGCAAAACGGTAACTGTCCAGCGAATAGCCTTTGACGAACAGCTTCCCGCTTGTTTTCTGGAAGGAAGAATAGATGACATACACCTGCGGCATGAACGAAAGGCAGACCACAAACCACGAATAGATGTGGATCAGCACATTCTTCAGGCCATGCGCCTTCTTCCTTTCAATGGGATGCAAGGCATTCATCGTAAAATGATGCCGGTTGCCAAGCCAGTTCTGAAGAAGGAAAATGCCGGCCGTGATGACGATGCCGATGATGCTGACTGCGGCACCGAACATATGGTTGCCGCCCGTTTCGGCGAAATACGCGTCATAAATGATGACGGGAAACGTTTTGTATCCTTCTCCAATCAACAACGGCGTCCCGAAATCAGCGAAAGCCCGCATGAAGACCAAGAGCGAAGAGGCGATGATGGTCGGCATGCACAACGGAATGACTACGGTGAAGAACATCTTGGCACCGCTGCATCCCATATTGACGGAAGCCTCAAGCAATGAATTGTCAACGTTCTTCAACGCACCGCAGAGGTACAGGAAAACCAGAGGGAACAGTTGCAGGGACAAGACCAACAGGATTCCATTGAACCCATAGATGCTTCCGACATGGATTCCTATTCCTTCCAAAACCTTTGTGAAGATGCCGCTTCTGCCCAACAAGACTATCCACGAATAGGCTCCGATAAACGGAGCGGACATGCTGCAAAGGATGATCAGAACCTGCAACAGGGACTTCCCTTTGATCTCATACATCTGATAGAAATACGCCAACGGGATGCCGATCACCAAAGAGACGAGTGTGGTCGCGAAACTCACCTTGAGGGAGTTCCCGATCGAACCGACATAGTAACTCTGGCTGAAGAAGGTCTTGAAACCATCAAGCGAAAACTTACCGTCGGAGATGACCGCTTCTTTGAGAAGCCTGCCCAGCGGATACACCAGAATGAGGGCATACAACGCCAAGACAAGTGCGGAAATCAATTTCCAGACATCCCGTTTCTTGGAATATGCGTATGTCATCATGAGGCTCCATTGTATGCGTCAAGGTCGTTCACGACACCCTTGACCAGATTTCTCTTTCCTTCGACATCAAAGACATTGATCTTCTGGGTTTTCACACCGAGACAAATCTTGGTGCCTTTCTTGATGATGCTGTCAATCTGTGACTCCTGGATGATTTCAGCTTTCTCGGAATTTTCAAAATGAATAAAGTAATGGGTGTTCAATCCGAGGAACACAGCATCATCCACATAAGCTGTCACTCCATCCTCACCTTCCGGTTTCACATACAACTCTTCCGGACGTATGGAAAGAACCACATCCTGAGGCTTCATTTCCTCTTCTTTCATGGTATCCACCTGCAGTCTGTGTTCTCCGGGCAGGATGACAAACGCCTTGCCTCCGGATACTTCCATACGAGATTTCAACAGGTTGGTTCTGCCGATAAAAGAAGCTACGAACAGATTCGCCGGCCTCTGGTACAGGACCTTCGGAATCCCGATTTGCTGTATCACTCCGTTGTTCATCACCGCGATCCTGTCGGAAACGGCCATTGCCTCTTCCTGATCGTGAGTGACATACACAGTCGTGATGCCGATCTTGTTCTGGATTTCCTTGATGACGGTGCGCATCTCCACCCGGAGTTTCGCATCCAGATTGGACAGGGGCTCGTCCATCAAGAGCACATCAGGGGTGACGGCCAAGGCACGCGCCAAAGCGACACGTTGCTGTTGCCCACCGGAAAGCCGTTCGGGCATCCTGGTCCGGTATTCTTCTATCTTCATCAATTTCAGGAATTGGTCCGTTTTCGAAACGACCTCTTCCTTGGACAGTTTTCTGTTTTTCAAACCGAAGGCCACGTTCTTCTCAACAGTGAGATTCGGGAAGATCGCATAGTTCTGAAACACCATGCCGATGTTCCGTTTCACGGGATCCATATCATTGATCCTCACGGAATTGAAGAAAAAATCCCCGCCTTCAATGGAATTAAACCCCGCAATCATGCGGAGCAATGTCGTTTTGCCACAACCTGACGGACCCAGGAGGGTGAAAAACTCACCCTCCTTGATGTCCAGAGACAAGTTGTTGATAATAATGCTCTCACCGTATTTTTTAACGGCGTTTCGTATCTTGATGTCAACACTCATCCAATTCGACCTTTCAGAAACTCATTACTTGGAAGCAGCTTCAAAAATCTTTGTCCACTTGGCACCCCATGCTTCCTTGTTCGAGGCGCAATACGCAAGATCCTCATATGCAACCTTGATCGAAGAGAATGGCTGCATGACAGGAGTCGTGTTGTTGATGGTGGGATTGACAGGACGAGCCGTCGATTTCGCCACTTCTTTCTGGCCGTCGTCGGTGATCAACCAATCCATGAACAGCTTGGCGTTGGCCATGTTCTTCGCATTCTTGATGACAGCGGCACCGGCGGGAAGCCAAACGGCACCTTCGGCAGGATACACCAGTTTGATGTTCTTTGCGCCATCAACCAGCAGACCTACGCACGGATCCTCATAAGAGACGCCGACTGCATATTCGCCGCTCACAACGCCTTTGTAAATGGCGGAGGACGATTTGATCATGATGCCATTAAGCTGTTTGGCGAATTTCGCCACCCAATCCCACGCGGCATCGTCATACGGCTTGGTGCCCATGACCAGAAGCATGTTGGTCAATTCGGCCCATGCGCTTGAGGAGGAAGCCGGATTGCCCATGGCGATATGTCCCTTGAGTGCAGGATTCAGCAGATCGGCATAGCCTTTGAAATCGTTCGGGTTGATCCCCAGAGTCTTGAAAACGTCAAGATTCAGGAGCAAAGCCGCGGAACCATCAAGACAATACTTGGTGACGCAACCATTTTGGTTCCTGTAGGCTTCAGGAAGTTTCTCGTTGCCGGCGGCGACATACGGCTCAAAATACTTGGCATAATTGACGCCGTTCGCATAGTTCACCCCACCATACATCACATCAGCCTGCGGGTTTTCGGTTTCGCTGACAATTCTCTGGAGACACTCACCGGTTCCCATGGAAAGGATCGTCACGTCCACACCATATTGTTTGCCGAATGCGTACGCCGCATTCGTCAATGCGTCAGTATTCGGGGAGTAGATGACCAAACTTCCCCCACCAACTTTTGTCGCCGCTCCATTTGTTTCATTGGCAGGCTGCGCGACAACCATGCCCAAAGCGAGAGCGAACACTACCAATACCATCAATGCTTTTTTCATTTCTTCTCCTTCATCCCGCAAAAAAGTATTGCGGGGTATCTATCGCATCCGATTATCGCACAGGAAACACTTCAACTCAAGGATATTTTCTTTTCAGCAAAGTCAATCAAGAAAGATCACAATCGGACAAGCATCCCTCCCTGTTTTCGTAACCAGAGGAAGAGGAAAAATGGGTTTAAAACCTGTGGACATCACACCAAACCCTCTGGAAACAGAGACAGACAAACATGTACGGTAGTCCCACGCCGCCTAAACGCAGCCCATCGTCTTCCAAGATACTGAATCGCTGAGGCACTGACGTACAACTTGTTGGAAACCGGCATACCAAATCCGCAATCATCGAAATGAACTTGGCGCCGTAGGGTCCAAAAGACTCGTTTTGTGACTATTAAAGCCTCATACCATCAAGGGCTAACGCATGCACCTCTTCTTCGTTGAACTTCAGCGGATAAGGCCATCGGGAAAAACGGTGAATCCTTTCCTCGTTGACCTTGACGGTGACACCTACATCTCAGATCCAACTCCCCGCTTCTTTTCGGAAACGTACTCAAAAGGACATCTCAGGAAAGAACAAGGGCTTTCCCTTTCCTTTTTCCAGGTATCGGACGAAGGACACTGCTGAATAGGTTGTGTGGCAAAAAACATCATAGACACAAGGGGACCGTACATCCTCTCGCCCATTCTCTCAGAACCTGTTGTTTCGATGCGCTTTCCGCCGTACAAAATCCTGATGGATTCATCCAGCGGAAAAGGCGTCACAACACCTATGCGTTCGTATGCGGATAATACGGAAACAGATGCGCATAGGGGACAAGCGTGTTGCATGCCTTGGAGAGAAGGACGGCATATTGCTCCAACACCTCATCTTTCATGGAAAGGACAGAGCCTGAAATGCTCAAAGCGCCGGCCACAGTCCCGTTGCCCGAACGGATCGCAGCCGCGACACAGCGCACCCCCATACTCTCCTCTTCGTTGTCAATCGAATATCCCATAGACCGGTATTCTGCGAGTTTGCCAAGCAATTCTTCCTTGCTGGTGATGGTATTGGGCGTCACCCGGGGCAACCCTCTTTGTGCGATTATCGCTTCCACCTGTTCCGCGCTCATGAAACTCAACATCGCTTTCCCGCACCCGGTGCAATGCATGGGAAGCAGTTTTCCGGAAATGGAATACGAAACAAGGCGTCTGCTGGGATAGACACATTCCAGATAAAAAACCTGTCCTTCCACATGCGTCGTCAGGTAAATATTCTGCCCGGTTGCGACTTCAAGGTCTTCCATCACGGGAATCGCATATTGGGACACGGAAATCGCATTGTGCGCGCAATAACTCAGATTCATGATTTTGTATCCCAGCCGATAGGATTGGTTGTCGGCTTTCATGATCATCCCCGCATCTTCCAAAGTACGCAATTGGTTGAGCAATGTGCTTTTGGGCATATCCAACATCTTGTTGAACTGCGCCAACGTAATTTCCAAGCGTGTCGGTGTAAAACAACCAAGGATATTGAGAGCTTTTGCCGTCGCATTGACTCGTGGTGTTTTCTTGCATTCGTTATCAGGCATCTTTGACTTCTTTTATCGGAAAAATGAACTCCACTAACTATAAAGAGTAATCGAAGAGAAAACAATAACCCCCAAAACAACAAAGACTATTCCTTGCGGGTATTTCACCGTTGCACACGCCCCGATCCGTCACCTTCCGTCAAATGCTTGACTTCCTGAACGGTAGCAAGGTTGAAATCCATCTCCATGGACTGTTTGAGACATGACGCCGCAGTGGCAAACTCAATCGTATCCTGGGGATTATAACCGTTCATGTTGCCGTACAGCAAACCGGCGGAAAATGAGTCACCACCACCGATCCGATCGACAAGATGGATCAAGTAATTCCTTGAGAAAAAAGGTTTCCCATCCGTATACAGCATACCGCGCCACTCATTGTCTGAAGCACTGATGCTCTTCCGCAAGGTTACGGCAACCGTCGGCGTGCCATAGGTCTCATGAATCTTTTGGGCGACCCCCACATATCCTTGGTCATTCAGTTTGCCATGCACGACATCGGAACCGTCAGCTTTGATTCCCAAGACTTTGTCGGCATCTTCTTCATTGGCGACAAGAATATCCACGAAAGGCATGATGCGTTTCATGCAATCTTGCGCTTGCTGTTCCGTCCACAATTTCTTCCGGTAGTTCAAATCACAACTGACGACAAGCCCTTTCTCCTTTGCTTTGCGACAAGCCTTGACGCATACTTCCGGCATGGTGGCACTCAAGGCAGGCGTAATGCCGGTAATGTGGAAATTGGATGCTCCATCGAAAATGGCATCCCAGTCAAAATCCTCAAACGCGCACGTGGAGATGGAAGTGTGCATGCGGTCATACACAATGGTGGACGCTCTCTGGGAAGCACCTTTTTCCGCATAAAAGATGCCGATACGTTCCCCTCCCAACACAATATGCGAGGTTCCGACATTGTATTTCCTCAACAGGGAAATGCCTGCGTCCGCAATCGCATTGTCAGGAAGTTTGGTGACGAACTCCGTAGTCATGCCAAGTCGGGAAAGGGACACACAAACGTTCGCTTCAGCTCCTGTGTAATTGACCTCGAAACGATCTGCCTGAATGAACCGCAGGTATCCCTCGGGATTCAACCGCAACAAGAAATCCCCAAACCCAACCATCTTTTTCATCCGCGTCTCCCTATTCATGGTTCTTGATCCCTTCATAAAGCCCCTGAAGCAACAACATGCCTGCCAAAGCCCCCTGGTCAGCGATTCCGCTCGCTTTTGCGGAAAACACAGCGGCTTTCCCATATTTGGGGAGCATTCCCTTTGTCGCCTCCACTCCCGCTTTGGCCCCTTGCAAAGCAGAATATGCCACATCCTCAAGCCGGCAACCGGACTCAGCCTTTTGCTGTGCAAAACGGGAGGCAGGAGCCAGTGCATCCAGCAACGTCCGCTCCCCTTCTTTGCATTTTCCCCGTTTGGCGACGCCCTCGGAAAAACCGGCAAGGAACAGAGCATATTCCTTTGCACCTACGAACGAGACACCCATCAGGCGTTTTCCGCCTTCCATCCAGCCGCTCGCCATCAAGGTTCCCATCGTCGAAGGGACCAACGAAGCAAATTTCATGCCTGTTTTGTACAACCGTTTTCCCATATCGGGTTCAACCGCTTCGTTGAAAAGCGAAGGTAGCGCATCATATCCCTTCTTCATTGTCAAACCCAAATCCCCATCACCCATGTTCGCATCCATGGCGCACAACATATCCGCATTGCTGTCCATCACCAAAGCGATGCTCTCCATGATCAACGGCCATGCATCACTGACAATCCCGTTCATGGCTTCCTCCGTCACTTCTGGCAATAAAATGGTGTACTCACCGGCATATCCAGACATGTTTTGGTCTCATCATCCACCTGCATGATCGAAATGGATGCTCCCATCATTTCCATGGAAGTCGCGAATTCGCCGACAAATGTCCGATAGACACCAATAGCTTTGTTTTCCAAGACATGAGCGACACTGTTGGAAAGGATGTACAGTTCTTCGATTGAAGTCGCTCCAAGACCGTTGATGAGCACGGCTACTTCACGGCCTTTTTCCACCGGCATATCCTTGAAAATGGTCTCAAGGCTTTCCAGAGCCAATTCGTCAGCAGTTTTCAACGGACCATTCCATACCCCAGGCTCCCCATGAATACCCATTCCCATGGCCATCTCATTATCCTTAAGGGTGAAATTCGGATGTCCCACTTCCGGAATGACGCACGGGGAAAGAGCAAACCCTACAGTCCTTGTCGCGTCTTTCGCTTTTTGCGCCATGGCAAGGACATCATCGAGACTCCCCATCTTGGCCGCGACAGCACCGGCACATTTATACATGAAGAAAATCCCGGCTATCCCCCGCCGTGCTGCCGGATCAGCATTGGAATTCACATCATCCGCACCCACGATCGACAGAGTCCGTATCCCATCCATCCCACACAATTCACCGGCCATGTCGAAATTCATGATGTCGCCCGTGTAATTGCCATAGAGATACAACACCCCGGAACCACTGTCCAGTTCTTTGGTGAGTTTCGCGATTTGTTCGGCGCTTGGAGACTGGAATACGTTCCCCACGGCACACCCATCGAGGAGATTCTCCCCGACATACCCAAGAAACAAAGGAAGATGCCCCGTGCCACCACCTGTTATGATGGCTACTTTTCCCTGTTTCTTGTCCTTCACACAATAGCAGCGTGGATCTTCACCAATGAAATGCACGGTATCAGAATGGGCACGATAAATGCCTTCCAGCATCTCATCGGTGTATTTTGCAGGATCATTCAGTATTTTCTTCATGAGAATTCCTTCCCTTCATTTTGATTTTTTCAGAATATGAACCGCAAAACCGCCGATTTCCTCAGCGAGATATACGGCGACAAGGTTTCCGTTCGCATCGACTTTCTTGAATTCGTCCCGAAGCGGTACACCATTACGGTTGAAATAGGCGACAGCCCGTTCAGGCGAGTTGGTGAAGAAGGCGATATGTCCGTTCTTTCCTGGGAATTGCATATTGCCGCATTCAACAAAAGTTCCTGCAAAGTTTGACTTTTCCCCTTCCTTCACAGGGAAGCCGAACCGTTCGGAGAACCAGTTCGCATTCATCAATCCTTCTCGCTTGTCCATACCATTGAGTCCGACATGCGCAAGAGAGAACCCCAACGAAATATCCACCGCTTTTTTGCACAAACCGATAATCCCATTCCAGTCACACGCATCGATCAACGAATTGGGAGCGACAAAACTTCCTCCCACCGCAGCAATCTTCTCATTTGCCAGATATGCTCCGATGTTGTTGAAATCCATCCCACCGGTGCACACAAAGCGGATATTCTGATACGGTCCGCACAGCTGATGGATCATCTCCAGACCACCAAGCGCTTCCGCTGGGAAAAACTTGAAGGTGTCAAGGCCTAGTTCCAACCCCGCTTCAATCTCCGATGGTGTCGTGCACCCCGGCGTCACAGGCAATCCCGCTTCGAGGCAATGCTTCACCACTGCGGGGTTGAACCCAGGGGTAACGATGAAATCGGCACCAGCATTCCGAGCCGAATCCACCTGTGCGCAGCTCAAAACCGTACCGGCCCCGACAAGCATGGTTTTGTCGTTTGCCTTGATGGCCTTGATACATGCAAGCGCACCCTCATTGCGGAGTGTCACCTCAACGAGCGGCAATCCTCCTTTGCGCAAGGCCTCCGCCACAAGCGGCGCCGTTTGTGGATCTTTCAATCCCAATACCGGTATGACCCCATATGAACGAATCGTTTCAAGCACATTCATGGTTTTCTCCCTATCTCCAACTTCAGCTGTTGGTTACTGTTGTTTCCGGCCGTTTTCCCTTCATCAACCGTTTGATGGGTTCCCAGCAAAAGGTCAGGGCGATCAGGATCAAGAGAACCAACGATGCCGGACGTGTCACAAAAATCGACCAATTCCCATAACTCATCACCAAAGCTCGGCGAAGATTCGCCTCAAGCATGTTCCCGAGCAACAACCCGAGCACGAATGGTCCGGTGGGAAATTCGAAAATTTTGAAAAAGAACCCCAGCAAGGCAGCGATAAACATGACGCACACATCAAAGAAACTATTGTTCAAGGCATACGCACCCACAACACAAAGAACACACACGGCAGTCCAGACGGTTGGCTGGGAAACATTCAACACCTTTGCGGAGATCTTTGCAGTCGCAAGCCCGAACACCAAAAAGACCACATTCGCCAAAAGCATGAGAGCGAAGATCGTTCCGGTAAATTCAATGTTGTCCGTGAACATTTTGATGCCTGGTTGCATTCCATACATGGTCAGCGAACCAATAAGGATGGCGGTGACCGAGTCTCCGGGAATGCCAAGGGTCATCATCGTGGTCATCGCGCCGCCGATGACCGCATTGTTTGCGGTACTGGTGACGGCAAGCCCTTCCAGCGAACCTTTGCCATATTCCTCCGGATGTTTGCTCATCTTCTTTCCATTTCCCCAAGAAATGATGGACGCCACATCTCCGCCTGCGGCAGGAATCGCACCGATGATGATGCCTTCGGCCGCACCGACAAGCGTCGGCACGAACAATTCCCTGAATTCTTTTGGAGTCGGCAACACCCGTCCAAGGGCTATGTTGATCTGCCTTGCCTTCATTTCCTGTTCCTGATCGGCTTTACGGTAAGCATACATCTGGAACAAGACCTCCCCGATACCGAACATTCCGATCATGACAGGAATAAAGGAAATGCCGCTCATCAGACTCACCGAACCAAATGTGAACCGTTTGATGGCGAGGATCGGATCAAGGCCAACACACGAAAATAAAATTCCGGCCACGCCAAGAATCATCCCCTTGAGCACGTTTCCCCCGGAAATCGCCACCATCATCGACAATCCGAACAGGGCAAGAAGGCAGTATTCCGGCGCGTTGAACTTGATGGTGAATCGTGCGATCGGAGTGGAAAACAGAATGAGACAGACAACCGAAAGGAAGCCGCCGATAAAGGAATAGATCACGTTAATCCCTAAGGCAAGGCCTCCTTTGCCTTGACGATACAACGCGTAACCGTCAAAGGCCTGGCAAATGGAAGCAGGCGTTCCTGGTGTATTGATCAGAATTGCGGAGATTCCACCCGCAAAAATCGCCGAATTCCAAAGTCCCATGAGCATCGCAAACCCATTTTCCCTCGCAAACCAAAAGGTGACTGGTGTGAGAATCGCAATCCCCATAGTCGCAGAAAGTCCCGGCAACGCACCGATAAGCGTTCCGATGATCGAACCTAAGAACAAAAAGAATATCACACTCGGGCGCAAGCATTGCACCAATGCGTTGAAGAATATTTCAGCAGTCATGCTTTTCCTCCTACATATTGAACTGAACGGAGAAACCGATCACAAACGACAGATAAAGAAAAACCGTGAGCACAACCGTATATATGATGTTGTATTTGAGCGGACGCCCAAAAATGCTATTCAATGTCAAGCTGAGCAAAGCGACACAAGGAATGAACGATGGGAACAGGCGCTTTGTGGTCTGCCATACGATAAAAAAAACGATAATGGATACGACAGCCTTGATGATTTTGGACAGATTCTCCTTGACTTCAGCATCAATCTTGAAATAACTCACCTGCCCGTTTTCATGCAGTCCTTTGATGAAAAGGATCGTCCCCAACGTACCAAGCAGCAGTCCAAGCAAAATCGGGAAGAATCCCCCTCCAGGGACTCCGTCTGAAGTTTGCGCTTTCCACGTGAAGGTAGGTTCGATAAGAGTGTAAATGACCACTGTGAACCCAAACAGTGCGATTATCAATCCTGGAATGGAATCCCCTTTGTACCATTTGCTGTTATGCATGATTATCCGACCTCCATGATGACGATGTGATGAAGGGGTGCGCTTAACGTGCACCCCTTCCTTTGGGTATCTCAGAATCAGAGAAGCTTCGGAATCAATTCACCATAGTAAGCAAGCTCTTTGGCTGCCTGCTTGTCCATTTCGGCACCGGAAAGATACGCATGCTCATAGCCTCTGCTGGCAAGCAATTTCTTCATGGCATCAGAATTGATGGCGGTCTTTGAAGCTGCTTCAAGAATGCTGATGACATCCTGTGGCGTCCCCTTCGGAACAGCAAAACCACCCCAGCCCTGAATCGTGATGTCAATGCCCATTTCTTTCGCTGTCTTCACTTGAGGAGCGACGGAAGAATGTTTCTCGCCAAGGATAACCAGAATCCTGAAATCTCCGGCATCCACATTGTTCTTGACTTCAGACGGGCTGACCGTGACGGCTTCGATGTTTCCTCCAAGAAGAGCGGCAACAGCAGGTGCCGCACCTTCGAACGGAACATGAGTGAACTTCACACCACATTTGTCCTCAATGGAAGCGGCGGCGACATGCCAAATGGAACCGGTCCCTGAGTTGCCGACTCTTACCTTGCTCGGATGCTCTTTCGCATATTTGATGAAATCATCAAATGTCTTCCACGGAGAGTCCGCACGTACCGTAACGGCGGCAGGAATCGTCATCGCACGTCCGATGAACGAAAAATCATCAGAACTCAGCTTAGTCAAACCAAGAGCGCGAAGCATCGTCGACTCGACCGGCATATAGGCAAGTGTATACCCATCTGGCTTGGAGTTCTTGACTTGGGTGAGGCCGGTTGCTCCGGAAGCACCCGTAATGTTGGAAACCGTCACCGTAGTTCCAATCGCCTTTTCCAGTTCAGACGCATAAATTCGTGCGGTCGTATCAGAAGCTCCACCAGCGGAGTACGGCACAATGATATTAATCTGTTTTTTCCCTGGAAATTCCTGCTTCTCTTTCGTCCCTTCAGCAAAGAGAGAGCACACACACATCAAAACCAGCAAAGACAAAAATACTTTTTTCATGTTATCTCCTTTTCGCATTACTGCGAGATTTGCCTTTATGATCTCACAGGTGTTTTTCAACCTGCTTGCGTAATTCTTCAACTGTTTCTTGAGGAAGGTCTAAAAGCGGTTTTCTCATATGTCCGCCACGGACACCCCTCATGGTAAGAATGTTCTTGAAAATGGACATGTCAGCGCCAAAATGCATCAAATACACCAGTTCGGTTGCATGCTTCTGCGCTTTCCGCGCCAATTCCATATCCCCTTTCTTATAAGCGTCATAAACCGCCACGAAGGCCTCGGGAAATGGACCGGAACAACCGGAAACCACACCATCACAACCAACGGACAACGCCGGCAGGAACCAATCGTCAGCACCGGGCACCACAGAAAAATTTCCGCCACGGACTTTGGTATATTCGATAATCCGACGCATATCTGCGAAACTGTACTTTACACCAATAACATTTGGGCATTCCGCAGCGATTTTCTCCATGCAACTGGCAGATATATCATTATGAGCAAGCTGTGGTATCACATACACATAAATGGGAAAATCCTTGGGAAGAGCTTCGGAAACCGCTTTGTAATAGGCAATCATCGCCCTCTCATCGACACTGAAGAAAATCGGCGTGACTACTCCTACGCCGTCAGCTCCGATCTCATATGCGTTCTTAGCGAGTTCTATCGTATCTTTTTGAGACATCGCACCACAATGGATAAAAACGGTCACACGTCCCGCTGCTTTATCCACAACAGTTTTCGCAACAAGTTTCCGTTCCTCAACGCTCATAAGGAACATTTCGCCAGTCGTACCACAGGGATACAGGCATTGGACATTATGCCGTATCAAGAACTCTGTTTGGTTCTCAAGCGCCTCGACATCAACTTTATCGTCAGAGGTAAAGGGAGTCGTCATCGCAGTGATTACTCCATAAAGCTTTTTCATACTGCTCCTTTATTGTTCATTATTACTGAACGATATTCATTATTAATAACCATTAATGCAATAGTAAGGCCGAATTATTCAGTTGTCAATGAATTTTTTTTGAAATGAGTAACAGCAGAAACATCGGCATCTCAAATGAGAAAGAAGAGATGCTTGCAGTTATCATGAGTTCATCATTTACGCCAAGCCTTTGGATATGCCCAGCTTTTCCCGACGCCTTTATTCCGAAATGATTCGGAAACGGCTTCAGGCGAGATGCAAGAATCACGCCCTGAATTCCCTTCCCTGTCTCTTCTGGTCAGGCTTTATCGTTCTGCTCATGCCAACGCTGCTTGTTGGCATACAACATGGAGTCCGCTTCTTCGATGAAAGCCCGGACATTGGTCGTAGGCTTTTCGCACACGGCATACCCTATGCTCGCGGTAAGTTGATACATATTCTCATTGGCGGTCTTCCGCCATTGGATGGCATGCAACGCTTCCTGAATCTCACCCAAGAGCTCTTCCGGCTTTCTCCCTGTCTTTTCCATTATCAGGCAGAATTCGTCTCCCCCATACCGTGCGGTGAAAGCTCCATGTTTCAGAGCGAAGCTCATCAGTATTGACGCAAATCCCTTCAGTGTTTTGTCACCTTCGATATGGCCGTAGGTGTCATTGATCGTTTTGAAGTTGTTGATATCCAACATGAAAAGGATGATGTTCTTTTCCTTGGACGCACTTCGTAACTGGTCCTCAATGAATTGATCCAAACGCCTCCGGTTGTTCAATCCGGTCAAAGCATCATTGTATATCTGCAGATTCTGTATGGTGATGAACAGCAAGTTGATCACCAAGTAGATGTTCAACGCGAGAATGGGGATCGTCGGAATCAAGTCTTCACAGAGACCGGCGATCAAGGGCGCCACCATGTAGAGCGCATACGTCAAGCATTCCTGACGTTGCGACCGCGAATTGGCTTTGATGGCTTTGATCACCGAATTAATCGTAGGCACCAAAAGATACACATAATTCACTGTCGTTTGCAGATTGAACCATTCTCCCGATTGATAATGTTTGTTTTCATCAAGATAAAACAGCCATCCGGTGAAAATCGATATGACATCGAGTACGGTGATGAACATGATGGGTATCTTGACGATGGTGTTATACCATTTCCATGAAGTATATGAAGGATGCAGTCGGTCATCGATAAATCTGAACCAGAAAAAGCAACCATATGCGACGCCCAAGACCGTACAGGCATTAATCGCCATATTGAGCAGATCCGGCAACTTCAGGACACTGTCTTCCATAAGAGCCCATATACAATCCGTCACCAGCATGACCAAGAATGAAATGATCATATTCCGTAATTCGGCCACTTCATGCTCGGAGCCCATATTCTGGTTCATTTTAAAAAGAATCGTAAGGGTGAACCCGATGCAGTAAAGCTCAATGATGAGGTAAGAAAAATATGTGTGCATCATATTTTTCCTCTCTCCATCAAATCGATTTCTTTTACCATCATATAGAGTTCCATCCCACAACCACCGATGCAATTATGGAATGGAATAATACCATGAATGGATAAGAAAGGGAATAAAATCTATGAAAAGCTTACTTTTTCAGACCATCCACCCAAATCTGGAACTCTTTGACGCTGGTATTGCTGGAGAACCGTTTTCCGGCCTTCCACTTGGTTGTTGCGGAACAAGACGCACGAAGCCATTTGTCTGTATCCCCCATGCCGCTGGAACCGGAAGTGGCGAACGGCACCACCGTTTTCCCGGAGAAATCATACTGCTCGAGGAATGTGTTGATGATCGTCGGCGCGACATACCACCAGATAGGGAAACCGACGTATACCGTATCATACTGTGCCATATCGGAAACCGTACCTTCGATGGCGGGACGTGACTTCTTGTCTTTCATCTCCACAGAGCTTCGCGACTGAGAATCCTGCCAATTGAGATCGGCATCGCTGTAGGGTACGGCAGCTTTGATCTCATACAGGTCACCCTTTACCGCTTCAGCCAACCTTTCCGCCAGCTTCTTTGTGGTACCTGTGCAAGAAAAATACGCAACCAATGACTTGTTCATTTTTTCTCCTTCCTTCAAAGCCCGTTTCCAAACGGGTCTCCTGAACGTTTTCGGCTTATCTTCAAAATGCTTCATGATGGACGGCCAACGTCCTCCACTCCGAGGTAAAGGCGGTGTCGAAACAGTGCATCCATCATGCTTCCTACCCTGAGATCCGATGCACACCTTCCGCACCGTCCTTGGGTGATCATCGGTCTCATTCATTGCTGACTTTGTGTCAGTTAACGGCATCATGGTATCCATTAATTGACACAGTGTCAACAGCGAGGTATAGTTTTTCCAGAGGAAAGATGGATTTCATCCGTGCAAGGACAGACGAGCAGATAGAAAGCAGGCAACAGGAAATTCTTGATGCCTGCGTCGGGTTGTACAGTGAAGGCGGCTTCTCAAAAGTGACCATCAAGGCAATCGCAGAACGAACCTCTTTTTCACGGCCGTCCGTATACAACTACTACCATACCAAAGAGGAAATCCTGCTTGATCTCCTCAAACGGGAATACCTGATGCTGGGAACCGACTTTTCCTCCATGCTGGACCCCGTGGCCCCGGTAGGAAGCAGATTGTTCTGCCATCTGCTGACAAAAGCGTACATCCGGCACGAGATGGTACTCCGCATCATCACGCAAAACCTCAACGCCATCGAGAACAATTCCAGGGAAGAACGTCTCTGTTTGTTCAAAACCGACATGAAAAAGACCATGAACATCATCGAAGACAGACTCTCCTCAAACTTTCCTGCCACATCTTCCCAAGAACGGATGCGTTTTTTGTTCAACCAGAGCGCGTTTGCCGAAGGATTGTATTCCATCACGCATTTTTCCCCAAAACAGGAACGTGCGATGGAAGAAGCACAATTCCCCAGGATGGAAGATTCGTTTGAAGTCCTTTGCGAAGAAGGATTGTACCGCCTCATGTCGGGCTTCACCAATTGAATGTCATACCTGCCACATATCCTGTCGCTGTCACGCATTCTCTGCTCCCCGGCCCTATTGTTCCTTCAGCCACTCTCTTTTCCCTTCATGATGGTCTATGCGTCACTGGGCATAACTGACATGCTCGATGGTTTTCTTGCACGACGTTTGAACAGCGAAAGCGGACTAGGAGCCCTGCTGGATAGTCTCGGAGATCTCTGTTTCATCGCTTTCAGCTTTATGGCGTTGCTGCCGGTACTGAATCTGGAGGCCTGGCACTGGCTGTGGATCCTTCTGGTCTTCCTGCTGAGGGCAGGCAATCTCGCCAGGATTTTCATCCGCCAAAGACGTTTTGTGTTCCCCCATACAAAAGCGGACAAAATCATCGGGTTCCTGTTGTTTCTGACTCCGTTTTGCCTCTGTGTGATGGATTTTGCGCACATTGTCCCGTTTCTCTGCGCCATCGCCACCTATGCGGCCGTTTCAGAATGGAATCCATCGCCCCCAAACAGAAGAAATCGGGAATACAAGCACCAAAGCGGGGATCAGATTGATGATGGGCAATGATTTGATCTTCGTCATGCGGAAAGCTGTGGCGAGCGTCAACAAGCCTCCGCAGGCGGAAAAATCAGCGTACATGGAAGTATTGATGTGCGGTGCGGCGAACGAAGCGAGGAAAAAGATGGACAGCATGACGGCAAGTTGAGGCAAGGCGATGACGCAAGTCGCGGCCCCCAAGGTAATGGCGAAGACCATGGCTGTGAAGAAATCCAACAATGCTTTTGAGAACAGGATGTCATGGTTGCCCCCCACACCTTCGGAAAGCACACCGAAGATACCCATACCCGAACAGCAGAACAAGGCAACAGCGGTGATGTACAATTCCATGTCAAGCGCGATGCCGTCCCCCACATGGCTTTTCCTCACCAACCATGAGAAAAACCGTTCGGTGTTTTTTTCCAAGGACAAGAAATCACCTATGGCGAACCCGATGATAGAGGAAAGGATCACGACAGGCATATGAGCAACCTTGACGAGTGAGTTGACGGCGATGAGCATGGCGCAATATCCGAACACCACAGGCAGGTGTTCCTTCAGTCCTTTGGAAATGCTTTTCCCCGCAATCGTTCCGATGAGCGAACCCAAAAAAACACAACATACATTCACGATAACCCCAACAGGCATGAAATCCTTCCTTGTACCCCAATGATGGGGAATAACGACAAAATACAGGATATTCAGGACCTCATCAATGCTCATTGATAAGGGGAATACGTTTCCGCCATTCACGTCGACATGGACAATCCGGTCATGATCACCCGTAAACCATTCGTCGGTTTTTAAAATGGGCCCAGTCAAGAACGTCAGCATGTTTTCCGAAGAAAGGATCATGCATTCCATCCTGAAACACAGCAATGCGCTTGTGGTTGCCCAAATTCCCGATGAAGACAAACTGTGGCGCCAAAGCGAATCATGGTTGCATCATTCCGCCCTTTATCCCATACTTGAGCCATGAAACTGCACATAACCATCCAGCATGGCGAGACAATCCTCGCGCAAAGCGATACGAATGAAGAAACTACGCTCGTCTACCAAGCGACGTATCAGGCGGGAGACTCCATCGCCGTCTCTTCCGACGAGAAGGGCTTTGCCATGCTCAATCTGGAAGCCACGCTCGGGCCTGTCCTCGTATACATGAAAGCTGGTACCTTTCTGTACCCCATTCCGTTCGATGAGAAGAAACTATCGTATAATCCCCTAGGTTTTACCGGGAACCTTCATTATCTGAGTGCCCGAACCGCTTGGAAATGGGAGACGGAAGGAAGACGAGACCTTGCCTATAATCCTCTGGATTGCCATGAAAACGCCATTGTTTTCCCCCACGCCCACGCCAATGTCGAGACGCGGGGCGAATCGGTGTTCGCTGCGAGGAACGCCATCGATGGCATCCTGGCAAACCACAAGCACGGCAACTGGCCATATTCCAGTTGGGGCATCAACCGTGACCCAAAAGCGGCGTTGACGGTGGAATTCGGACGGCAGGTCATCGTTGAAGCCGTCATTTTGCACATCAGGGCTGATTTCCCCCATGACGCATGGTGGACAGAAGCGAAAGTGACCACTGATACTGGAATAACCGCCACGTTGCCCATGACCAAGAGTGACAAAGCCCAATATTTTCCCTTTGACGGTGGCGCCGCATCCTCCATTACGCTCCATGATCTCATCAAAGCCGATGATCCATCCCCATTCCCCGCATTGACCCAACTGATGGTCATCGGCAGGGAAAAGGACGAACGTTGGATTTACCACAAGGCAGAGAGAAACACACCAATCTGACGCTCTTCAAGCGGGAATCCGGATTGTATGGATACAAAGGTATCACCCTTTTGGATAAGCACGTTCTTATGCGAAGCGGAGAGACAAATCTTATCAAGCCCAAGTCTTGTGGCGAAGGAAGCGTCCTCCGTGAGGTTGTCCCCGCAGTTTTGCCGAGATACGACCTTGAGCATCCACGGATTCGCAACAGAAAAACAGGTGTAGCTGATGAAACTGAGACGTTCGTCACGCGTACCGAGGCTTTCGTCAAAACAATGCCGGTATGACGCGAGGAAGCTGTGTGAGGAAACGTTTCTCGTACTCCTCCAGATACCGGAGACATCAGCACCGACATCCTCAAGCGCAACCGGCACCGCATCGTGGTACAAGACCACCGTTGTCTCCCCTATCTGTGTGCGTACTCCCGTTCTACCGTTGTCCCCCCATAATCCATCAACCATGAGGAACACAGCGGCAAACACCAACATGAAGAAAATCAAACGGGTGGATACATCCAACCATCCGGCTTTCCCCCGCAAGCTATGCAGAGTCAAGGCCAAAGAAGCGATGAGCAACCCGGCAAAGGCGATACTGAAGCAGAGATATCCATTGTTTGAGACAAGCCTGGCGAGATCATTCAGCAGCACGACAGACAAAGCGGCGATATAGAGCAGACAGAGCGCCAGATTTGCCAATGCCTTCTGTTTTCCCCGTTTGGCAGCCTTTTCCCGCTCCTTTGCATCAGCTTTGGGTAATGGTGAACCCAAAACCTCCTCGGCAAGAAAAGCATGCCGGCGGGAATCCGTCAGCGTCTCCGGCCCGCTGATGCAAATCATGTCCCATCCCTGCTTCCGAAGGAGAACCAGTTCCTGTCGGAGCTGGTTCTCTGTAGGGATTTCTGGTTCGCGGGATGGAAACGTATACGCACAAACACGATGCCCCACATAAGGTCTTTTGACAAACGTGAAGCGGTTTCCCTTGTTCGCTTCAAGCCACCAGCCAGCCTCAGCCTGCTTCTGGAGAAACTCCGTCAGCTCCTCATCCGTATGCCGGGTAAGGAGCATGAATCTGGTTTTTTTCCTCATCACGTGATGGAGAAACCCATCTCCTTCTGCTTGAGCGGACAAGCCACAAAGTGATTCGGCCCCACCTCGATGAGATGCGGAACAGCCGTCTTGCAGATTTTCTCGTCACAAAACAGGCACCGTTTCGCAAAACGGCATTCGGCAGGAGGTTCGATGGGACTGGTAATCTCCCCTTTGAGTTGGACGCGTTTTCGTTGATGACCGAGTTCCGGGATGGGAATTGCGGACAGGAGCGCCTGGGTGTAGGGATGGATCGGATTTTCGAACAATTCCTCCGAGGGAGCCAGTTCGACGATCTGTCCCAGATACATCACGGCGATGTCGTCCGAGAAGTGATTCACTACGGAAAGGTCATGGGTGATGAAGATGTAACTCAAACCGAGTTTCTCCTGGAGTTCCTTCAACAGGTTGAGTATCTGTGCCTGAATGGAGACATCCAAGGCGGAGACCGGTTCATCACAGACGATCAACTTCGGTTCCATCGCCAAAGCTCGGGCGATGCCGATCCTTTGGCGGCGTCCGCCATCAAGTTCATGGGGATACGTGTTGATGTACCGCTCGGCAAGACCTACTGTTTCCATCAACTCAAGAACCCTGTTCTCTCGATCGATCTTGTTTTTGATGATCCGGTTCTCAATGATCGGTTCGGCAATAATCTGGCTCACCGTCTTTTTGGGGTCAAGGGAAGAAAACGGATCCTGAAAGATAATCTGCAGGTCCTTGCGCATGTGACGCATCTCAGTCTTTGAGAGCGTGTTCAGATCCTTTCCTTCGAAAATGATCTCCCCTGAGGTCGGTTCGATCAAACGGAGAATCGCCCGTCCCGTGGTGGATTTCCCGCAACCGGATTCGCCGACCAGCCCAAGGGTTTTCTTCCTTCCCAAGGTGAAGTTGATGTCATCCACCGCATGAAGCATGCCCCTGGACGTTTTGAAGTACTTCTTCAAATGCCTCACTTCAAGGATATTATCAGCCATTCTTCTTTCTCCTCTCAATCAGGAAATCCGGATCCCTGTCATAGGCCGAACAGGCCACACAATGGGTGCCTCCCATGTTTTTCAACGCAGGGCAAACCTTTCTGCATTCCTCAGTGGCATAGTTGCACCGGGGAGCGAAGGCGCATCCCTGCGGTATCTTGGTGGGATCGGGCATCAACCCATGAATGGGTTTGAGCTTCGCCGTACGGTTCTTGATGTTGGGGAGAGAGTTGAACAGACCTTCCGTGTAGGGGTGGAGGGTTTTCCCGAACACTTCCTCCAAAGAGCCTTGTTCCACAATCTTACCGGCATACATCACCGCCACCTCATCACAGACTTCCGCGACGATGCCAAGGTCATGGGTGATCATGATCATCGAGGTATTGTACTTTTCCTTCAGTTCGTTCATCAACTCCAACACCTGAGCCTGGATGGTCACATCCAAAGCAGTGGTGGGCTCGTCGGCGATCAGAAGTTTGGGGTTGCACGCCAAAGCAATGGCGATGACCACACGCTGTTTCATGCCTCCGGAAAACTGATGCGGGTATTCATTGGCTCTTTGGCGCGGAATCCCTACCATCTCCAACATATCGCCTGCCTTTTCAAGTGCCTCCGCTTTACCCAGATGCTCATGGATTTCAATGGATTCCGCAATCTGCTCACCGACAGTGAAGACAGGATTCAGGGCGGTCATCGGATCTTGGAAAATCATGGAAATCTCATTTCCCCTGACCTGTTCAAGCTTGGACACCGACATTCCCCGCACATCCTGTCCGCCAATTTCAAGGCGCTTGCATTCCACCACCCCGGGAGGATCGGGAACCAGACGGAGCATGGCGAGGGCCGTGGTGGTCTTTCCCGCACCGGTTTCCCCGACAAGCCCCAGCGTCCGGTGATACCCCAGTTTCAGACTCACACCGTTGACCGCATAGACGATTCCGTCCTCGGTCTCGAAACGTACCCGCAAATCCTCAATATTCAGAATTTCACGACTCTCTTGCTGCATTGCCGCACCCCCTACCGTTTCAGTTTAGGATCCAACGCATCCCTTAACCCATCACCCAGCAGGTTGAGGGAAAGAACCGTGATCATGATGGCGATCCCGGGAAACAGCGTCATATAACTGTAATCCCGTATGTACAGACGTCCGGAGGCAAGCATGCTTCCCCATTCGGGCGCCGGAGCAGGGACTCCCAATCCAAGGAAGGAAAGCTGCGCCGCTGAAATGATCGCAGACCCCACACGGAGCGTCGCCTGGACGATGATCTGCGAAACGCAGTTCGGCAGGATATGGACCATGACGATCTTCCAGTCCGGTTGTCCGATGGCTCTGGCCGCTTCCACATATTCCTCATCCCTCACCACCAAAACGGCAGCCCTGGCGACCCGCACGAACGGGGCCGTACTTGCGATGCCGACGGCAATCATCAGGTTGATGGTGCTCTTTCCCAAAGCCGAGACGACCGCAATTGCCATCAGGACCGAGGGAATTGAGGAGAAAATGTCACAGATACGCATCACGACGTTCTCAAACACTCCGCCGATGTACCCGGCCGCAGACCCCAAGAGGACACCGACGATAAGGGCGATCAATACCGCGACCAATCCGACTGCCAGCGAATACCGCGCGCCATAGATGATTCTGGTGAAGATGTCACGCCCCAATTCATCCGTCCCGCAGATGTGCGCTCCAGACGGCCATTTCATCCGTTCCTTGACATTCATGCCGACAACATCAGTATTGTAGTCAAACAACAGGGGCGCGATGAGCGCCGCGATGATGATGATGACCAAGAGAATCAACCCGATGATGGCGCCTTTGTTTCTCCGTAGCTGTCTCCAAGCCATTTCCAGTGTGCTGCGCTTCTTGTATATCTTGGAGGCTCTTGTCTCCGTTTTGGTTTCCTTCATGACATCCCCCTACTTCGTGTACTGTGCCTTGATTCTGGGATCGACATACGCATAGACAATGTCGACGACCAAATTGACGATGGTGACCAACATGGTGGTCATGATCAAAGCCCCCGTCACGGTCGGAATGTCCCTCTGGTCTATGGCGTCAACAACAAGACGTCCCACGCCCGGCCAGGCAAACACCGTCTCCGCAAGGACGGAACCACCAAGCACGTTGGAAAACTGCACGCCGAAAATCGTGATGATGGGGATCAGCGCATTGCGGAGCGCATGGTGATAGATGACCTTCCGTTCGGAAACGCCCTTCGCGCGTGCGGTCCGCAGATAGTCCTGCCGCAGGACATCCAGCATGGAACTCCGCGTAGTCCGTGTCAGCAAAGCCGCCAAGCCCACACCTACGGTGACCGCAGGAAGGATGACACTGGCGAACCCCTCGGCCCCGCCACTGGGAAACCAACCAAGCTTCAAGGCGAAGAGCAACATCAACAGAAGTCCCAACCAGAAATTCGGCATGGAAAGACCAATCAAAGCCAAAATCATGGCAAGGGTATCCTTCCACGTGTTTTGGTTGACCGCTGCCACAATCCCCAGAGGAACCGATATCACGACAGCCACCAACATCGCCAACGATGCCAGACGCAAGGTGTTGGGCAAACGCTGGAGGTAGAGTTTCATCACATCCATCTTGCTGATGTAAGAGACACCCAAATCCCCCTGGAGCAACTTGCCTATGTAACGGAAATACCGTTGCAAAAGAGAACCGTTCAAGCCCATCTCCACACGCAGGGCTTCCAGCTGTTCCTGCGTCGCGTCAGGACCAGCCACTTGATAGACCGGATCCCCTTCCGCCACATTCATGATGGCGAAAATCACGAACGCCACTCCCAAAAGAACAGGAATGAGCATCAATAACCGCTTGATGATGTATTTGTACATGATCACTCCCAAAAATGATATTCAGAACAGAAAACGCAGGGCGCAGACTTCTGCGCCCTGAGAAACTCACGTTCCGGCAGTTCACTCCGGCAAGGCGATGAGCCGATAGTCATGTTTTGCATCCGGCATCCAAACGGCTCCTGCAAGCCCTTTCTTGATGCCGATGTTGATGTATGATGTGCAGATCGGGACGATCGGGCAGATTCCGTCAAGGTAATCCTCGATGGCATAGTAATCAGCCTGACGTTTGGCATTATCGGTCTCGACCAAGGCGGCATCAAGCATGGTGTTGAACTTCGGATCCTTCATGTTGCAGCGGTTGGAACCGTTTTTCTTCAACGATCCATCAGCCTGCGCTGTGGAACCATGCTGGTTGCGCAACGTATAGTCGGTCCCCAAGTCATCGGTGAACTGGTACAAGGCAAGTTCGTAATTCAGCGACGCATCGTTGAGTTTTCCCTTCAAAGCCGCAGTCTCCATCTCTTCGATGACGATGTTGATGCCGATCTGTGAGCAGGAATTCTGGAAAATCAAAGCCGCAGTGCGCTTGAATTCCTTATCAACCATGATATGGAAGGTCAGGTCACCCGGTTTGTATCCGGAAAGGGCCAGTTCTTCCTTCGCTTTCGCAAGGTCATACGTATAGACATGGATGTTGGGATTCAGGCCGAACTGTCCACGGTTGATGTAGTTGTTCTGGACGGTCGCTTCCCCATCGTAAGCCGCATAGATGATGGATTCCTTGTCCATCGCATAGGCCAAAGCCTTGCGGACATGCACGTTGTCCAATCCTTTCTTTTCCATCTGCATCGGCATGTAGAGCATGACGACGTTCGGAGTCTTGATCAACTGGAGTTTTTGATCCTCTTTGATACGTACCAAGTCAGAAGTGGACGGGTCAATGCAGACATCAATCTCTCCGGTCTGCAACGCGATGAGACGAGTGGAGGCTTCCTTGAAGAGTTTGAACACGATTTTGCGGGTCGGAGCGGGTCCTTTCCTGTAGCCGTCATAACGGACGAAGGAACAATAATTGCCCGGAACCCAAGACTCCAAGGCGAACATACCGGTCCCCATGTACGGACCTTTGACCGGATCGGCCTCACAGGCAGCCTTGCTCATGATGGACATGCCGCCATGTGCCATCAGAAGCAGGAATTCCTGATTCGCTTTCTTCAGTTCGATACGCAGGTGTGTGTCATCGATGACTTCGATGGACTTGATGTCAGCGACTTTCTGGGAAGCGAATGAGGATGATTTGGCTTTGTCATACGTGTATTTGACATCATTGGCGGTGAATTTCGAACCATTGGTGAACGTCACGTTGGACGGGAAAGTGAACGTATAGGTCCGCCCATCTTCGGAGACTGTCCAGCTTTCCGCCAAACCAGGCACGATCGCCCCATTGTTCGGGTCTTTGTTCACCAGCCGCTCATGGGTGAGATAGAACGCCATCATGTTGGCATCGGTATTCGAGCCTTGGGGATCCAACGTGGTGATGTCATTGGAAACACCGATGGTGACGGTATCCTTATACTTGACATTGGCTTTCACTTCCTCCGATTTCACGGCTCCTGTGCCGGTGGCTTCCCCTGAGGATTCCAAGGTGACTTTCTGGACCTTTGCATTCTCCTTGCTTCCTCCAGCAAAAACAAAACCAGCGAAAACCACAAAAATCAGAAGACTTACCGTGATTTTTTTCATTTTCCCAACTCCTTTTTTTCGTTTTCAATAAAGATTCGCGAGAAACATCAAAAAAAGTATACGCTCCAAATCAAAAACAGACAACGAAAATTTTGTATGTGCATGCTCTTTTTTTGCTTGAGGGAAACACGGATTCTTCACGGGTGAAAGCCGGAAGGAACGAACACAGACTTGGAAAATGGTGTCTGGGGTGAACAGAAATGTCATTTGCCTTTTACCGCTTTGCCTGCAAGAGTGGACAAGATACGGACAACTGCGTATCGGCTTTCGGGGAAACGACACGCCGGAAGGTTGAAGGCAACCGCAAAAATCTGACACCATACATCGCTTACGGGAACAAAAGAATGGGCAAGATGCAGACGCTCCAATCCCCTCCCCGCACTGCCGACCTACATGCACACGTTGCCATCACAGGGAAAACACCAACACCAAAGGGCATGACGATTCCGATGCCGCCATCACAGTCCGGACTTTACGATACCCTTGATCTCTCATTCGGTTCGGTCGTTCCGCTGATCTTTTTTCTGCCGGACTCTCCTCCGTGGAGAGCAAAAAGGGGCTGGACCAGATCAATGAGAGGGCAACATTCCTGCAAGGAAAGGGAGGCGAGCGCCCCATTCTCCAGACATCCACCGCCCTAAGGAAAGAACAGAATTAAAAAACCTGCAGGTACCCGTCCTTCAAAAAAACCGTACTTCCAAGCCACCACGAAAGAAAGGGATTGTTTCTATTTCCATATAATACAATTAACTGGCATCAACAGAGCAATCAATCCAAATCGTTTACCAAATAGCAATTTTTTACCTCTATCTTTTTCCGTTTTCCATGATACGATGCATCCATTCATCAAAAAAAATACAAACATGGAGTATGGGGAGGTGCCATCATGGTGGTTTCCGTTCCAATACATTTCTTTGGAATAGACGTTACTCAGCTGACCCCGGTCACAGTCATCATTAAAATTTTCTGCGCTTTGTTATGCAGCGGCATACTTGGTTTCCAGCGGACACGGAAACGGAGACCAGCAGGGGTGCGCACGTATATGCTCGTTTGCCTTGGAGCGACCCTCACGCTCATGACCAGCCAATTCATCAATGTGGAAATAGGGCATACGGACCTTTCCCGACTAGGAGCCCAGGTGATCAGCGGTATCGGCTTTTTGGGAGCGGGGACAATCCTGTTTACCGGTTACAAGCAGATCAAAGGGCTCACCACCGCAGCAGGACTCTGGGCTTCCGCATGTCTTGGCCTCGCTATCGGAGCTGGTTTCATCTATGGTGCGTTGATCACCTGTGCGGCGATTTTTTTCTGCATGACCGTGATGGGATATGTGGAACACATATACATCATGCACGCCAAATCCCTGCATCTCTATGTGTTGTTCAGCTCCGTCACCGGCTTGGAACCCTTCCTCAACTACCTGAAAGAACACAACTTCACGATTGAGGAATTCGAGACTCTGACACGTCAGGAATCCACACAATCGGTATTGTTCGCGCTGACCTACAAGCACAAGACAACGCATGAGGAAATCATTCACGACATGGAGAATTGCGAACAAGTGATCCTTGTCGAGGAATACTGATCATCAGGAAACGGGAAACCCCTTAGTCAAGGACAGCACCAAGAGCCCGCAGGCTTGACTGGAGCCTGTCCACATCAACATCCTGTACAGCGACTTTGTCCTTGACACTTTGGGCGGCAGCCACTCCCGCGGCCTGTCCCATGCCCATGCAGGAAGCCTGCACCCGCAACGAGGCAAACGCCTCTTTTGATGCCGACAGGCAACGACCAGCTACCAACAGGTCAGGAAAACCCTCAGCCATCAAGGCACGATACGGAACATAGGCTGCTTTTTTCAAGAACATGCACGTCTGCTTGTCGCTCTGTGCACTATGGATGTCGATCGGATGCGCTCCGCGAGAAATGCTGTCCTCATAGCGCACCGCATGCAGGTATTCCTCCGCAGTAATTTCATGCATCCCTTTGATATGCCTGCTCTCCCGCGGTCCCGCCTGCACCGCGACGCTCGCCACATAACAGTTCCTGAATTCGGGAAAATGGTCGCGAAGCACTTTGGAGAACGTGAAAACATCCTCCCTGAGCCTACATTCCGCCTTGGTGAAATCCCGGTTGTCGCATACATCCGTAACAATCCGTGTCATGTTGACCGCCACGGAACCATCATGAAGGACCGTACAGAACCAAGGTCCTCCGAAGGTCGGAAGCTTCCATTCGCCGGCCATTTCGAGCAGTTTTTGGCGAACCGGTTCGCACTGGCAGTTCACTCCCTGCAGATGATGATGCATGCACGCAGAGAGCAAGGCAGATGAAGTATCGACACCGGAGAGGACAAAACACATTGAAGCGGGTTGCAGAGAGGCATCTTTCCAGACTTGCATGGGGACGCCACACAAATGAGCGACATCACCATCACCCGTACAGTCGATGAAAACCTTTCCTTCGATGGCCTCAGTTCCATTCTTGTTCTCAAAAACCACATGGTTTATCGTGTTTCCGACTTTCGTCACGGACGATATGTAGGAATGCATATACAAGTCCACACCGGCTTCCAAGACCATACGTTGTGCGCACAATTTGTACAGTTCGATATCGAACGCCACATTGTTCAAAGGCTGTTCAACCAAGGCACCATCCATCTTCTCCAGTCGTTGGACGAATTCCCATGGAATGCCTCCGATGTTTACCGAACCGTTATAACTGAATACACTGATAGGTGTCACATACCCGGCTGTGGCCATGCCGCCGAAAAACCCATACCGCTCGATGATGGCGGTCTTCGCCCCTTCCCGTGAAGCGGCGATTGCGGCGATGAAACCGGCAGGCCCTCCTCCACAGACTACCACATCATAGGAAGCCACCACCGGAATATCCTTTTCAACTTTGACCTGCATCTGTACCCACCAGTCCTTTACGATTTCCTGAAAGAGTTCGCCATGATCAATCGGCTTCGGAGAACAAGACCGCCCATTCCCGCTCCGATGCCCTTTGCTTTCATCGCAAGACATACGCAAATCCATCGGATACGGGCATAATCATACCATACTTTTGAAAGCTTCAGATCCCCTCAGCTGTTTCTGCGGCAAGCCCTTTCTTGGAAAGGATCACTCCATCTGCTTTGAGCTTTACCCTCAAAGAATCTCCTTCGCACTGTCCGCATCAAAGAAAACATGGCAATCGGGATACATCCTGAGGATGGAACAGGGACACGTTTCAGTGATGGGTCCTTTGATCATTTCTCTCACCGCATGAGCCTTGGTGCTTGCAGGAACGGTGCAGATGGCGTGTTTCGCGGAGAAAAGCATCGGGATGGTCAGCGTCACCGCCTGCAACGGCACATCATCGAGCGCCTTGAAGCAACCGTCATGGACCTGTTGGGTGCGGCACACTTCATCGAGACCGACCACCTTGACCAGTTTCTTGTCATGGAAATCGGCAAAAGCCGGGTCGTTGAACGCTATATGCCCGTTTTCTCCGATACCCAACAAGCATACATCCACCGGTTTTTCCGACAACACCTTCGCATATGCCTCGACACTCGCCTCAACATTTCCTTCCGGCCTGAGATAGTGCACCGAACGGAACGGAACCTTGGTCTGCTTGAACAGATGGGCATCCAGAAAATTGCCGAAGCCCTGAGGCGCATCAGAGGAAAGCCCGATGTACTCATCCATATGGAACGCATCAACCCGACTCCAATCAATCTTCTTGCTTGCGGCAAGATAAGCCAAAACTTCATTCTGACTGGGAGCTGCTGCGAAAATCATCCGGATAGCCCCCTCGCCCGCATCCTTCAAGGCTTGGAGGATCACCCGCTCCGCACAGGAGCCAGCCGCTTTCCCCATCTTCTCGCGATTCTCAAAAACCTGCACCGTAAACGAACTTTCCGACAACATGATTTCACCTTCCTTCACATCAAATGCTTCACGCGGGGGATATAGTCCTCCTCCAACTGTTTGTTATGCTCATCGCCACCAGGCAGATTGGCGCTCATCCATACTGGCGGATCAATACCCTTCGCAGCCAACTGGCGGATGGCTTCGATCATCAACAGGTTGATGGCGTACACATTGCACAACGTACTTGTCGGGCCGACCTTCTGCGCCATTGATTCGATGTCGACGACCGCATCCCCATACGGCATGTGGTTGTCGATGAAATAATCGACTTCCTGATACAGGTTCAACCCGGATGGATGCCGCATTTTGCCACCCTTCGGCACATTGTCGGCAAATCCCTTGCTGGTGATGCCGATGGTCACCATCCCGCGTCTTCTGGCCTCAAGCAACGTGTCGATCGTCATTGCGTTGATGCCATAGGCGTTGGCGATGATGATCACTTCCCCGCTCTCACGCCCAACATGATAGGCGTCCAATACCTGTTTTGCATAGCCCTGGCACCGTTCCATATAATTGGAATGCTTCGCCCCATTGATCAGATTGGTTCCCGGATCCAGAATCGGGTCGATGGGAGCCAAGCCTCCGGCTCTCCACAGGACTTCTTCCGCAGCCATGTTGGAATGCCCGCCCGTACCGATGACGTAAATCAATTTTCCCTGTGCGATCTGGTCTGCGATCACACCACCTGCCGCTTCCAGTTGCGGGTTGTCCTCCAATATCTGCTTGTATATCCTTAAGACGACCTCATGAAACTGCCGTGTTTCCTTTCCCATCTTCATACCTCTCTTGTTGATGAAAACCAAGCTATTGTTCAAAATCCGAAAAATGATCGGAAAGGCAAGCCTGAATACCGGCCTTGTCTTTCGAGCGGACGCTTTGCAGAAGCAATCGGTGTTTCTCATAGAATTCCATGCCGCTCACTGGTTTCTGATTGATGTCGAACAGATGCTTCTGGTACATGGCGAACACCGCGATGAGCGAATCCAGCAATTTGTTGCCGACCGGCTCATACAGGCGCCTGTGGAAACGCGCATGAAGCTCCATCAACTCCGGTTCCGGCCGTTTTTTCATGACAGCCTCGCGCAGAGCCAAGAGCAGATCATCCAGTTCCCGGAAATCCTCCGTGGAAAGCAACACCGACGCCTTGGGAAGGAAATGCTCCTCCAACGCTTGCCGCATCTCCACAATCTCCTTGAAATCCTGAAAATGCACCTGGATATTGTAGGAGAGCGTGTCGATCATCCGCTTGTAGTCGAAATCGCTGATGAACCGTCCCTTGCCCTGGACGCTTTTGATGACACCAATTCCTTCCAAGGTTTTCAACGCTTCCCTGACGGACGGACGGCTGATATCGAGAGAAGCGGAAAGTTGCGGTTCGGAAGGCAACTTGTCACCATCCTTCATCTTGTTCCCGATGATGTACCGCTTGAGTTGGTCCAAAGCCATTTCGGACACTCTTTCCCTCGAGATGCTTTTGAATCCGTCCATCATGCTCTCCTCACAGATGTCTGAGGATGCCGAAATACTTGTCCATCCCCGCTTGGTTCGACTCCGTTCCGCCAGGGATATTGCCGCTGACCCATACCGGCGGTTTGACACCCCGTTTTGCCAATATCTCACACGCTTTCGCGTTGATGCTGTCCATGATGAACAGGTTGGCGATCGAAGAGGCGGGAGAAACCTTGAAGGGATAACCTTCAAGACTGACCACCGCTTCGCCAAACGGTGTGTAACTGTCAATCACGACATCGGCGAGGTCACACAAGTTCTGCCGGCTCGGATGCCTTCCGGAAAAATCGGCCGGTATGGAATGGCTCAGGGACGGAGAAGTAACCGCTACAACGGTCACTCCCAGCCGTTTGCATTCCAACACAGTGTCAATGGAACACACATTGATGCCATAGGCGTTGAACTGCAAAAGCACGTCGCCTTTCTTCACCCGATAATACCTTAGGACATTCTGGGCATATCCTTCTATCTTTTCACACCAACGGGTCGCGCCATGTTCGCAACTGAGGCCGGGATCGAGGATGGCGTCGCAGGGAATCAGATTCCCCGCTCTGTGGCACATCTCGATGGAGACCATGTTGGAATGTCCGCCGGATCCGAAGACATGAAAGATATTCCCCTTCTCCACCGCATCAGCTACAAGCGTCGCCGCTTTGCAAATAGGCTCCTGCTGTTCTTCCATGATGCGGTCAAGCACCTGCGTGACCGCATCGTAATATTGTTTCACCGCTTCCATGATATCCTTCCTGTATGCAGGCACAGTATACCAGCTTATCAGTTGTCTGACAAGTTAAATATGTGGCGTACACTTACGTGAGATCATTTTGCCGCACAAACAAGGAAGTAAGCACAAAACCCGCGATGCAGGCGATGCACAAGCCCATCAGATAATGCAAGATGCTTTCCAAAGGAGAACCGGCCCCTGCGGTCATCAAAGGCAACGCCAGAAGCCCCGAAGGCCCCCACCCCGTTGAAGCCACTTTCGTCGCCACGATGAACGCGCCACCGAAACCGGCACCGATGCAGGTAGTCAGGAAGGCCTTCGAATGAGGTACGGTCACCCCATACAGAAGAGCAGTCCCGATCCCGAGCATTCCCGGAAGGATGCCGGAAGCAGCGATGGCTTGAAGCTCATGGTTTTCCGCCCTTCTCGCCTTCAGGAACACCGCGATTCCCGTTCCGACCTGACTGGCCCCCGCCATCGCGAGAACAGGATACAGGGAAACACTGCCGGTCTCCTCAAGTTGCGTCGCATACAACGCGATGAAACCGAATTGAAGCCCCAGCAACGATGCAGGCAGGAACAAAGCCGCGCAGATATACCCGGAAAACAAACTGACGGCAAGGTTTGTGTTGGAACAGAGGAACCCAATGCCGATACACAGTCCGTTGGACACAAAACCCAAAAGCGGCATGCATATGAAGATGTAAGGCAAAAGGCACAGGACAAACGCGACAAACGGCGTGAAAATCGCATCAAGGCTCTTCGGCATTACCCGGCGCAGACGCTTTTCGACAAGGCTGATGGCCCATGCGCCGAAGATCACGGTGAGCACGCCTCCGCTTCCCGCATGCAGGATGGAGGACGCAGGGTTGTCTGGCCGATACAAACCGATCAATGACGAGAGCGTGTCGATGCCTTGCTGATTGGTGACCATACCCAACATCCCGCCCAAAACGGGTGTGGCACCGAAGCTTTTCGCCGCGGAATAACCGACCCATGCGGACAAATACGTGTTGAACGAAGCGCCAATGACGGAAAGAACCGTAAACAAGCCATACCAAAATGCCGTCTGTTGGTAGTCAGGCTTCAACTGCGCGAGCAAAGATGCGAATCCCGAACACACTCCGGCGATGATGAACCCCGGAAGCAACGGGATAAAGATATCACCGATGCGTCTGAAGAAAAGCGATGGGCTTTTCCTATCCATTGAGCAACCTGCCTGCCATCATCACGGCGCCTGTGGCCGCGTCATGGATCGGATCGATGCAAATCTTCGCTGGATCGGCCTGCCTGAGCAAGGAGACAAACACCTCCCGCATGCAGGTTGTATGGGACAGAAGTCCGCCCAAAAGAGCCACTTGGGTCTTGGTAAAACCCAGTTTTTTGGAGACGGCACACACCAGTCGCACCAAGGCGTCGGCATTGTCTTTCACGATGGCGAGTGCTACGGCATCTCCGCATAAGACGGCATCGTCAACCAGAGGGGAGATCGCGCCGACCGCGCTCTTGTCATGGGAATAGACATACGAAATGATGTCGCTTCGTGTTTTCAAGCCCATTTTTTCCTGAAGCAGGCTGGTCAGGATGGTTTTCTCACCGTATCCATCCATCTCTTTCGCAACGGCTGCAAGCACATCATGCCCTAATCGGTAACCACTTCCCTCATCCCCGATCAAATGGCCCCAACCACCCGCCCGTTCCAACCGTCCGTCCTCAGCACGTCCGAAACAAATCGAACCGGTACCGGCTATCAGGCAAATGCCGCTTCCTCCATCCAAAGCCCCGCACATGGCTATCTCATGGTCGCCTACAAGACTCCATTTTGAGATACCCGCTTTCGTCACAGCCTCAGAAACCATCTCACTCATCGTGCGGTTGCTGATGCCGGCAGCCCCTATGCAGAGAGCCCGACATGTCCCTAAGGAACACAAGAAGGAAGCCATTTCATCAAGCAAAACCCGGAAAGCATCTTCTCCGATGCCGTTGAGATTGAAGGCACCGAACTGCCGTCTGTCCAATTCCTTGCCATCGAGCGTACGGCAAAGGACTGTAGTCTTCGTTCCACCACCATCGATACCAGCGATAAAATCCATAGGCCCGCCTTTTACCAGAACTCAGATTTTTCCGATCGCTCCACGTACATGCCCGTGCGAAGCTTCCAATTTTCCGAGAGCTTCTTTTTGTGAGCAAGAAGCCATGATCATGACGATGGCGGTCTTCACGCTGCCACCGGCGCTTTCCAGCACTTTCTCGGCTTCTTCCCTTCCGATACCGGTAACATTCATCACGATGTTCTGCGCCCTTACATGGAGTTTCGCGTTGGATTGCATGACATCCACCATAAGGTTCTTGTAGCACTTGCCGATGCCCACCATACTTGCTGTGGAAATCATGTTTAGGACCAGTTTTTGCGCCGTTCCTGCTTTCAGCCGAGTGGATCCAGTCAATACTTCCGGTCCTACAATGACCTCAATAGCGAGTTTCGCCTCTTTCCCAATATCGGAACGATCATTACAGGATATCGATACGGTCTTGCAACCCATTGCATCGGCGAAACGGAGTCCCCCGATTACATAAGGAGTGCGTCCGCTGGCCGCCAGTCCTATGACCGTGTCCCTCTTCGAAAGGGCTATCGCCTGAAGGTCACCCTTTCCCAGTTCCATGCTGTCTTCCGCTCCCTCAACGGCTTTGAGAAATGCCCCGGGGCCTCCGGCGATCAAGCCCACAACCATGGTCGAAGGCACACCGAACGTCGGGGGACACTCCGAAGCATCCACGACGCCAAGCCTTCCGCTCGTACCCGCACCCATATAGATGATGCGCCCGCCACTTTGAAGCGAACTGATGCACCATTCCACCGCTTGTGCGATTTGCGGAAGATGCGGTTTGATAGCCTCGGGGACCTTCGCATCTTCCTTGTTCATCAATGTCACGACCTCAAGCGGGGTCATTTTATCCAAATCAAGGGAGGCCTTGTTGCTGGCTTCCGTCGTCATCTTGCTCAAATCAATAGCCATGTGTACTCCTGTTGAAAACCCACCTTGAAATCCATCATGAGAAGAAATAATCAAACGCCTTTTTTACAGCGACATCCCAGAAATCCCAGGAATGGATGCCAGGCCAATGTTCAAACAGATAATCGGCTCCGGTTTGCTGGAGAAGAGCGGCAAACGCTTCATTCTGACCGAACAAACTGTCCTGTTCCCCACAAGCCAGATAGAAGCGGGGCAAGACCTTGGCCTCACTCTTTTTGAGCAAGGCAGACACGTCGCAGGACTCAGGTGCGATTTTGTCGATTCCAAAGATAGCCTGAGCTTCCTTGCTTCTCTGCGCGTTGGAATTATCCGTCACGCTGACGATATCGGTTACTGCCGAAAAAGCTGCGCAACCTGCATACCGGGAGGGTGAATTCAGGGCACATTTGAGAGTGCCGTACCCACCCATCGAAAGCCCCATGATGTAGTTCTTCTCCCGTTCCGAAGAAAGACCGAACATCCGGGAACAGATTTGGGGAAGTTCGTCATGAACAAACGAGAAATACGCCAAACCAAACGTCATGTCTGCATAGAAACTTCTCTGAACTTCCGGCATCACCACCGCCAAATTGTATTTTCTCGCATACCGCTCCACGCTGGTATATCGCGACCATCCGGTGCAATTGTCTGCGAGGCCATGCAAGAGATAGACAACCTTCACCGTGGATGCGGGAAGATTTTCAGGAAGAAACACCGTCATCGAAGTTCCCATATCCAAAAGTTCGGATCGGAAATCACAACGAATATGCGCCATATTACTTTGCCCCCTCTGTACAGGACACCAGATGCCCCGGACACACTTCCTTCAGGACGTGGCTGGTCTTGCATGCTTCTTTCGCATACGGACAACGCGGAGCGAACCTGCAACCGGAAGTCGGATTGATCGGACTCGAAACCTCTCCGCTGATCGTCACCCGTTCCCTGTTCCGTCTGGACAGGTCGATGGTCGGAATGGAATTGAGCAAAGCCCGCGTGTAGGGATGCAACGGATGGGCGAACAATTCCTTCGAACTGGTGTATTCCACAACCTGTCCCATGTACATGACCATAATCTCATCACTGATGTGTCTGACAACCGCCAAATCATGGGTGATGAACATGTAACTCAATTCCTGACTGTCCTGCAAATCCATCAAAAGATTGAGTATTTGCGCCTGAATGGATACATCCAACGCGGAAACCGGTTCGTCACATACGATGAACTTGGGGTCGAGCACCATTGATCTGGCAAGACCTACCCTCTGGCGCATCCCGCCATCCAGCTCATGAGGATACAAATTGGAATAGTTTGGAGGCAAACCGCACATGTCCATAATGGCGTCCACCCTCTCCTTCACTTCTCCAGACGATATCTTTTCCTTGTCTTCGATGACCAAAAGCGGTTCTGTGATCAAAGCACGGATGGACATCCTGGGGTCGAGGGAACTATACGGATCCTGGAAGATCATCTGCATATTCCTTTGGACCTTCTGCATGTCCTTTCTGCCGAACTTCAGGATGTTCTCGCCTTTGAACAGCACCTGCCCGCTCGTCGCTTTCTCCAAGCGCAATACGGTCCTTCCGAGCGTGGACTTGCCACAGCCTGACTCCCCCACCACGCCCAGCGTCTTGCCTTCAAACACCTTGAAATTGACATCCTCGACCGCATGAAGCTGGCCTTTCGGCGTCTTGAAATACTTGCAAAGTCTGATTCCTTCTACGAGTGGAGTTGCCATATCACTTCCCATCCTTTTCCTCAAAGAGGTGACAAAGAATCTGGTGCCCGTCCTTCTCATACATCCGCGGAGGGACTGTCTTGCAGATTTCCATGCAATGAGGACATCTATCAGCGAAACAACAACCCGCCGGAAGATGACGCGGATCAGCCATACGCCCCGGAATGGGTTTCAGGCGTGCTTCATCCTTGGCGAGGTCGGGTATGCAGTTGATCAACCCGGCGGTATACGGATGCTTCGCGTCGCTCCCGAATATCTGTTCCACACTGCCATGTTCCACGACATGCCCCGAATAGATGACGGAGACATTGTCGCAGAACTCAGCCACGATGCCGAGACTGTGGGTGATGAGAATGACGGCGGAATTGAACTGGTCCTTCAAGCGACGCATCAATTCAAGTATCTGGGCTTGTATCGTGACATCCAGAGCCGTAGTGGGTTCGTCGGCAAGCAGCAATTCGGGTTCGGCGATGAGCGCCATGGCGATCACGATACGTTGTTTCATCCCTCCTGAGAACTGATGGGGGTATTCCCCTTTGCGTGAAGCGGGGATACCTACCAATTGGAGCATCTCATCCACCTTGGCATCCTTCTCTGCCTTGGAAAGGTCGGGGAAATGCAGCTGCAGCACTTCAAGAATCTGGTCTCCGACGGTCTTCGTCGGATTGAGGCTTGTCATCGGGTCCTGGAATATCATGGACATGCGCCTGCCTCTGAGCCCCAACATGTAGCTGTCCGGTTTGCCGATCAGTTCCTCACCCTTGTATTTGATGGAACCGGAGGCAATCTGGCCGACTTTCTTCGGCAACAATTGCAGGATGGAGAGCGCCAAGGTCGTTTTTCCCGCACCGGTCTCCCCAACCAACCCCAGTTTCTCACCGCTTTTGAGCCGTAAGTTCAGGCCATTGACGGCATGCACCACGGCATCATCCGTATTGTATTGGACAAATAGGTCTTTTATTTCAAGAAGGTATTTCTCATTCGTTGTATCTGACATCGGATGCTCCTCTCAACTCTTTGTTTTGGGATCGAAAGCATCCCGAAGGCCATCACCGATGAAGTTGACGGACATGACGGTGAGCATTATGCAGATTCCGGGGATGATTCCCAGATACGGGTAGTACTGGATGTTCACCTTGTTTTCCGAGATGATCGTCCCCCATTCCGGTGTGGGGGAAGCCACACCAAGCCCAAGATATCCCATGGACGAAATGCTGAGGATTACCGCTCCGAGAGTCAGCGTCGCGGAAACCACAATGGGACCGATACCGTTGGGCAGGATGTGTTTGATGATAATCCTGCGGGAACTGGAACCGAAACACTTGGCGGCTTCCACATATTCCATATTCCTCAAGGTGAGGACGGAAGAACGCACCATTCTGGCGAACCTCGCTATCTGGCCAATGGACAAGGCGATGACCAGTTTCCACACGCCGTTGCCCAATGCCGTAATGATGGCCATGGCAAGCAAAGCGGATGGTACGGACATGAGCATGTCGACAACCCTCATCAGGATCGTATCCACTTTCCCGCCGAAAAAGCCAGCGGCGCCGCCGATGATGGCTCCGATCACAAAGGCGATCCCGATGATCGCGAGACTGCAGAAGAGGGAAATCCTTCCTCCATACAGGATTCGGGCGAGAAGGTCACGCCCCAATTCGTCGGTACCGAAAATATACTGGGTATTGGGAGCTTGGAGTTTGTTGGAAATGTTTTGTTTCACCACCATGTCATAGGGTCTGATCAGCGGGGCAAGGAGAATGAAAATCGTGACAAACAGGAACATGAAGACTCCCACCATCGCAAGCTTGTTCTTGCGGAAGCGGAACATGATCAATTCACCGGTACTGTATTCTGAAAGCGGTTTTTTCTTTTTTCCAAACAACATACGGCACTTCCTTATGAAGCGAGATCTATGCGGGGGTCAACCAACGCACAGATCAGGTCGACGACAAGGTTGATGACACCAACGATGATCGTGATGAAGATGACGGTCCCCATCACAACGGGGACATCACGGCCCTTGACGGCATTGATCAACATGGTCCCGATGCCGGGGATGGCGAAAATACTCTCCGTAACCACTGCTCCGCCGATGGTGCCGGCGAAACTGATGCCGATCTGCGTTACCACAGGAATCAGACTGTTGCGGATGGCATGATGAAGGATGACGTCATGATTAGAGGCTCCTTTCGCCCTCGCCGTCCTGATATAATCCATCTTTACGACGTCAAGCATGCTGGTTCTGCTCATACGGATCATCGAAGCAAGCGTGTTCGCTCCCAAAATGACCGGAGGCAGAATGAAACTCTTCCACGTGGAAATGCCGGACACGGGAAGCCACCTGAGGGTCAGGCAGAAGAATATCTGGCACATGGTTCCGAGCCAGAATGCAGGCATGGAAAACAAAAGCATCACGATAAAAGTGCTTCCATAATCAAGCAAACTGTATTGCTTGATGGCCGATGCGATCCCCAAAGGGATGCCGATGGCCGTGGCGAACAGCAACGCAAGCACGGATACGAGCAACGTATAAGGCAGTCTGTGGGAGAACTCCGCAAGAACATCAAAGTTTCCCGTCCAAGATCTTCCAAAATCAAACTTCATCGCATTGCCCATGTATCTCACATATCGTACCAAGAGAGGTCGATCCAACCCCATCTGATGGTTCAAGGTCGCGACTTGTTCTGGTGTCGCATCCTGCCCAAGGACCATACGCGCGACATCTCCAGGGGCAAGGGAAAGAATGACAAACAAAATGAATGTCACAGACAGGATAACAGGAATCAACATCAAGAGTCTCTTCAATGCGTATTTCAGCCAGTCCACTCTGATCCTCCTTCATGATACGTAGAAAAATGAGGGCAGGTGCAAACCGCATCTGCCCCGTGCGAAACAAAGCCCCGTGGGGTTACTTCCAAGACCAGTAGCGGAAGTTATAGTAGCCAAGGCAGTGCGCCTGCACGCCTTGCAACGAATCATTGTAGGCCACCGTATTGATTCCATTGTAGAGAGGCACTGTGTACGCTTCATCAAGCAGGATCTGTGCGATCTTGCCATAAAGGTCGGTGCGTTCTTTCCCCTGGAGGGCACGGCCGGTCTGCGCCATGGTGTAAATCTCTTGTGCGCGTGGATACCAGACGGCTTTGTCAAACCTGCTGGGGGTGAACTGTGTAGCAATAGAGTCGGCGTCGATGAGGGAAGAAGCTTCATTGACGACTCTGCAGTCGAAATTCCTCTTCTTGCCCTTCTCTTCATACGTCATGTTGTCGACGGCGTCAACCGTGCAGTTGATGCCGATTCCCATCAGCTGGGCCTGCATGACTTTCGCGACTGTCTCGTAGGTGGTTCCTGCCTGGCAGGTGATCGCATACGGTTCGCCTTTATAGGAAGACTTGGCAAGATAGGCTTTCGCTGCGGCTACATCAAACGGCACACCGGTGATCTGGTCGGGATAACCGCCGTACATCGGGCAGATATCCACTTTCAGGATGGTGGCGGCACCGTTGTTGACGGCTTTGTTGATGTCATCCTTGTTGATGGCAGCCTGAACGGCTTTGCGGAAATTCACATCTGTTCCGATGCCGGACCATGCGTTTACGTTGACCGTGATACGGGCAGTGGAGTTTCCGATGCCTGTCTTGATGCCTTTCATCTTGTCAAAACGACCGCACATCTCGATGGATGGGTCACGCATGACATCGTAGTCGCCATTCTGCAGGCCGAGAATCTGCGTGTTGACATCAGAAACGAGGTCGATGGTAACGTTCTTGATGGCAGCCGCACCGCGCCAATAATCGCTGAACGCCTCGAGTTTGACATGGTCGCCGTTCACATACTCGATAAGCTTGTATGCACCGGTTCCGATCGGTTTGCTCATATAGCCATCATCACCCACCTGATCCCAGTAGGACTTGCAACAGATGCCGCCGAGACGGGACGCAACACCATAGGGGAATGCGGCGAATGGAGCGGAAAGCCCGATTTCAACCGTATAATTGTCGATGATCGTGCAATGGTCGAAATTGATGAACAAAGCCGGTCCGAGAGGTCCCTTCGCACCTTTGTCAAAAGTGAACTTGACGTCTTGAGCCGTCATTTCCTGACCATTCTGGAACTTGACACCCTTGCGCAGATGGAATGTATAGGTCTTTCCATCTTTGGAAAGATCATAGCTCTCTGCAAGAGCGGGAGTGAGTTTCCCATCGGGTTCAAGGCAGAGCAGACAATCATACACGTTGCTCAATACGAGGTTGTCATCACCTCCGCACCCCTTCGGAGAGAGGGCGAAAAAGCGATACGGGTTACCCGTAACAACGAGCGTGACAGAATCCTTCACGGGTTTCGCCGTCTCTTGAGCGCCTTGGGCGAAGAGCGGGAAGACCATGAGGATAGCGAGCAAAACAAGAACAGCTTTTCTCATACGAACTCCTTTGTTTTCCGGCTGTACAAGCCAGTCAATTAGATTTTGCGGACGAACACGAAACAAACGCCATCCAAGGATACCCATGGATGATGAGCTTAGTATAAATCAGTTTTCCAAAATGAAGTCAAATGAATTTCGTAATTTTTTTTAGATTTTATGAAAATTATTTTCAATTACATGGTATACTCTCCATATGGACAATATTTTGATATATCTTCGGCAAATCGCGCCATCTTTGACCAAGAACGAGGCGACCATCGCGAATTACCTGACGGATCATCCGAAGGAAGTCCCTAACATGAAAATCTCGGAACTGGCGGTGAAAACAAACACCAGTCTGTCTTCCATCACACGATTCTGCAAGAAGACAGGGTTACCTGGATTTCCGGAACTGAAAATGGAAATAGCGAAGACATTGTACCAGTCAGAGAACAACGGCCTGAACCTAAACCTCAGCATCGCCAACGATATTGACCTCAGGCAGGCGCCGGATATGCCCGTGGTCATCAAGAATGTCATCACGACGGCGACCAACAGCTTTTCCCTGTTGGGAAATCTGATCAACTCCGACATGGTCAAACGGACAGTGGAGTTGATCAGGAAAGCGCCCCGCACCCTCATTGTCGGTATCGGAGCATCAGGACTTGTCGGATTGGATCTCTACCAGAAACTGCTCAGGCTCGGCATCAACGCAACCTATAATGCGGAGACACACCTGCAGATGGTTTCAGCCAGCACGCTGAAGAAAGACGACCTTGCCATCGTAATCAGTTACTCGGGAGAAACGACAGAAATCATTTCCATCACCAAACGGGCGAAATCAATGGGTGCTTCAGTCGTCGGAATCACACGGATCGGCAACACCAGTCTCCATAGGCTCGCCGATTACTGCCTTCTGGTACCCAACACGGAGAACATCTGCCGCAACGGTGCCTTTATCTCGCGTCTGGACCAGTTGCTCATCAACGACATGATTTTTTACACGTTCCTTTCCCAATACTATGAAGATTACCAAGAGCAGATAGACCGTACCTGGCAAGGAGTGTTCTCCATCTCGTCAAAAATCAACAGCCAAGAATCATAAGCCCCACCCTTTTCAGGCTTTTTGGGGTGGGTCTGCCTATTGCTGTCATGCTTATTCGGAAACGACGGATGTCCCCGGAAATCTGCCGATGAAAGCAGCGAATGCCACAGCACACGGATGAATGCAGCCGGCATCGGACAGGTTCGACGACTCTCCTGACTATCGTGATGCAGTTCATCCGGCTGAGAATGTCGCCGATCTGTATCTTTGTCACCCTTGTTCACTCAAACAGCTTCACTTTTTTCCCCAACCAAGGATAAACGGCAAGGCCCCAAATGCCGAGCAAGAAATACCTGACGAAGGTGACAGGATAATAAGCGGTTTCGGATTTGAACAGGTTCTTGATGGCCAAGATGCCGGCAAGCACGGCGAAACCGATGATGAAGCGAAGCGTTTTCTTCAAGGGAGAACCGGTCACTTGGTAATGCACGAACTTCTCTTCAAGTATCATCCCAAGAAAGATGCCCGCAAAAGCGGCAAACGTTTTCAACATGTCGGAATAAGCGACTTTATCCACCTTGTCGGCATACAACAGCCAAGCCAGGACAACGCCCACCACAAACAGAATGCAGGCCATGATCTTCGCATATTGGATTCTGACCGTATCATCCATCTCATAAAACATCGGATAGGACAAGAAACTCACCATACATCCAAGGATCAGTCCCCCTGCCACATCCATGGGCCAATGGACGCCAAGATACATCCTGCTTACACCAACCAGTACGATGATGACCGCACACAGAACCGAAACAGTACGTTTCTTGCAGGCTATGGCCAATGCGGAATAAACCGTTGCCGCATTGGTGGTATGCCCGCTGGGAAAACTGTATCCGGTGGCGGAAGCAAGATCCTTTCCTTTCAAGCCGGAGATTACCGTAAATGGACGAGGCATACGGATGATCGCCTTCAGGATCGAAAACCCGATCGTACTGAGGAAAAACGGACCGATGATGGCGAACCCTTTCCGTTTGTCTACACACCAAAGCATAAACAAGATAAAGGAGACGGGTACCAAACCATTGCCAAACATCGTTATGAACACCGCAATTTTGTCCAGAAATGGCGTCCCGATCCGTTGGAAAAACAATAAAATCTCAGCTTGCATTTGCATGGACACAGTATCTTTCAGGAACAAAAGAAACGCAAGCCAAGAAAAGAGAAAACACGAGCAGTACGAAAAAAATGTCCATAAAAAAAAGAAGGATTCCATGGTAATCATGTTCTTTTTGGTTAAACCACGAATCAAAGGAAATACGGAGGTACCGTGGAATAGAGACATTTCATAGGCAAACAATTTGGCGAAACAAGTATGGAGATTGCTCGTTTCTTGCTCTTGTCCTTTCCGCATCATTACGGAGAGACGAGCGTTACATTGTGATATATGGCTTTTCCCAATCATTATCAGCCCAGGATTTTTCTCCCCATAATCCATAGGAATATAAGAAACGGCAGTCGCCTGTGATTTGGTTTTTTGTTATTCCAACCATACCACAGCTCCTTCATGGGACTTTTTGTTCTTTCTTTGATGTTTCCATAAAACAGACAATTCATAGTACCTACCAGTCTCATAAAAAATACCCATAGCTTTCGATATTCCTTATGACATTGCTTTTACATTGATTTCCTGCATATACTTATTGACCAAAGGAAATACCATGGACATACAGTATTTACTCTGGCTTCAAGCCTTCCGAAATGCGACCCACGACATCTTCAATACGTTTTTTCTGTTCATTACCAAATTTGGAGAAACCCCGTATTACATCATCTTGGTCATTCTCTTCTTCTATGCCATCGATAAGAATCTGGGAAGTTTCATGCTTCTCGGACATGCAACCACTACCTTCGTGTACGGAATCATCAAGCTTACCGCATGCGTCTACCGGCCTTGGATAAAAGATGCTCGCATCATTCCGCCCGGAGACGCGAAAGCAACCGCAACGGGGTATTCGTTCCCCAGCGGGCATTCCTCAAAGGCTACCGCCATCTTCGGTTCTGCAGCCTGGTCCTATCGGAAACGGAAAGGGCTTTGCGCTGCGTTTGCCGTCTTTCTTGCCTTAATCCTCTTTTCCCGCAACTATATCGGCGTGCATACTCCGCAGGATGTGATTGTGGCTTTTCTCGAGACGGTAGCGGTGCTCGCCCTGTTGCAAATCGTCCTCCCCTGGGTGGAGAAAGGCGGAAACAGGGACATCATCATTACCGCGTCTGTCATTGTCCTGTCTATCCTCGCTTTGGTGTATTTCCTCTTCAAGAGTTACCCAATGGACTACGATGCCGCTGGGAAACTTCTGGTCAATCCAAAATCGATGCAGGGGGATTCCTTCACCAATGTGGGCATTTTCGCCGGGACTTTTGTCGGATGGCTTCTTGAACGGCGCTGCATCCGATTCAGCACCAATGTGGATGAGCAGACGAAATTCCTCCGGTGCATATCAGGCTTGCTTGCTTTTTATGCCGTCTCTTATATCGTCAACAGCATTTTGCTGCTTGTCCTACCCACCATGGCTGCCCGTTTTCTCGGGAGTTTCCTTACCTGGCTGTATGTCATGGCGATTCATCCCATGATCTTCTGTGCAGTGGAAAAGAAGTACCCAGCCAAAGAATCCCAGTCGTAACACACGTTTTCTCCGAGATGGGTAATGTCCACCTCAGAGGAATCGCATTTCATTCCTTGATGTCATCCGCATGAGGGATGACGTACGAGCTGTCGACGATGTACGCGGTCTGCAGCGGGGCGTACCCGCCCCCAAACGGATTGCGTATCTCCATCTCTTCTCCTTTTTGGTAACTACCGCAAACGATACAATGCATTGAGTGCTTTTTGCAGTTCAACCTTGGTTGCTGCGACCTGTCTCTGCGCATTGGCGATTTTTGACTGGACCAGCACATCAACAAAGAAATTATCCGCGAAAATATCAATCAATTGGATGAAGGTATCGACCTGCACGGAAACAGGCGTGACGGAAACCACATCGTTGAGCTCCCTGGTAAACAAACGAAGCTGATATGCCGCTTTATCGATTGCCTGCTGGGCTTGGGACAATCGCTGATGTTTGATGAAACTGGAAAAAGCCCCGCCGCCAAAGAGATCAAAGAGTCCCCATCCTCGGGCGCTGCTTAAATAATGATCCGCATTCTCCAGCGCTTTGAGCGCAAGTTCCCCCGCTTCAATTGCCTGCCCCACTTCTTCTTTCTGCCGTGCCAAATCCATATGCGCCTCTCGTCATCATCATACCATATCTGTCGTAAGCATTTTCTCCATGATGTCGAAATCGATCAACTCACCTCTGATCTTGAAATACCCATGGAAACAGCCGACTTTCTCAAACCCGAACTTCTTGTAGAGAGCAATCGCCCGAATGTTATCGCTCCGCACCTCAAGAGAAACGATATCCGCTTTAGCTTCTTTTTTGGCAAAATCCAACAAAGTCTGCATCAAGAGGCTACCAATCCCCATACCCCATGCGGATTTTCTGATGCTGATGCCTATCTCTCCGCGATGCGCCATACGAGCTTTGGGAAACGTTCCATAATGGGCCGTGCCCACCAACACCCCATCCAGACGAGCCGTTACAAACAGTTCTTTCTCGGAATCGTGGATTGAGGAAAGGAATTCCATCTCTTTTTCGACCGTCATCGGAATGCCATCCTGCCCGAAACTGAGATTGTCAGTCTCGCTGCCCAGGACCTTCATCAACTCCAATATCTCAACCGCATCCTCAGGTTTCGCATGCTCGATCGCCACTGCCATCTCTTTGCCTACCTTCTCAACGACACATTCAATTTGCAGTTTGCTTTCCGTGCCGCGACAACCACATCATCCATGGTCATAGCCTCACGTCCATGCATGGAAGCGATGGTGGAAGCCTCATTGAGAATCGTCTCGATAGCAGCGCAGGAAAGACCGTCAAACGCGGCAGCCAAGCCTTCGCCGGTCACTTCGGGGGAAAGTTTCTTCGCCCCCGCATACAGTTTGATCAATTCCAAACGAGTCTGCCGGTCGGGGTTGCCGATGGTGAATTTCAAATCAAACCGTCCCGGCCTGATCAAAGCAGGATCGAGGGAAGCATAAGAATTGGTGGCCGCCACAACCATGATGCCGTCGGTGGACGAAAAACCATCCATTTCGTTGAGCATCGTCGTGATGATACGGTTGTTTTCCTTGTCGATGCCGGTACCGGCGTAGTTGCGCCTTTCCCCGATGCTGTCGAATTCATCAATGAAGACGATGCAGGGTTTGTGTCTCCGCGCCTTGGCGAAGAGCATACGGATCTTCATAGCTCCCATGCTCATCAACGCGCTTTGGAAATCAGCACCTTTTGTCGCGATGAAATTGACACCAGCTTCTTGGGCAAGGGCTTTCGCAAAAAGTGTTTTGCCGTTGCCGGGAAGTCCTTCCAAAATGACACCTTTGTTTTGCCGTATCCCTTTTGCCGCATATTGCTTTGGGTTTTTCAGGATATCCACGGCATACCGCATGTCCTGCTTCACATCCTCCATACCTGCGATCTGAGCGAAGGAAAAACCCGTATGGCGCACTACACGGAATGTTCTGTGATACATGGAAAGCAGTTTGAAAAGCCCGAAAAGCACAAGGGCGAAGAACAGGACATTGAACGCCATGTCCATTCCATAGGAGAGCGGATCCCGCCCGGTCTCATCCTCCACCCTCACCCCGGAAAGGAGCAGTTTTTCCTTGAAATCCGGAGCCAGCGGATTCTCGACACGGTAATGGGCCGCATCTCCCTTCAGACGGAAACTGACCGTCTTTTCCTTCAGCCTCGCCGATTCCACATCACCTTGCCGGACATGCTCTGAAAACGCTTGATACGACATCGGTACATCGGCCGGTTTTCCCAAGTACCAGAACACAAGGAAGGCTGCGATTACCAACAGGACAGCCATGATGAACTTTCTGCGTGATATCCTCATGACCGTCATGATACCCAAGCAGTGGCGAATGAAACAAGACCCGAAGAGACATCAACCTCTCAAGCGTTCTTCCCGATGCTCTGGTAATCCTTCGGCGCAGGCCAATGATATCCCCGCTGGTTGTACAAACCGAAATCCGTCTTCTTGGTATAGGGAGGTGCCGGATAGCCGACAAGAGTCCCGTCCTTCACCCAGGCGAGATCGTTTCCATGGAGTTCTTTCACCAGCAGACCAGACAATTGCCTGAGGACATGCTCCAGAGAAGCGTCACCGGCAAGGTTGTGCCGTTCGTCCCGGTCTTTTCGCATGTCAAACAATTGCAGGACATTGCCGCATGGATAGTAGATCAGTTTATAATCGTCTGTCCTGATCATCCGCGTCGCTTTGGTTCCTTCCCCGACCTCCCCGTACACATACGGATGGCTCTGTGCGGAAAACAAAGGGATGCCTTCAACCGTCGCAGGGACAGGAATGCGGCACAAATCCAGCAAGGTAGGCATGAAATCCGCCAAAACAGCGAGTTTTCCTTCCGCATGGCACTCTCTGCATTTCAGAACGGGATTACCCGCAAAAATCATCGGAATACGTGTGGCATTCTCGTAAAACAACCGTTTTGCGACCATGTCGTGGTCAAACAACATGTCGCCGTGGTCACTGAGAAACACGATAATGGTGTCCTCCAGAAGACCACATTCACGCAAAGTTCCTATCAAGAGCCTGATCTGGTTATCGATGTGCGTGCATTGGGCGAAAAAGGCTTTGCGCGCCCGCTCCCGCTCCCAAGACGAGTACTGTCCGGCACCTTCACATACATACTGCATGATGGGGCTTCCGTCATGCCAGTCATCAGAAAGAACCGGCTGAAGCGGAATGCCATCATACATGTCAAGGAACGGTTGCAACGGAACAAGCGGAGGATGGGGGAACTGGTAGGAGCAATAGAAAAACGCCGGCCGTTTCGGATCCTTGCGCTTGATCTGCTTCATCATCTGCAGAGTCACCCAATTGGTCGGATGAGCCTGTTCGTCCAAGTGCCATGGCCGGGTATAATAGGTGTTGTTCCCCATACCATGGAGGAATTCTTTTCCGAGATATCCATGCTCCCCCAACCAGATTTGGTAATCATCCACTTCCCCGAAATCATACCTGCCTTCTTCGGTGAGGATGACATCGTCAAAACCGATACGGTCTCGCTGGGGATAGACATGGAGTTTCCCGACCGCAAATGCCTGGTACCCATCATCACGGAAACACTGGGCAAGCGTTTTCACGTCAGGCATCGGCATGCGTTCCGAGTAGACTCTGTCCCCGTGCGTCTTGGGAGAAAGACCTGTCATCATACTCCTGCGTGCGGGAATGCACACCGGACACTCGGAATAATAATTGGTGAAATTGACACCGTTTGCCGCCAGGTAATCCAGCGTCGGCGTTTTGATGTCAGTCCTTCCATTCACTCCCAAAAAAGACCCCGGCCAATGGTCTGTGCAGATCATCAGCACATTCGGTTTCTTGTCAGCCATGGTTTTCTCCTTCATACCAACCCCAAGGAATGCGGCAACGCCAGTGTAAGGCCTGGGATATAGGTGATCAACATCAAGACGATGAACATGACGAGCAAAAACGGCCAAGTGTTTTTGGTCAACCGTTCAATGGACACACCGGAAAGTCCGCTTCCGATGAAAAGGACGCCACCGACCGGCGGAGTGATCAGACCGATACCGCAATTCAGGATCAAGACTGCGCCAAACTGGACGAGGCTGTATCCGATGGATTGGAGAACCGGCACCAAAATTGGTGTGACGATGATGATGATCGATGCCATACCGAGAATCGTTCCCAAAAGCAGGATGATCAAATTGATCAGAAGCATCAGGATCACTTTGTTGGACGTGATGCCCAGCAATCCCTGGACAATCATCGCTGGTATTTTCAAATACGTGATGCAGAACCCGAAAGGACCGGATGCCGCAATCAAAATAAGAACAGTGCTCAATGTCTTGATGCTTTTCTTGATGATCGGAATGATATCTTTCCACTTCATTTCCCGATAGATGCCGATGGACACGATGATCGCATAGATACAGGCGATTGATGCGCTCTCCGTCGGTGTGAAGATGCCGGTAATGACACCGACCAACACAATCAATACGGTGCCAAGCCCCCAAATGGATTGCCACAAAGTCTGGGCGAGATAGCGGAGGGAGAATTTCGTTCCCTTGGGGTATTTTCGTTTCACGGCGAGGATGAAACTGAAAATCATCAGCGCCAAAGCGAGGATCAACCCGGGGACAATGCCCCCCATGAACAAAGCGCTTACGGAAATACCGCCTGCAGCCATGGCATAGATGATCATGTTGTGGCTTGGCGGAATCAACATTCCTTCGACGGAACTCGTCATCGTCACGGCTGTGGAAAACTCCACATCATACCCTTGTTTTACCATCATAGGAATAAGGATGCTTCCAAGTGATGCGGTATCAGCGGTGGCAGAACCGGAAATTCCGCCGAAAAAGACGCTGGCCAGAATGTTCACCATGGCCAATCCGCCACGCATCCAACCCACCAACGCATCGGAAAGCCTGATGAGCCGGTCACTGATGCCGCCTTGGGCCATCAAGTCACCGGATAGGATGAAGAATGGAATAGCGAGGAATGTGAATCCATCGACACCCCCGACCAACGCGCTGATCACTTGAGTCGGTGACAGCCGCAAGAAGAAAAACGTGAGGATGGATGAAGCCATCATGGCGTAGGAAATATGCGCGCCAAGAAAAATCAGAATGAAAAAGCTCCCCAACAACAAGGCGATCGCACCAGACTGCATCTCAGAACCCTCCTTTCTGCAATCGATAGGCCGACATGCAGAATCCATAGAAGCCACCTACGACCAGCGAAAGGTATGTCAAAGACATCGGCCAACCGGTAGCAGCCATACGGGCATGCCGGGTCAGCACGACAAGTTGGATGCCGTAGACAATCCAGAAGAGATTCACCAGAAGAAGCAACACATATGCGCCGAGATGCAATTTTTTCGCCACGCTTTTGGGAACGATGCTGTTGATGATGGTCATGCGTACATGCAGGCCTTCTTTGACCGCAAGACCGGAACCGACAAAACAAAGCCATACCATGCACAAGATTGCCATCTCCTGGGTCCAGCGCGGCGCTTTGACGAACGTGGTGTATCTGCCGATCACCCCATACGAGACAGAAATGACCATGGCGATGAAAATCGCGACACAAATACCTATCATGACGCGGGATACGATTTCCGCGAATCTGCCATACCCCACCTTAAAAGTTTCCCATTTCATACTTGTTCCTTTGTATGGACAAGAGGGGCCGGAAAGCCCCTCCCTTCACGATAATGACGCGGTTATTTCGCCGTCTTGATCGCATTGATGATGTCTGCGTATTTCTTGCCGTATTTGTCATATACGGACTTGCAGGCATCCTGCCACTCGCTGACATTGACCGTAGTGATCTTCACCCCTGACTTTTTCATCGTCTCGAGGTATTCCGAATCCTTCGCGTCAGAAAGCTGTTCGAAGAACGGCACTGATTCCTCAAAACTGTCCTTTACCAGTTTCTGATCCTCAGGGGAAAGCTTCTTCCACGTAATCTCGGAAAACAGGATCAAATTCGGGCTGATCTCATGCTGGTCCAACACATAATACTTGCATACTTCGTTGAACGCATTGCTCACAAAACCGGAAAGCGGCTGCTCCGCACCATCGACCACACCAGACTGCAATGCGCTGTACAGCTCGCCGAACGCAACCGATTGGGCGCTCGCACCCATCGCTTCGACGGCGTCATAGTAGACGGAACCTTCCTGGCAACGGATCAGCATGTTCTTCAAATCACTGGGCTTTTGTACATCCTTCTTGGTAAAGAAATAGTTACGCGCGGACTCCTGATAGGCGCCGATGCATACCATCTTGCTTCCGGAAGACTGGACTTTCGCCAACAGGCTCTTGCCTGCATCACTCTTTTCGAAGGATCGCGCTTTTGCCACGGAATCAAACAGATACGGCAACGTGAAAACCTTCAGCTCGTCACAGCCGTAATCGGCAATGACTCCACCCATCAGCATGGCACCGTCAATGGTTCCGGTCTGCATGCCCTGTACGGTACTCGGTTTATTCCCAAGCGCTCCGCTGTAGTACAAATCCATCTTGATCCTTCCATCACTCTTCTGGGCAAGAATCTCGGCAAACTTGGCGACACCCTGGCAAAGCGGATGTTTCTCGCCATTCTGCAAAGCGAATTTCAAAACAATCGGTTTGGCGGGAGCCGCAGTGGCGGCAGGAGCTTCAGAAGTCCCGTTGGCGAACAACGAGAACGAGAGAGAAAGCAACAGACACAGGACAAACACATGTTTTTTCATATCAGCAACTCCTTGTTACCCAAAGGTTACAAGGGAAAAGAACAGAACGGTTAGGGAGAAAATCGACGTCTTTTGGCACTCCTTCGACTTTTCAGGACGCATAGTCATGGGGGCTGATGCCCATCTGTGCTTTGAAACATTTGCTGAAGTACGCAGGATCCTTGAATCCCACACGGTAGGCCGTCTCGGCGACAGACATGCCCTCGGCAAGGAACGAACAGGCTTTATGGATACGCACGTGATTGAGATATTGGAAAACACCCATTCCGCATTCTTTTTTGAACACTCTTCCGAGATAGGACTTGTCAAGCGAGACCAACGAGGAAACATCATCAAGACTGATGTCCTTCCCATAATTCCCTTCAAGGTATTCCTTAATCTCCTGAACCGTCTTTTTCCTTCCGAAGAATGCATCTTTGCTCAAAGAATCAAGGAATCTCCCCACCGTTTCACGGAACGTCTCCATCGAATATGGTTTGATGATGTAATCGAACGCCTCGTTCCGCAACGCTTTTCTCAGATAGGAATACGCTCCATACGCCGTGGCCATGATGACCTTGCTTTCCGGACTCTTTTCCCTGATCACACGCAACACCTCAAGCCCGTCGATATCCGGCAAATTGATGTCCAGCATGACCAACTCATACGGATAGCGGTCGATGTACCGGATGGCCGTTTTCCCGTCGCGCACCGACACCACATCCTGAAATGTTGCGGGAAAACAAAGGGAAAACAGCTTTTCCAGAGCTCGCCGCTCCATCTGCTCATCCTCTACGACCAACACTTTCATGCCGCACCTCCCTGTTGGGGAAAACGCAATGTGACCGACGTGTACTGGCCAAGGACGCTCTCCACGCACAGCAAATCATCACGTCCGTATTGCAGACGCATCCGTTCCTTGATGTTGGAAAGTCCGATCCCTTTCGACGCGTACGTGCAAGCCTGCCCGACGGACTCCATACCTACCCCATTGTCTTTCACAACTACTTCCAGAAGGTCAGCTTCACGCCATGCGGCTATCCGTACGACGAATTTTCTTCCCAAGTGTTCTGCCAAGCCGTGTTTGAAACAGTTCTCAACAATCGGTTGGATGCACATCGGAATGATCATCCCATCCGTTTCCTTCACATCCATGATGATCTGCATCGGTTCATCATGTGAGGCTTTCTGCAGGAACACATATTGTTTGACCACAACCAACTCATCGGAAAGGTTGACAAACTTCTCCTTGGTATACAAGGAATACCGGAGGATCCCGCCAGTCGCCTCCAGCATTCTGAGCACTTCCTGAGGTGGTTTGATAAGCAATGCCATTCCTATCATATGCAGGGAATTGAACAACGCATGGGGATTGACCTGCGCCTGCAAGGCCTGCATCTGGGATGAAATCAAGGCGGCATGTTGCTGTTCATTGACCAATTTCTCTTCAGCCAACTGACGCTCAACCACCGACTGTTCCTGGATCTTGTCCACATATTCGTGGAGTTCACGTTTCATGCGGTTGACTGCACCAAACAAATCGACGAACTCCTCATATACGTGTCCGGACAAATCCTTCACATCCCATTCGTGCTTCGAAAGGTGCGCAAGATTGTCATTGATGTCATCAATAGTGCGTTCAAGGGAAACAATGAACCGAGAGAAAAGCAGGACGATCAATACGCAGGATGCCGCTAGAAACATCCCGAGCACAAGCAACCGTCGTTGCAGGCGACGCTCCCGATCCGCATATATGCCGTAGGTCTCCGCCATGTCCTTTTGCGAATACCGATGCATGTCAGCCAAATGTGCGGAAAGAGCCATAAGGATATACGAAGTAACCTGATACAAACTCCCTGGGTCGACTGTCGCATCCAACAGATCCCGTTGGTAATCGTTGAACGAGGAAAGGCGGCGCATCTGATTGGCAGCTTCTACAGAACCGGCGTCATATACATCCAAAAGGCTTGCCAGATCGCCACATTCCTTCATATACGTTTCATGGTACCGCACATCCCAGTCCCTGCGATAATCGGCAAGCGTCGTTTCCATGTTTCCCAACGTGATGATGATGGTGTTTGTTCCGTTGACATGGATCATGAACCGGCGTTGCAATTCCTGTTCGGATACAAAGGAACGGAACATGGAACCGAAGGTGATGATCAGCAAGCAAACGGACAAGAGCAGGAAATACCCAAGATTCCCTTTGATGCTGCCTTTTCTCAGGGTTGCCATCATATATCCTCCGGCCAGTCATGCAAAAAGGATTCCCTCACGAAGAAACAAACCTTCATCACCGCAAGCATTTTCAACCCCCATGCTCCAGAATAGTGGATAGTCTGGCAGGATCGACAGGCACGGAAAGGCATCCGGACAAATCGGCTTTCCGGTTTGCGTCTTCCGTGCCGAAACCAAGGAGGATGACAGGGATTGTCCGCGCGTCGATGTGCCGTGACTGTCGGATCGTCTTCACAGCCTCAAAGCATTCATCCCTGCCATCCATCAGGATGGCGTCAAACTTTGTCGTCCTGTACGCATCCACCATCTCCTGTCCATGCTCCACCAGAACAATGGTGCAACCACAGCCTTCCAACGTATCCGTGTTTCCACGGAGAGCGTCACACACAAGCAGGCATTTTCCCCGCAGTACCCCTCCGGTCTTGTCAGCGGATGCGCCCATTTGCCCGACAGAGATCATACCCCGGTCTTCCGCAACAAGTCCGGTTTTTCCATCACCATCCGTCACGCTTGCCGTTTCCGCCAGCCGATCACGGGAACGGAGGGCCTTCTGCTCCGATTCCTTCAAGGCGATCATATTGGTGGCTATCTCCCACTGGCTCCGGTCCACGACATCATACAATTGTTCGATCTCGTCACCAGTACGCACCTTCTGGCGCCCAAGCCATTCCCTGCTGGTCAGCCACGTGAAGGGATTGGCGGCCTGGAATTGTTTGGTCTGTCTGATGATCTGGCACACGGGTTCAACCAGGTGCGTCCGGGCATAAGCGAGCAGCAAAGCGGCGAGCAGGATGGCAAAAGAAAACAGCATGGCGATCATCTTGATCAAATACACCTGGGTGTCTCGACGGAATTTGTCCATCGAAATGTCCGCACAGGCATAGCAGACCGTCTTGCCCGACGAATCCTTGACCGGATGATAACTACTCATCAGCCAGCCGAACGAATCATCGCTCACCACAACAGGAATTTCCTTTCCGGAAAGCAACAAATCCATATATGGTTTGAATGACTCATCAATCGGAATCACTTCACCCGGCGCATTGCCCCGCAAAACCGGGGTATCAAGGTCAAACACCACATGGCACCCTTCAGGCTTCACCGCATAGACATACAGGTAGGTCACCTCTGGAAAACCGGAAAAAATCGTTTCCAACGCATGTTTGGTCGTCTCATATCCCTCCGCTGCCACCCCTCTTGAAAGATACGCGCCGATCCGGTCTCCATCGATGGCAGCCGCGGCCAAGGTGGCAGCGCTGGTGACGGTCTGGCGGAATTCCTCTTTGATCTTTTTCTGGTAATAGCTCGTACTGACCGATATGGAGATCACACCCACCACTTCCACAGAGAGCACAAGCAGAAGGACAATCCGGGAATACAAGGATCTTTTGCGAACTTTCGCGACTCTTGCCGTCTCCCGGCTCTCTTGATTCCTGTCATACAGATAGCCCAAGGGGAACCATCCGCACAGCCTATCGGGGAAAAAACGGAGCAACAGACAGACGCAGGAAACCGAAACCGCCTTGTCCAGAATATCGATCATCATATCGGCGGAGAACTGCGCCCAAAACACGGGAAGACCTCTGTCTGCGAGAATATGGGCGTAGGGAGCAGATATCCCCTGCCCGAGACCTTCACCGTACAGGTACCATGTCATCACCGATCCGCCCGCACCTCCTATCAACGCAAACACCACCACGGCAAGGAATGCATATCCGATTCTCCGATACCAGCCGCCACGGGAAAAGAGTGCGGAAAAGCCCCCGATACAGATGGACAGCAATCCATAATACAGGGTGATGGAATCCCCTATGGAATTGAACACATTGGAAAGAAAGCCAACCACCATGCCGGAGAAAGGGCCTCCAAGCGCACCGGCCCAAATGGTTCCGATCGAGTCGAGGAATAACGGCAGATGGAAAAACAGCGCGAGTTTCGACGGAACAAGATCCAACAGGATACCGGAGAGACACAAAACAAACCATCCCGTCAAGGGATGCCCGAACCGCTCACCCAAGGAGTCATCTTGCTTCATATGGTGACAGTGTATCCCCCCTCGGGAAAAAAGGAAATGTTTCCGTGGTTTTTTCCGCACATCATTCCGGTGAGGAACAGGAGACGATGCATCGGGAAAGCACGTCGAACAGTTTTTCCGGATCAATCGGTTTGGAGACATGTCCGTTCATTCCGGCCGCCTTCGCCTTCTCGATGTCATCAGGGAACGCATCCGCAGTCAAGGCTATGATCGGGATCGACTTCGCATCCGCATGAACCGACTCTCGGATCGCCTTGGAGGCTTCATACCCATCCATAACCGGCATGCGAATGTCCATCAGGATGGCGCAATAGGTTCCCGGCCGGCTTGCAGAAAAGCGTGCGACCCCCCGCTTTCCATCCGCTTCCGTATCAACAGCCATCCCTCTTTTTTGCAAAATCATGCTTACAATCTGGCGATTTAGTTCGTTGTCTTCGCAGACTAATATCCGGAGACCTTCGAGCTTTGGTCCGGCGAGCGCAGGCTTTCTGTCCAGACGCTTGCCAGACACCCCCGCATCCACTTCCTTGAAACGCAGGGTTACCGTGAATTGCGTTCCCTTTCCCACCTCGCTGGAGACATCGATCGTCCCATCCATCAAGGTGACGAGATTCTTCACGATGGAAAGCCCAAGTCCCGTTCCTGAAGACTCATGCCCATTCTCCATCTCCTGGGCAAACGGCTCGAACAGATGGTTTTCGAGAAAGTCCGGCGCGATGCCGATGCCGTCATCCTTCACCACAAACACCGTATCAGGACCGTCATCCTTGACAAGGAAGCTCACATGCCCGCCCGAAGGGGTGTATTTGACCGAATTGGTCAACAGATTCAGGAAGATTTTCTGCAATTGAAGGCCGTCGGCGAGAATGGTGCGTCCCCTCAAACCGGCGACATCCACACGGAAAGACTGTGCTTTCGCTTCTGTCGCTTCCTGAATCGGAACGGCAATTGAGGAAACGAGTTCTTCCGTGGAGACCGGTTCGGGATGAAGGACAAGTTTGTTGCTGTTGATCCTCGACATGGTGAGCGTGTCGTTGATCAGATTCAAGAGCAACTTGCCGGACAATTCCACTTTTCCCAAGTAATCATCACGTTGTTCACTGGTGATATCCTTCCGCTTCGCCTCTCGGGCAAAACCGAGAACCGCATTGAGCGGAGTGCGCATGTCGTGACTGATGTTCGAGAAAAACTGGTTCCGCTCCTCGACATTCTTGCGGAGCGCCTCGACTTTCAACCGGTTCTGCTCGGTCTCCGCCTGCGCTGCCAGCACAGCCGTCCGTTCCTTCTGTCTTGCCCGCAACTGGACGAGAGCCCAAACCAAGACCATGATAAAGGTCAGAAGCACCCCTACCGTAACAGCGATCAGCGTTGGAGGAATGCGCTGGATGAATGTCTTCCATGTGTTTTCCTGCAATGTGTTGTTCGCCACGATACTGGTGAAATTCTCCTTGGTTCCGGCAATACACTTGTTAAGGATGTTCCTGAGCACCCGTTGGGAAGAGTCCACAGCACCGCAATAACTGATGGTGATGCCGGAAATCGGGGTTATGTTGTATAAAGAAGCGTTCGTCTGGTTGAGAAGCCATGTTGCGCTGGGCAATGCGCTGATCACCGCATCGGCCCCGCCGTTCTGGAGAACCCTGAAACACTCCATCACCCGGTCGCAAGGGACCATCCTGATGTTGTTGTACTCACTGCCGAACATTCCTTGGACCGCATCCTTGGAACGATAGACGACTGAAAAACTCCTCACCCTATCGATGTTTGTACCGGATTTTGTCAGCATCACCGCATCCGTAGACTGATAAGCCGAAGTGACTGCGAGATCAAACTGGGAGGCGGCAACGATGTCACTGCTGACGACACCCAAAATATCAACCTTTCCTTCATGCACAGCCATGAAAGCTTCCTCGGTCGTGTCAAACTGCACAAACCGGAACTTCAAGCCTGACACACGGGAGAGGATCGCATAATAATCGGGCAAAATACCCTTTTCCACGCCATCTTTCCGGCACACATAATACGGGGCATCATCAGACAAGACCGCCACTTTCATGACAGGATGCTGGGCTATGAAGTCTTTCTCGTCCCTATTGAAAGGCAACTGTTTTTTCTGAAACTGCCCGACATATTTATTCTGCAAGTCAGACAGATAAGACGGATTTTCGACGATGATCTGCACCATCGCCTCATCCACCATGTTTTTCAGTTCGACGTCATCCTTCCGGAAAACAAAATAATAAGCTTGGGGAATGAATTGCAGGATCGGGCGGAAGCTTTCGGATGCTTCATTCACATACAAGCCACCATACACTTCCCCATCGATCCGACCGTCGGCAAGCGCTTTGTTCATCTGATCGATACTGGGGAAATCCACAATCTGGGGAGTGACATTCCGTTGTACGCACCAAGATCGGAAATCCTTGTTGTTGGCATAGTTGGACAGAACGCCGATATGCATCTTCGACAATTGCGAAATACCACCATATTCCCATCGGTCATCATCAGCGCGCACGACGAGTGTCGTTATGGCGACTCCCTGTTCCTGATCTCCAAAAAGGAACCGTTTTTCCCGCTCAGGCGTCTTCACCACATCAGCCACGAGGTCATATGTGCCGTTCTCCAAGTTCATCAGGAAATCGGGATCGTTGGCAGAATCAATGAATGCAATTTTGAAACCAGCGTGTTGGGCGATGTTGGTAAGGCATTCGACATCCATACCGCGCCAGACACCATTCACATCCTGATACGCGAATGCGGCGTTATTATACACGGCGGCACGAACAACGCGCGTCGCAGCCACAGTCGAAAGCGGAAACAAACAGACGATACAACAAAACACAAACACAAATCCCGTTTTCAGACACACCTGTTTTTTTCGCATCATGCCTTTCCTTTGTCAACAGGAGCAATCATAGGACACCGTGTGATTGAACGCAAGGACTATACCCCGTCCGCCGGCTCATCATCAACATTGTCGTTCTCCGACAGGAGCAGGCGCCGCTTCGTTTCCCTTGCTTTCCCGCCGATGCTTCCGAGCACCAGATCACCATCAAAGCTAAAAACCGTCCAATCACTTCAGGCCGAAGAAGGCTTTGAGCCGACAGGCCTGAAAAACGGAGAAACGGATGATAAGGAAGCCCCACGCCAAGAACGGAAAGCTGGAGATTTTGGAACGTCTTGAACACCATCGTGTTTCCGATCCATTCATCGTTTCTCAAACTGTATCCGCACATCCCCGGTTCCCAATGCATTCTCCAGATCCGTCACATCGGTGATGGCGCCGACAGGCGTGTAGCGGTAGGACGTGGGAAACGTCTTATAAAACACCACGATGCAACGGTCCCCATACAGCATCACGTCCCCCGTATGGATGGTCCCTATGGAAACCGCTTTTTCGGGAAGAGACCGCATAAGGTAATGGTACTTTTCATTCCCATTCAATTCTTTCATTTCGGCTTCAAACGGGAGACGGTCAGCCAGCGCCTGAACTGTGGGGTTGTCGGCAAGTTTGACGGTGAAGACCTTATCCCCCACCATGAGGCTCATGGATAACGAGTCAACCTCTGCAAATCCGGTTGACAAGGAGAGGATGGTTGAGATGCCGAAGAACAACAAGAATCTCTTCATGCTGTCGAGTATATTCGAGTCGCGAGTTCTTGTCTCATCCCCAGAGCTCGCAGATGTCGCCTGAAGTGTGGTATGATGGGTGTATGTTGAAACCAACCACACGTTATACATCCAAGTTTTTCACGGCTTCCCTCAGTGACGACCCTTCGGGCATCTGGTATCTTGACGTCTCCTGCAAGACGGAGCACAACGGAGTACAGGGCACCGTCACCGGCCACATCCCGCTTTGCCTGCAGATGAAGGAAAGCGATGACGGCAGCATGGAAGCCGAACTCTCCGTCATGGATGATATCCCGGAAGACACACCGGAACGAGAGGAGAATGTCCTGACCTTCAAGCCACGAGGGAAATGAAATCCTTCAACCGATCAACGCATTGACCGCATGATCGGACGCTTCGGGAAACAACCCATGCACCTGTCGGGAAATAAGGAGTCTGCAAGCCTCGGGTGCCTGCGCTTCTGATAGCCCATCCCCAAAGAATGACTCCGCGGTGGTATAACGCGCCACCCCCCAACCGTATCGCTTCCCCTCTTTCGAGCATTCATACTCGAAATCCTCTGTCACGACGTCGCAAGAATGGGCAAGACGGGTCATCACCGCTTCAAAAACGGACCGTCTCCCCTCATACATGCCGGACTCGAAACGCAACTCCTTGGATAGCAGTGATTGCTGCTCAGAGAGGACATCATAGACAACTTTCTCCTCATGTCCGACCAAACCGGAACGGTAACGTTCCTCAAAAGAATACCCATGCGTCCTCCATTTGGACAGGAGGGGAAACCATTCCTTACTGACATATCCCGCTTTACCTTGGAAAAATTTCCCGTAAGCGCAATGGAGACTTCGGATGACAGGACCTTTCCATTCCCACGGCCCATCGACTCCATCGACGAACCACAGTCCGGACGGGGTACATTCCGCTACGGAAAAACCGGTTATCCTGTTGGGGAAAAACGGAAGGAAGCCTATCTCCCCGATCAAGGCGGCAAGTTCCTGCTTGTCATGAATCATCGGCAACTGCATATGCGTATGATGCATCCAAAAGTCCGAATCGTGAAGTGCTTTCTTGACAAACAATCTCGAATGCCGCTGACTTGACGCACAAATCACCGGAAATTTGGAGGCATTCCGCCCCCAGACGGGACCAAGCTTCCCCTGAACCTGTTCCGGTATCCACTCTCTTGTACCTCATCGCCATGCAGAATATGCAGGCAAGCTCCGCAAACGGCTGAATCAGACATAAATAGATTATCGTTAATCCTATTTTTATGGGTATTTTCTGTTCTTTTCTGCAGTATTTTTGTTGCAAAGTCGTATTTCAGTGTTAACATTAATCTTGTGAGCATAACATTGAAGGACATAGCAGGAATGACGGGATTCTCCGTGAATACGGTATCCCGGGCGATGCGGGGGGACCGGAAGATCAGCGAATCGACCCGTTCTCTCATCATGCAGACCGCGAAGGAAAAAGAATACATACCCAACGCCCTCGCCTCTTCCATGCGCTCGACCCACAGCAAAACCATCGGAGTGATCACCGCGGACAGCAGCAATCCGTTTTTCAGCGAGGTGAGCAAAGGCATCGAAGAGATGGCGGACAAGGCTGGTTTCCACCTGTTACTCGGTTCCACCGAAGAAATGCTGAAAAAGGAAAAGGAATTGGTGAAGATGTTTCTGGCCCGCAAGGTCGACGGCTTGATCATCATGCCGGTCTATGACGCCAGCGAAGAACACCTGTCCATGTACCGCAATCTTTCCGTACCATTCATTTTCCCAGGCAGATACCTTCCCTCGCTGGAGAACCACAGTATCCTCCATGGCGACTATGAGGGACAAAAACAGGTATTCGATTACTTGTTGGATGCCGGGCATCGGAAGATACTCTACCTGAAAGGCCCCCAGAAAGTAAGCAACACCACAGATCGTGTCAAAGGAATGATGGCCTCCTACAGCGAACATGGCTTGGAACCGGAAGACGAATACACGCTGGAGGTTGGGGGGCACATTGAAGACGGGTACGCGCTTGTCAATCAGGCGCTGAACCGGGGCTTGGATTTCACCGCCATCGCATGTTTCAACGACATGACGGCCATGGGGGCTCTGAAAAGCCTTTCGGAAAACGATCTGGCTGTACCGGAAAAGATTGAGGTCATCGGCTACGACAACCTGTACATGTCACAGTTCATGCAACCGGCCCTCACCACGGTCGACGTGCCTAAGTTTCGTCTTGGCTATACGGCGATGGAAAACCTCATCTCCCATATCGAGAATTCCAGCCTGCCGTATGTGAAACAGGAAATTCCAACGAGGTTGCTCTATAGGGAGACGACCCGTTGAGAAGGAATATCAGCTTTTGTGAGTCTACATTAAGGAGGAGTCACATGAAAAAGAAACTCGTATTGGGTCTTGTCCTGCTGCTTTCCGTCGGAATGTTGTTCGCACAGCCCGCACAGGAAACTGCCCCCGCCGCAGCGCCGAAGGGGCCGGTGGAGATCACCTTCTGGTCTTTGTTCACCGGTGGTGACGGTGAATTCTTTGATGCGATGGTCAAACAGTTCAACGAAAGCCAGAACGAAGTCAAAATGACCAACACGATGGTCAAATTCGACAACTACTACACGAAACTGACCACTGCATTGGCTGCGAAAAACGCTCCGGATGTAGTCGTCTGCCATCAGGCGAACCTGTTGAACTATGTCCCGAACGGTTCGTTCCTGGCCTTGGACCAGTATGTCGACAAAGACACCTTGGCCGATTTCCAGCAGTCCCCGCTTGATGCCTGCCGCTTCAATGGCAAGCTGTACAGCCTTCCGCTGGACGTCCATCCGATCGTGTTTTACTACAACAAGGACATTCTGAAAGCAGCCGGCATCACCACACTGCCCGCCAGTATTGATGAATTCATCAAAGATTCCCAGATCGTCAAAGAGAAAACAGGGAAATGGGGCATGTTGGTCGACAACACCACCGGTACCTACAAAGCCTATACGCTGACCCGTCTGTTCTTCTCCATGATCAAGCAAGAAGGAGGGACATTCCTCACCAGCGACAACAAGAAAGCCAATTTCAACAACGAGAAAGGCGCAGCCGCTCTGGATTTCCTCAAAGATTGCGTCAACAAGTACAAGATCAACCCGAACCAGTTGGATTACGATGCAGCCATGAACCAATTCAAACTTGGCGAAGGCGCATTCTATTTCAACGGTGTCTGGGCGACCGGCACGCTGGAAAACGTCAAGGGATTGAATTTCGGAGCCGCTCCGCTTCCGGCCTTCTTTGGTAAGGAAGGATGGGCATGGTGCGGATCCCATACTTTGGCCGTCCCCGTACAGAAGACTCAAGACCCCCAGAAGATCGAAGCCGCAGTCAAGTTCATCAAATGGATGACGGCACATGGGGAACTCTGGGCGAAAGCCGGACACATCCCCACCAGGAAGAGCGTCGCCGCCAAAGATGCATTCAAAGCGCTTCCTTATCGTGCTGATTATGTCGGTGCCGCGCAGTTTGCCGCCGCACCTCCATCCACTGCGGCTTGGGATGAGATTTACGGCACCTCCAGCGACTTGCTTGAAGCGGCTGTAACCAAGAATCAGGACACCAAGACTGCTTTGGACAACATGGAAAAAGTCGTCAACAGCATCATCGCAAAGTATTGATTTCCCCGTATGGTCCTGCGTCGCAAGGCGCAGGACGTTTGGTCCTGCATCCCCAACGGAGGTGCAGGACCAAGCGCGTAAGGAGCAAACATGATACCAGGCAACAAAGACACCAGGGACGGAATTCTCTTTTCCCTTCCTTTCCTCATCGTATTCATCCTTTTCATGGTCTATCCGCTGCTGTTCGGTTTGTACATCAGCTTCTTCAAATGGAACATTCTCTCCACACCGGTTTTCACCGGACTGCAGAATTACCAAGACATGTTCCATGACCAAAAGTTCTACAGTTCCCTCCTCCATACGCTGGAATTCGTGGTGATCACCACACCGGTCCTTCTGGTACTGGGATTTGCCATGGCGCTTGTCGTCACCGGGAAATCCCCTCTTGCACCTCTCTTGGAGACGGTGTTCTTCATTCCCTATATCTTTTCCATGACGGTTGTCGCCACGCTTTGGGCCTGGTTGATGCAAAAGGACTTCGGCATCTTCAACCAAGTCATCATGCTGTTGGGTGGACGGAAGGTCGGATGGCTCACCGACGAGAAATACGCCATGTGGTCGGTCTGCCTGGCCACCTTCTGGTGGACCGCAGGCTTCAACATGGTCCTGTTCACCGCAGGCATCAAACAGATTCCCAAGGAAGTGTATGAAAGCGCTGAGATGGACGGCGCGTCATACTGGCAAAGCATGACGCACATCACCATTCCTTTGGTCGCCCCGACTACGGTGCTCTGTCTGATCCTTCAGGTCATCGCTTCCTTCAATGTGTTCGGGCAGGTGTACGTGATGACCGGCGGAGGCCCCGCAGGTTCGACCCGTGTGCTGATCCAATACATCTATGAAACCGGCTTCCAGTACTTCCGGATGGGCTACAGCGCGGCGATGAGTTATGTGCTCTTTGCCATCATGTTGGCCGTCTCGATCATCCAGTACGTCGTGTTGGGCAAAAACAAGGAGGTCTGAGATGATGAACAATTCCTCCTATCGGAAACGAAACAAAACGAACTCCGTATTGCTGCGCATCCTCGACATACTGGTCATCCTTATCTGGTTGTTCCCGCTGGTATGGCTGTTCCTGACCAGTATCAAACTGGAACAGGATGTCGTCACCAAGCATTTTTCTTTCTGGCCTGAACATCCGACGTGGTACAACTACACAAAAGCATTCACTTCCACCTACATCCTCAACTGGTTGTATAATTCGTTGTTTGTCAGCGCATGTACGATGGTGCTGACCATCATCGTCGACGCCCCGATCGCCTATGCGTTCGCGAAAATACGCTTCAAAGGCAAGAACGTGCTGTTCTGGATGGTCATGGCAGGCATGATGGTGCCGTTCCAGGTACTCATCGTACCGTTGTACCTGCAATTCAATTCCTATGGCTTGATCAACACTCTTACCGCAGCCGTTCTCCCGCGGGTCGCGTTTCCCATCGGGATTTTCATCATGAAACAATTTTTCCAGGACATCCCTGACGCCTTGGAGGAAGCCGCATTCATCGACGGAGCGTCCCGCTGGACGGTCTTCCGTCATGTCATCCTGCCTTTGGGCAAGGCATCCATCACCACTGTCATCATCTTATCGTTCATCAACGCCTGGAATGACTTTCTGTGGCCGCTCATCGTCATCAACGACAACATCAAATACACCATCACCGTGGGAGTCGCCAACTTCCAAGGCACCCAAGGAACACAGTATTCACTCATCATGGCTGGCGCTGCCATCGCGAGCCTTCCACAGATCATCTTCTTCCTGATCTTCCGCAAGCAGATCATCGAAGGTATCGCGATGAGCGGCATCAAGGGATAATATGGAAAACATCATCCGCACTTCAGGGAAAAATACTTTTGAACTCATCAATCACGGACAGGTCATCCTGTCCATCAAGGAAATCCTCACCATGGGTGTGGATGACCTTCTGGCCGATGGCTGCACCGTCACCGGCAACGGGTGTGCCATCAGATTCCACAACGGAACCGTTCTGGAAATTGTCATGGAACAACATGACTCCGTACTGGTCCTGCACCATATATGGCAGTATGGACAGGAAGGTCCTTACCGGATGCACATCAACGTCACCGAACCGCAACAGAAGGTCTGCAAAGCCTTTATCCCCGCAGTTTGGTATCAGGACAACCTTGCCGGAGAAGGAAAATTCCCGTCCCTCAAGCAAAGCGACAGATGGTCGTTTCTGGAAACCAGGATGAGCATGCCCGGAGCCATAGGTCTGTATGACGGCTTCTGGTGCGTAGCTTCCAGCCTTGACCCGGCTCAAGACGCGTCAAGTCTTGCTTCGGTGTCCTGGGAAGGGAAAACCATAATCTATACCATCCCGGGAGCCGAATGGCCGTACAGTTACCAAGGAAAGACCAGCCTTTTGCCGGCGGATGACCGCCAAACCCGGTTTCTCCCACGGAAAGCCCATGACTCATTTTCCCGGAGCCTGTACATCCTGACGGGGAAAGGAAACGACATTCTTGCCTTCTGGGAAGCCTACCTCCGTGCAATGCTGCCCATCCTTCCCGTTGCGCCAGCCCCTTCATGCGGATGGCAGTTGTATGCTTCCACAAAGCTGACCCACCTGCTCTCGTTGATCCGCAAAAGCGAAGATGGGATGGCATACCTATCCATGGGTGAAGGGAACGGCGATGAACAGAACGTATATCGGTTCACGGCAGGTTCCTTTCTGGTGAAAGGCGTGGAAGCCGCCCTCACCTTCGCCAAGACCACAGATTGTCAGGATCCCCATGTACAGGAACAGCTTCAACGCATCTCCCGCTTGTTCGGCATGCCCCAAGATGGGCATCTGCTACCGCAAATCGCCCATAGACTCGGACTCTACTACCTACGGGGGGAAAAGAACGGAGTCTACCAGGACTGCATCAACCTGGAGAGTGGGGAGATCGGGGGATATCTCGGGGTAAGCGAACACCCTGAGTTCAAGGCCATGGTCAATTCCCGGTGCACCGGAGAAGCGATGGACAGTTATGTGCGCCTGTATGCGGCGCTTGCAAACGACGGTATCACCGAACCGGAATTTCTCGACACACCCAAACGGGTCGCCCGTTTCTTCTGTGATTGCCAGCTCTCTGACGGATCCTTTGGCAGATGGTGGACAAAAGAAGGGATGCCTGTGGACACCAAAGGAACCAACGGCGCGTATATCGCGACGTTCCTGACCACATTGCTCCCCGTCCTCTCCAAAGGGGACATGCTTCGGGGCGACTCGACCGGTGCATTAATCAGGGCATGCTCGTTCTACGCCGACTTGGTCGATGACGGACTCTTCTATGGGGACACCCTCGACGCCGATTCCTGTGACAAGGAAGCGGGAATCGCACTCCTCTCTTTGTTTCTCGGAGCCTACGACCTCTTCAAGGACCAACGCTATCTCACCGTGGCGAAAAAGGCCGCATCCTTCATCCTCACCTGGGTCTGGCAACAGGACAGTTTTCTGCCCGGCGCATCACCGCTTTCTGAACGCGGTTTCCACACGCAAGGAATGACCAGTGTCTCTGTTGCGCACCACCATCTGGATTTCTACGGCATGGACATCGCAGTGGATTTTTTCCGTCTCGCAAAAGTGACGGGAGATCCGTTCTACACACGGCAAGCCGCATTGATGCGGGACGCCTGCAGGCAACTGATCGCCACGGAAAAGGACATGCTGGGACGGGATGCATCATTCTACGGTTGGCAACCGGAACAGATCAACCACACGCAATGGGATTACTTTAATCGCCCGGAAATGATGAATGGACATTTTGACATCGACATCGCATGGGTCAATGTCCTGGGGTATGACAGTTATCTGAATCTGAAGGAAATGGGGGCTTTGCAATGAATCGCATCAGCGTTGTTTCCCTGAATCTCTGGAACACAGAACATCTGGAGGAGCGCAAAGCCGCGCTTGTCTCATTCCTTTCCGCCTATCAGGCGGATGTCTTCGCCTTCCAAGAAGTCAGACCTGTCCTTTGCGACCTGTTTGACAAAACCCTGCCGGCGTACCGCCGCGTCCAAGGGAAGGAAGCGGGATGGACTCAAGAAGGAACCATCTATTACAAGAGCACCATGTTCAAAGAACTCGAACATGGTTGGGTCGACCTCCATATGCCGGAGACACTCAGAGGACTGTTCTGGGTGCGTCTTGGCCTGCCAGACGGGAAACGCCTCGTCGTCGCGACGGTCCATTTCACCCACCAGCTCAACGCTGACGAAAACAGGACAGGAATGCCGTACAGACCAGCCGAAGCTCGTATCGTCGCTGCGGAACTGCCCAAAATCGCAGACGGGGACGGCATCATCCTCACCGGGGATTTCAACGATCCTGTGCAACCTGTGCATATCCTCTCGGAGGAAGGCGGCTTTTCCGACGCATTCCGTCTGTTGGGTATCCCGGCTCCCTGCACATTCCCCTGCCTGTACCTCACTGATGAGGAATGGCAGGTGGAAGCCATCGACAAACTCATGGTACGTAATGGCGTGAAACCCTTGATGGCTTCAAGTCCCCATTTTCACGTCCCGGGCTCGGTCCTTTCCGACCATTGGCCGGTTATCGGGATGTTCGAGATGTGAAGCGGACCACATTCCACGAAAGATGCGGAAGCGGAACGGTAAAACCTTCTTCTTGCCGGATATCCCGTACGGTTCGGGGGACGACGGCAAACGGCGCCGCTTCAGTGTCGGTTGCATCCGCATCCGAACACATGAGCTGATGATCGACAGCCAAAGCATTCTCCACAACAAGTTCGGTGTCTTCTTTCAGACTTGTATTGACCAGAAACAACGTATGCATTGATCCGCAGACCATCATGACGCCTACAATTGCGGGATTGGAGAAAGAAAGACGATACGCATCCCCGTCACCAAACGCACTGGCTTGGCTGAACGGATAATACAGGGTCTGCCGCCACGCATTGGCAAAGCTGGTGCGTATCGGTGCGATGACGTTTACCAGCTGGGCGATGCAGGCGATCTTCACGGTTGCGGCATGTGACAGCAACGTACAGAGGAGACTTCCCACCACGACGGCATCCTCCATGGTGTAGGTATCTTCGATGAGCGGCGGCGCGCTTTTTCCAAAGAGCTCCCGGCGAGCCTCGGAAATGCAGGGAGCGAACTTACGCTGGAATTCCTCAAAACAGGAAGAAGTATGATACCACTCCTTCCACGCCTCAGCTGAGGCAGAACGCATCCGCTCATGATAATTGACATTCCATTCATCAAAGGAGATGAACAGCTTCTTGCCTCTTCCTTCATCCCGAAGGATCTCCTCCATCCGGGTGATGAAACGATCCATCTCGCGCCAACTCTGCAGAAACGCTTCTTCGTCCCCATCGAAGTTTCCCCAATAGCCATGCATCGAAATGCCGTTGATCACCTCAGAACACTCGGCAAGCACCGTTTTCTCCCAAGAACCGAACGTCGACATGGTGAAGGTCGAACTTCCGGAGGCAATGAGGATGATATGGGAATCCACAGCCCTCATGGCACGCGCGGCATCCCTGGCGAGAAGGCCATATGCATGTGCCGTCTTGTGCCCGATCTGCCAAGGTCCATCCATCTCATTACCCAGACACCAATAGGTAACCCGGTACGGTTCTGGATGTCCGTTCTCCGCCCTCAATTTCCCATAGGGACTATCGGTCGGACCATTGCAATACTCCACCAGATGGGCGGCATCCATAGGTCCTCTGGTCCCCAGATTGACGGCAAGCATCGGCTCCACTCCGGTTTTTGCGCACCAGGCGAGGAACTCATCGGTCCCGAACTGGTTGGATTCGCTGCTTTTCCAAGCCTCATCGAAGCGGATAGGCCGCGAAGCTTTCGCTCCGATGCCATCTTCCCAGCGATAGCCGGAAACAAAATTCCCTCCCGGATAGCGGACGATACTGGTTCCGAGTTCCTTCACCAAGGCGATCACATCGGTGCGAAAACCGTCATGGTCGCTCAAAGGGGAATCCGGCTCATATATCCCATGGTACACGGCCCTACCCATATGCTCGAGAAACGAACCGAACAGGTGTCTGTCGACAGGCATGGCATCTGAGACTGACTGTATATGCGTTTGCATGCCCCTATTCTACCACGAAGCTTCCCTCATGCTGTTCTTTTCCGAATATTTCCGCTACTATATTTTCTCCGGTGAGGCATGAATATGGCGGATAGCACATGGAAAGACCGAAAATACTGGTTCAAGGATCTCAAAGCGTACGAACGGAGCGTGGAGAAAATATTCCAATACCAAGAATACGATGAACGAGGAAGAATCGTCATCAGTGTGCGTCCTGATGAACTGTACGAAAAGCGGAACGGCAGTCCAACGGCCGAACTGAGCAGGGATCTGTTCACCTACATCAGCGAACGGGCGTTCCTCATCCCGCTCCGTTACAGTCTGGTGATCCGATTCGTCGGATTGTACGATCCTGAAGAACAGAAAACCATCAAGACGCTGTTCAAGCACCATTACGACGAACAATTGATGGAAAAAGCGGATGAAATGAAGATCAACGCCAACAAGGCGATCTACCTTGCGGTCATCGGTTTCATTCTCCTGATACTCTCATACTTTGTCGCCAAGGTGACCAGCAACAGCCTGATCACCCAAGTGTTGTCCATCGCATCAACCTTCTCGCTGTGGGAATGCGTCGACACGTTTGTGCTGGAACGGCGCAACATACGCTCCGACATGATGAACATCATCCAGCTTGCCTTCAGCGAAGTGCAGTTCCAATCCACATTGCAGATGGAACAGGACCCCGCCTGACTCATTTGCCAGGCGTGGACCGGAGCAACGTGCCGCCTTCCATCTCAACCGACGGCGTGACGGAAACCACGGCTTGTGGGTCTGCCTGCCTGATCAACAGCTTCACTTGGGGAATCAATCTCCTGCGGACCGTCAACACCAAAACTGTCCGCTCGCATTTCTCCCTCCCGCTGGCGCAGAAACGGGTAAGGGAAAACCCCTGCAGCCGGAGGATGGCCTCTGCGGCAAAAGCTTTTTCCTCATCCATGAATATCGCCGAAAGCATGCAATTCCCCAAAGCCAGCTTCGCCTCAAGCCACGACCCCACTACCTGTCCGAGCGAATAGGCGATGATGAGAAGTGCGATCCGAAGGGGATCGGACGCGAAATCCTCCAGCACATTGGCCGTGATGACGATCCAAAACGAGAATTCGATCGCCGCACACAAAGCGCCACCCCACCGCTGTCCTTTGACGATCAACTGTGACCGCAACGCGGAGCAGGAAACTTCGATCAACTTGGCGGAAAAAATCACGCAATAGACCCAGAAACTTCTTCCTTGAAGAAACCCTTCTATGACGTTCAGCATCACCCACCCTCCTCCATCCGACGCTACCGCCGGAGATGCTGTTCCCCCTCGTTTCGAGGGTAACCTACCATAGCAATTTCCCGCAAAGGATGCAATCTATTTGAGCATCCAAATGAGGTCTTTTTTGAAATCGAGCAAAGTCCGGTATATCGGGCCTTGCCAAGCTCGCTTCAGACGTGCGTCCGTGACCGGCAACTCTTCAACCTCGACATGACCCCCACCCTGAGCGACGATTTGCGCGACACTGCCGAAAGTGATGTTCATCCCATCGCAAACAGGCTTCTCCACACTCATCAAGGTGAGCACCCCCTCTTCTCTCCCCTCCATATGGTCGTGTACCAGAAGACCGTGGGAGAAATCAACCGTCCTGATATAGGAAAACCCTTCTTGGGGAGGATACAAACAGCTCAGATCAAGCGTGACAATCCAACCGTCACGCTTGACCGAAGGCTTCCCCCCATCCGGCAACTGTTCCAGTCCCTTCGGATTGGCCACGTTGTGCCAAGGGGACCGCATCGTCCAGATGGCATACCGCCCTGAGGAGAACGTCTTTTGGGTATAGGTCTCCACCCCCACATCGATGAGCAGAGGTTTCCCCTCTTTGAAAACCGTCAGGGAACCTCCGTCGTTATGTTGGTGGCTTCCGCCATTCGCATCAGCCTTGACCGAAGAAACCAATCCGCCTGAACGGACCACAATCACCCCCAAAGAGGGATAATCGACCCAAGGCTGATGCTCCTCCGTCCCGGCATACGCCATCGCTTCCTCACTCGCCGTCAGGACAACATACCGGATGAACAAATCGCTTTCCGCTTGCAGAAGCCGTTCCGCCGGTGAAGCGATGCAAAGCTGGCTCTTCGCAAAAGCCATCAAAGAAGGGCTGCCGACCGCTTTCCCAAACAGGTATTCCCGCACTCCGGACAAACCAGGACATGCGGAACAATCGCCCCAATTGACGTAATACCTGCCATCAACATGCATCGTCTGGATATACTGGGTCATCTTTTTCAGTTTGGCATCCTTCCAAACCCACGCATATGCATGAGATGATACTTGATCCATAAGGGAAAGAGCGAAGAACAAAGAAAGCGCGGAACGGCGGTAATACTCGGCACCTTCACTGCAACAACCGTCATCGGGAAAAGAGGCGGCATACACCGACAATGTGGAATTTGCGATGGAGAAGGCCTCATGCCGCTCGTTCTGGCTCGTCTTTGTCAGGAAGAACGCCAAGAGGACGTTCTGGGTGCACCACGGAGACCAGTTGCACGGACGGGGATCACCCCCCCGAGCCATCCACCAGAAATCTTCATGGAGGTACGGCTGGACGATACGCTCACGTATCGATTCCTCCATACGAGCCGCCACAGTTTCGGGCAACCGCCCCTTCAGAAGGGACAGGCAACAAGCGAGGAGACTTCCGCTCTCCGCGGCGAAGAGATCGATGACCGGCCTGTGGATGTCAGCAAACGGCAAGGCGGGATCATCGCGCTTATATACGTTATGGGCAGGCAGGCACCAAGTACTCTCTTCCAGCAAAAACCAAAGGCCATCGAGCACCGAAGGAAGAAAACGCCCCTTGCCTTCAAGCGCTTCTGCAAGAATGAACGTACAGAGCATGTTCCGCCGTCGGAAATACGGCTCTTCGAAGACGATCCGATCCCCGTTTTGCGTGAAGGCCATATATGACGAACAAGGCAAGGAAGGATATTCTTTCCCCAAGAGCGACTCTGCTTCGCCCAAGATGAAACGTTTGTCCTGCCACGTATACGAAAGGGCTGGCAGGTGATAATCAGAAAGCATCTCAGGAATCATCCATCTTCCTCCCATACAGTTTCTGCGCATAATCACGAGGGGAAAGGCCTTCATACTTTTTGAACACCTTGGAGAAATAGAAGGCGCTGTCATACCCCAAGGCTTCGGCCATCTCATAGACCTTGTAGGTTCCGCCCAGACGGATCATTTCCTTCGCCTTGTCCATCTTCACCTTGGTGGTGTACTCCACGAACCCCATGTCGCCGTATTTGCTGAACAGGGAACTCAGGTAGTTCTCGCTGAAACCGAACACCGAAGCCACATCGGAAAGGGAAAGCCGCTTGTCCAGGTTTTCCTTGATGTACTCCTGAACCTTCTTCACCACCATCACACGCCAATCCTGGAACTTTCCAGACATGGAGACGAACATACCCTCGGCGAGAACCGTCAGATAAGAAGAACATTCATCCACCGTATGCGCCTGATAGATGTTGCGGTAGTCCTTGCCTTGGGCCCTGAATATTTTTTCCATCTCCTCCTGCCCGTCGGGAAACATGGAAAGGACCAGAATGAAAATCCCATTGGTCGCCGTGATGGCGGAAAGCAACGAGACTCCTCCGCTTTCGAACACGTTGACGATCTCGCGGCAGATGCCGCGAAACAACCCTCCGTCCATCTCGTTGATGGCCAGCGACAGTCTTTCCCTGTAGGGGGACAAGTCGAACCCCTCTTCCATTTCTTCGTCCAAAGCGATGACCAAAGGCCGTTCTGCGGAAGTCTTTTCGGCATTGCTCCGGGCAGAGGCGAACGAACGGTTTGTCTGGGACAGGCCTTTCACTTCCATACCGACAGCACCCCTTGCCTTGATGGAACAATAGTTGTCGACCATGGTGAAAGCTTTCAACAAAGCGCCTTTCAGCACGGAAGCCTCCTCCTTGGGTCCTTTGTCCAAGAAAAACAACACCACAGCATGGCGGATGTCCAAGGGGATTACATGACAAGCCGTGAAACGTCCCAAGGTTTCCTGGAGGATTTGGGAAGCGGAGTAGGACTGGGTCGCCAATTCATCGGTGTTGCCTTCCTGTCCTCCACTGAAATACAGGTAGGCGACTGCCGCATACGGTTTCTCATCCGTGATGCCCATATCCTGCATCTGCGCCTTCTCAACACTCAAGCCATTGAGGAATCGCAGGTACAAACGATCCTTGAGGACTTGAAACATCACCTCATTGCGGCCTCCGGCATCCATGGGGAGATGTTCGGCCGTCAGGCGCGCCACGGCCTTGTCCACCGCTGAAGAAAGGTTTTCCGGCGTCAGTTCCAGTTTCACCAAATATTCCACAGCGTTGAGGTTGATGGCTTTCTTCACCAGTTGGAATTCCTCATAACCGGTCAGGAGGATGAACAATGGATGATGCATCTTGGCATCGGCGCATTTCTGCATCACCTCAAGACCGGAAAGCAACGGCATCCTGATGTCGGTGATGACGATGTCAGGTTTGATGGTGTTGATCTGCTCCCACAATTCCCTCCCGTTGCGCGCCGTGCCGGCGATGGTGGCATGATGATCCTCCCAAGGGATGATGGACTTCAGGCCTATCAAGGTAAGCGGCTCGTCATCCGCGATGATCACCTTATACAACATTCGTCCCATCCTTTGGCATCGGCAGGATGATGCTCACCCGAGTCCCCAATCCGGGAGTGCTTTCCACGTTCATGCCATACCCTTTTCCATACATGTGGATGATCCTCTGGTTCACATTATACATGCCGATGGACTTGAACATGCCATCATTGTCGCCACTTCGTTTTTCCAGCAAGGCACCAACTTGTTCCGGACTCATGCCGATGCCGTCGTCAGCGATGACGAAACACACTGCCCCTCTTTCAAAACTTTGGCTCGTATGGTGATGATTCCTCCGGTGGCTTTGGGTTCCAAACCATGGAAAATGGCATTTTCCACAATAGGCTGGAACGTAAACCGCGGGATGTGGATCGACTGGAAATTCTCCGGCACATCCTTCAAAAGCGTGATGGTTCCGCCATACCGGTAATTCTGAATGACGAAATAGTCGTCCAACAACAAGAGTTCTTCCTTGATGGTGCACCATTCCTCGCTGCTCTTCGAAATGTGCTGCAACAAACGTGCGAGAGCGGTGGTCATCTCTGCGATGCCCGTGGCATGCTGGATGGTCGCCATCCACCGGATCGAGTTCAGCGTGTTGTTGAGAAAATGCGGATTGATCTGGGCCTGAAGGATGCGATATTCCAATTGCTGTTTTTCTTGGGCATATTCAAGTTGCCTTTTGATCAAATCATCCACCTGCGCGGACAATTCGTTGATGCCCCTTCCGATGTCTCCCAACTCCGATTCGTATTCAATGTCCACATCCCGGCTGAAATCCCCTGAGGCGATGGCCTTCATTTTCTTTTGTATGGCGGACACGGGCTCCCGCACCTCTTTGTTGAGAAGCCACGTCAGGAGAAAGGCGAAACCCAACAGGATGGCGATCACCATCAGCGTGATGAGAAGCAACGGGATCGTCTCATCCCTGCTGGAGATGGGAATGGTCTGTGACAACGTGATGCCCGAGGCATCGACCTTGGCGGTGATCATCAGTTTCTTTTTCAGACGTTTCAAGAGGACATCCCCGGGATTTTGGGGCATACTCCAAGAGACCGAGGCATCCGGTACGAACCCACCATCCTCAAGCCGGTACAATTGGTCACCGAGTCCGAGATACAACAGACTTTCGCTGTCGGTATGGTAGCCGGACAGGTGTCCGGTGAGCAGGGAACTGGAGACTTCGATGAGCAGGTACCCCAAGATCTCCCCCGTCCCGGTGCCGAAACCATACAACGGCTGCAGGACAGGCAGAACCTGTTTCGCGTCCTTGGAAAGGAACGGATCGTTCATCAACGCGCAAAACGGCCTGTCCGCATCATCCGTGGAGAAAAGTCGTCCTATGTTGTAGATGTTCACCACACGGCTTTCCATGGTCTTCGAACCAACCTGGATCAAATTGGTCATATTCCTGTCCACGACCAGCATCCGGTAAATGTCTTCCGAAGAACGGTTCTGCGCATGAATGTTGGTCAGTTCGGTGAACGCGTTGAGCATCGCCATGGAATCATCCGGCTCCTGCAGCCATGCGTTGACGGCCGCATTCTGCCTGACACGGCGACGCGCTTCCGCAATGTTGTGGATGTCACTCTCCGTGAGGGCGGAAATCAGCTGCAGATTGAATTGTGTGGAGTCTGAACGGCTCTGCAGGGAATACTTCTGATAGGTTATCCCGACAAACACGCCGACAAAGAGCGCGACAGCAGCCATCACCGTAGTGGTGATGAGAAGTATTTGCCGTTTCAGCGTGGAGCGTGCCATACTGACAGTGTACTCCAGTTTCTCTCAAAATGAACGAACGAAAAAACACATGTTTCCACGAATTATTGCATGCCAGCCTGAAGAAATCGCGGAAATGGAGCAAATATTCCATCTTTTTCTCCATTTTTTCCATATGAGGCATGACAAAACGGGGTGACTATAAGAACTGTATACGGACACATAAGGAGGATTATGATGCGCATACTGAAAAAAACGTTTGTCGTGGGGATCGTCCTGGCAATGACCCTTTCTTTCGCCTTTGCCAACGGCGCCACCGAAGCCCCTGTAGCCACGAATGCAAAGACCGAGTTGGTTTGGGCTGTTTGGGATATCAATTCCACTGCCTATTACAAACCGATCATCGATGCCTATCAGGCCAAGACCCCCAATGTCACCATCCGTATGGTTGACCTTGGCTCGGCTGACTTCATGACTGCGCTCCAGACACAGCTGGCATCCGGCAGCAGTGAGTTTGACGTCGTCACCATCAAGGACATCCCGGGCTACAACAATCTGGTGAAGAAGAACATGATCGTCAACCTGAACGATTACATCGCGAAAGACAAGGTCAACACCAAGTTGTATGGCGGGACTGCGGAGCAAATCACCGTCGGCGGCAACTTGTATGCCCTTCCGTTCCGTTCTGACTTCTGGGTCCTCTTCTACAACAAGGCGCTGTTCGACAAAGCGGGCGTTCCGTATCCGACCAACGACTTGACCTTCGCCCAGTATGACGCGCTCGCCCGCAAGATGACCAGTGGCAGCGGAGCCGAGAAAGTCTACGGGTGCCATTACCACACATGGAGAAGCTGCGTCCAACTCTTCGGCATCCTCGATGGCAAGCACACCATCGTACAGCCGCCGTATGACTACCTCAAGCCGTACTACGAGATGGTACTCGCCGAACAGAACGACGGCATCTGCCAGAAGCTCGCGACCTTGAAAGCTTCCTCCATCCACTATTCAGGCCAATTCCAGAATGGTTCCATCGCCATGATGAACATGGGGTCATGGTACATCGCCACCCAGATCCAGAAAGTGGCGAAGGGTGAAGCCGAAGCCTCCAAATCCTGGGGCATCGTGAAGTATCCGCATGCCGATGGCATCGCTCCGGGCACCACACTCGGAACCATCACCAGTCTGTCCATCAGCCAGGGATCCAAGAAAAAAGATGCCGCTTGGGATTTCGTGAAGTTCGTCACTAGTTCCGACTGCGCTGCCGTCATCGCCAAAACGGGGACGCTTCCAGCCATCATGTCCGATGCTGTCGTCAACGAGATTTCCGCCATGCCGGGCTTCCCTGCCGACGCGAACAGCAAAGATGCGTTGCATGTCACCAAAGCATACCTTGAGATGCCATTGAACGACAAAGCGGGACAGATCGAGACCGTTCTCAACCAATGCCACGATGAGATCATGACGTACAACATCACAGTGGATGCAGGTTTGAAGAAAATGAGTGAACAAGTCCAGAAAATCATTGACGCCAAATGACCGCCAAGTGATGCAACTGCCGGAAGAGGTCAACCCTCCTCCGGCTTTTTTCGATAATAGGGAAATCTCATGTCCAGCAGAAAAGCAATCATCAAAAAAAACCTTGTCGCATACTCTTTCATAGCGCCGAATTTCATCGGATTCGCACTCTTTACGCTGGTGCCGATGATCTTCGCCTTCATCCTGGCCTTTCTCGATTGGGATGGTTCGCCGTACAATCCCATGCATTTCGTAGGCTTCAAGAACTTTGTCGATCTCGCTGACGACGGGCAATTCACCGCAGCTTTCAGGAACACCCTCGTCTACACCGTACAGACCGTACCGTTCACGTTGGTGACGTCCCTGCTGCTTGCCCTGTTGCTGAACCAGAAATGTAAAGGGCGGAATTTCTTCAGAACGGTAAGCTTCTTCCCCTATGTGGCTTCCATGGTGGCTGTCACCGCCGTCTGGAACATGTTGTTCAACCCCGGCATGGGGCCGGTTAACGAACTTCTCAGGAAACTGGGCGTAGAAAATCCCCCTGGCTGGTCCGCCGACAAAGATTGGGCGATGACCACCATCGTCCAGTTCTCAGTCTGGAAATACATGGGCTATTACATGATCCTGTACCTCGCAGGCTTGCAAGGCATCAACCCGGAACTGTACGAAGCCGCCAACTTGGATGGCTGCAACGGCTGGCAACGGTTCTGGAACGTCACCGTCCCGCAACTCTCGGCCACAACGTTCTTCGTGGTGGTCATGCTGGTCATCCAGTGTTTCAAGGTATATGACATCGTCTACATGGTCACCCAAGGAGGGCCCGGAACGGCCACTTTGGTGATGGTCTACGATATTTACAATAAAGCTTTTGTGTACTCGTCCTTCGGTGCGGCAAGTGCGGAAGCCATCGTTTTGTTCGCCCTCGTTCTGGGCGTGACTTTGGTCCAATTCCGCGGACAACACAAACTGGAGGCGTGAGATGCAGATCATCAGCGCAAAAGAAAAAGCCATACAGACCATCATCTACATCCTGCTCATCCTCTGTGCCATGGTCATGGTCCTGCCTTTCCTCTGGATGCTTTCCGCATCCCTGAAACTCGATAAGGATGTGTTCTCATTTCCCGTCCAATGGATACCAAGCCATCCCCGTTGGGCGAACTATCAGGAGATATGGACGAAAATCCCCCTGATGACGTTCGTGAAAAACACGGTCAAGCTGACGATCATCGTCACCTTGCTCCAGCTTTTCACCAGTTCGTTCGCCGCATATGCGTTCGCCAAGCTGGATTTCAAGGGACGCAACACGTTGTTTCTCGGCTACATCGCAACCATCGCCATGCCGTGGCAGGTCTACATGGTGCCCCAGTTCGTCCTGATGAGCAAAATGGGACTGAACAACACCCATACTGCCATCATCCTGCTGCAGGCGTTCTCCGCCTTCGGCGTGTTCATGATGAAACAGTTCTATACCAGCATCCCCTCAGAACTGTGCGAAGCGGCGCGTGTCGACGGCATGACGGAGTACGGCATTTACTGCAAGATCATGCTGCCCCTGTCAAAACCGGCGCTTTCCACACTTACCATCTTCACGTTCGTCAACACGTGGAACGATTTCCTTGGACCGTACATCTACCTCACCCGTCAGGAATTGAAGACCATCCAGATAGGTTTGAGGATGTTCATCAGCCAATATTCCCAGGAATACGGACTCATCATGGCCTCATCCGTCGTCACGTTGATACCCGTCCTCATCGTGTTCCTTTCCCTGCAACAGTACTTTGTACAGGGAATCGCCACCTCTGGGTTGAAAGGATAAACCATGATCGCACCCATTACGCCGGAAGAACGGGAACAAGCCATACAGGATGCGCTTGCCATCATCAGAAGGAACATCCCACGCTATCAAGGTTGCTGTCAGAACCATTCTTCGCTCCATGGATGGTACCCCACCTGCAAGAATGACCAATGGACCACCGGTTTCTGGCCGGGCGAACTGTGGCTTTCCTGGGAATTCACCCACGACGACGCCTGCAAGAGAAGCGGAGAGGAAGCCGTAGACAGCTTTCTTGAGCGTATCATACGGAAAACCGCCGTGGATCATCATGACATGGGATTCTTGTACACACCATCCTGTGTCGCGCCGTTCCTTTTGACGGGAAACGGAAAAGCACGGGAAGCGGCCCTCCTCGCCGCCGACCAACTGACCACCCGTTTCCAGAAGACCGGAGGCTTCCTGCAGGCATGGGGCGTGATGGGACGGAAGGAAGACTACCGCTACATCATCGATTGCCTGCTTAACCTGCCACTCCTCTACTGGGCGAGCGAACAGACAGGCGAAAACCGATATAGGGATATCGCCTTGACGCACACGGCCACCTGCCTGAACCATTCGTTCCGCAACGACTTCTCCACCTACCACACCTTCTTTATGGATCCGGTCACCGGAGAAGGAGTACGGGGAGAGACCTGCCAAGGTTACCGCTCCGATTCGTCTTGGGCACGAGGGCAGGCATGGGCCATCTATGGGCTGGCCCTCGCCTACAAATACACCAAGGATTCCAAGTTGCCTTCCCTGTTCGACGGTGTCGTCCATTACTTCCTGTCCCGTCTCCCCGAAGATATGATTCCGTACTGGGATCTCATGTTCCAAACCGGAGACGAACCACGGGATTCCTCTTCAGCCTCCATCGCCGCCTGCGGCTTGTTGGAAATGGGTCGTCTGCTCGCTACCGACGCTTATGAGAAGACGGCAAAAGAGCTTATGGGAAGTCTGGTGCGTTCCTGTCGGGTAAAACCGGATGATGACGCCAACGGCTTGGTCTATCATGGCACGTATTCGAAGAAGTCCCCCTATAACAGCTGTACGGAAGAAGGCGTAGACGAATGCGTCAGCTGGGGAGACTATTTTTATCTTGAGGCCTTGATGCGTCTGGAAAACCCCTCATGGCGCTCCTATTGGTGAGACGTATGGATGCTACCTCCTTCTTCAGACAAAACGAAAACTGTTTCTTCAGCGACGGGAAGGCCTGTGCGGCCTATGCCTGGCGTCACGACAAACGAACCTGCAGGAAAATCATCGGATTGGCCGATCAGACGGTCCGGCAGGAATTCGTGTTCAACCTCCGATGGGATCTCGAGCAAACGGCAAAACCGGTGGTTTTCCCCACCACCATCGACTGGCTCAAACAACCGGGGGATGATCCCGAGTTCGTCTATGCGTTCAACCGGATGCATTACTGGCTTACGCTGGGACAGGCATACGTATTGACCGGAAACGAGGATTATCCGCGTGCGTTCGTCAGGCAACTGGAAAGCTGGGTGCATGAGGTCAAAAAGGAAGACCCTGCATCCGCAAAGGCGTGGCGAAGCATCGAAGCAGGCATACGTATGGAATATTGGATGAAAGCCATACGGTATTTCAAATCTTCCCCGGCCATCACACCGGAAGTTCTTGAACTGTTTGTCTCCTCAATGCGCCTGCATATGGAGTTCATTATGGGGATATGGGACAGTTACAACCTGCTTTCCAATTGGGGTGTGCTGGCAAACCATGGATTATTCGTAGCCTCTGCAATGCTTCCTCAGGATGGATTCACAGAAAAATGCACAAAAGAGGCCATCAGACGACTGGATGCGGAACTCCGCATCCAAATCTATGATGACGGCGTGCACTGGGAACAAAGCGCGATGTACCACAATGAAGTGCTCCATGATTACCTGGATGTGTTGATCCTCGCAAAGGCGAAACACCTGCCACTTCCCCAAGGGTTTCCGGAAAGGATCCACCAGATGGCCACGGCGGCAGCCATCTGGCAAAAGCCCGACGGCACGGAACCGCAGAGCGGAGACAGCGACAGGATCGACCAGCGTGATCTTGTCCAAAAGGCATCCATCGTATTCTGCGATCCGTTTCTCAGAAGCAAAGGCGGAAAACATCTCTGTTATGATGCCCTGTGGGATGTCGGCGCCAAACATGCGGCGTTGTACGAGGCGATGGCACAAAGGAAGGACAACTTCCTTATGCACGTACTGCAAGATAGCGGACAGGTGTACTACCAGCATGGCGGGACATATCTCCGTTTCAAGACCGGCACTTTGGGTGCGGGACATGGGCATGCGGACCAACTCCATCTGGACGTGTTTGCACGGGGGCAAGACATCCTTGTTGATCCGGGGAGGTACACGTACGTACCAAAATCGGATCGGTATGAGTTCAAAGACAGCGCCTCACACAATACCTTGACCATTGACGGAAAAGGCAGTTACGCCTGCAAGGACAGCTGGGAATACTCCAAAATGAGCAAGGCCTTCGGCTTGAACTGGAAGGAAAAAGACAAACTCTGCTTCTTTCAGGCAGGTCATCTCGGCTATTACCAGGATGGGGTATTCGTCACCCGAAGGGTCATCGTCCTCTCCTGCGACCTAATCGTCATCCTTGACGCCATCTATGCGGACAGACCGCATGTGATGGAATCCCATCTTCATTTCGGTCCGCAGGGGAAGGTCACCGTCGACGGCACGGATTTTGCCTACCATGGCGTTAAGACCGATGTTTTTTTCAAAACGGTCAATGCGGAAGCCATTACCCAAGAAGATACCAGATATTCGGAACGGTACAACCAAGCGGTTCCGAACGACAGTCTCACCATCATCAGGAAGACCGACGGTTTCGCTTCGCTCTACACCGTAATGAGTATCGGGAAACCGGTTGAAGTTGAAAAAGCGCCGGTCAAGAGTAACTTCAAAGGCACCCTTTTTCCGGACGAAAAGGTGGAAGCGTTACGCGTCAACGATTGGATCGTCGTGACAAGCCATCAGGAATGGGGTTCCCCCACAGACAGCTTCAACGTGTGCGGTCATACCGGCTGGGGACAGTGTGTCGTCTTCCGTGCCGAGGACAACGATATCGGCACGGTACTGGAATACTGAGTCACTTTTCTCTAGACCTTGGGATGGTTTATCCATATATTATCGGTGAGTAAAGGATGATAATACCATGAAAACAACCATACAAACAAAAGGGATGATGTGCATGGGCTGTCAGAAACGGCTCACGACGGCACTGGACAATGTAGAGGGCATCCATGATGTGGACGCATCGTTCAAAACGGGGAAAGTCAACTTCACCTATGATTCCGATGAAGCTTTGGAAAACGCCAAAGAAGCTATTGAGGACACCGGATACGAGGTAGTCTGACATGGAGAAAAAGGACATCTGCGTGGGGAACATGGAATGCGCGGCCTGCAGCGCATCAGTCGAGCGTGTCCTGAAACGGCTCGATGGGATGCGGCAGGTGTCGGTCAACCTGGCCACGGAAAAAGCCCATGTGGAATATGACCCGGACCAACTTTCCATGGAAAAGATCGAACAGACCATCAGAAAAGCCGGTTTCACCGTCATGGAAGACGAACAGGAACAGAAAATCAAGAAAGATACCCAAATGGTTTCCAGAAAGATCCGTCTGTTGGTTTCCATCGCCATCTCTGTTCCCTTGATGGTCTTCTCCATGGGCCATATGTTCGGCCTTCCCACCTTCCCCCCTATCGTGCAGATGCTCCTCGCAACCCTGGTGATGGGGTGCGGCTACACGTTTTTCACCCAAGGTTACAAGAACCTGTTCCTGCTCCACCCCAACATGGACAGTCTGGTAGCTGTCGGCACAACGGCCAGTTATGTCTATTCTGCCGCCAACATGTTCAGGGGCGAGCATATGCACCTGTACTTTGAAGGTGTTGGGACGATCATCACGCTGGTCATGCTGGGCAAGTACATGGAAGCGAAATCCAAGGACAAAACCGGGGCTGCCATCCGGAAACTGATGGAACTTGCGCCCCAGACAGCCACGGTCATCCGCAACGGGCTTGTCAGCGTCATCGGTGCGAAACGGGTTGTCGTCGGGGATGTCGTGCTGGTCAAACCGGGTGAGAAAATCCCGGTAGACGGAGTCATCACCGAGGGAACGACATCCGTGGACGAATCCCTCCTGACTGGTGAAAGCATGCCTGTGGAGAAACAGACCGGTGATACGGTTTATGGCGCTACGATCAACACCACAGGGGCGATCACCTACAGGGCAAGCAAAGTCGGTTCGGACACGGCGCTGTCGGGCATCATCAAGCTGGTGCAGGACGCCCAAGGTTCTAAAGCCCCGATAGCACGTGTGGCAGACAAAGTGGCTGGATATTTCGTCCCTGTCGTCATGGCTATCGCTTTGGCGGTCTTTCTGGTCTGGAAACTGACCGGATCGGAATTTGACTTCGCGCTGAATTGTGCGGTGAGCGTACTTGTCATCGCCTGTCCCTGCGCCCTGGGGCTCGCCACGCCGATAGCCATCATGGTCGCCAGCGGCAAAGGTGCCCAAATGGGAATCCTGTTTTGCGACGCCGGTTCCATCGAGGAACTGCACTCGGTGAAAACCATAGCCTTTGACAAGACAGGAACCCTCACGCAAGGCAAACCTGTGGTCACGGACATTCTCTCTGAGAACCCATCCCAAACCCTTGCCCTCGCCGCTTCGCTTGAGCAAGCCAGTGAGCATCCACTTTCCAAAGCCATCGTCCAAAAAGCCCAGGAAGAGGGACTCTCCTTGCGCAAGGCCACTGATTTTCTGGCTGTCGTCGGTGAAGGTGTCATCGGCAATGTCGATGGCAGACCAGTGAAGATCGGTAACGGCAAACTCATCGACATCCCCGCAACCAGCGTACAACAGATGGAAAAATTGTCAGGGGAAGGCAAAACTCCGCTTGCCGTCTCTTCCGACAACAAAATCATCGGCATCATAGCGGTGGCGGATACCTTAAGGAAAGAAACAAAAGAAACCATCAGAGAACTGGAAAAGATGGGCGTCAGGACAGTGATGCTTACCGGCGACAACGAACGGACGGCGAAAGCCATCGCCGGAGAATGCGGTGTCCGTGCGTATTTCGCAGGACAACTTCCCGGACAGAAGGAAGCGACCATCAGGAAACTCAGGGAAACATACGGTGCCACCGCCATGGTGGGGGATGGTATCAACGATGCCCCCGCGCTGGCACAAGCCGATACAGGCATCGCTGTCGGAAGCGCCACCGATGTCGCGCGGGAATCAGCGGATGTGGTTCTTGTCCGCAACAACTTGCAAGATGTTGCGAAAGCCATCAGACTCTCCCAGGCGACCATGCGCAACATCAAGCAAAACCTTTTCTGGGCGTTTTTCTACAACTGTCTCGGCATCCCCATCGCAGCCGGAGTGCTCACCCTGTTCGGCGGTCCTTCCCTCTCTCCGATGGTCGCAAGCCTCGCCATGTCGCTTTCCAGCCTCACGGTAGTGGGCAATGCACTGCGTCTGAACCGTTTCACAGCGTAACAAGTCCCCTTTTGCGTTTTTTTTGACACACTTTCAGCTCTATTGAAAAACATCATTTCACAAATACATCAACATACGTACATTTCCACAATTCGCTCAAAAATGGAGATTTACGTAATGAAGAAGAGATTTGTATTGGTGTTGGCTCTGATTTTGATGGTCTCTGCGACATTGTTCGCCGCAGATGAAAAGAAAGCTCCGGCTGTCAAGTTTTCCGGATGGGGCAAATTCGGGTATAAGTTCACGTTCGCTGACGACAACGGCAGCGCTGCTGAATGGAAGAGTCCTGAAGGGCGTCTGAATTTCCATATCACCGATGGTGAAGGAATGTGGGACTTGACGTTCAAGAATCTCACCAAATTCAGTGGCGATTATGGCATCACCGTCGGTGCATATGTGAGTCTTTCCAAAGCGATGAAGCAGTATATGGATATCGATACCAAGGATTTCAGTTTCGGATATGGCATCGGTGCCAGCACTTCCAATGATGTGCTTTCCGTGTATAGTGATGCTTCCGGCAATGATTACGATGACGTATATGCAAGCAATGGCGGCCAGGTAATGTATTTTGATGGCGCCTATGCCAAGATTGCCAAATTCAAGCTTGCCTTCTCCCCTGTATATACCACAGCAAGCGCAAGCGGTGACAAAACCTCTTCTGCTACAATCGGCGCTTCCGCAACGTTCGCACCCGTCGAAGGTGTTGGAGTCGGTGTCGGATATGTCAACAAAGGCGGATTCGACTATATGGATGGATTGACATACAAGTCCACTGGTGCAAGCTTCAAATTCGTATATGACAATCTTCTGAATGCCACAGTTAATGTAGACATCGCCAAATTGGCCGATCTGAAGTTCAAGTTGGCTTTGTCCGCAAACGAGATTTTCGGTAACAAAGGCCAAGAAGTATTCTATGCAGCAGGCAAAGCAACAGGCGCAACTGCCGACAATGATGACAATTACAACTTTGCGTCATGCGAACTCGCCGGTGGCGTGGATGCATGTGACGCTTTTGCTGAGTTCGGCATGTTGTCCTCGAACAAAGACGATTTCGACAATGTCTACTACTTGTATGTGCAAGCGAACCTGAACATGGTGAAGAATCTGCCGATCGACATCTACTTTGAAAATCCCAATATGGCTGCTGATGATTTCACCTGCAAAGTCGGTGCGGATATCGGATACAAGATGGGCAGCGCAGCTTACAACTTGAATGCTGAATATCAAAACAAGTATTATTCCGGTCTTACCAACAGCGATGGCGACAAAGTCGGTTCTTTTGCCATCACACCGTCCGTAAAGATTTCTTTCTAATCTATTGACCTGTGTATCACATGCCACGGCCTCCCTGCAGGGAGGCCGTTTTCGTCAATACATGGCAAAAGAAAAGCATACCAACAAACATTTTTGTTCAGATACCAACAAACACTTTTACAACTCACTCAATCTTTTTTTCCAAACATACACAATCGTAACGATTGTACTTCTTCCTTATTGGATAAGCTTTTATCATGCAAACAACCGATATGCGGGGAAATGCCAATTTACTGGCGAAAACCTGGGCTTTGCCTGAAACGGTACGGATTGCGATTGGTGAATGAGGGAGGAGGAGTCTCATGTATGAGTCGGTCATCGATACGGTTATGGACAATTTGTTGAGGAACACGGAAGTGCAATTTTCGGAACCCCAACGGGATTCGATCCGGGTGGCGATCCAAAAATCGCTTTCCACATATGATATCAACCCGAAGGCTACGAAGCGTACGACGACGGAACAGAACCAAGAAATCATCGAATCGTTCCTTGCCGCCAAGTCATTGGAAGGTTGTTCCGATAAAACGCTCCATTATTACAGAGTTACCATTGAAGAGACGATCAGGTGCATCAATATCCCCCTCACCGTCCTTTCCACCGATGATCTCCGCAGATATCTCGGCAACTACCAATCGACCCGTCATACGGGCCGTGTGACCATGGACAACATCAGGAGAATTCTATCCAGTTTCTTCACTTGGCTTGAGGATGAAGACTACATCATCAAAAGTCCTGTGCGGAAAATCCATAAGGTCAAAATCGCTCAAACGGTAAAGGAAACCCTTACAGATGAAGAAGTTGAGAAAATTCGCGAAGCTTGTACCACTTTGCGGGATCTCGCCATCATCGATATGCTGATCTCCACAGGGATGCGTGTCGGAGAATTGGTCCTGCTCAACAAAGCTGACATCAATTATCAGGAACGGGAATGCAAGGTTCTGGGAAAAGGGAACAAAGAACGTGAGGTTTACTTCGATGCAAAAGCCAAAATGCATATTGAGGATTATCTCGCTTCCAGAAAGGATTCTGATCCTGCCCTTTTTGTGGAATTGAAAGAACCCCATACACGGATGACCATCAGCGGCATCGAAGTACGGGTAAAAGCCATCGGGTTGAAGGCGATCGGAAAACGGGTGCATCCCCATAAATTCCGCAGGACTTTGGCGACTATGGCCATCGACAAAGGAATGCCAATCGAACAGGTCCAGACACTTCTTGGCCATGTGAAGATTGACACTACCCTCCACTACGCCATGGTCAATCAGGAAAACGTAAAGATTTCTCACCGAAAGTATATTGAATGACTGGTCTGAACCAACCGTATACCCATAGAACTCCCCAACAAGAGTTCTATTTTTTTTTGCATAAATATGTTTTTATTACAGTTTGTCTTGTATGTTATTCATAAATAATGTGTTTTTTACATACAAATTGGCATTTACGAGCATAAAAAGATTATATACAATATTTATCACAACACGCAAAAGTGTACACTAATTTAACAAATTAGTCTATTCGTATCCTTAGGTTACCACCAGTATTATGAACATGGTGGTATATTCATATTTTACTCCTTAGGGAGATGTGTTTCCAAAGGAAAGGCCATGCTTGAGTACAGGCCATCAAGGAAAAACTGCCAAGTGAGAATCACAATGCCATCCTCAATATGCGGATGCTCCTCCCTGCAAACAACGATGTGCCGTCGAAAGATCCCTTCCACACAAAATGCTTCCAATCCTTTCAGATGCTTGTCCTGTAAATTCCTTGTGCTTTTCACTTCAATGGCCAGATTGTCACCACAGTGAAACAAGATCTGTGCTGATGCTTCCCTCCTCACTAGTCGGCAAGATTGCTTACAAGATGAATACTGAGTACGTCAACGCGAAAAATGGTAATTCCTTTTCATCCAGATTGGTTTCTGACTTGTTGGTTGTTTATCTCAGGAAGAACTACATTTCCTCCAGCGCCAAGCATTCCTGGTTGACAGCATAACCTTCCAATTCCTTGCTTAGCTTCTCAATCTTCATCGAAAGGAGCTTTGGATCATAACGTTTCCTTACACGTTTCACTTCATAGGCATCCGCCATATGGATGTTGAGAGCGATGATGTCAATCTCATCTTCGCCCTGAAGTACTGTGCAAGAACATGTCCGCTGTAGGTCTGATATTCCTTCTCGATGATGTCTCTCAGAAGATCATGACGATGGATTTCCAGCAGTGTTTGGTTCGCATAGGAAAAATGGAAGCACTATGCCATGGAGGGGTCGGTGATGCCCCAATGGATCGACCTTGAATTCGGCTTTGATAACAATGGACGTGACGGTTTCACGATGGAGTAGACCTTCTCAAGGTTGTTCAGGTACATGCCGGAGTTCTTCCCGATGACCGAGTCGATCTCTGCCTAGGTGTTCTTTCCTCCTGCGATGCATTGCAGGAGGGTGAAGTATGTCCCTTATTCCTTGCCGATCTCCAAGATGAAATCGTTTCTGCCATCAGAGAGGAATGGAGAATCCTCTTGGGTGGTTGCATCAAGCATCCTCCCCTTTGTGGCAGCCCCCTGCTCCATGAGAAGGAACACATACCGTGGGATGGCACCTGTGAGGTAGTACAGGCAGAGAAGGTCGTCGGGGGAATATGCAGGGTTGTACGTGCCGAGTATTTCTTTCAATGTCTTCACGGGAAACGGACGGATGACCATCTGGGAAGTCAGCCTCCCGTACAATGGCTGCGTTCGTCTTGGAACAGGCAGACCATCATGGAGTAGATGGAGCCACAGACGATCAAATGCTTTTTTGCCTTTCCGGCATACCGTGCCCACAAGTCCTGCTTGTCACCGTAAATACCGTCACCACATATTGGAAATCCTGGAACTCATCAATGACCACTGTCAGTTGCCGGGTGCAGGATGCGTCCAGCAAGGTTTGGAACAACTCAGGGAACCTCACAGGAACACCGAGGATGGGGAGATTGAGCTTTCCTTGATTTGCTGGAGAAAGTCTTCACAAAGTGCCTTCTCCGCCATCCGCTTGACGAACAGATATACAAAGGATTTCCCCTCCAAAGCATGGAGAAGCAATTTGGTCTTCCCGATTCGGCGTCTCCCCGTGACCATGGTGAACACGGCATGTGTCTGTGATTACCTGTTCCGCTCCTCCAAAAGCCCAAGTTCATGATTCCTAACGTAGAACTTTCCCATATAGCTTCCTTATTACTATAATCCGTATTAATTTACTATTTTTATATTGTAAGATTTAATAAACGGTAAGGCCTCATCCGTTCAAAGAACGGCGGGACTCAGATGTATCTCATCCAATCCCCAAAAATTTCCAAATGCATGCCTAGGGAAGCGCAAACATTCATTATCGCGAGAAACACCGTCCATTTGCATCAAACAATTTGCTGTTTGTATTTCCATTTAACCAACAAAGAGCAAGTTTAATTGGAAAAGGATGGTTCCTTCTTTTCGATGCGTAAATGGAGATTTACGTAATGAAGAAGAGATTTGTTTTGGTGTTGGCTCTGATTTTATTGGTTGCTTCTGCGAGCTTGTTCGCAGATCCTACTCATGTTACGGTAACCGGCAAAGCACGCATTGGGTATAAGTTTACTTTTACTGATGGTTCCAATCCTGCGTCGGCTTCAGCAAAAACAAACATCATTTATTTGGATAGCCTTGCTGTCAAAGGTGATGTTTTTAAAGTGTCCTTTAGTGATGTCTTGGGTGCTTCCTCTGATGATGATTGGGATTCAAAAGGAACCGCTGAGATTTATGTTGACAAAGTAGCCAAAGCCGCAGGAAACGATTGGGGTGATTTTACTCTTACCATTGGTGGCGGTAATAAGACCAACGCATCTGCTCCTATTGTATACAGTGATCCAAACAGCACGGTAAGTGATAATAACTATGCCCGTCTGAGAATGACTGGTACTTATGTAGCATATGCTAACATCGGCTATACGAAAATGTTCAGTTTGTATGTTTCTTATACACCGATTGATTGGAATACTGACAACAAGACTTATCCAATCATGGCCAGTGCTATGGTTGCTCCTGTTGATGGTGTTTCCTTCACTGCTGGTTGGACTGCTTACGCAAACAGAAAAGCTGTTGCTGGTGACTATAAGAAAGGTGCTATCGGCGGATCTGTCTTGGTTGATGTGAAAAAGCTTGCTAAGCTTGATTTCGATTTGAAGGCTTCTGCAATTGACACCCTGTACCTTGATGATAGTGATTCTGCTACTGATCAGGCTGCAAATGATTTGTTGGCGGCAGTAAGTGGTGGAATGAGTTCTTGGGCAGCTTATGTTGAGTTCCAGTCCTTTGGTAATGCTGTAAAAGATGGAAAGAGCAAATTCAATGCCATCGGCAAATTCACTTACAAAGGCATCAAGAATGTGTCTCTGTATGGTAAGTACACGATGAACGACATTGCTGAGAGAGATGGCAATAAGATTAATATCATCGGTTTCGGTGGTTCTTATGCTATGGCTCCTCTTACTTTTGCCGCTGACGCTTCTATTACCCTTCAGAAAGATGCAAAGACTTCATTCTCGATTACTCCGTATTGCACGATTGTTTTCTAATCCTGTAATGAACGAAAGAGCCCGTTTTTTAACGGGCTCTTTTTTTTGTACATTTTTTAAAGATTAAAATATGAAATAAGAGAAAATCTTGTTTCCCATCAGTAAAATTCAATATACATACTTATTCAACAATGTAATCTCATACACTATTTCCCTGAATATCATTTCCTTAAAAGTCATTCTTTTATAGTTGAGTACGATAATCTTCAATTTAGAAAAAAAATAACTAATCAGGTTGTTTAGCCAAAAAAAACAAACGAAAGCGTATTTGAGAAGAGTTGAGATAGGAATTTGAAAGCGATAGTTAGACAGTACCCCAGCTGCCAGGATACCATCCTTTCTTCTTTTGGAATGGGCGGATAGTAAGGTAATCTTGTCAGTGGATGAGGTATGTCCCCAGGCCACTTTGCCTACAACCCTGATACCTGTTTCATCAAAACGAACCACAGGAGAATTGATGACAGCATCTTTCAATCCTGGGATAACCTTCTGATCACAAAGCTTTGCATATTCCTTGATGATGTCGCATACGGTACCGTAACTCATCCCAAGCCCACTGATCTGGTTGACCAATTCACAGATTCTGGAGTTGCTGACCATTCCAAACGCACTGAGCGCAACCAAAAGAGCCTTCAGGTTTGATCCATACTGCATAGGAGCCGACGCTTCTTCTGGAAAAAAACCACTGATGGCTTTCCCATTCTTGGGACAGACGGTTGACACACGATCATATTGAGTCTGCATAGCCAAAACAACAACATCAACCACGTTATGAGATTCAGCAACTGTCGCCTTTTTCTCGCAAGCCACTCCGCAATGGCAGTTCAAGCATTCTGTGGAAGGCATCTGCGCTTTGTATCAATAGTGGGGGTTAACGATAATGTGGAACTCTGTTGATGGAGGATGCCTTTGGCCGATTGAAGAAATCTGTCGAAGATGGTTTGCTGCTGTTGCGGCTGTTCATGTTAAGTCCGGCTTCAAGTTCAGCAAACCTTTCGTCTTTTTAGCCTTAGCCGTTATGCTGATTCCTGCACTCAACAAGAATTGTCAAGACATATTTGGACACAATAATCAAAAATGACTCTATTAATTCTAAAGAACTATTGAAAGTATTACCGAAGCTCGAAATTGAAAAAGGTTGAGTAAAAAATTATCAAATTAGGATACCTAAGTATTTACATAATTATCTTCATTAACAACAAATATTTTATAAAAATTACATTGCATAAATACGCATTTATAACAATAACACTCACAAGTTGTTGATACTGTTTCTGCTATCTTTATGAGAAGGATGAGGGATATATGATTGATGCCGTTATTGAACAAGTGATTTCTTTGCTTATGAAAGCAAAAATCAATCCATTTTCTGAGAATCAGAGGACTGAAATCAAATGCGCCATGAAACAGGTGCTGTCTTCGTATGTAATTCAGATGAAACAACCTGAAAGCTACGATGTCGAGAAGCAAAACAAAAAAATGGTGGAGTCTTTCCTGTCAGCGAAATCCGTTGAAGGATGTTCATCGAAAACCATCCACTACTATCGAACAACGATTGAGGAATGTCTTGTCTCCATAAGAACCTCCATCCCTTCCATTTCCACTGATGAATTGAGGAACTACCTTTCCCGTTTCCAAGATGGACATCATGTGAGCAAAGTAACTATGGATAATGTACGAAGGATCATGTCAACGTTCTTCGCATGGCTTGAGGATGAAGACTATATCATCAAGAGTCCGGTACGGAAGATCCACAAGGTGAAGATCATGCAAACCGTTAAGGAAACCCTTACGGATGAAGAAATTGAAAAGATCAGGGAAACCTGCACCACTGCCCGTGATCTTGCCTTGATAGACGTTCTCCTGTCCACAGGGATGCGTGTCGGGGAGCTTGTGCTTCTCAACAGGGAAGACATCAACTTCCAAGAACGCGAATGCAAGGTCCTTGGCAAAGGCAATAAGGAACGGGAGGTCTATTTTGATGCAAAAGCGAAGATGCATGTCCTTGAGTATTTGAATTCACGCAAGGACGACAATCCCGCATTGTTTGTCTCCTTGAAGAACCCTTTTGAAAGAATGACCATCACCGGCATCGAGATACGGGTCAAGCGAATCGGACTGAAAGCGATCCACAAGCGAGTCTATCCACACAAATTCAGGAGGACGCTTGCAACGATGGCAATCGACAAAGGGATGCCCATTGAGCAGGTTCAAAATCTACTTGGACATGTAAAGATAGATACTACAATGCATTATGCAATGGTCAACCAAGAAAATGTGAAATTGTCCCACAGAAAGTTCATCAGTTAATCCTATGCCATTGTTGTTCGATATCCCTGCATTATATTGCAGGGATATTTTTTTCTGGAATATGAATAACCATGCAAAATAGGAAATATTTGTATATAATTTTTTGTCTTGGAAACTGTTAATGTGATAAATGCGTATTTATGTATGAAAATAAATACCCCAATTCTCATTAGAAAACTATTTATCTTATTTACATAGTAAATCAATAATAATGTCAATTCAAATTATGATTTTTTTATTATTATTTGTGAAACAGCCATATGATAGTTTTCTCTATTGCAAATTAAAAGTCGTAATATATATTTATTATTTAGTAATAATTGATAATAATCAATGAATGTTTAAAACCCAAAGCTTAACATTTATCAGCACTTACCATAAAAGGAAAAGGTCCGCCTTCCGACGGACCTTAATCTGATAGGATATCAGGTTAGAAACCAATCTGTGCGTAAGTGGTGATGCCGAATGCCTTCACATCATCAGCACCACTAGCTTTGGTCAACTGGAAGTACGGCTCACCGCAGAACTTGATTCCTGCGAGGGTGTAAGTGGCACCAACAGTAATCTTGGAAACATGGTCAGTGGACTTGAAGTTGTTCAAATCGTAGGAAGCATAGAGACTTGCATTCTTGATGCCAGAATAGGTGGCTTTGACCTGCATGCCATTCTTGTTATTGTCAGAATTTACACCATCAAAGGAGCCACGATACTCGACATACCCGCTGATGGTCTTATATCCACCAGTCAAAGCACCATCAAGGAAGGTGAGCTTGACATCGTTGTCAGATGTGTCTTTGGCATAATAGCGAAGGTGGGCACTTGCTCCAACCTTGACATCCTTGTCCAACTGGGCAAGCTTGGCGATATCAGCGTTCACAGAAGCATCAAGACCAGTCTTATAATCCGTACTCTTCTGCTCGTCATAAGCCCTGTTCGCGAATCCACCAGCTACGCTGACGCCATCAACTGGAGTAACCAAGGCACTCAGTACCATCCTGAATTCCTTGTCGGAAGCTGCGGCGACACCAACGGACGGATCAAATCCAAACCTGACCTTCACCATTTTTGCATAGCCGACGGTCAATGCAGTGGAGTAGACACCAGTGTTCTCCAAATAGTATTCGTTCCCAAGAGGATCGGAATACGCCCACAAAGCAGCGGTATGTGTGGTGTTGCCAATGCTCAAATCAACAGTCACGTCCTTCAGGTCGACATTGGCGGTCTTCAACGCCTTGTCCAAGGAGATGGTTGCTGCACTGCGTGTCCCTGTCAGGGTAGCCGGAGATAAATTGATAATATCACTATTGTTCAGAACCAAGGCACCACTGAAATTAATACTCCAGATGCCATCTTTGTCAGCGACATTCATGTAAGTCCTGCTTTCAGCACCAGTCGCCCTTTTCACTGCAGTGACAGCAAGCTTGTTGTCATTGTTCCACACAAACTTATATCCAGCCCTAAACGAACCTGTGATTTTGACATCCGCAAACACACTCGCGGAAGCAACCAACAAAATCAGAGCCATCACCAAAACAAATCTCTTCTTCATTACGTAAATCTCCATTTTTGCGTGAGAATAAATTGTAAATTCAGTATGGATACGTATTATGTGACTAGGATGGCGAAAATTTGACAGCAAGGTGAAATAGTGTGTGAAACAGTAGAAGTATTTGTTAATATTGGTTGTTTATGGTTTAATTATGTAGAATATATGGAGACAAACCCTTACTTTGTCAGTTTGGTGAAGGTTACACTGACATAGTTTTTCATTTTGTCATAAAAACCCATTTTCAACCATTCTTCCATTCACCAATCCCAAACCGTCAAATCGCCTTTTATCTTGCATAAGTATACACTTCACCATGCAATTTCAACAACAACTTTCTCATCAATGCTTTTGATGCTCGCTTTTCCTTTATGGAGATTCATGACCTGTTGTACGATCGGAAGACCCAAGCCATTCCCGGTAGAACCCCTACTCTGGTCACCCTTGGTCCAAGGCTCAAAGAAATCCACATTCTCAGGCAATTCCCCCGTATTGGTGAATACCATGGAGTTCCTGCCGATCATCCACAACACATCCTCGGTCGAGGCTTTCAACGCGTTTTTGAGAAGTTCCTTACAGGCGACAAGAAGTTTATCCTGGTCACCTGTGAGATCGGCCTGTGAAGCGTCCACTTTCACACGCTTCCAGACATCACTGGAGAATTGACCGCTTACAAGGTCGACAAATTCCGCCACATCCATCTGTTGGAGATCGGCCTTGGCGTCGGGACTGAGCAACTTCGAATACAAGACAACCGCATTGATGCGTTCCGCAAGTTCGTCATTCTCCTTCTTGATCATCAACATTCCCTTCTGATTGATCGGGAACACTCCGTCGGACATCCCATCCAGAAGCAGTTTCATGCTTGAAACCGGCGTATTGAGGTCATGGGTGATGGAACGAAGCCATTCACGACGGGAAAGTTCATGCCGAAGCAATTGCTTGTCCAAATCCCGGATGGACTGGTTAATGCCCAAATTCTCCTCAACTGTGGTTTGGGGAATGGCGACATCATGCTTTCCTTCTGAAAGGTCTTTCAACGCACTCTGGATACCCTGCGTGTATTTCTGGTTGCGCTTGCTGATCTTCGCGCCCATCCAAAGAGCGACGACCAAGGCAAATGGAATTGACCACAACAGGGGTGTGACGATTCCCCCGAGGAAACGGGACATAGGCTGGTAGGCAAAAGGTGAGAATGCGATGACATCCACATTCGCCACCGCCACACCGTTGACCAAAATGGAAATGGAACCGGCGATATCACGGGCCTTGAGGTTTCCCGGAAGCAGGATTTGCTTCCGTTCGCTTTTATCCTTATACAATACGGAAGTGAACACATCCGATAATCCGATATGCGACTGGGAAACCGCGATGACGTACAAATCCGTCTTGGCTGTAACCGTATGGAACGTCGTCGCATCCAATTGACGGATGGTTCCTTCTTTCATGTTCTCATCAGGATGTTTCCGCTTGTCCGGCAGTTGCATGGGGATGCCGTTCCGGGTCTTCCCGAACGTTGTGACGACCTCCCCGCTGATGTTCTTCAGCAAAAGGCCGCTGACACGATTGTCCGCTGAAGACAGAAGCGCCCTGTCCAGGTTGTCGATGCTCCAACCTTCCTTGGGGACGTCTGTCGCCAACGCTGAGGAAAGCGCCTGCACATATCCTTGGTAAATATCCTGATTCCACCGGCATTGCTCACGCATGCCACTCAAGAACAGAACGGTTACTTGTATGGCGATCATCACAATGATCACGAGCAGAAACCCGATGAAGAGACGTGCAAATTGTTTACGCATCACCTACACCTTATGGTGCCCGACGAATCGGTACCCATACCCACGGACCGTTTCGATCCAAGGGCCATCGCCCAACTTGTTCCTGATATTCTTGATGTGCGTATCGACGATACGGTCATAACTGTCAAAGTTGTAGTCGAAGCACTGCTCCAGTATCTGGGCCCTGCTGATGAGTTGTGGCCTGTTGTGGATCAAGCAGGAAAGGATGCGCCACTCCGCTGCCGTCAGCACGATTGAAACTCCGTCGCAAGTCAGCACATGTTCCACTTCGTCGAAGTTCATCTCATGGTCCTGTACATGGTAGATGCCGCCGTCAGTCTCTTCTTCACCGTTTTTCTTTTTCTCCGTCCTGCGGAGAACGGCCTTCACCCGCATGACCAATTCTTTCGGACTGAACGGTTTTGAAATATAGTCATCGGCGCCAAGCTCAAAACCGAGGATTTTGTCGGACTCCTCAGTCCTGGCCGTCATGAAAATCACGGGTATTTCATATTGGGTCTTCAGTTGCTTGACGAACGTGAACCCATCACCGTCAGGAAGCATCACATCCTGAATCAACAAATCCGGAACCAGACGGGAAAACGCAGCTTTGGCGGTCGCAAGATCGGCGAAAGCCTCGACCTTGTAGCCTGTCAGCTCAAGATACTGCTTGACTCCTTCGCGGATCACGTCATGATCCTCGATGATGTAAATCAACGCGCTTTTCTCCACCGCCTCATCCTTCATGTCCAGCATCCTCCCCGCCTTTCTTCTTCGGTGGCGTCACCTTACGGGCAGTGGAAACCGGCGACCCGGTACCCCGACCCGCAAAACGGTATCCATATCCGCGGACAGTCTCGATCCACTGGGAGCCGAGAGGCCCCATCTTGCTCCGCATATTCTTCACATGGGTGTCGACGATGCGGTCGTAGCTTTCGAAGCTGTAATCGAAACAATGCTCGAGTATCTGGCTGCGGGTGATGAGAATTCCGCTGTTCGAGACGAGATAACTCATGATGCGCCATTCCGCAGCAGTCAACGGGACCGGCTTGCCGTCGATGGAGAACTGGTGGCTGGTTTCATCAAGCGTCAATGTCGAATTGTCCAGAGTCCACAAAGACCCCTTCAGGGAACTGTTGGAAAGCCGGTCGATCCTGCGGAACAACGCTTCCACACGCAGTTCCAGCTCTTTGGACGAATAGGGTTTGCAGATATAGTCGTCGCAACCAAGTTCAAAGCCAAGGATCCTGTCGCTTTCGCTGGTCCTCGCAGTGACAAAGAAAACAGGGAAACTGTAATTCTGCTTCAGTTTTTTGATGAACGTGAAACCATCGCCGTCAGGAAGCATCACATCCTGCAACAACAAATCAGGTACCTGTTTCGCGATGGCCACTTGCAACGCATGCAAATCTTCAAAAGCTTGCACCTCGAACTCATACATTTCCAAATACCGCTTGATGCCCTCGCGATCTTCCGCATCATCATCAACTACATAAATCAGCTTCATGGCACAAATATTACCTTTTCTCCTGCTGTTCCAACAATATATAGGAAAAGGAATACAGCTTACTTTCTGGTTTTACCACATAAACTTCACAAAAACAACACATATTTGAAGTCCTCGCCCAAGCATCCATTTCCTTGTATACTGGAAAGGTGCGTACCAAAACCCTCATTTCGGACAGCATCGCCATCCTCCTATCTCTGGCCGTCATCTTCATGATGGCGAAAACCCATCCCATGGACGGCGGGTCGTTCCTGCAAGTACAGGCGGAAGACGGAACCTACCGTTATCCGCTATCCGAAGACAGGACGCTGACGGTGGACGGACCTCTGGGGAAAACCACCATCTCCATCAAGGACGGAAAAGCCTCCATTGTGGACAGCCCCTGTGAAAACAAGACCTGCATCCATATGGCTCCGATCGGTTCTGACGGGGGTTTTGCAGCCTGCCTGCCCAACGGGGTACTGCTTACCGTGGGTGCGCCGCCCGCACAGGAGGCCATCGATGATGTCGCCAACTGAACGGCGCACCTGCTTTGTGGCTTCCACCACACTGCTTCTGTCCACCTTGGAATACATGATCCCCAAACCGCTTCCGTTTATGAAACTGGGACTTGCGAACCTCCCGCTTCTGATGGTGCTTGACATCTTCGGCTGGAAAGAGTACCTCCTGCTTTCCCTTCTGAAAGTATGCGGTTCCTGCATCATCTCAGGTACCTTGTTCAGCTATGTGTTTCTCTTGGTGTTTCTGGGAGGGATGCTCTCCGCCATTGTCATGAAAGGAGTTTCCTCACTGCTTGGCAGGAACATCTCCCTGCTGGGTTGTTCCGTTCTCGGCGCACTCACGTCCAACTTGGTCCAACTGTGGGTTGCGTCCCATCTGGTTTACGGATCTTCCATTTGGGTGGCCGCACCCCTGTTGCTGTCCATCGGACTGGTCTCGTCCATTGTGCTGGGACTTCTGGCCGAAACCTACCAAAGGAAAGGGCATTTCCTTGACCATGATTTCACCACGCAGACGATCAAACCAAGCGCCAACGAAGCGCATCCTGTGCCGTTCTGCATCCTGTGCTTGGTGCTCGTTTTGCTCATCATCGTGAAAAAACCGCTTCCGTTGGCAATATGCGTCGGCTTTCTGTTCTGTGCCCAGACGGCATCAGGCAGAAGGCCCCGTCTTGCGCCGAATCTCATCCTGTTCTGCTCGATGCTCATGCTCTCCCTCTTCCAACCAGCAGGAAAAGTGTTGCTCTCCTGGGGAAAGCTCGCCGTCACAGAAGGCGCGCTGAAGGAAGCGGCGTTCAAAGCTGCCCGGCTCATCGCCCTGGTGAGCACATCCCAAGTGATGGTCGCCGTCATGCCGCACATCCCCGGTACGTTCTTTGCCATGCTCTCGCTGACACTGGGATATTTCTCTTGCTTCCACGTGGAAAACCACGAGGGGAATCTTCTCCAACGCATCGATGCGGCGCTGGACAGTTCACTTTCGGGGAACGGGAAAACGCCTCGCCCCGCCAAGATTCCCCTAGTTATCGTTTTTTCTGGTATCTGCATCGCCGCACTCATCCTTTTTTGGTGACAAGCGGCCAACAATCCTGTATAACAGAAACACGATGACGGAAACAAACTACCAAGACGCATACTCAACATGCATCGCGTTTTCCCGTGGATTTGAAACCATGGAGCGGGCATTGCAGTTCTGGTGCATGGGGCACAGTCCTTACAAGGACGTCATGCGTTCCCTGTGCAGGCTGGACGGCAACAGCGGATGCGGCTATCCGCCGCTTTGGTTCACCCATCAGGCGGAAACCTATGCTTTCGCCTCGGTGCTCTGCGAACCGGAGAATCTCCGTTCCTGGGTAAAAACCGAACGCTCATTGTCCCCCTCAGCCCGCGAGATGGCGGCATACTGGGAAGACCATCCCGTCATCTGGTGCTATTTCACCATCCTCGCCATCAACGGAAACGACTTCTTCGCCATCAGCGACCGCCTGACGGGGGCGAGTCTTACCCTGTACAGCCCGGCTTTGTCCTGTCTGCTTCAGGATACGGGAAACAAAAACAAACACTTCGTCGCACTCCTCGCACCCAACGGCAAATGCATGCAAAGCTTCGGCATGATCCACTCGAACAATCTCGGGGCAAGCGACCTGGACTTTTTCTGCACCATGCTGGACCAGCAGGCTTACATGAGCAGCGGTTTCTCCAAAGTGGTCTGCGGGCACTTTCTGGATTTCCTCGGCATCGACACGGTGACGTATGTTCCCTCGATGACCCATGAAGGCACCTGGCTGAAGCAGAGCTTCAACAAGATCACTATCGAGAACTTCAATCAGTCGAATTTCTCCGATGCCTGGGATGTTGAACGCAAAGGAACATACGTTGCCGCCACCTTGGTAAAACGTACCGAACTTTTGTCCAAGGCGATCGATGATGACGCCTTCTGGTCCGACATCCCGTTTTCACGCCCGACGCTTTACATCGATGCACGCAACGGAAGCGGATGGCTCCACACATTGGGACGTTCCAGCTACAACGGATTCATCAGGATCATCCGCATGCTCTATCCGATGGTACCGATGGACAAAGTCATCGTACCTGATTATGTGATCTCCCCCTCGATGGTCTATTTGATGGCCAAACAGAAACGCAAATGCCCATGGTCCGATTACACTACCCCGTTTGAAAAAACAGCACTGCTGGACAATGAAGCGGCGAACGTGTTGGAGGTGGTGGCCAGCCATGCGCGACCGATGGGAACGGCATCATTCTTCGCTCTTGGCTATTCGACCATCAGGGATGCCTCAGGGCTGACCATAGGGAAAGGTCCGGTACGCATCAGCGAAGGGCTGAAAAGCGACTTCCGTGATTCAGGGCTTTTTACCGTGGAAATGAATGCCAAGCTGGAGGACGCCGTCAACAAATGGCTGGCCTTCCTGCCTCAGGACGGACAAATCGCCCTCAACCTGTTCTTCCTCCTGTTGTGGTACCATGCCGGATGTTTCAAGGACGTGGAAGCATACGCCTCTGAACTTGCCAAACAACTGCCGTTCCTTTCCAAACGCTACCCGGCTTTCCATCAGGATTTCCGGACCTTCTGTCTGAAAACCATGGTTGAAGACGGCTTGCTGCAACAAGGGAACAACGGAGACGGAACCATCAGGCCGACCCTGAGCTTCGCCTGTTCCGTACTGTGGAAGTGATGGCATGCCCGACATCAAACTGATTTGTCTCGACGTAGACGGGACGCTGGTCGCCGATGACCATACGAGCATACCAGACCTCAACAAGAAGGCATTGGCTGAAGCGATGCGGAGGGGCATCCATATCGCACTTGTCAGCGGCAGACTTTCCACTTCCCTTCATCCGATCCAGAAGAAGGCAGGCATCACCGGCCCGCTGGGTTGTTTCAGCGGCGCATTGGTCGTCGATGAATACGACAAGATACTGGACAGCCATCCCATAACAGAGGAACAAGCGCTCAAAGTCATCGATCTGGCCCGTTCCTGCGACGTGACGACCTTTCTGTTCGGACAACGGCACTGGTATAAGGAAAGACAGGATTACTTCGCGACCTTGGAAGAAGAGATCGCAAGCGCAGGAATCATGACAGAGGATTTCGACTCGCTCATCAAAACAGGGAACCAGCCTTGGTACAAAGTGCTGTGTATGAGCACAGAAGAACAAGTCATCTCTTCAACCAAAGCCCGTTTTCAGGAAGTATTCGGTGATGAACTGAACATCTACCTGTCATCTCCCCGTTACCTCGAGCTTTCCGTCAAAGGCATTGATAAAGGCAATGCGGTTGACGTACTGTTGTCGCACTACAAGCTCCAGAGGAGCCAGTGTATGGCCATCGGGGACTTTTATAATGATATCGGCATGTTTCATGGCGCAGGTCTGTCCGTAGCGATGGGCAACGCACCGGAAGCGGTGAAACGGGAAGCGGATATCGTCACAGCCACCAATGTGGAGGGAGGCCTTGGCAAAGCCATCATGTCCATCCTATGAACAACAACCCTCTCGACATCTACCGAGGTCTTCCGAAGGAAATCTACGTCCTTTCCATCGCCACATTGGTCAACTGTGTGGCGAACTTCGTCTATCCGTTCTTGGCCTTGTATCTTACCAGCCGTTTGGGTTTCAGCGCTGCGGAAGCTGGACGGTACATGACCATCGCTTCGTGCCTGTATGTCCCCGGTTCTTTGATCGGCAGCAAGATCGCAGACAAGTACGGACGAAAACGAGTCATGTTGTTGAGTCAGTTGGCTATGGCCTTTTTCTTCGCGCTGTGCGGCTTTTATGACGGGCAGCTGTCCATAGCATATTTCGTTCTCGCGGCACTCTTTTGCGATGGAATCTGCGATCCAGCGCGAGGGGCTCTGAAAACAGATGTGACCAACTTTGGGAACAGGCAGGCTAGCTTCTCGTTGATCTACCTGTCCCTGAATGTCGGTTTCGCCATCGGTCCGATGGTCGGAGGTTTGTTGTTCTCGACCAACCCCCGCTGGCTGTTTTGGGGCAACGCCATTGCGCTTGCCGCCTCGACCATTCCCGTGTTTTTGATGGTCAAGGAATCGAAACCGGACAAAGAGGCCATCGAACAAAGCAAACGCGGGAATGCCATCGACAAGGCCGAGGATGGAGGGTTGCTTAAGGCACTGCTCACCCGTCCCAGACTTCTCATATTCGCGCTCGCAATGAGTTTCTTCACGTTCGGTTACAGCGCTGTGGGCTTCGCTCTCCCCCTGTTCATCAACAATCTGTTCTCGGCAAAAGGTCCTGCCACCTACGGCAGATTGATGGGATTCACCGGCATCATCGTGGTAGTGGGGAATCCGATCGTCATCTCGCTGACCAAACGAAGGGATCCATTGTCCAATGTGATGCGTGCCGGCATCCTCTTCGCGACGGGGTTCCTGCCGTTCATCTGGTCGAAAGCGCTTTGGCAACTGTATCTGTGCAGTTTTGTCTTCACGGTAGGGGAAGTGCTTTGGGTGAACAACGAACATTACTATGTGGCGAACCATACTCCCATCAGCCACCGTGCCCGTTTTAACGCGATCATGCCCATCATCGAAGGCACGGGCAGAGCGCTCGCCCCGATGGCGGGTGGTGCGATCATCGACTCGTTCTCGATGGACTGGCTGTGGCTGGGAGCCGTGGCGAGCATGCTTGTCGGCGTCTGCATCGTCTGCATCCTTCACGGCAAGGAACGGCAACCGCATCAAGCCTTTTGAAGCGAATCCGCACAAAGCGCGGTACAGGTGCATGGATCGTCAAACAAAGGAAGGCCCTTGATGGTTCTTCCGCCGGACCACGCTCTTGGCACTGCTTCGGCCAAAGGAGCGAGAAGCCGATCCGGATCCTGCGATTGAAGAAGGGCCGGCCATTGGAAAAGCTCTCCGTAAAAAAACATCCACCCGTTGCCGGATGGATGTTCTGGGTGTGAGGGAACAGTTTAGAAAATACGCTTTTCGTTCCTCTTGAGCACATCGCTGAGCGTCTTGCTGGGGTTCTGGAACCGTTCAAGCATGATCATGGCCGCGATGACGTACGGTTTGTAGGAAGCCTGTTTGTACAGCGGGGTGAGATAGCGGTCAAACACCGATGCGTCGACTTCGCCTTCCTTGCAGGAGACCCCGGTGATGTCGGCAGGCAGACAATGCAGATACAAAGCCTTTCCGTCTTTGGTGGTCTTCATCAGATCTTCGGAACAAGTCCAATTCTTGAACTTCGCATTGTTCGCCAAGCATTTCTGCTCCAGAGCCTTCAAAGCGGCGTCATCGCCCTGTTCGACGATCTTGGTGCGCTCCTCCATGATGGAGAATGGAGCCCAAGACTTCGGATAGACGATATCGGCACCTTTGAACGCCTCTTCCATCGTGTTGACTTTCTTGTAGGAACCACCGTATTTTTTGGCATTGGCTTTCGCCACTTCCTCAACTTCCGGCATCACGTCGTACCCTTCCGGATGGGCAAGGACGACATCCATGCCAAAGCGGGTGAACAGCCCGATGACTCCCTGCGGAACGGAAAGCGGCTTGCCGTATGAAGGGCTATACGCCCATGTCATGGCGACTTTCTTGCCTTTCAGATTCTGTTCTCCACCGAAATAGTTGATGACACTCATGATGTCCGCCATGCACTGTGTCGGATGGTCGATGTCGCATTGCAGGTTGACGATGGTCGGCCTCTGTTCGAGAATGCCATTGTCGTACCCTTCTTGGACAGCTGCGGCAACCGTCTTCATGTATGTGTGACCTTTGCCGATGTACATGTCATCACGGATACCGATGACATCCGCCATGAAGCTGATCATGTTGGCCGTCTCACGGACTGTCTCGCCATGGGCGATCTGGCTCTTCTTCTCATCAAGATCCTGGACTTCCAGCCCAAGCATGTTGCAGGCACTGGCGAAACTGAAACGGGTTCTTGTCGAATTGTCCCTGAACAGAGAAATGCCGAGGCCACTGTCAAACACCTTTGGGGAGATGTTGTTTTCCCTCATGGCGCGAAGGATCTCAGCCACCTTGAAGACTGCATGAATCTCATCATCACTTTCCTTCCAGGTGTGGTAAAAATCATTCAGATACATGTTTTTCGTATCCAATGTCTTCAGTTCTTCAATCATCATCTCAATCGCTTTTTTGTCTTTCATGAACATCATCCTCCGATTTGTAGGGACATCATACCATTGGTTGGTGTCCCTGTCCATCATTTGTTGCGGTTTGTTGCAGAGATTATCCCTGCAACTTCCCCAATTCCTTGAGAATCTTTTCTGCGGTGAACGGCCAGGAACGAATCCACACGCCGCATGCGTCGTGGATTGCCGTGGCGATTGCAGGAGCCGCGCCGTTGGTGGCTATCTCGCTGATCGATTTGCCGCCGTAAGGACCGTCTTTGTCATCTACGTCGATGAACACTGCCTTGAAATCCTCCGGCGCCTCATAAATCATCGGAACCCCGTAATCGGTGAAAATGGCGTTGATGCACTTCCCGTCCTTGTCAAGCACCAGACCTTCCGAAAGGGAATGCCCGATCGACTTCATCACAGCCCCGTACATCTGGCAAAGCGCCAGTTCCGGGTTGATGGGGGTGCCGCAATCCTGAATCGCATAGAATTTCATCACCTTCACTTCTCCGGTGGTCACATTGACGGCCACCTGCGCGAAATGCGCACCATACGGAATGGCATTCGCCTTCGTGGTGAACCCGGCATGTCCGATAAGTTGTCCATGGCCGCCGCCGCTGAGCGTATCGTGGCTGAGTTTCGCATAGCTGAGGCTTTTGCCTGTTTTCGTGCTGAACACTTCGCCCGGTTCCCTGGTGATGAGATCGGCTTCGTCCTCGCCCATCTGGAACGCGGCTTCCTTCAACATGGCCTGCTTCAGGCTCTGCGCAGCGAGTACGGATGCGTTCCCGCTGAAGAAAGTTCCGCTGGAGGCATACGCACCGGTGTCAAACACGCAACTGTCCGTGTCGCCACTGGTCACCGTCACTCTCTCAAGCGGCACACAAAACGCCTCGCTCATCACCTTCGCAGAGATGGTGTCCAGCCCGGTACCGAGATCGGCGCCGCCGCTGAAAATCTCAAACGTCCCGTCGGTGAGCAGTTTCGCCCATGCGTTCGCCTGGTCGAGACCGGGAAGCCCGGAGCCCTGCTGGATCATGGCGAACCCCTTGCCGATCTTCCAATCGGGGTCTGCAGATTCTTCCCGTTTCCCCCAGCCGATCATCTCATGTCCCGTCTCCAACGCCTTGCCCAACCCGCAAGACCCCACAGGAACCACATTTCCGGCACGACCTTCCCCGAGGCCTTTGAGAATTTCCAGCATGTAGCCGGTCTCCACTTTGTTTTTGTAGGCCATCTGGTAGTAGTCGATACCCAGTTTGTCAGCCAGTTCCGCCATACACGTCATCAAACCGTAAGTCCCTTTAGGGGAGCCGTACCCTTGATAGGCTCCGGTGGGCGGAATGTTGGTGTAATACGTGGTGACGTCAAACTTCATGTTGTCCACTTTCAGAAGGGGCAACGTCTTGGAACACGCGTTCATCGGAACCGTGAGGCAGTGGTTTCCGTATGGGCCGGTGTTGGCGCGCACATCCATCCAGACAGCCGTAATGGTCCCGTCTTTCTTCGCCCCCATCTTCACAAAGACACGCATCGGATGGCGGGTGCTGGTATTGGTGAATTCCGCACTGCGGGTATGCTGGTAAAAGATCGGTTTGCCGGTGATGAACGTACAGTAGCCGACAAGGTCTTCGATCAAGATGTCCTGTTTTGAGCCATAGCCGCCACCGACATGTTCCTTGATGATCCTGATCTTGTTCTCAGGCAACCCGGTGACCCAGGCTACGATACGCCTGACATGCCAAGGCACTTGCGTGGAATCATGGATTTCAAGCCGTCCGTTGTTGATCAACGCATAGCAGGTATGGGGTTCAAGCGGAGAGCACTGGACTTGGCTGGTCTGGTAGGTCCGTTCAATGACCATGTCCGCTTCCCCGAACCCCTTCTCCACATCACCGATGAAGCCGTGCGCCTGGCTTGCAATGTTGTGCCTGATGTCCGCATGCAGCGGGAACTGGTAAATCACCTTGCCGTCACGCTTCTCGTAGGTGCGGTTGTATGCATCAAGATCAGCAGGCGCGCCGCTACGGTATTCAACCAAACCGTTGTGGACCAACGGAGCACCGGGAGCCATAGCTTCCTCGACAGTAAAGACCGGTTTGAGCACCTCATAGGTGACTTTGATCATCCCTGCCGCTTTTTCGGCATGTTCCATCGTATCGGCCACAATGGCGGCGACACGATCTCCAACGAAACGGACATGCCAGTTGAACAGTCTCCGGTCATGGGGACTCGGCTCGGGGTTTCCCTGCCCTGCCTGCATGTAAAACACATCAGGACAGTTGGCTGCCGTGACGATTTTCACCACCCCTGGAGCTTTTTCCGCATCACTGGTGTCGATCGCATTGATGTAAGCCGAAGCGTACGGACTGCCCAGCACATACAGGCTGTATGGTTTGTCCCCGCCGATCCGGTCTTCGACGAAACTTCTCTCTCCTGCGACCAACTGCGGTCCGTCAATCTTTCCCATCGGCTTGCCCACATAGCGGAGGTTCTCACGGAATGAAGGAGCTGTAGGTTCGGTATAGGAACCATGGTCGCGCATCTCACAAGCGAGACGTACGGCAAGATAGTACCGTTCATAGCCGGCATCACGGATGAAAATGCCGCTGAGCACCTGCTTGACCTCTTCTCTGGTCGGATTGGGGGAATGCTCCAAAAGCCAAGTGAGCAACAATGCAGCTTCAGGCGCATTGTAGGCGCTCTGGACAACCCCGGCGTCGATCATCGCCTGTTGGACGATGGAAAGGTGCCGGCTGTCACCCAAACCGTCGGCGCTGCGGATATCCTTGCCGTCGGCTTGGACGGCAAGCATCAGGTTCGCATAGGCGGGCGCGTCATCGATGATGATGGTGTCGCTTCCGGCAAACCCTTCGCCGTTGTCGCTGTCACGCACGCAAAAGTGTCCTGCTTCCACCAACATTTCCCGAAGGGTTTCACCCGCTTTCACCGATATCTGTTGCTTTTTCCCATTGATCGTACATGTGATGCGGCTCATACTCCCTCCTCGTGAAATTTCCCGTACATCTGCCAGAAGGCTTCCTCAGTAATGTACCGTTTGTAGGCTTCGCTTCCGGTCAGTTCGTCCCGAGCGATGATTTCCGCCTGGATGGTGTGGTGGAATTCCTCACGGCTGACCATACCCTGCTGTTCGATGAGATTTTCCGTTTCCTTGAAACGAAGCAGTCCTGTTCCTTTGATTGCCGCATACATTCTGGTATGGACAGGCATCCCCATTTCCGTCTTCTCGCTTCCGAACGAACAGGTGACGGCGCTATGGCTCTCCACGGTTTTGGCAAATCTGCGGGAAGCGACGAACCGCCGGTAAGGCGGAATGATCACCTCAAGGATCAGGCTTCCGCGATATTGCTCATAATGGGCATGATATTCGCGAAGGGGGAGATTCTCCTCGCTGTAAGTGCCGTCTTCGGCCAGACCTGCTGTCTCCAGTCTGGCGCGTAATGCGAGCATGGTGCACATGAGGTAGGAATCATCTGCACAGAGGGCGATGTTGCCGCCGATAGTGGCCATGTTCCGCTTGGTGAAAGAACCCATGAAGAATAACGCATCCTTCAGACTCTGGGGGATTTCCTCGCTTTCCAACGCCTTCTGGAAGGTAACCATGGCTCCGAGATGCACTCCGTGTTCATCCCTGCTGATCCCGTCAAGTCCGAGACCTTCGAGACTGATGGCGCCAGTGCCGTCTACAGTTGATCCCAAACGGTTGATTTCCGTGCCTCCTGCATAATAGAGGCTTCCAGCCTTGGCACGGTGCAGATTCAAAGCATCCTTGATGGTTTGTGGTGTGGAGAACTGACGTAACATACACCCTCCTCTGGGTTTCATGCAATTGTACACTGCTTTCCGCTATCTCAGAAGACGCAAAGGCCACAGGCTCGAGCCTGTGGTCTGCTTGCGTTTTCGAAAATGCGGAAAATCACTTTTTCCCTTCTTCCATCATATAGGGAAGCATCGCATAGAAGGCGCTGCATATCTCAAGGTCTTTCACCCTGGTGACCTCATTCGGCGCATGTGCCTGCGATTCGTCCCCTGGACCGAATCCGATCGCGGGAATATGGTGGCGTCCGGTGGTCGCGACAAGGTTGGTGGAGAAAGTCCACTTGTCGACGACCGGTTCGGCTCCGAACAATGTCTCGTAATCCTTCACCGCGGCGGTTACCAGCGGATGGTTCTTGTCCAGTTTCCAAGTCGGGAAATACAGTTCCTGAGAATATGGGGTGTTTGTCCAGCCCACCTTCTCATAATTCGGCATCTCGACGATGATCTGGTCGGCAGGGTCTCCGGTCGCTTGGGAAACAACTTCCTTGACCTGCTTGATCGCCATATCGGCATCCTCGCCCCAAGTGAGCCTGCGGTCGCAATAAATCATCGCATAGTCAGCCACCGCGCACTGGCTCGGACCTTTGACATCCATCTGGCTGACGCAGATCGTCCCCTTGCCGAGAAATTTCTCCGCATCGGGCTGCAGCTGTTCGTTCAGTTTTTCGATGGCCAAAGCCGCACGGGCTGCCTTGTAGGCCGCATTGACGCCACGTTCCGGGGCGCTGCCATGGCAGGAAATGCCCTTGAGGATGATGCGGATCTCCATTCGACCACGATGGCCGCGATAGATCCTGCAACTGGTCGGTTCGGTCGAGCAGATGAAATCAGGCTTGTAATGCTCCTCTTCGATCATGTACTTCCAGCACATACCGTCGCAATCCTCTTCCATGACCGTGAAGGTGAAATACACCGTGAATTCCCCACCGTACCCCAGTTCCTTCAGGATGCGTCCCGCCGTGATCATTGACGCGGCACCGCCCTTCTGGTCACTGGTGCCTCTTCCCCAGACCTTTCCGTCCTTGACCTCTCCGCTGAACGGGTCAAAAGTCCAGTTCTTCAGGTTTCCGACCTCAACGGTGTCGATATGGGCGTCGAAGGTAAGTTTTTTCGGTCCGTTTCCGACCCTGCCGATGACACTGCCCAATCCATCGATCTTCACTTCATCAAAGCCAGCTTCCTTGCAGAGGGTGACGATCAACTTGCAGACATTCTCTTCCTTGGAACTGTAACTTTTTACCCTCACCATTTTTCCCAAGTTCTCTGCGGTGTAATCGCGGTATTTCGCCGCCAAAGCCAGAATCTGCTCTTTCTTGTCCATATACACTCTCCTTCTCTCCGTCTCCCCGTCACGGGGCGATTTTGTCGACGGTTTTCCACACTCTCGCTGCGACTTCCCTTGCCTTCGCGTAGATCGCATCCACGTCCAGACCGGGGAATTGATGGTTTTCCATCACAATCTTCCCATTTACAAGCACCGTTTCCACACAGTTCGAACTCATGCCCCAGACAAAATGCGACGCGGCATTCTCCGTAAGCAACGGTGTCGGACTGTGGTAATCAAGCACATCGATATCCGCGGTGTAACCAGGCTCAATCCGCCCCAGCTTGATGGGGAAATACTTCTCCAGGAGTTTGTTGCCCCTAGTCAAGGCGTCAAGATAGTTGGAAGGCCACCACGGCATGCCCTCGTCCTTGTGCTTGAAGAACGCGATCTTCAATTCCTCGAACATGTTGCCGCCACAACCGTCCGTGCCGATAATCAGATTCTTCACATCCATCAAGTGTTTGCAATAGCCGACATGGTTGTTCATGTTCGAACGCGCGTTGTGGGCGAAGAAACAGCCCCGCTTGTTGATCAGTTCGATCTCATGGTCATTGAGCCACAGGCCGTGAACCAACAGCGAGTTGTCGGTCAGCATTCCGAAGCGATCCATCCGGTCAACGATATCCATATTGTATTTATGGTGATTGTAGATGACGTCATAATCACCTTCGGCGACATGGGTATGGGTTCCGCAACCACTGGCCTTCATGGCTTCGCTCATCAGGCGCAGTCCATCATTCGGGATAGTGAACAACGCATGACCGCCGATCATGCCGCGGACCAACCGCCGTTTCTTGCTGGAGACGGCGAAATCATAGTTCTCGGCGACACCTTCCTCCACTTCCTTCATACCCCGATTGCGATCCGTCACTTCGTAGCAGGTCATGCCACGAACACCCACCTTCTCCATGCCGTCAGCGATCACATCCAGGCTCCCCTTGATGAAATTCGGACTCGCATGATGGTCGATGCAACTGGTCGTACCGGCGGCGATGGCGTCTATGGAACAAATCAAGGAACTGTAATAGCAAGCCTCTTTGTCCAACCCGCGATCCAACCTCCACCACCATTCCTTCAGCACTTGGATGAAATCGGTCTGTGGCCCTGCACTGATCAGCATTCCCCGGGACAAACCACTGTAATAGTGGTGGTGTCCGCAGACATTGCCGGGGATGACGACTTTGCCGGTGCCGTCAATGACCTTGTCAGCCTGCACCCCATCCGCCGCACCTTTCCCGACTTTTTCGATCAGGGAATCCTTGATCACGATGTCCTGCCCCTCGGCAACAGACACCGGTGTCATGGTCTGCATCACAGTCGCATTCTTGATGACAATCGTCATGAGCCCTCCTTAGTCGTCAACAGGCCCCAGCAGATAGCTGTAGGTCTCGAATATCGTCTCGATAAGAGCCGCGACCTCATCGCTCACGCCCTCATCACCCGCCAAAGTGCCGTCTTGGTCAAATTCCGCAGTGTACGTCTTCCCTCCCTGGCGAATCACAATCTGCCCATCGGCATCCTGGCAGAAACCATCATTGGCGCTCTGTTCGAAATCCTCTTTTCGGGAGAACAAAGTGAATTTCTTCCGGTACGGCCCGCCGTTGTACGGACAGAACGTCTCGCAGTTGCCGCATTCATTGCAATATGCGTCCAAATGGACGATCTGGAATGGATTATCGAACATGCCGGTATTGCGGACATCAATGGCCACATTGGCCCGGTTCGGACAGACATCCACACATTTGTTGCAGTAATACGAGCATTCCATGCAGCGTTTCGCTTCATTGGCCGCAAAATGCTTGTCGTCCGAATGCTTGCTCTCACGCATTTGGATCTTCTTCCCGTACAAGTCGTTGAAGTATTCATCCTCATCTTTGGTCAGCTGCGCGAGCTCTTCATCAGACATGTCCTCGACATGCTCATCATCATCATCGTCATCGTCGCAGCAACAGCCATCCTCGTCATGATGATGCTCTTCCTGCCCGTCTTCCGGTCCAAGGACAGTGTCTATGGCATCCTCAACAGCGGCTTTCGCCGAGGCGATGCATCTGACCACCGTAGAAGGTCCGCTCTGGTCATCTCCGATGGCATACACACCTTCGAGGCTTGTCTTCATCGTCTTCTTGTCGGCGACAGGCCAACCCTTGTCGGTTACAGGAAGTCCCAGCAAGGTGATGAGTTTCGTATCCACCTTTTCCCCGATGGCAGTGATGAGCGAATCGCAATCGACGGAGAAAGTCTCTCCGCTGTCGATTGGTTTGGCTCTTCCTGTGGCATCCTTTTCACCAAGTTTCATTTTGGCGACGAGCAATTTGCCTTCCTCAAGCCTGATCGGATTGGACAAGAAACGAATCTGGATGCCTTCATCCAAGCAGTTTTCCAACTCCTCCCGGTCTGCAGGCATTTCCTGCTCCGTCCTGCGGTAGATGATCGTCACATCCTGTACGCCCGGCACCCGTTTGGCTGCCCGCGCGCCATCCATGGCGGTGTTTCCGCCACCAACGACCACCACATGCTTGCCCAACTTCACCGAAGCGGGATCAGAACGGTATTTGCCGAGGAAACCAAGACTGGTCATGACAGAATCGCCGCTGATGCCGATGTCGTTGTCTTTCTCCGCTCCGACGGCATAGAAGATATAGGAATACCCTTGTCCCTTCAGTTTCTCCACCGTGACGCTTGCGGGTTCGACGGAGAAGATGAAGTTCACTCCATGGGCTTTGATGAACTCAATGTCATGCTCGACCACTTCTTCCGGGATCCTGAAACCGGGGATGATATGACGGACAACGCCTCCCGCATTCTTTTCCTTCTCCAGGACCGTCGTGTCAAAACCGGCACGAGCCAGAAAATATGCGGCGGCAAGTCCCGCGGGCCCCGCTCCGACGACAGCCGCTTTGATCTCGCTCTTGTCCGTCGGGCCTTCCCATTCCTTTTTGAAATCAGCGAAGCCGTTCGCCAACGCGATCTTCTTCATCTCCCTGATCTGAACCGGACCTTCGTAATCATTGCGGGTGCAATGGTTCTGGCACTGATGGTCGCAAATCCATCCGGTGATGCCGGGAAGAGCGTTGCTGTTGTAGATCAAGGCCAAGGCGTCAGCATAGCGGCCTTCCCCGCAAAGCTGGACATATTCGGGGATCGGCTGATGGATCGGACAAGCGACGGTACACGGCGCGATATAACAGTCCGTAAGGGGCAAATCCATACCGATCTTCACGGAATCCTTGCCGCGGAAAGACTTCTGGATCGGGCCGAACGAACCGCTTTGCGCCTTCTCGGCCAAAGCCTCCAGCTTCTCCACATTGATCGTTTTCTTGTCCCAACCGTCACTCTTTTCCAACAATACGGCGATTTGGGTGAGTTTCGCATACCCACCCGGATGAAGCATGTCGGTCGCGACCGTCAAAGGTCTGAGCCCACAGTCGAAAAGGTCCTTAGCCGTGTAATACGTGACGCCGCCGCAGTAGGAGACTGGAAGTTTTCCGTCAAACTCCTTGCTGATGTTGGCCGCAACCGTTACGGAAAGCGGATACAACGAGCGCCCAGACATGTACATTTCACCACCGGGGAGTCGTCCCTGATCGTTGACCGAACCCAATGTATTGGTAAGCTTCACACCGAATTCGCACTTTTCCTTGTGCCCGAGTTCGTAAAGCCGATGCAGCATCACGACAGCGTCCTTCCACTGGAGGTCTTTCTCGAAATTCTCACGTCTCAGATGCACGTAGGTGAAGCCGTTGGCATCAAGGATGCTCCGTGCTTTGTCGTAGCCGAGAAGCGTCGGATTGAGTTTCACATAGGTGTGGATGTGCCGTTCGGAGAGCATGTATGTGCAGATGGCTTCGATTTCTTTCGGAGGGCAACCGTGCATCGTGCTGATCGTCACATTGTTGACTATATGGCTGTCTATGCGATTCGTCAGTCCTGCGAGTTTCTTTTCCATCCCCTCCCAGGGCGTATCATGGAACAAATCTTCGGTCAGAAGGCCGTCCAATTCCGAGAGGTGTTCTTTCCATCTGGGGTCTTTGTTGGCGTCAAGCATCGCATCGATGTAGGCGCGCATCTTCTCTGTCTTGATGCCGTCCAGCGTGTAGCCGACGGACATATTGAAGATGAAGGTTGGCTTCTCCGCCTTGCCGCGGGACAGGATCACATCCAGCATGGAGCATACAATGTATGCCTTGCAGTATTCATCCCAAGCCTTGGGCAAAGTGTATTCGGTCGACCATTCGACATTGTACGCTTCGTCAGTCGAGTCAATGCAGGGTTTCTGCACCGCTCCGGTCGCGGCGAAGTCGTCATGTTCCTGGCAGGTTTTCAATTCGATGAACCTGCTCCCGACCAAATAACTTGTGATGATGTTCTGGGCGAGTTGGGTATGGGGCCCGGCCGCAGGTCCCACCGCAGTATGGGCGGTCCTGCCGAAAACGGTCATTGAATGTTTTCCGTCATCTGTATAAAACTGTTCTTCCGGAATTCCGAAGATGGACTTGTGGAGCCGAAGCTCTCCGACGATCCTCGTCACCAATTCGGCGAACGGGACTGGACGCATGATGTCTGACATGGTTTCACCTTCCTCTCTTAGTATTGTAAAGCAGATTTCCAACAAGTCAACGCAAAAGACGCAACAAAATGCAACAATATCATGAAAATTGTGGTAAAATGCAGGATATCTCAAAATTTATGATGAAAAGAGAAAAATATTTCAATTTAATCTTTACTTGCTGATGTTTTCAGCTATACTGGAGAAAACAAGAGCACTTCATTGGAGGCATAACATGCTGATTAATCTCAATGTAAACCCTGAAATCAGGGCGAAAAACGTCAAACTCTGCAGAGAGAAAGGGATTCTGCTGCCCACATTCAAGCAGATGTGTGATCCTTCCACCATTCCTGCGGACATCAAGAAACAATTAAAAGGTGTCGGGCTGTGGGATGTCAACCCGCTTAACCTGTACCGCATCAGCTGGCATAACGAGCCGGTGGAGAAAGGCGGACAGTTCGGAGGCGTCAACTACATCGAAATTCCTCATGAAATCACCGGCGTGAAAGCACACATCTACGCTCTTGTCGGAAAATTCTTTCCGACCGGAGCCCATAAGGTCGGCGCGACCTACGCATGCCTTGCCCCGGCTTTGGTGACAGGAAACTTTGACTCGGTCTCCCAGCAGGCTGTCTGGCCGTCCACCGGGAATTACTGCCGCGGCGGCGCGTACAATTCCGCCTTGCTCGGCTGCAAATCCATCGCCATCCTTCCGGCCGAAATGAGCAAGGAACGGTTCAACTGGCTCAAATCGGTCGCAGGCGAAGTGATCGCCACTCCGGGATGCGAATCCAACGTCAAGGAAATCTTCGACAAGTGCCATGAATTGGACAGGGAACGTGGCAAGCACATCGTCATCTTCAACCAGTTCGAGCAGTTTGAGAACTATCTGTGGCATTACACAGTCACGGGAGCTGCGATGCTGGAAGTGCTGAAGAAACTGGGAGTCAAGGATGAGAATGTACGTGGTTATGTTTCCTCCACAGGAAGCGGCGGGACGCTTGCCGCCGGCGACCGTCTGAAGGATGCATACCCCAACATCAAGATCGGAGCAGGAGAAGCCCTGCAATGTCCGACGTTGCTCCGCAACGGCTTCGGAGGGCACCGCATCGAAGGCATCGGAGACAAGCATGTGCCTTGGATCCACAATGTGAAGAACACCGACATGATCCTCGCCATCAACGACCAGGACTGCATGGACATCTATCGCCTGTTCAATGAACCGGCGGGAGTCGCCTATCTGAAGAAGATGGGTGTCAAGGATGCCGATCTGAAGAACCTGCCGCTCTTCGGCATCAGCGGCATCGGCAACATGCTCGGCGCCATCAAGATGGCTAAGTATTACGAAATGGATGAGAACGATGTGGTGTTCACCATCATGACCGATTCGTCCATCATGTACACTTCCCGTCTGAAGGAACTTGAGGAGAAGCAGGGCAAATTCGACGAATTGGAAGCCGCACGCGTGCTCGCGTCCGCATTACACCATCAGGGCATCGAGAATGCGCTTGAGCTTTCCTACTACGAGAAACTCAGGGTCCACAACCTGAAGTACTACACGTGGGTCGAGCAACAAGGCAAAACCTACAAGGAACTCAACGAGCAGTGGTACGACAGGAACTATTGGAAGCAGTTGCCTCCGATGGCCGCCAAAATCGACGAGATGATCGAGGCGTTCAACAAGGAAGTCAGCAAAGGCTGACCATCACCCCAGGAGGAGCGGACGTTCTGCCCGCTCCTCTTTCCATCCGATAAAATACATAAGGAAAGGAAACCATGCGCTTCACGTATGTTTGCAACGATTGCGGCCGTACCTTCGAAACGGACAAAGTCATCTACCAATGTCCCGAATGTGCGGAAAGCAATGATGACCACCACTTCCCCAAAGGCAATCTGATCGTCCGTTACCATGAGGCGGATCTTGTCGCGCTGAAAAAGAAACGGCATGTGACGTTCTATGATTTCTTCCCCTATCCTGTCCCCGACAAAGAATGCTATCCGGTGGGAAACACTCCGATCGTCCGGCCTAAGCGGCTTATGGAGAAGTACGGGGAAAACGGCCTGTTCTTCAAAATGGACAGCACATTACCGTCCGGTTCCTTCAAAGACAGGGCAAGCCAACTGGTCGCAGCCCAAGCGCTCGCTCATGGCGAAAAGAAAATCGCGCTCGCCTCCACAGGAAACGCCGGAGCGGCGATGAGTTGCGCCGGAGCGGCATATGGTCTGAAGATCGTTCTGTTCGTTCCCCAAACGGCTCCGATCAACAAACTCATGCAGTCGGTCCTTTACGGAGCGGAAGTCGTGCCGGTAAAAGGGACATATGATGACGCATTCAAACTCTCCATCGCCTATACCGAGCATTTCGGGGGCATCAACAGGAACACGGCCTACAATCCGATGACCATCGAGGGAAAGAAAAGTGTTTCCATCGAGTTGTTTGAGCAATTGGGCAGAAGGGTGCCGGACATCGTCTACGTTCCTGTAGGCGACGGTTGCATCTATTCGGGTGTCGTGAAAGGCTTCATTGACCTGAGGGATGCCGGCCTCATCGACCATCTGCCGCATGTGATTTGCGTCCAGTCCAGACAGTCCGACGCCATCAGCCAGGCATACCGCAACGGAACGTTCGACGCCATTGCGTCGGCCACCACCAAAGCGGATTCCATCAGCGTGGAAAACCCGGCAAGCGGTAGGATGGCTGTCCGCTACATCAAAGAATCAGACGGTTACAGCGTTGAAGTCGATGATGAGGAAATATCCACAGGGCAAATGGAACTGGTCAGAGAGAGCGGGACTTTCGTCGAACCTGCCGCCGCATGTGCATGGGCTGGTTTCGTCCATGACCGGGAAAACCGCATCAAACGGTTTGGGAAACAGGCGTCAACCTGCGTGTTGCTTACCGGAATCGGTTTCAAGGACATGAAAGCGTTCACCGACAAGGTCGCCATCCCACCTGCCATAGAGAACAGCGTGGAAGCGATGCTTTCCCATTTCGGCCACTAAGCAGACAAAGCATCCTCCTGACTATGGGGGGATGCTTTACTCTGACCATCCGTTACGGTATCTTTTTGGCAAAGAGGTGCATATGAAAGAGTTTCTTATCGGATTGGGAGTCGGTGGCATCCTCGCATTGGTCGTTGCCATCACGATGTCGATCAACCAGCACAAGAAAATGCTTTCCGTCCAAGCGGAAAAAGACAAATACAAACAGATGGTCACCGACCGCATGGATATTGAAGCCGAAGGACTCTCCAAACTGAAAGCCGAAAATGAGGAATTGAAGAAATCCAACGAGAACCTCAGGATCACCGTCAGCACCTATTCCCAGAAACCAGGCCGCAAGGAAATAGCACGCCTGCAGGTCTACCAACTCGCCGTCGACAGACTCACCATCAACAGCCCCGGTTTCGGCGCGGCTTGGCAAGCCGCACTCAAGGAAAGTGAGGATGAATTCCAGAAAACCTACATCGGTGTCCAGCCGTTCATCCGTCGCCTGATCCCCATCAAGACCGACGCATCAGTGCTTCCAGAGAAGGTGGAAGTGGACGACGAAGACATGGAGAAATGATCCGGATCGGACCGGGTTGCACAACCGCAGGAACATTTGTTCATCCTGCGGTTTTTTTATGAACAAACTTTCCGCTTGACTTCAGCGTCAGCCTGTGTAAACTACAAAGTATGAACATTTGAAGTGAACATTTGTTCAAGGAGTTACACATGACAGGTTTGGAACGGAACATGGCACGTCTTTTCAATCATGACGGCAAACTTTTTCTCGCCGCATTCGACCACCCGCAGATTTATGGGGCGATGCACGGCTTGGAAAATCCCTATACGACGATCGCGAAAGTCATGGACACACCCATCGACGGATTCATCCTGAACCCAGGCATCATGGCACATGCCGAATCCTCCATCGCCGCTTCAAAGAAGATGGTGCTCCGCGCTTCCGAAGGAGGCACGATGATGGGGAGCACGTATGCTGACGACCATGCGGTCATCGCCTCCCCCATGCAGGCCATCTCGCTTGGCGCGGATGCGATCCTGGTGATGCTGGTGCTCGGCGGTTCTCATGACAAGGAATCCATGGAGACGCTATCCCATGCGGTTGATGCGTTCCACGCATACTCCATCCCCGTCATCGCCGAGGTGCTTGCTGCGGATTACACGAAGAACAACGACCCTGAGTTCATCAGAAATGGTGCGCGGATCGGAGCCGAACTGGGCGCCGACGTCATCAAGGCATTCTACTGCACGGATTTCAAGTCCGTCGTCGACAACTGCCCCGTTCCGGTGATTCTCGCAGGAGGACCGAAGGAAGCGGACATCGTTGAGATCGCGCGGAGTGTCGTGCGCGACGGGGCGAAGGGGTTCGCTTTTGGCCGAAACATCTTCCAAAGCGAAGATCCCAGAAAGGCCATCAACGCCTTGGAACAGGTTCTGAGAGGTTGACATGCTTGACGACCGGGAGTTGCTCTACACCATCGCGTCGCAGTACTACCAGGAAAACCTGACCCAACAGGAGATCACGGAGCGGCTGCACATCTCAAGGCCTATGGTGTCACGGGCTTTGTCCAAAGCAAGGGAACTGGGCATCGTGCACATCGAAGTGATGGCTCCCGCCGGGGTTTCCGAACGCGAGATGAGGCTGGCGAAAAAACTGGGCATCGGACGGGTAGTCATCGCCCCGCAGACACATGCGGGAACGGATACGGAAAGCCGCATGCAGGACATCGCATCCTATGCGGACAAACTCATCGAGGAAGAAATCAAGAACGGCATGAACGTGGGGATTGGATGGGGCAACACCATCTACAGGACTGTGCTTTCGCTACCCGTCCTGAAGGATGATCAGCCGAAGACCACATTCGTCCCATTGGTGGGCAGTCTCGGCCAGAGCGAGTCCCCCTACCAAGTCAATGTCATCGTTGACCGGATCGCCGAGAAATGCAAGGCGCGCGCGTTGTTCTTCAACACGCCCGCGTTCATCCATGGGCAGCAATTGCTCGACTACCTGCTCTCGGATCCCCAAATCAAGGAGATCCAAGCAATCTGGAACCATCTCGACATCGCGGTCGTTGGTTTGGGGAGTTTTCTCGTCGAACCGAGTTTCCCTGTCAACGAATACACGACTGAAGCGCTGGATCGCATGCGGCAGGAAAAGGTCGTCGGAGACATTCTGGGACGCTTCTTCAATGCCGAAGGATTCGTTGCGAATGAAGGGCTGAACGATTCCTTGTTCCGGCATGAGGGCAAGGAAAAAAATGAGACGTTGTATGTAGGGATTCCCATCGACACCTACATGAAGACCAAGGAAATCATCTGCCTGTGCGGTGGCAGGCACAAGCTCGCGGGAATCGAGCAGGCTTGCAAACTTGGGTTGATCACCATACTGGTCACCGACACGTCGACGGCAAAAGAGTTGCTGGAAGGAGAAGAAAGGATATGAAGGCTTTGATGTACACAGCCATCGGCAAGATGGAAATGCAGGAAGTGAAGAAACCGGAGGAAGGGACCATCATCCAAGTGAAAGGATGCGGTATCTGCGGCACAGACCTGAAGACTTTCCTCCACGGACACCCTTACTTCATCCCGCCGACAATCCTCGGCCATGAATTTTACGGGGAGATTGTCCGGCGCGCCCCATCCTGCACGTATGATGTCGGAGACCTCGTTGTCGTCGCTCCGTACTATGAATGCGGGAAATGCGACGTATGCAGAAGCGGCAGGCCTGAATTATGCCAGGAAAAGACGTATGTTTCATCCGGTGCGTTCTGTGAATACGTGTCGGTCCCCGACGGATACAGGGGACTGTTTCCCATCGACAAAGCCAGATACCCAGAGGAAACAAGATCCGCTTTCACGCTGGTCGAGCCGCTCTCCTGCGTGCTCAACGGCATCTCCCGCCTGCACATCACCCCGGTGAGCAACGTCCTGATTGTTGGCGGCGGACCGATGGGCATTCTGTTCGCATTGTACTTCCAGCAACAGGGCATCCCCTGCTCGTTGGTGGAGCCGAACGAAAGCAGAAGGGCAAAACTGAAAAGCTGGAATCTCACCGGTTGCACGCCAGATGAGGTTTGCAAAGGAACGTATGACAACATCGTCGTCGCCGTCAACAAGCCGGAACTCATCACGACCTACATGAATGTCGTCAAGGACGGAGGCGTGGTGCTGATGTTCGCAGGCATGCCGTCCGGAACCACCACGATGATCGACAACAAGGCGATCCATTACCGTGAGGTCACCCTTGCGGGCACCAGCGGCTTCGGGTTGGGCAACTTCACCGACAGTTACCATATGGTCGCCGCTGACCCAAGGCACTACCTGAAGCTGATCACAGACACATTCCCGCTGGAACAAGGCATGGAAGCGTTCTCCATCCTCTCCAGAGGCGAAGCGTTCAAGATCGTCCTGAAACCGTGAGGCGAGCCAATGAAAATCGCTGTCCTTTCCAGTCCATCCGCAAGAAACCGGTTTGAAATGGGAAGCGCACTCGGGCACTTCCTCGAAGGCGACACCATCCTGACGCACCCCCTCTGGGGTGACGTCCCGAGCGGACGCATGATCGCGTCTTTGGAGAATGGGGCCCATCTTTCCTACAAGGAGGCTGTCCGTCAGGCAGTCACCCGCTTTCTCGAGGAAGGTGCCGGACTGTTCGTCACTATCGGCGGCGACGGCCTTGCGAGTTATGTGGCGGATGCATTGGTCTGCGGGACAAGTCCGGATTCCCGGCCAGGCATCATCGGCGTCGCGGCAGGGACAGCCAATGTAGGTCCGATCGTCTCGCTTTCCATCCAAGACCTCAAACGGTGCAACCGGAGCGACAGCACGATGAAGCCCCTCGACGCCGTCGAAGCCACGCTTGCAGGACGGCATCTGGGCTATGGATTCAATGACATTGTCCTTGGAAACACCGTATTGGCGACGGTGGACGGAAAGACATGCAACTGCAGCGCACGCATCCTTGCGGAGGAAGGAAGGAATGTCATCACGATTCCTGGGAATTCCATCCTCACCAAGGAAGCCGTGATCAGCCGCAACGGGAAAGCGGTGTTCCAAGACAGTTCCTTCCCCACCCGACAGGTCGTGATATGCCCCCTGGGACAGGATCGCCTCTATGGAAGGGCTGTCTACGGGGCGTTCTGCAACAGCTGGGGTCCGGAAGGTTGCGCAGGCATCTCGGTGACGGACCGTGCGATCGTGGACACAACCACGCCTGATTGGTTCACGCTGGACGCAACCACGGCGAAACAGGCGCTTTTCGCCCGCGGGGACGTAGTCAAAGTGACAGGTCTGGGGGAGGACGCCGACATCATCATCGACGGGAATCCGTTCCCCCATGGGAACGAAGACGGCCTGCTCTGCACACTGCAGGAAAAGGTCATCACCGCCTGCAGGCTAAAGGAGGGCGTATGAGTGAAAGGAAAATGACGATTGGCGGCAAGTTGTATGACAAGGAGCAACTGCGGGCCGCCACGGTCCTGCTGCTCCCGCTTCTCATCGCGATCCTTGTGCTCTTCATCTTTCCGGTGTTCAGGGTCGTCTTCTACAGTTTCAGCAATTACAATCTGATCAAACGCAATGACTTCCGTATTATCGGTTTGGACAACTTCACCTACCTTTTCACCGATGTGAAGTTTGGGAAGGCGTTGAGGAACACCTTCACCTTCGCGTTGTCCAAACTTCTTCTGGATACATCCATCGCTTTGGTCGTCGCCCTCGTGCTGGACACCCGCATCCCGCTGCGGCATTACCTCAGGTCCGCATACTTCGCGCCGGTCGTCGTACCCATCGTCGCGTCATCTCTGATCTGGATCTGGTTCTTCGACCCCGGCATCGGGCCATTCAACCAAATCCGCGCGTTTCTCGGCCTGAAGCCAAGCCAATGGATATACGGGGAAAAGACCGCCCTGTTCTCCATTGTCCTCTTCTCCATCTGGAAAGGTGTCGGCTACAATATCGTGTTGTTCCTTTCCGGACTGCAGAACATCCCGGATTCCTACATCGAGGCGGCCCAAGTGGACGGGGCTACAAACATGCAGATACTCTGGAAAATCAAGCTGCCCCTGCTCCGCCCCATCACCAACTTCGTCATCATGATGGGCATCATCAACACGTTCAAGGTCTTTGCCGAAGTCAACGTCATGACACCGAAAGGAGGCCCGCTCTACTCCACCTCGTTGATTGTGAATTACATTTACGAACAGGCCTTCACCAACGGGAAGATGGGACGCGCATGCGCCGCATCCATTCTCCTGTTCGCCATCATCTACTTGCTGACACTCATCCAGAACCGGATGAACGCCAGCAAGACCATCGATGTGGAGTAAGCTATGGCAAAAAAACGGAAACACACCAATTGGCTCGGATTCGTCCTGCTGACGGCAGGATCCCTCATCATGATCTTCCCGTTCATCTGGATGATCCTTTCATCCTTCAAGACGGTCTCCGACGTGTATGCGTATCCGCCACGGTGGATACCTTCACACTGGGAGTTCGACAACTACGTGAAGGTATTCCAGATGATCCCATTCGGGAGATACTACCTGAACAGCATCTATACGTCGGTGATGCAGACCTTGATGGAAATCACCATCTGCATCATGGGGGCCTATGCGTTCGTCGCTTTGGATTTTCCGGGCAAGAAGATGCTCAACTCGCTGGTGAGGAGCACGATGTTCGTACCCACCATCGTCACCTTGATCCCCATGTATGTGATGGTCAGCAAAGCACATCTCGTCGACACGTATGCGGGAATCATGCTTCCCCAAATACTCTCGGCGTTCACCTTGTACTTGCTGGTGTCGTTCTTTTCCACAATTCCCAAGGATCTGTTCGATTCCGCGAAACTGGATGGCTGCGGTTATTACCGCATCCTCCTCAACGTGGTGATCCCCAATTCGAAATCGTCGATTTCCACAGCCGTGATGTTCGCGTTCCTCGGACATTGGAAGAGTTACACATGGCCGCTCATCATCACCAACAAGCAGCAATATCGGACTCTCCCCATCGGTATGAAATACCTTGTGCAGGAATCGTCAAGCGAATATCAGGTGATGATGGCTGCTTCGGTGATGGCTATCGTGCCCGTACTCGTGGTGTACATGATTTTTGAAAAGCAATTGGTGAAATCCATAACTTTGACAGGAATGAAAGCATAAAAGGAGGCTCTCATGAACATGAAAAGAGTGATTATGGTTCTGTTGGCATCGGCTATCCTGATGGGTGTGTACGCCCAAGGACAGAATGAAGGAAAGCCCGCACAGTCGGTGGAACCGACCGGTCCGGTGAAACTCCAAGTATGGTATGCCCTCAGCGGCGCATCAGGCCAGACCTTTGTCGGTCAGGCACAGGCATTCGCCAAGGAACATCCGGAGATTGAGCTTGAACTGACCTACAGCGGCAGTTACGCGGATACCGCCACCAAGGTGAGCGCAGCCCTGCTCTCTGGGACAGCGCCTGATGTCGCCGTGATGGCAGCGGCCCAGCTGTATACCGGCGGACAAGGCAACTTCGAGATGGAAAGCCTCGTCAAAGACAAGGACTTCGACATCAACGACATCTATCCCGGCATGCAACAATACGGAATGTTCAGCAACCGTATCTGTGCTCTCCCCTACGGCATTTCCACACAGGTCCTCTACTACAACAAGGACATCATCGCCAAAAGCGGCATCGACCTTTCCACCCCTCCCAAAACATGGGATGAGTTCTTGAAAATCGCCAAAGCCACCCAACAGAAAGGCGGTGCGGAATATGGTTTCGACACCAGCGATGGAGTCTGGCTGATCAAATCGATGCTTTCGCAGAACGGAAACAGCATCGTCGAGAAAAAAGGCGACAAAGTGAACCCGACATTCAACCAGGAATCCGGGGTACAGGTCGCGACGTTCTGGAAGAAGCTGGTCACGGAAGGCGTCATGCCGGCCGGACAGCATGACAACAGCGAGAAGAAATTCCTCGCCGGCAACATGGCGTTCATCGCCGCCACTTCCAGCCGCATCTCAAAGTGGAAAGGCAATACCAGTTTTGCGCTCGGCGCCATTCCGATGCCCGGCTTCAAGAAGCAGTCTCTTGCCCTCGGCGGAAACGTCATCTCCATCATCACCACAGACAAAAAGAAAACCGCCGCTTCATGGAAACTGGTCAAATACATGATGCAGGAACCCAACCAGAGCGCGTTCGCACTGGCCACCGGATACCTGCCGGTCCACAAGAGCAGCGTCAATAACCCAGCGGTCAAGGAGAAAGTCGCAGGCGACCCGTTGTACAAAGTGGCAATAGGACAGCTGGACTACGCATGGGCATACCTGTCGTTCTCCGAGATGGGAACGATGGACAATTTGATCTGGGGAACTCTGGATGAGATCGAGAAAGGCATTACCGAACCGAAACAGGCGATGGACAAGGCCGCTTCCGACCTTCTCAAGGAAATGAAGGACTGATGGACGCGGGGATGCCCGCAAGGGCATCCCTTGCTGGTGAGGAGGACATATGGATCGTATTTCATTTTCCACAGGAGCGTTGTATCCGCTTGAGACCACGGAGGCATTCACTCTGTTGCATGAGGCAGGGTTCGCCCATGCCGAATTAATGCCCCAGGCGTTTCGGGACGTTGAGCAGGCATCCGTGAAAGGATACGTGGCGAGCGGCATCCACGTCGCTTCCATCCACTACCCGTTGGCGATGTTCGCCATGCTGTATTCCGCACAGCGTTCGATGAGCGAGGAAGGACGCGAACTCTCCCTGAAGATCGTCAACCTCGCCCATGCCATGGACAGCAGCGTCATCGTCATCCACCCCACCGAACCGTACATAGGCGAGATGGCGTTCTTCGACGAGCGGGTCAAGGACAATATCAGGTATCTGGGGGGATTGTGCGAAAAGGAACACATCACGCTGGCGATGGAGAACCACCCTACGGGCGTCGGACAGCATCCCGGCACCTTGGAGGCGTACATCCGCTCATGGAACATGCCGGCGATGCACCCGATGGTGGACACGACGGAAGTGTGCGAAGGCGGCGAGGATCCCGTCAGGTTCATCGCCGACCTGCAGGAAACGCCGTGTCACCTGCACCTGAGCGACTTCGCAAACGGGACGAAACACCTTCCCGTCGGAAAAGGAAGCCTTGACTGGAAGCAGATATTCTCCGTGCTTGGGAAACGGCAGTACCAAGGGTATTATACACTCGAACCTTCGTACCGCTATTACCTGACCGACATCAAGGCGAAACTCGCGTCGGCAAGGGAGAGCATGTCGCAATGGATATAAGCATCAATCTGCTGGAAGAAACGTTGCTTTCGTTCGCGACAGGGGACGCCATGGGCATGGGCACGGAATTCATGACACGCCAGGCCATCAATGAGCGCTTCGGCGTCCTGGACGGATTCATCAAACCTCTCCAATCCCAGAACCATTCCGACCTCGCATCGGCATCCGTGACGGACGACACGGAACAAGTGCTTGCGTTGCTCAAAGCGTATGGAAGAGACGGGCTCTCCGTTCAGGTGACCGTCGAAACATTGGTGGATTGGATCAATACAAGCGACGCAGTGGCGAAACGATACATCGGGCCAAGCACGCTCTCCGCGCTCAAAGCCGTGCAGGCGGGAGGCGACTGGCATGTCAGCGGAGTGAACGGTACGACATGCGGAGGCATCATGCGCTCTCCAGCACCCGCCATCTACAGCGTACTCCGCCATCAGACGGAACAGGAGCTTGCCGGCGATGTGTATGCATGTCTTGTGGCGACCCACAACACCAGTCAAGCAATGGAAGCGGCGATGGCATACGCATACGCCCTTGTCCGGGCACTCCGCGGCGCAAGCATCGACGACATCATTTCGGATGCCCTCAGGGGCGCCATGGCAGGCAGGAACCTCGCCCCGTACGAGGCATGCGCCGCATCCACTCACGACCGCATCCTATTTCTCCGTTCAACCTTGGGGCAGTCACGGTTTGGCGTGACGGAATTCTTGGATTATATCTATGGGGTCATGGGAACCTCGCTCGCGTCGGAGGACGTGGCGGCAGCTGTGTTCGCACTCTTCATATATACGGAAGGTGACGCATGGAAGGCGATCCGTCTCGCCAGTTCCCTTGGGGGGGACACGGATACCATCGCCGCGCTCGCAGGCGCCCTATGCACGGCATACGCCCAAAGTTCGGACATCCCTGACGAAGTGAAAGAAACCGTCGTGAAAGTGAACAACCTGGACATCCATGCCATCTTGGAAAGTGTGGCGCAGAGATGAAGATCACGGCATACCTTGGGAAACTCCAAGGCAACGCGCGCGTCTGCACCGCATTGTTTCCGCTGTGGGCTGTGCCCTACACCGTCTACATCTCATACCTGAGCCTGTACCTGCAATCCAAAGGGATGGATTCCAGCCAGATCGGCACCATCATGATCATCTCGAACGTCACCGCGCTTCTCAGCTCCGTCATCGCAGGGACCGTCGTCGACAGGATGGGGCGCAAGGCATCCACCTTTGTGTTCGACCTGATCAGCAGCGCCCTTCCCGCATTGCTCTTTCTTGTGTTCCCCACCTACTCCGCGGCGATCCTCGCCATGGCGTTCTCAGGGCTCAACCGGATCATGAGCATCGGCTACTATGCGTTGATGGTCGAGGACGGCGATGAGGAGAACGGCGTAGTTTCGATGAACCTGTTCAATGTGATCCTGCTCCTTTCGGGATTCTTCATCCCCATTGCGGGGTTCGTGGTGGCCAAGCTGGGTATCGTCTCGTCGGAGCGGTGGTTCCTCGGCATAAGTGTGGTGTGCATGGTCACACTCACCTTGGTGCGCAACCATCTCACCCATGAGACGGAAGAAGGGGAAAGAATACGCCTGGAACGCAAAGCCGACAGCAATATCATCGATGGATACAAAAAGGCCGGTTTGCTGTTCCTGCAGAAGGGAGAAATCCGCGGCGCCGTCCTCATCAACGCATTGGTCTACACCTATTACGGCACGGCCACGACAGCAAGCCTGTTTTTCGCGACGTATTATACGGGATATCTCGGCTTCAGCGCGTCCCAGTACGGAGTTGCGGGGGGCGTCTACACCTTCGGCACGCTGGTTTCCATGGTCTGCATCAATCCGCATCTGGACCGGGACAACCTCCCTTCGTCCATCCTGGCTTCGTGCCTCGTCTCCCTGGCGGGATTCCTGCTTCTCATCGCGTTTCCCGCATCCACGCCACTCATCATGGCAGGCACCTTCATCACAGCCCTCGGCTATGGGGTGCTGAAAACCGCCGGGGACTCCATTCTTGCCATCACCCCGGCAGGGGACAGCAGGACCACCATCTACGCGCTTGCGTTCATGCTCTCCTCCATCCTCACCATCATCGTCTTGAAAATCCTCACCGTGCTGTATACAAAGTTCGCAGGCTGGCTTCTGCTCATCAGCGGCATTCTGGTGCTTGCCATAGCATGCCTTGCGATCATTCTCAGGAGGCGTTCCTATGATTGATTTCACCTACAGTTGGCCGACGGTCATGTTCTTCGGAAAAGACGGTGTCGGTAAACTTTCCCATGCGCTCGGAGGGAAGTACCGCCACGCGCTTCTCATCCACAGCGGCGGTTCGGTGGTACAAAGCGGCCTGTTGCAGAAGATCACCTCGGAATTGGACGGCGAGCATGTCGCATGGACTAGTTTCGACCGCGTGAGACCTAACCCCCGTCTTGGGATGGTGCAGGAAGGCATCAAGGCTGCTGAAGCCGGGGGATGCGACATCCTCCTCGCCATCGGCGGAGGCAGTTCCATCGATACGGCGAAAGCCATCTCGTTGGGATGCGCCTGCGGACCGGATGCGCTGTGGAATGACTGTTTCATCGCCTTCAAGGAGGTTCAGGCAACACTTCCCATCGGAGTCGTCCTCACGATACCGGCCTCGGGCAGCGAAACTTCAAACGCCTGTGTGGTCACCAATGAGAAGACCGGGGAGAAACTGACCGCATGTCAGGAAAGCGTCATTCCACGTTTCGCCATTCTCGACCCCACGCTGACGTTGTCCCTTCCCCCGTACCAAACGGCATGCGGTGTATGCGACATTCTCGCCCACATGATGGAACGTTACTTCACCAGCGACACATGCACGGAACTCTCAGATGCGCTCTTGGAAGCCGGTATGCGCCACATCATCCAGATGGGACGCATGGTGAAGGCTCATCCCGATTCCTACGATGTCAGGGCAGACATCATGTGGACGGGATCCATCGCCCACAATCCGCTGCTTGACCGCGGCACCAGCGGCGGCGACTGGGCGACCCACATGATTGAGCATGCGTTGAGCGGCCGATATGACATCAGCCACGGTGCGGGGCTCTCCGCACTGTTCCCCGCTTGGATGCAATATGTCTCCCGTTTCAAACCGGAAAAGATCCTCCGCTTCTCACAAAACGTCATGGGCGTAGGGAATCAGGACGATGTCATCGGCTCGGGTATCTCCCGGCTGGTCGCATTCTACCGCATGTTAGGCCTCCCGGTGACGTTGAAGGAAGCAGGCATTCCCAATGACTGTTTCGATGCCATCAGCAAGGAAGTGACCGGAGGCATGTACCCTCTGGGCAACCTGATGCAATTGTCCCGCCAGGATGTGGCAGCCATCCTGGATCTCGCATACGGAGCGTAATGATGTCCCAAAAGTCGTTCTTCACATCGTTCAACCATACGATGGACAGCGTTGTGCCGTTCGTCACCCCCTTTGGGGTGGTCCTTGGCTTTGTCTTCGCACATTCCATCTCGTGGATGAAACCCGCCGTCACATGGCTGTTCGCATTCATTACCCTGGTTGGCGCCATGGGCATGGACACCAAGGATTTCAGACGTGTCCTGTCACACCCGAAACCGATTATCCTGTCGTTGTGTGGCTCCCATGTGGTCATCCCCATCCTGATATGGGCTGTCGCTTACCTGCTGTTTCCTGGAAAACCGGAAATCGTCACCGGGTTCGTGCTGCTGTTCTCCATCCCCACCGCAGTGGTCAGCTATATGTGGTCGTCGATCTTTCAAGGCAACGGTCCGCTATCTTTGACCCTCATCCTGATCGACACAGTGCTCGCTCCAATCCTCACGCCGCTGACCATCAAGGCGCTCGCCCACAGCAGTGTGGTGATCGATACCAAAGGAATGATGGTCTCCTTGCTGTGGATGGTGGTGTTGCCATCAGTCATCGGCGTCGGAGCGAACACGCTCACCGATGGAAAGCTGAAAAGCAACGTGAAACCCTACCTGAATCCGTTCACCAAGTTCGCGTTGTTGATGGTGGTTGCCCTGAATGTCTCCCAAATTGCCGGTTCCATCCACTGGAACGGCACCGTCATGGAAGTGCTCGCCACAAACATCGTCTTGATTGCAGGAGGATTCGTCATCTCCCGCACGCTCGCCAAAGCATGCGGTTTAGGACATGCCGAACAGGTATCCCTTACGTTCTCCATGAGCATGAGAAACATCAGCGCCGCCTTGGTGCTCGCCATCAAGTTCTTTCCGCCCGACTCTTCCATCCCTGTGCTGGTGGGCGTCGTGCTCCAGCAAAGCATTGCGGCATTGATGGGGAAAATGCTGTTCCGGACCACCAAGGAGTGAAGGACGGTCCCTGACCGCGAAGATACGGGAGAGGTGTCCGTGGGAACACCGGATACCCATGGACTGCTTCACGGACATTGCATCAAAACACCAAACGGATCCGACTCAGCATGCGTGTATCCGCCCATTCCGTCAGGATCCGCGTAACGGGCTTTCCTCTTCCTTTCTTGCTTGAGAGCTTGGCTGACCAATGCACGTATGCGGTCCCGGAGTCAACCGATAGAAACGTATGCGTAAAATCTTCATTCTTAAACGAGTTGGGAAAAACCTCGATACAATAGGGAGGGAATGCTTATACTTCGTTTATCACCGGGTAAACGTATGTTGATGCTGGTACGTCAACGACTTCAACTACAATCACTTTCAATGGTTCACTAGAAAAAGATGTTTTGCCTCTTCACAAACAAATTATTCATCTGGGCGGTATGGTGGTTGGCGCTAAATAACGTTTTCATCCTTCGTTTCAACCGTGGTTGTTGTTATCGATCATAGCGATTAAACGGCTTATTACACGTTCCAGATTATTGGATTGGCCGCTTAATCAGAGAACTAGAGATTTCCTTTCTTCTTTTTTTCTATGGTCACTTTGGAAAACCAAGATATTCTTTATACCTTAAAAACAGGAGATTCCTCAACGGGGAATTTGGGAGATTGTTTCGTGTGTGGAACAAGCCCACAACTTCAACGTCCGGAAGTACCTTCAGTTCCATCTCCTTAATCAATTTGATAATAAATTGTCTAGAAAAACATCTTTATCATTGAACCATGCCATATTGATTCTTGTGTTTTTATGAATTTATCCATCAAAGTCAGAAAAGATGTGGTATCCTAACTTTGAGGTGTCGTGCTGCATCCCGACTACAGGAAACTCTGGGATTTTTTATAAATCAAGCAGATGAAAAGAAGTATCTCGTACTTGCTACAAAATCTGTTGGACATTGGTGACCAAGATGTCCAAGGGAGAACATATTAGCATGAATACTGATGAAAGATTTCGAAGGAAGCGTCAGAGCATTAGTTCAGCTATTAAAATGGCCTTTGGATAAAGGATGGGGAGAGAATGAGTACTAATCAATCAACATGGGTTCCCTTGTATAAAGAGATGGCGTCTGTTTTATTGGGTTATAAGGAAAAGAGAAGAGAGCTGGTCGAAATAATTAAGACTGTTTATCAACAGATAGGTATTAATCTTCCAACACTGGAAAGGCAAGAAGAGCCTATTGTTGACATTGATCCTTTCACTATTTTCGGATTTTTTAATAAGTCATCACAGAAACCTGAAAACAGAATTAAAATTCTGTCTGAACTATGCCACAGGTTAGGTATCACTGCTTCTATCCCAACAGTTTTTGAGGGAATTCCAGTCCTGAATAACCAGAATGCCACATACTATTCTTTTCCTGAAGGAAGAGGTAATCACGATATTGATGACCTTTGGGACTTGTTTGAAAGAGCCTTATTGTATGCCAAAAGTATGAGTGATGATAATCTCAAGAGAGTTTCATCATCTTTTGATCTGGTCATCCAGAAAAAGGGAAACGGAAATAGTAAGGTCACGATGGCTTTGTATTGGATCGCCCCTGAATCTTTTATCAATCTGGATAATCGCAATATCTGGTTTATCTATGAATCAGGAGACTTGCCTGAATCCTTGGTAAAAACATTACCTGCAATTGGCCCAAAGGTTTCTGCATCAGTTTACTTTGAAGTCATTGCAAAGTTGCATTCGTTCCTTATACGTGGGCAAACAAAGCTGAAGGATTTTATAGATCTCTCTTTCGAAGCTTGGACCAGATCGGAAAAAGTTATTTCTCTTGCGAAAGAGAAAAAAAACGACTCTGCCGGAACAGCAATGGTTGATGGAGATGTCGTCTCAACTCATTATTGGTTATATACACCGGGCACTAATGCCTGTATGTGGTCAGAATTCTATGAACAGGGGATTATGGGCATTGACTGGGATCTTGGCAACTATACATCTTTTAAATCAAAAGGAGAAATGAAACAGTACATGAAGGATCATTTTGATCCCTCCAATTTGTATACAAATGCAGCACATGCGACCTGGCAGTTCGCCAATGAGATGAAGATTGGGGACATTGTATTTGTAAAGAAAGGCTTGCATCAGATTATAGGCTGCGGTACAGTAGAATCCGACTATATTTATGATCCTTCTCGCTCGGATGGATATCCCAATATCAGGAAAATGAAATGGACTCATAAAGGTGAATGGTCTCATCCTAGACAGGCGGCAGTGAAGACCCTCACAGATATTACCCCATACTATGAATACGTGCAGCAACTAAAGGATCTTGTTAGATCCGAAAATACTGATGATGAACCTGACGAAAAAGCAGAGGACTATCCTTCCTACACTGAAGATGACTTTCTGACCGATGTATTCATGGACAAGACCAGATATCAGACGCTCACTTCTCTGATTGGTCATAAGATGAATGTTATCCTTCAAGGAGCACCAGGAGTTGGAAAGACTTGGGTGGCAAAGCGCCTTGCTTATTCAATGATGGGAGTAAAAGACCAAAGCCGTGTCATGGTTGTCCAATTCCATCAAAGTTATTCATATGAGGACTTCATCATGGGTATACGCCCATCCGAGAAAGGGTTCGAGCTTTCTAAAGGAGCATTCTATACCTTTTGTAAGGCTGCAGAGATAGATAGTGAGGACAACCTGTATTTTTTCATCATTGATGAGATTAACCGAGGAAATCTCAGCAAGATATTTGGAGAGCTTTTCATGTTGATAGAAAGCGATAAACGAGGGGTAGAACTTAAACTACTCTATTCTGACGAAAAGTTCTCTGTCCCAAAAAATGTTCGAATCATCGGAACGATGAATACCGCAGATCGAAGTCTGGCTATGTTGGATTACGCACTCCGAAGAAGATTCGCTTTTTTCGAGCTCGAACCTGCTTTCCAGAATTCAAGTTTCCAACAGTATGAAAAAGGTTTGAATTCTCCAAAATTTGATAGTCTTATTCGCTGTGTGGAGAATCTAAATACGGTTATTGAAAAAGATGAATCGTTAGGAAAAGGTTTCTGCATAGGCCATAGTTTTTTTTGCAATTTTGAATCCATCGACGAACAAAGGCTCTCAGAGATTGTGGAATATGAGTTGATTCCTCTCTTGAGTGAGTATTGGTTTGACGAACCCAGCAAGGTAAAAGACTGGAGTATTGCTTTAAGGGCTTCAATCCAGTGATTCCAATTTTAAATGTCTATTACATGCTTTCCTATGCCTTCAAAGTTCTTTCAGAACAGGGTTATCGAGACATGGCCACAGAAAAATTTCAGAATGCACAAGATCTCTGTGCCGGGATTCTCTTAACTGGGTTGAAAAACCAGTTGAAAAGAGGACTGGGAAAAACCTATGTCTTCAAAAATGAGATACTTGCTTTTGTTCGTGGAAAAATTGATGTCGCAGAATCCCTCAAGACAAATTCACTCTCCAAGCGGCAACTCTATTGCCAATATGATGAACTCAGCGTTGACTCTCCAATGAATCGCATATTGAAGGCTACAATGTTGATGTTGCTTCATTGTGATATCTCGCTCGTTAGGAAGAAAGAGATTAAGAAACTTCTGGTCTTCTTTTCCGGGGTATCATCAATTGATGTGGAGTCCATCAACTGGCATCTGCGATATGACAGGAACAACCAAACCTATCGTATGCTCATTGCAATCTGCTTTTTCTCGATAAAGAGCCTCATCCAGTCTAAAGAGAATGGATCAAACAAAATGATGGATTTCAGCGAAGAACAGATGAGTCGTCTCTATGAGAAGTTTATTCTTGAATATTATCGGAAAGAGTATGCCAAGATCGGACTTCAGGCAAATCCCTCACAGATTTTGTGGCAACTTGACGATGATGACGATTTTATGCTTCCTATCATGCAAACTGATATTACTCTCCAGTCCGGTAGTAGAATCCTGATCATCGATGCAAAGTATTACACACATACCACCCAGGTCCAGTTTGATGTGCATACTCTGCATTCGAATAATCTTTATCAGATATTCACGTATGTGAAGAATAAAGAAGCATCTCTCAAAAAGCAACCTCATTCTGTTTCCGGATTGCTTCTTTATGCCAAGACCGACATCGATATGGTGCTTAACAAAACCTATTCCATGGATGGAAATAAGATTGGAGCGAAAACTCTTAACCTAGATTGTCCTTTCTCTGAAATTCAAAAGCAACTTAACTCAATCGTAAATGAATTTCAACTTGTCTAATCCTTCTTGTAGAACTCTGTCTCATACCCATCAACTTACAACTTGATGACAGGCAACCATTCTGAGATGTATCCCTGAATGGACATAACTGCCGGCTACTGCAAAAACCCAATTTTTGGATTTCTCAATACGTTCCATCTGGATTGTTTGTCCAGAAAAAGGGCTCATGGCAAATTTAAGGTATATGCCTGTGGATTTGTATCAAAATCCACCACTATCTTTAGGGATTTCTTTATCCTTGAATACGAGAACTGGGGCGTTCTCAATTACGGTCGTATATCTTTGTACTTGAGTACCATGACCAAAATCGAAGAAGGTTTTTGCTATCATCTTTGCTTTCCACAAGCCATTAACTCCTCGAGTAAAACCGCTCCCCTTTCTTCAAGTTTATCAGCAAGCTCTTGATCAATAATTTCCTTTTTGTAATTCATTAATTCATCGTTTTGCATATCTTTCTCTACCCGATGCGATAAAGCAAGTCTATTGCGGTGCCTCAGATGGAATGAGCGAAAGTACCTCTCACTTGAAAATGTACGCCAATAGTTGAACCCGATGGCAATTTGATTGAACGTTGTGGCATTTTTGCCCATCTCAAAGATATCCGTAAAAAACCGTTTTTTTGCCCAATCTGATATCTTTTTCCAAGGCCCTCATTCCCCGGAAAATGAGCTACCCTAAGCCTTTCCATAGCCCATTAATGAGAAAACGCCCTCTGGGAAAAGGACGTTTTCTCTGAAATTATTGATGATACCCGGGACGGGGGTCGAACCCGTACGACATTGCTGCCTAGGGATTTTAAGTCCCTTGCGTCTACCAGTTCCGCCACCCGGGCTACACCAAGAATATAACGGTTTTCCCGAGCCTTTACAATCATTGACACAATCTTTCGGACGTTCTGTAATGGGAAGCATGTATACAGACAGCCATTTCCACATACTTTGCCTGAAGGAAAAAGGCATGGACTGCCAAGCCATCCTCTCAGAGATGGATACTGAAGGGATGGAAGGCATTGATATCGGCACCGTAATGGATGACCTTCCCCAACGCAGGGAACTGCTCAAAGGACATGATGCGTATGCGTTGTCCGCAGGAATAGGTCCCTGGGGTGTTGGGCAAAGCGTTGAAACGCTTGCCCAAATGATCCTTCGCTACGGACCGGTTTGCGCCATCGGTGAAATCGGGTTGGACAACCATTGGAAGGATTATGCGGGGGAAAAAGAACAGGAAGCATTGCTGTTGCGGCAAGTCGAGCTCGCCGCAGACATGAACCTGCCGACCATCCTGCACATCAGGGAAGCGGACCAACAGATCCAAAACATCCTGAAGAACCATCACTTTCCCCTGATGGGCATCATGCATTGTTTCGAAGGCAACGAAGAGACCTGCAGGCTTGCCTTGGACAAAGGGTTTTACCTTTCTTTCAGCGGCGCCATCACGTATAAAGGCAACGAGTGGATGGAAAAACTCATCAGGATGGTCCCGGACGACCGCTTGCTGGCAGAAACGGACAGCCCCTACCTCGCTCCTGTGCCACTCAGAGGCAAAAGGAACACCCCATTGAACATATCATACACCTATGAACGGCTTGCGTCGGTCAGAAGAACCGACGTTCGAGAACTCGCAACTCAGACGAAAGCAAACCTCCACGCATTCGTAGCCCAGGCACATATATCCGTTTGAGCGGGATCGGCACGGAAGTTTCCGAAACCTTCAGGTCTTTGAGCACTCCTGCGAGGCTTTGTCCCAAATCATCGACAACCAAACCCTTGATACGGGAGGGAGGCAGCGAAAGCGCATAAAGGCTGGGAACGACCCAATCGAAGGTTTCCTGAATGCTGAAGAATGAGGGCAGGTTCTTGACGTTATACGCTACGATGGTGTGATACCCCTTCTCCTTCCATACAGCGATTCTGCTCTTCGCATAGGTGTCGGTCACTTCCTGCAGGGCTTCGTTCTGACGATACTCCGAAACGAAGGAAGGCTTCTCATCCTGATACACCAGAAGCACATCCTCACCCTCAAGTGCGGGATATCCTTCTTCATCGTCGGCGACAAGCGTCACGGAAGTGAGGTCTGCGTCACGCCCCATACCGATATACACATTTCCACGGACTTCCTCTTTCCTGATGCGGTAGTTGCCGAGAACGGTGGTCACCGCCGGTGAAAGCAAGACCCACCGGCTTTTCACTTTGTCCAAAAGGATGACGGCCTCCTCTCTGGTCTCCGGCAGATGTTCCCATACCACCACCCGCACCCTGATCCCTTTTCCCAACAACGCGCGTTCCATGCCCTCCTTGGCTTGGGCAAGGCTGCTTTGCGCATACACTTCATCGGTGACCACAGTCAGGGAAGGCAACAGGAAATACCCTCCGCCAAGGATCACGATGAGAAAGATGATGATAAAAGGCGGGAGCTTTCGCACATGCATGGGGATACTCTATCATATTTTCACAGGGGAGTTAACCATTGTTTTGCCAGGATGTTTTCCCGGACGATGCCGCTTCGCCTTCTTTCACCGTCTTGGAGCAACCGGCATGTTTTTGCTTTGGTGTTGACCATGGAAAAGGAAAAAGCTAGATTTATGGGGAACAGAAAACCTTTTTAGGAAAGGAGCAATCTATGGTTTCATATAAGGAACTCGGTCTGGTCAACACCAGAGAGATGTTTGCTAAAGCTGTGACGGGTGGATATGCCATTCCGGCTTACAACTTCAACGACATGGAACAAATGCAGGCCATCATTCAGGCTTGTGTGGAGACTCGTTCACCGGTCATTCTACAGGTGTCCAAAGGTGCCCGTGACTACGCCAACATGAACATTCTCCGCAATATGGCCCGCGGTGCGACAGAATACGCCAAAGAACTTGGCTATGCGATCCCCATCGTTTTGCACCTTGACCATGGCGACAGTTTCGAGACCTGCAAGGAATGCATTGACAACGGATTCTCTTCCGTCATGATCGATGGATCCGCCCTTTCGTTTGACGCAAACATCGCAGTCACCAAGAAAGTCGTCGAATACGCCCATAAATATGATGTCACCGTCGAAGGCGAACTTGGCGTTCTTGCCGGCATTGAGGACGAAGTCTCAGCGGCCATGAGCCATTACACACGCCCGCAAGACGTCGAGGAATTCGTCAAGAAAACCGGAGTCGATTCCTTGGCCATCTCCATCGGCACCAGCCATGGCGCCTGCAAGTTCAAACCGGAGCAGTGCACCCGCAATGCGGACGGCATCCTGATCCCGCCTCCGCTCCGCTTCGACATCCTTGCCGAAGTCGAGAAACGGCTTCCCGGCTTCCCCATCGTCCTGCACGGCTCGTCCTCTGTTCCGCCGGAATATGTGAAGATGATCAACGAATACGGCGGGAAACTGAAGGACAACGTCGGTATTCCTGAAGAGCAGCTCCGCAAGGCGGCGAAGACCAACGTCTGCAAGATCAACATCGACAGCGATGGCAGGCTTGCGATGACCGCTGTGATCCGCAAGACACTTGTCGAACATCCTGAAATCTTTGATCCGCGCAAGTATCTTGGCCCAGCCCGTGACGAGCTGAAAAAGATGTACATGCACAAGAACAAAGATGTGCTTGGTTCCGCCGGCAAGGCGTAATACACCGTTTCCGGCATGAGAAAACCGTCAGGGACATCAACCTGACGGTTTTTTGTTGGTTTTCCCCCATGGTCGAGACTTTGACACGCCTATGCCCTTATGCTATAGTTGGTACCGGCTTTTGCTGAACAAACGCTTGAAGAAACAAAAGTGCTTTTCTCGCGAAAACACAAGGAGATCTATTGGCTACAAAAGATTTGCGGATCAACAGAATGATTCGCGCAAAGGAAGTGTTCGTCATTGACGCAGATGGAAATCAAAAGGGAGTCATGAGTGTCCCTGATGCCGTTCGGTTAGCCGAAGATGAAGGCTTGGATTTGGTGGAAGTGTCCCCCAATGCAAATCCTCCGGTTTGCAGGGTGCTGGATTTCGGAAAATACCGCTACGAGCAGGAAAAACGTCTCCGCGATGTAAAGAAAAACCAGACGACCATTAAAATAAAAGAAATCAGGATGCAGCCAAAGATCGAAAAACATGATATCGAGACGAAAGGCAAGTTCATCAGTGATTTCCTGTCCCAAGGGAACAAAGTGAAGATCAGCATCCGTTTCCGCGGAAGGGAAATGGCTCATACTGATCTCGGAAAAGAGACATTGAACAAGATACTTGAAAACCTCACCTCAAATGGTGTAGAGTTCAACCTCGATCGTCCTCCGCTCATGGAAGGCAAAATGATGTCCATTATGGTAAGCCCGAGAAGCACCAAAGGACAGCAAGCAACCAAACCACAAGCACAGGCCGAAGAAAAAAGCAATCTTGAGCCGTAAGGCTTGAGGAATAACCGCTGTTCAGGGGTCTTGTTCCCTGCCGGCGTGAAGGAAGGGTTTATATGCCAAAAATGAAAACAAGAAAATCCGTCGCCAAAAGGTTTCGGATGACCGGAACTGGCAAGATTCGCTACAAGAAAGCGAACCTCCGCCATATGCTCACCAAGAAGAGCCGCAAGCGCAAGAGTGACCTTCGCAAACAAGGGTATTTGAGCGCAAAACCGATGATCAAGTCTGTAAAGACATTGATGCCATGGGCGTAGGAGGCGAAAGATGAGAGCAGTAGACGGAACAAAACACAAGGATCGTAGGAAGAAAGTACTGGCCTTGGCCAAAGGCTATTGGGGCCGCAGAAGCACCAACTGGCGTGTGGCTAAAGACGCTGTCGCGAAAGCAGGCAAGTACGCCTATCGTGGACGCAAAGAGAAGAAGCGGGATTACCGCAAACTCTGGATTGCAAGAATCAACGCAGCTGTCCGCGCCGAAGGGATGAATTACTCCCAGTTCATGCATGGGCTTGATCTCGCCCATATCGTATTGAACAGGAAGGCCATCTCCAATATGGCGATTGAAGACAAGCAAGCGTTCTCCACTTTGGTGGCGCAGTCGAAAGCCGCGCTCGGTAAATAACGAAGGGATAAAACAATGTCGGTGATTGACCAAGTACAGTTGTTGGAACAAAGGACTCAGAAGGCGGCAAGCCTTATCGCCATGCTTCGCAAGGAGAAAACAGATCTCCAGGAACAATTGAAGGAAGCCAAAGGACGGCCTGTTGTTGATCCTGCGACTGTGCAGAAACTGGATGAAGCGAATGCTGAAATCCAGACTCTGCGCTCCCAACTTTCGGCGTCCGATGATTTGGTGAAACAGCTTCAGGCTCAATTGGCTGAAGCCAAGAAACAGATCGAAGAACTCCAGCAACATCTCATGTTGGCGAACACCCACAACGAAGAACTTCAGGCTTACATCGGCAAGTACGAGGAGAGCAACAAGCTCATCGAGGAGAGCATCAACAAATCGATGGAGACACTCTCCAGTGTCGAAGGACTGGACGATATCGCATTGGAATCCTTGACCAACGACGAATTGGCGGCTGCAGACGACTTCACCAGTGGAGGAGCGCTCAACGGCGACCATGTCGAGGATCCGGGACTCTGAACTTCGTCTTTTTAATGATCCAAGTGACCTGCCACATCGCTGTGGCAGGTTTTTTTTCTTTCCCCCCCTTTATTATTTGCCATTTCTTGTGTACCATAGAATCAACCTGCGGCAGCCACCGGAGCTAATAGTCTCTTGGCGCAAATTTTAGCAGAGGGTCTCGGCATAGCTGGCCTGCATTGCCCTCGCCTTCGGGTTATACAGAGGACAGAATAGCCAGCACCAAGTCACCCACTTGAACCTTAGGTTCAAGAGCTTCTTCGGAAGCGGCACCGCAGGCCTTTTTTTCTTTGAAGGAAACAACCAGCATGACAAACAACAGCTTGAAGGACATCGTTTACATCACACTTCCTGATGGCATGGGCAGACAGATCAACGGTTTTACGATTGATCCCGTCAGACGGCTTCCTGTCCAACTCCCTGATGGGAAAACCTCCTTTGATGGTTCCAGTGAAATCACCATCGAGATGATCATCAGCGGCATGCTGAAAATCATCGCATGGCAACCAGAGAATCCCAACTACGAGTACTACCGCGCATTCGTTCTTGCGGCACAACCGGACGCCGTAGAACAACTCAACCTGGCGGCCATTGCACAGGAAAAACAGGGAAACTTGGAATTCTCAGAAGAATTGTTCACGACCGTCTGCCATCTGGCACCCCAGAGCGCCACGTTCATCAACCTCGCCACACTGTTCAGCGAACGTGCTGCGAAAGACACAACCAAAGGAACAGCGTATGACCTGTATGCCCAAAAAGCGCTGGATACCTTGCTTGAAGGGTTGAAGCAGTTCCCCAAAGACGCCGATCTTCTCTGTGAGACCGGCTATTTCCATCTGTACCAAGGCAACACCGAAGCGGCTCAGAACTACTTCGAACAGTATCTGTCCGTCGCCCCTGAGGGTGAGAAACGGGCAAAAGTGGAAAAAGTCTTCGCAGACATCAACAAAAAGATCACCAACGACACAGCGTTGATGAGCGCTTATGACCAGATACAGATGGGAGACGAAGGCAAAGCGGTTGACGCCTTGGACGCCTACATCGCAAAAAACCCTGAAGTTTGGAACGCCTACTTCCTCAAAGGTTGGGCTTTGCGCAGGCTGGAAGAATTCGAAGCGGCCAGAACCGCTTTCCTGAAATGCCTCTCCCTCGGCGAACGGGACGCCGACATCTACAATGAACTCTCGCTCTGCGAATACTCTCTTGGTGGCAAGGAACTCGCAAAGACCTATCTGGACACAGCCGTGGATTTGGATGAGTCAAACCTCACCTATTTGTCCAATCTCGCCTATCTTCATCTGAAGGATGAGGAGTATACTGAGGCCAGGAGATTGCTGGAGAAAGCCCGTTCCCTCGATGCGAACGACCCGTTGATCCGACAATTGATGAAAGATTATGCAAGCCAGACAGGCGACAGTCTGGGGGACGAACCTGTCGTTGAGCAGGTGGTTGACGATGAAGCGTTGGCGGATGCGGTGAACAAACAGGATGCCGAAGACACACGGCATGATTTCGCCGCAGGACGTGAAGATATGGAAGACAATGATGATGACGAAGCATGTCACGATCATCATCACGAAGAAGGATAAGCGTATGGTTATCATTTCAAAAAGCCCAGAGGAAACTCTGGCTGTCGGCAAACGGATCGGCGCGAAATGCAAACCGGGAACGGTCATCAGCCTGCGGGGAAGCCTTGGTGCTGGCAAGACCGTCATTGCGAAAGGCGTCGCCGAAGCACTGGGGATAACGGAAGCCATCGTCAGCCCAACCTTCACCCTGATACAGGAATATCAGGGCGCCAAGTTGAGGATGTACCATATGGACTTGTACCGGCTTTCCGGTACGGACGAATTCGAAATGATCGGCGGCGAAGAGATGCTGTACGGCAAAGCCGTCACATTGATCGAATGGAGTGAGAAAATCCAGGAAATGCTGCCTAAAACCACTGTCTACGTCAATCTGGACATCAAGCCGGACCAAGACAGGGTCATCACCATCGAGGGTATGGAACTATGAACATTCTGACTGTGGACACCGCCACGGAGGCGATGAGGCTCGGACTCGCCGTCGGCGACGAAGAGAACCCAATGGAACTTTTCTGCGAACGCATGCTGCTTTCCAGTGGCATGCATTCGGAATTTCTTGTGCCCCACATGCTTTCCATGTGCGAGGAAATGGGCATCACGTTCAAGGAACTGAACCTGCTGGTCTGCACCAGCGGACCGGGCTCGTTCACCGGACTGCGTGTCGGTATGAGTGCGTTGAAAGGGATTGCCCTTGGCGGAAACATCCCGCTGGTATCCGTTCCCACCATGGACGCACTCAAAGAAGCCGTCGGCTTCTTCCCGGGAGCGGTGGTTCCCGTAATCGATGCCCGCAAAGCGCGGTTTTACAGCACCATCTTCAAGGATGGCAAGCGGATGTGCCCTGATCTTGACTGCGAGGGCACTGAAGTCGCGAAACTGCTGGAAGGATATGAAACGGTCTTGGTCACCGGCCCCGATGCCGCTGCTTTCGCGCCTACCATCACTCCCTTTGCCGGACACTTGATCGTCGACCACGTGCGTTACCGTTCCCTTCACCAAAGCCTTGTCACGCTGGGGCTTCGCCGTTTCAAGGAAAACGGGGCGGATGACATCGGATGTGGCCCGGAATATGTACGCCGCAGCGACGCCGAGATCGCACTTGAAGAAAAAATCAAGAAAATGGAAGGGGAACAACGTGCAAAGCTGTGACATCATCATCATCGGTAGCGGTGTGGCGGGCATGAGCGCTGCAGGATATGCGGCGCGCGCCGGACGCAACGTCATGATTCTTGAAGGCCTTGCCCCGGGCGGGCAATGCATGTATATCGCCGATGTGGAAAATTATCCCGGTTTGACCGAAACGGTTTCCGGATATGATTTTGGGGAACGCTTCGAAAACCAGGCAAAACGGTTCGGCACCCAGACGACCTTTGCGGAAGCGACCGCCATCCATAAAGAGAACGACCGCTTCATCATCGATACCAGTGCGGGACAATGGGAAGCGAAAGCCGTCATTCTCGCCACAGGAGCGAAACACCGCCATCTGGGTATCGAAGGCGAAGAAACCTACCAAGGCAAAGGGGTGTCCTACTGTGGCACCTGCGATGGGCCGCTTTTCCGTGGCAGACGCATCCTTGTCGTCGGAGGCGGAGATACAGCCCTCACTGATGCCCTGTATCTCTCCCAAATGACCGACAAGCTCACCATCTGTCATCGGAAAGACCGCTTTCGGGCACAGGAAAACCTGATCAGACAGGTGGAAGATCGTCATATCACCACGCTGATGGAAACCACGGTCGACCGCATCCTCGGAGATGGGAAACACGTCACCGGAGTGCAACTCAAATCAGTCAAGGATGGTTCCCAGCGGACAATGGAGACCGATGCCGTCTTCATTTTTGTCGGCATCATGCCCCAGACGCAATTGTTGGACAAAAGCCTTCTGGACGATAACGGCTATGTGGTCACCGACCGTGTGATGCAGACATCTGTCCCCGGGTTGTTCGCCGCAGGTGATGTGCGTGACACTCCGTTCAGACAGTTGGTAACCGCGGCTTCAGATGGAGCCATCGCCGCACATGCGGCAAGCGAATATATCGATGCCGTCGAAGGGCATCAATACAGGTAGAGGCTGACATTGGAACCGTTCTATGCGTGGATCGCAAAGTATAAGAAACTGATTCTTCTCTTGGTGTTCGGCATCACAATCCTTTGTCTTTTCCTCATGCTGTCCCTTTCCATAGATACCGGATTGGGCGATATGATTCCCACTGATGAGCAGGTTGAGGCGATCAAACGGGAAATCTGGGGTGACAGTAATGATTCAGAATACCCGGAAAACATCTACTTTCTCGCAGAGGGCGACCGGATTTTCGAACCGGAAACCCTCACTGCGATCGACAAAGTGAGGAAACAGCTGAAGGATATTCCCCAGATCGGTCCGGAACTCTCCCCCTTCTCGTTCGTCACGATAGCCAAAAAGGGGACACGCATCAGTACCGTTCCGCTGGATACCCACCAAAGTGATGACCCGTGGACGGAACAGGAAGCACAAACACTCAAGGACCGCATTGCGGATGATGACATGGTCAGGGGTTTGCTCACTACTCTGGATGGGAAAGGGTTGCTCTTTTATTTCAGCATGAAAAGTCTGGGAGGACAACAACAGGCCATCGACAGGGAGATCAGCAGGATAGTCCATGAATTGGATCCGTATGTCACCGTGAAAGTCCTTGGCTCCACCTTCTTCAATGACCGCCTGAATGTCTACCTCACCAAGAACCTTTTCCAATTGCTCGGGCTGTGCCTCATGGTCATCCTGGTCATCTATTACTTGTCTTTCAAGGCGAAACGGGCCATTCTGATACCCTTCAGCGTATCTGTCATCGGCATTGTATGGACGCTGGGGACCATGCAGATCCTCGGCTACAAACTCACCGTCGTGTCGATCATCACTCCTTGCATGGTGTTGATCCTCGGTTCCTCCTACTCCATCCATGTGATCAGCGCATACTTCAATGAATTCAGGGAAGACAAAGGACAATACAGCAAGCAGGAGACCGTCACCAGATCGATGAAGGGCATCACTTCAACCATTGTCGCCGCCTGTCTGACCACGGTAGTCGGTTTTCTCAGCCTGCTTGTCTGCCAGATCAAATCGTTCAAACAAATGGGCATCGCCGTCGCTCTGGGCATCTCCTACTGCGCCATCCTCTCGCTGACCTACATCCCCGCACTGCTCTCTACCATCTCCCCGCCGCAGAAACGGCAACTCAAAGTGGTCAGTGAAGGCACGCTGTCCCGGATCGTCATGCGTGTTTCCGATTTTGTCGTACGCCGCTGGTATGTGGGTATTGTGGTGTTCGCCGTCATCCTGTCCTGTTTCCTGTACTGCGTGGATAAGATACCCATCGAGACCAATTACATCTCCTATTTTCCCAAGAAGGATCTGTACTTGCAGGATGCCTTGTATTTCTCATCGAAGATGGGCAGTACAGACCCTCATTACATCTCGCTCAGCGCGCCGCAAGGACAGAAAAACTACTTTACCAATGTCGAAGTCCTCAAAAAAGTATACGCCTATGAACAAGCACTCCGTAAGGATGACCCCGATATCGTCCATATCCTCTCTTTCAGCCAGTACGCGGCCTTTTTCAACAACGTATACAACGGGCAGAAGGAGACACCGTCTCGCACCGGTTTGATCCTCACCTTGTCCAAATACCTTGAGGTGTTGCAGAACCAGCTCGGGGGAAACACCATCAGCATGTTGATGAACCGTGACGGAACTCGCATGACCATCGCCATCAGATACTGGGACAGCAGGAACCGCACCATGCAGGGAATTGAAAGCGCGAAAGCCCTGAAAGAAACGATGGCCAAACATTACGACCTGCTGCCTGAGGAAGTCGGCATCCATGATTGGGGAAGCACGGCGGAAAGCCTCAAACTGGTTTCCACCATCCAGCGAGACCAACAGCTGTCCACCATCATTTCGTTCTTTCTGGTCTTCCTCATCGTCCTCATCCAGTTCCGTTCGCTCAAGTACGGCATCTCTTCGATGGTCCCCATCATGATCGGCATCATGTGCAGCTACTGCATGATGTATGTCTTCCATATCCCCTTTGATGTGGTCACCATCATCTTCGGGTCCGTTACCGTCGGAACCGGCATCGATGACGCCATCCATTTCATGGTGCGGTTCCTTTCCCAAAGGAAACGGCACCCGTCGCAACCCTTCTCCGTACAGGTGCAACACACCATCCTGCTTACCGGCCGCCCCATCCTTTTGACTTCCTTCAGCATCATTTGCGGCATGCTGGTGATGACCCTTGCCAGCTACACGCCAATCAGATATTTCGGCTTTCTCATGGCAATAGCATTGCTATCCACCACAATTGCCACCCTCTGCGTGCTGCCTGGTGTCATGGTCGGCATCCAACAGTTGGGAAAACTCATTCGACATAAGGGGAAATGATATGAGAGGACTCTTTTTATACGTGACTGCAGGGAAAGGGCACCAAACGCCTTCTGATGCGCTCCGTGACGCGATGATTGACCTGGGGCAGGAAGCTGTTTCTGTGGATATGTTTGATGTCATGCAGGCTCCGATGATCAAAAAGCAGATCGAACGAAGCTGGAGGACCATGCTCAGGCACCCGAATCAGGAACGTATCGGAGATTCGATGATCGACACGCGTTTCAGTGCCATGTTGATCACCAAAGGCGTGAACCTGCTGCCCAAAATGAAGGAACGTTTCATCGCCTACGTCAAGCAATACAATCCTGACTTCATCCTGGGCACCCACTTTCTGATCAGTCCCTTGATCCTTCCCATCATCAAGGAATGTCATCTTGACCTCCCTGTCTATGGGTATGCGCCTGACATCTTCTATTATCCGATCGCTGGTTCGAGCAAAGAACTGGACCGCATCTATGTGACCTCCACCGTGGGCAGGGATTGGTGCTATCATCTCGGGTTCACCGGAGAACAGGTTTCCCTTTGTCCGTTCCCCTTGAAGAAATCCATTGAGGATTACAAGCCGTTGGGCGCCAAGGAAGCGCGGGAAAAACTGGGCTTGAAGAACTGCTTCACCATCATGATGAACCTTGGCGGAGAAGGTATCGGCAACACACGCCTTGCCCGCGCCTTGGCCAAACGGCATTTTGCATTCCAGTTCGTTGTCGTGGGCAAAATGAGCGAAGATACCCTGAAACGGTATGAAAAATTCCGTCTCCAATACCCCTCATTCCCGCTTGTGACACCGGGTTTCGTCACCAATATGGAGGAATGGCTTTCCGCCTGCGACATCCAAATCGGCAAAGCAGGGGCGAACGCCCAGATGGAGGCGCTCTATCTTCACAAACCGTTCATCATCACGGAAATGCTCTATCCTGCCGAAAAGACCAAGGATTTCTTCGCATTGCACGAAGTAGGATGGATTGAAAACTCCGTGCACAAACAGGCTGACATCCTGCAGGCCTATGCCACCAACAGGGAATTACGCCACCATGTGGAGAGCGAGATGAGAAATCTTCCCCTCGCCTTCGGCAGCAAGCAGTTTGTCCGTCAGATCATCGGTGACACCATCAGATATGCAAATGGTCGTCATAACGGGAACTGAGCACTTTCCGGCAATACGAATTCGGGCTTTTCAGGATCCGCGAACCACGGGTGATCTTGCAGAGGGAAATATGGTTTTCCTTGGCGATCTCCCGTTGCGGAGTCCCCTTGTACAATTCCTGAAGCAGATTCCAACGCAAAGCGAAATCCTTCTGTTCCGCCTTGGTGAATAATTCATCAAAGAGTTTGTACATCTCATTTTCATTGGTTGTCTTGGCGAAAAGACGAATCAGATCATCCATTGCGTTTTCCATTGTTTTGTTCCTCAAGATGATACTAGCCACAGAAACAGTTGCCGTCAAGGATAGACTTTGCGGAATTCTTCGCAGACCACCAGATCGTCATCCGTAATGCCGGAAAACGCCTCTTGGTGGACAGAACGCCAATACCTCAGGCTTTTGTCGCCCTCGCCTTCCCGAAAGGCATATGATTCATCCACGTCCCCGAAACGCCGGATCGTCACCGACTCGTCGACGATGATGCATACCGCCTGCCCACGGGAATCGAGGATGACGGAATAATCCCCCGCTTGGGGAAGCCGGTCGTCCGGCCCGTACTCATTGAGAGCGCTGGTGGTGGCCTGTTTCACGCCACGCTCGGCAAGCTGGGCAAGCAAGTCGGACTCGGCATCATCCCTCCCACCGAAAGCCCAAGCCGAATACACCCCTTTCGTCTGAGTCAGATACCCCAGATGATCGCGCCACATTTCTTCCGCTGTCATGAGCGAAGTATAGCAGACAAGCCGCCGTTCTGCTATGATCGTCTTCATGCAGTATTTTGATTTCCACGGACAGAAACTTTCCGTTATCGCGTTGGGATGCGACCATTACGGGGAAACCACGACAAAAGCGAACGCAATCGCGAATCTTGACCTGTACCTTGAAAAAGGCGGGAACATCCTGGACACAGCCAGGGTATACGGACAGGTAAAACCCCTCGGTCCGTCCAGCAGCGAAACGCTGCTGGGCTTCTGGTTGCAGGAACGTGCGTGCAGGAAGGATGTGTTCCTCATCACCAAAAGCTGCCATCCCCTGAAAGAAGACACCCATCACAGCAGGATTACCCGGGGAAACCTCATCGCCGACATTGAAGAAAGCCTTGAGGAACTGAAGACGGATAAGGTAGATCTGTGGTTCTACCATCGTGACAGGCCTGACGTCCCTGCCGATGAGTTGGTGGACATGGCCAACGAAGAAGTGTATGACAAAGGGTACTCGACATACTTGGGAGCCTCCAATTGGTCGACCGAGCGCATCGAAGCCGCGAACAAATGGGCCAAGACGCAGGGAAAACAAGGATTCGTCATGAGCGAAATCCAGGCAAGCCTCGCCCACTGCGACGCATCCTGGTGGGGTGACGACACCATCGAATTCCTCACCAAGGAATCCCAAAAATGGTATGAGGAAAACCAACTGCCGATTCTGGCGTTCTCCAGCCAGGCGAAAGGACTTTTCTCCCATCTTGTCGGTGGCGACGAACAGCAGATGTCGGAAAAGGCACGCAAACGCTTTCTCTCGGAAGAAAACCGCGCGTTGGTGCCCAAAGTGAAGGAACTCTGCGACACTCACCATGTCTCGCCTGCGGTCATTTCTCTGGCGTACCTTACCAGCCAGAAGGCCAGGATCGTCCCGATTGTCGGTTGTTCCAATCCCAAACAGTTGGAGGATTCGCTTTCCGAACCGGATTTCAGGCTCAGCCAGGAAGAACTGGACTATCTCACATCAACGGTGAGAACAACCGGAACAACGCACGGAACAAACGGCGCGGCAAGCTGATCTGTGTGGCTTCCTCCAACGTGACGGAATGGGACAAGGCGAAAGTCCTCTCCAAATCTTTGCGTACATCCTTGATGATGGATGAGTGATAAAACGCCACGCCGTTCTCAAAGTTCAGGTAAAACGCCCGATAATCCATGTTGATCGTCCCGATGATGGCGAACTCATCATCCGTGATGATGGTCTTCGCATGGATGAACCCCGGAGTGTATTCGTAGATACGCACACCGCCTTCAAGCAACGCACGATAATAGGAACGCGTCACCGCGAAGGCATACCATTTGTCAGGAATGTGGGGGACGATAATACGGACATCCACGCCACTCTGGGCGGCAAGCCGGAGGGCTGTGATCATCTCATTGTCCAATGCGAGATACGGTGTCGTGATCCACACATACCGCCGCGACATTCCGATAGCCTGCAGATAGACGTTCTCCGCCACGTTCTGGTCATCCAGCGGGTTGTCGCCGAATGGTTGGATAAACCCATCACTCTCCATGCTGTGGTCGGGCATGAACTCGGAAAAATCCAGTTTTTCCGCGCAGGTGTAGCACCAAAGCTGGAAGAACATCATGGTCAGGTTGGCCACCGCAGCCCCTTCAAGGCGCACCGCGGTGTCTTTCCAGTGCCCATAGAGAATCTTCCTGTTCACATATTCGTCGGCAAGGTTCACCCCTCCGGTGAAAGCGACATTCCCATCGATGACCAGCACTTTCCGATGGTCACGGGAATTCATTCTGCTGTTCAAATGGGGTTTGAGCGGATTGAAGGTGGCGACTTTGAACCCATGCTTCCGGAGCATCCGGTCATAATGGTTCGGCAGGAATTTGATCGACCCCACATCATCATACATCAGACGCACTTCCACCCCGTCCTTCTGCTTCTGGTCCAGAATGGACAAGACTTCATTCCACACTTCCCCCGGATCGATGATGAAGAATTCCATCAGGATGAAACGGCGCGCGGAACGGAGTCCCTCCAGCATCGCGGGCAACCATTCGTCACCCAACGGGTAATAGGTCGCCTTGGTGTGCCGGACGACCGGAAACTCACTGATCGCATTGATGTAATGAGCTTCACGGTACAACAGGGGGTCATCGTGCCCGAGTTCCTTCATCGGCTGGGGATCGGCAGAGGGAAGATTGCGCATGCCGTCGCGGTACAGGCGGATGAAGCTTTCGCGTTTGAGAGAAATGCGGTTTGAAAACCGCTTGTTCCCGAAGAGGATGTAGTACACCCCTCCGTACAGCGGAAGCAGCATGAAAATCAAAATCCATCCGATCTTATACGCTGGATTCTCATCCCTGGAGAGAACCACCATCGTCATGATCAGGCTGATGCCGACAAACACCCTCCCCACCACGATATCCAAACCCGCCTGGGTATAAATCACATAGGAGAGGATCGCAATCTGGGCGATGATCAGCAGAGAAGACCAGAACAATCTGCCGGTAAGGAATCTGAGCAGTTTCCGCATGCACACAGTATACCCATCGGGACACATCAAGGAAAGGGTCGCCCTTTTTTTACATTGACACGCAAAAAGGCTTGCCTCTGGGAAACTATTTCAATATTGTTAGGTACCGAACAACTATGAAACAACATATGGGATTCGCCCTCTTCTCCTTGACGGGGAATATACGGCGGGCAATCAATGAAAGTTTGGCGCGCCATGCCATAAACGCCGTCCAGGCACGAATTCTCGGCATACTCACCCATCATCCGCAGCCTGTCTGCCAACGGGACATCGAGGAGGTGTTCCACTGCAGCAGATCAAACATCAGCGGCGTATTGGACACCATGGAGAAAAACGGCTTGATCCGCCGTGAGGACGACCTCACGGACAAACGGCGAAAGAACCTTATCCTGACGAAGACAGGCATGGACATTTCCAGCCTCTGCGAGGAAGTCCTGGACGAAATCGATGATGTCCTCTGCAACACCTTGACGGATGAGGAACAGCAAGCCATCAGCGAAATGTTCGGCAAAATGACAGGAGCATTGGAACGGTATGAACAAGACTCTCTTGAAAAGCGTTCGTGAATTCAAGAAACCCGCTTTGGCGACCCCTTTGTTTATGATCGGGGAAGTCGCCATGGAAGTGGCCATCCCCACCTTGATGGCCACGGTAATCGACAACGGCGTCATGCAGAAAGACATGCGCTATCTGACCCATACCAGCATCGTTCTCATCGCGGCCGCCATGTTGTCCCTCCTCTTCGGAGTGCTTGGCGGCATCATGGCGAGCAAGGCCAGCTGCGGGTTCGCCAAGAATCTCAGGCATGACCTGTTCTACAAGATGCAGGATTTCTCCTTCCACAACATCGACAAGTTCTCCACAAGCAGCCTGATCACTCGGATGACCACCGACGTGCAGAACGTGCAGAACGCTTTCCAAATGGTGATACGCATCTGTTTCCGCGCCCCGCTGATGTTCATTTTCGCTCTTGCCATGGTCGTACGCAACGGAGGAAGGCTCATTCTGGTCTTTGCCGTGGCGGTTCCGGTCATCACGATCGGAATGGGCATCATCATGCGCAAGGTATACCCTGCGTTCACCAGAGCGTTCAAATCATATGACAAGCTGAACAACGTTGTTGAGGAAAATGTGACGGGCATCCGCGCCGTCAAGGCATATGTCCGTGAAGCCGATGAGGAGAAACGGTTCGCCAAAGCCAACGACATGATCCACGACAATTTCGTTTTCGGACAGAAACTCACCTCGCTGACCAGTCCGCTCATGATGGGAACCACCTACGCATCCATGCTCGCCATCTCATGGTTCGGTGCGCATTCCATTGTTTCCGGCGCAATGACCACAGGCCAGCTGATGAGCGTCATCTCCTACACCATGCAGATATTGATGTCCTTGATGATGATCTCCATGATCGTGATCATGCTCGCCATCTCCCGAGCCAGCGCCCAACGCATCAGCGAAGTGCTGGAGACCCAAACCGACATGGACACCAACGAACAAGGAGAGCAGACTGTCGCCGATGGCTCGATCGATTTCGATCACGTCAACTTCTCCTACAACGGCAAAAACGACACGCTGTGCCTCCATGACATCACGATGCACGTCAGCAGTGGCGAGACCATCGGGATTTTGGGTAATACGGGTTGCGGAAAGAGCACGCTGGTCAGCCTGATCGCGCGTTTGTATGACACTACCGACGGTGCGGTAAAAGTCGGAGGAAAAGACGTTCGCCAGTATGCATTGCATAGCCTGCGCGCAGAAGTATCCATGGTGTTGCAGAAAAACCAACTGTTCAGCGGTACCATCGCTGAAAACCTCCGCTGGTCCAAACCCGATGCCAGTGATGCGGAAATCAAGGAAGCTTGCGCCATCGCCCAAGCAAACGAATTCATCGACCCTCTCCCCGACGGACTGCAAACCCATGTGGAACAAGGAGGAGCCAATTTCTCCGGTGGACAGAAACAACGCCTCTGCATAGCACGCGCCATTCTGAAGAAACCACGTGTCGTGATCTTCGACGACTCGACCAGCGCTGTGGACACCAGCACAGACAGGAAAATCAAGGAAGCGTTGAAAGCCTATGCTCCCGAGACGACCAAAGTCATCATCTCCCAACGTATTTCCTCGGTCGCCGATGCCGACAGGATCTACATCCTGCAGGAAGGACGCATCGTCGACAACGGAACTCATGAGGAATTGCTTTCCCGCAACGAATTGTACCGCTCATTGTACAAGACGCAGAACAAGGAGGTGGAACATGCCTAGAAACATGATATACGGCCCCAAAGCCAAAGATCCGAAGAAAACAGGAAGCCGTCTTTTCAAGCTTGTCTTTGGAAACCACAAGACCACCTTTGTCTTGGTAATCATCACCATCATCATTTCGTCCTTCGCCACGGTGCAATCCACGCTGTTCCTCAAAACCTTGGTCGATGGCTTCATCGTCCCGATGCTCAACGGCTCTTCAAAGGATTTCTCAGGTTTGGCCGCCGCCATCTTCAGGATCGGAATCATCCTTGCCTTGGGCGCCCTCTCCACCTATGCGACCCAACGGCTGATGGTCAACGTGGCTAATGACACGCTCAGGGATTTGCGAAAGGACATGTTCGCGAAAATGGAAACGTTGCCCATCTCCTATTTCGACAAGCATCCCCACGGGGAAATCATGAGCAGGTTCACCAACGACACAGACACGCTGCAGCAAATGATCAGCCAAAGCATCGTGCAAGTCATGAGCTCTCTGCTCACCGTCGTGATGGTGTTCTTCACCATGATACGGCTTTCCTGGCTTCTCACCCTCGTCGTCCTGCTGTTTGTCGGACTGATGCTGCTCTCCTCGAAAACCATCGGGAAAAGAAGCGGGGCGAACTTCAAGGTCCAGCAGACCAACTTGGCGACGGTCAACAGCTACATCGAGGAAATGATCTCGGGCGTGAAAGTCGTCAAGGTCTTCAACCATGAGGCGGCCTGCAAGTCATATTTTGATGGAATCAACGGGAAACTGTGCCAATCCAGCACAAAAGCCAATGCCTACGGCAACATCATGGGACCGATCATGAACAACATCGGCAACCTGCAGTATGTGGTCGTCACCCTGTTCGGTTCGGCCCTGGCCATCTCCGGCGTCGGAGGATTGTCCATCGGCTCGCTCGCTTCGTTCCTGCAGATGACCAGGACTTTCTCCAACCCGATCGGACAAATGGCCCAGCAGATGAACTCTGTCCTGATGGCTCTCGCAGGTGCGGAAAGAGTCTTCGAGCTGATGGATGAGAAACCGGAAGCCGATGACGGATACGTCACCTTGGTCAACATCACCTATGACGAGGACGGCACCATCCATGAGAGTCAGGAGCACACCGGGAAATGGGCGTGGAAACATCCGCACAAGGACGGTTCTCCCATCACGTACCAACCGCTGCGCGGGGAAATCCAGATGGTCGATGTCGACTTTGGTTACACCGAAGGGAAAACGGTTCTCCACCACATCACGCTGACGGCAGAACCCGGGCAGAAGATCGCTTTCGTCGGTGCGACCGGAGCGGGAAAAACCACCATCACCAACCTGCTCAACCGATTCTATGACATCCAGGACGGAAAAATACGCTTCGACGGCATCAACATCAACAAGATACGCAAATCCGACCTGAGGCGGTCATTGGGAATGGTGCTCCAGGACACCCATCTGTTCACCGGGACAATCGCCGAGAACATCCGTTTCGGCAAACCCGACGCCACCGATGAGGAAGTCGCCCAAGCGGCGAAACTCGCCAACGCCGATTCCTTCATCATGATGCACCCTGAGGGGTATGAGACGATGCTTACCGGTGATGGCGAGGAACTGTCCCAAGGACAGCGTCAGTTGATCTCCATAGCCCGTGCCGCGATAGCCAACCCGCCGGTGATGATTCTGGATGAGGCGACCAGCTCCATCGACTCCCATACCGAACAGCTTGTGCAACAGGGAATGGACCGCCTGATGGAAGGCAGGACGGTGTTTGTCATCGCCCATCGTCTTTCAACGGTGCAGAACAGCCAGGCAATCATGGTTCTGGACCATGGCACGATTATCGAACGGGGCACCCACGCTGAACTGATAGCATTGAACGGCGTGTACCATCAATTGTATACGGGCGCCACGGAACTGTCGTGAAGCGAAAACTCGCAGCCACAGTACCGTTGCCGGTACAATCCCAATTCCTGGGACAGCCGGCAGCTTTTGGCGAAGCCGTCCTTCTTTTTGAAGTCAATCGGTTCGAAAAGCCCGAAGGCCGAGCCGACTTGGAAGATCAACGGGCTTTTTTTGAAGCGTGAAACGGTCAGCGTCGTGCAGAAATGGGAGAATCCCCATTCCTGAGCTTTCCGGTACGTCCTTTGCAGGTTGTACTCCCAGCATTTCCTGCATCGTGCCCCACCTTCCTTTTCCTGTTCCAAACCTTTGATGAAGGACAACCATGCCTGATGGTCCTGTTCCTCCCGAAGCAACGGAATATGGTAGTGCCCGCAGACGATGACCAGATTGTCCCACCGCTTTTCGAATTCCTCATGGGGGAATATATTGCTGTTGGTATAGAGGAGGGTGGGTATCCAGCCTTCCTCAAGAAGCCGTTCTATGGATGCCGTGCTGCACGGGCCACAACAGGCATGCACCAATATTTCACGTTCTCCACGCATGCTTTCACTGTATCCACATGAGAAAAGAGTTGCAATCTCCTTCCCTTTTCCGTACCATTTCAGCAGTATGAAAAAGTATCGTGGCTTCATCATCTTCATTGCGGCTTTGACCGCCATCTCCTTCATCCCCATGCCGAAGGTCGTCAAAATCATCCTCATGGTGATCGTCTTGTTCGTCTTCTCGTTTGTCAGACGCAACATTTTCTTCTACCTGCATGCGAACAGTCTGACCAATTCCGGAAAGCTTTCCAAAGCATGGAAGTGGTATGAACGCGCCATCCGAAGCGGTTTGTCGGGCGACGGGAAGGTATCGGTCGCCAGCCTGTACATCCAATACGGAGACATGGATCGCGGGGAGCAACTGCTGAAGGAATACCAGCAAGACACCAAACACCCGAAAACCAACAATGTTGACGCTCTGGCGCAGATGCTCATGTCCTTGATCGTCAACAAGAAAGGCGATAGCGCGCAAGCCTTGTCGATCCTGGAAAACCTGAAGGCTACCGGCTACAAAAACACCACACTCATCGTGAACATGATGACCATAGAGTTGGATCAAGACAAACCCGAACAGGCCCGAAGCGAATGGGAGGGTTGCGGTTTCAAACTGGAATCGGACATCACCCTCAAGGAAGTGTACGGCCGTCTTCTGCTCGTCGAAGGGAAATGGCCGGAAGCGTATTCGTTGTATGCCGACATAGCCCGCCAACGGGTGTTGATCGCCGCCGGTCTCGTCCACATGGCCCAATGCTGCATCCATTATGGTGAAGCCAGTTCCGCCATCAAAAGTTTGGAAGCTGCGCTCCGCGCCCCATATAACAAAACCAGTTCGTTCCGGAAGGAGAACGTCCAGAAGCTTCATGACCTGTTGAAAGACCCTGTGACTCGACTGGCGACGGCGCGGGCCATCGACAATGACCGGGAGACCGTCGCCAAAGGTCTCCTTCCCAAACCGTATCCTTCTGCATGCCCGTCCTGCAGTGACGACCAATTGGAAGGTTTCGCGGAAAAAGAGAAGAAGCTGGTGAAAACCGTCAGAACCGAACGGGTTCCCAACACAGACATCAATGAAGACGATGAGGCGTATCTGAAGAGCCATCATCTTGAAGAGGAGTGATTCGTACATGTCTAAAGACCTTTGGATTTTTCCCGCGGCGATGGTCATCATCGTCTTCCTGTCCATCCCGACCATCATCAAAATCGCACTCATTCTGGCCGTTTTCTTCGTCATGTTTTTCCTGAAACGAAAAACATTCCTGTTCATGTCGGCCAGCCGTCATATCGCACAGGCAGCCACACCAGCCCAAACCGATTGGGACAAACTGCAAAAGGCGCTGGATATGGGTCTTTCAGAACAGATGCAGATCACCGCAGCCAGCCTGTACATACAAAAAGGGGACTGGAAAAAAGGATGGGGACTGCTCAACGGCGTGATCGACAGCACCCAAAAGCAGAATGACGAGAAAAGCCATCAAGGGCTGGTCAATGTGGCCAAGATCATGCGTTCCATGGCGTTCTGGCTCAATGGCGATCTTGACGGAGCCATTAATGAAGTCAGTTCCGTCTACCAGAACGGTTACCGGGACAAAAACCTGTATATCAACTACCAGACATACCTGTTGGAAAAAGGCAACCTTTCCATGGCGAAACAGTTGCTTGACGAATCAAAAGAGATGGAACATGGTTCGCTGGGCATCCAGGACAACCATGGATGGTATCTAATCCTCTCCGGGAAATGGGAAGAAGCCGAAGCCATCTACAACGTGCTGTTCAATCTCAACCCACGGTTCCCCGAACCATACATCCATATGGCGCAGATCAAACTGCACTATGGTCTCTGTAAGGAAGCACTTGAATTCCTTTCCAAAGCCGAGGACGCGCGTTTCACCCAGACAAGCAGCATCAAACCCGGTTTCATCAAAGAACTTGAAACAGCTCTTTCCGAGCCCAAGACACGTATGGCGACGGCCAAAGCGGTCGATGCTGATGTGGTTGGCGTCGCTTTGGGACGCATGCCCAAACCCTGTACGGAAACCTTCGAAGCAACCGATGCCGAAATCCTCAGCGGTTTCGCACCGGTGCCGATGGAAGCCACGCCCGCCCAGGACGACGACCGTTTGCCTGACACAGACTTGTCCGGCGACGATGAGGAATACCTGAAGAAACACGGATTGTCGTAATCAATCCAACATATTGGTCAGCCAGAACCCCCAGACGATTCCCCGGGCAGCGTTCTCATATCCGCAAAACACCGTCAGCGGGAAATCCTTCATTCCAAGGAACGAAGGATTGAGGGTGAATTCCAACCCTGTCGAGAAATAGGGGTCGTTGATCCAGAGGAAATCGAAATAGGCGGCGATGGTCGTATCCTTGAAGATGATCAGCTCCATGATGGAAGGCTTGAACCCCACCGGTTTCCATCCGATCGTCAGGTCAAAACCAAAGAGCATGTTGGAAGGATTGTTCGCAACCGCTTGGTTGTGGCCTTCACTCCGTACGGCAAGATTATCCGTCCTGTAGCCGTCCTGTGCGAACACAGGGACATTTCCCTTGCGGTCCAAAGCGAAACGCCAGTTGGTCTTCAGGTTCAAGAACAGACCACTTGAGGTCATGGCGACCTTGATGTCGCCTTTCAAACCGAGGAATGGACGCACATGCTGGTTACCGTAGAACTGGAATAACAAAGCTCCGCGCGAACCGGTCAAATCCCAAGCAGGATTGCTCTTGCCGCTCACGTAGGAGACATCAAAGCCGGTATTCCCCATGAAGGTCCTTCCGGTGAAGGTTTTCTTGACGACTGAGCTTTTCAGATATTCCGCGCCGCCAACGAGCTTGAAAACCAACCGGTTCTGCAAGAACAGGTATTTGCTCACGAAATCCGTACGCAGGTAGAGAGAGGGATCGACATTGCCTTGGTCGAAATTCACGTCGAAGGTTATGGAGAATTTGGTGTGGTGCCAAGCATAATAGGAGAGTTTGGACAAGAAGACCGGAGATGCGCTGAAAGCTGCATCACGGTATGTGGTGAGGGAACTGCCGCCAAGCAGGAAAAACTGGAAATTACCCCATTTCATCTGATAGGCAAGTCCCAGTTCCCCGGAATCCTTCAGGAAGGCCGCTTCATCAGGCAAATAGGAGTTGAATTCAAAACTCAGCGTGTTGTTCAGATTTGTCTGGCGGACATGGTTGTACACGGAGAAATGCTCGATTCCACCATTGATGGTCTTTTCCAGCTCGCTCCGCCGAGGTTCCATGGAAACCACACCCAACGTCTGTGGCAATTTGGATAACGCCTCCGATTGGCTTTTTGCCGCTTCATACCCTTTCTGCACGATGCCTTCCAGACCAGCGAAATCCATAAAGGAGACTTTCTCGACCGCGCACCGTATCCAAACCATCTCCGGATGTGCGGTAATCTCCTGCACCCCGGTACGGCGCTTCTGGATGTCCACCAATGCGTTGATGGCGGTAAGGGGATCTTTCAGATTCAAGTCATTCACCGTGTTGAACGTGGTGGAAACGATCACATCATCCGAATACTCATACGCCAGATTGATGGGAGCGAGATTGCTGATCCCTCCGTCGATGAGAAGGTGCCCTTTGTATTCCACAGAGGGGAAATAGACAGGAATGGCGAAGGACGCACGGAAAATGGTGGCGAAATCGCCTTCACTGACCAAAATCTGACGTTTCGTCACCAAATCTTCTTGGACGACGATGATAGGTATGTCCAGATTTTCCAGCCTGAGTTTTTGGGGTTCCTTTCCTCCAAGCAGGCTGACCGCATAAGAGGAAAGGGAGTCGGCTTTGAGCAAACCGCCTTCCATCGGCATGGTGAAATCGATCATCTTTGGTATTTCAATGCCCTTGATGCACCGCTCTATCTGGGTTGGACTCATTCCGGCCGCATACAGAAGCCCGACAATCGAACCCATCGAGTTGGAGATGATGTAATCGGGTACGATGCCTTGTTCTTCCAAATACTTGAGAACTCCGATATGAGCCATCGCCCTGGCCGAACCACCGGAAAGCACCAGCCCCACCGGAGAACGTTTGCCTTCGGTGCGTTCCAGAATGCGCTGGCGGAACCGCTCGTCACCATAGGAGATGGGTATGCCGGAAAGCAACAGATCGTCTTCGCTTTGGGTTGGCTGTGTATCCTGTGAAGCGACGGGTTGTCCGTCTTGCACTGACGCGGCTTGGTCCTCCACAACGACAGGTACCGTGTCAATGGCCGGAACGGGTTGTTCCTCCTGTTCGCCAGCGAACACACCCGCCAAACAAAAGGAGATTACCGACACCAGTATCCAATAGCGACAGCCAGTTCTCATGCATTCCTCCAAACTGATAGTAGTATTCTACTAGAAAAAAGACAAACACTAAAGGCTGAAGTCACAGAAAAACGACAAAACGACGGAGGAAACCTTTTTCCGTCCAGAGCAACGTTGATATGGTGATGCCTCAAATCTGACAAGGGGTAACTCTCCCAACGACATGCAATCGATCGCCATACAGCATGCGGGATGCGTATGCGACGGGGGATACAGGTGTTATGGTGTGGTTGTACACATGTTACGCACACGCTCAAAAAAAATGCGTAACCTGTTATAATTAAACAAGTTACGCATCTAAGAGTACCGGCATCCAGAATTGAACTGGAACGGCTTACTCAGCCATCAGATTTTGAGTCTGACGTGTCTACCAATTACACCATGCCGGCAAGACAAGGTGGTATGTTAGCAAATCCTGAAAGAAAAATCAACCAGTGAATTTCCTGGTTTCACCTACTTCGTCGCAAACGTGCCGAAACCCACATGCAAGCGGAACTACACAAAGCACGGGAAGGAAAAGCAAACGCGCTTTCCTTCCCTCTCCCTATCACCCATGGTATGATGGCGCATACCCTAAAGCTCACTCCTCAAACATGCCTTTGACCAGAATCCTGCCTTCTCTGGACAAGAACGTCCCCGCAGCCATGACTGATTCTGCCTTCCAGCCGGAGAGGACGACAAGATCAGCCCGCTTGCCCACATCCAAAGAACCGGCATCCTTCAGTTTCAAAGCAGCCGCAACGGTCCTGGTGCAGGGAAGAAGCGCTTTTTCCATGCTGAAACCATGATCTTCCACCAAACCCTTCACCGTTTCCAGAAGCGTCGTCATGCGCCCTCTGTCCATACCGATGACTTCCTTCTTGTCGTTCCATTTGGGCATGGAACCATTGGAATCACTGGAGAATGTCACGAAAGACCACGCTTTTTCATCAATCTTTGAAGACAGGAGAGCGAGGCGTGCGGTTGCATCCCGACCTGTGGTGATGTCCGCATAACCACCCTTTCCGATCCATGCGCAAGCCTGTTCCAAGTGGCCTCCCATATGTGTCGGGCGGAACTGTCCGATCGGGAGGATGGTGTCCTCCAAAATGCGGAACAGGATTTCGATGCCTCTGGGATCGGCACCGACATGCAGATGGAGTTCCCCCACCTTGCCTCCGACCAAACCGCCTAGCCTGCATTGGCTCACCAGCCTGACCAATTCTTCTTTTGTCGGGCAACTGCACCTTTGGTCGCTGATGGCGATCTTGCAACCGATGACCGGCCCGATGAAGACAATGTCGTCTGCGACGTTCCCGGTGAGTGTCGGGGACGGATACTCGTAGGAACCAGTCAGACACCATGCGTTCACTCCTTGGTTGCGGAGCGCCATCGTGGTCGCGAACAAATCCCTCAGGGTTTTGCTGTGGCAATCCGTACCCAAAGTTCCGACCAACGTCGTGACGCCGGCTTTCGCGCAATCACTGAAGGAGATACTCTGCACCCTGCTCTCAGGGCCATCCTCCCCGCCGCCTCCGATGATGTGGACGTGCTGGTCGACCAGTCCTGGTATCACATCCTTTCCTTGCAGGTCAATCGATTCCAAACCAGGGAGAGTCACCGAAAGATCCTTCCCGAGCGCACCGATATGTCCATCCAAGACAAGAATGTCTTGGAATCCAAGATCTTCCGGCGCATGCACGTGCGCGTTCTTCAACAGATAATTCATCGCTTCACTCCTACAGATACAATCTGATGTTTTTCTGATGTCCCTGATAATCCTTTGCCGTGTGGATGGTTCCGTCCTTTCCATGAAGATAGAACAACGCATCTGTGGCAAGCGGAGAAGCCGCAGCCTTGAGCGCGGCTTCTCCGGGACAGCAGATGCCGCCAGGAGGCAACCCTGTCTTCCTCCGGGTATTGTACGGGGTTTGCTTCTCAAACACATCCTGCGCGATGGCATGGGTCCAGTCCCCAGTCTCATACCGTGTCGTCGCATCAATACCCAAAGGGATATCCGCTTTCAGCCGGTTCTGGATGATCCCGGAGATCAAGGGCATTTCCGCTTCATTCTGGGTTTCCGCCTGAATCAATGATGCGATGACCAACACATCTTCCACACCCAGGTCCTTGACAACCGCAGAACCGGTTACGGGGACCAGAGCCGCAAGCATTGCCTGATGCATCTGTACCGCAAGGTCATTGGCCGTATCCTCCCTGCGTACAGCATACGTCCCGGCAAGGAACCAGCCTTCGCTGAAACTCAAGCCATCGGAAGCGACCAACGCTTCGGCCGCCTTGAGGAATTTTCCTTCATCCGCATACCCTCGTTGGGACAGATACCCGTCCACAGCCTTTAACGTCGAACCGTTGGAGACGACCACGGAGAGTTTTTCCGAAACGCCGGTCAGCATCCGCGCCACGACCTCCTGATCCATACCCTTTTCAAACAGATATGTGCCGCTACGAAGTTTCCCAGCCAGATCCTGCGCCATCAGATAGGAGATGAAGGCGTCACTGGAACGAATAATCCCGTTTTCCTCCAAAAGAACGGCGACCTGACGGGCACTCATACCCGCATGAATCTCCACTGCAACCGAAGTCGTGGAAATCGCTTTGTCCCCTCCAGAGGAGACGGAAACGCTTTCCTTCCTTCGTTGTGTCTGCAGGATCACCAGAAGGCCGAGAAGGCAGAACAATACCCCAAGAGTGACAGCAATGACCAATAATGTATGGGAAATTGGGGTTTTGTACCCTTTTCTTTCCCCAATCTCAGGAAGCACCACTTCCATTCGTGGCGGTGGCGGAGGAAGCAAGAGCTGAGTCGTGACGGGTTCCAGGATGACCGGTTTCTCTTGTTTGGGCAGGGGTTTGGATTTGGGTGGGCTTTTTTTCCGAGGCGTCGAACTTGTGGTTTTCCGTGTCGATTTCCCTTTTGTGGATGCCGGCTTCTCCTCTACGTGTTTTGCCTGCGTGCCGCTTTTTTTCCGTATGGCTGGTTTCCGCTTGGGTTTCGGTTCGCCACCAAAGTCAAGCTCCAGCTGTTTGTCCTCAGACATGATCGGCTCCGGAAAGGTTCTGTATTTTCCGCTTTCGCTCCACAATGGAAAGCTGGACCTCGGAGATTTGTTTCTCAATGGCTTGTTCCTGTTCTTTCAGATGGGCGATCTTCTGATTATCCAGGTCCAGTTGGACATTCAGTTCATCAATCTGCATTTGGTTCTGCATCCGGCGGATTTGCTCCTGCACCGTCGCCATATCGTTCTGCCGCCTGACGATGGCCAGACCTTCGTCATACGCCTTCTGCCCCACCCTCCGGGAAATCACATCCGGCGGGATCTGGTCATAAACGGCTTTTCCATAGGTGCAAGCCAAGGAAGCCAGTTTGGTCTTCATGCCTGAGAGCTCCGCCCTCGCATTCTCCAAATCCTTCCTTCCTTGGTCAACTTCGGCTTCCAGGGAAGATACATTGCTTTTCGCCGCGACCAAGTCAGACTGCAGTTCCTCTTCTCTGGCCAAAAGGTTGTCCGCCTCAACCCGCAACGCTTCGTCGGGCAACGAATGGTAGGAACCGCTGGAAAGCAGTTCCTCCCCACACCGCAGGAACAAGGTGTAGGTTTTCCTCTTGCCGAGGGAAAGCCTCAGCGCGCCCAACAGGTGGGACAAACGACCTTTGCCCATGGCTTCCTGACAGCTTTGGATCTCATCCACATGTTTCTGGAAGGCCAGCTTGCAGGTCGCCTGCAAACTGGTTTCAAGCCTGCCGTTCTGAAAAGCTTCATAGGCGGCCGCGCCAAGTTTGCCGCACAGCTCGCCCTTCTGCCTTGCCACAAGTTCCAAGTCGCGTTCTGACTGTCTGATGAGTCCTTTCTTGTCGGTGATGAGATTCAGACGATGTTGTTGTTTGTCACAGACTTTTTCACGTCTGGTAACTTCTTCCAAGCATTGTTCATAGACAAGCCATTCATCGCGGCAGGTCCCCAGGCTTTGTTGCCCCTCGGCAAGGGCGCAACTTCCCCCGAAGGCGGCATAGTCCGCCTCAAGCCCCTTTTTGAGGTCAGCAAGCTGTTCTTCCAGCGTGACGATGTCCTGACTAGTCACTGACATAGGGCTATTCTACCATGAAACGATGGCTTTGAACCATATGGGTTTCCTTGACAGAGAAAGTATCGGCGAGTATGCTTTTCACATCAATGGGAACGTTTCACACGTTTCCAGAGTTTTCAGGAACAGCCCATGAACAATTCATGAGGATAGAAGGAGATTGCCCTATGGACAATGAGATCAAAAAGACCGACCCGGACCAGGCGGTCATCACTAAAATCCAGATTCTCGCAGGCAAGACAAAAACAGATCAGAACCCCGAAGAACTGGAGCATCTGAAGAAGCTGATCAGGAAGAACGTCCCATTTACCCTGAGGAAGTACTTCATGGCCTATTTGCTTCGTGAAATCATGCATGGCGAACAGAACCATGCACAACAGCGAAGAAGTGCGCCGGCACCTCGTCAGGAAGCGGCGAAGGATGCATCCCAGCAAGCCTCTGAGGCAAAACCGGAACGTGTGGAGAAACCTCTTCCCGAAGGTGCGAAGACATTGTATCTGAACATCGGCAAAATGAAACGGCTCTACGCAAAAGAGCTTTCCCAAATCTTCCAGGACCAGATCGGCGTCACCAAAGACGACATCTACGCCATCCGCATCCATGACAAATACAGTTTTGTCTCCATGAGTCAGGAGAACTGTGAGAAAGCCATCGCCAAGATGAACGGCATGGACATCAAGGGAAGGACTGTCGCCATCAACTATTCCAACAAGGAGCAGTGATGTTCGTTGACCGTGTTGTCGTCGGGCCTTACCAGACGAACTGCTACGTCCTCGGCGACGAAGAGACTCAAAGCTGCTGGATCGTCGATCCGGGCGGGGAAGCGAAACGCATCATCGGATGTATCAAAAACCATGCGGTGAACCCTGTGGCGGTCCTCCTCACCCACACCCATTGGGATCATGTCACGGCTCTTGCGGCCATCAAGGAAGCATATCCTGACATTGAAATCCTGGTGGGACGTGAAGATGCTGAGTTTTTGGGCAAGAACGCCTACCAACGCTTTGACGAGACCATCACCGACAGGAGGTTCCTCGCCGTCTACAAGGAAGACCTGCAGCATCTGCCGTCCCCGACCACACTGCTCGATGACGGACAGGTTTTGGATGATTGCCATATGAGGGTCATCCACACGCCTGGGCACACCCGTGGCGGAGTCTGCTATTACCATGAGACGGGAGAATTCCTCTTTTCCGGGGATACGCTGTTTTGCGGAGGCATCGGAAGAACCGATTTGTTCGGTGGTTGCTACAGCGACATCATCCAAAGTTGCAAGTCGCTCTTCGAACTTCCCGCAGAAACCCAGGTACTCCCCGGTCATGGACCAGAGACGACCATTGCCCAAGAACAGGCGAATCCGTGTTTTGCCTGAAGTTTCAGATCAGTCCGCAAATACAAAAACTGCCCTGTGTCTTCTTCGGACAAAGGGCGGTTTTTAGGTTCAAGACAGAATCTTGTGGGATACATAGCCAGACCTGGGCTTGTAGCTCTCGAACATGATCTTGAGGAAGAAGTATTCCGTATCCCTGAATCCATAGGATTTCCTTCTCAGGGTCTTGATCATGTTGTTGATGCCCTCCACCACGCCGCTTGAGATCTTGTGCATGACACGGTTCACCAGCCCATCCTCATGGGACCTGATGGTATCAGCGAACCTGAGTATCTCAGGCACCTTGCTCTGCCTTGCCAGCCTGTACCAGTCGGCAAGCCCCCTGGACATCACATCCGACGAGGTTACGTCATAGGCATACTTGAACTGGTCAAGCATTGTGTATGCTACGTTCAGGTCGGAGTTGGCGGCAAGCAGGTCGCCAAGCCTTCGCTCACGTCCAGTTCTCATCAGCCTCTCGCCAGGGGGTATGGACAGGCCCTTTGCGGCATAGTCATCGTGAAGGCGCCTGTTGTTCTCGACAGCCTCCAGCTCCCTGCTGTGCAGATTCTGCCTTGATGTCAGGACAAGGTACCTGGAGCCCTTGAGCAGCTCGTAGCCCTGCCTGTCATGCCTTTGCTCGCAATCGCCCTGAAGCCTTCTGCGTATGGCTGTGATCACCGAATCGTTGAACAGCTTGACCATGTGGAACCTGTCGTAGACGATATTGACATCAGGAGCCTTCTCCCTGAACGCGCTGTCGTACTGTGCATTCATATCCATTGACACAGCCTCGACATGCTTCATCCATGAAGGCCCCATCCTGGCGATGAAGTGCTCTGCCTGCTCCTTCCTCTTGCCAGCTTCCAGGAAGATGACAGTCCTTCGCTCCAGGTCTGTGACGACTGTGGCGTAGCGGTGCCCCTTGTGAAGCAGGAACTCGTCTATTCCAATGTACCTGGCCATTGGCGGATGCGTGAGGAAGGGCATATCCTCCAGACGACGCCTGTCGATGTCCTTGACGACTGATGGATGGATTCCCAGGCTGATTGATGCAGCCTTGATGGTGGCGCCCTGGTTCAGGCGCCTGCACACCCGCTCCTCAAGTCTTCTTGTGAGCATATGCCCGCTGCTGCGGAAAGGCACCTTCTGGGTCTCTGTGTGCGCACAGAACCGGCATGCAACCCTGTGGAAGCTCACATCAAGCAGGCTCACCTGGCCGAACAGCTCGTAGTCCTGCAGCATCACGTGCTGGCGATCATGGACATGCATCGGGCCTCCGCAGACAGGACATGCCCTTGGCAGGCCATAAGTGCACATGCCCTTGGTGACCAGGACGCTCTTTCCCGACCTTGACCTGTGCTGTTCTGGCTCTCCAGTTACGCTGAAGTATTGGATTTTATGCTCAATGCTGATAGATTCATTCATGAGGATGGCTCTCTTCTTTGTTTGGTTTGGTTATTCAACAATAGATGAGTTCCATCCTCTTTTTCTAGGCTTTTTCTTGGGCTATTGACTTTTTACCTTTTCCTCATCCCCCAGCTTTTTGCATTGAGCC